>Ga0208112_100016_pt1 | contig 403478 bp, 367 predicted proteins | sample HotLakConsoUCCLE_FD_184736 | JGI IMG/M metagenome (GOLD analysis project Ga0208112, IMG submission 184736) | Hypersaline microbial mat communities from Hot Lake, Washington, USA - Hot Lake Consortium UCC-LE (SPAdes) (version 2) ... | reverse complement strand
CAAACTGGCCCGCATATGGGGACTCGGCATCAGTTGCAGCAGACGATACACTAACGCTTGGGCGTGGGTTTCAACCATCATTTGAACTCTGAGATGACCACGCCTGTTTTCTCAAATGTCTCGCGATTGCGGTGTATTCATCTGTACTACTGTCTCATTTGCGACTGGTGCAAGATGTGAGTAATAGCTATGTATGTTGCCTTGTCTGCCACAGGTTGTAGATCTCTCAATAATTGCCGCAGTCTTTCGATATCGAAACGACAATAGAGTTATTGATGGTTCACGTCGGTAGGCTAGGCAAGGGCTATCGACAGCAGTCAGGTAGGGAGGGGAAGATGACCCAAAGCACTCTTAAAGAGTTAATTGTTCGATACCACAAAGCTGGTGTCAGGGACCTGCACGGCCTGGATTTACAGGGGCTTGACCTGTCAGGAGCCCATCTGGCCGACACCGACTTTCGCATGGCGGATTTAACCCGAGCGAACCTGTATCAGGCGGACCTGACCCACATCAATGCCTACAAAACCTGTATGGCCCAGGTCGATTTGCGAGAAGCCTCTCTGACCAATGCAACCCTGATTCAGGCAGACTTGAGAAAGGCAAATTGCCATCGTGCCACGCTGGTTAATGCTGATTTACGGCAGAGCTATTTAGATCATGTAGACTTCAGCCACGCCAATTTGGAAGGGGCCAATTTAACCAAAGCTGAACTGACCCATGCCAACCTTTACTGGGCCAACCTGCGCCACGCCAATTTGCAGGGAGCCAAGTTAAACGGGGCAGACCTGACGGGTGCAAAATTTTGCGAAACCATCATGCCTGATGGTGAAATCCGCAACGATCATTGTGCTCTTTGAGCCGCTACTCTCCATATTCCTGTAAAAACAGCAGAAAATCTCTCAATGCTGCTCGGGTTTGATCACTGGGGGCGAGTTGATGTTGTATTTGGAGAATAATCCATCGATTTTGGATTCTAGCTCTGCGAGCCGCTTGTTCTCGCTCTTCAGCTCTTCGTTGCTCTTCGCGAATTCTTCGTTGCTCTTCGCGAATTCTTCGTTGCTCTTCCTCAGCTCTTCGGTCCCTTGCCTCAGCTCTTCGTTGCTCTTCCTCAGCTCTTCGGTCCCTTCTCTCATCTCGATCATCCGCTGCTTGTGCCTCTGCTCTTGCAATGCGAACTGTCTCTCGATTTCGACGGTCCCACTCAACGCAAAAATTAACCAGCGCCACCACGAGGGCGGCCACTGTAAGTCGGTTGCTCCAGACTCGGGGCTGGGCGACAAGTTGGAGGATTTTGAAATCTTGTTCGTCATAAAACCGCAGAAACGCAACGGCAATGGTGAGAACTGTCAGCACCGTGGAAGGCAGCAGTGACAGAAAGTTGAGCCAAACCTGACGGCTGAATATCTCCATCTTAATTGATCAGCCTTTGTAGGAAGAGGGGATAGGGTACAAGGTGCAAGGTTCAAGGGGATCACCATGAACCTTGTACCTTAAACCCTATCCCCTAATCTCCCTAATCCAGACCTCAGAAGTCCACTTAAAACATCAGACCGACTGGGAAAATTTTGTCCCTCGATGTTGATGCAGGTAGGTATCAAATACCGAGGCGATGTTGCGAATCAGCAGCCTGCCCGCGGGCGTTACCCGCACATGGTTGGGAGTAAGTTCTACTAATCCATCCTCTGCCAATGCCTCCAGTTCCCGGTGTTCGGCGGCGAAGTACTCGTCAAAGTCCTGGTCGAAGCTGAGGTGGTATTTTTCTTCAATGGCGGGTTTGGATAGCTCGAACTGGCACATCAACTCCATAATGACCGCCCGACGCAGTTCGTCGTCTTTGGTGAGGATGACACCTTTGGCGATGGGTAGCTCTCCGGCATCAACAGCCCGGTAGTAGTCCTTCAGCTTTTTGTGGTTCTGCACGTAGACATCCTGGGCCATGGTGATGGAGGTCATACCAAAGGACAGCAGGTCTGACTCGGGCTGGGTGGTGTAACCCTGGAAGTTGCGGTGCAGATCCCCTCGCCGCTGGGCAACAGACAACTCATCGTCGGGTTTGGCAAAGTGGTCCATGCCAATGAACTGGTAACCGCCAGTAGTGGTGAGTTCATCAATGGACATATGCAGGATGTCCAGCTTTTCGGCAGGACCGGGCAGGGTGGCCGGTTCGATGTGCTTTTTCTGAATGGGCATGAGCCAGGGCACATAGGCGAAGTTGAAGACGGCGATGCGATCGGGGTCCAGCGCCACAGTCTTGCGGATAGTATCGCGGAAGGTTTCCAGAGTCTGGTAAGGCAAGCCGTAGATCAGGTCCACATTGACGCTGTCGAAACCCGCTTCCCGCATCCATGCCATCCCCTGGAACAGCATTTCCTCAGGCTGGATCCGGTTTACGGCTTCCTGTACCTGGGGGTTGAAATCCTGAATACCAAAGCTGATGCGGTTAAAGCCCAGGTCCCGCAGTCCCATGACAAAATTGCGGTCGAGCTGGCGGGGATTTACCTCAATGGAGATTTCCGCATCGGGGGCGAAGTCGAAATTTTCATGGAGTGACTTCCACAGCCGTTCCACTTGATGCAAGTTCAAATAATTGGGCGTACCGCCGCCCCAGTGCATCTGGTTCACCTGGCGTCGGGTAGTCATTCCCGCGACCTGCTCAATATTGCGAATCAGGTAGTCGAGGTAAGGATCGGCCACATCCTTATGGCCAGTAATGATGGTGTTGCAGCCGCAGAAGTAGCAGGCGCTGTCGCAAAAGGGAATGTGGCAGTAGAGGGAGAGGGGCGTTTTTTTGTAGTTGCCGGCTGCGATCGCGCTCCGCAGCGCATCCCCTGAAAACGGCGCTTTCATCTCCGTCGCCGGGGGATAGCTGGTGTAGCGGGGCAGGGGCTGGTTGTACTTGCGGAGCAGGTCAGCGTTGAATTCGACGGTGGAGGTCAGAGTGGTTGTCATGGATGGGAGGGTGTAACGGCAAGAAAAACCCCCGGTGAGGGGGGAGTCGGAGGAATAGGTGTTGGGAGGGAGGGAGGGTGAGTGGGTGGGTGGGTGAGTGGGAGGGTAGTGAGTAGGTGAAGTGGGTGGGGTAGGTGAGGTGGGTGAGGTGGGATAAGGGCTTGAATCTAAAGGGATCAGAAGCTTCCTGGGACTATCCCTTGGCGGGGATAGGGAGGATGGATCCGTTGAGCGATGGGATTTTGGGAGAGACTTTTTAGGATCAAGACACAACGATGCAAATGCAAAGGAGGTTGTTTATACCAAGTCCAGCTCGAGATCTGTAGTTGAATGTCACTGAATTAAGCTGAAATCAACCCCTGCAAATTGCTGAAAGCCTTGATCTGCCGTAGGGTGGGCACTGCCCACCAGTCTTATGTCAGTGACATTTATCTGTAGTTTTCTTTAAGGCAAAACCCCACTTCTGAACTTGGACAAGGTTTAGTCTTGGAAAGCCGAAATTTCTCTATTTTTCCCAGCAGTTCCAGAATTTTTGGTGTCCTGCTCTGTTTACCGGTTGCTACCCTATTAGGGGTCCATCAGGCTGAGTCGGCGCATGCCCAGGCGACAAACCCAGTGGAAGCGCCTTACACAGAACAAGAACTGGAACCCTACGAGGAGGAAATTGAGGCAAGCCTTCCGCCCGAACTGCCCGAAGCATCCGTAGGGTGCATTTGCGGTCCCAAAGACTAGGCCATATAACCCCAGATCATTGGGCCGCAATGCACCGCATACAGCAAACCTATTCCGCCGACACCAGCTCTACAGAAGTCTGTCCTGGTGCCCGCTCGGTGCTGCCGGGTTTGTCTTGCTTGGTGATCAGCTCAAACACATGATCACCCACGGCGGCGCGAACTTCCGGCTCCAGCTCATGGAACACATTGCGGTTCATTTGAAACGCCAGGTTCGCCTCATCCACAATGGCCTGGGCTGTGGCGTCATCCACGGGCAGAGCATCCAGCGCATCCCGGTAACGCACCTTAAACTCGCGGCGAGATTCTACCGTGGGGAAAGCGTCAAACTCATGCAGCCCGGTGCCACGGTCTGCTGGTAAATCCAGAGCCGACCGCACAATGTTGCGCAGGCTTTGCCCACCGGAGAGGTCACCCATGTACCGCACGTAGGAGTGGGCCACCAGCAGCGCCGGATTTTCGTTAGAAATCTGCCGAATCCGAGCGACGTAATTTTCCCCTTCAGGAGAAGGCGCGATTAACGCCTGCCAGTTGTCGCCGTAGTAGTAATCCAGGTCATCCTCTAGCTTGGCTTTGCGCTCCAGCTCAGGGAAGTAGATCATTCCCACTACGGGATGACTGCGGTGGCGCACAATTTCTTCTTCCAGGGCACTGTAGAGGTAGTACAAATCGGCAGTCAACTTACGGAAGGGCTCGCGCTCCACAATTCCCTTCAAAAAACACTTCATAAACGCTGTATTTTCCGACAGGGTGTGGGATTGCTTGGTTCCTTCGCGCAGACGTTGAGAAAGAGGCTGATTCATTGGAATCTCCTTAGTAGCTATAAGGTTTGATGACTAAAGCTGACGACAAAAGTTGTTAGAAAATTGCAAACGGCTGAAAATTTGCTAACTGCTCCCCTCCTGGGAGGGGCAGGGGTGGGTGAAACTGCTGACAAAAACATCTCCCAACCATGAATAAGGGATATGGTTCGTCGTTTTGGCCCCCCCACCCTGCGGGCACCCCTCCCAAGAGGGGGATGAAAAGATCTCATTCAAGGAAAAGATTAGAAAAGGCGAGGCGTGAGACAGACTCTCAGCAGTTTATGCAACTCGGTGCCTCGCCCTTCTTCGGTTACCCCCCGCAACCGAAGCCTGTAACCGAACCTAACCGGGGGATGAGATAGATGAGCACAGGAAGCAGCATTAATTAAGTTCCAAATTTTGAGGTTTGAGTTTTGAGTTGATCAACCAATTCAAAATTCAAAACTCAAACCTCAAAACTTTTTCATTCCTAGCGCTCCATTAGATTCGGTTTGCCCACTTACTTAGACCAGTTCACCCAGTCCTGGGGCTTGAGAAATGTTGTCGTGAGTTCAGCTTCCGGAGAGTTCGGCTCGGGCTCGTAGCCGTATTCCCACCGGGCCAGGGGCGGCATCGACATGAGGATAGATTCGGTGCGGCCATTGGTTTGTAGGCCAAACACCGTGCCCCGGTCGTACACCAGGTTGAACTCCACATAGCGTCCCCGACGATAAAGCTGGAAGTCCCGCTGCCGGTCGCCGTACTCCATGGGCTGCCGCCGTTCCACAATGGGAACATAAGCAGGCAGGAAGGCATTACCGCAGCTCTGCACCAGGGCAAACAGGTCTTCCCAACCGTGGTTTAGGGGACCGATTGCACGACTCAGCTCTGCTGCCAGACCTTCCTGATTAGGACCGTTGTAAAGCTTGCCGCGATTGTCCTGGTAGTCGAAGAAGATGCCGCCAATGCCGCGATTTTCTTGCCGGTGGCGGATGTGGAAATACTCATCACACCAGAGCTTATAGGCCGGGTAGTAGTTGAGGTTATGGCGATCGCAAGCCGCTTTATGGGTCTGGTGAAAATGCACCGCATCTTCCGTAAACCCATAATAAGGAGTCAGGTCAGCTCCGCCACCAAACCACCAGATCGGCCCCGCCTCAAAGTACCGATAGTTAAGATGCACCGTCGGCACATAGGGATTGCGGGGATGCAGCACCATGGACGTGCCGGTGGCGAAGAAGTCGTGACCGGCAGCTTCCGGGCGCTGGGCCAGAATAGAAGGAGGCAGCGTATCGCCCCACACTTCTGAAAAGTTGACGCCACCCTGCTCAAAGATGCGCCCCTCACGAATTACCCGTGAGCGACCGGTGCCGCCGCCAGGGCGTTCCCAGCTATCTTCCCGAAAAGTGGCTTCGCCATCGAGGGCTGCCAGGGTGTTGCAAATCTGATCTTGCAGATTCTGCACAAGGGCTTTCACTCGCTGGCGTGAGTCTGCAGGGGGCGCAGCTTCTTTTGGAGAGGAGAGTAACGCAGTGACTTGAGAACGGGGCAGGGATGCCTGCTCGGTTTTCGTGCCGTTGTAGTGGGAAGAACGCCCCATGCAAAACACCTCGGGATGAACTCGACTTACAATTTATCACCCTATAGCTATGAAGCGACTAAGTGAATATCGAGTTTCAAAACTTAACAACCTGTTTCACGAGGTTCATTCACCAGCTCCTACATCCGTAGGGTGGGTTAGGCCCTGCAACATCCCTGCTGAAAGCCCAATAATCCATAGGCCGTAACCCACCGCTGACCCACAGCGGATATCTTCATTGGCTTCCCTATCAACAAATTTCTCCAATGGTGCATTGGCCCTGGAGAGACTTTGGTGCATGGCTTGATTTGTCTGGGGGCCAAATGCCCCCTACGACTTGGGCTTCCTCCAATGGTGCATTGGCCCTAACGAGATTATGGTGCATTGCTTAATTGATCTGGGGCCGGATGCAGCCTGTAAGGGATAAGGAATATTACGAGTTGGTTTTGGTTCTAGACATCGCTCTTGAGTTGTGGATAACTAAATACTGATTAAGTAACGTTTCGACTCTCAGGAAAGGCATGGTAACCGCAATTCCCAATTCCAACGCAGCGCCCGAAGTTAAAACTGCTGTCGAAGAAAATCTCCTGACTCCTCGCTTTTACATCACCGACTTTGAGAAAGCCGCCGAAATGGATATTTCGGATGGTGAGGAAAACCTGCAGGCCATGCTGGACGAAATGCGGGCCGACTACAACCGCCACCACTTTGTCCGCAACGACGACTTCAAGCAGGCCTGGGACCACATCCAGGGAGAAGAGCGCAAGGCGTTTATTGATTATCTAGAACGGTCCTGCGTGTCGGAGTTCTCCGGCTTCCTGCTGTTCAAAGAACTCTCCCGCAAGCTCAAGGGCCGCAACCCCATCATGGCGGAGATGTTTCACCTGATGGCGCGGGATGAGGCTCGCCATGCGGGATTTCTCAATAAGTGCATGAGTGACTTCAACGTCTCCCTCGACCTGGCAAAGCTGACCAAGAACCGCACCTACACCTTCTTCCCGGTGGAGTGGGTGATTTACGCCGTGTACCTGTCCGAAAAAATCGGCTACTGGCGCTATATTCTGATCTACCGCCATCTTGAGCAGCATCCCGAGAACAAGTTCTATCCCCTGTTTAACTACTTCGAGAGCTGGTGCCAGGATGAAAACCGTCATGGGGATATTTTTAAGGCGCTGCTGCGATCTCAGGCCCACATGTGGAAAGGCTGGAAAGCCCGCTGGTGGAGTCGCTTCTTCCTGCTTTCCGTATTCGCTACCCACACCCTGACGGTCCACGAGCGGTCGAAGTTCTACGAAATGCTGGGCTTAGATGCCACCGCATTTGACGAAGAAGTGGTGCGCCAGACCAACAACACCTCCGCCCGCGCCTTCCCGGTGATTCTGGATGTGGAGCATCCCCAGTTCTTTAAGCGCCTGCACCGCTGCTCGAACCGCAACCTGGACCTGAAGCGCATTGCTGAAAGCAAAGCACCGAAGCCGATCAAGTTCCTGCGCAAGCTGCCCCATGTTTTGGGCACCGTAGGCGATCTGCTGCGGCTGTTCCTGCTGAAGCCGATTGATGCAGAAGCCATGCGGGGAACGGTGAGGTAAGCGCACTGCTTCGTACGCTAGTCCTCCTGCCCCTGCAGCTCCCCTGCCTCCTAGCCTTGAGATGTTGCAGAATTCATGACGCTCTGTTTCAGCCCCATTCTGGCTGAGCTTCAGGATTTCGCTTTACGCTCCCCATGGGTAGGGCAGGGGGGAGCCGTCAGGCTTTTGTCGAGCCAGCCCAGGGCCTGCTCTACCCTCACCTGGGCTTCCTGGGGCTGCTGCTTGAGCAGATAAACCAGAGCCGCAGCCAGTTGCTCTTTGGCACGCACGTTGCGATCGCGGTTCAGCCGGTGCCAGTCATTAGGCTTAATGGCCAACCGCTCGGCCAGCAGCTGAGCCAGTTCCAGCTCGGTTAATTCAGCCGCGTTTTTCTCGGCTGCAGTTTGCGCTGAAGATGGAGAAGAAGAAACCATAACTAAAGTACCCCTCGGGGTGAATTCATTTGGCAGGCCAAGTCAGGAAAAGCTGAGCTAGAACGCCCCAAGCTTTACCTTGCTGGCCTGCCTTTGTCTGCATACTATGCATACTAATTTAAACCCGGTGTCCCCAAGATGGAGGTTCCCTGCAGACCAATTCCCCATCCTGGGGCAAACTGAACAAGCAATCCTCTATGCAATGCCGCCGAACAACTCATCGAGACCGCTCGAATCCCGATTATGCATAGGGTGCCAACTAAGGCGGCGATAATCACCCCAAATTCCCTCTCTAATCATGAAGACACTGCCCAAACGGTTCCGCACACGCTCCCAGCGAGGCTCTGTAGGCCCCCAGGCGACCCCTTCTCTGACTCACTTGATGGAGCAGTTAGAGGGCATGGAAAGCCGCCTCAGTCAGCTCAAGACCGGACTCAGCAATATGCTGCAACTCCAGCAGCTTCAGGATCGCTCTGAGAGTGACTCTGCTGAGCGCCAGGCCCTCAGCGAGGCCCTGACCAACCTGCAGCGAGAGGTAGATGAGTTTGAGCTGGAGCTGGCCACCCAAACCATTGGCTGGCAGCACGTTAAAGAGACTTTCTGGCAGGCGGTGCGGTTCGGTGGCCTGGGGCTTGTCATCGGCTGGGCATTGGCCTGGATCGTAATGGGAAATCGCTAGAAAAAAATCTCTCAGATTTTTTTGTTGGGCTTGCTAAAAGTTGCTCACTTTCCATGCTAGGATTGAAAACCGTGGACAGGGCGGGTCGGTGCCCGAGTGGTTAATGGGGGCGGACTGTAAATCCGCTGGCTACGCCTACGCTGGTTCGAATCCAGCCCGGCCCATCCACGGATATTGCCCTTATAGCTCAGCGGTAGAGCACTCCCTTGGTAAGGGAGAGGTCACGAGTTCAAGTCTCGTTAAGGGCTTTTGGCATAGCTACCTGTGAACATTAGCTATGGCCTCAAAGCAAATGCCATTTACATTAGGCTAAAAGTTGTACGTCCTCACCCCCAACCCCTCTCCCAGAGGGTGAGAGGAGCCGATCAATCCTTTCTTCAAGCTCTGGAGAGAGTTCAAGAATGATTTCAGTCATACCTATTCTCCCACGCAAGGTCGAACGGGAGCGCTCAATGAGAGCCCAGACAGAGGACCCTACTGGTTATTCTAATTAACAAGAAACCCCAGGAAGTAACTCCCCAGGGTTCGGACTGCTACTAAATCATGTCAGCTTCGGTTATTCCGCCGATGGCACGTATCGCCTCGTGTGGATGGAGATGTACTCTCCTTCTCTGCCAGTGGGCATCAGCTTCGTCCACTTGTTGGGGTCGGCGTAGCCGAGGGCCCCAAGCCGGTTGATGGTATCTCGTACTGCGGAGTAGTCGCCCAGGGCAATCAGGCGCACTAACTCTTGCTGCCGCACGGGCAGCTTGAATTCATAGGTCATGGTTTCACCTTTTTTATAGGAAAACGGGGAATTATCCAGCATCCCGGAAAGGTGTTAACGGAAGTGCTAGATCATAGAATGAATCCAGACAATCCAGTTAGACACGTCCTAGCTGGGATGTTTAGGGGATTTGAGGAGCCGCGAACTCCTCTCTTCCCCGCCTGAAAACATTCCCCGCAGTATTAATCTGCCAGATGTACGCTGAAAGTTCAAGCGTATGTGTGGAGTTGCTGATAAGGACGACTGGCCTGGTCTAAAAATATACGGAAAGTTTTGGCCTATCTACCCTGAGCACGGTTAATATGCGGAAAGTTTCTTGCGATCTGGCTATTTGAGGTGGATATGCAGAAATTTTCGACCTATCTACCCTGACAGGGGCAATATGTGGAAATTTTCTCTCTAATAAGATTGTTATGCGGCTCAAGTCTCTGATGAAGACGGTACACACAAGTAATCTGTGAAAAATATGAAAAAATTTATTGGTATTGTTTTTCTCACTGTTGCTCTAAGTACAAATGCCTTCCCTGCCAGTGCTCAAATACCTTGGCAAGTTCTCAGGCCATTGTTGCAAGGACTTGGTTCAGCAGCAGGTAATGCAATAATAGATGCAGTACTAAATCCCCAAGACAATGCCTTTGCGGCATTTACTGATGGCGAATGGTTCGTAACCGTTGATGAAGCTGAAAATGACTTGATCTACTACGGTGTACATCTGGAAACGGAAAATAGCATCTCTCTCAGAGGCGTAGTAATTCAGGGTAATAGTCAGCGTTACGTTTACATTTGGAGAAATGGTAATTACCGTTATCAACTTGCATACCAACCTAATGATCCAGGCTTTGTTCGCCTCCAGGTGTTCGAGAGAAGCAAGGAGTTACTAAATCGTCTTCTCTATCGCTATCAGCCCGACAGCTAGTAAAGCAGTTACTGCCAAGTGCTCTGATTTTGAGCAAAATGAACCTTTCTCGCAAAGCGTTATTATCTCTGATCTACGTCTAACTATCGATTGCATCCTTCGGAAATCATAGCGTGGTAAGTTAGGCCACCGCATAACAACCCGGTCGGAACGGACTGCCGAAAGTACCGGTGTGGATACAAAGGTAGTTAGTAGCCGCTCAAGCGAACCGTTAGTCGTCTCTCACACCCGTTAACCTGCTGAAACATTTTGAAATTCTTGAAACGATAGTATTTACAACATTTAGGTATTGTTGAATGCTGCCTCAACCAGACCAACAAAAATCTCAGAAGGATGATGCTTTTGCATTTCGACTAGAAATGCTAAAAAAGGAACTCGATTTTATAGATAGCTCTATTCGCAAAATTGATGATATTGGCAATAGCATTAAAAATTGGGCAATTCTTTCTTGGACTGGGGCAATCGCAATAATTCTAGGCAAACCTGAATTGTATGGATACGTTGTTTTTTCGGCTATACCCCCATTATTATTCATGATGCTAGATGCTCATTGGCGAAAGGTGCAAAGACGTTTTATGTATCGTCAGGGAATGATAGGTGATTTTCTAAATAGCGCTGAGCTTGATGAAGCATTCCAGAATCGCAAGCTCAATTTCCAGGTATTTGATCCGTTCGCTCGCAAATCTCGACAGTCCCCTGACTTCAAACAATACGTTTCTATTCGTAGTATTCTCGTTTTTCCGACTGTCTCCCTTATCTATATTGGTTTAGCAGTTTTGAGTGTGGTAATTGCTTCACTGCTTTATTTTGTGCCTCCTCAACCACAAGGTGCTAGCACGCCTTCTCACGCCCCTTCTCAATCGGCTCCTGCTTCAATACCTGCTAATCCATAATGAATGAGTAAACTACCCAACCTGCATCGTAATGAGTGAGACCGTTTACATAGAAACCAGTATCATCGGCTACTTAACATCCAGAACAAGCAACAATCTCATTCTGATGGCAAACGTAGAGGCTACGCGAGAATGGTGGGATGCTCGTCGGACTCAATTTGAACTCTACATTTCACAAACGGTTTTAGATGAGGCAGCACGGGGAGATGCAGAGATAGCCAGGAGACGGCTTGAAATACTGAGTGACTTTCCACTGCTTGAAGTGAATGAAGCAGTTCAAGATCTGGCGGCGCAGTTTATCGCGAGAAGTAATCTGCCACCCAAAGCTGCCGACGATGCCCTTCATATTGCGGTCGCTACAATCTATGGCTTGGAATACTTGCTAACGTGGAACTGTAAACATATTGCAAACGCTCAAATCCAGAAAAAGTTGGTTCAGATTAGTTTTGATGCTGGGTACGAGTTACCCACAATTTGTACACCTTATGAGTTAATGGGAGTTTAAAGATGTGGAGAGATGAGATTTTAGAGGAAATCTACAGGATTCGAGAGGAACATGCAAAGGCATTCAATTATGATTTGAAGGCTATTTGTGATGACTTGCGGAAACGACAAGCAGCAAGTGGTAGAAAAATCATTTCTAAGCCCCTTCGACAGCCTCGTCAGCCGCATAACAAGTAATCGTAGGGTGGGCAGTGCCCACCATCCCACTCAGCTACCACCACCCAATCGTAAACACTTTCTTCAAATCCCTTCCTACACCGAAATACACCTTTTAGAGCTTCTCTGATGGGCTAAGTCGTAAACAAGTCGATAGCAGACGGAGCATAGTTCTATGGTTGCGGTGGGCAGCAAAGATGAGGCACTGGCGCTATTTCACACCCTTAAACCCAATCTGGCCGAGCAATTTATGGTTAGCCAAATTGGCATCTTCTCAGTCGCCAGAGGCGAGGCTAAGGCAGCGATATCGACGTAGTTGTTCACATGCAACCAGACATGCTGAAACGAGTTCGGCTAAAAGCTGAGTAAGAGAAGGCCCTTGGTAGTAAAAGTAGGATGGGCTAAGGGCTTAAGCCCGTGCCCATCATCACCGATGCCTTAAACCGATGGGCACGCTATGCTTTGCCCATCCTACGATACTACAGGCCAGCAATCCAACGACCCAGAGGCCCGTCGCAATTCGAAGGCAGAGGAATACAGGGAAGTTCGCTATGGCGAAGGGTGCGATCGCAGACCGGCAATGTCAACCCCTCGATCCTCCAGTTTCTGGTTAAACCTGCCATCTCCCGACAGGGCGGCATTGGCCAAATAGCAATTCGCAATAGCCATCCCCTCCCCGGAGGGGTGCCCGCAGGGCGGGGTGGGTCGCACTTACTATTCAAAGCACCTTAACTACCACGGCAAGTCTACCTATTGCCATGGTGAACCCACCCCTGCCCCTCCCTGGGGGGGATGATTGCCGGGGAATCTCAGTGGTGTTGCATCATCTCCAATTCAGGTTCTCTCCCTCAAACCCCCAGCACTGCCCGCGTTTGAGGACCAACTACCCCATCGGCCACCAGCCCTCGTCGGGCCTGAAACTGCCTTACAGCCCGCGCCGTAACTGGCCCAAAAATGCCGTCTACTGCGACGGGGTACCCGCTTCTCACCAGCGCCCGCTGCAATGCCCGCACGTCGTCCCCAATCAGAAATGGAGTAGATAGAAACAGCAGTCGGTCCAGTAGCAAGTCCCAGGTTTTGGGGCCGACGATACCATCGGGCACCAGGCCATTCTGCTGCTGAAACGCCCTCACGGCCATGGCCGTAGCCGGCCCAAAAACGCCATCGGCCACCAGGGGAAAGCCCTTTCGGGTCAGGCTCCGCTGGGCTTCCAGCACGTCTTTGCCCTGCATCAGGGGAGACTTGAGCAGCAGGGTGCGCCGACCCGCCGGGCCTGCCAGAGAGCGCAGATATTCCTGAGCTTCGAGGCTGAGAGTGCCGCCGCTGGCGGTGCGATCGCCAGATAGGTACTTACGGGCAGCATCACTGAGGGCAACGCCGGGAGTGCCCTCCAGAAACACTTTTGCTTCCGTCAGTCGCCGTCGCAGCAGGCCCTCTTCCACATTGGAGCCGGGGTTGCGATACATCACCAGAGCCCGTTCGATATCTTTCCAATCTTGCTCCCGCAGCACCCGAGATATGGTTTCAAAGCCCCTGGAGTCGTAGAAGTTTGCTCCCAGGTTGTAAGCAAAGCTGAGAATTGCCCCCTGCTGCTGCTCGTCCAATTGCTGCCAGCCTGGAATGCGCCGCAGGGGCGGCAAAAATTCTCGCTCCAGCTTCCAATTCAGCAGATCGTCGGCTTCTTCTTTAGAAATGCGTTCCTCCAGCTGAAAGGGGCTACCATCTTTTTTGCGAGTCGAGCCCCAGCCGATGGTGATGGGCAACCCGCCCGTTAGCGGGTCAGGATAGGCCTCAAGACGCAATCCTTCGAAGGTTTTAATCAGCTCTACGCCTGGACTTGGCACCTTAACCACGGCAAGACCTCCGTTGCCAGATCAGAGGAAAGAAACGTATGGTTCAGTGTAACGGCAGCGAAAAGGTTCGCAGAAGTTCCACTGAACCATTTCCCAAATTACCTGGCAACCGCTATCTTCGGAAGATAATGAAATTGGCTGAAGCCAACTTGCCTGGCCCCTGTCTCCCCCTCACGAGCTTTATTCTATAGAGGAGAACACTTGTTCCCTGTTATGCCCCGATCGCAGCCTACCTCCACTAAAACCAGCCGGGAGGTCCTTACCCTCACACCCGAGCAAGAGGCCGCCCTGGAGGCGCTGGATGCCTTTGTACAGGGGGATGAAAAACTGTACTTGATGACGGGCTACGCCGGCACTGGCAAAACTACCCTGCTGCAGCTGTTCATTCGCAACCTTCGGGATCGGGGCGACAAGCGCAGCATTGTGCTGTCGGCCTTCAGCAACAAGGCCACCAAAGTACTCAAGGCCATGGCTGACCAGTGGGGGTTAGAGATCGACGCCATGACCTGCTGCAAGCTGCTAGGTCTGCGGCCCGTCATCAACGAGGAAGATGGCAAGCAAGTTTTCCAGCCCGACCGCAAACAGGCCAGCCAGATCGACCGCTACCGCCTGGTAATTGTGGACGAATGCTCCATGGTCAACGAAGAGCTGTGGGAGCTGCTTGTGAATGCGGTGTCGAACCTGTACCAGCGCACCCAGATCCTCTTTGTGGGCGACCCGGCCCAGCTACCGCCGGTGAATGAGCAGGAGTCTGCCTGTTTTCGGCAAATTTACCAGAAATCTGAGCTGACGGAGGTGGTGCGCTACGGTGGAGCGATTGGGGTGATTGCCGAAGATATGCGGCGGAATTTGGATCGCGATCGCATCCCCCCCTTCCGCACCGACGCCAACCCCGATAAAACCGAAGGCTGCTTTGTCGTCCCCCGCCAGGTTTGGGAAACTCTATTACTAAAAGCCTTTACCAGCGAGGCGTATCAGAAGAATTCAGACCAGGTGCGGGCTCTGGCTTACACCAACCGTCGAGTCAGCCAGCTCAATCGCAAAATTCGGGATGCCATCTACGGCCCTAATGCTCACCGCTTTGTGCCGGGGGAACGACTGATCGCCATCAACCCCTGCCTGGAAGACGAAGCCCTGGTGCTACCGACTTCGGCGGAATGTGAAGTGCTCTACGTGGCCCGAGGTCGAGACGGCGAATGGCCCATCTGGATTCTGGAAGTGGAGACGGAAGATGGAGACTTCAAAACCCTGCGCGTCCTCCATGAATCAGGTATCGCTGAATTCAACGCCAAAATGGAATTTCTCGCTAAAGAAAAACGCTGGATGGAATTCTGGGACCAGAAGCAGCGCTTCCACGAGGTGGATTACGCCTACAGCCTCACCATCCACAAAAGCCAGGGTTCCACCTTTCAGGATGTGTTTGTGGATGTGCCCTCCATGCAGGTGAACCGTAATGTGGTGGAGCGCAACCAGCTCTGCTATGTGGCGTTTACTCGCGCCGCAAAACGCCTGTTTTTGTATCAGTAAAATTCTTTTACAAGGCTATCCCATCATCTCTTCCCACCAGCCCAGTAAAGGATGATTGCGGTGGGGTACATAGCGTCCTCTAATTCGTATGGCAGACAGTGCAGATTGTAGAGTTGTAGAAGAAAGCTTTTCTTTCTCTGACCAGTGCTTGACTATGGCTAAAGTCGATAAGATTTGCAGATCAGGTGCTTCTTGTCGAAAAAAAGAAATTGCTTTCTTATCGTCAGTAGCGATGGCCCAATCTCGATGAAATGCAATTGCCCCAGTGGCCGATTCGCCATCATCCCCTAATTCAAAAACATAGTTAATAAATGTTTCTTCTTCAAGTTCAGAATCAAATTCGACAATTGATAGTAATCCTTTACCAATGGCTGCTTCAAACTGATTGACATCTTCATTATTCTCGTCTCTCAATTTTTGAAGAGTAAGTAGCTCCCTTTCCCTAACCACCTCAGCAACGACAACCTGAGCTGGAATAGACTCTAAAATCTCGATCAAATATCCTGAAGCGCAAAAGTTTAAAACGCAGCAGGCATCAAGAACTACATGGGAGTGTTTAATTTCCATGATTTAAACCTTGTCCAAGTCCAGAAGTGGAGTTTTGCCTTAGAGAAAAATCCAGATTTCGAGCTGGACTTGTATATCTCCCAATTCTCTAGACCTTACGCAGATCTAGATGAGCAGATTCGTCCAACATACCACTGGAATATTCGCGCAATGATTCTGCTATGCGGCGACCCTCTAAACGATCTACACCCAGGAAATCTGCGAAGCGACCTTCAGTGATCAGCCCCTGGTCTAAGGCTTCAATGGCAAGATGTTGATAGTGAGTAGGGAGTATGTCAGCCCGTTGATCAATGTCTTCTAAACCCAGCTCTTTTTGAACTTTTCTAACCTTTAACCCCCTATCTCGTAAACGATCCAGAGTGCCGGATGGAATCAGCTTCATATCCTCCAACCGATAACCAAGGGCTTCTACAGAAACTCCATAATAATGAGCAAGGGTAAACAAATTAGTTGGAGTAAATTTGCCATGAGTTCGATGCATATCGTTAAATCGACTCAGCAAACTGCTTGTGGGCATTAGAAAATATTTCGAAAAAGCCTCAGCCAATCGTTCACTCTCTGGAACTCTCTTGTACTGCCCCTCGAAATCAACGACGGGCTTTCGTCTATGGGCAAGAAAATGGAGATAACCATGGGCCATAGACCAACGGCGACGCTCTTCGTAGTGCCCCAGATTTATCGCCATACAGCCACCAAGTTGGTCATCATAGCTATAAAGTTCCGAATACTTGGCTGGCATGTTCAGGTAAAACACTCTAATTCCTACGCTTTGTTCCAGGATGTTCCGCAGCATTGGCACTGGGCTATCTCCTAAACCAAGTCGCTGACGTTCTGCAATTGCAATACTTTCTGCTGCCGCTTCTATCGGCATGTTAGTCACGTCATATTCTTGGGGATAATTACGAGGAAGTGGAGCATCCATTATTTTTTCAAGCTCCAGGTAGTTACGGCACAGTTCCTCAAAGCGCTGGATAGTTGGAGTTATTTGGGCCTCTTCTTTCTCATTACGCTGATAAGCCGCCCGGAACTGAACCTCGAAGGGTTCAGTAACAGGAGTGGAACGAACAAAATCGCTAATAGCTCGCCCGTAGGCCCGAGCAAGCTGGATTAATTCTTTCGGCTTAAGACGCCGATCCCCTTTTTCAATCGCAACAATGGTAGTGCGAGCCGCATCGATAACTTTGGCGGCATCCGCCTGGGTCATTCCACTCTTTTTTCGCGCTTGTTGCAGGAGTTCCCCCAGTTGGCATAAATCAATGTCGTCAAGAATGTTGGTAGCCATAGCATTTTTCTGTGTAGACGATATCCCCATCGGGCATAGCAACCTCCGCCTCTTGGAGTTTGTCGATACTTCTAAGGTAACTCCCGAGCCTGACATTGTTGACATGGAAATGAGGTAAATCCCTGAAAATGTCAGAGTCGATTTATTTTGAGTGTCTGAATGCTTTTATTCTCGTATGATTTGACCCTGCGGTCAGGGCGCTGACAGTAAGATCTACATATGCTGCACAACATCCCACTTCCGTCATCAGCAACCGGTAGTCTGGTTTGCAGCCTCAGAATCAGAAACAGGTACGCTAATGGCTGAGTTGTGAATACCCGTTTCGTTGAATCAGGTCTCCTATGAAACTTCGTTCGTTTGCCGCTGTCGGGTTATGCTTGCTGGTTATCGGCGGATGTCGTCCTGCTGGTGATTCTCAGGTTACGGAACCAGGAACAGAAACCACCGAACCTGCTGCGGCAGACGATACCCTGCGGCTGCTCTACTGGCAGGCCCCCACCATCCTCAACCCCCACTTTTCCAGCGGCTTTAAGGACTCCGAAGCCAGCCGCATCACCCTGGAACCCCTGGCCAGCTTCGACGCCGAGGGCAACATGGTGCTGTTTCTGGCGGCGGAAGAACCCACCCTGGAAAATGGCGGCGTTTCCGAAGACGGGCGCACCGTTACCTGGAAGCTCAAAGAAGGCATCCTCTGGTCCGATGGCACTCCCTTCACCGCCGAGGATGTGGCCTTTACCTACGAGTTCATCGCCAATCCCGAAGTGGCCAGTAATACCGCTGGCACCTACGAAACCATTGAATCGGTGGAAGCGCTGGATGACACCACCGTACAAATCACCTTCACAGAGCCCAACCCGGCCTGGTATCTGGTGTTTACCGGCACCCAGGGCATGGTGCTGCCCAAACATATGTTCGAGGAGTACAACGGCGCTAACGGTCGCGAAGCCCCCGCCAACACCATGCCCGTGGGCACCGGTCCTTATCGGGTAGTGGACTTTACTCCGGGGGATGTAGTGGTCTATGAAGCCAACCCCAACTACCGAGATACCGATGCCCTGGCCTTCAGCCGGGTGGAGCTGAAAGGGGGAGGAGATGCCACCTCCGCCGCCCGTGCCGTGCTGCAAACGGGCGATGTGGACTATGCCTATAACTTGCAGGTGGAAGCCAACGTGCTGGAACAGTTTTCCCAGGGTGGCCAGGGGGAAGTCGTGACCAACTTCGGCTCCCTGATCGAACGTATCGTGCTCAACTTCACCGATCCCAACCAGGCTACGGCGGATGGTGAAGTCTCCAGCGTGGAGTTTGACCATCCCTACCTGAGCGATCCTCAAGTGCGGGAGGCATTAGCTTTGGCCATTGATCGGGATACCATTGCCGAGCAGCTTTATGGACCCACGGGCCAGGCGACGGCTAATTTTCTAGTGGCTCCAGAACCCTTCCGTTCTGCCAACACCGAATTTACCTTTGACCTGGAGCAGGCCGCTGCTCTGCTGGATGCTGCCGGATGGACCGACACCAATGGCAACGGCACCCGCGATAAAGACGGTCAGGAAATGGAGATGGTGTTCCAGACCTCGGTGAATCCGGTGCGTCAAAAGACCCAGGAAATCGTCAAACAATCCCTGGAAGAAATTGGCATCGGGGTGGAGTTAAAGAGCATTGATGCCAGCGTTTACTTTTCAGGCGACCCCGCTAGCCGAGAGACCCTGGAAAGGTTCCAGGCGGATATTCAGATGTTTGCCACCGGCAATACTAATCCGGATCCGGGTTCCTACATGAAGACCTACACCTGCGGTGAAATTACCAGCAAGGAAAACAACTGGACCAAAACCAATTATTCCCGCTACTGTAACCCTGAGTACGATGCTCTCTGGCAGCAATCCACGACAGAACTTGACCCGGAAGTGCGGCAGGATCTGTTTATTCAAATGAACGACATGCTGATTGAAGAAGCGGCGGTGATTCCCCTGGTGCATCGGGCCGATGCGGTGGGGGTAAGCAACCGCCTGACCGGGATCAGCCTGACTCCCTGGGATTTGGGGACGTGGAACATTGCCGAGTGGCGGCGTCCGTAATCTAGAAACAAGCGTATTCCACCTACACCATCCTCTGAATATCACTGAATTAACATGAAATCAACCCTCGCAAGTAGCCGAAAGCCTTGACTTGCCGTAGGGTGGGCAGTGCCAGCCCTGTCAAGGTGTTCCGAAAAGGGAGATTTTATCTCCATCAAACCCCCTAAAATCTCAATTATGCGTAGGGTGTGTCCCGGCCTCAGGCTCACCGTGCGATGATGCAAAATTTCTGCCTTGGCCGGAACGCACCGTTTGCGTTAAGAGAGAATCTTGATATCGTAAGCGGTGCATTGCGGCCCAAAGACAAAGCCTGTGAGGTTTCGCGCAGATGTGTGAGCCGCTAATACACCCTACGCCGGTCTTTAGGTGATAGCCTGACTACAAAAATTGACTCAAAGCCAATTAAACCTTAAAAGCTGCCTTTAAAGGGGCCAAATTGGCATTACAGTTTGTGAAGCATTGCGTAAAAAATCTCGCACAGCTACACATCTGCTCCTATCTACTGTTTTGGTGAAATGGGCAAGGGGGCGAGAATTAGCGATTATTTACCCATCTGCAAACACCGAATCGCCTCTAACATTCCCCTGGCTTTGTTCAGGGTTTCCTGAAATTCATTTTCGGGCACAGAATCGGCTACCAGCCCGGCCCCGGCCTGTACTTTCACAATGTGGGAGCCATTCTCCCCGGCCTGCACCACCATGGTGCGAATGGTGATGGCGGTATTGAGCTGCCCCTCAAAGTCGTAGTAGCCGTAGACGCCAGAGTAGGGACCACGACGGCAGGGTTCCAGCTCATGGATAATCTGCATGGCGCGAATTTTGGGGGCACCGCTGACGGTACCGGCGGGGAAGCAGGCTTTAAGCAGATCCCAGGCGGTTTTGTCGGGCTGTAGTGCCCCCACCACGTTGCTGACGATGTGCATGACGTGGGAATACCGCTCTACCACCATCAGCTCATCTACCCGCACAGAGCCGCTGGTGCAGACCCGGCCCAGGTCATTGCGCCCCAGGTCTACCAGCATGACGTGCTCGGCGATTTCTTTGGGGTCTTTGAGCAAATCCTCTTCATAGGCTTTATCTTCTGAGGCGGTTTTGCCTCGGGGGCGGGTACCGGCGATGGGGCGCACGGTGGCAATCCGGGGATGGGAGGGATCATCCGCCAAATCCGCCTTGACCATGACCTCAGGACTGGAGCCGATGATCTGCCAGTCGTTGAAGTTGAAGTACGACATGTAGGGGGAAGGGTTAATCAGCCGCAGGGAGCGGTACAGGTCGAAGGGGTCTCCGGCATATTCCGTGGTCAGCCGCTGGGAGATTACAACCTGAAAGATGTCTCCAGCTTGAATATGGGCTTTGGCTTTTTCCACGCTGGCGCAGAACTCTTCTTTACTGCGGTTGCTGGTGTAGGGTACCGGCTCAGAGGGCTGACTACCGGTCACCCAGGGCAGCAGGGCGTGTTTTTCGGGCAGGGGCAGGGTGAGTTTGTGGACGAGCTGACGGACGCGATCGCAAGCTTCCCCATAAGCCTGCTCCAGATCCGTCGCCGGATCCCTCAAATCCGCATAGGCGATAGCCCATACCTTCCGCTGCACCTGGTCAAAAATCAGCAGGCTATCCACCTGCATCCACAGGCCATCAGGCAGGTCGTTCTCATCGGGGGGATAGACCGGCACGGTGGGTTCAATCCACCGAATCAGCTCGTACCCCCAGAAGCCAAACAGGCCGCCGATGCCTGGGGGTAAAGCCGGGAGCTTTACGGGATGATAGGGTTCTAAACATTCCGACAAAATTTCGAAGGGGTTGCCGTCGAAGGTGTGAAGGGTGCCATCCCGATGGGTCTGGGTCGAAACATCCCCCCGGCTTTCCAGAATCCACAGCGGATCACAACCCAGCAGGCTGTAGCGTCCCAGGGTTTCGCCCCCCTCTACCGACTCCAGCAAAAAGCTGTAGGGCTGACCGGCACAGACCTTGTACCAGGCCGAGACTGGCGTATCCAAATCGGCCAGCCACTCCTGGTAGACCGGCACGAAGTTGCCCTGGGTGGCGTAGGTTTTGAACTGGTCGAGGGATGGAAAAATCATGGCATTTATTTTACAGCGGCAAGATCGCAAAAGGGGCACAGCCAAGCTGCGCCCCCAGTTGAGTCCATTTCAAGCCAAGACCTGTCGCTGCATTGAAATTGGGTAAATCAATGTAGACAGGCGAAGATCCTAAACTTCGTAAGGAGTTTTGCCGCTGAACTTGACGGTGGCGGGGTCGGGGTTGGCCCCGATGTTGCGGCCAATGGTGTTGACCTGTCCGCGACCTTCGTTCACCTTCTCAGGGAAGACGCCATCTGCAGGGTGCAGATACTGGGTCTCGCCGCTGGGAAAGATGCGGTAGATTTTGTAGTCTTCAATTTTGGGCTTAAACTTGGTGCGCAGCTGGGTACCCAGCGCCAGGCACTGCTCTTTGCGGGCCAGGTAGAGAAGGTTTTCGCCTTCGTTCATGATGGCAGCCCCACCTGTGGGCATTTCAAAGACCTGCTTTTTAGAGCTGGTCCAGGTGATGGCGTATTTTTCTTCTACTGCAGCTTTGGTTAGGAGGCCGCCGGTGCTTCCCCCGAAAATAGGTGTTTGACCTGACAATCCTTCAGCCATAAAAATCCTATCTCTCAACCGTTTGTTGGGAATCCTATCATCGCCTGATAGTGAGTTAATACCGATTGTTGAGGAAGTGTAACAGTTCTTCGTAGTTGGGCTGTTGCCAGGGGGGAAGCAACCAAATCTAAGGAAACCAATGGATCCGAACAGCTACCACCGACCACTGGCTCCCCCACCCGATGAAGCCCCGCCCCCGGCAGAGGAACCTCCCCAGGAAGAACCGTGATCGTTGTCGTCGTGATGTTCAAGCCGTGGCAGGTGAATGGTTGTGATAGCGTAGTGCCCCAGTGTTTGCATTTACGGTCGGCCCTGGCTTCCCCGGATGATTGATCAGGAGAGTGTGATGTCCTAGGCTACGAATACATACCGCAGGATAAAGATTGCCGCCAGAATCCACATGCCGATGCTGGTTTCGCTGGCCTTACCCTGGAACGCCTTCACCACGGGGTAGGCAATCAGCCCCATGGCCAACCCCTCAGCAATGGAGTAAGACAGCACCATAATAATGATGGTCAGAAAGGCCGCGATCGCAGAAGCCGGATCATCCCAATCCACCAGCCGGGTACCCGACATCATCAGCACGCCGACGATAATCAGAGCCGGGGCCGTAGCAAAGGCCGGAATGCCCCCAAAGAAGGGGATAAACAAAATCGACAGAATAAACAACGCGGCTGCAACTACCGCCGTAAAGCCGCTACGCCCCCCTTCAAAAATTCCGGAGGCCGACTCAATGTAGGTGGTCACGGTGGAGGTGCCCAGCACCGCCCCAGCGGTCGTACCCACGGCGTCAGCCATAAAGGCTTTTTCCACACCGGGGAATTTGCCGTCTTCGTCGATGTAGCCAGCCTTAGCCCCCAAACCGGTGAGGGTGCCAATGGTGTCAAACAAATCTACAAATAGGAAAACGAAGATGATGCTCACCATCTCCCAGAAGTTAATGCGAAACAGCTCGCCCAGTCCTACAAACACCTGACCAAACAGGTCTACCGGAGCCTGGGGAATACCCACCACCCCTTCGGGCCAGGGGGCCACCCCAAACAGCCAGGCAAACCCGGCGGTGGCGATAATGCCCCACAGCAGCGCCCCCGTGACCCGACGGGCAAACAACGCCGCCGTAATCACCAGACCTAGCAGAGACACCGCCGTTTGAGGAGAGCGCAAATCCCCCAGGGTGGTAAACGTGGCCTCTGACGCCACAATGATGCCCGCACTCTTCAGGGCAATGTAGGCGATAAACATGCCAATCCCGGCGGTGGTGGCGTGCTTTACCGCTTCGGGAATGGCCTCCACAATTTTGCTGCGCAAATTGGTGACCGTCAGGGCAATGAAAATAATCCCTTCAATGAACACCGCCGCCAGGGCCACTCGCCAGTCAATGCCCAGACCCAGCACTACGGTGAAAGCAAAGTAGGCGTTAATGCCCATACCGGGGGCCAGCACAAAGGGCAGCTTGGCATACAGCCCCATAATCAGCGTGGCAATGGCGGCTGATAGAGCAGTGGCCATGGCCAATTCGCCAAACAGATCGCCAGACTCGTTGAGGAATACTGCCTCCGACAAAATGCCGGGGTTCACAATCAAAATGTAGGCCATGGTCACAAAGGTAGTGATACCGGCCAGCACTTCGGTGCGCAGATCTGTTCTTAACCCATCAAAGTTGAAGAAGTTGGCCAGGGCGCCGCCGCCCCCTCCTGGCCCCCCTGGGGACTGCTTCAAGTCCTCTTGATGCTGTGTCACAGTTTGGTGTCCTCCATGATGATTCAGCCCTTAGTCCACGGCATCTGGGGCATTGTAGTCTGTGTGTTTGTATACAGACATTGAACGGGCGAAATAGACTGTAATGATCAAGGGACACCCGTACCGCTCCGGCGTTTTCTGACAGGACACATTATTGATACTGCCTATGAGCGGGGCTGGTCAGAACTCAGCAATGGTAATTTACTCAAGAGAGCTGAGCAAGAAGGTTACAAGTTGTTGATCACAGGCCGTAAAGCAACAACACAGAAACCGGGTTTTTAGACATCCAGGGAATTTCGCTGCCGTGATCCCCTCCTGGGAGGGGTAGGGGTGGGTTGATCACAGCAGTAAGTAGGGTTATGCGCGGTATGTGAGATATCTACGGTCGCAGAATTGACCCACCCCGCCCTCCGGGTACCCTCCAGGTAGGGAGGTTGTTTAGAAACGCTTAATCTTCAGATCTCGCCATGGGCCAGGCACCAAACCCTGAAATCTTAAATTTGCAGAAAGTCCTGAATCAGATTGCATCAGATTGCATCATCTTGGGAAAACTACTGAGGTAGCCCTACGGAGGTTCCGCCCCAACTTGTTTGCTTAGCTCCAACCAATTAGCGGTTAGGCAGCACAGACCTGGCGCTGAACCTGCTAGATAACCCTGTACACACCTAAGGATGCGGAGAACGCCGTGGATACCCCTTCAACCTTGAAACTCAACCCCGTTAACGCTGTACATGCCAGACCCAAGGCGGTCTATGGTCCTAAAAAAGCAGTTATTTTAGAATCTGGCAATCTCAGCCTGGTTGGTGCGTCTCTCTCCCAGGCCTATGTATTAGGCGGCCATCTCGATCAGGACCCCCTGAATACGTCATTTTCCCCCGTGAGTGAGCATCCCGAACTGGATATTTCCCAGGCCAAAATTGACCAGACGCTCTTTATTGGGCATTTCCCTGGGCTTAAGGCCAAAGCTGACGATGCCGCCGTATCCACCAATGCCGTCAACAGCAAGTTTGTGCTGGTAGAGGGCAGTGGTTTTCGGTTTAATGTGATGCCCTCCATTGCCGCAGAGCCCACGACCTTTGCCCCCGATGCAGTGGGTCAGGGTCCCAATTTGCAGGGGGCTAATTTGCAGAATGCAAACCTGGCCGGTACCGACTTCACCGGCTGCAACCTGGAGGGGGCCAACTTTGCCAGGGCCAATCTGCAGGGCTGCAATTTTACCTGCGCGAACTTAATTCAGGCCAACTTTGCCGAGGCTAACCTGGCTGATGCTAAATTCATTGGGGCCAATGTTTCTGGAGCAGACTTCAGTGCTGCAAAAACCTCTGATGGTACCGACTTCAGCTATGCCTATTTAGTGCAGGCCGTGTTCGCCACCTTAACAGGCAATAGCCAGTCTTATGCCGGGTGTTTTAAGGGCGCAATTTTTGCCGAGGGCGATCGCAGACTGGAAGTATCCAATGCCAGCTTCAAAACCATTACCGGGTTAGTGGATGACCACTTCTGCTGCTACTACCGGGCCGATGTTACCGTTCCCCCCGGCGTTAAGGCCGATACCATCAACAAATACACTCTCTCTCGCACAGCCTCCTGAGCTGTCAAATCGTTTCTTACTACCTCAACCCATTCTGTAGGGTGCATTCGCGGCGGCAACCTGGGGCTTATTGCCTCAGTTACCTCCAGCCGCAATGCACCTTTTTCATAGCCCCTGCCATTAGCAGCCCCAGGTTGCCGCCGCTCCCCATTGAGGTAATTCCAAGAGTGGATTAAAAAATATGTCAGCAAGGAACAACTCCCGAGGTTTCACCCATCACACTCTATGAAGCTTCAAATAAGATAGACTTCTAAGGGAGCATACGGTATCGAATATCACGATAAACGTCTACGGGTAAGTCAGATTCCATCAAACTTTAAAAACGAGGCCGATGATTTACTCGAACTTTGTAAACGAAGCTTGTTGAATAAATCCAGGTCAGTAATAACTCTGATCGTTCAACCAATCTGACTGGGTACCTTATCCTTAATTGATGAGTTTTCCTTCATGTTTATGAAGCAGGCTCAGTCCTGGATAGGTGCATCATCTAGCCACAGCATCCTGGCATGACCAGGGCGCTGTTCGCCATTTACACTGGTAGCTTGGGTTCTGCCGTGGGTAGCAGCACTGGTAGGCTGAATTTCCTTTGATTATGTTGGGTCTTATTGTCGTTCTGGCAAACGGTCTAAAACTATGAGTCGTCATCTCCTCCAAACCATCCGGCGTTTACCTCGTCTGGCAGTAAAGCGGTTTATGACCACCCTGCTTCAGGCGTTGCTACTCACCCGCCGACCGGCTCGCTTAGCTCGGTCGGGTTTTGTGTTGCCGACGACGGTATTACTGGTTCTAATGGTTGTCCTCACGGTAACGGCTTTAACTTACCGAACCTTCACCCGTAGCAGTGCCGTTATGAGCCAGCGGGAGCAGCAGGTCATTGTCAATGCCGCCAGTCCTGCCATCGACCGAGCCAAAGCAAAAATCGAGTTTTTGTTTCGTAGTGATGATCGTTTTCCTGCTGGGGTGCCATCTAGTGATGTTCTGGCAGATTTAATGCTACCTCAATTGGGCACAGAAGAGTTTGCAGGTTATACGGGACGTGTTCGTTTGCTGAATCAGGACGATCCATATACCCTGCCAGGAGAAACCCGTGTTGACATTAATGATGATGGTCTGTTGGATAACGCCTGGTCTTACACGACCGATATTGACGGTGATGGTGAAGTTACCGCCGACGAAATTGTCGTTTACTCCATCCTGGTGGATGATCTTATAGATTCCAGGGAAAGGACTGACCCTTCAGACGAAGGCGAAGATGATGAAGAGAGCGAAGACTTTGTATCCCGCCCCTACGCCCCCGCAACTGGGACTATCGACATTACCTCAGTAGATACCCAAGACAAGGCAAATGCTCTGGTGACTCGAACCGGGCCTCTAGCCACCACCGAGGCTACCCCCCAGTGCCAGGGTGCCGTTGCAGAGAGCGGCTGGCAATTAGTTACCCAGGGCGATAATTCAACCCTGCAAAAGAATTTCCAAATTAATGCCTTTGTGGCGAATCGGAATGGAGGTAATCGTTCCTTTGAAACCCTGGAATTTCAGCAATCTCGTATTGCCTCAAGATCCAGTAAGTGGGGAGCCTGGTTCCGCTACGACTTAGAAATTCACCCCGGTCCCGACTTCCGCTGGAACGGTGCCATGCACACCGACGGCAATCTGGTGCTTTGGGGTAATATTCAGCCCTTTATGATCAGTTCTCACAATTCTTGCTTATACAGCAAAGAATCTTCTGAAATCACCATGGGGTCTTTTGACAATGACGGCACCCAGGGCATCAATCTGGCAGATGCCGTAGCTGGTGAGGTTGGAGATTTTCAGGGTCAGGCGATTGTCGCTAAAACCGATGGAAACTCTTACACCACAGGGAACCGAGGAAACATCAATACTCATGTTTTCAATACCAGAACCACTGCCCCTGATCAGGAAACGCTGACTACTGGTAATGACTCAGTAGATCCGGGCAACGGCAGTACTCCAGCCGATGTGGCGATGAACCCGCTACTGCTGTTCACCCAAGATGTGGAGTCCCACGTTAACCCCGAAGTATGGGAACGAGACGAAGATTGGGAAGGAAACGAATTTAATGAAGAAGGCCGGGAGCGTATTCTCAACGATGAAGTGGCTCGCCCCTTTGTGGATGACTTTTACCGGGCCGATAACCGCTGGGGACCCAAGCCCCGCTACAGCAGCGCCCCGGCCCTAGACCTTACCTCTAATGACAATGCTGGTATAGTCATTGGCGACCAGATTCAAAACAGACCAGAACTCACGAATCCTAATGGCGGCTTAGATGGTTATTGGGAACGGCAAGCCATGAAAACTGGTCTGCGCCTCATTATGGGCGAGCGCCTGGAGCTGGGTAATGCCGTCGAGTGGAATTTTGATCCAACAGCAGGGGTGGCTGCAGCTGGCGATCCGCTGTATCCCCATAACGGACTAAAAGCACCAGATCCCGTAACTGGCGGAGCTTTTGAGCATCTACAGCGTAAAACCCTGCGGGACAACCTGGCTGCAGTGCAGGGCATGGTGGTGTACCACTACGACCACCCTGACTCTGAAGAGGGAGAGTTCCCAGCGGCATGTCTGGCCATGACGGCCCACCCTGGCACCCGCCAGAGCATTGTTAACAGCCGCACCTTTACCGAATTTGAATCTGGCAACATCAGAACTGACTTTTTTACCGGCAACGGCACCAATGGCTGGGAGTTCTCATGGCCCAGCAGCTTTAACACCTCGGATGGGTTCGCGGCAGAAATTGTCAGCACCCAACCCCTGGGCATTGCCCTGAGAAATCTCGCCTTCTTTGCGGGCGATCCCCTTGGTGGGGCTCCCTCCTTCAGGCCCGAGCAAGATCTGGTAGCTCCAAACACCGATGTCTTTCCCCATCCCTATCCTTATTTGTCGATGTGGGGGGATTTCTCGAACCTGCGCCGGGTGCTAATACGCTATGACGATGAGCTGCCCAGTGATCTAGATGCCAGAGAAAAGTACGAAGCCCTCAGCCCTGCCGATCGTTCAACCCTGCACACTGCGGCCTGTACCCTCAGTATGCTGGCTTATAACATTCAGGAGGAAATTGCAGAGTTTCAAACACTCTTGGATTTGACTAATGTCAATCTTCAGCCTCAAGCAGCACAAGTCAGAAATGCTTTTCGAGATGTAGTTCGCTATGTTCGTCCGGATTTAGTAGAAGGTAATGCAACCCCTACCAAACCTACATATTTACCTGATAGCAAGGATCCGAGAAATGCAGATAGTCTTCCGATTCCTGGATGTGAAGCTGATACGTCCGTAGGAGCTGGCTATGTAGCAAGATGTGATTTAGCAGATTACTTTGCCAATTTCACCTTTGACGAAATGTTACCTATCTATGAGAGTATCAGCCCAGGCCAGCAAGACATTGATCGGCTACGGGAAATCGCTAGTCTTTATCAACGTATCAGTCCACTCATTCGAGATCGTGAACTAGGCTTTGCCCCTGGTTTCCCATCTTTTGAATTTATTGAAGACTACACTGAAAATGTTACCTGGGATCAGAGTACTGGTTTGACAGGCCCTGTTAATTTCTCTAACGCACCGGAAACTCCGATTGCGTTTAAGACATCATGTAATCCTAATGTTTTTCAGCGTACATCTACGGGAAACCCAGAATTTAGGGTTGCACTGGCTTTAGTCGCATGTGCCAATGTTGATGAGTCTCCTATTAAGTATCCTTCGCTGTTCTACCTTTTCCCTGTCCAAAATCATGATTTTGATGGTGATGCAGACGATGGCAATGCCCAACCTGAAGGCGAAGAATATATTCTACGTCGCGATGAATATACGGCCAATAACACCTTCAATTACCAGGTCGTTCGAACAGCGGCCGCCGATGACGCCGTAACTGGCCTAAACGTCATTGCGGCAGAACCCAGAACCGCTACCGTCAGCACCTGGAATATCCCGGCCAGCGAAACCACCGGGGCTTTAACCGCTGCTAATGTTGATGGCCTGGACCAGGCGTTTAAGATCAACGCCCCCAGCCGAGAACCTACCCCAGAAGAAGAAGAAGAAGGAGTAGAAGGCCTCATTGATGTTGTCTTGCAGGTACCTTTCCTCGACAAGGGCGTTTACGACGGTCGAGAGCTGATGAACGCTCGCCTCCTAGACATTGACCTCCAGGTTTTGACCTCCCGAACCGTTGGTACAGGGCGAGATCTGTGGTTACCTGCAGACTTAGACAATAACGCTGAGGGCGTCGTCTATGCCTTTAGAGAAGATGCCGTACGAGAAGACGAAATTGTGCGCCCCCGGCGAGCAGATATTGGTGTAGATGACTGTACGGAATTTCGGGGAATTACGGGTAACGATACTCGCCTCTTCGGAATTGAAATTAATGGCAACTGCCAGGTCGATGTTGACCCTGATGACCCCCGCGACCCCCCTCTGACGGACCAGTTTATTAGTCTCAAACCCGTTGACTTTGTTACAGAACCCCTGAAGCGAATCCATGGCTTCCGCCTCAGGTCTACCACGGGTGCCCCCGTTGACCTGAGTGGAGGTGACGCAGCCGATGGGCGTCAGGTTGGCTTAACCTTTGTGACCGATAATGCTGTTCACATCAAAGGAGATTTCAACCCCCACAGCAGTGATGGCACGACAGCCGCTGCCAATCGGCTAGAGGAATTTACCCAGCGGATTACGACCACAGACTTTACCTTCGCTAATTTCTATGGAGGTCGTACCACCCTAGACACTGCTGACTTTGCCAACCTGGCTGTAGACCACTGGCGACCAGCAGAAATTTTGGCCGATGCTGTTTACATTGAGTCCAACAACTTTATTGACGGTGCTGTTTCAGATACGTTCGTCAGTACCGGTGGGGAAACGTCGTCCTACACCAACCAGCCCCGACCTGTAGGGGGCGGTGCGATTACAGATTGGGTTCAAGAAAACCCAGATGTTGAAACACCCGTTTGGGTAGATCGCAATGGAACCTATTACCACATAGACGCCGATGATGATATCGTCAGCTTCTTCGACGAGTTCGATGCGAACAATGCATGGGACCGAGTTCAAGATGGTAAAGACCTTGTAGATGCCCAGGAGACCTTTGTTAACGCAACCATAGTCAGCGGAATCTCCGTTAAGCGCCCCAACCAGGGTTATGGCGGCTTAAACAACTTCCCCAGATTTCTTGAAGATTGGGGTGGCGTCGACCTATATATCCAGGGAGCGTTTATCCAGCTAAATTTTTCGACCACCAATACAGCTTCTTTTGAACAAGAGGCGCTAGAGCCTGGCGAGACGCCAGTTGCCGCAGAGCGAATCAAGTACTACACCCCGCCCAACCGGCGCTGGGGTTATGATGTGGGCTTACTCTATGTTCCCCCTGCCCCTGCTGCACGACGGTTTGTGACGATTGGGTCACCCCGTAGCGAGTACTATCGTGAGCTGGCCGCCGATGACCCTTACATCGTCAATCTTCGCTGTGCCCGTCTCCAAAACGGTGACCATCTCATGGAAGATTTCTGCCCATCCTGATGGTTTTGGAAGGTGTCTGTGCGATTAGTTATCAAGCCATTCTCATAAAGGAAGCATCACCGTGATGACTCGCTATCGTCTGTTCCTACCCCGCTACCGGGTAGCCGCCCTAGAAAAATTTAAGCCTTCTCACTCTGAACAGGGGCTTACCCTGATTGAGTGCCTGGTCGCCATCGTCATGGTGGCCCTGGTGGCCAGCACTATTGCCCCTGCCCTGGTGCTGTCGGTGGCTACCCGGGTACAGAGCCAAAAGTCTGAGCAGGCCCTACAACTGGCTCAAAGTGAAATTGACCAGGTACGGTTGCAGGTAGAACAGGGAGATGCCAGCGACGACACACTACCCCGGGTCGCTGATGAGGACTTAGCTGATGCCGATATCGCCACTGTCCCTGGCCCCCAGTTCGGGGCCTTTGTGGACGAAGATGCAGCAGATCCACGTCCAACCCCGACTCAGACTCGTCCGGTAGATATTACTGGAGATGACGAGCCTGACTTTGCTGTGCAAATTTTTCGCAGCCCTGGCCTGGTCGAAGATGATGTACCCCTGGCGTTTAACCTGGGGGTTAGGGTTTACGACTACGATGCTGTCAATTCAGATCAGACGGGCAACCTGCTTATTGAGCCAGCTTCCCTGCGGATGGTAAGCGGCGAAGGGCAACGCAGTCAGCGCCCCCTGGCTACTCTTTACACCACCGTTGCGGTGAGTGAGGCTAGCGAGTCATTGTGCAGCTATTACACCTACTTCAACACTGGTTTAGAGTCCGCTGATCAAAAAGATTTACCGTTGGGGTGTACAGGTGTAGAGCCACCCGAAAGTACAGAAGAAACGGGTGGTAGCGAGTCCACCCCCGAATCTTGAGGCACAACCAGAGTAATCATTGAATGTCCAGCCTAACTCTACACCACGATTACCTATAGCCTGAGTATCTTTAAAGTGATTAAGTTAGTTCAGCTATCAACACCAATCATTGTCAGGGGGTAAATTCCCATGGTATCTAAAGCATTGCCATTGTTTATATTGCATCAGTTGTTGACCCGTTACCGCCGGGGGGCAGCCCGGAACCGGGGATTTACCCTGACGGAATTGCTGGTGTCTATGGTGATGTCGACGATTATCATCGGCACGTTGCTCTATGTTGTGGTCGAACTGCTGCAAATCAACCGCCGAGAAGAGGCTTTGACTCAAACCCAGCAGAATATGCAGCGGGCTATTGACTATGTCGCCAGCGATGTCAGCGAGGCCGTGTTTGTCTACGCCGATCCTGAGGTAGTTGCTGATGAATTGAGCGATGCTCCGGATGGAGATGCCGTACTGGCTTTTTGGCGACTTGACCCGATTGATACGTCTGGGCTTCCAGATGATCCCGAAGACTGCACTGGGGCTACAGCAGCAGAGTGCAGCACCCTCAAAATTCGGCAGAATGCATATACGCTGGTTGTCTATTTTCACCAGGCGAATAATGGTAATGACATCTGGGAAGGACCCGCCAGAATTGTACGCTATGAGCTACCCAAGTACACGAATCCCAGCAACCTGACAAATGCTAACCTGGCGGACAACAGAAGAGCTGGCTACAGCGATCCTTCCCTGGATGATAATTTTGCCGATTGGGTATCTAGCGGCGACACAGAAGGCATTCAAGCCGTACTCACTGATTTTGTGGATCTTGATAGTGACCCTGATGCTGCTCCATCATGTCCTGCTGGTTACGCTGGTAGTGCCTCTGTTCCCGATAGTTTCTATACCTGTGTAGTAGCTGGAGAAAGTGATGAAGGCGAAAGCGAAGACGAAGACGAAGATCCTCTAGCTTTAACGGTACGCAACAACCAGGGTATTCAGATTTATCTGCGGGGAAACGCTACTGATGGGGGTAGGGGCACATTTGTAACTTTCAGCGAGGCAGGCCGATTACCTACTTTAGAAACTGAAGTATTTATCCGTGGCGTCATTCAAAAACAGGCCAGGTCTTAATGCAAGCCATGAACTGCAACTGTTGTTTATTCCTATACCAGTTATGAAGCTATCTCGAACATCTAGATTGAATACGTCATCGGGCTTTACGCTGATTGAGTTATTGGTGGTCATAGCTATGGTTGGCATTCTGGCGGCCATTTTAGCCCCAAGCTGGTTGGGCTTCTTAAATAGGCAACGTATCAGCTCTGTAAGAAGCGACCTGGTGCAGGTACTTAGACAGTCACAGCAAACCGCAATTCAACGCCGACAGGCCGTTGCTATTACCGTCGAAGAAGATGAAGATTTTCCCACCATCAACAACGGGGTTAATCAACAGTTGGCCCTTGGCGGAGGGCTACAACCTGGCATGATTGAGTTAAAGTCTTTTTCTGTTACCGACGATGGTGAGGAATCAGATGACAACCAATTTTCTTTTAACTACCAGGGCAAGCTGATTGACTCCATTGATGCCCAGGGTCGCGAAGTTCCTCAGACCCTGCCGCTGGTGATCACCATCAGTTCGCCAGACTTTAACCAGCAGCAATGCGTCATTTTAGCTAACTTAATTGGCAGCATCAAAACCGCTGAAGGCACAACCTGTGATACCCTCCCGTTAGACCTGACGACCCAAGTTAACTGAATGTAACGCCGCTTGGCCCTCATTCTCTTTTACTTGGCGATAAAACAACTGAGATTCTTTGAACCAGCTTAGAAAAATTAAATTTGCTTTTTGTAACTCGCTTTTTTCCAAACATAGCAATTACCCTGGCCTAGTTCTGACACAAATTAATGACCTTCAGGGTTGGGTTGCTATAAGCAAAACTCTTATAAGCAGGCTGAATCTCGACACAGGAATACTCAAAAAGGCTCAGATATTTTTCATACCTTCCTTACTGAATTGAGAACCGCTATATCAACATACATGACGGCACAATCTTATCAGCCTCTGACCACCTCAGTTATTATCCCTGTACTGAACGATATAGAATCTCTAGAATCATGCCTTGAAGCGTTAGCTCATCAAACTTATGACTCTACTCAGTATGAAATAATCGTAGTCGACAATGGGTCCGAAGAAATCGCTTCTATTCAGTCTCTGATCAAAAAATATTCCCAAGCAAAATTAGTGCAAGAACTGACGCCGGGTTCTTATGCTGCCAGAAACAAGGGCATTTCAATAGCACAGGGCGAAATTATAGCTTTTACTGATGCAGACTGTATCCCGGCCCCCAATTGGTTAGAAAAAGGGGTACAGTTTTTGCTGGAGAATCCAAAATGTGGGCTAGTCGGCGGGCAAATCAAAATGCAGTTAGCCAATCCAGAAGATCCCAATATGGTTGAGCTCTACGAAAGTGTTAGGGCTTTACCTCAACAAGAATTTATCGAGAAAGATCACTTTGCCGCTACAGCAAATTTGTTTACCAATCGTGCCACAATCACACAGATAGGCACATTTAATAGTGAACTCAAATCTAGCGGTGATGTGGAGTGGGGTAGACGAGTCCATGCCCATGGCCTTCAGCTAAAGTACAACTCTGAAGCCTTGATTTTTCATCCAACTCATTCTTCTTTCAATGATTTTTTCATTCGTACCCGACGCCTTGCCGGAGGCCATTATGATCTACGTATGAGACAAGCAAAGTCTAACTGGCAGCGCCGCATTAATGTAATTAAACTACTAATCTATAACTTAATTCCACCAGTCTTTTTTGCTATTCATACATTACTCAACCCTGAAATCACAGGCATCGATAAAAAGCTCAAAATATCCTGGATGATGTGGATAGTTCGATACATTAGTTTTGTGGAAATCTTACGGCTACAATTTGGCAAAACCTCTATTCGCATTTAGCCGGTAGCGGTTACCAATTCGATGAATCTTAAACAAAGGGCGATAAAAGGGCTGTTTTGGTCCGGCATTCAACACTGGGGTAGACAGGCTGGGGCTCTGCTAACCTTCATCGTACTAGCCCGCTTACTTGAACCTGAGGCTTTTGGCCTGGTGGCCCTAGCCAACACTTTCATAACATTCACATATATCCTGGTCGATCAAGGTCTAAACGCAGCCATAGTTCAGCGCCAGGATATAGAAACCCGACATTTAGATGCGGCTTTTTGGACCCAACTGCTGCTGGGACTATGCTTTACAGTCGTGGGAATTAGCAGTGCAACCGCTATTGCTGGGGTGTTCAATCAACCGTCTTTGGCCCCTGTCTTGAGGTGCCTGTCCTTACTACCGTTAGTGCGATCATTAATTATGGTCCAGCAGGCAATATTAAGACGGGAGTTTGCTTTCCAAAAAATAGCCGTCAGAGCCTTAATAAGCGTTGTAGCAGGTGGCATAGTTGGCATTTTAATGGCCATTCTAGGGTTTGGCGTCTGGAGCTTAGTAGGCCAACAGCTTACCTTTGAAGTGGTTGGCGTTTTGATGTTTTGGAGCTTAAGCCACTGGCGACCTGGCCTGCAATTTTCATGGAACGCATTGCAAGAGTTATCGGGTTTTGGCATCTCAATTTTTGGGTCCAAGCTCTTAACATTTTTCAACCAGAATACAGACAATCTTTTAATTGGCTTCTTTTTGGGCGAAGTAGCCCTGGGTTATTATGCTGTGGCCTATCGAGTTTTACAGGTTCTGACGCAGCTTCTAGTCGATACATCTAATCAAGTTGCTCTAACCACATTTTCCCGGCTGCAGCAAGAACCTGAACAGCTTCTGAGAGCTTTTCTTAAGGTAATTCGCCTATCCAGTTTGGTATCTTTTCCAATCTTTCTGGCCGTATCAGTGCTTTCCCAAGAACTAGTTATAACAATTTTTGGCCAACAATGGCAACCTGCAGCTCCGGTCATGCAGATTCTTTCTCTGGGGGGGCTTGTGTACCTGATTCTCTTCTTTAACCAGTCGGTCTTTGCATCGATGGGTCGACCTGAGCTAATGTTACGTCTGGAACTTTTAAATGTATTTTTTAACGTTTTTGCCTGTCTCATTGCCGTCCGCTGGGGGATTTTAGCGATTGCCGTTGCCTTCGTAATCAGTGATTTTCTAGTTATCCCAATTAGTTTGGGGCTGTTGAAACAAACATTTGAGCTTTCCCTGCAAGACTATGCCCGTCAATTCCTGCCAGCATTGTCCTGTACCACAATGATGCTAATGTCCATAATAGTACTCAAGTTTCAGCTTGCTAGCGTAATCAATTCTATGACGACATTGTTGCTCTACATTCTGATTGGGGGACTCGTTTATGGACTCTGTTTTCGGCTGTTCTATCCCCAACTATTCCAGGAAATCCTGCATCTCTCTCAATTTGTCAACAAAAAAGGGTGATCAGTTAGAAGTGTTAGGTGATTCAATAGGTAAGATATAAGTAGGAGAACGTTAAAATGTCCTCTGATTTACACCAGGTTGCTAAATCTCCTCAACAGAAGACTATTAACCAGCTCGGGAAGGTTTCAATTGGTTATCAAAAATATCCCTGGCCCTTAGTCCTGTACTGGTTCATTTTTAAGTCAAAGTCTCAACTCCACTCTTCCGGATGGATGGATAGCCTCAAGCGTGGCTATCCCTGCAGGCCAGATGGAACTATTGTGCCGTGGATGAACTACTCCACCATTCATTTTTTAGAAGAACGGTTGCAAAAAGATTTCAAATTATTTGAGTTCGGCAGTGGCTACTCTACCCTGTTTTATGCCAACCTGGTACACAGCGTAACCTCTGTTGAATCAGACAAGCACTGGTTCAAGACTGTTAAAGGCAGCGTCCCAGATAATGTCCAATTAATCTTTCAAGCAGACGAGCAAGACGATAACTATTGCCGATCAGCAATTCAAACTGGGCAACGATATGACGTGATTATCATAGATGGCAAAGACCGCGTGAATTGCCTTAAGCAAAGTTTACCAGCCTTAACCGACCGGGGTGTGATACTTCTGGACGATTCTGAACGAGACGATTATCAAGCGGCATTTCAGTTCACTGCTCAGCATAGCTTTCGTGCTTTAACCTTCGAAGGTTTGAAGCCAAATGATATTGAGATGCGACGCAGTACCATTTTTTATAGAGATAAAAACTGCTTTCAAATTTAAAGTTCACCCTTTTCTAAACCTTGTCCAAGTCCAGAAGCGGAGTTTTTCCTCGGGAAAACTACAGATTTTGCGCTGAACCTGGTATATATATTTAATTCAAGACAAATATAGCGAATCTTATATGCCGAATGTCCTTTTATAAAAGAAAAAATTGGGTGTATCCCACTTTTGTCATCCTGAGCGGCATGGAGTGTAGCGAAGGATCTCAGGCCTTGCGCAAGATCGGGATTCTTCACTTCGCTGTCGCCAGGTTCAGAATGACATTTGCAAAACTGGGAGGCACCCAAACAGTCGAGCCAAATTCACCCTATAGGATCTGAGTTATGTTGCCAAACTTAATCATTATTGGAGGAATGAAATGTGGTACTACTAGCCTACATTATTATCTCAATCAACATCCTCAAATCAGTATGTCTGAGACAAAAGAGCTGAATTTCTTCATAGAAAGTAGAAATTGGAGTAAAGGCATTAACTGGTACAAATCGCAGTTCAAGGGGAATACCAAGGTTATTGGAGAAGCTTCTCCAAACTACACTTGCCAGTCTCACTTTCCTGGTGTGCCACAACGAATGTATCAACTGCTGCCTGATGCGAAGTTAATTTATCTGGTCCGCGATCCCATCAAGAGGATAATCGCCCATTATCTCCATAACTATGGCGAAGGCTTAGAGAGTCGAAACCTTGAAGAGACGTTGCTAGATGGCGACGTAAATCAATATTTAGACCGCAGTCTTTACTATCATCAATTGAGCGGCTATCTAAAATACTACCAACCCGAGCAAATTTTGATTATCTCTTCTGAATTATTAAAAAATGACACTCTAAATACCCTCAGGAAAATTTTCAATTTTCTGGATGTCGATATCAATTATCAATCCTGGAAATATCAGATCCAACGCCACAAAACCCTACGGAAGCGTCGCAAAACGTCCTTGGGCAATAAACTAGCTCATTCGTTGATTGGACAAAGCTTAACTCGCTTACCTGCGCAAATGCGATGGCCTTTGGAGGAAGTCATTTATTTTCCTTTTTCTCACTCCATCCAGTACCCAGAGCTATCTGATACATTAAAGCTTAAACTCAAGCACCGACTACGGGAAGATGTAGAGCGATTGAGGGACCACACAGGTTGTAGCTTTGCTCATTGGGATATTTGAAAAGTATAAACTCTGTCCAAGTCCAGAAGTGGAGTTTTGCTTAGGGAAAGCCACAGTTTTCGAGCTGGACTTGGTATAAATTGCATGATTACAACCGATCTTAAGCCTTCTTCAAGTAGAGAAAATTAAGCAGTCTGAGCTAGCCTTACAACATAAAGCATGTAGGTCTTTTATGGTTTCCCAACCGTTGCAGTATAAGTTAACTTTCTCATTCTCTTATGCTGCCGCTTTTCCCAGAAAAAGCCAGCAGCATTGGCAACCTGAGAAACCAACAAAAAGACTGATATCGCCACCGCTTGAGCCCCTACCCCCTGCCGCAAAGGATAAGTCAGCAGCTGCCAGTAAAACCTGATAGGCTCAACCTGAAGAGACCGCTGTTGGCGATGACTACGGACCTGATGAAAATGAAAGGCCCCACGACCATAGTTAAAGTGCTGCTTCCAGAATGTCCTCAAGGTGAGGAAATGGGCATGGCGTATTCGCATGGCCGGGGTAAACACAAGCTGATGACCCAGGTATTGCCAGCGATCGCAAAATTCTCTGTCTTCCCCCGCTGCCAGCGGAAAACCCACATCAAATCCTTTGCTTTGCAGAAATAACTGACGCGGGACCGCAATATTGTTGGAAGCAAAGAACTTGTTTTTCCCTTCAGCCTGATTAAAGTAGCGATACAGATAGTCAATCAGCACCTGGCTGGCAGACGAAAAATAATTCTGGGGCAAATCGTTGATAGTATAACCACCAATGAGAGCGTCGGGCGTCTTTTCCAACTGCTGGGCTAATGCACTGAGCCAGCTTTTTTCAGGCCGACAATCATCATCAGTAAAGACTAAATAATCTCCCTGGGCGGCAGCAGCCCCCTTATTACGAGCACTGGCAGGGCCAGCATTAGCTTGTCGAAGCAGTCTAAAATTGCCCCGCTTTGCATACGGCTTGAAAAGATCCTCTAAAGGGAAATGGCTCCCATCGTCTACCACAATCACTTCAAAATTGTCTGATGGATAGTCCAGTTGCACCAGGCTGTTTAAGCATTCCTCTAACCTCTGAGGACGGTTATACGTTGGAATAATAACTGAAAATCTTGGATTCTTAAAAGTCATGTTTTTATGGCGTTTTTTATACTAAGTTTAACAATTCAATGATACTCACTATAGAGGTAGAAAGCGCACGGAGTTGTCCAAATCCCCCGCTTCGCCGATTTTTGCTATCAGCTCTAGGTCTCTGATACATTCTCCTATAGAAATCATCATTTGATGACCGTAAATTACGCCAGGAAAGTACAGCAATTGCTGCTGTCGCAAATTAGCTTCAACTAAGAAATCATCATCCTGAGTAAATAAAATACGCTTTAAATCAGTAGCGCGATCAAGGATTTTCGCATCATTTTTTCCCTGGAGCCCATCTTCCTGAACAGTCAAAACATCAACCCCTCTCAAGCGTAATCCGCTAGTAATTGCCCTGTGGACATGTTCATCCATGTAGAAAGACAGGCTCATGGTAGTAGGCCTTGTGATCTTAATTTTTCTGCCAATGGAAAAAATGCCGCATTATCTTTGAGTTGCTTTACTTGTTCAAGTCTTCGCTCAATATCCGTATCCAATTCAGCCTTGTGGTCCCAGTAATAGGCCAGAGCCGAATAAATCTGGCTCATACTCAGATACGGATGCTGAAAATGAATCTCTTCCGGGCTCCAGCCATAGGCCTTTTGCGCAGTGACCAGTTCCACCACCTTCATAGTTGTGCCAGCAATAATTGGCATGTCTGAATCATTCAACCGTACATACTTGTGATCAGTTGTAACTGTCATACCGCTCTCCCATCCTCAAGATTCACCGCTCACACCTATTATGAAGGGTTTAAAGTCTCTGTTTGGCTAAGGCGTTCAAATAATTTCAAGGCAATTTGCATCAGTTTGCCTCCATGGACAAATGTTTAATCGCAAGAAAAGCATCATTCATCCGGCTTACAACGATCCGGATGAATGGAACCCTCAACTTTGGCCAAAATCCTTTCCCCTAACTACCCACTATCTACCACCTTCCCCTCCCCCCAATCCCCATTTCGTGATAAAACCATTGAGCGGCAAACGGTCAGCATCTGGACCTGACCCCAGGTTTTATCGAGCGAGGTAACGACCATGACAACATCCCCATCTCTGCAAGGTTCCGTCGCCCTGGTTACTGGTGCATCCCGAGGTATTGGCCGGGCTGTTGCTCAGAACCTGGCAGCAGCCGGGGCAACCGTCGTGGTTAACTACGCTCGCTCCGGCACTGCCGCCGAAGAGTTAGTCTCCCAAATTACCGCCGACGGTGGCAGCGCCATTGCCCTTCAGGCCGATGTCTCCAAAGTCGACGAAGTGGATAGCTTGATCAGCACCGTGCTGGAAAAATTCAGTCGCATCGACATCCTGGTTAACAACGCCGGCATTACCCGCGACACCCTGCTGCTGCGCATGAAGCCCGAAGACTGGCAGGCTGTGATTGATCTGAACCTGACCGGCGTCTTTCTCTGCACCCGCGCCGTGGCCAAAACCATGCTGAAGCAACGGTCTGGCCGCATCATCAATATCGCTTCCGTTGCCGGGCAAATGGGCAACCCCGGCCAGGCCAACTACAGCGCCGCCAAGGCCGGGGTAATTGGCTTCACCAAAACCGTGGCCAAAGAAATGGCCAGCCGGGGCATTACCGTCAACGCCGTTGCCCCCGGATTCATTGAAACCGACATGACCAGCGAACTGCCCAACACCGATGAAATTCTCAAGTTCATTCCCCTGGGGCGCTTTGGCAAACCCGAAGACATCGCTGGCATGGTGCGCTTCCTCGCCGCCGACCCCGCCGCCGCTTACATCACGGGGCAGGTCTTTAACGTCGATGGCGGCATGGTCATGGCATAGGTCTTCGGAGGTTAGGCAAAATCACAAGAACCTCCTGGAGATGGAGGACAGTCTTTGCTTGCCCGCCATACTAAACGTGGTGGGCATTGCGCAACTTCTGCAACCTCTGCGAAAATATTGGAGAAAATCACAACCCTCCAGATATTCCACGCAGTCATTCGCTCCAAAACCAATGCAAGCTCAGGTCATTCAAAGCGATCAGTCATTAACTATCCAAATCCCTCAATCTTTGGCGTCTGAGATTGGTCTACACGATGGTATGTCACTTGAACTTCGTGTCATAGATGGACATCTGGCACTCATTCCAGTGATCCAAAACTACGACCTAGAAATTCTTCTCAACCAAATTACCCCCGAAAACATACATGCGCCTATTGAGACTGGCGAGGCTGTCGGTCAAGAGTTTTGGTAAGCAAAAATGGCCTATATACCCGATAGAGGTGATTTGGTCTGGTTGAACTTTAATCCGCAGGCAGGTCGAGAACAAGCTAAACGACGTCCAGCCCTTGTATTATCCCCTCATGCCTACAACCGTAAGGTCGGATTGGTGATCGTCTGCCCAATAACTTCTAAAGTCAAAGGGTATCCCTTTGAAGTTGAACTACCGTCACATTTGCAGGTTGCGGGAGTAGTTCTAGCTGATCAAGTGAAATCAATGGACTGGCAGGTTCGAGAAATAGAATTTATTGATAAAGCCCCAAATCCAGTCATCCAAGACGTTTCTGGGAAAATCAAAGCCCTTTTACCCTGATCTACTAACTTCGTTAGGGGCCATAGAACGTCTAAGCTCTATTGACCGTCCTCAGCAGCCATAGAGTAGCCGCCAGGGCGGCAAAGTGGGCCAGCAGTGTATTGGTGTTGGCCTGCACAATGAAAATATCGAACGCTTCGACGTATTGATTGATATTGCCGGGGGTAAATACCGCGCCCCCCTGGGGTTGGATCAGCGCCTTGCCCAGCAGGGACCCAATCAGCGCCTGCCCCCCCATGAGGGTCACCAGCATTCCCACCATACTGATGATCAGGCCAATACGTAGCGCCTGTAGGGCATCTTTGGGGCTGGGGCGCTTGCTGGCGTCGCGACTGCGTAGACGACGCCCCAGTTGTGCGTAGCGAAAGGACCAAAACGCACTGACGAACACGGCAATCAGCCCCAGGCTGGCTAAAATTAGCCCGGTTCCGGTGCCGGGGTTGGAGGTATCTCCTGACCGGGCACCAAAGGTCGCCGAGGCAAACAGCAAAATGCCGCCAGCAACAACGCCCAGCACCACTTGAATCCAAAAGCTGATCCAACCTACCAGCCGAAATGAACCGGCAATGCGCCGAACTGCTGGGGGAATAGAGTAGTCAGTTTCACGAGTCATAATTGCAATTCTACTGGATAGCGACCCAAGCCCAATACGGCACAATAAAGACAAAGGTATGGCAGGCAGTTATGGCAGTATCCATCGACCGGGTGAAATCTCAGCTGGATGAACTCTGTACCCGTTGGGGTCAGCAAGTGGACTATTTAGCCATTCGGCTAGAGCAGTCTGAGGGGACAGATATCTTTTTGCGGGGTGGCCAAACCGAAACCCTGAGCGAAGGCATTGCCATTGGAGGCCATGTCAGGGCTTGTCATCAAGGGGGGTGGGGGTTTGCCAGCTTTAACGATCTGGAAACCCTGGCCACCCGAGTGGAAGAGGCCATTGCAGCGGCAAAATTGATTGGCAATGAGGAAACGCTGCTGGCCCCGGTACAACCGGTGCAAGTGACCCAGAGCCTTCCCCTCACGGGTACCGACCCGCGCCAGGTGCCCCTGGGCCGCAAAAAGCAGCTCTGTCATCACTACGCCGACCTGCTGCAGCAGGTGGATCAGCGGGTTACTACAACGTCAGTTCGTTACTCAGATACGATCCAGCGGGTAGTACTGGCGACTTCGGAAGGGACTTTAATTGACCAATCCTGGGCCGATATGGAAATGCGATTTGCGGCCACAGCCCGTAATGGCGAACGGGTGCAAACCGGGAGAGAAACCACCGGCTCTCGCCAGGCCTACGAAGATTTAGAAGGGCTAGACCTCCAGGTAGCTGAGGCCGCCCAACGAGCAGTGGCAGCGTTAGAGTTGCCTCCGGTGCGGGGCGGCACCTACGAGGTGGTGATTGATCCCATCCTGACTGGTTTATTTGTACATGAGGCCTTTGGCCATCTGTCTGAAGCAGACATGACCTACGAAAACCCCGAACTGTTAGAAGCTATGAGCATGGGTCGGCGGTTTGGCCCAGAAAATCTCCAAATTTTTGATGGGGCCGCTCTTCAGGGGCATCGCGGCAGCTACTGGTATGACGATGAAGGCACCCCCGCCACCAATACTCAACTGATTCAAGATGGAGTACTGGTGGGGCGGCTCCATTCTCGCGAAACTGCCGGTAAGCTCAACGAAACCCCAACCGGCAACGCCCGCTGCTTGAACTATCACTATTCGCCCCTGGTGCGCATGACCAACACCTGGATCGGGCGAGGGGATACTCCCGTGAGCGATCTGCTGACTGATATTAAAGAGGGAGTTTACGCCCGCAACTGGCTGGAGGGCATGACCAACGGCGAAATGTTTACCTTTACCGCTGGTGAGGCCTGGATGATTCGCAATGGTCGGCTGGCAGAACCCGTGCGGGATGTAACCCTATCAGGCAATGTGTTTCGGACTTTGGCCAACATTGTTGCCATTGGCGACGATTTTTACTGGGATGAATCAGGCGGTTGCGGTAAGGGAGGCCAGAACGGACTGCCGGTGGGGTGCGGCGGCCCCAGCCTGCGAATTCGCAATGTGGTCGTGGGTGGCGAAGCGGCAGATTAGCGCTGGTTAACGCCAGGTTTATGAATTCAACCTGATCCAGGTCCGGGAGCGGAGTGCTCCCTAAAGAGAAGCTACGAATTTCAAGCTGAACTCGGATTAGGTGGTTTCTGACAAAGAATTTACCGATATTGTGCATTCGCTGTCAGGGCGAAGCATCTGGAAGGAAATTGCCGTGACGATTCCCATAGTTTTTGTAGTTTTTGTCCAGATGCTTCGCCCCTCCGGTGGGTACTTTTTTTCTCAGAGATCTCCTTAGACTAATCTTGGCCAAAGTTTAAAGCATCAAAAGATTGAATTTTTCTTAAATGGGCATCCTAAGGATGCAGCTTGCAAGGAGACTGCCTGTTAATGGATTTATGTTTTGATCTAGAAGCCCAAACCCATGCCCCAGCGTACGATGGGTCTATTAATCATGGTCGGATTCAGCGCAACCTGATGCGCCTGCTGGATGCGACCTGCGCCAAGAGCTTCTACGAAGTGTTGCCCAGGGGCGTGCAGCTGTGGGTGCCGACCAAATGCCTGGGCTTTTATCCCGATGTTTTGGTGGTAGCTGGGGCACCCTTCCTCCACCAGGGACGTAATGACCGGGTCACCAATCCATGCCTGATCTTCGAGATTTTGTCTCAACAGACCCCGGCCTATGATCCCATGGAGGCTACGCTGACCGACCGCAGCAGAATGTTTACCTACTGCCGCACCATTCCCTACCTGCAGGAGTATATTTTCATCCACCAGCAGGAGGCCAGAATTGAGCAGTTCTATCGCGCCCAGGAAAATGTTTGGGGCATGACCCTACAAGCTGGCTTTGACGCAGTTATAGAACTCAATGTGACTAACGCCTGTCTGCCGCTGATGGATATCTATGACCGGGTAGAGTTTGTCATGCAGGTTTAGGCCGCGATCTCGCCACCACTGCATTCTTCTCACCCTGGCATATCGAAACCGACTGACCTCAGGCCTGGGGTGACATTCTGATGGCTGAACCAGTTCAGAGAATCGGCTCCCTGGAAAGGTCGCTATTCTAGCGAGAGCAGTTCCAGAGACAAGGGGACAACTTAAACTCCCGTCAGTGTAAAAGTTCGCCCTTCAAAACCGTCACTGCCTGACCACCAAGGCATACCCGATCGTCAGCCAGGCGAACTTTTACGATGCCTCCCCTAGGGGAAGCCTGGTAGGCCAGAAATTCAGTCTTGCCGAAACGCTCCTGCCAGTAAGGCCCAAGGCAACAGTGAGCCGACCCCGTCACCGGGTCTTCATGAATGCCGATAGCAGGCGCAAAGAATCGAGACACAAAGTCATAGGGCGGTTCTCCTCGACTGGTGACAATCACTCCATGAACCGGGAAATTCCCCAAAGCCGCAAAGTTGGGCGAGAGATACCTGACGCTGTCAGCCCCATCCACCTCTACCAGGTAGCCCAGGGAGTTTGCTGCCACAGACTTGACCTCTACCCCCAGGGCCGCCTCTAACCCATCAGGCACCGGGATGGGATGGGATGGATTAGCAGGAAAGTTCAGCTCAATCCAGTCTCCCAGGTAACGGGCTGTGAGCAATCCGCTGCGGGTTTGGAACCGGGCTTCCTGGTCTGGCGGTAGGTATCCCTCAGACCAGAGCACATGACAGGTAGCCAGGGTCGCATGACCGCATAGATCTACTTCCACCGTAGGCGTGAACCAGCGCAGGCGAAAACCATCTCCTTCGGGGTAGAAAAACGCCGTCTCTGAGAGGTTCATTTCCTGAGCAACCTGCTGCATCCATGGCTCGGCCTGAGGAGCCTGCAGGGGGCAAACCGCCGCCGGATTGCCGCCGTAGGCTTTGTCAGTAAAGGCATCGACCTGAAACAGTGAAATTCTCATGGAATCACCTCAAATTGCTTGGTAGACCAGGTTCAGCTCAAGAGCTGTAGTTTTTAAATCAAAACTCCCCTTCTGGATTTGGACAAGGGTTAATACCGCTGGTCTAACCATACCCGCAGTGCAGCTTTGGACCTCAACAAGGGTGGCAACGAGCGTCATCTGCATCATTTGCGCCGTGCCTACAGAGACCAGATGCCCCCCATGCAGCAGGTCATTGTCGCACATTTTCCCCCCGAGGTCTGCGTGACTCGGCCCCAGGGAGGGCATGTGCTATGGCTTGAAATGCCTCCAGAGTTGGACGCCATGAGCCTGTACCGAGAGAAGCCCTCAACGCCAACATCGCCATTGCTCCTGGGGTGATGTTTTCGGCTTCAGGGAATTATTACAACAACTGTTGCCGCTTAAATACTGCGGTGGGGTGGACCGACGAGGTGGAGAGGGCGATCGAGCCTCTGGGCGATCTGGCCAAAACGCAGCTGGCAGTGCTACTGCTCCAGGGCAGGCCGCAGGCGGGTTAGCCCATTAGTCATCGAGCAAAACCGATGGGTTACCAGGCACTGTAGCGGGTTTACGGACAGTACTCCCCTGTTTGCCGGTTTTTCCCCGGCGCGATTCAAGTTTGCCCTGGGCTACAGGCACAGTAAAGTGCAGCTGGCTACCTCTATCTTTCCCCTCAGATTCGGCCCAGATCACACCGCCTAACCCTTCCACAATTTGCCGACACATGGCCAGCCCCAGCCCCGTACCCCCCGTCGTGCGGCGCAGGGCACCTTCTTCTTGATAAAACCGGTCAAAAACGGCATTTAAACGATTGGGCTCAATGCCACGGCCCGTATCTGCCACGGTGACCTGCAGATGAGAGGCACTGTGGCGATTGACATGGATCAAGATTTCGCCACCGGCAGGGGTAAATTTGCAGGCGTTATCCAGCAGCTTGACCAGCACTTCCACCAGCCATTCTCCATCGGCTCTCACCAGCGGCAGCTGTTTGGGGATACTGACTTTGATTTTTGGCGTTGCCGAGCCATGTTTATGGGCGTTGATGCTGCTCAGGGCTAGATCAATACACTCGCGCATGGAAAGGGATTCCAGGTTCCACTCTACGCGACCACTTTCTAACCGCGATAGGGTAAGAAAGTCCTGCACCAGATCTCGCATACGTTCGGCGTCCTCCAGGGCCGACTGCAGCATGACCTGGCGCAGTTCTGGGGCCATGTCTGGCTCCGTGGCCAGGCTCTCAAGACAGACCTGAATGGTAGACAGGGGCGTACGCAGTTCGTGACCGGTAATGGCAATCAAGTTGCCTCGGGTACGGTCTAGAGCCTCAAGCTGGCTGTTGAGTTCCTGCAGGTTGGTGTAGGCTTCAGCCTGGATAATGGCCACGCTGAGCTGGGTTGCGATCGCATCCACCAGGGCCTTATCGTCCTCGGTCCAGTCGTAGGGTTGAGACTGGCAATGGTGGAGCTCGATAATGCCAACTAAACGTCCCTGGTAAATGAGCGGCACAATTAGCCAGGAATGAATATTCCACTGGCGCATTAAGGGCATAATGCCGTCGAGTTCGTAGCGGTAGGGAGATTCTGGATCGTAGGTATCGGCAATCGCTACGATTTCTTTAGTGTCTTGAACGTAATCAAAGAGTGGATTCTCAGCCAGCGGCCAGACCTCCCCCTGCAGAGACTCCACTCCGGGTTTGAGGTGCTGGTGTGCTATCGTCACCGATGCCGCATTAGGACTGCAGGGATAAATCAAGCAGCGACACACATTCAGCGCCTGCCCCAGTTCCCCTGCCGCCTTCTCAAAAATTTCTGTAGCATCTAGCGATTGCCGAATCACCGACGTAATCGAGTTTACTAACCGCTCTCGCCGTTCCTGAGCTGCGATCGCTTTGTAGGCCTTCAACAATTTGTACTGGCCGGCCTGCAAATAGGTCACCAATCTCTGGGTAAAGGGATCGGGACCGGCACTTCCGGCCAGCCGCTGAGACGGGACGACGGCGGGGTCAATATATTGAGCTTTAGCCGCCTGTACCTTGTTGGCCAGCTCAGGGCGATAATCAGCAATGCGGTCTAGCAAAATTTGGGCGGATTGCTGACTGACATATCGGTCCTGGGTCCAGATGCCCTCAAAGCGACGGGTTTGATCAAGCTGAGGCCCTTCCACCGGCAGCTGAGACGTTCGTTCCCGGCAAATCAAACAGGCATTGTAGTCTTCTGAAATGACTACCAGATGCCATTCATGCACCAGAGCATCATCTGACGCAAAGGCAATGGTCTCAAAATGCTCAGATCGGTCCGAAAAACTGGTTCCCTTCGCTGCCAGCACGTACACCTGATCAGTCAGCTCAGCAATGCGAAGGTAGCGATTGGCTTCCTGCAGGTAAAATCGCTCCTGCTGAAAACTGGCAATGACCAGAGACTCTTCAGTGCTTGCCAGGACATGGTCTTCCATGGCATGGGACAGAGCCGTTAGGGAGGCCTTGAAGTACAGCCTCGGTCTCAATTGAGGAATTGCCTTCAACAATTCTTCCACGACAGATGTGGAATTTCTCATGGTCCAAAGTAGGGAACCGATCCAATAAAGTGCAAGCGATTTAGAGCACTGCCCCCAATAGTCAAGGCTGTGACCAATTCCGAGAGCCGTTTCTAAACATCAACACTGAATTAATCATGTCTTCAAACTAGCCTACCAGTTGGGATGCACGACCTTAGCACTTTGTAACTTTTTCCAGGTTATCCTCTCAGACAAGAAGCGCCTGTCGGAACCCGCTCAAGAGCATATCCCAACAGACGCTTCCATGATTCGGTTTGGGTCAGGGTTCAGAGTATTCCATCAACAGAGCTATCCCAACAGCAGGCTCCCTATCCCTTCGCAGTCGCCAGGAAGATTGAGTTGCCCTGAAGCCGCTGGCTCATGATTTCGCTGGAACCGTCTAAGCCAGACCCGCTTATTTACATGACACCGCTCATATCGGTGGTGTCCTTCAGGAAACCGCTGTAGGCTTCCATGCCGTGTTCGCCGATATCCAACCCCTTTAGCTCTTCTTCGGCAGAGACCCGAATGCCCAGAGTGGCCTTCAGGATGCCCCAGAAGATACTGGCCGCCACGACGGTGAACAGACCAATGGTAAGGATGCCCACAATCTGGTAGCCCAGCTGAGCTACACCGCCACCGTAGAACAGTCCGGCAATTCCTTCACCACCCTGGGTGAAGTTGTTGGGGTTAGCAAACAGGCCAACAGCCAGAGTGCCCCACATGCCGCAAACCAGGTGCACGGAAACGGCCCCTACAGGGTCATCAATTTTGATGCTATCGAAGAATCCAACGGAGAATACCACGAGGATACCGGCCACTAGACCAATAAAGAAGGCACCAGCATAGCCCACTACATAACAGCCCGCAGTGATACCCACCAGACCGGCCAGAATACCATTGATGGTCATGGAAAGGTCAGGTTTACCACTCATGGCCCAGGAGGTAAAGGTCGCCGCAACACCGCCAGTCGCCGCCGCCAGGTTGGTGGTTACCGCAATGTAAGGCACCGCCAGGTCAGCCGCCAGCTGAGAACCGGGGTTGAAACCAAACCAGCCAATCCAGAGAATCAGACATCCCAGGGTAGCAATGCTCAGGTTGTGGCCCGGCAGAGCGCTCACTTGACCATCTTCGGTGAACTTACCCATGCGGGGACCGAGGAAAGCAGCCCCCATCAGAGCAGCCCAGCCACCCACGGAGTGGACGACGGTAGAACCGGCAAAGTCATGGAAGCCGAGGCCACCCAGCCAACCGCCACCCCAGACCCAGTGGCCGGTAATGGGGTAAGAAATCGCAGTCAGCAAAAGGCTGAAGATAATGAAGTCAATAAACTTAACCCGCTCAGCAACAGCACCAGAGACGATGGTTGCGGCAGTACCCGCAAACGCGGCCTGGAACAGGAAGAACGTATCTTTGGTCAGCCCACCATCGGAGGACAAGCCGTACAGCTCAGGGGCACCGCCCAGGAAGAAGTTGCCCCAGCCAATGAACCCGTTGCCACCACCAAACATCAGGGAGAACCCAATGAACCAGAAAGACAGAGTTGCCAGGGCAAACACAATCAGGTTCTTAGTCAGAATATTGACCGCATTTTTTTGACGACAAAAACCGGTTTCTAACATCCCGAATCCGGCGTTCATGAAAATCACCAGAAAAGCGGCAATTAGAACCCAGATGTTATCCAGAGTGTTTTGAACATCGGCAGCGGTGATTTCATCTTGAGCCTGGGCGGCTACTCCCCAGGTTGCCAAAATCACCAAAGTTAGGGGAACACAGGCCACCCAGGTCCAACCGCCGACGCGACCCAAAAGCCGCTTCACCGCCTGATCAAAAGGCGGCACACTGGCGTTCCAGAAAGAGGGTTTAGACCGCCTCCGGAACCTAGCACGATTTCGTAAAACTAACTTAGACATCTCGACAGACGTTCCTTCAACACAATCAGACAGCATTTATACACCTTGCGCGGCAGGTCAACACAAATGTCAGCCGCCGCCAAAGCCTGGTCAGCATGGGAGCCGATACCAACAGTTGCATCCATAGATTGGCGAGCAGAAACCAGGGCTCCCGCACAACTCCGAACTGACAGATGCAACCTTAGCGAAGTGTAAAGTTCTGACGGCTGTCTTACCTGGCCAGGGCAACAGCAACCGAAAGACTCAATAACAAAGTGAGAACAGAATGATTCCATCAATTCTGAAGCGCTCAATCTGTATCAGGCAATACAAATGGGGCCTGCCCCAGCATTTTATAGGCCTAAAAAGTGAAACAATCTAGTTAATTTCACCTAGGATCTTACGTTTTGTTAAGCAAACGACACGTTAATTTACCTGCTGATACCTGCGGCCTGGGAACCCCGAACCGGCTAACGTCATTCCATGGCATCCAGATACTGCCTTACCCCCATCTGATCAAGCCGAGCCTGCTTTTCCATCACTGCGGTCGTCATGGTTTGGCGATAGTCCACCACCTGCTGCAATAGTTCCGGGCGCTGCGCGGCCAGAATTTGCACCGCTAATAGACCCGCATTTTTAGCGTTGCCAATGGCTACCGTGGCCACCGGAATTCCCCCCGGCATTTGCACGATGGAATAGAGGGAATCCAGGCCCTGCATCCCCCGGCTCTTAACCGGTACCCCCACCACAGGCAAAGGGGTCAACGCCGCCACCATGCCCGGCAGGTGAGCCGCCCCCCCGGCCCCGGCGATAATGACTTTCAGCCCCCGCTGATGAGCGGACTTGGCGTAGTCCACCATGCGTTCGGGGGTGCGATGGGCCGAAACAATGGCAACCTCATGGGCAATAGCGAAGCTTTCGCAAATTTCGACGGCGGCCTGCATGGTAGGCAAATCTGAATCGCTGCCCATAATGATGCCGATTTCTGGGTTGGCCATGGTCTCCGTACCTCCTGGTGATGAAAACTCGTTGCTATACCAAGCCCAAAACAAAACATGAGGTTTTGCTTTGGACAGAATTTAAAAAGCCCGCTGCGGTGGTGTCAGGGGAGCGAAACGTAATAAGATTTAACCCGTTAGGCCCTTTTACTGAGCTAAACCCCGACTCACACCCATGAACGCAACCGACGATAAGACCGTAGTTCGAGAGTACTTCAACGCCACTGGCTTCGATCGCTGGAAGCGGATTTATGGCAACGGTGACGTGAACAAGGTGCAACTTGACATTCGCAAAGGCCACCAACAGACCGTTGATACCCTCATGGAGTGGCTCAACGAAGACGGCAATCTAGATGGCCTAACCTGCTGCGATGCTGGTTGCGGCGTGGGTAGTCTGGCCATTCCCCTGGCCCAGGCCGGTGCCAAAGTCTATGCCAGCGACATTTCTGCCAAAATGGTCGAAGAAGCCAAACAACGGGCAGAGGCAGCCCTGGAGGGACAGAACGTTCCCACCTTTGAGGTTAAAGACCTGGAAGATTTGGAGGGACGCTACCACACCGTAATTTGCCTGGACGTGCTGATCCACTACCCTCAGGATCAGGTCCAGTCTATGATCAAGCATCTGGGCTCTATGGCCGAGTCTCGCCTGATCTTGAGCTTTGCCCCCAAGACCCTGTGCTACAGCCTGCTGAAGAAAGTAGGCGAGTTTTTTCCTGGCCCCAGTAAGACGACTCGGGCTTACCTGCACCGCGAGGTTGATATCATCCAGGCGCTGGAGACGGGCGGGTTTAAAATCGAGCGCAAAGCGATGACAAAAACTCAATTTTACTTCTCCAGACTGATTGAAGCTGTTAGAGAATAGCTCCTGGTATCCATGGCTCCAGACCGCCTGTTTCTATTCATTGCGGCCATCCTGGGTGGCACTGCAGTCGCTGGTGGTGCCTTTGCCTCCCATGCCCTGCGGCAACAGCTTTCAGACCGTATGCTAGCCATCTTTGAAACCGGTGTGCGCTACCAGATGTACCACGCCCTGGCCCTTTTGGCCGTTAGCGTGGTGCTGCAACGGGCAGCAACCGCGTCATCCTGGCTAATGGCAGCGGGATGGGCCTTCATTGCTGGAATCGCCGTTTTTTCAGGTAGTCTTTACGCGCTAAGTCTGTCTCAAATCAACATTCTTGGAGCTATTACCCCCCTGGGCGGGGTAGGGCTGATGGTGGGATGGGGATGCCTGGCCTACTTTGCGCTGGCGACCCCAAAGCAATGATGAACTGCAGCCCTGTGGCAACATAAAGCAGGGCCTGCATATCATATCCCGAGTAGGTTGAGGGTTATTTAAAGCACAACCCCTTCCTTTAAAGTGGGACACAATCTTTTTTAATTGCGAGGCCTGCCCGTGACGTCTGCTTCAAAAACCCATGTTTGAATTTGTTTCCCCCCATTCCCTGGCAACCCCCCAAGATGTCATAGAGCATCTGGAACTTCAGCACATTGCCCAGGAGTTCCGCCTGGAGGTTGTGTATCGCCAACAGTTCGAAGCCCATTGCGACTGGTACTACCGCACAGCCCGACAAAATCGTAGAGACTACGAGCAGATGCAGGCAGAGCTAAACATTCGGGAATGGTTTGGTCGGGCTATTCGTCCATCCCGCTAAACGTTGTCCATGGAATGGGCCATGCAGTCCAGCACTGAAGCTCTGGGGCTGCCCATGTTCAGAAACTGGTTAGTTCACCCTGGGGATAGCTAAGGAACAGAATTATTCTAGGTAAATGCCCTTTAGCCTAGAGGTTCCAGCTCATCTTGCTTCAGGTGCGCCTTGAAGGGTCGCTTTGCCCCCTCCACCTCAAATTCCACCTGAATTGGAAAATTAGGGCTAATTGGGCGACCTTTGAAATCGGTCAAAACTTTCACCACGTGACCTTCCATACCTTTGGCATCAAAAGCTTCGTTACGGTGCAGCGGGTGGTGGTAGAAAATGACTGACTCTTTAATTCGAACTCGATCACCTACGTTCATATCACACACTCGCTCTTGGTCAAACCTACCGTTGGATGGCTATCCAGTTGGGAACACGGCAAATCTCCTCAAGGTGGTTTCGGGGGTTGATCCGAACACCGCCCCCACCCATTATTATTGGAGAACCTTACTATCTTTACATAGGATGGCACTCTAACTCAGGTAGGGGGCCGAAAAAAGACGACTAACGAACCGATTGCAGCAGCCACTTCACCAAAGCGTAAACCCCGGCCCCCGTAGGGACTACAATTCCCATCCAGCCAAAGAGCAACAGGAGTTGGCCGGGCAGTGCCCAGGGCTCAAGGGTCATTTGCATGACATAGTCCTCCACGCCGCAGGGATAAGCCACAAGGTCCGGAGGGGTCGCAGGGCAAATGCCGGTTTGAGCAACCTGCAACGCTCCGGGTAACAAAATCAAAATATTTATGAGAATGGGAGGGGCCAGCAGTAAGCCCAGCCAGGCAATGATTCTCAGCCATCCACGTTGATTTTGGGAAACGTCTGACATACCTGGTTCTGCTGAAACGTCTTGAAGCAATATAACGCTGTCCTGAGTAATGCAAGGGTTGTTAAAGAGGCCGCAACAATTCAAGCCGTCCCCAAAACCCTATGGCGTAATGGAGGAGAAGCGTTAGGCATTTGTACTCATGAATACCACTGGCGATACCACCTTAATGGATACCCTTCATCAGCTCGTACCGACTCTGCTCAAAGAGCATGCCTACGGAGTCCGCGAATTGGCTCAAGCCTGCGCTCAACAGCTGCATGAGCCTCTCTGCGAAATCATGACTCCCTTCTGCGATAGCCTGTACGACATGGTTAACAATGGGGAACTATCCTATGACCGGCAACATAACTTAGTTGGGCTATCTTGACCCGGCAGGTGCCCCATTGATGTTAACGGCTGCTAGCAGCTTGTCGGAGTAATCGAAAATTGATCCTACAGCTGTTTTTGGGGCTTGCCAGGAATGCTACATATAGCGGCAAACCCCTGCTTCTCCGACAGCCTGCTAGCTCAGCTATGGTTCGGCACCTGCCTCTGAGAATTCCGGTGGAGAACCCCGCCAGCCTGAGATCCCAGGGGTCTCTGTAAATCAACCATGAAATCAACCATGCATTCTGCTGGTGCGTTGGAGTAGACCCCTGAGAGCTGGGTTCTAGAAATAGTCGTAATCTGCCACCGGGTTCAGGGGATCTGGCGCAAACGCCAGCCACAGGGGAAACTGCAGCAGGGAAAGACTGATCACTGCCTCTGCTTCATCCACAATGATTAGGGGCAAGCCATTATCTGCGGCAACCCGCTCGGCCCTTTGAGCTAAAGGTTCAGGGGCATCAAACAGCATTAAGCCACGTCCGGTGCCAAAGTCCTGGCGGGATACGCCCAGGCAGTCTTGTAGGCCTCGCCGCCACTCGCCCAGCCGTTCCGGAGTATTTGACAGTACCAGCGTCACCAGGCGATTGCCATACAAAGTGTTGAGTATAGAAATTACCGCCGAGGCCACCAGCACATTCTGCAACCGGCTACCCATGCTTTTAACGGCTCCCCGGCCTCCCTGGGCAAAAAACCAGTTGGAGACCCGCTCGGCGTGGATAGGCTCAAAGGTTCGCCGGAGCTGCCACACGGGGCCATAGTAGTCAGGTCGCATTCGATACTGATCCAGCAGGCTGCGGATGCGCTCGGTTTGGTCCTGAAAAGTACTGCTGGCAAATCCCACCTGAACCGGGGCTTCCTGGGCGGGGGAGGGCTCTCGCTTTTCCTGCACTCCCGCTCGCTCTACCGTAGGGCCTGGGGTAGTCGGTTCTGGAGGAGTCAACGGCAACTGCTCTGCAGCTGCGGCTAAATCCTGCAGACTGCCGACTAAATAGTCTTTAAAGCCCTGTACCCGTACCGCCAGATCTTGAGACGCTCCGGCAAAGGTGGTGCGCATTTCCGCCTGTATGCGTTCCTGCCGTCGCTCTAGCTTTTCGATTTCCATTTGCAGGGTGCGCTTGCGCTGCTCCAGTTCGGCAGTGCCCTGCTGCACCATGCGGCTAATGTCAGTTTGAACCTTCTTAAATTGGTCCTGGGTAAGCCGATTATAGGTGGTCTGCAGGTCGGCAATGCTGCGCTTGAGATCCGCTTCTTGCTGCTTAAGAGCATCAATGCGAGATGTCCAATCAGATTTGCCACCGGTGGTGCTGCTAGCGGTTGAGGAAGCATCAGCCTCGCTGCTAGTAAGGCCAAAGGTTGAAGCTTCTTGCGGGCTGGATTCTGATTTAGATAGCTCGTCTGATGTCATACAGGTCTCCCTGGGAACGTGTTGACAGCCTATCAGATCAAGGCTCTGCCGTATCTACAGTAGGGGTGGCAACCGCCGAGCAATGCTTTTCCAGGCAGCTGCGGAGTTGAGCAGGGCTGAAAATAATCGGCAAAAAGTGGATGCTGTTGACTTCCCGAAAATAAAACAGAATGGGCACTGGCGACCAAAAAATTTCCCAATACTCCCACTCGGCGTAGGGGAAACGGCGAATCAGCTTTTCGCCCCGATAGATATCCAGAGCGCTGTCGGTAAATCGCAGGGTCAGAGTCAGCGCCTGCAGGCCGAGGAACAGCCCAAACAGACCAACCACGGCCCCCAACCAGATCTGGACAAAGCCCAGGGGTATGGCGAACCCGATCAGGGCCAGGGGAATGCGGTAACTGGGGGCCAGATCCATCGTAGTTTTGAGGGTTTGGGAATCGGTGGCAGAGTTAGAAGAAGTCACAGGCTTGGGGGAGATAGCGTTGTATAGATCCAGTTTGAATCAAAGCGTTCCGGAGAATCATTGATCCACCAGCGCAAGGGCGATGCAACGCGCCGGGTGATGGCAAGGGATCGCCGCCATCTGGATAGCGGCAATTTTTCGATGCACCTCTCCTAGAGTATAAAACCATCTTTCAGGTGAGCAGGTTGGCAGCTGGCCCCGCCCTAGAAGTTGCTCATTACGGCGCTGCCGGTACCTTGGAACATCAGCCAGGACAGGAAAAAGTTGCTGATGAAGATAGCCAGCAGGGCGGTCACCACAGCGGTGGTGGTCGATTGCCCCACGCCCTTTGCACCGCCCGTAGTGGTCAGGCCCCAGTTAGTACCGATGACAGCAATCAAAATGCCGAAGAAAAATGCTTTCACCAGAGAACTCACCAGATCCCAGATGGAAAGAAAATTCTGAGCTGACTCTAAAAACACCGAGTAAGGAATGCCGTACTGGCTGGAGGCAATGATTAACCCCCCCGTCATACCGGTAATGAACGACAAGATATTGAGCAGGGGCAGCATGAGCGCACAGGCGATGACCCGAGGAATGACCAGGTAATCAATGGGATCGGTTTTCAGAATTTGTAGCGCGTCAATCTGCTCTGTTACCTTCATGGTGCCAATTTCGGCGGCAAAGGCCGACCCTACCCGTCCGGCAATAATGACCGCAGTCAGCACCGGCCCTAACTCCCGCGCCAGGGTCAGGGCCAAAACCCCCCCCACAGCGGTGCCCGCTCCAAAGCTGATGAATTCTCGGGTGACCTGAATGGTGAACACCATACCTACAAAGGCTGCGGTAATTAGAGCAATGAGTAAAGACTCTGGACCCACGGCAGCCATCTGCTCAACCGTATTACGCCGATGAACCGGACGAGAGATCAGGTGAATGACCACCTGACCGGCCAAAAATACGGCAGCCAACAGACGCTGGCTCCACTGCCTGAGATTTGAACTATCTACCGCCTCTGCCAATCAAACGGCTCCCTTTTGCAAAAATTAGGCCTCAGAACCTGGCCCCTTTATCTATTGGGAACTCTACCCAGGATCGACAGGTTTTGACAACTGTCAGATAGCCCCTGGCAGAGGACTCTGTTACAGCACTTCAAAACAATACGTAATCGAGCTTGAAGAATTCTCTACAGGTTTCCCCAATTCAAATCGCCTTGCTTAAGTTAGTAGGTGTTAGTGAACCATGTGGGTAAGAGAGTGACTTCGAACACAAAATGCTTCAGCCACTACTTGCGTTCCCTGGTGATTACGGCCGTTGTCACCTTTCTACTGCCGCTGTTACTGCTGGGGGGCACCCTTTTCGTGGCGGCCATTCTTGCCGTAGTTTTGCCGGAAGTGGCGATCATTCAAACGGTGCCCCATAAAATTCAGAACTTCTTGAGTATTTTGGGCAATGGCAATGCCTGGCAGGGGGCGTTAACCCTGGGCAGCGTCTCATGCCTGGTGGGAATGCTATTCGACAGCTATGCCTTTTATCGTTACCAGGGCGTGACCCATCGCTGGTTCAACCATCGGTAAACTGCCTTCGGCACGTCTAAACCTGGCCCGAACCATCGCTTCACCCAAACCGTCGAGTTTCCCTTCGTTCTGTCTGAACCACAGTAGTCATTCTCTGCCGCCCTCCACTATGCTGATTTAAGAAAACCCGCGTTATACATCAGCTTATGGACAGCTTCGGAGGCCAACATCGCCTGGTTGACTCACCTTTGCCAGGGCGCATCAACCGATTCTTTTATCGCTCTGCGACGTTCTTGTTGGCCCTTGCTGTCGCGTTTTGGGCGGTGCTACCAACCCCCATAGCCCAGGCCCGAACCGCAGAGCAGGCTCCCGCCCAGACAGTAGAGACCCTATCGATTCAGCCCTATCTAGACCGGGTAACTGATGCGGTTACTGAATTTACCCTCGACAACGGCATGAAGTTCATCGTGCTGGAGCGTCGTCAGGCCCCCGTGGTGTCGTTCATGATTTACGCCAATGTGGGGGCCGTTAACGAAGCTGATGGCAAAACCGGAGTCGCTCACTATTTAGAGCACCTGGCTTTTAAGGGCACCAGCCAAATCGGCACCACGAACTACGCCGCCGAGAAAGCTCTGTTCGATCAAATGGATGCCACCTTTGCCCGCCTGAAGGAGGCAGAAAAAACCGGAGATGAGGCCACCGTAACCCAACTCCAGGCTGAGCTGGAAGCCCTGCAGCAAGAAGCCGCTACCTATATAGAACAAAACAAATATGGCCAAATCATTGAACAGGCCGGGGGAGTCGGCCTTAACGCCACCACCTCAGCCGATGCCACCCGATATTTCTATAGTCTTCCTTCTAACAAACTAGAGTTGTGGATGTCTCTGGAGTCTGAACGCTTCCTGGATCCGGTCTTTCGTGAGTTTTTTGAAGAAAAGCAGGTGATTCTCGAAGAACGGCGGATGCGGGTTGATAACTCCCCCATCGGCACCATGATTGAGGAGTTTCTGGAAGCCTCCTTTGACAATCATCCCTATGGGCGTCCGGTAATTGGTTACCAGGAAGACCTGTTTAACGCCACCCGGCAAGATATACAGGAGTTTTACGAGACCTATTACGGCCCCAGTAACCTGACTGCCGTGGTGGTCGGCGATGTTGACCCGGCAGCGGTGCAGGCCATGGCGGAGGTGTACTTCGGGCGATATGTGCCCCGTCCCGACCCGCCCGAACTAGAAATTAACGAACCACCCCAAACCGCACCGCGGGAATTTGTGCTGGAACTCGATTCAGAACCCTGGTATCTGGAGGGCTACCATCGCCCCGGTCTTAACCACCCCGACCATGTGATCTACGGCATGATTGACAGCCTGCTGGCATCGGGGCGCACCTCTCGCCTTTACAAAACCCTGGTGAGCGATGCCCAGGTGGCTCTCAACATTGGTAGCCTGAACGGATTTCCGGGAGACAAGTACGAGAATATTTTTCTGCTGTATGGCCTCACCGCTCCGGGTAACGCCCCGGAAGATATCGCCACCCTGTTTGCCCAGGAGCTGCAGCGACTGCAACAGGAGCCCGTTACCCAAACCGAGTTAGATCGTGTGAAAACCCAGGCCCGGGCTGGACTGCTACGGAGCCTGGCCTCCAACAGCGGCATGGCTTCTTTACTGGCAGAATACGAGGCCAAAACCGGAGATTGGCGCAACATCTTTAAGGACTTAGAGGCTATTGATGCCGTTACCGCCGCGGATATTCAGCGGGTAGCCCAGGAGCTATTCCGCGAGACCAACCGCACCGTCGGTAAGCTGGTGCCGCCAAGGGAGTCTACAGAATCATGATGTTTGTCTCAGGGCCTTGGCCTCTCTCGTTAAGAGTCTTGCCATCAGGCAAAACTCATCCCCAGGGAATATCGCACGGCCTGGAAAGAAAGCTTGGGGTCAGATACCTTCAGATGAGGAATATTTTGCCCTAACCCACCGCCGGGACCCATCCATTCAAGTTGAAATTTGCTGAATTGCTGCTGAGACGGACGTAATGCTATGAGCTGGTTAAAGGTTTTTCGCCGCCAATGGAATAAACGCTGGGTACTAGTTCCTATCCTGAGCCTGGTGGGATTGGTAGGGGTGCTGATATTAGGCTGGCAATCGCCCGCCAGTGCCCTCACGCCCCAGCACTACGACCAATTGGAGTTTCCGCCCCTGCCGGAGGTGCAAATTCCAGACTACGAGCGTTATGAATTGCCCAATGGTCTGGTGGTTTACCTGATGGAAGACCACGAACTGCCTCTGGTGAGTGGGTCTGCCAGCTTTCGCACCGGCTCTCGGTTTGAGCCCTCTGACAAGGTTGGCCTGGCCAGTATGACTGGGGATGCTATGCGCCTGGGGGGGACTCAAACCCTCGGCCCCGACGAGCTAAACCAGGAGCTAGAACAACGGGCCGCATCCATCGAAACCGGCATAGACACCGATGCTGGCAGCGCTAGCTTTAATGCCCTGACCGAAGACCTGGAAGACGTGTTTGCCATCTTTGCCGACGTCATCCAGCGGCCAGCCTTTGCCCAGAACCGGATTGATTTACTTAAACGCCAGTACAGCGGCGGCATTGCCCGACGCAACGATGATCCTGATGAAATTACTTCGCGGGAATTTCGCAAACTGGTTTATGGGGCTAACAGTCCCTACGCCCGCACCATGGAATACGCCACGTTGGACGCCATTACCCGCGACGATATTCAGGGGTTTTACCAGACGTCTATTCGCCCAGATCGCACGATTTTGGGCATCGTCGGAGACTTTGACCGGGCACAAATGAAGCTGTTAATCAGCGATTACTTCAGCGACTGGGAAGCAGCAGGTCCAGCCCTCGATATCGCTGAACTGCCCCAGGTGGATCAGGCCAAAACCGGCATATTTAAGGTGCAGCAACCTCAGCTTACCCAGAGTTACATTCAGCTTGGCCATTTAGGAGGCCAGCTCAATTATCCAGACCACGCGTCCCTGGCGGTCATGAATGAGGTGCTGAATGGGTTTAGTGGGCGGTTGTTTAACGAAGTGCGATCGCGCCAGGGTCTGGCCTATGTGGTCTACGCCTTCTGGGCTCCCCGCTTCGATTACCCCGGCCTGTTTATCGGCGGTGGGCAAACTCGTTCAGACGCCACCGTTCCCTTCATTCAGTCTGTCAAAGAAGAAATTACCCGTATTCGCACTGAGCCTGTTTCAGATGAAGACCTGGCCCGAGCCAAAGATGCTGTGCTCAATAGCTTTGTATTCAATTTCCAGAGTCCCGAACAGGCACTTTCTCGGCTGATTCGCTACGAATATTACGATTACCCCGCCGACTTTATCTTTCAGTTTCAGGAGGGAGTGCGTAATGCCACCGCCGAATCGGTGCTGCAGGCCGCTCAAGACCGATTGAATCCAGACGATCTGGTGATTTTGGTGGTGGGCAATGACAATGACATCCAACCAGCGCTGAGCACCCTCAGTGCCAACCAGGAAGTTACCGCCATTGATATCACCATCCCCCAGCCAGAAGCATAGGCAAAAAGGAAAAGTTACCGTCGTCTTCCTCAACCATCCTGATCCTGGGTAGGTTCTGCAAACCAGTTCACCGGCAGCATATTGGTTTCATCGGTGGCGGCCTCAATATCGATGGGTCGCTCTGGTTCTGCGCCTGGGGCAACGATCACCGGGCCATAGGCTGGTTCTGTGGCGGCCAGCTGATCGGCAATGGGGGCCAGATCAACCTGTACTTCTGTCGCCGATTGATAGCGCTTCCTAAAGTCATATTCCACCAGCTTCTGGAGGATGGTAGCAAACCCTTCATCGAGATAGGGGACTTGGTTGCGCCAGAGAATGCTGCCGTGGGTGTCTCGCTTCAATGCATAGGCCGGGATGCCGGTCAAAGCTTCGATCACGAGGATGCCGATGGCGTAAAGATCGCTGTTGAGTTTAGGCATCCCCGCCGCCTGTTCGCTGGGCATATAGCCCTCGGTGCCTACACCCACTGTAGTTGTCAGGTGAGTTTCTGGGTCCGCCAGGGTATTGGAAATCTGCTTGACCGCGCCAAAGTCTATCAACACCAGCTGGCGATCAGAACGACGCCGAATCAGGTTGGAAGGCTTAATATCGCGATGGATTACCCCCTGGCTATGCACAAAGTCCACCACGGGAAGTAAGCTTCTCAGCAAATGCAGGCCGTAAAGCTGGGGCATCGGTTGCCGACCAGACAGCTCTTCCTTAAGCAGATGGCCCTCCACCATCTCTTCCACCAGATAAAAGGAATAATTGGCTTCAAAATAAGCCAGTAGACGAGGAATTTGGTCATGATGCCCCAGTTTTTCCAGGGTTTCTGCTTCTCTGATAAAAAATCGCCGCCCCAGCAGGTGGGCTTTTGGGTCATTGCTCAAAATTCGCAGCTGCTTCACCACGCAAGACGGTGCCCCAGGACGCTGGGTATCTTCGGCCACGTAGGTTTCTCCAAAGCCGCCTGACCCTAATAGCCGTACAATGCGATAGCGGTTACCCAACAACAGACCGATCACCTCCGCTTCTCGCAGCTTGAGCAAGTCCTGGAGATCGTCTTGCTGGCTAATAATTTCCTGCACGATGGGGGATGTAACGTATTGCTCCAGGGTTTTGCGCAGTCGTTGTTTCCGTAACTGCCCGATCACAATGTCCGCAACAATGAACCCTCCCCCAATCACGACAAAGCCCAGGATGGGAGCCCCCGCAGGCAACACGTAACCGGCCAGGACAAAAATCCCAAAGCTTAACCAGAACCAGATACTGGCTGTGGCCACAGTCCAGGCCAACCGGGCGATAGGACGATTTACCCGCCAGAGCAACACCCCAAATCCAGCCCCCGTTAGCAGCACAAAAGCGGCCCGCATCCAGGGTTGATAGATCCCCCGCCGTAGCGCCACACCGGCCCTGAGGGTAGCAACATCCGTCGCCAGAATTTCGACCCCTGCCATCGCCTCAGGGTGCAGCAACGTCTCCGAAAAAGGAGCCTGGTGAAAATCCTGAAACCGGTCTGCCGTAGCCCCAATTAACACTATTTTGTCTTCAAAAAAGCGGCCCCCATCCAGCTGCCGGGTCCAGGGGTCAGAATCTAACACGTACCAAAAAGGAATTTGATGAAAGCTACGGTGGGGGCCATAAAAATGTAGAAAGTCTCCGTTAGAAGGTGCAGCATTCACCTGCGCAGCATCTAACGTTGCTTCAGCCAAGGAACGGGTCTGCTGCAAATCATCTGGTAACTCGCTGCGGCGGAGCACATCCCCTAAATTGCGATGCAGGTCGTTTAAATAGGCTCTGCCATGGCGGTGAATGCGACCATCCGGTTCTATCGCAAAATTAATGGTGCCCGTCTGCACAGGGGTTGACAGGAAAACGTCTAAGGGCAGAGTTGGCCGAATGACAGCTCCCTGTTGCAAACCATCGTCGCCAAAAATAGACGCCAGTACCACCCGGTCGCCATAGCGCTGCAACACTTCTGCCAGAGCGGCATCGTCCGCGGCACCGTAGCTGCTCGGGGTGGTAAACAGCACATCCACCGCTACAGCCCTGGCCCCAGCATCTAGCAAACGTTCAATCGCCAGAGCATAGGTCTGGCGAGGCCAGGGGGTCGTGGCAATGGGCGCCAGATCAGAGTACTGCGTCGGATCTTGCTGGTAGTGCTCAGCTTGAGACAAGGTTTCGTCATCAATGGCCAGAATAACGATGTCTTCAGGAGCAGGCACCGGCCCCCGAATTTCAAAAAATAACGTCTGCAGCTGCCTATCTAAAAGCTGCACCGGGCGCGAATCGGCGGCGACATGAAGGGCTACAAACCCTAACCACAGCCCAGCCAGCGAAAATTTAAGCCATCCTCGCTTGAGCTGACGCTGGGTCCAACTCGTCACCTGATGGTTCGTTGACGATACCGATATCCTAGAGTCGTACACAGCCATGACAGCTCGAACGTAGATAAGCCCCCAAGAACAACCGCGCCAGCCTGACTTTGGCGTTCAATAGTTCTTACTACGTTAGCAATCTCCACCGTCAGCACAAAAAATGCCAGGCTTTCAAGCGGCAGTTACCTACCTGAAGGGGGCAGGGGGGCCAGGAAGCAGGAAGCCAGGAATTGCACGACTTCTGACACTGGACTAGGCGGGCACATCCCCTCACCATCCTCAGAGCATAGCCTGAGCCTCACAGGGCTAGAACATACCGTAACAACCTATTGAACTGAGAGGTAATCTTCGGCAACCGCTGCAGGCTGATGGGCAAAACGACTGATTACACTCTCAACGACCCCAGGGGACAAGCTGGGATGAGGTACAGTATCGGCCATGAGGATCGTGAGACCAACAGCCCACAACAAACGATTGAGTTTAATTTCGCGGGCAATTTGCATGGCTTTACTACCCTGTTCAAAAATCTGCACTTAACGACTTCAGGGCCATCTCGCCAGATCCTTAAATTCAAAAAGCTTTACAAAGATCTTCAGACATAAGGCGAGTACCGATCAAACCAAACCGTTTAGTTTAATCCATCCATAAACTAAACGGTTTGGTAAGGTTGGTCAAGGCCGGTTATCATTATTGGACAATTTGGCTTATTGCTATAAAGCCTGGTTATGCACAAAAGAGGTCGAAGGTGAACTCCATCGCGACGGGGTTAAACGACAAGGCAATTCAAATTCTGCGGGGTGCCATGCAGGAGTTTCTGCGCTATGGCTATGCAGGAACCAGCATGGACAAGGTAGCCGCTACTGCCGGAGTATCAAAACCGACGGTATACAGCTACTTTCGAGACAAAGAAGGCTTATTTAAAGAACTGGTCAAATTCGTTGCTCGGTCTCGGTGCCAACGAGTGATGGAAGAGCTCCATGGTGAACCCCAGGAAGTGGTTCGACGAATTGCCACCGCCGCCATTGAGGGTGGGCTTAACGATAAAGAATATCTCGACTTTGTAAGGCTGGTCGCTGGGGAATCTGGTCGCTTTCCACAGCTGGCCCAGGCCTTTTTAGAAAATTTGACCAAGCCCAGCATCGATCAACTCACGGCCTATTTAGAGGGGCAACCCCAACTAAAGCTACCCGACCCGGAGGCAACGGCTCGGATTTTAATGGGGTCAACGGTCTTTTTCATGCTCACCCAGGGCATCATGCACGGGGATCACATCATGCCCATGGAGCCAGAGCGTCTGGTAAACAGTCTGGTGCACCTGCTGATGAAGGGTCTAGACTCCAATACCGATGGCCCAGATGGTGTCTAGTACTCTACGGCGTAAGTCGGCCAACTATTCTCGAAACCTGATACCCGGTATCTGGCACCCACAGCAATGGTTGCCTTATTGCTGTCAGCTGATACTAGTACGAGGGGCCTTCGTTTTAGCTTATTCAGCCGCAGGATAGACTCTGCCTTTCCAGGCTCCGCCCTGCCCCCGCCAGTGTCTCAAAGCAGAATCGATTGTCATCAGGGTATAGAGCAGGGCAATCAAGGGAAGAGCCAACGACAGAATGGGTGGACAGCGATATAGCTTCAAGGTGGGCCAATAGGCTAAGGCCATTACCCCCCAACAACTGCCCCCCAATCCGGCCAGCATCCAGTGACTGGTCGCCAGCCCCCACACCAACCCAACCGGACCTGCCAGATAAACCAGCACCATGCCCAGCACCGTACCACTAAGCAACCAGCCTGAGTAGTGCAGTTGGGTATAGGCCGTACGCGCCACCATATCCCAAATGGTTTTCAGGTGAGGGTAGGCCCTCAGGCTAATTGCTGTGTCGACGGGGATATTTGACGGATTAGAGGGGAGCTGTAGCGGCTCTTCAGAATACCCAGGAGGCTGATGAGATAACGGATTGGCCAATCCTAACCAGATCCGCCCACCGGCTTTGACTGCAGCGCCCAGGGCACAGTCGTCAATCAAAGCACTACGAATGCAGTTAAGCCCCCCAATGCGTTCTAATGCTGCAAACCTCAGCAGCATAAATCCTCCCGCTGCACCTGCGATTTTACGCTGGGGGTGATTGACCCAGGGAAACGGATAAAGCATCTGAAAAAAGAAAACAAAGGCGGGAATCAGCAAGGTTTCCCAGAAGGTTTCTCGGCGCAGCAGCACCATCAGCGAGGCAAGGTCGAGCTGTTCACGCTCGGCTTTCAGCACGAGGGATTTCAGGAGCTTTTCACCGTGGGCGATGTCGGCATCGGTGAAGAGGACGTAGTCCACCCCGCTGGGGCTCTCCGTGGGCTGATGGTTCTGAAGGGCAGAGGCTTGCCCCTCCCTCACCCTGGCCCTCTCCCTGAGGGAGAGGGGACTCGAAGTTGCGTCCTTCAGCCAGCGGTAGCCCTGCTCCATGGCCCATAGTTTGCCCGTCCAACCGGGGGGGAGAGGCTTGCCCTCAAGCACGGTGAGTTTATGGGATTGGTTCAACTCGACAGCCATTTGTTTGGCGACGGCACCAGTGCCGTCGGTGCTCTGGTCATCCACCAGCAGAATGTGGTGGTTGCCGGGATAGGTTTGGGTGAGGTGCGATCGCAACGACACCGGCAGCACGTCAGCCTCGTTCCGTGCCGGAATCACCACCCACACTGAGGGCCATTGTTTCAGAGCATCATCCGGTATGGCTACGGTATCCAGTCGCTGATCTGCCCTCCAAAAATTGCCCCAAAAGAGGAGCAGGAAGACCCAGATGGTGAGGGAGAGAACGGTGACGAGGAGCATTTAGAGATGGATGAGTGGATGGGGGATGGGCAGGGGAAAAGAAGAGTAGTAGTGGGCATATGGGTGATTTATGGGAACAGTCACTGCCTCCTTCCCCTGCGCGCTACTTCCACTTTGCATTATGCTGCTGTTTGAAGAAATATCCTACGGGGTTTGAGAATGCAGATTCAGGAGCGAGCGGGGGTAACGGGGTTAGCAGATGCCATCAAAAAGGCCCAGGATTATCTGCTGTCGATTCAAAAGCCCGATGGTCACTGGGTGGCAGAGCTGGAGTCGAACGTCACCATCACCGCCGAAATTCTCTTACTCCACAAGGTTTGGGGCATCAGCGAGAAGCTGCCCCTGGCGAAAATCGAAACCTATCTGCGTTCAAAACAACGGGACCACGGTGGCTGGGAGTTATTTTATGGCGATGGCGGCGAAGTCAGCACCTCGGTGGAAGCCTACATGGCCCTGCGGCTGCTGGGAGTGCCTGCTAAGGACCCGGCCTTGCTAAAGGCAAAAGAATTTATCCTCGGTCAGGGAGGCATCAGCAAAACCCGCATTTTCACCAAGCTGCACCTGGCGCTGATTGGCTGCTACGACTGGCGGGGGATTCCCTCCATTCCCGCCTGGATTATGTTCTTGAAGCCGCCATTGCCGGTGTCAATTTACGAAATGTCGAGCTGGGCGCGCAGCAGTACGGTGCCGCTGCTGATCGTATTCGACAAAAAGCCGGTCTATTCCACCAGACCCAACATTCGGCTGGATGAGCTTTACGCCGAAGGCTTCGAGAACGCCCGCTTTGAACTGCCCCGCAATAACGACTGGAGCGATATCTTCGTCCATCTGGATCAGCTGTTTAAGTGGTCCGACAGCTTGAACCTGACGCCCTTCCGGCAAGAGGGATTGAAAGAGGCGGAGCGGTGGATCATCGAACGGCAGGAGAAAACCGGCGACTGGGCAGGAATTATTCCCCCCATGCTGAATGGACTACTCGCCTTTCGCTGTTTGGATTACGACGTGAATGATCCCATCGTGCAGCGGGGGTTTCAGGCGGTCTACGACTTTGCCCTGGAAACCGCCGAAGAGTACTGGGTACAGGCCTGCGTTTCTCCGGTTTGGGATACGGCACTGGTGATGCGCGCGCTGACGGACTCCGGTCTGGCGGCAGATCATCCTGCGGTAGTGCGGGGCGGCGAGTGGCTTCTAAAAGAACAAATCCTTGACTATGGCGACTGGGCTTTCAAGAACCGTGAGGGAACTCCTGGTGGTTGGGCCTTTGAGTACACCAACCGCTTCTATCCCGACATTGACGATACCGCCGTAGTGGCCATGGCGCTGCAGGGTGTGACGTTGCCGGATGAAGCCCGGAAAGAAGCCGCCATCGTCCGGGCGGTGAACTGGATTGCTACCATGCAGTGCAAAGGCGGGGGCTGGGCCGCCTTCGATATGGACAATGACCAGGACTGGATCAACGCCATCCCCTACGGCGACCTGAAGGCGATGATTGACCCCAACACCGCCGACATCACCGCTCGGGTGCTGGAGATGCACGGTCGCCTTGCCGCAAATCCAGGTTTGGTTGGTCGCTACTCGGCCCACCTCACTCCCCAGCGGCTGGAACGGGGGCTGCAGTATTTGCTCAAAGAGCAGGAAGCCGACGGCAGCTGGTTCGGGCGCTGGGGAGTGAACTACCTCTACGGCACCAGCGAAGCGCTCTCGGCCCTGGCGCTCTACGCTCCCGAGCGCTGCCGGGATGCCATCAGCCGGGGAGTTGACTGGTTCCTCCGTTGCCAGAATGAGGATGGCGGCTGGGGCGAAACCTGCCGCAGCTACAACGACCCTAAACTGAAGGGGGTGGGGATGAGCACCGCATCCCAAACCGCCTGGGCACTGCTGGGCCTGCTGGATGCCGCAGAGGTGGGCGGAGATCGCATCAATGGCGCTGTAGAACGGGGCATCCAATACCTGATCTCTACCCAGAACCCTGACGGCACCTGGGATGAGGAAGAATTTACCGGGACGGGCTTTCCCCAGCACTTCTACATCCGCTACCACCTGTATCGCCAGCATTTTCCGCTGATGGCATTGGGGCGGTACCAGCGGTCGTCAGAGCTATAGGGCTCAGGAAAATGGCAAAAGATACAGATATCATCGTCATTGGCAGCGGTATCGGTGGCTTGAGTTGTGCCGCACTGCTGGCTAAGTACGGATTCGGCGTCACCGTTTGCGAAAGTCACACGATTCCAGGGGGAGCCGCCCATAGCTTTGAACGCAACGGGTTTAAGTTCGACTCCGGGCCATCCCTTTACTCAGGCCTGTCTTACAGCCCTTCTACCAATCCTCTGCGCCACGTACTGGATGCCATTGAGGAGGATTTGGAGTGGGCGAACTATGACACCTGGGGCGTCTACATCCCTGAAGGCGAGTTCGACACCACCGTGGGGGCCGACCATTTCCGTGATGTGCTGAGAAAAATTCGTGGCCCCAAGGCCGTGCAGGAATGGCAACAACTGCAGCAGGTCATGGAACCCCTGGGCAAAGCTGCCACAGTCCTGCCTCCGGCAGCGGTTCGTTTCGATTGGGGAGTCTCGCAGACGGTTGCCCCCTACGCCTGGGACTTGCTCCGCAACGGTCCCCAAATGGCTAAACTGATGGGGCCTTTCAGCAATATCCTGAACCGCACCGTCACCGATCCCTTCATCCGCAATTGGATGAATCTGCTTTGCTTTTTACTTTCAGGGCTACCCGCCAGTGGCACCAGCGCTGCCGAGATGGCCTTTATGTTCGCCGAGTGGTATCGCCCCGGTGTACAACTCGACTACCCCATCGGCGGCAGCGGCGCAATGGTGAATGCTCTGGTACGGGGACTCCACAAGCATGGCGGCAGGCTCAAGCTGAATGCCCATGTGGAGGAAGTGCTGGTCGAACAGGGACGGGCTGCCGGAGTGCGGCTGCGGTCGGGAGAAATCCTCAAAGCTGATCGGGCAGTCATTTCTAACGCCTCCATTTGGGACACTCTGGCACTCTTACCCGCTGGAGCAGTGCCCAAAAGCTTTGTCGAAAAGCGCCAGAGCACTCCGGAATGCGAGAGCTTCATGCATCTCCATTTAGGCATTGATGGAGAGGATATTCGCCCCGATCTGGCCTGCCACTACATTGTGGTCAATGACTGGGAACTGGGGGTCAACGCGCCTCAAAATGTAGTGTTGGTTTCTATTCCATCAGTTTTAGACCCATCCCTGGCACCGGCAGGCAAACATACGATTCATGTCTACACTCCCGGCAATGAACCCTATGACCTGTGGCAGGGGTTAGATCGTCGCAGTTCTGAATACGCCGAACTAAAGCAGCAGCGGTCCCAGGTCATGTGGAATGCCCTGGAACGCATTATGCCCGACATCCGCCAACGAGTGGAGGTGAATTTGACTGGAACTCCGTTAACCCACGAGCGTTTCCTACGAAGAAACAGAGGCACCTATGGCCCTGCCATTTCGGCTCAGGAGGGACTTTTTCCTGGCCCTCAAACACCCCTTCGCGGGTTGCTCTGCACAGGAGATTCCACCTTCCCCGGCATTGGCTTACCGGCAGTAGCCGCCAGCGGCATGATTACGGCCAATACTCTGGCATCGGTAAGCCAACATCAGCACATGTTGAAGCGGGTCCTGCCATAAATGCCGATCCTATCCGCGCAGAAGTGGTAGCGATGATCGCCCCAAAAATCCCTCCAGGCTTTATTGTTCCCGTAGCCTGGGCATCAACTCGGCCAGGTTACAGGGGGAATGGCGTACGTCAAGTTGATCCTGTATTAGCTCATCCCACCCTGTGCGGCAGGCTCCAGAAGAGCCAGGCAGACAAAAAATGTAGGTGCCATTAGCCACTCCAGCCAGGGCGCGGGACTGGATGGTAGAAGTCTTAATCTCCTGGTAAGAAATCATCCGAAAAATCTCCCCAAAGCCGGAGATTTCCTTATCCAGCAAAGGCTGTACGGCTTCAGGGGTGCCATCTCTTCCCGTTACCCCAGTGCCGCCCGTAGTGATAATGGCCTGTACTGCTTCGTCGGCAATCCAGCGAGAAACGACCGCGCGAATCTGGTAGATGTTATCGGGCACGATGACTTTTTCGGCCAGGGTGTGCCCGGCGGAGCGGATGCGATCGCACAACAACCGCCCCGACTTATCCGTCTCCTCCGTCCGGCTATCGGAGACCGTCATCACCGCAATTCTGACCGGAATAAATTGAGCGTCAACGCCAGCCATAAGCCATCACCAAAACACCACTCACAGCCTACGATGCGAACCCTGGCCTACACTCGAGCCAATTCTCTGAAACAATTCAAAAGGCAAAAATTCAAAAGGCAAAAAGCGGATGCTTCTATCAGCCAAACGTAATCTATTCGCCAAAAAAGCAGACTAATTCTCTTTACCTTAACCTTTCCCTGCCTCAACCTCTTCACCCTTGACCCTTCACCCACCCACCTCACCTACCCCACCCACCTCACCTACCTATCCACCTATCTCACCATCCACTCCACCCGCCCAACACGGCATAATGTAAACCGAGTTCGTAATTAAGCTGCCACCTGAAACGATGAACTATCTCGTAGCTGTTCTTGCTGATCGCATTAAAGCCGAAGAAGCCTACACCGCCCTAGAAAAGGCCAATCTGCCTAAGGATAACTTTGACATCCTGGGCAATGGTTTTAAGTCTGCCGACGAATACGGTTTGATCGATCCTGCCAACCAGGCCTGGAAGCAGATTCGGCTGATGATGTTATGGCTGGTTCCCTTCGGCTTTGTGACCGGATTCACCTTTAACGCCATCACCGGGCTAGATACCTTCGAATTCACCGGGCGCTTGGGCAACCAAATTATTGGCGGAATACTCGGTGCCGGTTCTGGGGCAATGGGAGCTTTCTTCATCGGCGGCGGCGTTGGAGCAGCCATTGGCAGTGGCGATGCCCTGTCTTACCGCAACCGCCTCAATGCAGGCAAGTTTCTGGTCGTCGTTAAGGGATCTGAAGCATTAATCCGCCAGGCGACTCCTATCCTTCGACAGTTTCGTCCAGAAAATATCCAGGGCTACACGGCAAAGGGGGGATGACCTCATTGACTGACAAAAGTTGTACGCCCTCACCCCCAACCCCTCTCCCAGAGGGCGAGGGGAGCCGATCAATCTTTCCAGTTCCCTCTCCCCTCGGGAGAGGGCTAGGGTGTAGCTTGCTTCCCGGAGGGTAGGCTTTCAGGGATTTGGTTGAGAAGTTTTGTCAGTCAACCAGGGTGATGACCCAAGGCTCAGATATTATCGTCGCTGACAAATCAAGCTGATTTCCTGCTATTTCCTTAGGTTTGGTTTGGGAGTGGCAAGGCAATAAGTGCCTGAGCAGAATCATTTACATATGCGGTCAAGTAATAGCAGGGCTTTTGGGTGGTTTACAGGAAAAATAATTTTGGACAAGCACTTAATGTAGGATGGCGTTTGGGCTATCCCCTTTACCCCCCTGATTTAGACGCTTGCGGTTTCCCACAGGGTAGGGGGGCGGGGGGATCTTTGAGATGTACTTCATTCAAGTGAAATCTGCTTATAGCAGCTTTCGAGTCCTTAAAAATGCCTGAAGAAGTTGCTAAAGAAGCCTTCTGGCGACAACCACTTTAACCAAAGTTGGCGTAATTCTTTCTGTAATTCTACAAATTCAGCATCTGACAACCGATTGTGAAACTCCAGCACTTTCTCTGGAAGCCGGTCTAGCTCTTCTTCTTCAACCCACACAAAGTACTTTTTCCAATCTACGATAAAAAAGTACTTTTTCCAATCTACGATAAAATCGTAGGGCAGGCCGCAATCGGTGTTGATAAAAATCGGAATTCGCCCTACACAGAGGGTTTCGTACAAACGATACGAAGTATTTGCAGAACCTCGGCAACAAATCACATAGTCGCTAGACACCAGGTTATCGATATATTCCTGACGGTATTTAGCACGGCTCGCATTTTGATTGCCCAGAAAAATAGAGTCTTTCCTGACAATATAATTAGTTTTTATGCCAGGCTGATTATCCAGCTTTTCCATAGCATTGATTCTCAGCGCCTCACCGCTATAGGGAGAGACATCGGGATAACCCAGATTGATCAAATTGTAGGTATAGTAAGCCAGCAACTTGGGATAGTTTTTGGCCGACATTGTTTTTGCAAGCCCGCAGAAGCCTACTACCGGGTCGGCTTGCTTTTTACGAACTTTAATTTCACCATCTAGATGGGCATTAACAATGTCTTCGGAAAATGCAGGCTTAACAAAATCATTAGGTCTACGCCGTTTTTGGTATAGGCTGTTACGAAATACAACAGCATCTTTAAATGGCAGCGCTTCACTAGCACGGGGGCCATTAAAAAAAATAACAGATTTTTTATTGGCTTTTTGTGCCTTTTGATAAAGATCTTTATTAGCCTTATAGGCTAGCTCTGCAACTGCTGACTTCTTTGATTTATTCAGGGGATTCCAATTAATTTGCGGTTGCCAGCTTGAGCCACGTATATGTTGCCAATCGTAAGGTAGTATCACTAAATCGCAGTTTTCAAGGGAAGAAGCCTCGAAAAGCGAAGGGTTTTTTTCATATAAACCAGCCATTCTCATTGCGAAGGAATCACGGATTCCAAACAGGCTGGGTGTTACTTCCTTATAGATTGGATACAAGATAGCTGCTAAAGAAACGCCGCCAAAATTATCATGTTCTTCAGGAATTTCTGTATATATTTTCAATTTTGGCATTACCTGCCTCCTTTTCATATCCTTGTCTATTTTTACAAATTGCTACGGGATAAAATATAGGGTCAATGAAATTTCATCTTACAGATATATTCTTGACGGTAATTTAAAATTTTGAACTAATGCTTTGCTCTCTGCAGGTATCTGAAATGCTCTGGGATAGAGCGAAGGACGCTTAAATCGGGACAAAATGACCTTTGGGTACAGTCTTCGCCTGGTCTAAGTAGCTTACCTCCACAGGGCTTGAGACTATTATGCTGGCCATCGGCAAGGGTCGGTAATGCCTTAATCTCAGCTTCACGATCAATAAAGTTCATCAGCTCGCTGGAAGGAATTTGCACATCTATCCGGGCGGTCACAACAAAGAGGCGCTAAAAGTTCATCCTCTGATCGTCATTTCCTCAATATCGCTATCCTGTAGGTGAACAGCACGCTCTCGCACCTTCCGCCCTCCAAAATTCGCCATGCCTCAGCCCTACCAAGAGCTTATCGACTCTATTGTTAACGCCACCCTGAAAGGAAAAATTCAGTCGAAAGGTCAGGTCTACCGCATGCTCAAGGAAGGGGTAGAACCGGGCACCGGGGAACTGTTTGAGCGCGAACTGGAAGCCATCACCGCCCAGGTCGAACAGGACCTGAACGATGACGACGAACTCAAGCAGGCCAAAGCTACCCGCAAGCAGCGTGCTTTGAAGATGATTCAGGCCGAATGGGAGCACTGGCAGGCCGATAACCAGACCACCGCTGTACTTACAGGGCTGGAAGCCAGCATCGTCAACGCCTCCCCCGAAGACCGGCTATCCCAACTGGTGGCCGCCCTGGACCCGAATCGAGACCAGCCCCTTTCACGGGACCAGATTGCTCAAATCGCCAAAGCCTTGAAGCAAGCCGGTCCTCACCCCCCCTCCGAAGCAGGTCCTGCCCTGACCACCCTGGCTGCAGGATTGGAGCAGGGCCTCGTCATCTGGCAGCAGTTGGAGGGGGATGTGGTCAGCTGGATTTATGAGAACAGCCGACAGTCCTTAGGTTTTGGCGGCGACATTCAGCAACAGCAGGGACCGTGGAGCCATTGGGCCAAGCTGGTCTCCAGCCCTGCCCTGCAGCAGTTGTTCGGAGACTTGGCCCAACACCAGGTCATTACGGATACAGGCATTACCTCCTCTCTCACCGCAGAAGACTGGATCGCCTGGACGGTTGTCCTACAGCGGCTACAGCTTGCCCTGGTGAACTGGTTCGATAAGCAGCCCTACGACCCCCGCGCCGGGAAACGCCTCTCCATTGCCACCTTCCTCACCTTCGCGGTGGTGTGGAGCCAGGTCTCTAACCGCCTCAGTGCTCTGGGCAAAACCGACCTGTCCCAGGGGTCATTTCAGATGACCCTGCAGGTGCTGCGGCAGTTTGCTAATCAAGACTATTTCCCCCTCTATGGCGGACTGTTCACTGCCCTATCCGGCGAACCGCTGAGGACGCTTTTGGACTACCTGGATCGACCCCTGCAGCAGGTGCCCAATACCGCAGTAAAAGCCCGTATTCTGACGCTGCTGGGCTATTCCCAGCGGGCCATGGGCAACTACTCCCTGGCCCAGCGGTTCCACCAGCAGGCTTTAGATATTGCCCGCGAAGCAAAAGATACCCCCTGCGAGATCGCCAGCCTCAACCACCTCAGCCGCACCTGCGTCATGCAGCAGGACTTTGAAGAAGCCACCAACCACAGCCAGCGGGCGCTGATTCTGGCCCGACAGGAGGGAGACACCATCGGCCAGGCTAATGCCCTGGCGAATTTGGGTTACAGCCAGGTTTCCCAGGGGCAATCTCAACTGATGGATCCTGACCAGTACGAAATGGTACTGAGCTATCTGGAGCAGGGCTTGACCCTATCGGAGCAGGTCGGGGATCTCCCTAGCCAGGCCCTCTGCGCCAACAGTCTGGGAATTGCTCAGCTCAAGCTTTCCCAATACAGCGAATCGGTAGAGTCCTTAACTAAAGGATTGCAGGTGGCTCAAGCCATCGGCGACCGCTTTTTGATGGCCTCAAATTTTGCCCACCTCGCCGCCGCCTACCAGGGAACCGGCAACCTGGAGCAAGCCGTTCTCACTGGCTGCCTGGGGATGTACCTGCTCTACCAGATCGATTCCCCCGAGTGGCGACAACCGGCGGCGGTGCTCAGCATTCTGTACGGTCAGCTGGGGCCAGAAAACTTTCGAATCATCCTGGCCGACCATCGGCGGCAATTTCTCGAAGTGATTGGGGTAGATGGATATGACTATCTGATTCCTCTACTGACTCGCTATCGAGAGTCGCTGGAAGATGGCTAAACCAAAGTCAGATTGAGAGGGGAGGTGACCAATTTCCAGGTTGATTTGCTCCCTTATGCCTTATTTCATGGCTCCCCTGGTGCCTGAACCAGGATAATGCTCTATCCTCAAGCTTACTCTTCCTCAAGCTTTCGCGGTTCAACGGGGTGCGCTTGCAGCCAAGCATTCAGCGAATCATGGTCAGCAACATCAAACAGCGCGTCACCCAGAGCATCCAACTGCTCAAGAGACAAAGCCCGGATTTGAGTCTCCTGCTCTTCTGATAGAGGACCTAAATTGCGGGCTAACAGGCGAACGAGGAGACTGGCCTCTCCTTGCTGCGCACCTTCTTGTCGGCCTTCTTCTCGGCCTTCTTGAAAAACTTCCTGATAAAAGCGGGTCTGCCGGATGTCAGCTGTTTTGATGTCCAACATCGCCAAGATCTCCTGAGAGGTCAACTGCGGAAACTTATTAATGAGTATAGCTTCAACTAAATCAAGAGTGCTTCGAAAAGCCTCTGTTCCCTGGCTTTGGGTGTCCTCCAGCAATCGTTTTGCGGCTTGGGCTACGGAAGAAATTGGCAAAACAAGCAACTGCAACAGTGCCAATGCCGGGGGTAATTCAGTTTGGCCTACCAGATCTTGCAGGTAGATCCTCTGAACTTTACCGTCCAAAAGATCTTCATAAGGTACATCACTACCCAGATCCTGCTGAGAAGTTTGAAGGATCAGCAAACCCCGCCAAGGACGCGTGATTTGATACTGGTATAGGTACAGAAATAGCTCAGCGAAGTAACGGCCATAGAATCGCCCATCCGGTTGCATCTGCGCTTCCAAAAAGATCACGGGTATCTCTGGAGCTTCAGATTGGGGCATCAGCAAACCATCCAGGCGAAACTCGCTTTCCTTGATGACGGGCGCGACATACTCAAAGGTGCAGTCATTGGGCAAGCCTGGCAGTAGTTCTGCCAGGAGCGACGGTTGGGAAAGAAAAATTCGGTAGTAGAGCTTATCGGTTTTCATCTGGCGTCAAAGCCTCTTCCCGCAACAGACTCACCCCCAGAAAATTAGCCAAACCCTGCCCTCCCTGTCTCATAATGGCGTTGTGATTCCACTCCAGGAGAGGACGGACAACAAGGGCAAGCAAATTCATCCAGGCCTTTGTCGTGCGCACTGTCCAGTAATATCGCACCGTTGTCCCTTCATCAGACGGTTCCAATTCCCAGCGGCCATCGCCCTCAACCTCACCGGTAGCCGTTAGAGCCAGCAACGTGGGAGCTTTAATCTGAGTAATCGTGGAATCGAATCTCAGGGGATACCCTAGGGGAGTAGACCAGTTAATTTGCCAAACGCTACCGACACCATCAGCATTTCCGGATTCCACTTGCTTCACCTGTTTCATGGCCTTCCACCAAATAGGGAGGTTCTGATTATCGGTAATCACGGCCCAGACTTTTTCGATGGGAGCATCCAGGACCCAAACCGTTAAAAATCGATAGCTTGCCATGGGTTGTCCTTTGGAATTGGGATAACCAAGCCATACTGAGCTTCCTCGGCTCAGCCGGGAAAAGCCATGCTGCTGAACTTAATCAAACTATTGCATACCATCGTTTTCCTGGTGATGTCTGCGGCCATCCTGTTTTTGCTGTGATGCGGTTTGACGGGGCAAATTTCCCGATGGATCGGCTTCGCCTTTGCCCTGGTGATGGTGGAAGTGGTGATTTATGTTGGCAATGGCTTTCTTTGCCCGCTGAAGGTCTGGGCCGATAACCTGACTCCCGCAGGGCAGCCCATGTCCGATATCTATCTACCCAGGTGGATTGCGGCTCGGGTAGTTGTCGTGTCGACGCCCATTTTGGTAGTAGCCTGCTTGTTGATTGTAGTGAGGTTGTTGCAGGGGGATTAACTGGATTAGCAAAAGAGAGAAGAATCCCATCTCTCCCTTGGCGTTTAACGAGACGCGTTATATTAGATAAGTTCGACAGAATTTAGCGCATGTGATTCGACACTTCAAAGATAAAGAGACTCAGAAAATCTTTGAGCGTCAGCGTTCGCGAAAATTTCCGGCAGACATTCAGCAAGTAGCGCTGCGAAAGTTACGGATGCTTAACCGGGCTGAAACTTTACAAGATTTAAGAGTTCCACCAGCAAACCGGCTAGAGCGTTTAAGGGGAAAAAGAGAGGGGCAGTACAGCATTCGCGTGAATGATCAATGGCGAGTTTGCTTTGAGTGGCAGGATGGGGATGCCCTAAACGTAGAACTGGTCGATTATCACTGAGAGGCAGTATGGAAGATGCAAAACTGAACCCGATTCATCCTGGAGAGGTGCTGCTAGAAGAATTTTTGAAGCCCATGGATATTAGCCAAAACCAACTTGCCCTTGCCATTCGGGTACCAGCTCGCAGAATCAACGAAATCGTCCACGGTAAACGGCGAATTACAGCGGATACAGCCCTGCGACTAGCCCGTTACTTCAACATGTCGCCTCGCTTCTGGCTGGGGCTGCAGATGGATTATGACTTAGACATCGCCGAAGACGAACTGGGGGCAAGGCTAAACGAAGAAGTCGCTGTTTTGACTAATCAATGAGGACGAACAACACACAACGGCAGCGCGGGCTTCAGGGGCGATTACGAAATTTAGGCCAATCCCTTTCCATGTACCGCTACGGGCGGCGGGCGGTTCGGCTAGTTTGGGAGACAGATGGGCGACTTACGATTCTCCTCGCTTTCCTCACTGTCATTGCGGGGCTTTTACCAGCTGCCATTGCTTATGTCGGCAAACTCATCGTCGATGCCGTGGTCCAGGCAGCCCAGTCCGGAGAACCGGCAGATCGCTGGACAGCACTCTCCTATTTGGGCATAGAAGCCATTCTGGTGGCCATCCTGGCTGCCGCCAACCAGGGATTGAGCCTGTGCCAGTCTCTGCTGCGGGCGCTTTTGGGTCAGAAAGTAAATCTGCTCATTCTTGAGAAAGCCCAGACCCTTCCCCTGGCTTACTTTGAGGACTCAGAGTTCTACGACAAAATGACCCAGGCCCGGCGGCAGGCGTCGGCTCGTCCCCTCAGCATGGTGAATCGCACCTTTGGTCTGGTGCAAGATACCTTGCGACTGATTACTTTCGGGGGATTGCTGCTGCAGTTTTCCGGCTGGGCAGTGCTGCTGCTGCTGGGGGCCACCATTCCCGCCTTCGTCGCAGAGACTCAGTTTGCCGGAGAAGCCTTTCGTCTGTTCAAGTGGCGTTCCCCAGAGACCCGGCAGCAAACTTACCTGGAAGTGCTGCTGGCGCGGGAAGACTACGCCAAGGAAGTCAAACTCTTCCAGCTTGGCCCCATGCTGCTGCAGCGGTATCGGGACATTTTTTATCGACTGTATCAGGAAGACCGGGATTTGACAGTGCGCCGCAGTGGCTGGGGTTACGGTATGGGTCTGCTGAGTACCCTGGCGTTCTACGGGGCCTACTGCTGGATTGTGCTGGATGCGATCGCAGGCCGCATTTCCCTCGGCGACCTGACCATGTACCTCACCGTCTTCCGCCAGGGGCAGGCCACCTTTACCTCCGCCCTCACCGCCATCGGCGGCATGTACGAAGACGGCCTCTACCTCTCTAACCTCTACGAGTTTCTGGAGCAGCCCGTTCCCGCTAACACCGGCTACGCCGACCGAGGACTGCGACCGGGGGAAGGCCTACGCTTTGAGGAAGTCTCCTTCACCTATCCCGGCAGCAATCGACTGGCTCTAGAGGATGTCTCCTTCTACCTCAAGCCTGGGGAAAAACTCGCCATTGTTGGGGAAAACGGATCCGGCAAAACCACCCTGATCAAGCTCCTCACCCGCCTCTACTCCCCCAGCAGCGGGCAAATTCTGCTGGATGGGCGCAACCTGGAGGAGTGGAACATCGACGCACTGCAAAAACGCATCGGCGTCATTTTTCAAGATTTTGTGCGCTACCAGTTCAAGGTTGGGGAAAACATCGGCGTGGGAGATGTGGAAGAGTTCGAAGACACCGATCGCTGGCGCATCGCCGCTCACAAAGGCACCGCCACCAACTTCATCGAATCCCTACCGGAAGGTTTCGACACCCAGCTGGGCCGCTGGTTCAAAGGGGGGCAGGAACTCTCCGGTGGGCAGTGGCAAAAAATCGCCCTTTCCCGTGCCTTCATGCGCTCAGGGGCCGACATTCTGGTGCTGGATGAACCTACTTCAGCGATGGATGCCGAGGCCGAAACCAAACTCTTCGACCAGTTCCGGGAGACCACCGAAAATCAGATGGCCATCCTCATCTCCCATCGCTTTTCCACCGTGCGCCGGGCCGACAAAATCATCGTCCTTTCCGGTGGTAAGCTCATTGAACAGGGCACCCACGAAAAACTGCTAGAGCAAGGGGGTCGCTACGCCCGTCTGTTCGACATGCAGGCCGCCGGTTACCAGTAAAAGCAACCGCCATGGCAATACAACCTATCCCAAAGCCCCTGTAACTCACTCCACAGAGAACTGCGCACCCATCCCCCCACCCACCCACCTCACCTACCCACCCACTCTCCCACCCGCCTACTCACCCACCTCACCTACCCACCCACTCTCCCACTCTCCCACTCTCCCACTCTCCCACTCTCCCACCCACCCACTCACCCACTCCCCTACCCACCCATGCCCCTTCCCCTACAAGTCCTCATCACCGGAGCCACCGGACGTACCGGTTCCCTGGTCTTCGAAAAACTCCGCAATATGTCCGCCACCTTCAACCCCCGGGGCTTCGCCCGCTCTCCCCAAAAGGCGGAGGAACGGTTCGGCACCACCGAAGGCTTCTACTTTGGCGACATCCAGAACCCCACGGACCTGACCCCGGCCCTGGAAGGTTGCGACGCCCTGGTTATTCTCACCAGCGCCATTCCTCAGATGAAGGCCCCGCCCCAGCCCGGACAGCGGCCCGAATTCACCTACCCCGAGGGCGGCTGGCCCGAGCAGGTCGATTACCACGGCCAGGTCAACCAGATTGAAGCGGCTAAAGCTGCCGGGGTAAAGCACATCGTCCTGGTAGGTTCCATGGGTGGCACCAACGAGCAGCACCCCCTCAACAAAATGGGCAACGGCAACATCCTGATCTGGAAGCGTAAGGCCGAGCAGTACCTGATCGACTCTGGCATTGACTACACCATCATCCGGGCCGGTGGTCTGCTGGATGCCCCCGGTGGCCAGCGGGAACTGCTGGTGGGCAAGGATGATCAGCTGCTACAAAACCCTCCCGATGGTATCCCTACCTCCATCCCTCGGGCTGATGTAGCGGAAATTGTGGTACAGGCTTTGATGGAACCGGTTGCCCGTAACAAGGCGTTTGATGTCATTTCCAAACCTGAAGACGCCCCAGGAGCCACCGTCACCGAGGATTTTGAGGCTCTATTTCAACGGACGACCCCTGGCTTGTAGTTCCGAAATGGACCATCACTCTTCCCCATCGCTGACTTTAGAAAAGTGGTAGCTGGTGTGGGTGCCGTTGGGGTAAAGGAAGGTGCAAACCACCGAAACTTCTGGGTTGTAGCGAATGATCATTTCCTGCAGCTTGGTCTGCTTCCAGTCCGAGAGGATGTCATCAATGGTGCTGACGGGGCGATATTTAAACTGCCAGTCTTCCAGGGTTGTGGAATTATTGTCGAGCTGCCGCAGCAAAACGACGGTGCCTTTTTCGCCCGTTACTTTGTAGCCAGAATCCGCTAATTCGCAAATTTTAAGGACGTTGGCCTCAATTACGGCAACTTGCTGCTCGGGAGTTTCCAGAATTTCAGCCATGGATGGGTTTCCCTCTTTACGGGCTCAGGCAGAACAACTTCACCATTCTATCGAGGGATGGGATTCCTTCAGCCAGGTACCTTTTGCGGAGAAGGCACCCGGTCCCTCAACCTCGCCTCAGCCATCAGAGCCATTGCCGGCCCAGGGGCGACGCAGGTGCTGGGGCAGGTGAGAGCAGTCATTCAGCTGGCGCACGAAGGGGCCATAGTCCATTAACTCCACCATGGAGAGGGCCGTAACCGGCATTGCTAAGCGGTCACGATAGCGGCCTGCATCAATTCCCAATAGGGTACACAGCATAATGCGTAAGGTCGCCTTGTGAGATACCACCAGCACATCGCCATCGGGGTAGGTTTCTTCAATTTCTTCCAGCACATCAGAGCTGCGACGGGCCACGCGAATTCCCTTTTCTCCCTGGGTGGGGCTGTTCCAGGCGGGGTCAGCTAACCAGCGAATATAGTCGTCATGAAACTGCTGGTTGACCTCCCTGGGGGCCATACCTTCCCACTTGCCGAAGGACAACTCCCGCAGGTCATTTCGCACCTGAATTTCGATACCAGTGGCATTGCATAGAGGCCGTAATGTTTCGACAGCATGTTTTAAGGGACTGCAATAAAACGCTTTCCAGTCTATGTGGTTATACTGTTTAGCAAAATATTCAGCCATTTGCTGTCCCCGCTCTGTCAAATGGATGCCGTCCCGGCTGCAGTAGCGACCAGTGCGGCAATAGTCGGTCTCAGCATTGCGGAGTAAATACAGCCTCAGGGGCATGGTGGGCAGACCTCATGTGCAAGGAAGCGATCGCAAATGCTCATTCAAATGGGATCGATCGGCGATAGTGTGGAACAACGGCCCGCGCTTCGCCAGCTCCACCACACTAACGGCAGCAACGGGCATATCCATGCGATCGCGGTAGCGCCCCACATCTATACCTAACAGGGTACACAGCATAATGCGAATCGTCGCCTTATGGGATACCAACAAAATATTACCCTCCTGGTGAGTATGCTCAATCTCATCCAGCACCTGAGACGAGCGTCGGGCAATATCAACCGCCCGTTCCCCCCCTACAGGCGCATACCAGGCCGGATCCGTTAGCCAGGCCACATATTCGTCGTGGTATACCCTATCTACATCGCTAGGGCGCATTCCCTCCCAGCGACCATACATAACCTCCCGCAAACCATCCCGAATTTGCATGTCAATGCCCACCTGGGCACAGAGGGGGCGAGCTGTCTCAATCGCCCGCCTGAGAGGACTCACATAGGCAGCTGACCAAGACAAATGGGCATAGGTCTGAGCAAATTCTTCGGCCATAGCCACGCCCTCTGCCGTCAGCCCCGGATCATTCTCCGGCATACCGCAGTAACCACCGGTCAAACTATAGGCCGTTTGACCGTGACGTAAAAAATAGAGAAAAACTCCCATAGGTTCCAGACGGCATGGGCTCAGAAAATACCTCACAAACCCTAATGTTTGAGGGGCATCCTGTGTGTAATCTCACTCTAACCTACAGTCTGCAGACACCTCTGACAAAATTTCCTGCACCTCCCAATACAGAACTAAAACTTTATTAAAGTAAACCTGGGCCGCCCCGTAATTACCGCCAATTTCTACCTCCGGGTGCTGTCGTCAGGCATAGTCGCGCCTTTAAGCACCGTGTTTCTTAAGATGGCGCTACTGATTTCGGCCCGGGTCATTACGGCCTCTCCCAGGTCGGCATTCGTCAAATTTGTGCGCCCCAAATACGCATCAATAAACAGGGATTTGTGCAGATTAGTTGCTTGAAAGTTGGCCCTGGCCAGGTCAGCGCGAGTAAAGCGCCCCTCTACAAAAACGCTGCTGTGCGCCTGGGCGCGTCGGAGGGATGCATCAGTAAAGTCAACCCCTTTGCCCGTGCAGTGGGCTAAATTGGCATGGGCCAGGGAACTTCGAGCAAAACGGCACTGGGTCAGGTCAGCTCCTTCGAGATTGGCACCGTTGAGGTTAACTCCCGACAGGTTAGCATTGCACAGTAAAGCCCCCTGCAAATTGGCTCCTTTCAGGTTGACATTCCTCAATAGGGCTTCGCTGAGGTTAGCCCCACTCAGGTCTACGTTGGCCAGATCTGCCCCCGACAGGTTAGTGCCTCGCAAATCAGCCAGACAGAGCTTTGCGCCTCTTAAATTGGTTAAATATTTACGGTTTTCTTGTCTGAGGTTAGCTCCCCGCAGGCAGGCTCCGGTCAGGTCGGCACCGCTCAAATCGGCGTTGCGCAAATCGGCTCCCAGGAGATTGGCATCTAGCAAATCGACCAGAGTCATATCGGCACTCCGCAAATCGGCTCCCTGTAAGCTGGCCCCGTGGAGATTGGCATCTCGCAGGACTGAAGCCGACAGGTCGGCCTGGTTGAGATTGGCACCACCCAGCTGAGCATGGGACAAATTAGCCTGCCGAAACTTAACCCGGGTTAAATAGGCCAACATCAGGTTGGCATTTTCAAGATCAGCATCGGTCAGGTTGGCCCCTATTAAATCAGCCCCAAGCAGTTGAATGCCGACCAGCGTAGCTCCACTAAAGTTCATGTCGCCACGGGCATAGGCTTGCAATAGTTCACTGGCATTCATAGGGCACCCTTCGGGAGCATTAGGTTGGGGATAGGGCAGACTGTATGGTTGCAGGAGGCATGATCACCGCTTGCTGAGGTGATCTGACGGTTGGCTCAGAGGTCCCTGTAGAGTTCGGCTGCGGCTGTACCTCTACGGAGCTGGGAGGGTCAATCGGAGCATCCGGATCTTCGGGGTAATAGGGTTTCATTGCCTGGGCGAGGGTTGCGGCAATCTGGGCGTTTTCGTCGTGGGGATCGAGGCAGTGGGCAATGATCGTGAGCTTGCTGTCTAAGTCATTAAAAGTAGGACAGTAGTTAAACGTTGCCTGCAGCAGGTCATCCAGAGTGCGCTGACGCAGACTGTACCAATCCTGACTGGTGTAACCGAAGGGACCATGCAAACACGACAACAGCAGGATTTTAGCCCTCAGCGGGTTGGCGTACTGCATAATCTCGATGCGGAGATCAAACAGCGATGCCCGGCTGCGGGGCAGGCGGGACGCTGATGTTGAAGACGACGGTAGCTCCTGACGATGCATCGGGTTTGACAAAGAGCCGTGGAGGGTGGTCAGTTCTCCATTCTCAACCTGGTGCAAAGATTGGCCTAAACAGGTGTCCGCCCCCAGGTTAGACCCAGAATCATCTTCCATCATGGGAGGAGATGAGAGACGGGTTTCCTCCGACAGCATTCCGGCAGGGCTTCCTTGCCCATCTGAAAGCTGATTTTCTCCAGCCGATGGCCCCTCCGCAGAGTGATACTGCTGGCTGTACAACACCTGAAAAGCCGCCATCACGTCATTGGCCACTCGGGTATAGGTTTTGCGACGGTTAATCCGTTTAACAATACGCCCCAGTTGGTACTTCAGGTCTTTGCGCTGGGGGGCTATCTGCAAACTTTGCTGGATTAAGTCAGCAAGATTGAGCTGATTCAGGGCTTCAGCATCTTGCTCCCAATGGCGGTAACAGAGGCAAAAGAGCAACTTACGGATGCGCAGGGCATTGGCTGCATCCTGAGACAACGTTTCAGCTACTCGCTGGCACTGTTGTTCTAAAGAGGAGCTGGGGGAGAGGGTCAGGGAAGCTGCCGAGGCTTGATGATGATTGACGATGGAGCGAGCATACCAGGGCTGTAGAGTCTCTAACACGATAGCGGCCACATCTTCGTAGAGCGCCTGTCGATTTAGACCCGATACAATGCGTTTAAACTGGTACTCTAGCTCATTCAAATGGAGGTAGCGCTGCCGCAGGGATATAAGTAGCGCTCGCAAGTCAAATTGACCTAAAACCTCTGCATTGTTCTCCCAGGCCTGTTGATAGGCTGCAAATATCAACTTTTTGATGCGCTGGCTGTAGCTGTGGGTAATCAAAGTACGCACGGCAATGTCTAGCAGCACATCCGTAGACATGGGCAATGTGCAGGTGGACTCGTCTGCTATGGAGGGGTCCGAGTCATCGTCTACGTCGGGCTCTAGGGAAATCTGGTAAGCCGGTACCGGTTCCTGAATATTTTTAAGCTGAATGGGTCCCAAAAAATTGGCGTGCAGAGTTAACCGTGCCTTGACTACATCAAAGATGGTTTGAGAGACACATAACCCCCGCGGTTTGGCAAAGGTTTGCAGTCGGGCGGTGATGTTGACCCCATTGCCCATCACATCCTGCTCACTGACCAGAATATCTCCTAGGTGGATCCCAACTCGGTGGTCGAGGTACTGGTCGGCGGGGGCCGCTTCAGCTAGATCTACCAGCTTTTGCTGAATGGCTAAACCACAGGAAACCGCCTCTACCGCGCTGACAAAGTAAATCAACAGACCATCTCCCGTAGATTTGAGGACAGTCCCCCCGTAGTCGCTGCAGGTTTCGGCAATTAACGTTAAATCTCGGTCAATGAGCGCTAGGGTGAGGGCCTCATCTATGGACATGCGCTTGCTAAAGCCAACCGCATCGGTAATCATGATGGCGGCTAAAATGCGCTGACCTTGAGATAGTGATGACACTCGTTTCTCCATGGGGGCTCGCAATGGTGCAGTGCAGCAAATCGGGACAGCCCAGCAAAAGACCGGTCGAGAAGTGGCGTCTAACGTTTGCCAATCCTCAAACTCATATTGCCCGCATGAAGGGTTAGATGCGCCAAGAATGGGAAGACTTTTGCTGGGCTTAGCCAGACTTCATGTCTGCGATCGCACCCCGTGTCATGGCCGCTAGGGCCTGGTCCGTAGCCTTAGGCAGCTGGTAATAGCGCCCTCCAGCAGTTCTCGCCAGCTCCTTACCAAAGCCAGTGGAAACAAACTTACGTTCAGTATCCACAATCAATAGCTGGTAGCCTACCGCACGAATACGGGCTGCGATGTCTAGCAGCTCTGCTTTAATATCAGGTTTTTCGTCTCCCTCCGGGATTTCCCCGAGAGAACGAGCCAGGGGAATGTTGCCCCGACCATCGGTAATGGCCACAATGATGACACTACCGATGTCCCCGGACTGCTGGGCGTTCATGCCCACTCGCACCGCCTGGGAGAGGCCGTGGGCCAGGGGAGACCCGCCTCCGCAGGGGAGCCGTTCCAGCCGACGTCGGGCCATAGCGATAGAGCGAGTAGGGGGCAGTAAGACTTCGGCCTGCTCTCCCCGGAAGGGAATGAGCGCCACCTGATCTCGATTCTGGTATGCCTCTGTTAGCAGTTGCATGACGGCACCTTTGGCCGACTGCATGCGGTTCAACGCCATAGAACCCGATGCGTCTACCACAAATACAATCAGCGAACCCGCCTTACGGGCCAGTCGCTTGGCCCGAATGTCTCCCTGCTCGACAATGACTTTACGGTTAGGATTACGTTCCCGCCGGGCTTTTTGGTAAGGAGCCGCCGACCGCAGGGTGGCATCTACCGCAATCCGCCGGGCCTGCCCCTGGGGTAAAAACGGCTTGATATAACGCCCCCGCTCTTCTGAAAAGATCAGGTTTTGACTCCCCGATTTACCCTGGCGACTCATGGTTTGGGCAAACAGTAACACAGATGGATCGAGGATCACCCCTTCCGGGTCAAACACAAACTCCTCCGGCACCTGGGGCGGAGCTTCGTCCTGCTCGTCCTGCTCGTCGTCTTCAGGGTCAGAATCGTCCTCATCCTGATTGTCTTGAGGCTCTTCGTCCTCGTCTTGATTCGACGGCGGCGGGGGCGGCGGGGGTTGCTCTTCCTCGGGCAAATCCTGGGGCAGCATCGAGCGGGGCACTATCACCAACTCCACCGCCACCCGCAGGTCTTCAGCCGTCACCATCGCTCGACCATCCAGGGCCGCATGGGCCTTGGCTACCCGCACCGCAAACAGTTCAGCGCGATGCCCCTGAATTCCCCCCCGTAACGCTTCGGTGACGAGATACTGAATTTGTTCGCGGCTAATGGAAACGTCTTTGAGCCATTCCCGCGCCAAAATAATCTGAGTTTTGAGGGCGTCTAACTCCTCTTCGTGCTCCGCTAAAAACCCTCGGGGATCTCGGGCATAGCGGTTGAATTGCTCCACCACCTGCACTCGATCTTCCAGGGATAGGGCTATATCTGCCGACAGGCAAATGGCAATTCGGTCCTGGAGGTGGTCCCGCAGAGGGCCTTCTTCAGGGTTGTAGGTGGCAATCAGCAGGGGTTCGCAGGGATGCTGAAAGCTGATGCCCTCCCGCTCGATAACGTTGCGGCGGTCAGTAATGGCCGCTAGCAGCAGGTTGGCCACCTGGTCATCCAGGAGGTTAATTTCGTCAATATATAACACGCCACGGTTGGCCTCGGCCAACAGCCCCGGTTGAAAGATACTCTCTCCTGCCTGGATGGATTTAGCCACATCTACCGAACCCAGCAGTCGGTCTTCGGTCACCCCCAAAGGTACCTGAATGAAGGGAGCGGGAATGACCTGGGTGGGTAGCTCCACAATATCCCTGGGTTCACTCCCCAGACGTTCAAGGGTCGCATCATCCCACTGGCGGGGATCGGTCGGATCGGCATTACAGCATGAACCCTCAATCACCTCAATGGGCGGCAGCAGCTGGTGTAAAGCTCGGGCCATCACAGACTTGGCCGTGCCCCGTCGCCCGGCAATTACCACTCCCCCGAGGGTGGGGTCAACGGCAGCTAATAACAGGGCCGCCTTGATAGCGTCCTGACGAACCACCGCCGTCAGGGGAAACGCGACTGGAATCGAGGCATCTAAAGTGGCAACCATGGATGGATTCGAGAGGAGTTCAGTTTTTCACCTTACAGGAAAACCTGGTTCTCTGCCCATGGACTCTGGCTTTGCGGCACTGCCTGGAGCCATTTTCCAATGTCACGAAACGTTACAGATCCCCAGGCAAATCCGTAATCTCACCAGGTCGATATTGCTCTAATCAACAAAATTCCGTTATTTCAACATTGGGGCTCAGCGGTGCGATCCGTCATTCTATTGATCAGCACCATGAAATTTACCGAATGTCCCTTTCGGTGATTTCTCTGACCCCATAGCAATCTCTGGAACCGCCTGTGATTTCCCAACTGGATTCCCTTTTATCCCTTGCGTCCCAACACGCTCACGCCATCGAGTGCAAGTTTTTGCCCAGCCGTGACCTGTATCAACCCTGCCATATTCTGGCGACCGATGTAGACCATCGACTCTCGGCCATCTATGTCGACAACCAGTTCTACAGCTTTTTTAAGGTGATTTCTGATCCCCAAAAGTTGCTGGATGTGATTATACGCCTGGGTAAGCGTGACGACAAAGTAGCCGTGACCATGACCAAACGAGGCTTCGCCATCTGGGTCTATGAACCAGGTGCGCGCTATGCCCCTCCGGCGCAGAAACCTGGCCATACTATTCAGCCCGTTTTTGGTCCCAAGGCCTGTCTGGTTATTACCGAGGCCGATGCCTATAACCTTTGCCAGATTCAGGTTCCTGACATTGCCAAGCCTTTGAGCGCGATCAGCTATCGGGGTCAGTATTTCAGTATTTTTAAGCAAGAAGGGGACGCTGGACGGCTGATTGAAATAGCGACCAAACTAACCCGCCGGGGAGACGACATTCTCATCGCCATGGCCCCGCCTTCATACATCCTGGCTCTGCTGGAGCCGAACGGGAAGCCTGTGTAACGATCAGGGCCCCCTGCCAGTACTCCTGAATACAGGAACAGAATTCAACTTGCTGGTGCGCTACTAAAGCATCCCCACCTCCAGAGGAGACGGGGATGCTTTTCGTCATTCAAAACCTGTAGAGCCAGCCGCTATCTTACAGCCCCGGGAAGAATCGGTTGCTCTACGGCCTGACGGAAGACCTCAGTTTCTTCGGTAAAGTCAATGGGCAGCACCGCCACAACGTTTTCGTGGGGACGAGGAATAATCACCCAGGTTTCTAGCACACCACCGGGGGTATTTTCTGCAGCTTCTACCCCAGCCGCCATAGCAGCTTTGACTTCTGAGACATCCCCACGAATATTGACAACGAACCGGGCACTACCGGCCCGAATATAACCGATCAGCGTTACCCGACCGGCTTTTACCATGGCATCGGCGGCGGCTAATACGGGGGGAAATCCTTTGGTCTCAAGGGACCCAACTGCCTGTGGCATTGACCATCTCCTCAGAAAAGTCTGTAACCGGTAAAAAAGCTAACCTTCATTGTACGTGGCTGTGGTTCCTGTAAACGATTCGGAGCCTAAAACGTCCGAAAAGGCTCAGACTCAGGAATGAAGTGAATGGGTAAGACGGTATCAATATTAGGGCTGGGATTGGGTATGACGATATGGGCCGTTGCCTCACCAATGCAGGGGCAAGCATTAGCCGCTTCTAGCCCGGCGGCCACCGCCCGTTCTACTTCTGCTACTGGTCCCCGTACCGATACATGTTGACGACCACTCTCGGAACGCTCGTACATGCTGATGGTGACGTTACCAGCTTTGACCATGGCGTCTGCTGCCGCCAGCACAGCTGGAAACCCCTGGGTTTCAATGTTGCCCACCGCCATGGTCATGGTAATTCTCCTGCAAAAAGTAGGGGCCGCACTCACCGGCCTCAATCTTTAACTATACCTTGATACCACTGGGTTTTCCTTCGGTTGCAATAATTCGCTCACAACCGGATTGGGGCCTGGCCCAGTCGCAGTGACATTCTTGAGGGTTGCCCCAGCACAGGGTGAGATAGAGTTCGGTACGGGCAGCGGTAATTTCGGCCCATTCGCTGGTGGCCACTAGTCCTTCTACATGGTCTGGTGTAGTGGGCTGAAAATCACCATTGGCCAGCCACAGGTTTAAGCCCCGCACCGACTCCCACCAGAAATTAAGCACGGCGGGTTTGGCGGCCACCAGGGCAAGCTTATCCTGGGGAGTGGCGGCCAGTTGGGGATGCAGCTCAGGGATACGAATACTGCGCCCCCGAAAGTGACAGTCGTGCCAGATCAGGCCAGACACCCCATGCTCTTGCTGGTAAGCATGGATTTGAGCCCGAAAGTCTTGAATGGCGTAGACCTTACTTAATTTTTCGGTACCGATGGCCTTGGAAATCACAGGGTTGGCTAACCGCTCGTCGGACGAGAGCAACACGCGCTCCCCTTTCCAGGTGGCCTTCAGCTCTTGATCGAGAAACTCAAGCAGTTGTTCAGTGGTGTAAGGCATCGGCAGGACCGACTGCGGCACTACCATCCTACCAAGGGGAAATCGTTCGTTCTGTGATGATTTATAGTTTTGCCAATCTTTCGGTCAGCAGTTGATAGAAACCGGCAGCATTGGCAGTCTCCAGCACCACAGCATTGGCAGGGCATTGGGCAGCGGTAGCTTCGTGTATTACCGTGCGACCCAGGCATAGAGTACTGTCGGTTTCTACCGCGACATGCATGGGCCTGCCAGTAAATAAGTCTGGCTGCAGCAGATAAGCAATGACGCAGGGATCGTGCAGGGGGGCGGCTTCCAGCCCGTAGCGCTCGGCATCCAGTTGACCGTAGTGGCGCAATAAATCTGCGGCAACCTGGCCAACGGGGGTACCCAGGTTTTCCAATGCGGTCAGGCGATCAGGGGTGGTGACTACCTGATGGGTCAAATCCAGGCTCAACAGGGTCAGGGGTAGCCCTGCCTCAAAAACCACTCTGGCCCCATGGGGATCGGCGTAAATATTAAACTCCGCTGAGGGGGTCACATTGCCCTGACCTCTGGCACCCCCCATCACCACGACCCGGTCGATGCCCTGGGTAATTTCTGGAGACTGGATCAGGGCCATGGCCAAATTGGTCAGGGGGCCTAACATGGCCAGGGTGACGGGAGCCTCTGCCGTGAGCAGTTGATTAATCAAAAACGCCACCCCATGCTGAGACTGCAGGGGCAGGGTGGGTTCTGGCAAAACGGCCCCATCCAGGCCAGTAATGCCGTGGACATGTTCTGCAGTGATGGGCGTTTGCAGAATGGCTCGGGGGCACCCGGCGAAGACGGGCACATCTTGCCGCTGGGCCAGCTGGCACACGCGCCGAGCATTGTACTGGGTTAACGGGAGGGGGACATTCCCAGCTACAGTGGTGATCCCCAGCAGGTTGAATGCGTCCGGGGAAGCCAGGGCCAGGAGGAGGGCGATCGCATCATCCACCCCTGGGTCACAGTCAATAATCAGTGGTCGTACAGCCATGCTTGCCTCCATCCCATCGATCAGTCTAAACACAATGAGTCGCTACGATTACAAGCAACGGTATTAGACCACATTAGATTCTGAACCAGTCCTGAGAATAACCCGGTCACCCCTGACCTAAAATTGACAGTATGCGACTGACAAAACTTTCAACCGTTTTTCTGTCCAACCGCCCCATGGGGTTGGCCACCACGGTCCTCCTGAGTTTGGGGATCGTTTTTAGCGCTGGCTGTGCGGGTAGCTCGGTGGGCGACTCTCTACAACAGTCCCTTGAGGCCGACCCCAAACTGGAAGGCCAGGACACTGTGTTTGGCAATTCGGCAGCGGATGCAGAAGCAGAGAGTTCCCGTTCAGCTGAGAAATCGGGTCAGGAAGCCTCCCCTCGCGATGGTGAAGGTTCCCCACCTGCTGAGCGAAACCCCCTTCCCCCCGGAGAACGGGGCGGTTCTACCATTAACCGTTCGGATGCAGAACAGCGTTCCCCCGATCGGGTCGACCAGCTCCCTCGAAGCACTGCTACCGACTCAGAGCAGAACCTGAGCAGCCGTACCCTGACCGATGTGCCTGAAGACCTCAAACCCTATATCGAAGATTTAATAGCGCTGCGGTTCTTTTCTGAGGCAGAAGCCCTCAAGGCCAACTCGGCCAATGCTGACGTAACCTTTGCCCCTGATCAGCCGATTACCCGAGGGCATTATGCTAACTGGCTGCTGGCGGCTAACAATCTTTTCTACAGCGACCAGCCCAGCAACAAGATTCGCCTCGCCAACCGCTCGGCTACACCAGCGTTTCAGGATGTACCGGCCTCTCATCCTTACTTTGGCGCTATTCAGGGCCTGGCCGAAGCCGGACTAATCCCCAGCGCCCTGACCGGAAACTCAACCGCCGTGAACTTTCGCCCCGACGCTCCCCTGACTCGGGAAAGCCTGATTTTATGGAAGGTGCCTCTGGATATTCGCACCGCCCTGCCCACCGCTTCGGTAGATGCTGTGAAGGCCACCTGGGGGTTTCAGGATGCTGCCGAGATCGAGCCTCTGGCCCTGCGAGCCGTTCTTGCCGATCACCAAACCGGCGACTTTGCCAACATTCTTCGGGCTTTTGGCTACACCACCTTATTTCAGCCTCAAAAGGCCGTTACTCAGGCAGAAGCTGCGGCTACGCTCTGGCGCTTTGGGGACCAGACAGAAGGCATGTCAGCGGCAGAGTTGCTGAACCGCCCACAGAATGAGACAACCTCCTCTCCATAACGAAAACTGGACATTACAAAAACTGGACACTCAAAAAAAAGCCGTCGCCCAAAGGACAACAGCTTTTCAAGACAACGGGAAAGCCAGTTACTGTAAAAGCCCGGGTTAGAGCACGCCCAGGTTAGCCAATCCTAAAATAGCTCCGGCTCCCAAAAGGTGACCAAAGCTGGTGGTGCCGATCACCGCTGGCAGACCAAGGCCGCCAAACAGTGCTGGAGATGGCATCTGCGGGTCTGCACTGGGATACTTTATGGTGAACTTACCAATGGCAATCGCCAGAATATTGCAGACAATCATCACCGCTGCGACTTTGGGGCTCCAGGTCGGAGTATGGGGAACAGTCGCGAGTAAAACAGGTACGAACGACAAGGCTTAGCCTCCATGGAAACAGACAGGACTCCAGCGGAGAATGCTCCACCATGGGATACGTTCCGCTTAGGCATACTGTTTCATGGGTTCGTAGTTTTTTGTTACCGGCTGTTGCAAGAATTTACATCGAAAGGAAGGAATCAGTCATGGAACGGGGACTGCTGTGGCTACCGCTACTGGGATTTTTCATCTGGCTCGCCTGGGCCGGCTGGAATGAATATCAAAAGGTACAGGCCTATGAAGCCTGGGCCGCTGATTTTGACCGCAGCAAATACGATGTCAGAGCTGTTCTGGGGCAATCTGGAGATTTCCTCACCTGGGGCATACCCACCCGCCAGGGTCCAGTGAATGTAGTGAGCGTCTCTTTAGCAGACGTAGAGACGTTAGGCCTTGCCGTCCGAGATCAGGAACTAGCCCCAGAGGCTGATCTACCTGACGAGAGAGCGGCGGATCTGGTGGTTACCCTCAAAAGCGGCGAAGTCTACAAAATTCCATTTACCAACGGAACTCTGGCCCAGCGCTGGAAAAAGGCGTTGCATCAGTCACTACAGGCGCTAAAATCGGCATCAACCTAGTGGCTTTCTGATGGCAGGTTGACTGTGCCAATGTAGCCAGCTGTTCTGGTGCCTGTTTTTACTTGCCCTTTATGACAGACCTTTCCAACATTTCTCGGGACCAACTGAGCGCGCGGCGGCAAACCCTGCGGCGGCAGCGTCGTCATGTCATTGCCAAGGTGCTGTGGCGGTTTTTAGCCCTGTCGGGGTTAACTACCGCTATTTTTTGGGGTACAACCCGCCCGGTCTGGTTAATTCAGGATTCTAATCAAATTAACGTCAGCGGCAATAAACTGCTCAGCGATCAGACCATTCAAGATTTGCTGCCGATTGACTACCCCCAACCCCTGCTGAAAGTTGAACCTGAACAGCTGGCCGAGCAGTTACACAACCGTGCCCCCCTGGTGTCAGTAGACATCAGCCGCCAACTACTCCCCCCCCGGTTGAACGTACGGGTTCAGGAGCGGCACCCCGTAGCCGTTGTTTTACCGGTCAGCGAAACCAGCACTACTGCCAGGGGAGTTGACTTCTTACCGACGGGGCTGATAGATGCTGAGGGAGCCTGGATGCCGAAATCTAGCTTCTTGCTGGCGAATAGTAAAACCGACTTGCCAGACCTGAGACTAAGGGGTTTGCAGCCCCAGTACCAACGCTACTGGCCCCAGGTTTATGAGCAGATTCGCAAAAACCCGGTAAAAATTTACGAAATTGATTGGCGTGATCCCAGCAATCTAACCCTGCAAAGTGAGTTAGGAATTGTCTATTTGGGGCCATTTACCCCAAACCTGGAGCAACAGCTTGCAACCCTGGACAAAATGCGCAACCTGCCTGAGCAGCTCGAAGATACCGAAGTTGCCCATATCGATCTGACCAATCCTTCAATACCATCAATTTCAGTTGTCAATGATGACGGCACTGAGCCGACCGAATCTCCTGAAAATACTGCGGAATAACAGGTCTAAACTCCTGACAAGACCTATTTCCTAGAAGATTCGCAGGACAAATCTGACTTTAACAACTTATTCAGGCGAATTTTCCACATCCACACCCGATTTTCTCTGTTAATGTCTAGTATCGTTATATTTTGCATTTTTATTTCTCGTTTGGTCTTTTCCATTGAAGTAATCTATAGTTGTCTAGAATCGTCCAGAGTTTGGCATTCTAGGGCTGAGTGATATCCTTCGTCTTTATATCTCGCGATTGTCTATGCCTTCCGAATCCATGCCCTCCGGTGATCAGTTCGATGACCTGGCCAATTACAGATACCTGTCCAATAACCATGTCGATTGGCAGCTCTCATCGGACCCCATGACCAATTCTGCCCCCCCTGCTAACCCGTTTAACCATAGCCAGTCTACTTATAGTCAACCCAACGACGCTAGAGCCATGCCCGGAGAAATGCTAGACCACAACAACGCATTGCCCAGTAGCGTTGCCCGAATTAAGGTAATTGGGGTTGGCGGAGGGGGCTGCAATGCAGTTCACCGCATGATTCACAGCGGTCTCTCGGGAATCGAATTTTGGTCGGTCAACACAGATGCCCAGGCGCTAGAAACGTCATCTATTACCAATAGCCTGCACATCGGCCAAAAGCTAACTCGCGGGTTGGGTGCGGGCGGTAACCCTGCCATCGGCCAAAAAGCTGCTGAAGAGTCACGCGATGAAATTGCGGCGGCCCTGGAAGAATCTGATCTGGTGTTTATTACTGCCGGCATGGGGGGAGGCACGGGCACAGGCGCGGCTCCTATCGTAGCTGAAATCGCCAAGGAAGCGGGCGCGTTAACGGTTGGCGTGGTCACCCGTCCCTTTACTTTTGAGGGGCGACGGCGGATGAACCAGGCGGAAGAAGGAATCAACGCCCTACAGGGCAGAGTAGATACCTTAATTGTAATCCCCAACGATAAGCTCCTGTCAGTGATCTCAGAGCAGACCCCCGTTCAAGATGCCTTCCGCACGGCAGACGATATTCTCCGCCAGGGGGTTCAGGGCATTTCCGATATCATTACCATTCCTGGCCTGGTCAATGTAGACTTTGCCGATGTTCGGGCAGTCATGGCCGACGCCGGTACAGCCCTGATGGGCATCGGCATTGGCTCTGGCAAATCGCGGGCGCGGGAAGCTGCCATTGCGGCGATTTCTTCCCCCCTACTGGAAACCTCCATTGACGGAGCCTCTGGAGCGGTTTTCAATGTCACTGGCGGTAGCGACCTCACCCTCCATGAAGTGAATGCGGCAGCGGAAATCATTTATGAAGGGGTAGACCCTAACGCAAATATCATCTTTGGTGCGGTCATTGACGAGCGCATGCAGGGAGAAGTTCGCATCACAGTCATTGCTACGGGCTTTAACGGTCGCACTATGGCCGAACCCGAAATGGATGCCTCCCGAGTCACCCCCTTCAAGCGAACCCTCAGCGCCCCTCCGATACAGCACCCCCCTAGCAGCAGCAGTGGATCATCATCGGGCGGCGGTTTGGGTTCCGGGCTTGATATTCCTGAATTTCTGCAGCGCCGTCGGCCCAATAATCGCTAACCCTTGGCCCAGGCTGAATGACAGGCTTAATGACTCGATGAGATCGCAGCCTCCTTCCAGGAACGAAGGGTTAAGTGGTCAAGTCAGTTTGTGAATTAAAAATCTACTCATTACTATGTCAACTGACCAGTTGGGGCCGGTCGCTCTCACAATTGCAGGGTCCGATAGCGGTGGCGGGGCGGGCATTCAAGCAGACCTGCGAACGTTTTCATTTCATCAGGTCCACGGCACCAGTGCCATTACCTGTGTTACTGCGCAAAATACGGTGGGCGTAAATCGTGTGGATGCGTTACCAGCAGAAGCGGTTATTGCTCAAATTGAGGCTGTTGTTGGTGATATCGGCGTGCAAGCCGTGAAGACCGGCATGCTGCTGAATCAGGAGATTATTCAGGCCGTGGCAGATTACTGGCAGCAGCTTTCATCGCCGCCGCCCCTGGTGGTAGACCCGGTGATGGTCTCTCGCACCGGAGCCCAGTTGATAGACGATGCGGCGATCGCAACCCTGATCCAGGCGCTCATCCCCCAGGCTCAAATTTTGACCCCAAACCGCTACGAGGCGGCGTTACTCAGCGATCTTAATATCGAGACCCTGGCAGATATGGAAGCGGCAGCCATTAAAATTCAGCAACTCGGCGCTGCTGGTGTTTTAGTCAAGGGCGGTGGCATGGCCGCAGATCTACGGGGAGTCGATGTCTGGTTCGACGGGCAGGAAGTGACTGTCCTTAGGACCGAAACAGTGGATACGACCGATACCCACGGCACCGGGTGTACTCTATCAGCCGCGATCGCGGCCAACCTGGCGAAGGGAGATATCCCCCTCACCGCCGTCAGTCACGCCAAAGATTACGTTACCTCTGCCCTCAAGCATTCCCTGCGCATCGGCAAAGGACAGGGACCTGTAGGACATTTTTTCCCGCTCTTGGGATGAAGCGTCTGAACCGAAACCCCATGGAAACCTGAAAGGCACTACCTGTTCAGGTTATCCACCATTGAACTCATGCCGAAGCCGAACAGAATTAGGTGTTAAGAGAATCTAATTTTCAGGGCGTTGAGGCCAGACCGACTCCCAATCGGGGCATTGCTCATCGTCAGGGCCAAAGGGGTGCATAGCGCAGACCAGCGTATTACCACCGTAGGTCTGACCGTAAAAATTACGACACCCTACACAGGCAGGGTAGTTCTGCAAAATCGGCTCGACAGTGCTGTTGATGGGCGACGAGACTTCCTCAAACCATTGAACCAGACCCGCCATAGAGGTGGTTAAAACAGGTCCAATCGCCTGATCAAGCTGATCGACCATGTCATCTAACTGCCTGTCTACCGGATCGACTAGCGGTTCAACGGAACGATTAATTTCATCTACAATACGGTCGATCTCTGGAGCCAGAGCGTCTTGTACCTGATCGGCCCACTGGTCGGTAGCGTGAAGAAACGCATCAGACGCTTCCCCCAGTTGTTCGGTCAGGTCATTGAACCATTGCTCTGTATCGTGGCTCATTTGCTCGGTGAATCCCTGTACAGCGTCTCCAAATAAATTCCAAAGTTGTTTAGACCAATCATCCATAGTGCTAGAGGTTACCCTTGCTTTGTTTCAGAGTATTGAGTTCCTGCCGTAAAGCCTCGACCTGCCGTTTCAGTGATTCGGTAGTCTGCTGCTCAGGAGGAATAATTGCCCCTTCTTCATCGTCAAGAATTTCAATGCGTCGAGGTTGGGGGGTAGGACTGCTGCCAGGCTCTGCAGATGCGCCAGTCTGAGCCTGATTCACCATATCATTAATCAAGCGCTGGGCTTCTTCTGCCGTCATCTCGCCCCGAGCCACCAGTTCATTTACGATGGTTTGAGTTTGATCTCTCAAATCTTTCAGGGTAACGCCAGCCTTTTCACCTGCGTAGGAGGCAACCCCTACTCCCAGATAAAACGCCTTTTTAACCAGATCTCCGAAACCAGCCATAGGGGTAGGTCTCCTCATTGTCTTGTAGTCTCTTCAAGACTAGCGTAGGTAAACGGCCAACTATGCGACTACGGGTAATGCCCCTCTCAGCAGTAGGGAAACCCGCCTGGCACAATGCCCCTAAAATCAAAAGACCCGGAGTCCACGCCTGTCACAAGCATCCCGTAATGCTGCTACCTTCCGGTCCTGACATGGTTTGGGCGTTGCGACCGCATGGGTCCGAGTCAACTACAGCATAACACTTACCCCCACCCATGAACCAACGACTGCAGCAACAAATCAACTTTGTGATAGAGATCGACCGCCTTAAGGGAGTGCTGCGGCAAACCCTGCTGATGGATAACTCCCGCCAGGAGAACAGCGCCGAACACTCCTGGCACCTGGCCATGATGGCCCTCACCCTGGCGGAATACGCCCCCACCGGAGTGGATGTGCAGCGGGCGCTGCACCAGGTTCTGATCCATGACCTGGTGGAAATCGATGCCGGGGATACCTTTTGTTACGACCAGGCCGCCCATCAGGACAAAGCCGAACGCGAACAGCAAGCTGCAGAGCGCATCTTTGGTTTGCTGCCAGAACCCCACAATCAGAAACTGCGGCAGCTCTGGGACGAATTTGAAGCCCAGCAAACTCCCACCGCTCAGTTCGCCGCCGCCCTCGACCGGCTTCAGCCCCTGCTGCACAACTGGCAAACCGAAGGTGGCACCTGGAAGATGCACAACATCCACCGCGACCAGGTGATGCAGCGCATCGCCCCCATCGCAACCGGAGCCCCTGAACTCTGGCCCTTTGTGCTGGGTTTGGTGGAGGAATGTGTTGCGGCAGGGTATTTGAGGGGATAGGGAGCGAGGGAGCAAGAGAGCGAGGGAGGGGTGTAGACGCGGAGCGGCTTCCCGCAGGGTGGGATGAAGGGTGAAGGGTGAGGGGTGAAGGGTGAGGGGTGAAGGGTGAGAAGCGAGAGAGCCACCTTGCCCCCTGCCCCTTGCACCTTACACCCTGCACCTTGTACACATTGCACCTGCCCTCCCCATTACTCATCCACCCTTAACCCCTACTGCATCCGATCGATCGTTCTGTACTGAATTGCCTCTGCCACATGGTGGGCTTGCAGATCATTTGCTCCGTCCAGATCGGCGATAGTGCGACCAACTTTGAGAATGCGATCCGTCGCTCGGGCGGAGAGACCTAATTTACGGACAGCGCCTTCAAGCAGGGTACGGGTGGTGTCATCCAGAGGGCACCACTGCTTCAGGTGGCGGCTTTGCATGTCGGCATTGCACTGTAGCCCGGCTTCAGCTTTGAACCGTTCGTGGGCCTGCTGGCGAGCTGCCTGCACCCGCTGGCGCACGGGTGCTGATTCTTCCCCTGGGGTATGCTGGGTCATTTCTTCAGGCTTGATACGGCTGACCACCACCTGCAAATCAATGCGGTCCATCAAGGGGCCGGAGAGTCTGGCCCAGTAGTTTTCGCGGCTGCGGGGGGTGCAGGTGCAGGGCTGTACAGAGTCGCCGTAGAAGCCGCAGGGGCAGGGGTTGGTACTGGCCACCAGGGTGAACTGGGCCGGAAAGACGACGGATTGCCGGGTGCGGGTAATGGTGACGTAGCCGTCTTCGAGGGGCTGGCGGAGAAATTCCAGCACATCCCGCTTGAATTCTGTCAGTTCATCCAGAAATAGTACGCCGCGATGGGCCAGGGAAATTTCTCCCGGTTTGGGATAGCTGCCGCCCCCCACCAGGGACGGACCCGAGGCAGAATGGTGCGGACTGCGGAAGGGACGAGTATTGACCAGAGTTCCTTTCTCTTTCAAAAGGCCAGCGACAGAGTAGATCTGGGTCACGTCCAGAGCTTCCTCGAACTGCAGGGGAGGCAGGATGGACGGCAATCTTCGAGCTAGCATAGTCTTACCACTGCCCGGTGGCCCGACAAAAATCAGATTGTGACCACCCGCCGCTGCAATCTCCAAAGCCCGTCGGGCCTGGGCCTGCCCTTTCACATCCCGCAGATCCAGAGCAGACTTGGGAGATGCCGCCATCTGGTTATCCTCCAGCACCACCGGCTGATGGTTGGAAGGGTTGTTGAGGAAATCCGCCACTTCCGACAGATGCTTGAAAGCGTAAACCGTCAGGCCCGGCACCACCGCCGCTTCCCGGCCATTGTCTGTAGGTACAATCAGGCCACGGATTCCCAGCTTCTTTGCCGCCGCCGCAATGGGAAGTACTCCAGCAACAGGCCGCAAGGTTCCATCCAGAGACATTTCCCCCAGGAACAGGAGATCGTTCAGGGCATCGGCTCTCACCTGTTCCGCTGCCGCCAGAATCCCCACGCTGATGGGCAGGTCGAAAATGGGGCCTTCCTTACGCAGGTCGGCAGGGGTAAGGTTAATCACCACCTTCCGCATCGGAAAGGGAAATCCGGCGTTTTTCAGAGCTGCTTTCACCCGCTCGCGGGACTCCTGCACTGCCGTATCGGGAAGCCCCACGACCACGACACCGGGGAGGCCTCCGGCAATATCCACCTCTACCCCGACTTTGATGGCGTCGAGGCCCACCAGGGAAGCACTCCAGGTTCTTGACAGCATGGCTCAGCCCATGATTGTTCTCTTTTCAGAGTGCCCGATCAATGCCGAAAAGCCCTGCTATTTCTTAAACAAAAGCTGTAAATCAGCCATTCCAGGGATTAAGACCCATGCTCCAAGCCGTGAGTACACACCTCGCTCCCTGACTCCCCTGCCCCCCTGCACTAATGAGTCGCTCTAACCAGGAAAAGCTAACCCTTGATCACACCAACAAATTCAGATGTTCCTGCACAATAAAGATAAACCGCCCTCCATTGGGAAAATAGCTTTCTCCTTGAGAACCTATGGCAACCCGTGCCGTTGAAACCTTACCCGTAGCCCCTGGCGAAAACCGAGTCGCCATCCGGGGGCTAGATTGGGTCACCTATCAGCAGATGAAAGCCCTCCTCAACGAACGCACCAGAGCACGTCTTACCTACGATCGCGGCACCCTTGAAATCACCATGCCCTCCGAGATGCATGAATTCTACGCCCGGTTGATTGAGCGCTTCATCATCATCCTGGTGGTTGAGTTGGGGATGCAGGTCAAAACGCTAGGTTCTACTACGCTGGATCGAGAAGACCTGGATCGAGGTTCTGAACCCGATAATGGCTACTACATTCAAAACCAGCCCCTGGTTGCCGGACGCCCCATAAACCTGGAGACTGACCCACCTCCTGACCTGGTCGTAGAGGTCGATATCAGCCATACCGATGTTGATAAAAATGCGCTGTACGCCGCTATGGGGGTGCCTGAGTTCTGGCGCTTCAATGGCAAAGCCTGGCGCATCTATCAGTTGCAAGCCGGGGAGTATGTGGAATGCGATCGCTCTCCGACCTTTCCCATGGTGGCAAAAGAAAAGCTATACCAATTTCTAGCCACCTGCCAGCAGGATGAAGTCGCTGCCGAACTCGAATTTAGAGCCTGGGTGAAATCCGAGATTTAGAATGATTGAGATCGCTACCCTGGTCGGCCTCCACTGCCTCCAGCAGACAGATCCCAGGCGTGGCAGCCAGATGCGGCCTTAGTTTGCTTAAAATAGACTCACTGCTCAACCCTACACCTATGTCCGAGCCTGTAGCCCTGGCCGACAATGCTGTTGCTGATGCCCAAGTTCAGGCACCACCCAGTAACCTTTGGAGCGACGAACCCCCCTTGGAAAGCGATTTTCACCGGGACCAGATCGACCTGCTGATTCGCATTTTGCGCTACTGGTGGCGCAACCGGAATGATGTCTACGTTTCTGGCAATTTAACCATCTACTACAACCAGCAACAGCTCAAATCTCGCGACTTTAGAGGGCCAGATTTCTTTGTAGTTCTGGGTACCGAGAAAAGAGACCGCCGCAGTTGGGTCGTGTGGGATGAGCAGGGGCAGTACCCCAACCTGATTTTGGAAATCTTATCCAACTCCACAAAACAGGTGGATCAGGGACCCAAGAAAGACCTGTACCAAAATATTTTTCGCACGCCAGATTATTTCTGGTTTGACCCAGACACCTTTGAGCTGGCCGGCTTTCATCTGCTGGATGGTCGGTATGAACCGATTCTGCCGAATGCTCAAGGATGGCTCTGGAGTCAGCAGTTAGAACTTTTTCTGGGAGTCCATAACGATAGACTGCGGTTCTTCACACCCGAGGGAGAGCTGATTCCGTCTCCTGAAGAGTTGGCCGAGCAGCAAAGCCGACGGGCTGAGCAAGCCGAGCAGGAACTGGAACGGCTAAAAGCCCAGATGAAAGCCCAGGGGATTGAGCCTGAAGGGTAAAGTATGAAGCCCAGCCCTGTCAAGGTGGTCCAAAAGGGGTGCTCTTATCCCGGTAGAATTCTCTGAAAGCCTGATTATGGGTAGAGTGCGTTCTCGGCCACAGGTCAACCTGGCGATGGTACAAAGCTCTCTGCCCTGGCCGGAACGCACCGCTGATGGCTGGGGATCTCCTTTACTGGTAAGACCAGGGTTGCCGTAGCCCAAGCGACCCAGGCGATTGATTTAAAGCCAGATGGATCGCTGGGGGGATTTCGCTCCCCCCAGGCCCCTCCGACCAGGGCGTGCCGCCGCCCTGGACCTCGCGGAAGGGTTGGTTGGTCATAGCGTTGTCGCGCTTCGCATTGCCCAGGAAGCAGTGGTGGGTCTGTGGAGTGAGCGTCCATCACGATTTTGGCAGAGAGAGTGGTTTGAGAAAACAATGTCACCTTGACAGGGATGGGGATGAAGCCCCAAAAATTTTGATCGCGCAAAGCGCGAAAACAGCCTCTCAAGATTTTTCTGCAAAGGGCAAGAGGGCAAAAAGGGTAAAGGGCAAGGGTTGACCTGTTTATTGCCACAGAGTCCTGGGGGCAACACTCACAACTCGAAAACCAATACCGTAGCCGGTCTCGCGCGGACTGCCGTTGATGCGGTAGGCAGAGCGGCAAAACCCTGGAATGTCGTACCAGGAACCGCCGCGTAACAATCGCTTAGAACCATTCCCTCCCTCTAACCAGGCACTCCCATCTGCTGGTGCTCCTTCGTAGTTCTCATGCCAAACATCTTCACACCACTCCCTAACGTTGCCGTGCATATCGTAGAGGCCAAAAGCATTAGGCTTGAAGTTGCCAACATCGGTGGTGCATTTGCGATAGATTCCTTTTTTACCAGCCCCGTAGGTGTAGTTGCCGTCGTAGTTAGCCTGATCTGGGGAAATAGTGTCGCCAAAATAAAACGGCGTTGTGGTGCCAGCACGGCAGGCATATTCCCATTCGGCTTCACTTGGTAATCGATAGGTGTGCCCTGTGTAGTTAGACAAGCGGGCACAAAATTCGACAGCATCGTGCCAGCTTACTTGCTCTACAGGTAGCTGGTCTCCCTTAAATGCAGAGGGATGAGGCTTCAGTTCTCGATCAATGTCTGGCAGCAGAGAGACTGCATACCACTGTCGCTGGGTCACGGGGTATTTGCCCATCCAGAACTCGGGCACACTTACTTTGTGTTGAGGGCCTTCAGCTTTAGAACGCTCCTCCTCATTTTCTGGGGAACCCATCCAGAAGGTACCAGCGGGGATGTGAACCATTTCGAGGGTTGCGCCATTGCCCAGGTCTTCGGTAAAAGGGCCGGTGGGTTTTGGTTCTGGCTGCTTTGGCGTAGCGGGTTGGGGTGCCGACGGGGATTTGGGAAATTCGCGGGCTTTTTGTGCTGGGGTTTGAGCCGATTTCGCTGGGGTTACGGGTGCCGTGGCGGGTTCATCATCCAAAAAAGCGGGGGCATCCAGGCCAAACATATCTCTGGCCAGGGCCGCCACGGGCTTAAGGCCACAACCAATGGGGCTTTCGGCCCACACCAAAACTGCTCGTACCCGCTCGGCCTGGGGCGCACTGCTGGCGGGGATGTTGCCGGCAGGAATGTTGAGGGCAAACAGCAGCCCCTCGAACTGGGGCTGGGGTAAATCTGCCAGGAGTTGAAACAAACGAAAACGGCTGGCGGGGTCAGTCATGGATGAGCTGGCAGCGGTTTATTCTTTCCCAATATAACCACCTGTGCGGGCCAGGGAAATTTTTATGGAGGGGTTTAGGGACCGGTTGCCTGTGTTTTGTGCCCCAATCATTCTTTACCTCGCAACAGGCACCCGGTCCCTGATCAGCAACGGTGCGCTTTTTGCATCGGCCATCGGGCTGCTTTTCGTTGATCGCCAAGGTATGGGTAGGGGCGGCATTTAACTTTGTCCCTGGGATGCGCATTTAGGGCCTAACAGATCAGGTACTAAGATTGAGGGATTAGGAGCAACAGCTATGGCATCTACACCTGATAAAGAACCAACCCTGCAGGACCTGGCCGATAAGCTAGATCGCTTGGCTAAAGACTTGAAACAGACTCAGAAATGGAATGACAGAACCTGGGATGTCATTAAGTGGGTGGGTGGCATTAGCACGGGGCTAGCGATTAGTGCTTCCATTGCTCTGGTAGGCGTTGTGATCAGGCAGTTGGGGCAGTAGGCATGACTTCAGCACAGCCACCAGAAAGCTCTGAACAGCAGATGCTAGACCGGCTTGAATGCCTGCAGCAAAGCAATGAACGGCTAAATCAAGATTTTGAACGGTTGAGTAACGATTTAGAGATCTAGCAATGTAGTTACAAATTCAGTAACCATCCCTGTATCAGCTTTTACCTCGGCTAGGTTAGGAACATCAAGCCGGGAGGACCCCAGGATGAAACATTGCGAAAGGCAGAAGGCAATAGGGCTTTGCCCCTGCGGAGCAGGCAGAAGGCAGAGTAGGAAGTTTGCTACACAAAGGTTCCAGAGATTAGAGCTGCTCCGACGAAACTGCAATTTGTTACATCCCAGCAGATTCTGTTTAACGCTTAGTGCCGTGGCTGCTGCAATAGCCATTGCCGCCCCAGCCGCCCAATCCGCAGAACCTGACCTCACCACCTCCTCGCCGCCGCCTATTGTTATGGAACATCGGGAATATGACAGCTATCGCCAGGTGGTTGAGCGCACCCAGGCTATGGTGTCTGACTCTGAGGCGCGGCGGTTGGTGGGGGCTTTTGGCCTGGATATTCTCAATGTCACCTGGGAAGACACCGGGCGATTTTACAACTCTGCCGTGGGGCCCAACATCAGCGATATGACTATCCAGGTGCAGCAGCAGGATCCTACTAATGGGCGCTATCAGCTTTCCTTGATGCCGGTAATTCGCCATCCTAACTTTGAAGACCTGACTGCCGACATCCCGCTGGATAACTTCTACCTGCTGGCCGGCAACGAAAAGGGCGAAAACCTGCAGCGGGTCGCCCTGCGGGACGTGCTGGCTGATCTACGCAGTTACCTCCACGAGCCGGATTCCTGGCCGGGGCGAACCCAGTCCCTACTGGCTCCAGAGCGGGATAGCCATGTGCTGGTCAGTGCCCAGGCCTGCTTTTTGCCGATTCCCCAGGAAGGTACGGCGACCTTCAACCCAGTCTTGTTTAATTACCAGTCTCGTCCAGAGGACCCAGCGGTCCTGACTATTCTCTCCACTCGCGAAGGCACCAGCGTCACCATTATCGACAACCAGCGGGATGGCTTTGAGGCCGGGCAAACCTGGGGCCAGCGATTATTTTTCAACAAAAATGGCGAACGGGCCAGCTTTACGGGGCAACGGATCAGCGATTTTCAAGCCGAACAACCCACGGGAGAAGCACCCATTCGTCCTGGGGAGACTGTCTCTGAGGATACCGAAGGTCTGAATATGGTGCTGCTGATTCAGGTTCCTCTGAAACAGCGACAGCCAATGGAATTGGAGGCTCCCATGCTAGACATGTTCTCCGCCACTGGTGCTCCTGCAGCGGAGTCACAGCGAGCGCCCAGCGACGTTGAGGAAGCGGTAATTGGCCACGGCGCAGTAGAAGGCCCCTTCACCGAAATTGATGGTGTGGAAATCGAACGAGACCCGGACTATCCCATTCGGGTGACGGTGCAGTTTTACAAGGCCACCAGCAACGGCGTTGTATCAGAAGCCGACATAACCGCCATTCGGGACCAGATTGACCGGGTCTATGCCGATGCCGACTACGTGGGTAGCCTGGTGGTAGATGGCCCCAGCGACCGTCCTACAGAACACGATGGTCCTAAGCAGGAACCCCCTGGGTGGTGGGAACAGTTTTGGGAATACCAGGAAGACTTCTTTGAACGCCTCTCCCATTTCGGGGACCGGAGGAACGGATAGAATCTCAAGCAGAGGAAATCGTCTACTGCCTTGATTGACCCGCCCCTGCCCCTCCCAGGAGGGGATTAAGGCACCAGCATCTCAACAATCTGGATATGCTCCAGCGTTTAGGGCCGATGGGGCTAACGATAATTCGTAAACTGCACCGCCATGGGCCAGTCTTCCTGCTTGACCAGGGCTTGGGCCTGCTGCAAATCGTCTTTAGATTTAGCCGATACCCTGACCGAGTCGCCCTGAATGGAGGCGGTGACTTTCTTGAGATTATCTCGGATGAGCTTCGTCACCACTTTAGCGGTATCTTTGTCGATGCCTTTTTTTAAGGTTGCAATTTGACGTACCCGGTTGCCGCCGGCAGCTTCTACTTCTCCGTAGTCAAAAATTTTGAGGGAAAGCTGTCGCTTAGCGGCTTTTTGGTGAAGCAGATCCTTAACCGCATCGAGGGTCATATCGCTGGCGGTTTCAATGGTGATGCTGTTTTCCCCCAGGTCAATGGAGGTATTGGTGTCTTTTAAGTCGTAGCGGCCTTTAACATCTCGCCGAGCTTGGTCAAGGGCGTTGACCAGTTCTTGTCGATCGAAGTCGCTCACGATATCAAAGGAATAGGTGGACGCCATAGCCGTGCCTCACTGCTGCACATCCAGACCAGACTACATCAAGGCCGAACGACAGCTCAAGACATAAAGGGTAAAGGTTCCCACATTGGCAATGGCGAACATCAGCGATCGCAACAAGGGTACATCCAAAATGTAAAACACTGGATATAGCGCCCTCGCCACCAGATAGGCCACTGCGGCCCCCAACGCTACGGTAGACTCCTGCCCGGTGACATAGGCCATGAGTGCCGCCGGGGCATAAATAATCATTGATTCAAAGGCGTTTTCATGGGCCCAGGTAGCTCGCTGAGCATAGGGTGGCAACTTGGCCAGCATGGCTCTAGGAGCAGACTTATCGTAGCCAGCGGCAAACCGGCCATAGCCCACCGCCAAGAAGGGCAGGTAAACCAGAACCGCCGCCAGGGCAATGCTTACCAGCAAGAAACCGGGCATGGAGACTATCGATGCCATGACAAAAATCCTTTGCTCACAGGAATTTGCTCACAGGAAAAAGGGGCCTATCCAGAACCACCGCACCCAAACCGTTCAGGGCACCCTGAACGACTTCATCAATCAAAATAAAACAGGGTGACAATCTTACGCTGGTCTTCGGCATCCTGGCAGGTGCGCAACAGCGTTGTGCTGTCATGGAACGCGAAGCAAATGAGCTGCTGACAGCGAGAAATAATTTCCTGGTTGCACAGAGAACTCGCCTCCGCCAGAGACATGGTGTCGTTAGACGGATTTTCCACCAGGTGCATGACCTGCTCTAGCTGGTCTCGTGACTCGCGGGGTTGGCGAGACAGGCTCTGGGGCAAAATCACCGTCAGTAGATTCGGGTCAGCCTTCATGGCACCGCGAATGGCCGCAGAGTTCGTGCCTGTTGCCCCTGACGTAATAATGCGATTGCCGCTCAGGGCCAGCGCATAGGTCATCAGTTCTATTAACTGCTGATGGGTAATGGGCACATGACGAGAGCCCAAAATAGCAATGCGCTTAGATCCCGCTTCTTGAATGGCGGCCAGCTCTTGTAAAAACGTATCTACCTTAGAGGATTCGAGCGGCGCTTCAATGGATTGACTCAAAGGCTACACCGAATGCTGTAATGACGGGCTTCATTGTATCAGACCCATGTTCCTAGCGCTAAGCATGATCAGCTTATGTTTTCTAGGTCGCAACGGGAACCTTGAGGTTTAGCAACTGCATCAGGCGATCGATGTCGAAATGATCGGCAAACAATTCTTCCAGACATTTGACCTTAACAGGCTCGTGCAGCCGGGCCTGGCCAAACAGTTCATCTATGCGCTCGACCGTAGAAAGGGTATCAGAATCAACCGCAAGGATAGGGACTTCCAAATCCTTCGCTCGTTCCAGAATTTCTCGGGAAGGAGGAATTTGCCCGGTCAACACCAAACACTGAGTGGCCGTTTCGAGAGCGGCCAGCTGAATGTCTGCCCGGTCGCCGCCGGTTACCACAGCCATGTTGATGCCTTTGCGAAAATATCGCAGGGCCGAGTTCACATTCATGGCACCAATGGTTAAGGTTTCGACCATCAGGTCTAGCCTATCCCCGCAGCAGAGCACATCGGCCTTAAGCCGCCCGACAATATCGCGCACACTAATGCTTCGCATCAAAGGAGAGCGGGGCAAGGTCGCCAGCACAGGAATATGGTTTTGCTCTAAAAACGGAACAGCCAGCTGCTTAAATTGCTCGATCGCCGCTTCTGGCAAATCGTTCACAATCACCCCCAGCAGGTGCTCGCCTAATTCAGCCTTTGCGGTCAGCAAACGCTCGACCAGCAGCAGCGAGTCATAGCGGGTGACTAAAAGTACTTGGGCATCAATGGCCTCAACCATCTGCGGCAGATCGAGGCTAACCAGTTTGCCCTCATGCAGGTTACCCGGCCCCTCGAGCAGCAGCAGCGACTCGCCCTTAGTTTCAGTAAAGCTATTGAGTTGGGCCGTGCAGGTTAAAATTTCTCCTGACTTTAGCCAGTTGGCAACCACCGTTTCTGATAGAGACACCGTCGGGGGAAAATACCGATCATCCCCAAGCCCCAGGGTCTGCAGCACAAAATCTAAATCTGGATCGACCTCATCTCCCCGCACGGGAGACCCCATGGGCTTGCCAAACGCCAGATCAATTCCTAAGGCTTTTAGTTGCAGACCAATACCCAAGACAACCGCCGTTTTTCCGCTGTAGGACTCTGTAGAACCAACCAACAAACGCTTCGCTGAACTGGGCACGCCAACACTCCTCCGAACAAAGCCACGGGTGGCAGAATATCACAATCATTCTGCCACCTGAAGTTATCCAATAGCCAAAATCAGGAGTTGAACCTTACAACTTATTTACTTAAGCCGACTTGGAAAGCCGACTTGGGACAACTTTAGAGGCTGCCAATCCCCAGCGGAGGACTATATCACCACGTCTTCAGCCGGAGATGAGTGAGCAATATCAGATCTGCCTGGAACCTGTGGGCTGCTTTAGACAAAACTTCACGTCTGGCCATGGTCGGGGGCTAGTCTTCCAGTCGCAGCAGCTTCCGATAAAAGCCCTGAGCAAAGTCCGGCGGGTGTTGATGCCGCAGGGCGACAATGACATCAAACAAAAAATCGACGAACTCGAAGGTGGCCATGGTGATCTCGTAGCTGAGTTCGTTATCTTCGTCAAACTGCACTCGACACCGGGTCAGGTCTGCGGGCAACATCGAGACATTCCAGGTGGCAATAAAGGGAATACTCTCGCCCCCTTCAATATGCCGCTGCCCCTCTAAATGCCCCTGCTTGTAGAGAGTAATTGCATAGGGCAGGGCGACTCGCTTATTGCCCTGATAGTAGGGCATGTACACGCTGACGTCTTGCTTACCAGCTGGTTGAATTTCTTCGAATTTCAGAGTCATGGCACGACGCTTATGAGGCCGACAATGGATATGCTACGGACTAGGGTAAGAGGATTCCAGCGAAATAATATTCCAATCGCCCAAGGGCAATGCGAAAATGTTGGCGATTGTACGAGAAGGATGAACCCGCCGTTAGAATGGCTCTTTCGATGGAGTACTCTAAGGATTCCCCGAAGCTAAAGAAAAAGCGCCACATCAGCTTGAAATAAACCCTATCCCAGCCCAGCAAAGGAATCTGCTCTAAGGGAAAGCTCCCGGTTTCGAATCGGCCTTGGGATGAACCTTCAGTTCAGAAAGGGAGTTTTGCCTTAGAGAAACCTACAGATTTCAAGCTGGACTTGGGATCGAGCCAGCATCGGTCCGGGGCCACTGCCGCTATCCTCCAATCATCGCCAGAGCGACTCCAGGGTTCTAGCCATCGGAGTTGCCCTGGGAGCCTCTAGTCACGGAACTGCAGGGAAGCAGACTAAAGCCGTTAATATAGGTAGTTGTGGCTGAGAAAAATTTCCCTGGGCCATTGCCACTCCCCAGCGGTTCAGGGGTTGGTTCCAACCCCCTATCTGGCGTGGTGCTTTCGGTCCAGTGGTTGTCCCTTTGCTGATACTTCACCGTTATGAACAACCGCTAGACCTACAGCTATCGTTCCCAGGTTGGGGGCAAGGGAAACCATCAAGCTTTTTTCTTTACTCTGTGTTGTCCTTACTACCTGTTCATGGCTGACTCTGTTGAACGCTGGTTTGCTCCCCTTGAAGCAATTGAAATTGATGACTTTCCTGGCTATTCTGGCCGCCGTCGCAAAGCAGCCCTGACTCTAACCATGCTCTGGGGAAGCACCATAGCCCTCCATTTGGTGTCCTGGGGCAGTTGGGTGGTGATGGGACTCACCATGATTTTATCGACCCATGCGCTGCGAGTCTTATTCGCTCGGCCTTATGCTGCGCCGTCGCCCCTGCCCAGCACTCAGGATTTGGGGGAAACCTCTCTGAGCGCCACTGATTGGCAGCATTGGCCCTTTGTTTCGCTACTGGTGGCCGCTAAAAACGAAGAGGCCGTTATCGCAAAACTCGTAGAAGCCCTGAGCAACCTCGATTACCCCAACAGTCGATACGAAATTTGGGTCATTGACGACAATAGTAGCGATCGCACCCCACAAATTTTACAAGACCTGGCTAAAACCTATCCCAGCCTGCGGGTACTGCAGCGGGGGGTGGGGGCAGCCGGGGGCAAGTCTGGAGCGTTGAACCAGGTCTGGCCCGAATCCCGTGGAGACATTATTGGTGTGTTTGATGCCGATGCCAGGGTGCCCCGGGATCTGCTGCGGCGCATGGTGCCCATGTTTGACCATCAAAATGTGGGAGCCGTGCAGGTGCGTAAGGCCATTGTTAATCGGGCTAAAAACCTGTGGACCCGAGGCCAACAGGCTGAGATGGCCCTCGACTCGTACTTTCAGCAGCAGCGTATTGCCGTAGGCGGCATCGGCGAACTGCGGGGCAATGGGCAGTTTGTGCGGCGTCAGGCCCTGGAGCAATGCGGCGGGTGGAACGAAGAAACCATTACCGATGATCTGGATCTAACCATGCGAATCCATTTCAGCGGCTGGGACATTCACTTATTGCTTCACCCCCCGGTCGGAGAAGAGGGCGTCGAACGTCCTTTAGCCCTGTGGCATCAACGTAACCGCTGGGCAGAAGGGGGGTATCAGCGCTATCTCGACTACTGGCGACTGATTGCCAAAAAGCATCTTGTTCCGGCTAAAGCCTTTGATATGTTCGCGTTTTGGTTGATTCAGTACGGGTTGCCCACCGTAGCCTTTCCCGATTTCATGATGGCTTTAGTGCGGGGCCGTGCGCCTGTGTTTTTGCCGGTTTCGGGCCTGGCCTTTATGCTCTCGTTCATTGGCATGTTTCGGGGCATTCGCCGCACCCGGCAGCAGGGCGTTTTGGTCACTGGTCTGCAGACCCTCTGGGGAAATCTTTATATGCTGCACTGGCTGCTGGTTATCGCCACCGTTACCCTGCGGCTCTCGTTGCGCCCTAAGCGGCTGCGCTGGGTTAAAACCACCCATGTAGGCGGAGAAGACGAGTTCCAGATCGACCTATCCTGACGGCGCATCCGAGCAATATTCTGGCAAATCCGATCGCCAGATCCCGCGACCGGGCCGGTAGAAACTCAGTCGTGCATACCCCACAAAGGTCGATTCTGGTTTTTGCCCAACCGGGAAGGCGTTAATACCAAACGCTTGAGTAGCATCAAGCTGATAGCTAAACACGGGGTCGCGGCGGCCCTCATCCAGGCTGATGATGACTTTATCCAGGGGTTCTTCAGCAGCGGCAGGGAAGGAAAAGCGGATGTAGTAGGTAGGGTTATTTTTGCCCACCAGGTTGCGAGGGGTTCTGGCCTGGGCCAACCGGGGTGGATAAGAAAAGGCCGTGGTGCCATCGCGATATTGAATAGCGTCCGCGGCATGGGACACCCGAGGGAATTCCACCGTTGCCAGGATAAATCCGCAGAATCCTAAAGCAAGGGTGCATCCCAGTTTTGCAAGTCTGCCCTCATCCCCCAACCCCTGCTTCGCGCGTCCTATGTCCTTCGGACAGCAAGCAACGGCCTACTCCCAAAATGGGAGAAGGGGAGTCAAAGTCCCTCTCCCGCTCTGGGAGAGGGATTTAGGGTGAGGGCTGCAAAACTGGGATGCACTCTAAAGCAAAGCCAACCCTTCTCAAAAAATTGCGACTGATGATGAACATTTCGCCACCAAGATTCGACAGTTTAAGATAAATAAATTTATGTCAATAAAAATCAGTCAAAATCACTGAACATATTCCTGAATTCTTTTCCAGGAAAGGACTTTGGGAAGTTTACGTTTTGTGTTGAACCCTCTAGATTTACCAGAACGAAAAAATAATTCATGTTGGAAAAGACGGGAGTTAGTTAGGCTGAAGGTATAGATATCTGGCAGTCTGATGAATACTCTATCTAGCCCAAACGCTAAATCAACCAATTGGTTTGGCATTGTTCTCGTTTCTATTATGTTCTGGCTTAGCAGTAGCCTGCTAATTGACTTCGTTGTCATGCCCGGCCTCTACTTTTCCGGCATGATGACCCAGCCCGACTTCGGTTCAGCCGGGTATGGTCTGTTCTGGGTGTTCAACCGCATTGAACTGGTCTGTGCAGCCGTCATCATTTCGGGTTTACTTATTGCTCGCCAATTCCGCAACGACCATGACATTATCAGCAGCGGTATCCGCAGCCGTTGGGCGCTGGAAATTGCCGCCGTGTTGCTGGCCATTGCCCTGATCCTCACCTACTGGCTCTCTCCTGCCATGGGTGCCCTGGGTATTTCCCTTGACCTGCTGAACGGAAGCTACACCGTACCCGGCGACATGACTCAACTCCATTTCGCCTATTGGGGGTTAGAGGCTCTGAAGCTGCTGGGCTGCGGCATGCTGTTAAAGCTAGCGCTGCAAGATCTGAAAGTCGTGGATTCAGAGACTTAAACCTTTTCCAGGTCCAGAAGTGGAGTTTTGCCTTAGAGTAGTCCAACTAATAAAACATCCAAGCTATGCCCACCCTCCGGGAAGCAAGCTACATCCCCCAACCCCTTCTCCCCAGAGGAGAAGGGGAGTCGGATTCAGAACCCCTCTCCTTCAGGGAGAGGGGCAGGGGTGAGGGCGGAGGGTCACGGCAAATGGATAGTAATTTTCATGGAGTACTCTTAGAGAAAACTACAGATCCCGATCTGGACTTGGTATTGGTATAGGTCAGAACATCCGGTGATGTGAGATAGCTGAGGTTTTCCCACTGGACCTGGTATCACTCAACCTGACGGAGCACCGACGGCTTGATTAAATCGAGCTAACTCGGTGCTCTGTTCACCGTAAATATCTCGAATGTGCTCCTGGCAGCAGGCAATGGCGAACTCATCCAGATCTTCAGGGCTGACCCCAAACATAGCTTCGAATGTGGCCGGGGTTACCCGACAAAAATCGGGGCGATGGTCATAAATTGTGCAGGTGCGGGTGCCTTTGTCGTAATGGCTGCACCATCCGTCTGGCCCCACCATAGCTAGATATTGCTCAAGCTGGGCAGAAGTGAGGTAGTCGGGTAAGTCGGGGCGATCATCCGGGGCCAGATGGCAACAGGCTCCACAGGACGAAATACATTGCCAGGTGGCCATAGGGTTTGGGTAAACAACAACTTCAACAGAAATACAGGGTTGCTTTAGAGCTTTGTTAACTTATCTGAAGCCAACGGTCTTTTCCACATCCAGACGTAATGTTTTGCCTGTAGAAAAGTTATAGCTTTCGAGCTGGACTTGGCATTGAGTTCCCATTAACGGTTAAGATAACCCTGGTAAAGAGTTTCTAGCTCTATTCTAGTTGGCCTGTGTTGGGAGGTTCCATGAGCTTTCTGAGCGATTTGTTTGGCAGCATCAATTTTGAGTTGATTGCCCAGTTGACCATGCTAGCAATGATTGTCATTGCTGGTCCGACAGTGGTCTTTTTGTTGTTTTTGCGCGGCGGCGATTTGTAAACTTCGCGTTACAATTCCCCTCGGCTTTCAAGTCGAAACCGAGCATGAGTGCCCGCTGGGTGCGCAACAACTTGGTTGTAAACCTTTGGCAGTTTCTTCGAGAAACTCTCAAAGGTTTTTTTTGGGTGTTTTTAGCTCAGACAACAGAGCATTGGTACAGTAACTCAACCATGGAACCTATCCTGGTGGCCGGGCTCGGTCTGGACACTTCAGCATTGGGTTGCCGTCCCTTCCCTGGGGAGGCACAGCCTCCGAGGCCGATGCCGAAGCACGGGAACCAGGGGCGGCTCATGCTATACCCAAGTTCTAAACCAAACCCAGGCGCTGCTTCAAGATAAATTCGGCAATGGCTAAATCTCCAGGAGTTGTCACCTTCAGGTTGGTTTCTTCGCCTTCTACCACCTGTACCGGCAGGTCACACTTTTCGAATAGGGCGGCATCATCGGTAACGGACCATGCCAGCTGCGCCCCCCTGGCATGACAGGCTTTGAGTAACGGCACACTGAACCCCTGGGGGGTTTGGGCGGCCCATAGCTGGGCGCGATCTGGAGTGGCGGTGATCTGGTGATCAGCGCCAACAACTTTTATGGTGTCTTTGACGGGAATCGCGGCAATCAGCCCATCACAAGTGTCGAGGGCCAGGGCACATCGATTCAACAGGTCTGCCGTGGCCAGGCAGCGGGCACCATCGTGGATTAAGACCCGCTCAGCCTGGTCGGGTAAGCCCTGCAGACCGTTGAATACTGAGGCCTGGCGGGTATCTCCCCCGCGAATAAAGGCCACCGGAGTTTTTATAGCCAGGGACTCTACAACGCTACGCAGAAGTTCTTTGTCCTCTTCCTGGCAAATTAGCCCGATCCACTTAACCTGTTCAGCCTCTTCGGCTGCGAGTAAGGTCCAGCCAATCAGGGGTTTGCCCAGTAGGGTAAGCAGGACTTTGTTGCGGTCGGCTCCCATGCGCCGCCCCAGGCCCGCCGCCGGAATTAGAAGATGTACTGAGGTCATGATTTTGTGGAGAGATTGGGCAAAACCGTGTTTTTCATCACCCTATCGCGAAATTTTATGGAATTTGTAAGCAAGATATCCTCTAAATGCCCTCCAGGTTCCACTACAATAACTTGCGAACAAGCATGGATATGAAGTATGCGGGTACTGGCTCTCGTTCCGGGAGGGATGGACGAACAACTGCGGTTCTTTCCTGCCATCAATCAAATTAAAAGCACCTTTGAGCAGGCTGACTTAGCGGTGGTGGCCGACCCCAGCGCCAAAGACATCTATCGATTGTCTAAGCTTGTCTCTACGGTCATTCCCTACAGTTTTCAATCCCAGAACAGCCCTGCTGACTGGGCGAACCTGCTGGGGAGCATGCGCGATCGCGAGTTCGAGGTCGTCATCACCCTGACCCAATCCTGGTCTATGGGGCTGTTATTATGGCTGAGCGGTGTGCCCACCCGCGTCGGCTACGCTAGCTCGGCCAATAACCTGTTCTTGACAGATACGGTACCTCTCAAACCGGAGCAACCGGTCGCCCATCAATATCAGGACTTGCTTCAGCTGATTAATGTTGCTGCTCCCATTCCTCCCCTGGAGATTAACGTTCCCCAGAGCGACATTACGACCATTGATGCCCTGCGGCAGGGGAATAACCTGACCGAAGGCTACGTCTTGATCTATCCAGGAACTACCCCCAACGGTGAATCCTATGAAGTGGCTGGCTGGGTTACGATTCTGAAAGATTTCCAGCAGCGCCAGCCCAACCTACCGGTGGTGCTGGCCAAGACCGCAGATAGTGCTGCAGCCATAGCGGCCATTGAACGACAAATACCCGGAATCACCATTCTAGAGCCCGAAAATCCGGGGCAGATGGCGGCCCTGGTTGCTGGCGCAAATCTGCTTGTCACGGTAAATAGTTATCCGCTGTATTTGGCGACAGCACTCAAGGTCTATACGGTTGGTTTGTTTGCCCAAGAAGAACCGGAAAAGCTCCTTCTCACCGCCGGAGATGAAGCATCTCGCACCCTGGCAATTGCATCTTCCGATGGCACTCTGTCGACCATCTCACCGGATCTAATTCTCAAGAAAATCTGGAATGAAGCTTAGCAGGATATAACCCATGGACAAAATTAAACAACAGGCCAACACCGTTAGCCAGCTTGTGTTTTCCGCCGAAACCGGAGAGACCTATAAAAAAGCCCTGGGCCTGACCTGGGATATCGTAAGGGAAACCGGCATTTTGATCTGGCTGGTCATTTGTCTGGTATTCGTGGGCGGCGAGTGGTTCTATCGTAACTCTGTTCAGTTGGGACGTAATACTCGCCTCTGGTACGAGGGCCTGGGTGAAAATGCAGCCAACAGCGAAGCCGAGTCTGCGGCTTCCACAGGGGAAGCACTGATTACCTCAGTAAAATCAGGCACGACCTTCTTACTCAGCCGTGCTCGACAGCAGCTAGGCATGCCTGAACCAGAACCGATGGCTGCCCCCCCTGCTCCACAGCCTCAGCCGACGGCTCCAGAGCCTTCTCCTGCGGCTCCAGAACCCTCTCCTGCCCCTGCCGCTTCTACCGTCGCTACCGGGGTTAAATCTCCTGCACCTGCCCCCGACACCATCGAAGATAAGGACGAAGAAGATTGATCGCGACGATAATTGGGCTACTTAAAGTCTGGGAGCAGGCATAGCGGGAAGTTTTGCTCCTCTATGGATAGCCAGGGCATGAATAGGGCTAACAGAGGCTCGAAAGCGACCCTGGCTATCTACAGCAACAACGGTAGCCTGGTTTTCACATTCTTTACCGCTGGCGGTCAGCCCCCCTTCAATAACATTGCAATAGTCGCCAGGGGACAGCTGGGTTTGAAATGTCGTCGATAGCCAATCTTCGCTGCGGTTGATCACGACAAAGCCAAGATCTCCTCGCCCAAAGGCAATCTGGTCGTCGCCATTGGTCCACCAATCGGTGACTTGAGGTTGAGACTGAGTTACGTTACGAAACATGACCATGTTGGTGATGGGAGTCCAACGGTGCTCACAAACCCAGCTGTCAAAACAAGTCACGTCGCCGTTTTGATAAACCGGTTGGGTAGTGCCGTTCTCCAAGGCCGGAGGCCCCTGATCAGAGGTTTCAAACCGGTAGCTAGACATTACCCGAGTCTGGCCATAGGGATACGCCAGCATAAACACATTAGCCAGGGTATAAAGGTCACCGTCTTTATAGGTCAGGTAATTGCCGCCGCCGCCATGGCCCCGCTGCTTATCGTGGTTATCAATAAATATGACCGCCGATTCTGAGGGGGCTAACCGCCAAGATTCCCCCAGGTCTTCGAGTTGAGCTATGGATTTGCCATCGTATTGCAAGAAGGCTTCTCCCACCAAACGACCATACTCAAAGTCAACAACGTCGCCATTGGTATAGTAGTCTTGCTTGCGAATCGCTTCTGTGCCTGGGTCAATCACCTCCTGATAAATAAAGACATCATCTCCGTAATCTTGACGAAACTGCGCAAGTATCTGGCCCAATTCAGCAAATCGAATGTGCTTTGCGGCATCAATGCGAAAGCCAGTGATACCCAGGCTGGCCAGGTCTGTTAAATAGTCAACAATGCGGGTCTGCACGTAGGCAGAACTGGTATTGAGATCAGCCAGACCTACCAGTTCGCACTGCGTCACATCTTCTGCATTGTTATAGTCTTTAACCGGTTGACGACAGGTGTGGAAATCTTGCGAACCATACAACCCCGGATAGTCATACTTGGTAAATGCAGTGCCAGCACTCCCGATCCCCTGATCTACTCCCGCCATGTGGTTAATCACAGCATCGGCATACACTTCGACTCCCGCCTGGCGACATTGCTGCACCATATCCCTGAGTTCTTTACGGGTGCCGCTGCGGCTTTCAAGCTGATAGCTGACCGGTTGATACCGCTGCCACCAGGGATATTCCCAGTCGGGAAAGACAGCATGCTCCTGGGGCGGGGAAATTTGAACCGCTTTAAAGCCCTTTGGCCCAAGAAAATTTTTGCATTCGGCCCCAATGTCAGGCCAGGTCCATTCAAATAGATGCACAATAGTGGTCGGTGTGGTCTGTGCATCCTCCGGGGTAACAACCCGAACCGGCGGAAGCGATGGCACATTGACCTGGGAAATCGCGACGACACCAATTGCGCCCCCTGCCGCTAGTATCCCTATAAGAGATTTCCACATGGTCGCGACCTTCATTTCAAGAATTATCGACTATAACAGAAGGTACCATCCAGCGGCTTTACTGCTGCTGGACAACGCCGCTGTCGCCATGATGAAGGAATACCCCAAACCGAGTCCTTTGGTAACAAACCAGAGGCCCATTTTACATTTATTTACAACTAGCTTAAATTCGCCTTTCTACATCTAAGCTATGTCTTGAATTGTAGTTCTAAGGAAATAGTTTTTCAGCCCTGCGCAAGGGCCAGCATCCATAACCAACCTAAACTATTGCATATAGCGAATCTCACTCGCATAAAATACTCCTCAAACATCCCCCTGCCCCCTGATTAAGGGGGGTAAAGGTGGAAATTTAAGCATCCAGAAACCAGGGGGATTCTAAGCGAATCAAGTGTGTACCTCATTGAACTGAGAACCGCTATATGCGGCTTTTAGTCCGTTAAGTCTTATCTCCTTTTGATTTTTAGTCCGTATTTTTAGTCCGTTAAGTCTTGCGGTTTTTACCCGGCTATTGCAGAAACATCATCCGCTCATAATTAGAGTCATGAAAATTAGAGTCATGAAATTTCTCATTACCCAGCCAAGTCATAACTCCAGAGTGCATCCCAGTTTTGCAGCCCTCACCCTAAATCCCTCTCCCAGAGCGGGAGAGGGACTTTGACTCCGGCTCCCCTTCTCCCATTTTGGGAGTAGGCCGTTGCTTGCTGTCCGAAGGACATAGGACGCGCGAAGCAGGGGTTGGGGGATGAGGGCAGACTTGCAAAACTGGGATGCACCCTAACTCCAGCAGTCAAAGGATGGGGAGTAATAGCGATCGTTACCGCTGTTAGGGCACTCAAACAAGAGGCAGCCAGGAGCAGGCCCAAGCTCGCCCGATCAGCGGAAATCCTTGTCCCCAGGGTCTGGGCTACACGGAGGAGCCGGGGAGCGAGGGGGTAACAGGCATAGTCGAGATGCAAAGGATTGGCTTAACGGTCTAGAGTTCAAGCTGTTGCAGCAACTCCAGCAGCACCGCCCGACATTGCAAACAGGGTAGAATCTTGAGCAATTGAGTGATGCCGGCCTGGGTGAGGGCAAACCGGCGACAGTCTGGTTTAGCCATAAAGTCAATCTCATCATGGAGTTGCGCCCAGAACCCGTATAACCGTTGATTCGACAAAGAACTATTGACGGGCCAACCAATTGGGTTCAACTGCACTAACTTTTGAATTTCGTCTTTTTCAATGCCTAACTCCCGTTGCAAAATTTGGTGAGCGGCTTCCTGGGGTTGTTGGTTGGCCGTAACCCGCCCACCGGGAAAATCTAGGGTAACCTCTTGAATTCCTGGACGATAGGTTACAGGAGCCAAAATCAACTGCTGTTGCCAGATGGGAACCACCACAGCAGAATCGGTTTTTTCAATGCGCCAGTAGTCCAATGCTTGCCCATCGGGCGTTTTCAAACGCTCTCCGATGAGGGCAAGCCAGGGGTTACTTAAACGCATGAGAGCCTTCTCAACCGTCCAATTTAAGCTTGATTCCATATGTTGTCTTCTTTTGACTGAGGTTAACTTCAAGTCACCCCGTTTCTTAAAGGGGTAAAGGATTTTTTCATTAAAGCACCAAATAACCATGTAGCAATATACGGCTTTTGCCCATGGTTTCATGGGTCCAGGCAATGAGGTTTTCCCATGCCGCGCTGATCCGCTGCCGAGCTTCTGGGTCAATTGCTTAGAGTACTCCATGAAAATTACTATCCATTTGCCGTGACCCTCCGCCCTCACCCCTGCCCCTCTCCCTGAAGGAGAGGGGTTCTGAATCCGGCTCCCCTTCTCCCCAGGGGAGAAGGGGTTGGGGGATGTAGCTTGCTTCCCGGAGGGTGGGCCTAGCTTGGATGTTTTATTAGTTGGACTACTCTTAGCCGCAAAACTTTATTGGTACATGTCTTATCCCAAGTCCAGTTGGAAACCTGGAGCTTTCCCTTAGGCTAAACTTCGCTGCTGGACTTGAACAAGGTTTAGTTTGTATTTGCTTCTGCGGGGGGTTCCTGATTTTTAATGTGGGCATCTAGCCACCGGGTCATCTCCCACAGGGTATGGCCAATGGCTTCGCGAGAGCTATAGCTGTGACCTTCAGCTGGTAGCTCAACCCATCGCACGGTACCCCCTAGCCCCTGCAATGCTCCAAACAGGCGCTCGCTCTGGCTTGGGTAAGTACCTGCATTTTCGTCTTCTGCACCGTGAATCAGCAGCAGCGGCTCGTTGATAGAAGCCGCATTGGTAAAGGGTGACATGGCCATATAAATTTGAGGGGCTTCCCAGAAGGTGCGTTGCTCTCCCTGAAAGCCAAAGGGAGTCAGGGTGCGGTTATAGGCCCCACTGTTAGCAATGCCTGCTTTAAACAGGTCCGTATGGGCCAGCAGGTTGGCGGCGGTAAAGGCCCCATAGGAATGGCCCCCAATGGCCAGCTGGTCTGGACGGCTAATGCCCTCGGCAACTAGAAAATCGACCGCAGCCTGGGCACTGGCGGCAAGCTGTTGGATGTAGGTATCGTTGGGTTCTGCGTCCCCTTCCCCAACGATGGGCATGGTGGGATTATTCAAAATGGCGTAACCCTGGGTCAGTAAAAACAGGGGGGAATATCCGTAGGGGCGGCTAAAGACATGCTCAGCCGTAGTGACCTGGGCTGCAGCATCGCGACTCTTATATTCCTGAGGGTAAGCCCATAGCAGAGTCGGTAGGGGACCATCCCGCTCGGGAATATGGCCAGGGGGCAAATACAGCGTTGCTGACAACTCCACGCCATCGGCTCGGCGATAGCGCACGATCTGGCGGGTCACGCCCTCAAACCAGGGTAGAGGATCCTGAAAATCGGTGAGCGCCTGGCTCTCCCCCGTTTGCAGATTTCGCCGCCAGTAGTTGGGCACCTCCTGGGGAGACTGGCGATAGGTCATCAACCGTTGGCCAGAATTATCCCACAGCAGCACCACCTGCTCGAAATAGGGATCGGTAGACTGCCACAGCCGTTCCGTCTCGTTCGTGTCTAGATGCCACCGGTCCAGGAAGGGATAGACCCCCTCGGGAGAAGCTCCCCGCCCCTTCATGTAGACGCTGTTGCCCTCGGGAGCCAATTGCAAAGTATAGCGATGGTATGGACCGGGAGCCATCACCGGCTGACCAGGGCTACTGTAGCTGTCTTGAACATCCCGCTCATTTAAGAGAACGGGAGCCTGGGATGGGTCGTCAGGATGTAAGCGCCAGGTGCGCAGCTGCCGCGAGTCGTACCAGTACTCATAGCCAATGGCTAGAGAGCCATGCCCCCAAAGAATCTCGTTGTAGCGCAAGGAGGTCGTCCAGAGGTGCTGGGGCTGAGAGTTAGAAAAGGGAGCCTCTAGTTGATAAACGCGATCTCGTTCATCGGCAGGTTGGCCGGCATCACCACCGTCGAGGGCTTCGACCCAGTAGAGGGTGGCTGGTCGGTCGGTGCGCCATCCCGTGATGCGTCGACCGGTTCTGACGGAATCGAACGTAACGGGGATGTCATCTGCCAGGGGTAGGTCGGCCACCCGAAACTGTTCCTGCCCGGAAATATCCATCACCCCAACCTGCTTCGGGAAGCGGGATGCTGGCACCTGGTATGAAAAGGGACGCTGAAAGGTTCTGAGGATAAACCACTGACCATCGGGAGAAGGGCGAACAGAACTAATCAGCCGGGGGGAGATAATTTCTTGTCGATCTCCCGTCAGGGCAACCTTTTCCAGAGTTGAACTCAAGTAGTACTCAAATAGGGCTTCGTCGTGGGGAGACTTTAGCAGATTGGTATAGGTTCGTTGGGGAGCCTCTCGCCCCAGGTTTTCTTCAATGCGAGGGCCGGGAGGGATTAATGGCTCAGCAGGGGGAGCCGGTTGGCCAAAGGGAACCAGCTTGCACAACAGCCCCTGGACTTCGTTAATCCAGAAGCAGGGCTGACCATAGGTGTTATTGAGTCGAGGAGGGGTCAGCGGTCGGGCCTGGGCAGAGGCGGCTTCGACCACCCACAATTCAATGCCGTCGGTTTTAGTTAGCGTAAAGGCCAGGTAGTTGCCTTCCGGCGACCAGTGCAGATTGCGAATTTGGGCAGCTTCGGGCAGTTCTACAGGATGGGTCTTGCCGGTCTGGAGATCCTGTATCACCATGTGCCTAAAGGCATATTCCATTGCTGGTCCCCGGGTTTTGGGGTTGAGCTGAATACCGGCAAGCTGTACCCGAGGCTGGGCCAATAGCTCAATGGGCGGAAAGGTGGGCCGTTGGAGGCGTACCATCCAGCGCCGGTTGGGGGAAATTTTGACTGCCGGAAACCAGGGGCTATCCAGCATGTCGGCGATGGGCTCGGGGGCGTCTTGCCAGGTGTTTTGGGCGTTGGCGTCAAAGGGCATAAGCAGAATTAAGCTGAAGGTAGTTCCAAAGAGATAGGGCAACCGCATCCACACAGTTAGGGAACGCGGTTGCCGCGATCGCGCCCCGAAAACTCGACCCAGGCCAAACTTCGGGATTGACTGTGGAACAGGATGTTTTCTCTTCATCAAAGCAATTTCATCTGGCTCTGTCCATCTCCGGTATGGCTGGCGTCGTCGTAGCCCAGGTGGCGACGGGCTGATGGAGTGACCACCCGCCCCCGAGGAGTACGCTGCAGGTAGCCAATTTGCATAAGGTACGGTTCGTAGACTTCCTCAATGGTCTGGGCATCTTCCCCGGTGGAGGCGGCCATGGTATCGAGACCAACGGGCCCACCGCCAAAGTTTTCAATCATCACCGAGAGCAGGCGGCGGTCGGTCCAGTCCAAACCGCAGGGATCTACGTTAAATAGTTCCAGCGCCTCAGCGGCAATGGTTTCGGTGATGGGGCCAGAAGCCTTTACCTCCACATAGTCCCGCACCCGCCGCAGCAGGCGGTTGGCAATCCGGGGGGTGCCCCTGGCCCTCCGGGCAATTTCCTGAGCACCACCGGCTGCGATGGGAGTGCTGAGCACATCGGCAGTGCGAATGACGATTTGAGCCAGTTCCTCAATTTCGTAAAACCGCAGTCGCTGAATCAGGCCGAAGCGATCGCGTAACGGCGAGGTCAACGCTCCGACTCGGGTGGTCGCCCCCACCAGAGTAAAGGAACTCAGCGGAATACTCCGAGTCCGGGCCGACTGCCCCTTGCCGATGGTGATATCCAGCCGGGAATCTTCCATAGCCGGATACAAAATTTCTTCGGTGACCCGTGGAAGACGATGAATTTCGTCGATAAACAGCACATCGCCCGGCTTCAAATTCACCAGCAGGCCGGCAATGTCGCGGGGACGCTCCAGGGCGGGGGCGGTGGTAATTTTGCACTCCACCCCCATTTCCTGGGCCAGAATCAGGGCCATGGTAGTTTTTCCCAACCCCGGTGGTCCGTACAGCAGGAGATGATCCAGCGGCTCTTTCCGCGATTTGGCGGCTTTGATGGCAATGTCGAGCACTTCCTTCAGAGCCGATTGCCCAATATAGTCCTGCAGCCGCTGGGGCCGCAGGCTATCTTCGGGAGCCGTTGTTTCGTTAGTCTGCTGTGCCTCTCCCCCCTTCACCAGGGAAAGAACTGGGGTCTGGGGCTGTGCGGGCAATTCAGGCTGGGAAAAGTCAGCCTCTTGCGGCCTGGCATGCGCGCGTTTTTTCCCCTTTGCTGATGCCGATTGCTTAGGCTCCTTAGCTGAGTCATCAGACTTGTGGGAAGAAACGATAGCCATGGTTGAGATTTCTGCCAGCTCTGAGCACCCTAATCATACTGTGGTGCATTTATACTATCAATACCCATAGCAATCGGACGCATTTCTGCGGATACTGGAGGGGTCGCTCGCATTAGGAATCGGCTATGCAAAAAGTCGTCGTTAACAGCTTCGGGGATACCGACCAGCTGGAAGTGGTTGATCTGCCAGACCCAGAGCCATCATCGGGCGAAGTCGTGGTGCGGTTAACCAGTATCGGCATGAATAATGCTGATCTCATGGCTCGGCGGGGAGAATACAAGTTGATTTCGGGCAACCCGCCGTTTACGCCCGGCTTAGAAGGGGGCGGCATCATCACCGCAGTTGGGGCAGGAGTGACGAAACGTGCCCCTGGTCAGAAGGTGATTCTGACGCTGGATGCCCCAGCTACCCACGGCCAGGGGCACGGCACCTATCGGTCCCATTTTGTGGTGCCTGCCGAGAAAACTGTCATTGCCCCTGAAGCTTTACCTGAGGAGATTTTAGGCGGTCTCTGGCTCCCTTACCTGACCGCCTGGGGATGCCTGGTCTGGAAACAAAACCTGCAACCCGGCCAAACGGTTTTGATTACCGCCGCCAGCAGCAGCGTGGGGTTAGCCGCCTCCCAGGTGGTGAAACAGTACGGCGGTATAGCAGTGGGGACGACCACCAGCCCCGAGAAGGTAGAAAAGCTGAAGGCCATGGCCGAAGCCTGCTATGACCACATTATCGTGACAACCGATAGCCAAAGCTGGTACCGCGAAGCTAAAAAGCTGACCAGCGGCAAAGGTTTCAACGTCATTTTTGACGCCATTGCCGCCGGGGAATTTTTGAATACCGAAATTCGCTTGCTTGCCCCCAAAGGAACTCTCTGGATTTACGGCCTGCTGGGCCAACCGGAGACGGTCAACGTGCATCCCCTGATTCGCAAAATGGCTTCCCTGCGGGGATGGCTGCTCAACGAACTCTCCGGCAGCGGCATCGAAACCGGAGCCTACAAGCACGTCATGGAGCGGGTTGCCGATGGTACCTACCGGCTCCCTATTGCGGCAAAGTTCCCTCTAGACCAGGTGCGCGAAGCCCAAGCCATGATGGAGGCCGGTAAGCACATGGGCAAGGTAATTTTGGTGCCGTGAGGGGTGAAGGGTGTAGACGCGGAGCGGCTTCCCGCAGGGTGGGGTGAAGGGTGGAAATCGTGACGGTCTCCTACTACTGACTACCCTGACACCCCAAGTTGAAAGTATGGGGCATGCAGTTCCCCTAATCCCTAATCCCTAATCCCTAATCCCTAATCCCTATTCCCTATTCCCTATCCCCTACTACCCCTAATCAGGTCTTTTGCAAAATCGACGCCCCGCCACCCCGCTACCTTGCTTCCCGCAGTTCTACTGGTAGTTGTAGCGCTGCTCTAGCCAGACGAGAACATCATTCTCGGTGGCGGCATAGAGACGACGACCGGTGGTGGGGTCATAGGCATTCCAGCGGGGTTCGCCTGTAGCAGTGTGGCTGATCCAGATGCGGGGTTCGTCGCCCGAGCTGGTGATGAAGTTCAGAAAACCTTGCCAGGCGTTTGCGAGGAGTTCTTTAAAGGATTTTTGTGATTCCGCTGCGGGCGAAACGTCTGCAGTGTGGCTGTGGTGCCAGCTGTTGTATGTAATAACTGTCAAAAAAGGTGGTTTTCATGGCGCACTCCTTCTCGATATATATTCCTCTCTACATATCTAGAGTGCACTTTCTGTATTGAAAGCTACCAAACATTTCCTGCATGTTAAGTATTCAAGTTTTGCATAGAAGGTTGTGCTAAAAAACCCACCGCTGCCGGTTAGGAATTTTCTCAACAAGAACTTTGTGGTCGATCCACCTGGACTTGGTATCAACCTTGTCCAAGTCCAGAAGTGGAGTTTTGCCTAAGGGAAAGCTACAGTTTTCGAGCTGGACTTGGTATCAACCCTGTCCAAGTCCAGAAGTGGAGTTTACCTAAGGGAAAGCTACAGTTTTCGAGCTGGACTTGGTATATGAGGGGTTTGGCGCAACCATCAATCAAAGTCAGCGTACTGCGGAGGACTCGCCCCCACCCGGTTCGTAATCTTGGGATATTTGCCCTTCCCAGCTTTCTCCTTAATCTCTTCGACTTCAATGGCATGCCACCAGTCATCGCCGAAGTCGAACCAGTAGGCAAAGATGTCCCCTTCCGAGAGGTTCAAATCGTTAATGGTTGTCTTCGAGACTTCACCGGCAAGGTCAGAGTCCATAGCCGCCTTTAAGCCATAGCGCCTGGCATTGGGGTCATTAGGACCCTCCCCACCGACCTGGAACTCATACATGTGCTCGTCTTGCCGGTCGAAGGCTTTGAAGATAATTTGGTGCAGGGTTTCCAGCATTTGGCTGCCCTTAATCTCGATGGTGCGAAACACCTGGGGGTTCTCTTCTATAAATTCTTCGGTAACCGGCCCATCAATGACAATAGCGTTTAGGACATATAGGCAATCGGCAGAACGCTCCAGGCTCTTCGTTTTGGCCTTTTGAGTTGTTGATACCTTAGACTTTTGGGTTGCCTCTGCTGCAGCTTCACCGGCTTCACCCGGAACGTAGGGAATAATGCCCGCTTCGGCTAACTGCTCCTGCACCTTACGGGGGACTGAGCGGGCATCCAAAATCATACCGTTGACCGAGATCATCCAGGCTAGCGGATTGCGATCCATCATGCTGGGAACGCACCAGTCAGGGGCCATCTGGCTGATTTTCAGGATATCCCGCACCTGTTTAGATTTGCCCTGTCCGGTGCTGCTGCTAACGCCAAACCAGGCATATAGGTCTTTAGCGCTGATATGAGGTTCAAAGGATGAGTCAAATAAAAAATTAGCCATCCCAATGGCGTGAGTAATGCCACAGGCCCAGGTCTTATCTCTACCGCTGATAAGAGGAGATTGCCGCTTGCGACACAGGGCAGCGGTCGCCTGACGAATCAGCTCAGCATATTCGTCGTTCAGGTGCTGCTGGGCAAAGTCATCGGTAATGGCGGTAATGCGATCAAACTTTTCCTGCATCGCCTTGGGGACGTTTTCTGACTTTGCAGATTTTGCCATGGTGGTTCCTCGCGATCAGCAAAGGCTTGCTCAAACTCGTTTGCGTCCTATGGTCGAATTGTAGCGGATCCTCTGGCCAAGCTATATGCAACGAACACAGGGAAAATCCCCCGCTGAATCATAAATATCCCAACTTTTTATAGTTGAGGAGCTGCTTAGGGAAAAAGTACCCGTCGGATGGGCAAAGCATCTGGATAGAACCTGTTTAAGTCGTCACGTCAATTTCCACTCAGATGCTTCACCCTTACAGTGAACGTGCAACATTCAGTCAATTCTTTTTCAGCAACCACCTGAGTTTTCCACAGCTGTGAAATATGCCTTTTGAAGCCCAGTGCTATCGCTTACAGACCTCACTGAGATGTCAAGGGCTGCGAAATGGGAAAAAAACCCTGACCGAAGCCAGGGGAGGTGAACACTGTCGAGGTTGAAGGTTGAAGTTTGGAAAGATTAGCGGATGTAACGACGACCCATAAAGGTCAGTTCTTCAGCAGGCTGCTGCCGCTGAGCAACGTGGAACTGCTTCTTGGCATAAGACTTACCCAGAAACTTGCCAGTTGCTTCGGTAGCCATGGCCTCGATAGCAGGAGCAGAAGCGATATAGGATTTGCCGAGGAAAGAAAGTTGCATGGTTGGGGCTCCTTGTGTGTTTGTTGAATCTTTTGTTGAATCTAATGTCTCAGCTTTGGCTGGTTTCAACCACCCAAGATTAGGTAGTTAAGCCAGAACTTAAGGGGCAGTTTGGCGAAGTTAGCGGGTGAGCTTAATGCCAGTTCTCTCCAGTTCTGAGATTTGAGGTTTGAGTTGGGCAACAGTTGCTCTGTTAGCAATTCCGCGTTTATATCCTTAGTCAGATTCCAAAGCATTGGTATGAGTAGCTCGCTAGACTTGTTGATATCCCGCTCTGATTGAGTCCTATAGTGCGGCGGCTCTCTGAAAGGCACCTGACCCCAGTCTGGGCGTTTCCTAAGAGCTTCCTGAGAAACCTGAGCCCTAAGCTCAGACCACTACATGGCACGGATTCCTGGTGTGTATGAGCCAAGCATAGGGTTCAATCGTGAAAGTCTCAGGAAAGAAGTGGGGAGATCTGGGGAAGAAGGAGCCTGCTGCTTTGACCGGTCTCGATTAAGCTGGAAGTAAGGGTTTAGGGAATAGGGAATAGGGAATAGGGTTTAGGGAATAGGGAATAGGGTTTAGGGAATAGGGAATAGGGTTTAGGGAATAGGGAATAGGGTTTGGGGGCAAGGTTCAGGTTCTCTCTCGCTCCCTTTCTCTCTCGCTCCCTTTCTCTCTCGCTCCCTTCCTCTCCCGCTCCCTTCCTCTCTCGCTCCCTTTCTCTCTCGCTCCCTTTCTCTCTCGCTCCCTTCCTCTCTCGCTCCCTTCCTCTATGACTAGCTACCAAACCCCAACCGCCAATCCCGCCTACAACCTGGAAGAAGAAGCCTGGTGGGTCCAGCGCTGGATTGATTTGTTGAACTCCTACCGCTTCAAAAAGCGTCTGGAACGGGGACGCAAGTACGCCCGGGAAGGGAATATTCTCAGTCTTGAGTACAAGGGGTCGAAGGTCACCGCCCTGGTTCAGGGCACGGCGGACGAACCGTATAAGCTCTCTATCTGGCTGGATGCCTTCAGTGATGAAGACTGGAACTATGTCATCGATACCCTTTCTGAGGAAGCGATTTACTCAGCGCAGCTTTTGGCCGGAGAAATGCCGGAAAGTATTGAAGCGGTCTTTACAGCTAATGGGCTGAGCCTATTTCCATTCAACCTGGCCGAAGTGCATTCTAAGTGCAGCTGCCCAGACCCCAAAAATCCCTGTAAGCATATTGCTGCGGTGTACTACCAATTGGGAGATTTCTTTCGGGAAGATCCGTTTGTCCTCTTCCGCCTGCGGGGGCGGAGCCGCGACAACATTCTGGAAGCTCTGCGGCAAAAACGCCAGGCCAGTGCCCCATCGATGGAAGACACTGACCCTCAAGCCGTAGAAGAAACCGTCGAGGTAACGCAGGTCACTCCAAAACTAGGCCCCAATCTGGATCAGTTCTGGCAGTACGATGCGTCTCTAGATTCAGATCTGGTGGTCATTACCCCCTCAGATTCCACAGTTTTGGACGTATTAGGAAAAATTCCTCTGCCCCCGGAAGATGCGCCCGCCGTCATGGCCTATCTCAAAGAGCTTTATCAGGCGGTTGGGCAACAGGCCATGATCAAAGCCCTGAGTTAGGTTTGGCTCAATGCCATAAGCCGCTTTAGACCACTCCAGCCGATGATGATGTAACCCACGGCCAGCAACAGACTACTGATGGAAACGCGAATGCCTGATTTCCACGCTTCGGTGCGTACTCGGCGTTCGGCCTCTTCGCGACGGGTGCCAATTTGAGTTTGAATCTCTTGCCGGGTCTGGTCTGCCCGCTGCTGCAAAAACTGGGTCAAGCCTTCCGGGTCATCCTGAAATTGCTCAATTTCTTGGGGCAGCTGGCCACTCTGGATCGCCTGAGAAAGGAGGTCTTCATTTTGCAAGAGAGCACCCAGCTGGTTTTGCTGCTGATTCAGGTCTGACGACAGCTGCTGTTCAAGCTGGCTAGAAGCCTGACTAGCTTCGCTACTGACCTGCTCTAAGGCTGTTCTACTATTCAACCGCACAGCATTGACATGAAACAGGGCCAGCAGCAGATATATCAGCCCCAGCAAACTGGCCAAAGCACAGACCCAAAACCGCAAATCTGTCGCCAGGCTTTGCGGTAGCCGAGCGCGTCCGACACTGCTATCAATCCAAAATCCGGTCAGAATTAGCGCAATACCCACCAGCGGTACAATCCCTCGATCAACTAACTGGGTCGTCGTGGCTAACTGCCACTGGGGATTGGCGAAATCAGGCGGAATCACCAGAATCAAATAGTCCAGCAGAGCACTAATGATAGTGACGAGGCCCACCAGCTTGAGGGCGATCGCAGCCAGGGGAGATTTTGTAGGATTAGTTACAACGGAGTCAGACGTCATAAAGTTGGTCGATTGCTACAGTTACCCATTCTGCACCCGTGGGGTGGCAAATGGTCAAACATTTCAGGGAGGGAGCGAGATCAGGAGCAGAAGAATGGGTAGATGGATGAGTGAGGTCATAGATGCAAGGTGCAGAATATAAGGCTGAACCTTGCCCCCAAACCCTATCCCCTATCCCCTATCCCCTATCCCCTATCCCCTATCCCCTATCCCCTATCCCCTATCCCCTATCCCCTATCCCCTATCCCCTGTTCCCTATCCCCTGTTCCCTATCCCCTGTTCCCTATTCCCTATTCCCTGTTCCCCACTCCCCACATGTAGAGCCTCCCAATCCCGAAAAGTTCCAAGACTACTAGATGTAGCCTCATATTTCAGCTAACCTTAAGGTCATCCTGCTTCCTTAATTTGGCTGATTTCAGTAGACGAAGGAGGGCAGGAATAGTATTCTTGTACCATATAAATCTGTGGCGCTATGTCCTTTGTCGGTCTTCACATTCACAGCAACTACAGCTTGCTCGACGGGGCCAGTCAGCTTCCCCAGCTGGTAGACCGGGCAAAGGAGCTGGGCATGCCTGCGATCGCCCTCACCGACCACGGCGTCATGTACGGCGCGATTGAGCTGATTAAGGTGTGCAAAGGGGCCGGGGTGAAGCCCATCATCGGCAATGAGATGTACATCATCAATGGGGACATCACCAAGCAGCAGCGGCGTCCCCGGTATCACCAGGTAGTGCTGGCAAAAAATACCCAGGGGTACAAGAATCTGGTCAAGCTCACGACCGTTTCCCACCTGGAGGGGGTGCAGGGCAAGGGCATCTTTTCCCGCCCCTGTATTAATAAGGAACTTCTGGAGCAGTACCACGAAGGGCTGATCGTCACCAGCGCCTGCCTGGGCGGAGAAGTACCCCAGGCCATTCTGCAGAACCGTCCTGACGTGGCTCGCCGCGTTGCTCAGTGGTATAAGGATCTGTTTGGGGACGACTATTACCTGGAGATTCAGGACCACGGTTCCCCCGAAGACCGGGTGGTGAATGTGGAAATCCTCAAAATCGCCCGTGAGTTGGATATCAAGATTATCTGCACCAACGATTCCCACTTCATTTCCTGCAATGACGTAGAAGCCCACGACGCGCTACTCTGCATCCAGACCGGTAAGCTGCTGACGGAAGACAAGCGCCTGCGCTACAGCGGCACCGAGTACCTGAAGTCCGCCGACGAGATGCGCCAGCTGTTCCGCGACCACCTGACGGACGAGGTGATTGAAGAATCCATCGCCAACACCCTGGAAGTGGCCGACAAGATCGAAGAATACACCGGCATTCTGGGGCAGCCCCGCATTCCCGACTTCCCCATCCCCGAAGGCTTCGACGGTGCCCCCGACTACATGGCTCACGTAGCGCGGGAAGGGCTGGTCAAGCGCATGAAGGTATCCAGCTACGACGATATCTCCCAGGAGTACCGCGACCGGCTGGAATACGAAATCGAGATGATGATTCAGATGGGGTTCCCCACCTACTTTCTGGTGGTGTGGGACTACATCCGCTTCGCCAGGGACAACAAAATTCCGGTCGGTCCCGGTCGAGGCTCGGCGGCGGGTTCCCTGGTGGCCTACGCCATGGGCATCACCAACATCGACCCCGTCCACCACGGTCTGCTGTTCGAGCGCTTCCTCAATCCCGAACGGAAGTCCATGCCGGATATTGATACCGACTTCTGCATCGAACGGCGGGATGAGGTGATTAAATACGTCACCCGCCGCTACGGGGAAGAGCGGGTGGCCCAGATCATCACCTTCAACCGCATGACCTCCAAGGCGGTGTTGAAGGACGTGGCGCGGGTGCTGGATATCCCCTACGCCGAATCAGACAAGATGGCGAAGATGATTCCGGTGTCGCGGGGTAAGCCCACCAAGCTCAAGGTGATGATCTCCGACGATACCCCCACCCCCGAATTTAAGGAGAAATACGAAAACGATCCCCAGACTCGCCGCTGGATCGATATGGCTATCCGCATTGAGGGCACCAACAAGACCTTCGGGATGCACGCTGCCGGGGTGGTGATCTCCAAAGATCCCCTGGACGAAATCGTTCCGCTGCAGCGCAACAACGACGGTCAGGTAATCACCCAGTACTACATGGAAGACGTGGAAGCCATCGGCCTGCTGAAGATGGACTTCCTGGGGCTGAAAAACCTCACCATGATCCAGAAAACCCTGGATCTGGTGGAAGAAACCCACGGCAAAACCATCGATCCCGACGATTTGCCCATGGACGATCCCCAGACCTTCAAGCTGCTGGAACGGGGCGATCTGGGAGGGGTCTTCCAGCTTGAGTCATCCGGTATGCGGCAAATTGTGCGGGAACTCAAGCCCGACGGCCTGGAAGACATTTCCTCGGTGCTGGCCCTGTACCGACCGGGGCCGTTAGATGCGGGGCTGATTCCCAAGTTCATCAACCGCAAGCACGGACGGGAAAAAATCGACTTTGCCCACGAAATCCTGCAGCCTATCCTGAAAGAGACCTACGGTATCATGGTCTACCAGGAGCAGATCATGAAAATTGCCCAGGATATGGCGGGCTACTCCCTGGGCCAGGCGGACCTGCTGCGTCGGGCCATGGGTAAAAAGAAAATGTCGGAGATGCTGAAGCACCAGGAAAACTTCATCGAAGGGGCGATGAAGAAGGACGTGCCCAAGAAGGTGGCCGAAGAACTGTGGGAGCAAATGGTGAAGTTTGCTGAGTATTGCTTCAACAAATCCCACTCTACGGCCTATGGATTTGTCACCTTCCAGACCGCTTACCTGAAGGCCAACTATCCCGTCGAGTACATGGCGGCCCTGCTGACCGCCAACAGCGGCGACCAGGACAAGGTACAGATGCACATCGGCAACTGCATCGCCATGGGTATTGAGGTGCTGCCGCCGGATGTCAACAAGTCTCGGGTGGACTTTACTCCCGAAGGCAAGCAGATCCTCTTTGGTCTATCGGCAGTGCGGAACGTGGGTCTGGGAGCCATCGAGTGTATCCTCAAGTCGCGGGATGAGGATGGACCGTTTAAATCCCTGCCGGAACTGTGCGATCGCGTCGATCTCCATGCCGTTAACCGCCGCGCCCTGGAAGCGCTGATTCTATCCGGTGCCCTGGATTCCTTTAACAAAAACCGCAAACAGCTCATGCAGGATCTGCCCCTGGTGGTGGACTGGGCCCAGAGCCGGGCCAAGGACCGGGAAGTGGGACAGGGTAACCTGTTCGACATGATGATGGGCGGTAGCGACATGGGCGGTGGCGACAACGGATCTGCCGATGCTCCGGCCATGGGCGGCTACGAAACAGCCCCTAAAGCTACCGATGTATCGGACTTTGATCCCCAGGAAAAACTACGTCAGGAAAAGGAACTGCTGGGCTTCTACATTTCTGACCATCCTCTGAAGTCGGTGCAGCGGTCAGCGCGGATTCTGGCTCCCATCAACTTAGCCGAACTACACGAGCAGCCCGATAACGTCACCCTCAGTGCCGTGGTGATTCTGTCCAGCGTGAAGCCGGTGGTCACTAAGAAGGGCGATCGCATGGCCATCGTACAGATTGAGGATTTGACCGGTCAGGCTGAAGCCGTGGTGTTTCCCAAATCCTTTGAGCGCATTGGCCAGCATATTCAGGCCGATGTACGCCTGATGGTGTGGGGCAAGGTTGACCGACGGGATGAGCGGGTGCAGTTCATCATTGACGATGCCGAACCCATTGAAGATGTACGCATGGTGATGGTTGAGCTGGATCCTAAACTGGCGGGAGATATTGAGCAGCAGCACCGCCTGCGCAATGTCATCCGCAGCAACCAGGGAGATGACCCCAAGTACGCCAGGGTGCCTGTAATTGCCGTCATTGGAGCCAACCAGCAACGCCAGTTTGTGCGACTAGGCGCACAGTTTCGCGTCAAAGATCCAGAAGCAGCAGTAAACGCTCTGGTTAAAGCCAATTTTCAGGCGAAAGCAACTCCATTGATGGATAGCCACTTGTAGTACGCGTATTTCTTAAATAAAACTCAGAGAAATCTCAGTTTCCGTCAACACAGTGTACGTGTAATTTTAGAGAGTAAAGCAAGGAGATAAACTCGACGACGGCAAACCAGCAACATGCTTCCCGTAGGAACCATGTCTGCGTCATCCAGATGACATATTAAGGACACAGAACTGACACATCTCATCCTTACCATGGATGATAAGCAGATATATTGGCTAGCGGGAGTTTACGGCTATCGGCAGAAATGGCTCATGGTTCGGTTTTCCAGTGGGGTAAGCCCTAACCAGTAAGCAATTCATTTCCCGATAATAGAGTAGACACCACTTAAGAGACGACTGCGAAAGTGACACATTTGATGCAGAATCACGCAATTTTCCAGGAGACTATTCTTTCAGGGGAAACAAAGCCGCACCTATAGGAGTCATAAGGCTCACTACAGTTGTAGTACTTTACGCAACCAAAGAGTTGTTATATTCTGGAGAAAGAAACTCATATTGAGTATGAGTTATTGAGAGCCAAGTTATCCCTGTTGTGAAACAAAACTTGCCGTTAAGCCATTAAGGGTAGCCATTTCAGTCCTGATTTCCGGTACAACGCGTAGAAATTATGGATATGGGGAAATAATAACCTCAACTGGCCCTAGGAAGATTCAGTATTTTGTGACCGCTGCAGCTCGGTCTTGAGAAATCTAGCAGAAGACGATTTTAGCGAATTTCAGGTTTGGGTGTTATCAGCATTTTTCAGTGGAGGCGAATTAATTCATGCCAAAAACTAAGACCCGCACATCAAAAACTAAGCCCCTCTACAGCGCCGATGCCGTACGGACCTACCTCCACGAGATCGGGCGGGTTCCTCTGCTAACCCACGAAGAGGAAATCGTTTTTGGTAAGCAGGTGCAGGCTTATATGGCCCTGCTTGAGACCAAAGATGCTCTGGTCGAATCCCTTGACCGAGAACCCACCACAACAGAGTGGGCCGAGGCGGCTGCACTGCCAGAAGCTGAACTGAAGCAAAAGCTGCGTCAGGGAGAGCGTGCTAAGCGCAAGATGATTGAAGCCAACTTGCGGCTGGTGGTTGCGATCGCTAAAAAATATCAAAAGCGCAACCTGGAATTTCTGGACTTAATTCAGGAAGGTACCCTCGGTTTAGAGCGCGGTGTTGAGAAATTCGACCCCACTAAGGGCTATAAATTCTCAACCTACGCCTACTGGTGGATTCGTCAGGCCATTACCCGAGCCATTGCCCAGCAAGCTCGTACCATTCGTCTGCCCATTCACATTACCGAAAAGCTGAACAAGATTAAGCGTGTACAGCGGGAACTCTCTCAAAAGCTAGGTCGGGCTCCCGATGCGAACGAAATTGCCGAAGAGCTGGAGTTAGAACCTAAACAAATTCGAGAGTTTCTGGTGATGGCTCGGCAACCTATCTCTCTGGATGTGCGCATCGGCGACAACCAGGATACTGAACTGCAGGAGTTGCTGGAGGATGACGGCATTTCCCCCGAAACCTTTACGGCTCAAGAGTCCCTCAAGCAGGATATTCGCAACCTGTTGTCTGAGCTGACCCCCCAGCAAAAAGAAGTGATTACCCTGCGCTACGGGCTGGACGATGGCAATGAGCTATCCCTCGCCAAAGTCGGCAATCGCATGAACATTAGCCGGGAGCGGGTGCGTCAGCTTGAGCAGCAGGCTTTGAAGCACCTGCGTCGTCGCAAGTCGGCCATGCATGGCTATTTGGCCAGCTAGGCAATGGATGATGAGAGTGGGCAATCGTTCGATTTCGCCCCGTCTGCTTTGACTGATATAGCGCCTGGTCAGCTTCCCTGATCAGGGCGTCGATATCGGGGTAATCATCTTCGAGACCGGGTAACCAGCTGGTTACCCCAAAACTTGCGGTAATGCTGATTCTGCCGGTTTCACCGTTCACTCTACTTTTGGCAACGATTTTGCGCAGCCTTTCCGCCCCGTTCCAGGCCTGGAACGGGGCGGTTTCTGGCATTAGAATCACAAATTCTTCGCCCCCGTAGCGGGCTAAGATGTCGCTCTGGCGCAAATTCTGCTGGAGGCTGAGCGCTACCGCCCGCAAAACCTGAGCTCCCCTCCAGTGGCCATGCTGATCGTTAATGGCTTTGAAGTGATCAACATCTAGCATTACCAGGCTGACCGGATGGTCAAACCGTTTTGCCCTGGCCAGTTCACGGTTAGCCAACTCAAAGAAGTGGCGGCGATTATACACATGGGTGAGCGGGTCTCGCACCGCTAATTCCTCCAGCGCAAAGTAAGCCGCCTTAATTTCAGTGATATCCTCCATCGAGCCTTCATAAAACGTCTGGCGGTCCTCAGAATCGATGACGGCTTTCGCGCACATCTTCACCCAAAAATCCTGGCCGTTCTGGCGGATCATTTTAAGTTCGCTGCCCCCCGATTGCTCTGCGTGGAGAAGGTAGTTTTGCCACTGCTGTCTGTTGCCCTCAGCATCGAGATAAAAATCTTGCAAAAATTCTTGTTGGTCGGCAAAACCTAGCATCTGCGCCATAGCCAGATTGACTTCAACGGGCGATCCATCGCCAGCAAATCGATACAACCCGATGGGCATGTGATTAAACAACGTCCGAAACTGTTTTTCCGACTGGTGAAGTTTCGACTCAACTTGTTTTCGTTGGGTAATATCCTGAACAAAGGCCAAAATGGCCGGACGGTTGCGATAGTCAATGACTGCAGAGTTAAACTCAACATCAATCAGCTGGCCATTTTTGCACAGTAGCTTCTTTTCACAGTGGCAACCTTTGCCCTGTTCAAAAATGCGTTTCCAATGACATTGCTGGATCGACCAGTAGGCTGAAGGAGCCATCAAGTCGGTCATTTTGAGATGGCACAGTTCCTCTAAGGAATATCCCAACCACTGCTGGAAACTATGGTTGGCGTAAACGATATAGCCGTCTTGAAAAATGCCAACTCCCAGGTGGGCCTGTTCGACGATAGTGCGAAACAGGAACACCATGGTGGCAGGGGCTTGAACGGCCTCAATACCGGGTGGAGCCACCGACAAATGTGGCGTCGTTACTTCCGTAGAAGCCGAATTAGCCGCGATTTCAGGATAGGCATACTGAATTGCTGGATGGGTTTGATGATTGAGAATATCCGCTCGAATTGCTTCAGCCAGTTCAAAGTGGTGCAGCGCTTTTTCAAAGTCATGCCGGGCCTTGTGAATCTGGACAAGCTGAAGATGGCAATCGTACAAGAGATATGGGTTCATCTGCTCAGAGGCAATATTGAGAGCTTGATCAACGGCGGCGGTGGCCAAATCAAGCTGATTTTGCACAAAATGAACCGATCCCAGCCGCTGCAGCGCCAGGGCTTCAGCCGAAAGATCCTGGCTTTGCTGAGCAATGGCCAGGGCATTTTCAAACAGGTCGAGGGCCTGGGCGTAATCTTTTTTTACCAGGAATTCTTCGCCGCTACTTAAAAAGCAAGCGACCTGCGTAGAGAGAGATTGCATTTTTAAAACTCGCCATGCATACGACGCTCAAACTCTTGACGCACTGATTCTGCCAGGTCTACTGCTTCGGGATAGATTTCACCATGCCTCTCTTTTAACCAGGACAGAAGCTGACTAAACTGGGCATTGCGCAGCTCTAAATCAGCCTGAAAAATCGTCGCCATCGCCATTTGCTTGGCATATTCCAACGGATGCCCTTCTTTCACCAACTGGGCCGTTAATGCGACTAAAGCATCTTTTCGAACGTCGTCTTGTCCTAACTGATTTGGAAAAACCATTTTTCTTCCCCTGCCTATCGATTGAGATCATAGGCGACACCGGGGGACGAGGTTATCATCTCTGACACAGCTCTCGCTTCCCGTTCCGGTAGACCTCGCCCATCAGCCTGGTTCAATACACTCAAAATTCCCTCAGTCAAAACTCAACCGATAGTTCCAGCAAGAAAAGGCAATAAAACAAGACAGTTACCATTACGAAATTCAAGGTTTTCTATTTTCCGTCAAAAAACTTTACAAAAGCTCACATTTATTGTCATCCTGGCCGCTGCAGGTTTCTTTTCAATCCATAGAGTTAAGCAAATCCAAAGTTTTACTCTGGAAGCAATCTTTAGGCCTTAGGATGCCAAAAAGTGTGATTTTCATTTTTTTGTCTCGGCAATAAAACTAACCCCCCAGATTTTGGCTCCCTTCGTGGAGAACAGTTATGAAACAGATTCCGGCTCCGCTGTTGACCCTCATCATTGGGGTAGTTGTCACCCTGATTAGCCTCTGGTATGGCCAGAACAACCATCTGCTTCCCGTCCAGGCTTCTGAGCAGGCCCCTCTGGTGGATGATTTCTTCAACGTCATGGCCACCATTGCAATGGCCCTGTTTATCGTGGTGGAAGGGGCCATTATTTACGCCCTGATTCGCTTTCGACGACCCAAGGGAGATAATTCAGACGGCTTACCCATTGAAGGCAACCTGCCCCTGGAAGCCTTCTGGACCGCCATTCCCGCTATTATTGTGGTCGGGCTGGGGCTTTACAGCGTCGTGGTGTTTCAGGAAATGGGCGGATTTTCTCCTGGTGGGCATCACGGCAGCGGTACCATGGTGGCCCAGGCCCCTCAGCAGTCGGTCATTGATGTCGGTTCTGGCTTGCTCGCCCAGGGCGAAGATAGCGGCATCTACAAAAAAATTCCCGTCTACGGGTTCGGTGCTTCGCCCTTAGAAGAGGGCAACGAACCAGATGTGACTGTCAACGTAACCGGAATGCAATACGCCTGGATTTTCCGCTATCCCGATAGCGGCATTACCGATGGTGAGCTGCATGTGCCCATTGGTCAGGATGTCCAGCTCAGGATTGAAGCTCAGGATGTGATCCATTCCTTTTGGGTGCCCCAGTTCCGCCTCAAGCAGGATGCCATTCCCGGTGAAACCACAGAGCTGCGCTTCGTGGCCACCAAAGAAGGAACCTATCCGGTGGTCTGTACCGAGCTGTGTGGGGCTTACCACGGAGCCATGCGCACCCAGGTCATTGTGCATTCTGCTGAAGACTACGCCGCCTGGGTAGAAAGCCGCATCGCCCAGGAATTTGCTGGGAATGAAACCGTAGCCCATCTGCCCCAGCAGCGCACGGACGCAGACTATCTGGCGGCATTTACCGAAGACCTGTCTATTGGCCCAGACCAGATTGCCCAATTAGTTGAACACCCCATGCATTAGATTTTCCGAGGATTTTGACATTACGGGTCGTGGGCAATCCCCGAACTGCGATTGGTCTCCAGCACTTGGATGCATAGGCGGAACTGTCCTCTGGAATACTGCCCAACCTGTCATCCATTCATCCTTCTAACTTTTCATACCCTTTGACGCACTCATAACACGGATTTATGGCTCAAGCTGATATCTCTGTCGGGGCTGGCTCAGTGGGCCATGCCCATCCTGATAAGTGGAAGTGGTATCACTACTTCACCTTCAACGTCGATCACAAGGTGATTGGCATTCAGTACCTGGTCACATCGTTTATCTTTTATCTAATTGGCGGGTTCATGGCGGTGCTCATGCGTACCGAGCTGGCCACCGCCAATTCAGATTTCCTCAACCCCAACCTGTACAACGCCTTTCTTACCAACCACGGGACAATCATGATTTTCCTGTGGATTGTGCCCGCTGCCATTGGGGGCTTTGGCAACTACCTGATTCCCCTGATGATTGGAGCGCGGGACATGGCCTTTCCCAAGCTTAATGCCCTGGCCTTCTGGCTAAATCCCCCTGCCGGGGCGCTGCTGCTGGGCAGCTTCTTTTTCGGCGGAGCCCAGGCCGGATGGACCTCTTACCCTCCCCTGAGTTTGATTACCGCCAACACCGCCCAGACCATGTGGATTCTGGCCATTGTGCTGGTGGGCACCTCATCTATTCTGGGTTCGGTGAACTTCCTGATCACCATCTGGAAAATGCGAGTTCCCAGCCAGAAGTGGGATCAGATCCCTCTGTTCTGCTGGGCTATGGTGGCTACTTCTATCCTGGCGCTGTTTTCCACCCCGGTGCTGGCAGCGGGGTTAATTCTGCTGCTATTTGACATTAACTTCGGCACCTCCTTCTTCCGGCCCGATGCTGGCGGTAACGTGATTGTGTATCAGCACCTGTTCTGGTTCTACTCTCACCCAGCGGTATACCTGATGATTTTGCCCATCTTCGGCATTATGTCCGAGGTGATTCCAGTCCACGCCCGTAAGCCGATTTTTGGCTACAAGGCCATTGCCTACTCTTCTCTGACCATCTGCATCGTCGGTCTGTTTGTATGGGTGCACCACATGTTTACCAGCGGTACCCCCCCCTGGATGCGGATCTTCTTCACCATCTCCACGTTAATTGTGGCGGTCCCCACCGGGATCAAAATCTTTAGCTGGGTGGCTACCCTGTGGGGCGGCAAAATTCGCTTTACCAGCGCCATGCTGTTCGCGGTAGGCTTGCTGGCAATGTTTGTATTCGGCGGCCTCAGCGGGGTCACCCTGGGTACGGCTCCCTTTGATATTCACGTTCATGACACCTACTACGTGGTGGGGCACTTCCACTATGTGCTGTTTGGCGGTTCGGTGTTCGGTATTTATGCAGCGGTGTACCACTGGTTCCCCAAAATAACCGGACGCCTGCTGAACGAAAAGCTGGGTCAGTTACACTTTGTACTTACGTTTATCGGCACTATCCTTACCTTTACTCCCATGCACCAGTTAGGCATGCAGGGTATGCCCCGCCGTGTCGCCATGTACGATCCCCAGTTTGAAGCCCTGAATCAGCTGGTAACCGTTGGAGCTTACATTCTGGCCGTATCGGTGGTGCCCTTCTATCTCAACGTCATCTGGAGCTGGAGTAAGGGCAAAGAGGCCGGTCCTAACCCCTGGGATGCCAAAACCCTGGAGTGGACTACGGCGTCTCCTCCCATCATTGAGAACTGGGAAATTCTACCCGTTGTCACCCAAGGCCCCTACGAGTATGGGTATGACCCGGAGAACGTCGTTCCTGAGCAACCCTCCCAGGAGTCTATTGTGCCCAAGTAGCGTGGGTCTCAAAATCCCTCTCCAAAGTTTGGGAGAGGGATTTAGGGTGAGGGCAAAATTGGCACTGTATCTCCTACTATTGCCCTGCCTGCCCTGCCCCTCTGACTTGCTCCCTTCCTCTCTCGCTCTCTATTTCCTTAAGCCATGACAACCACTGTTGACTCTCAACCTCAACTTACCGCCCAGGCTGGCCATGAAGCCGAGCATGGAGATCTACGGGTCCTGGGTTTGCTGGTTTTTCTGGCGTCAGAATTTTTGATGTTTGCGGGCTTTTTTGCCACCTTCCTGATTTTTCGCAGCACCATTGCCGAATGGCCCCCCGAGGGCACTGAGGTCGAGCTGCTGCTACCCGCTATCAACACGGTAATTCTGGTATCCAGTAGCTTAGTGATTAACTTCGGCACCAAGGCCATCAAGAAAAACGACCTGGCCGGCATGCGCCTGTGGTTTGGGATTACCGCCGCCATGGGAGCGATTTTCCTGGGGGGGCAAATTTATGAGTATTTGTCTCTGGGCTATGGTCTGCAGACCAACCTGTTCAGCAATTGCTTTTACCTGATGACCGGCTTCCACGGTGCCCACGTGTTCATTGGCCTGCTGTTGATTTTAGGTGTGCTGTGGCGGTCCCGTCGAGCTGGTCACTACAGTGATGCAACCCACGTTGGCCCCGAAATGGCTGAGGTCTACTGGCACTTTGTAGATATTGTGTGGATTGTGCTGTTTACGCTGATCTACATCCTGACATTGTTTTAAGCCCAAGCCTTCGGCAGACTGCGCCAACAGCCCCTCCCTCGCAGGAACGCCCTGGATTAAGGCTAGGGCGTGTTTTAGTTTTTTTAAGGATTTTTTTAAAGGCTATTCAAAGCCCCATGCGCTCCTACGAGAAATCAAGGTTGCCAGCGCAATCAAGGGATGCTTTGCTTCGGGTGGCCAAAATATGACCCACGCGGGTGCTGCCGTGGGATGAACTCTACCAACAGAATAGATTCGAAAGCAAATGCAAGGCCAAGAGCAACTAGCTCAAAGCCCACAAGTTTGCTCAATCTAATTCTTAGTTGGGAGATTCCCCATGGAAGTTTCTACATTCGAACTATTGGTTAAGCGTATCGCGCCTCCCCCCGCTGATCCGGCTGTAGCTCGACGGGTCGTTCAGGGCTACTTCTTGACCATGTCTAACCTTGAAGACAAAGAATTTCTTTACACCCTCGATTTTCATATCAGCCTTCCCACCCCGCCCGATGCAGATCGCACCCTGGCAGGCAATAGCATTGTGCTGCTGGATATTGCCGGTGCCAATCAGGTACTGACCCTAGCCCCCAGCACTGCCACGGTAAGCACGACTCGGTTTTCCACAAGTTTTCGGCTGGGGGCCAAGCAAACGGCGTCTTTACAACTACTGCCCAACATCAATAACCCTGCCCTGCTGACCAATCCCAACCCTGATTTAGAGGTTCGAGGGTTTGTGCAGCTGCGGTTACCCGCTGTTTTTGGCAGCCCCAGCGGCTTATTCCCAGTATTCCAGCGGGTTCCCCAGAGCGATCGCCCGGTTAAAGTCCTGCTTAATCCTGAAACTCGTGGCACCTTTTTACCCAACAGTTTTCCTGGTAGCGGTGGCGATTTTGACCAGATTAACTATCCCCTTGAGCTGGCCAGCGGTAAGGGTCTCAACGAAATCAAACCCGAACCGGGTGGGCCGATCTTCCGCCTGCCCCAGGAACGCATCCCCGGACTCATCGAGCAACTACCACTACGGGAAAGACCGATCATTGATTTCGTCACTCTCAGCGAAGAAGACCGCACAGCCGCTTTAGTGGAGACCATTAGCCAGATTGAACCGACTGAGGAAAATCTGCAAAACGTCAGTGACCTGCTCTCAAAGCTAGAGGTTCCCATCGCGATGGAACTGGTTCAGCAGTAGGGTGCAGCCCCATGGAGCTGCTGCTACGGCGGCAGCTCTCATCCACTATTGTTATCCACTATCTTCAGAGGCACAGGCGTAATCGATGACTTCGCTGAACTTTCAACCCATCTCGTTTAGCTGGGTTGCCCTGCACCCAGACCCCAAGGGTATTATCCAGTTCATGGGCGGTGCCTTTTTTGGCACCTTCCCCACCGTGTTTTATCGCCACCTGCTGCAGACCCTGTATCAAGAAGGCTATACCCTGGTGGCCTTACCCTTTCGGTTCTCCCTCCACCACTGGCAAATTGCCTACAGCTTGCTGGATGAGCAACATCGACTCCGGCAAATTTTGCCAGATTTAGCCCACCACCAGGGGTATGCCTCGTCAATTTATCAGGATGGTTCTAGCTATCAGTGGCTGGGCCACAGCCTGGGGTGCAAGTACATTGCCCTGCTGGAACTGCTGAGTGGAGACGATGACGCTGTCGCTGCCGCTCTACCCGAAAGTCTTGAACCAGCCTACCGTAGTAGCCCAGGCATTTGGAGCCAAAGGTCAGTTTTGCTGGCCCCAGACATTAGCGACCTGGAAAGTGCTATTCCCAGTCGTGCTGTAGTGGCGTTGCTCAACCATCTGGGGGTGGGGGTCCGGCCCGATCGTCAGGAAACCCTGGATTTAATTCGCCAAAGCGCTCTGTTTAACCTGACGGCAATGATCTCGTTTAATCGAGATACTGTAGCCGGTAACCTGCTCGATGGCGATGCCGACAAGAGTGATGTGCTTTGGCTATCCCAATACCTCCAGACCAGAACTGCCTCCATTAAGGAATTGCCTGGTAAACATTTAGAGCCCCTGGGTTGGCGAATCGGTCGCTTTATTGCCGATTTCAACCCCCTCGACAAGTTCATTAAACCTTTGCAGCAGTGGCGGGTGGCTGAAATCGCCGTCGGTTTTCTGACATCGGGATCAGGTTCAGACCGTCGCGATTTTGCTGTAGCCAGCCCCTCCTGGCAATCGAAAACCCCGGTGGGGTAGTACAAAGCGCCATCAATTCTGCACCATCCATAAGCGGGGGGGCTAGGGAGCAATACATATTGCACAACTTATGAACTGGAATAATAGTGTGTTGCTGGTCTGATACCAAATCCAGCTCGAAAACTGTAGCTTTCCCTTAGGCAAAACTCCACTTCTGGACTTGGACAAGGTTCAATTCATCTCTGCCAGACGAATGCGGGGATCAACAAAGCTCAGAGCCAGATCCGCTAGCAGGTTGCCGATAATCAGCATCACGGCCCCCATCATCAGACTGGCCATCACCAGGTACAGGTCCTGGGCCGTCACCGCTTCCAGAATCAATTTGCCCAGGCCCGGCCAGTTGAAGTAGGTTTCGGTGATGAACGCGCCACCCAGCAGGCTGGCAAATTCAAAACCCAGCAGGGTGATCAGAGGATTGACCGCATTCCGCAGGGCGTGGACGTAGATCACCCGGTTTTCGGGCAGTCCCTTGGCCCGAGCGGTCTGAATGTAGTTCTGCCGCATTACGTCCAGCAGTTGCCCCCGGGTGATGCGCTGCAGACCGGCAAAGCCGGTGATGCTGAGGGCCACCGTCGGCAAAATTAAGTGCCAGCCCACATCCAGAAACTTACCGAACCAGTTCAGGTCATCGTGAATGGTGCTGGTACGTCCCCCAATGGGAAAGAGGGGCGCAGTGAGCTGGGCAAAGAACAGCAGCAGCAGGCCGGTCACAATGGTGGGCATGCCCTGACCTAAATAACTCAGCACCCGTAGCGATTTATCGGCCATTTTATTTTGGTTGACCGCACCAATGATTCCCAAAGGGATCGCAATCAACCAGGTAAAGAAAATCGAAGTCAAGGAGAGCAAAAGGGTATTGGGTACCCGTTCCAGCAGAATATCGACCACTGGACGCTGATACGAGAAACTTAAGCCAAAATTGCCCTTAAACAACACCTGATAGAGCCAGTTCAAATACTGCCGCCAGGGGGGCAGGTTGAGACCAAATTGCTCTTCTAGCTGCTGCAGGGTTTCGGCAGAAAATTGAGGACTCTGGCGGTACTGGTCTAAAAAGTCCCCAGGTGCCAGCTGAATTACAAAAAAGCTCAGCGCTGAAGCTAAAAACAGGGTCAAAATAGCCTGCAAAACTCGCTTCAGAATGTAAAGAGACGTCTCGCTGGTCAGAGCCGAGACGATGCCCTTCACGGGGTTGGCAGAGGATCTAACGGTGGGAGAAGACTGGGCCATCCTAAAACTCAGTGACGACTTCAGAGACATTCCAGATGGATCGACATCTATCGATTCTATCCCAGGTCCAGCTTGTACCTTGTGGCTTTGTTTGAAGCCAACCCAGGCTAACTGAACCGGGTTGGGGCTTATACCAAGTCCAGCTCGAAAACTGGGGCTTTCCCATCAAGAAAGCTCCACTTCTGGACTTGGACAAGGGTTAATACTCCAGCAGGGTCGTAATGGGGACATTGGGTAATTTAGAGCGCCCCTCTAGCCCCACCAGCTCAATCAAAAAGCCGTAGCCAATTACCTCGCTACCAGCTTTTTGGACCAGTTCTGCCGTGGCGGCTGCCGTGCCTCCCGTTGCAATCAGGTCATCCACAATCAAAACCCGACTGCCCTTGGGAAAGGCGTCTTGATGCAGTTCGAGGGTGTCGTTGCCGTATTCCAGAGCATAAGAGGCGGTATGGATGGCAGCGGGGAGTTTACCGGGTTTACGAACTGGCGCAAAGCCAATGCCCAATTTGTAGGCCAGGGGCATACCAAAGATGAAACCCCGTGACTCAATGGCGGCAATGTGGTCGGGCCGATAATCCGCCACTTTTTCAGCAAACATATCAATGGCGTACTGCATTGAGGCCGGATTGGCCAGTAAGGGGGTAATATCGCGGAAGAGAATGCCGGGTTTGGGAAAATCAGGAATGGCGCGGATATGTTCTCTCAGGTCCATTGCAGCAGAGGAAAGACGAGAATTTTCTCTGCAATGCTATCACTGCGACAGGGGCAACGAGGGTCATGCTCTCCACGAAGTTTACTGAGAAGTTGATTGAACTGATGGCTGGGTATGGTCGGGGTGCGATCGCAAAATTGACCCCAACTGCTGGCGACAGAGCTTCAGTAAGGCCCGATCCAGCATATGACTATCTATCCAGCCGTGGAGCACCAAGATTTCCTCCAGGGGTAAACCGGTACGCTCCTCGTCATAGAGGACAACGGCCATTTGTTCGGCACTGACCCAACCTTCCTGTACGAGAACTTGACTGATCAGTTTTGCCCGATGCCCGGCAGTAGAATGAGGGTCGGAAGTCATAATGGCAGCCCATGGGTAAAGATAAAGCGGCGCATTGCCGTCTCTGTTCAGTTCTACAAATGGGCCTCAAGCCATCAGGAGAGCCAGGGAAAATTGGGCAATTCTCCGGAGAGTTTTAGAAACATTTTGTTACTGCGGCAGGGGGCGTATCATCCCTTGACTGAACCCGCCAGTAGACCTCGAACGAAGTAGCGCTGCAGGCTAAAGAACACAATCAGGGGCACAATCATGGTGATAAAGGCCCCGGCGGTGAGAATGTGCCAGTCTTGCCCCCGAGAACCTACCATGTTAGACAGCTTCAGCGTAACGGGAGCCACATCCGGAGTGCCCCCCAGGTAAACCAGAGCCACCAGCAGGTCGTTCCACACCCAGAGAAACTGAAACACGGCAAAGGAGGCGATCGCAGGCATGGACAACGGCACAATCAACCGGGTAAAAATCTTCAGGTGCGATGCCCCATCCACCGCTGCCGCCTCAATCAAATCCCTGGGCAGGGAACCAATGTAGTTCCGCAGCAGGTAAATTCCCAGGGGCATCCCGTAGGCCGTGTGGGCCAGCCAGACCCCCAAAAAAGACCCGGCCACCCCCAAATCGCGATAGGCCCGCAGGATGGGGATAAAGGTCATCTGCAGGGGCACCACCAGCAGCGCCACGATGATGATGAACAGCCACTGCCGACCGGGGAAATCCATCCAGGCCAGGGCATAGGCGGCAAAGGTGGCGATGGCGATGGGGATGACCGTGGCCGGAACCGCAATGGTCAGACTATTCAGGAAGGCCTGCCCCATACCCTCGGCGGTAAGCACCGTGGTGTAGTTTTCCAGGCTGAACTGGGTAAAGTCGAAGGGGGTTTGAAACACCGTCCACCAACCGGTTTGCAGCACGTCATCCCTGGGGCGCATGGAGCTGATTAAGAGGCCAATGCTGGGCAGGGTCCACAAAATCGAAATGGCCACCAGGGCGACGTGAACCGGAAATTTGTTCAGGAAGTCTGAGATCTTTTTGCCCAGAGTTTCCTGGCTCTTCGGAGTCGGTGAGTTGATGATGGTAGTCATAGTGTGAGTTTCTACCCTACAAAGATTCTTAGACAGCACTAGATACTCAATGGGTGGGTTACGACTCCCTGGAGTGATCTTTGCCTTGCCTGAGCTGAGTTAAGGTCTAACCCGCCCTACGATGTTTAAATAAGCCCTCCCTCTCTTCCTCTCTCCCTCTCTTCCTCCCTCCCTCTCTTCCTCCCTCGCACCCTTATCAACGAATCGCGTCCTGCTCTTGGAAACGCTTAATATTAACCACCATCACGGGAATCACCGCCAGCAAAAGAATGACGGCAATGGCGCTACCTCTGCCGTAGTCTCGAAAATTAAACATTTCCTTAATCATGCGGCTGGCAATCACTTCAGTACCCTGGTTCCCCGCCGTCATCACAAAGACGATGTCAAACACCTTCAGCACCAGAATGATGATGGTGGTAGAAACCACGACGATGGTGGAGCGAATCATGGGAATGGTGACCCGCCAGAAAATTTGAAACTCATTAGCCCCATCAATCCGCGCGGCTTCGATAATTTCGTTAGGAATGCCCTTTACCGCCGCCGATAGCAGCACCATACAGAAGCCCGTCTGCAGCCAGATCATGATGGCAATCAGGGCAAAATTGTTGATGGAGCGTTCCACCAGCCAGCCGACTGGCTCAAATCCTAATCCGGTGAGAGCGGCATTCAGTAAGCCAATCTGCTCTGCTCCCGCCGGACGATAGTCGTAGATGAACCGCCAGATCACGCTGGCCCCCACAAAAGAGATGGCCATGGGCAGAAAAATCAGCGTCTTGGGCACTTTCTCGTACCGTACCCGGTCGGCCAGCACCGCAATCACCAGCCCCAGGCTGACGCTGACGCCCGTAACGAGAACCAGCCAGAGAATGTTATTGCGGAAGGCTTCCCACATCACCTTGTCGGTGAACAGGTCCATGTAGTTAGCCAGGCCGACGAAGTTCTGCGATCGCTGATCAAACAGACTGATGTAGATCGTCAGCACCGTGGGAATGACCAAATAAGCCCCCAGCACAGTCAGGGCTGGAGCCATGTAAACCCAGGGTAGGATGCGGTTTTTCCACTTGCCAGGGGCGAACCGCTCCACCAGGATGTTGGTGCCGTAAAACAGAGCAATTACGCCGCCGCTGCCGATGAGCATGGCCAGGGCGGCGGTTAAGGCTTTAGTGACAATGACAGGCATGGCTGCTGGCAATAATCACAACTGGTCGGGATGGGTAACACGTTAAACACCGTACCATTTTCTCGGCAATGGCCTACCCCGGCTGTCGATCCAGGGATGGTCTGGGCTTAGTCCACCCGAATGGTGTAGGGCATCAGCATATAAAGTCCCCTGGGGTCGTTGAGGGTGCGCACCAGATTGGCGTCTTCCACCACGTTAAACACCTGCTCTGTTAAGGGGTCGGTTTGAGCCGCCCGGCGCGCTTCGGTATTAAAGAATTCACCAAAGAAGCGCTGCCACTCGTCTCCTTCGGGATACTCCCGCAAGCGCCAGTCGTCTGCCTCTAACTCGGCCAACTCGGCAGCAATGGCAATGGCCCGGTCTAACCCGCCCAGTTCGTCCACCAAACCCAGAGCTTGGGCCGCTTTGCCAGACCACACCCGCCCCTGGGCAATTTCTGCAACCTTATCTCGGGGCAGATCCCGTCCTTCCACTACGCGATCCAGAAACGCATTGTAAATCTGATCTACCGCTTTCTGGAGTACCGCCAGTTCGGCCTCACTCTTAGGGCGAGTAGCCGAGAAAATATCAGCAAATTCGGCAGTTTTGACCCCATCCCAGTTGACGCCGACTTTATCGCCCAAATCCTCCAGATTCAGGAACAGGCTAAAGACGCCAATGGAACCAGTAATGGTGGTGGGTTCGGCCACAATACGATCGGCCAGGGAAGCAATCCAGTAGCCGCCTGATGCCGCCACGTTGCCCATAGATACCACCACCGGCTTGCCCGCTTCCCTCAGGAGACGAACCTCCCGCAGAATAATTTCCGAGGCCGTGGCGCTACCGCCGGGGCTGTTGACCCTGAGGACCACAGCTTTGACGTCATCATCTAGCCGCAGGCGGCGCAGTTGCTGAGCCACCTCATTACCGGCAATCACTCGGGGTTGACCAAAGCCACTGCCGCCATCTCCATTTACGATTGGCCCCTCGGCATAGAGCACGGCAATTTCCTGGTCGGCAGAACGGGTTTGCAGATCATCTTCCGTAAAATTGGCATAACGAGTCAGGCTAATTTGCCGAAATCCGATCAAGTCCCCATCTTCCAGGGCATCCCTATCGATCGGGCCTTCGCCGGTAATCTCTCGCAGCGCTGTGATCACCTCATCTTCGTAGGCCATGACGTCGGCCAGCTGCCGGGTCACGGCTTCTTCTCCGAACAAAAACCCCTGCTGATTGGCAATGGCCTGCAGCTGCTGGGGCTGCAGCGACCGGGGAGCAGAAATATCGGCCAGAATCGTCTGCCAGAGATCCTGCAGCAGTCGCTGGGTTTGCTCCCGTTCTTCAGGGCTCATGCTATCGCGAATGAACGGTTCTACCGTCGACTTGTACTCTCCCACCCGCGTGACCTGCACCCCAATGCCCAGCTTTTCAAGGGCTTCGGCCTGGTACATCATTTCGGCATAAAGACCATTCATCTCAATGCTGCCGAAGGGGTTGAGGTAGACCGTATCCGCCAGCGCGCCAAGGTAATACTCCCGCTCGGTCCAGGACACATCGTAGGCAATAATCGGTTTTTCAGACTCTTTGAACCGGTTAATCGCCTTATAGAGTTCCGCTTGAGCGGCCAGACCAGCCCCGGCATCGGCAGGGCTTCCTTGCAAATACAGTCCCACGATGCGATCATCATCGGCAGCTTCATCCAGGGCCACAACCGCTTCCCGCAGGGTGAGTTGGTTCGGAGGCGATCCTCCCAAAACAATCGCCCCCGGATCGGGCAATTCTTCAGAATCGGGAATAATCAGCGACAGGTCATACACCAGCACCGAGCCTCTTTCCACGGCGGGGGCTGGTTCACGGCTGACTATGCTAGTAATCAACAGGGTGGCAAGGCCAAAGGCACCCGCCCCAATGACGACGCTTAGCAAAATAAAGAACAAAAACGACCCGGTAAGACTGGCCAGGGTGTATTTCAAAAATTGCCGCATGAACCGTTAACCAACGCTATGAGCCGCTACCTTTCAACTTTACTGCACGCTATCCCCAGTCCAGTTGAAAAACCAGCGCTGTCCCCAGGCAAAACTTCCCCCAGGCAAAACTTCACTGCTGGGCTGCGCTAGGCTGCCTACGGATTACAGTAAGCGCACTGGCCGGGGTCGGCACTGGTCATGCCTTCCGGAAAGGGAACGGTCTGCTGGTAATCACAGTTCTGGCAGGTGTAAATCCAACTGTAGGTCAGCGTAGTGGCTGCACCACAGCCAGCACAGGGTAGCCCCGGCAATCGCCGGGTCACCTGAAAGCCAGGCCAGCCACAGCCAGGGCAGGTTTGCTGAATCTTTTGCACCAAATCTTCGGTGGCGGCTTGAATCACCCCCATGCGGGACGGATTCATGTGAGCCCGCATATCCGTTTCAATCCAGACGCTCGGGTGGGTCTTGAGCAGATGCTCTACCGCGGCCATGAGCTGGTGCTCTTGAACGATGCCTTTGCATATCTCCCGGTTGTCCTTCGGGTTTTGCTCCGGCATCACCACCAGCCCATGGGAAGGGAACTGAACCGCTTCGGCAAAGGCCAGAGCTTCCCCGACAGAACCAACGGTGGTCTGGCGATAGTTGGTCGCGGCAGAGAGGGCTTCACCCACCAGCTCCAAATTGTGCTGGCGGTCGATCAGCACAACAATTTCGCGATCACAAGCCACCCAGGGCATCGCCGGATGGGGGCCAAACGCCCCTTCGCTGGCCAACCCTAGGTCACAGCCGGTCATATCCATAGCCGCCAGAGCCTTGCTGCGGGCAGACTCGAGCTGCGATCCGGCGCGGGGAATGTCGCGGGTAAAGGTGCCAAACCGGTCAGAGTCAAACCCTGACGGCACCGTTAAGTGAAGGGCTAAAGAATCTTTCAAAACGGGAGCAATCGCCTGCTCTTTACCGTGCATCGTGGCAAGAACAGCGGTTCTACCCCCCAACATAGCCTGGCCAGTCATAGGAGCGCAATTCAACGATATACGTCGGCGTCTTCAGCGTCTTCGTAAAGTTCCACATCGGCGTTGTCGTCACCGTCCTGGTTCATCTCTTCCTTAAAGCCCCGCAGGGTTTTGCCCAGGGCACTGCCCAGTTCAGGAATCTTTTTCGGACCAAAAATGAGTACGGCAACGCCAATGACAACAATAACCTCGGTCCAGCCTAGATTAAACATGATGATGCGCAGTTAAGAGTATCTTTCACTATACCGTTCCCGATTCGTGGACGGATCGCCCCGTCACCGAATTGGGGGACGACCGAGATTAAACAGCGGCAGCGGCGGCTTGAAACCGAAATCCCGCCTGGCGGATGCGGTTCATGGCTTCTCCCAGGCGATCGCAGTCGGCAATCAAACTAACGCGAATATAGCCTTCGCCGCCCTTGCCAAAGGCGTTGCCGGGGGTCACCACTACCCCAGTTTCCTGCAGGACCGACAGGGCAAAATCTGTGGAAGTGGTATCGGGCGGGCAGGGCACCCACAGGTACATGGTGGCCCTGGGCTTATCCACCGTCCATCCCAGGGAGGCAAACTCGTGAATTAAAAAGTCTCGGCGAGTGCTGTAGCGATTCTGAACCTCTTCCAGGTAATGTTCCGGCAGGGCCAGGGCGGCTTCGGCGGCCTGCTGCAGGGCGGCAAAAATGCCGTAGTCCAGGTTGGTTTTCAAAGTCCGCAGTCCCTGAATAATTTGGGCATTGCCGACCACAAACCCCACCCGCCAACCGGCCATGTTGTAGGTCTTCGACAGGGTATGAAATTCCACCCCAACCTCTTTACCACCGGGAATTTCCAGCAGACTGGTGGGCTGGTAGCCATCAAAGGCCAGTTCCGCGTAGCAGAGGTCATGCACCAGCAAAATCTGGTAGCGGTGGGCAAATTCAACCGCCTGCTCAAAAAATTCCCTCGGTGCCGTGGCTGCCGTGGGGTTGTTGGGATAGTTAAAAAACAAGGCTTTTGCCCGCCGAGCCACGGCTTCTGGAATGGCGTCAAAATCAATCAGCCAGTTGTTGGCAGCAGATAGGGGTAAATCATAAATTTCGCCTCCTGCAATGGCCGGTCCTCGAAAATGGGCCGGGTAGGCGGGCGTTGGCACCAGCACCAGATCACCGGGGTTGATATAAGCCATCGCCAGGTGAGTAATGCCCTCCTTGGATCCCAGCAGGGGAAGCGCTTCGCTGCTGGGGTCAAGCTGCACTCCGTAGCGCAGGGCGTACCAATCGGTAATGGCGGTGCGAAAACTGGCCGTCCCCTCAAAGGGTGGATAACCATGGTTAGCGGCGTCCGCAATGGACCGTTTTGCCGCTTCGACTACCGGCGCTGGAGTGGGGCCATCCGGATTGCCCATCCCCAGATCAATTAAATCCAGGCCCTGTTCTCTGGCCCTGGCCTTCAGCTCATCCAGACGGGCAAACACATAGGGAGGCAGAGCACTCAGGCGATCAGCGGGCTCCATCCAACTCAGGCTCATGGGTTAACCTCCGGGTTCGGGGCAGGCGTGGCAGAAGCAGGGACAGCACTGGCAGAGCTGGGCTGCCGCCCCCCACGCTCCCGCAGTTCTGGACAAAGGGGCGACACCATTGCCGCCATTAGCGCGTCGGGCGAAATCGTCAGGGGCAAATGGTGGATATCGGACCCTTCCCGACAGGCAAAGATAGCCGCCTGCTGCAGCTCAGCCAGAGAGACCTCTCCCAGACCTAAATCCTGCAGCGTCATGGGCAAACCCAGGGCCCGATAGAACTGCATCAGCTGCTGACGAGCGGTAGTAGCCAGGGAGCCCTTCGCCCCCATTTCCTCCAGCCGCAGCTGCACCAGAATGCCGTAGGCGACCTTTTCACCATGGAGAGTGCCATGGCTGGCTGCCAGCTGTGTCAGGCCGTTGTGAACGGCATGGGCGGCTACGGTACGACATTGAGCCCCGCCCACGCCACCAATGACTCCGGCCAGAAGCACCGTGGCATCTACCACCTGCTTCCACTCATCGCCACCCCAATCGGCCAGAGCCGCCGCCGACTTTTGAAAGAGAATATCCCGCAGCACCCGAGCCTGCTGCACCGCAGCAATAACCAGGGTTTGCTCGGAGGTACCGCTGCTTACCGAAGCTTCATACCACTTGGCCAGCCCATCCCCAATCCCCGCAACCAGGGTACGGGGGGCAGAGGTGCGAACCAGGTCGTAGTCTAAAATCAGCAGATCAGGACAGCGGGGCAGGGCCACATCGTAGAGAAAGGCTCCGTCCTCAGAATAGACATTGGATAGCGCCGTCCAGGCCGCACAGGTGGCTCCAGAGGTTGGAATGGTGATCACCGGCTGACCCAGCTGATGGGCCAACAGCTTAGCGGTATCCAGGGCCTTGCCGCCCCCTACCCCAATCACACAGTCAGCCTGATGGCTTGCTGCCGACCGGTGCAGCCTGGCCAAAGCGACTTCACTGCAGTCAGAGCCATAGGAGACCGTTTTAGGGGTGACATTGCCCTGTTCAAGGGTAGCCAGGAGAGGCTGCACCAATTTCAAAGTGCGGCGTCCACCCACCACCAGGGGGCGCTGCCCCAGAGCCGCGATCGCCCTACTCTGGGTGGTCAAAATGCCCTCTCCCCGCACCACCTGAGCGGGAGCTATCGACAATACCGGCAAAGTAGCAGTGGTCATAGGCAAAGCAACATGAACTGAGATGGAAGATGACAGCGACCCTGGCGCAACCTGACCGCCGCCCCTGAGGAGACCTAGCTGGCAGCCGCTTCGGATAACTGAGCCAGCTTTTGAGTGTCAATGGTGACCTGGTAATCGCTGCCTTTACTGCCAGAGGGATCGGGTTTAACCTGGCCCAGATACATCAGCCGCGACACTCCCCCCTGCTCATGGATAATGGTGCGGGCACGGACAGTGGGGCCGTTGCCAGGCACGCCCAGCCGGTAGGGCTTAAACAAGTTGCTGGCGGCCTGCCGCAGGGTGGCATCCAGGGCTGCTTCAGAAATCGTTGAGGGGACCGTGATCACGATATTGCTGGCACCAGAATCGTAAACCGTGGCAAAGGGCACCGCCCCTGGAATCACCGTGCGGGTAAATGGCTCAAAGCTTAACCCCAACAGCCCTACCGTCAGTACGGCGGCAAAGCCTGCTGCACCCACCAACCGAAATCGAATACCCCACTTGAATACAAAGGCCAAACCCGCTAGCGCCATCAGCGCCAGGGTTCCGATGCCGGCCCATTTGGTTGCTTCGAGAAACTCTTCTGGCGTTGGCATAAGTCAATACCGTGGATAGATCATTCAAGATACAGCATTTTTTTGTCCCATGTGACGCGGGTTTCTACCCGAAAAAAGGGCTTTTGAACTGGCAATAGGCCTCCCTCGCGCTCCAGCAGCTGCCGTAAAAACCTCAACCCTCTGCCGGAATGGTTTAGTTGCAGTCGATACATTTATAAAAAATCCTATCAGGAGTTTCTGTTGCCCGACGACAGATCAGGTCATAGAATCCGAATTTGTTGTAAACCCAGCCAAGACAAGGTAAAACTTGAAGCCGTAACGTTCTAGGCTGGCAGCAGCCAGAGTAAACAGCCATGGCAAACACAATTCTCGAACGGGGCTCCCGACTCAGACGACGGATGGGGATATCAGCAGGGGCATTAATGGCACTTTTCCTGGTGGGTTGTGGGCCCTCTAAAGTTGCTCAATGCAACCAACTGGCTGAAGTGGTCAACCAGACCCAGGGGTTTATGCAGGAATTTGAAACCGAAATTCAGACATTCAGTGAAAATGCCTCCCAGGTCAAAAACCTGGACGACATTAAATCCGCTGCCAGCCAGTATACGACCGCCGTTGATAAAGTAGTGACCAACCTTGATGGCTTGGTCGGAGACCTGCAAAATACCTCGCTCCAGGATGAGACCCTGGTTCAATTTCGAGACAGCTATATTGGGGTCGTTGAGGGCTTTAGCACGGCCTTACAAGATGCCCGTGAAGCCATGGATCTGGTGGTCACCGTAGACTCAGAGGCCGATCTACCGGCCAGAATTGAAGATTCCCAGCAGCAGACCATGACCGCCGTAGCCTCCATCGAAGAACTTTCTCAAACCGAAGCTCAACTGATCAGCGACGTTAACGCCTATTGTGGGGCCGCCCAACCGGTAGAAACAGAAACGGAGGAAAATGCCGAGTAAGGAGTTTTGCGGCATACTAGTAAGTTAAAAAAACTGGATTTTTCTAATCAAAGGCGATCTCGCTCTTATCCCAAGTCCAGTTCCCGATCGGTGGCGTTCCTGTAGCAACATTTTCTCTGGACTTGGACGAAGTTTCTATCTGGTTTTGACCTGTTTTTAACGTTGGTGCACCGTGGCCCAGTTGTCTGAAGTATCGGCTCAATTTAGAGAAGAACTTGTTCGGGTATTAGACAATAGCCCAGCAGACTGGATCTTGTATTACCTGGCGACGAGCACCATGAAAATGGGAGGCCATCGCTATGGAGCATTTCTAGATGCTGCCACCACCGCCGCAAAGTTGGCCATCTATTCCAGCTACCAGGAGCAGGGTGCAAACATTCGCAAAACAGGCTTTCTTTACCACGTAGAGCCAAAACGCATCAAAGCCATTATTCAAGAGGTAGAAGCTGCCCTTGCCCAGGGTCAGGGCATGAAGGGGCTTAATTCAAAGGAGCCCTACTACCTGATTGCCCTGCCGTTTCTCTGGCAAGAGCAATTCCCGCTACAGCCCCCAGCATCACGGGTGGCCATCCATGGCCTGACCCCCAGCGAACGCCGCCAAATCGAAGATAGTCTCCCCCCAAACGCTCCTGAAGCCAGGATTTTAGACCAGGTTGAATTTAATGCCCTGATTGAGATGCTGCACCAGCTCTCTCAAAAAGAGTTGCCGGAAAATCAGCGCATGCCCTTCAGCGATGCGCTCATGTCCCACATCAAATTTCGGCTCTTACATTCTGGCACCGTCATTCAGGTTGACTCTCCCCTGGTGGACATCCCCCTGTTTGCCCTGGCCAGCGAGTCCTACTCCCCTAAAGGGGAACGGGAGCGAGTCTCCGCCATGATTGACGATGTCGCTCAGTACTTTAGCCTGCTACAGTCCTGGGTGAAAGCAGATGAAGGGGTACTGCGGGGGGTAGAAGTCTTTGACATCGATATCGACCGCCGCCAGGAAGCCCTCCAGGAACTGGACGAAATGCTCAGAAACTGGGCCGACAAGTACCACCAGGAGGGAGGATTTCCCATGGTGCTACAGTTCGCAGCGGGCAGTCGAGACTATGACACTGGCCCCTAACCCAAGGCGTCGTTAGTTCACGATATCCTGACTTTAAAAAGGCAGGGAAGCCAGGGCGCAGGAGGGCGGACAGGCTGCATTGCTTTCAACCATTGACCGCAACGACACACCCACCCATAGGAGGGCAGGAACGCTACGGTTGATTAAATCACTTATTGGTTATATATTGATTTATGACGTGCCAGTTTCATGGGCTGGAAATATTGCTATCCCCTGGCCCTTTTGCGTCAGTTCGCTCGAACCAAGGACAAAGTTTTTATGTGGAAAGTCGTCTCCACCCTCAAACAGAATTTGGTCTGGTCTATCCCGGCCTTTATGATTGCTGGTCTGATTGTGGGAGCCTTGGTTAACCCGGCTCCCCTCAAAGCTTTGATTATTCCCCTCACGTTTTTGATGGTTTATCCCATGATGATTAACCTTCAAGTCCAGAAGGTGCTGTCGGGGGGAGACTTTAAGGTTCAATTGGCAACACAGCTGATTAACTTTGCCATTGTGCCCTTTTTCGCCTATGGCCTGGGCTATATCTTTTTTAGCGACCGCCCCCTGGTGTGGTTAGGGCTTTTGCTGGCATCTTTATTACCCACCAGCGGCATGACCATTTCCTGGACAGGATTCGCCAAAGGAAACATCAGTGCCGCCATCAAAATGACGGTTATCGGGCTGATTTTGGGGTCCATTGCCACGCCGTTCTATGCCACCTGGTTACTGGGCGCATCCGTTGAAATTCCCCTGGCTGCCGTATTTAAGCAGATTGTAATTATCGTCTTTCTGCCGATGATCCTGGGAATTGTCACCCGTATGGTGCTGATTCAGCAGGTGGGTCAAGACAAATACAACAAAAACCTGAAGCAAAAGTTTCCTGCCTTTTCCACCCTGGGAGTGCTGGGCATTGTATTCGTCGCCATGGCTCTCAAGGCCAAAGATATTGTGTCTAACCCCATGCTGCTGCTGTCATTTCTGGCTCCTCTGGCCATCCTTTACCTGGGCAATTTTCTGCTGAGTACCCTGGTGGGCAAATTCATGTTCAACCGTGACGATGCCATTGCTCTGGTTTATGGTACCGTCATGCGCAACCTCTCCATTGCTCTGGCCATTGCCATGACCGCCTTTGGGGGCGAACAGGGCTCTGAAATTGCCATCATTATTGCCATGGCATACATCATTCAAGTGCAGGCAGCCGCCTGGTACGTGAAGTTCACTGACAAAATTTTCGGTCCCAGCCTGGAAGATGCATCCGGTCCCCAACTGTCAGGTAGTTAAAGCGTTTGACGGGGAACCGCCACTCCTCGTTTTAGCAAAGATTGCTCAATATCTCGCAATAACTGAAGGTCAGCCTCGGGCAAGGAACCATTCCCATTCAGATCCATTTCATGACCCCATAAAAACTGAAACGCGCCTAAAAAGTCCCGAGGCTTAGCCACCACAGGCGCATCTAAGTGGGCCGGAATGATTCGCTCAAACTGCCAGGTCGCCACCCAATTGGCCCACTTCAGCACTTCCTTAGGCCCCCGATTTAAAATCAACGTCTGCAGGATTGGCGCAACCAGAAGCCGACCCCCGCCGTGGAGGGCCTCAAAGGACTGTTGCCAGCCCTCCTGCCAGCGAAACGGATACAGCCCAAAGTAATTTCGACGAGACCGATCCGGAGACGCTTTGGCCTCCCTCAGCATTTCACCTGTGTCAGCCACATCTAGCGTGCCAGGGCGAAAATAGAATGCAAAAAGCGCAATGCGGTGCCATCCCTTGCGACGATTATCGGGAGTGTCTTCGATGGGGTCAACAGCACTGTCCTTCGCATGAAACAGCAGGGGGTAAGGGTCTCGCTGTAACACTTCCGGCGGCTCCTTGGGGATGGAAACGACTACATCCGTCACCAGCAGGGTGCGGGATGCCCGGTGGTAGCAGGCGGTTTCGGCAAAGGGACCTAGGCCTAGATTGATGGGTTGCAAAACCGCATAGTCAACCTGGTCGGCAAAAGGGGCCTGGGAGCTATTCTGGGGCAAAAGACGGGTACGATCGCGGGGTAATCCCAACCAGGGCAGGGGCAAGTTTAAGGGATAGCTCCACTGGCCAGGGGTAACATACACCTCAGCCTGGGGAAACTTTCGGGCAAAAGGCCCGACAAAAGCCTTATGCTCAATGCCGGTCACGGTAGACAGAATGATGTATTGCACCGGCCCGTGGGCTTGTTCTAACTGCCGCATGAGGCCAACACATTCGGGCGTTGGGGCAACCGGCGAGTACACCAGCAAGCCCCTCGGCTGCAGGCGCACTACGGTCATCCGAATCGGCACAATGACGTAAAAAATTCCCTGGGTTTGCTCAAACGTCCAGACTGAATCTTTCACAATTTCTCGACACAGCGTTGCCCTCTGCCCATAGGGATAAATCGGAACCACCGGCCAGAATGGCCAACTTTGCTCTCGACGAGAATTTTGCTGATTCTGGTTCACCAAAATTGACACCTCTAGGCAACCCCCCTGCATATCCAGGTCGTTTTATACCAAGTCCAGCTCAAAAACCATAGCTTGCCCACCGGCAAAACTCCACGAGCGGAATTGGACATGGTTTAAAAGTAGTGTAAGGCCGCTACAACGGGAGGTTAGCTTCCCCCTGACGACAGAACGATTCTGGCTCAAAAATTTCTAGCGAAACTTAAATTTCGCCTGCCTCACCGAGCTAGCAGGTTCCTGCTCCTTGTCCGGTTCACAGGTATCCTTGTCCAGTTCACAGGTGGGGGAAACCTGACCCACACTTACAACCATCTAGTTATATAGTAAATCATGTAAATATAAACCCCTCTCTTAAACTCTCAGTGGAGCTTTGTATCGTGGACAAACCCCTCATCTTCCGCCAACTCTTCGACGCGGATTCCTCAACCTATACCTATTTGCTGGCCGATCCAACGTCTCGGGAGGCCGTGCTGATTGACCCGGTATTTGAACAGCACCTGCGCGATCGCGCCCTGCTAGAAGAACTTGACCTGAAGCTAGTGGCGACGCTGGATACCCACTGCCATGCAGACCACGTCACCGGAGCCTGGCTCATGCAGCAGGCCACCGGGTCCAAAATCGGCATCTCCCGCCGTTACGGCGATATGGTCAAAGGGGCCGACCTGTTGCTCGACCATGGCGACACCGTTCCGTTTGGCGAGCGTTCCTTAGAGGTGCGGGCAACTCCGGGGCACACCGATGGTTGTGTCACCTACGTGCTGGACGATCAGTCCATGGCTTTTACGGGGGATTGTTTGCTGATTCGGGGGGCTGGGCGCTGCGACTTCCAGCAGGGCAACGCCCACACCATGTACAAGTCCATTACCGAGCAAATTTTCACCCTGCCCGACGACTGTTTAGTCTTACCCGGCCATGACTACAATGGTCGTACCGCTTCTACCGTTCGCGAAGAACAGCAGTTCAACCCTCGCATTGGTGGCGAAGCCGACGAGCGCGACTTTGTCGGCTACATGGAAAACCTGGGCCTGCCCCATCCTAAGAAAATCGACATCGCAATTCCCGCCAACTGCCGGGTGGGCCGTCCTGAAGACGATGCCATGCCGGTCATTGCCGATTGGGGTCCGGTCCGGCAAACCTATGCTGGCCTGAAGGAAGTTGAGCCCCAGTGGGTCGCCGAAAACCTGCCCACCGTCCATATCTTAGATGTGCGCGAGCCAGAAGAGTATAACGACGAGTTAGGCCACATTAGCAATGCTCAGCTAGTGCCACTGGGTGAACTTCAGCAGCGCGTTAAAGACGTACCCACCGACAAGCCCATTGTCACCGTGTGTAAGTCAGGACGCCGCTCCGGCCAGGCTACAGTCATCCTGAAAAAGCAGGGCATTGCCCAGACAGCCAGCTTACGGGGCGGCATGTTGCGCTGGAATCAGGCAGATTTGCCCATCAACCGAGGTTAAACACCTTGCCTGACGGCAAGATTCAAGTTCGCACAGCCCAACGACTCCAGCCGAGGCACCGTTTTGCGGTGCCTTTTTTTCCAAGATTTCCGCAAGCTACTACTCTGCTGTTCGGGAACCCGTAACAAAGAGTTTGTTGCGATCACAGCCTCCCAGGGCGTAAATTAGCACTCGGGGATTGAGAGTGCTAAGTCCTCATCTGTTCATCTGCGTCTGGATAGAACTATCCAGGTCGCGGTCGTAGTCGAAATTCCGGAGAAGTTTTTATGGCAGCTATTACTTTGGCGGCTTCCAGCGTCAAGCCGCTGGCCGATCGGGTTCTGGTTAAGGTCAGCGCGTCTGAAGAAACCACCGCTGGTGGCATTCTGCTACCCGACACCGCAAAAGAAAAGCCTCAGGTTGGCGAAATCACCGCTGTCGGTCCCGGCAAAGTGGACGATAAGGGCGAGCGTCAGGCCATGGAAGTCAAAATTGGCGACAAAGTTTTGTATTCCAAGTACGCCGGCACCGATATCAAGCTAGGTAGTGATGAATATGTGCTGCTGTCCGAAAAAGACATCCTGGCTGTTCTGAGCTAGTTTTCGTCATCGTTTAAACTCTGCTTCCCATTTTTCGGAACTGCTGCTTTCTACACATTTGGAGATTTTTGCATCCATGGCTAAGCGCATCATTTATGACGAAAACGCCCGTCGGGCTCTAGAAAAGGGAATGGACATTCTGGCTGAGGCCGTTGCCGTCACCCTTGGCCCCAAAGGCCGCAACGTCGTACTGGAGAAAAAGTTTGGCGCTCCCCAAATCGTTAACGACGGGGTCACCATTGCCAAAGAGATTGAACTGGAAGATAACGTTGAAAACACCGGAGTCGCTCTGATTCGTCAGGCTGCCTCCAAAACGAACGACGCTGCCGGTGACGGTACCACCACTGCTACCGTCATCGCCCACGCGATGGTAAAAGAAGGTCTGCGCAACGTTGCTGCCGGGGCCAATGCTATTGCCCTCAAGCGCGGTATCGATAAAGCCACCGCCTTCCTGGTAGAAAAGATTGCTGAGCATGCCCGTCCGGTAGAAGATTCCAAGTCTATCTCCCAGGTAGGTTCTATCTCCGCTGGTAACGACGAAGAAGTCGGTGCCATGATTGCTGAAGCCATGGAGAAAGTGGGCCGAGAAGGGGTCATCTCCCTGGAAGAAGGCAAGTCCATGACCACTGAGCTGGAAGTCACCGAAGGGATGCGCTTTGATAAGGGCTATATCTCTCCCTACTTCGTGACCGACACCGAGCGCATGGAAGCTGTTCTGGATGAGCCTTTCATCCTGATCACCGACAAGAAAATTGCCCTGGTGCAGGACCTCGTACCCGTACTGGAACAGGTAGCTCGTTCTGGCAAACCCTTAGTCATCATTGCTGAAGATATCGAGAAGGAAGCTCTGGCTACCCTCGTGGTCAACCGCCTGCGCGGTGTGCTCAACGTGGCTGCGGTGAAGGCTCCTGGCTTTGGCGATCGCCGTAAGGCCATGCTGGAAGACATCGCTGTGCTGACCGGTGGTCAGGTGATCAGCGAAGACACCGGTCTGAAGCTGGAGAGCACCAAAGTCGATATGCTGGGTCAGGCCCGCCGCCTTACCATCACTAAAGACAACACCACCATTGTGGCGGAAGGCAACGAGCAGGCTGTGAAGGCCCGCTGTGAGCAAATTCGCCGCCAGATCGAAGAGTCTGACTCGAGCTACGACAAAGAGAAGCTGCAGGAGCGGTTGGCGAAGCTCTCGGGTGGTGTGGCTGTAATTAAGGTCGGTGCCGCCACCGAAACCGAAATGAAAGACCGCAAGCTGCGCCTGGAAGACGCCATCAACGCGACTAAGGCGGCTGTGGAAGAAGGGATCGTCCCCGGTGGCGGTACCACCCTGGCCCACCTGGTGCCTGACCTCACCAACTGGATCGAAGACAACCTGACCGGCGAAGAGCTGACCGGTGCCACCATTGTGGCTCGGGCCCTGGCGGCTCCCCTCATGCGGATTGCCCAAAATGCTGGACAGAACGGTGCCGTGATTGCTGAGCGAGTCAAAGAGAAGGACTTCAACGTCGGCTATAACGCCGCCACTGGCGAGTTCGTCGACATGTTCGAAGCCGGTGTAGTTGACCCTGCTAAGGTGACCCGTTCTGCCCTGCAGAACGCAGCTTCCATCGCAGGGATGGTGCTGACCACCGAGTGTATCGTGGTCGACAAGCCCGAACCCAAGGAAGGCGCTGCTGCCGGTGCTGGCATGGGCGGCGACTTCGACTACTAAACCTCTGCTGCCCGTGAGGGCGGCTGAATCTAAAGCAAAAGCCTCCCTGGAGACCAGGGAGGCTTTTTTGTGAGAGCTATAGCGAATCTCGCTCGCATGAAATACACCTCAAAAATCCCCCCTGCCCCCTGCTCAGGAGGGTAAAGGTTGAAACTTAAGCATCCAGAAACCAGGGGGATCCTCAGCTAATCAAGTTTGTACCGCATTGAACTGAGAACCGCTATATATCCAGGCCAGATCAAAAACTGATGCCAAATTTGAATTCAGAAACTCCACATTTAAAAAATCAATATCCAAAACATCAATATCCAAAACATCAATATCCTGATGGGGAAAGCCCCTTCCAGACCAGTGGGGCTATGAAGCCAGCATTTGGCATGGATCTTTCCTTCAGGCAAAACCACATGTCTGACTTTATACCAAGTCCAGCTGGAAATCTGGAGTTTTCTCTAAGGCAAAACTCCACTTCTGGACTCGGACAAGGTAGACAGGGTTTCAAAGATCAGACGTTTGCTCCCCAGCGGTGGTTAAGCCCTACTGGAAGTTCACGATCCGAGCAAAGCTCTCGGGTTCCAGGCTGGCTCCACCTACCAGAGCCCCATCAATCTCGGGTTGGGCCATCAGCTCATCCACATTGGCAGGTTTGACAGAACCGCCATACTGAATAGGCACATCCTTATTTTTAAGCAGGCCGCGGATGACCCCAATCACCCGATTCGCCTCTTCAGATTCACAGGTGTCCCCCGTGCCAATTGCCCAGATGGGTTCGTAGGCAATAATCAAATTGCTCTGATCAATATCCACCAGGTCTTTCTGAATCTGGTTCGTGATCACCGCCTCGGTTTCGCCAGCATCTCGCTGTTGCTTGGTTTCACCCACGCAGAGAATGGGCGTTAACCCGCTCTTTTGAGCAGCCTGGAGACGCAGGTTAACAGTTTCGTCGGTTTCGCCAAAATACTGCCGCCGTTCGCTGTGCCCAACAATGGCGTATCGCACCCCCAGTTCACGGAGCATATCCCCAGAGATTTCGCCGGTATAGGCTCCGGCAGACTCCCAGTGGATGTTCTGCGCTCCCACTTTGACTCGGGCGCCGTGCAGGCTTTTAGAGAGGGCACTGAGGGCTGTAAACGGAGCGCACAGCACCACCTCACGGCCATCGGGAGTATCATTCAGATGCCCCAAAAACTGCTTCAAAAAATCCAGGGTCTCTGCCTGGGTCTTATGCATTTTCCAGTTGCCAGCAATAACAATTTTACGCACGGTTTCTAAGGTAAAGGGGTAAACGTATGGGTTCGCATCATTGCATCCTACTAAGAAAGACTCCTTGAATCAAATCCCGCAACCAGGCTGTTGCATTTTTTCAGTAAAAACGGCAAGAGACACAGACCATAATGCTGTGTCTCTCTAATCAAAGCGTGCATCAAGAATCAAAGCGTACATCAAGGCGCAGCAGGCAGACCCGAAGGCCTCCCGCTAACCGGATGGGGGCAGCGGGCAGCACGGATTCTACCGGGAGTAGCTTAACTCAAGCCTGCCGAGGCCCTGGCCGCCGCCGCTTCATCGGGATGAATATTCAGTCGGGTCAGGTTAATACGCCCGCGGTTATCAATTTCCCGCACTTTAACGATGACGTCGTCGCCCACATTGACTTCATCTTCAACCTTGTTGACCCGATAATCGGCCAGTTGGGAGATGTGAATCATGCCCTCCTGACCGGGGACGAACTCGACGAAGGCCCCAATCGGGATTACCCGAGTCACCTTACCGGCATACACGTCCCCAGCACTGGGCTTATGGACAATGGCCTCAATCATGGCCTTAGCCTGCTTGGCCTTTTCCCCCTCAAGGGAAGAGACGGTAACCGTGCCATCGTCGTGAATGTCAACCTTGGCACCGGTTTGCTCGGTAATGGACTTGATTTTCTTACCACCGGGGCCAATCACCATACCAATGAGTTCAGGATCAATCTTGAAGCTCAACAGTCGAGGCGCATAGGGAGACAGTTCCTGGCGCGGAGTCTCGATGGTCGCCAGCATTTTCTCAAGAATATGAATGCGGGCGGGCTTGGCCTGACGGATGGCATCGGCAATAACTTTGACCGGCAAACCAGGAATCTTCATGTCCATCTGCAGGGCGGTAATCCCAGAGTCGGTGCCCGCCACTTTGAAGTCCATGTCACCCAGGAAGTCTTCAATCCCCTGGATATCAGTCAAAATGCGGACTTCGTCGCCTTCTTTAATCAATCCCATAGCGGCACCGCTCACTGGCTTGCTGAGGGGCACACCGGCATCCATCAAGGATAGGGTAGAACCACATACTGACCCCATGGATGTCGAGCCATTGGAAGAAAGAACTTCTGAAACAACCCGAATGACATAAGGAAACTCAGCCTGCGGAGGCAGCACCGGTACCAGAGCCCGTTCGGCCAGGGCACCATGACCAATTTCTCGACGCCCCGGAGAACGCATGGGGCGAGTTTCGCCCACGGAATAGGGCGGGAAGTTATAGTGGTGCAGATAGCGCTTTTCTTCATCAGGATGCAGGTCATCCATCATCTGGGCATCGCCCGGAGTGCCCAGGGTGACGACCGACAGCACCTGAGTCAACCCCCGCTGGAACAATCCAGAACCATGGACTCGACTGGGCAACAACCCAACCCGGCAGGAGATCGGCCTGACCTCATCTAGCTTGCGACCATCAACCCGGACTTTCTCTGCAACGATTTGCTGCCGCATTAGCTTTTTAGTCACGCTCTTATAAACGTTACCAAGGGCCTTGCTATTCTCAGCTACAGCCAGCTTAACGGGGTCTTCATCGTCTAAGGCTTCGATTTTTTCGGCCAGGTCAGCTTTGATGGCATCCAGCTTTTCGTCTCGCTCGGGCTTAGAGAGTTCAAACTGCTTAAGAACGTCCTTAATGGCATCCTTAGTTTGGGCCGTAATATATTCTTCCAGGGTAGGATCGGCCTCAGGCTCGGGTTCCTGAACGATTTCGATGTCAAGTTCTTTAATCAGGTCTAGTTGGGCCTTGATTAAATCTTGAACCACCTCATAGCCAAAATCGATGGCTTCGATGACATCATCCTCGGGCAACTGGTTGGCCCCAGCCTCCACCATGATGACTCCCTCGGGAGAGCCGGCAACCACCAGGTCCAGGTCCCCTTCTTCCATCTCTTTGTAAGTGGGATTGATCACAAAGTCATCGCCCACTAGCCCTACGCGCACCGCCGCCATGGGTCCGTTAAAGGGAATTTTGGCCAGCAGTACTGCTACCGAGGCTCCCGTTGCCGCCAGAACATCCGGTGGTACCTGCTCATCCATAGACAGGGTGGTAGCCACAATCTGAATGTCATCCCGCAGCCACTGGGGAAAGAGGGGACGCATGGGACGGTCAATCAAACGACTGATCAACGTTGCCCGTTCCGGTGGTCGTCCTTCTCGCCGCAGATACCCGCCTGGAATGCGACCCGCAGCATAGAGGCGCTCTTCGTAATCAACCAGCAGGGGTAAAAAGTCGATGCCCTCGCGACCGCCGGAACGTGTAGCGGTGACCAAAACAGCAGTTTCGCCAGACTCGATTAAAACCGCGCCGCCTGCCTGAGGGGCGAATACTCCAGTTCTGAGTTTAATATCGCGCCCATCAAAGGATATTGATTTTTCTATTTCTTGCATGTACGACTACGTCCTTCTTTCGTTTCTTTCTCTCTTTTTTTCCTTTTGCATGATCGTAACATCGATAGCGAAAATCGCTTCTTAAGACATTTCTACGGCTTTTCGAGGCTCCTTCAGGGTGCCTGCAAGCTTCGCTAGATAGTCTCCGTCAACAAAAGCAGGCTCTGGCCCAAACAGCAAACTGCCGCGGCGACGCCACGGCAGTAATGTTATTCTGCTGAGCAGAATTCAGGAAAATTTAAGCTTTAAGTCTCGTCCCAGCTCAGGAGTGGAGTTTTCCCCTGGAACAGACTCAAGATTTCAAACGAGCCCTGGTTTAGTAGGCCAGGGTTGCGAGGGTTTCGCGCAGGTAACGACGAACTAAATGATCTAAAGGAGCTGACTCTACCTCACCGGCGGGTAATTCGCCTTTCCAGGTTTTGAACCCGGAGCTGCTGGCGATGGCATGTTTCAGGCTTTGCCAGATCTGTGCATTATCCGGAAATTGATGACCGTTTGCAGAACTCGTTAATGATGCCATTTCTGCCTCGATAAATTCCTAACTGGAGAACTGAGTGACGCAACACTCGCTTTAATACCTAACATAGCTCAAGAAAAGGAAGACCACTGTGATTCAAGCCACAGTTAACCTCGAAACCAAAGCTCTGGAGAGGAGTTGTTTCACTGGCCAAGAGCATTTCATCGATACGGTTATCCCGCTAACGGGCTGGCTACTCCCTGGCCGTCGCCCAGAGCCTTGAATTTCCGTGGCTCTGCCAATGACCGTTGCCCTGAAATCCAATCTGAAGTGGAGATGAGGACAGCAACCCTATACTCCCCGTACGCCGGAGGCAGGTTCTGGAATGACTTCAGAATTCTGGTTCGCGGATTCTGACGCTGCAACCCTGGGTTCAGGACCCGGGTTAGCTGTACGGGTGGCAAGGGCCGGGGCCGGGGCCTCGCTTTCGGGAGGAATGACGAGAGGGAGTATTTTACTCACCGGCAAACCGACATGCACAAAATCCCGGTTGATGTGGTGGGTTGGATAAGGTTGAGTCGCCTGCAGTGTTTTTTCGGGAGTGAGCATAACCTGAAGTACGCTCACGGGTACCTGCAAAAACAAATTGGCTGCCAAAAACCCACATGTAGCAATAGCAAGCCCCTGGGGACGACCCCAGTCACCCCAGGGGGTAATGCCAGCAGCCACTGGCGCTACCCGATACAGCTGTAGCCCAACCCATACCAGGAGCAGAGCAACCCAGGGGGCAGCTAACCGTACTCTCCATTGACGGAAGAGCGTCAGCAGGGTCCGCTGTTCTTGCCCCAGGGCCTGAGGCTTAAGGGCTAACCCCAGAACCCCATAAATAGAAAACGGTCGTCGCAACTGCATATAAAGCACCGGTACGCTACCTAAGCCGAACACCAGAGAGAGTTCAAGCAGCGGGATGGTTGGATACCCCACCGCCAAACCCAACAGACACAACGCTAACCAGAGGGGAACCGTTGCCAGCCCAGCCAGGTGTACCCACAGGTATGGGTCGTACCGGTATGCAGTCATGATCAGGCCATTGCTAGAGTGCGGCGCTTCGTGACCATCTTGAAGGCATCGATAATATCGCCCTCTTGCCAGCCGCTGAAGCTATCTATACCAATACCGCATTCAAAGCCAGCCGCGACCTCTTTGACATCATCCTTCATCCGCTTGAGGGAGTCGAGCTTACCGGTGTAAACTACCTCGCCCCCGCGAACGACTCGCAGGTTGCAGTTGCGAGTCACTTTACCGGACAGGACATAACATCCGGCCACAGCACCTTTGCGAACCGGGAAGACGGCACGGACTTCTACCTGTCCGAGAGGCTCTTCGACCATTTCGGGGTCAAGCAGACCTTCCATGGCCCCCTGAATGTCATCGAGCAGGTTGTAGATGACCTCATAGTCTCGCACATCAACACCGAGGCGATCAGCGGCCTGACGGGCACCTGGGGCCAGGGTAGTATTGAAGCCGACAATGACGGCACCACTGGCGGCAGCCAGGTCAACGTCAGTTTCGCTAATTTCGCCAGGCGCAGCCAGCAGGACTCGGATCTGAACTTCATCCTGGGGCAGCTGTTGGAGAGCCGCCAGAATCGCTTCGATGGAGCCCTGCACATCTGCCTTAAGCAGCAGGTTGAGTTCCTTCAGATCGCCTTCCTGGGCCTTGGCAGATAGGCTGTTGAGCGTAACTCGGCGAGAAGCCATCGCCTGCTGCAGCCTTGACTGACGCTGCTCGGTCATACGCCGATCGGCCACGGCCCGCGCCGATTTCTCATCGGGGTATACCTCGAATTCGTCACCTGCGGCGGGTACGTCATTCAAGCCCAGCACCTCTACGGCAAAGGAAGGCGTGGCTGCCTCCACCCGTTCCAGGCGGTCATCGATCATGGCTCTGACCTTACCCAGCACTGGACCGGCTACCAGAGAATCTCCCACCCGGAGGGTACCGTTCTGCACCAGCAGGGTGGCCACCGGACCACGGGCCTTATCCAGGTTGGCTTCAATTACCGTACCGCGAGCGTTTCGGTCTGGGTTAGCCTGCAGGTCTTCGACCTCAGACACCAGCACAATCATCTCCAGCAGACTGTCGAGATTTTCTCCTGCCAGGGCGCTGACGGGCACCATAATGGCATCGCCGCCCCATTCTTCAGGCACCAGACCATGTTCCATCAGTTCCTGTTTAACCCGGTCTGGCTGGGCTGTCTCTTTGTCTATTTTGTTGATGGCAACGATAATAGGCACCTCAGCCGCTTTCGCATGGCTAATGGCCTCAATCGTTTGGGGCCGCACCCCATCGTCGGCTGCGACCACCAGAATGGCCACATCCGTCACCCGAGTACCCCGGGCACGCATGGCGGTAAAGGCTTCGTGACCTGGGGTATCCAGAAAGACAATCTGGTGAGTTTCGCCGCCGTGCTCTACGTCAACGTGGTAGGCCCCAATGTGCTGGGTAATGCCGCCCGCTTCACCCTGAGCGACTTTAGTCTTGCGGATTGAATCCAGCAGAGTGGTCTTACCGTGGTCAACGTGGCCCATGATGGTGACTACAGGAGGACGTCGATGCAGGTTTTCCAGGTCGGCGGCATCGAGCATTTCGGTCGTTTTCTTGGCTTCTGACTCGGCCTCGCTGGTTTCGACCAGCACATCGAATTCTTCGGCCACCATTTTGGCGGTTTCAATATCCAATGTTTGGTTGATGTTGGCAGCAATGCCCTTAAAGAACAGAGACTTAATCAGCTCGGTCTCGGGCACCATAATTCTTTCGGCCAACTCATGCACCGTAAGCCCTTCGCTCAAGACAATCAACTCTGGGCGCTCCTGCTGGGGCCTGTCGTCCCGCCGTTCTCTGCGCTGCTGACGTGAGCTACCATCTCGCTGTTGGGGCTTATGGCTCTTAACGGTGGGAGAGGAAGGCTTGCTGCTGGACTGCCCCCTTGGCTTGGGAGGACGGGCCAGAGAAACCTTGAGGTAACTCTCGTCAGACTCTCCACCTTCGCCGTCGTTCAGCTCTTCGGCCAGTACTTCCAGGTCGTCTTCGTCATCATCCAGCACCGGCTGGCCACGACGCTTCGACTTGCTGACCTTGCTGGCCTTTTCGCGCATTTCTTGCTCGTCATCTTCCTCATCACGGCCACGGCGCTTGTGGCGGGGGGGGGACGGTCGACGCAGCTTCGCCCCGCCATCTATATCATCGACACCAATGACGGAGATGGAATCGTCTTCAACTTTGCTATCCCGATCTTGAGTGTCAGCTTCTTTAGCTGCGGGTTCAGCCGGTTTAGGACGCTTGAGCTTGGGCTTAGGCTTGAGCTTGGGACCTTCGTCCTCTTCACTGTCGATTTCACGAATTGGGATCGTGGGCCGTTGAGGCTTGTCACCATCGCCCTTGGCCTCTGAACGCTTAATCACTGGACGAGGAGAGCGGACTTTTTCGGTGGTGATTTCGGCAGCCGTTTCCTCTGGCTCGGCTTCTGCCCGAGTGGGAGGACCGACCAATTCTGGAGTCGGCTTGGGGGGAGCAGCAGGCGCTGGGGCCGGTGTCTCAATATCCTGCGTATCTTCTGAAGCTACAGTCGGGGCGTTGGGGCGGTTGGGACTGGCAGGCGGTTCGGGTTTTCTAGCCGATATGGGCGGCGTTGCAGCAGCAGCAGGAGCCGTTGGCCGGGCTGGAGGGGTTGTCAGGGCATCGCCATCACTGGGCTTTGTAGGCCTAGCCTGAGGGGGATTTGGCTTGTCAACCGATGGGGCCGATCCAGAGGAACCCGCCGTTTTGTGGCGGCGAATCTCTAAAATTTGCTGCTTTTGCTTGGGACGGTTGCCGTTTTTGACAAGGTTAGGGCGACTTTTGTTGGGTCGCTTTGGGCCACCATTGTTGCGTGATTGTTGCGCGGCAGAGCGAATTTGATCGGCCTCTGACTCAGCAATTGTACTGCTGTGGCTTTTCACGGCAATATTCAGGCGATCGCAAATCGCCAATATGTCTTTGTTGTCCAAATCTAGCTCTCGCGATAGCTCGTATATTCTCACTTTGCCGCTGTTCATTCACAACTCCCTACAATAGTCAAACTTATTTCATAACCAACCTGCTTCGTCTGAAGAAACTACATCGAACCTATCCTGACGAAAACGTTAGCCCTAGCATGGCATTGTAAACCAATGCCCGATAGAGCCGAAATGTGAAAGCAAGTCTACCGACGGTTAGTTAGGTCAGTGTCATGCCCTTAGTAAGAGTTTAATCAGTTCAGCCCATCAATGACATCGTCCCAGATAAATCGATGCCTGCAATCAAGACTGTTACAAACTTTCTTGAGGTTCAATCTTTAGTCACTTTCCTTCAATGCTTTCGTTCAATGCTTTAGTTCAGGCGTTTTGCCTAGGGCCCCTAGACGCTGCCACAGCGCTTGATAAATTGTCTCCGGCACCTGGGCCTTCAAAACTCTCCCTAATTTATCTTTTTTTTGAGCGGCCTTGAGGCAACTCTCTTGGGGGCAGAGGTAGGCGGAACGCCCCATGCCGTTATCGAGCTGTACCTGGCGGCTTGGATGAACTCGAACCACTCTCCAGAGGTAATCTTTATGAGCTACTTGGCGGCAGCTAATACAACGTCGCAGATTGGGCTTCATGGGCACAGTTAGGTAAAACGACGCTGCGAATCCAGAGCATCAAGGACCGTCAGATCTCAGTTTCTGCCAATTATTATCATAACAAGCCATCTCCAGAGTCGGTGGGGAGACCGGCATGACTATCGAGACCTACTCCTCTGCATCAAAATCCTCTGCTTCTGAATCAGCGGAGGATTCCATTTCTGGAGCCTCCCCGGCATCTGAGTCTGCATCGTCAACCTCAAAATCTTCATCAGAGTCTGCCTCGTAGTCCTCGGTCAGGTCAATATCTTCGGAATTCGCCATGGCGGTCTTGGTAGATGAGATGTAGAGGTCACTATCTCTAAGGGAGGGAACAACCTCAGGATCCAGGACTCCCGCTGCAGCGGCAGCAATCGCCAGTGCTTCGATCTCCGCTGCTTCAGCCTCTCGAATCGCAGCGGCAGCGGTAGCTTCAGCCTCTTTAGTGGCCTGTATCTCGGCAAACTTCTGATTTTCGGCGTCGTAGTCGTACTTGGCGGTATCTTTGATGTCAATCTTCCAACCGGTGAGACGAGCCGCCAGGCGAACATTCTGGCCCTCTTTACCAATAGCCAAACTGAGTTGGTCTGCGGGAACCAACACATGGGCCTGACGCTCATCGGGATTGACCAACCTCACTTCATCCACCCGAGCCGGACTGAGGGCATTAGCAATGTAGGTGGCCGGGTCGGGCGACCAGCGAATCACATCAATTTTTTCACCCCGCAGTTCATTGACCACGACCTGAATGCGGGAGCCTCGCGCTCCGATACAAGCCCCCACCGGGTCAACATCTCGCTCCAGGGTATCTACGGCGATCTTGGTGCGAGGACCAACGGATCGAGAGGGGGGATTGGCTTCTCGCGCTACGGCGACAATACGGACAATTTCGTCCTCAATTTCGGGCACTTCGTTAGTAAACAGTTCTACCACCAGGGCAGCATCGGCCCGAGATACCAGCAGCTGCGGCCCCCGGTGAGATCCCTCGGAAACCTTTTTGAGGGCCACCCGGAATGTGGCATTGGCCCGATAGTTGTCGTTGGGCAGTTGATCCCGCTTGAGCAGTTCTGCCTCGACTTCAGGCTGACCAATGCCGCTGCTAACGGCCATAATTACAGACTGCCGCTCAAATCGCAGCACCCGAGCATTGAGGATGGTTCCTTCCAGGTCCTGGAACTCTTCTTGAATGAGCTTACGCTGCTGATCCCGCAGTTTTTGGGCCAGCACCTGCTTGGTTTGAATTGCTGCCATCCGGCCAAAGTCCCGCTGCTCGGGGGTAACATCCAGAACCACGGTGTCACCCGCCTGGGCTTCAGGAGCAACTTCCTGTACTTCGGCCAGGGAAATTTGGTGGTCGGGGCTGGTGACTTCTTCCACGATGGTTTTGGTAGCCAGTACCCGAAAACCCTGCTCGCCGTACTCATCGGAGTCGAGCTCAATGTCAAAGTTGTCAAAGTACTCTTCATCGAAGTGAATGCCCATTTGTTGAGTCCGGCGAAAGCGCTCGTATCCCTTTAGCAGGGCCTCCCGCAGAGCATTTTCGACGGCATGCTTGGGTAGATTGCGCTCATGACTGATGACATCAATCATTTCCTGCAAGTTGGGCAGATTAACTAACGACATAAACTTAACCTCTAGACATCTCAATAGGGCAAGGGGAAAGCAGAAAGAGACCTGAATATTTGAAGAGATGAGCGACTTTCAGATCTGGTGGATCAAAACGGTTAAAAAAATTTTCAGCGCCGTGCAACAGGAAGCCAATTTTGCTGGGACCCAGTCGCAAAGTTCAGCCTGGACTCTCATTGCTGAGCTGGACCCATTCCACCAATTCTCTGGGCAGGGCAAGAGGCTTGCCTTTCTGGGTGAGTACCACGGACTTTTCATCTCGCCGCACCAGTTGCCCCACCCAGGTCTGTTTACCTTTGTGGGGTTCTGAGAGACGGACCTCGACCATAAATCCTTTAAAGACGGAAAAATCTCGGTCCGCTGTGAGCTGGTCAGATATACCAGGACTGGAAATTTCCAGCACGTACGCATCGGGGATAATGTCGGCGGTGTCCAGGACAGCCTCCAGGGCCTGGCTCATTTTTTCGCAGTCATCCAGGCTGGTATCTTCCTGGTGCAGGCTGCGTACATCCAGCCGCAGCACCGGGGGCGATTGGTTGGTTTGAAAAACGGCATCAACCACCTCTAACCCCAGGCGCTGGGCGACGGGTGCGGCCAGATCAATCACTTGTGGAACGAGCGGATGTGTCATGGAACTGGGGGCAACAAACAAACCTTTCTAAAGTCCAGAAGGAAAGTTTTGCTTAGAGGAAAGCTAAGGAGTTCGAGCTGGACTGGGCTATAGCCAATAAAAAAGTGGGCGCTAACCCACTTCCCAAAACATTTCTGCTAAAGGAACCCAGTCCCGAAGGGTCTGGGCACCTTCTATAGTAGCGTTTTTGGAGCTAAATGAAATATAGCTTTGGCCAGATCGCCCAGGACGCTATAGATTGGTAGCGAAAGCGTTGCCCAAGCGGACGGGGTTGACGTCTTCATACCCATATGTCAGGTCAGCCCCCGTCTACTCAACTGATGCTGGCTCGCATCCTTAACACTTTCTAAAACTGCCGACTCCACTCCTTGGGCCAGCGTTCTACTACCACCTTGGTTTGGGTAAAAAACTCCACCGCATGGGCTCCCTGCCCGTGAAGGTCGCCAAAGAAGCTATCTTTCCAACCGCTGAAGGGGAAGAAGGCCATGGGCGCGGCAACGCCGATATTGATGCCAATGTTGCCCGCAGTAGCTTCGTAGCGAAACTTGCGGGCGGCGGCCCCGCTGCTGGTAAACAGGCAGGCCATGTTGCCCCAGGGACTCTGGTTCACCAGCTGAATGGCGTCGTCGATGGTGTTGACCTGCATCAGCCCCAGGACGGGACCAAAAATTTCCGTATGGGCGATTTCGCCGGTAGGCGGCACATTTTTGAGGACTGTAGGCTTCACGAAGTTTCCAGATTCCAAGTCAGCACCCTTGCCATTGCGACCATCCACCAGAACCGTCGCTCCCTCGTCAGCACCCGTTTGGATCAAACCCTCAATGCGCTGCTGGCTCTGGGGGGTGATCACTGGTCCCATCTGCACTTCGGGATTCAGCCCGTTACCGACTTTGCGGGTTGCTGCGGTGTCTGAAATCGCATCCGTAAACCAGTCCCCCGCTGCCCCCACAGTAACGGCTAAGGATGCCGCCAGACAGCGCTGCCCGGCACAGCCAAAGGCACTATCTGCCACAATTCGCGTAGTCATCTCCCGATCCGCATCGGGCAGCACAATGACGGGATTCTTTGCGCCCCCCTGGCACTGCACCCGCTTACCGTGGGCCGGGGCCCGGGCGTAGATGTACTTCGCCACCGGGGAAGACCCGACAAAGCTAATGGCTCGAATGGTGGGATGCTCCAGAATCGCATCTACAGTTTCTTTAGCCCCGTTTACCAGATTCACCACGCCGGGGGGGAATCCCGCCTGGTCCAGCAGTTCAAAGATGCGCTGCATAGTCAGGGGCACTTTTTCGGAAGGCTTGACGATGTAGGTGTTGCCGCAGGCCAGGGCGTAGGGCATGAACCAGAAGGGAATCATGGCGGGGAAGTTGAAGGGTGCGATCGCCGCCGCTACCCCCAATGGCTGACGAATCATGAATTCATCAATGCCACGAGCAATATCTTCCAGCACGGTGCCCTGCATCATCATGGGAATACCGCAGGCGACTTCCACATTTTCGATGGCTCGCCGTAGCTCTCCCTTAGATTCCGCCAGGGTTTTGCCGCACTCCTGGGTGATGATTTGCGCCAGTTCTTCCAGGTGAGTCTCCAGCAGAGCCTTCAGCTTGAACAGGTACTGCACCCGCTGGGGTGGAGGCACCCGTCGCCAATCCTCAAAAGCTTTTGCCGCCGCCTGGGCCGCCTGATCCACCTCATCCTTCGGGGAAACCGGGACATGGCCTAACACTTCCCCAGTCGCTGGATTATCCACCGGCATCTGGTTTCCCGCGTCAGAAGCGACCCATTCGCCGTTGATGTAATTCTTCAAAAGCCCCGATTGCGTCATGGTTCAGTCGTCATTTACTGCCTTCTAGTGAACCATAGGATGCTTGTGTCCTGCCGTATCCTTGCTTAAACGGCAAGGATACGGCAGGACACCTCACCCATTCTGAGCCAACCAAAGAAAAGGGAGGATATATCGTTTCAGTGCAGATATCTTGGTAATACCGACAACCTCTTGCTCCTAATCATGATCTGGCTCAAGAAAACCGCTATCGTTCTTTTGCTTTTGGTTGGGCTTCCAGTCACCGTGCTGACCACCCTGGAAATCCTTGACCCTGATACCCCTTCCAGTGCTAAGGGCGACTTTGCTGCAGGACTCGTCATGATCGGATTACCTCCCACAGCCCTGGCAGGATGGCTCATCGCCAATTTACGCCACCAGCATCAACAAAACCTGAAGCAGGCCGCTCGGGAGCAAGAGCAAATTTTTCTAAACCTTCTGCAAGAAAGTAATGGCAAACTCACAACGGTTCAGCTGGCTACTCGGGCCAATATTTCCCTGGAGGAAGCAAAGGCCTACTTGGATGAAAAAGCCCTTCAGCTCAATGGCGATTTTGATACGACGGATAGTGGAGCTATTGTTTATCAGTTTCCCCTTTAGCGATTCATAATGGGGAAAAATCTTACGTCAGGGCGACTACGGCGGCATCTTCCAGCAAATGGCGACCTTGATAGATGGAGGTTCCCCAGGTAGTCGGCAAGTCCGCAGTCGAAAAGATGTCTTTGATGGCGACCGGAATCCCCCTGAGAGGCAAATCAACCATTGTTTGGGATTTTGTCAGTTTTTGGTCGAAGAGTTGAGCCCTGTTGCCAGCAGTCTCGATAGCTAGAGATTGCCAGGCCCGAACGTCCAGTTCCCGCTGTTGAATGCGCTCTAGACTGAACTGCAGCAGGGTGAATGGTTGGAGTTTTCCTTCCTGCATTTGCTGCAGGGCCTGGGTTGCAATGAAATAGGTCATTGCTGCTCTTGGATGGTGCAAAGACTAGCTTCACCAGTATCCTGTCCTGGCCGACCTCCTAACCAAAGGTAAGGATTAAAATAAACGCACAGGATGCTGAAACTTCGCGATGAAACGGTGGGTCAATTTCCTTTCGCTTGTGCCGAGCACATCGCTCACCGTCCTCGTTATCAGCATCGCCTTTCTGAGGTTTTATGATGAAACCGATTTCACCCTCCTCGGACAACTTACCAGCCCCCGACTCTGGAGCAACCGACTTACTGTGGCGGCCATCCTGGTGGCGCTGGTTAATTTCGGCTTTGAGTGGGACCGTCGAAACCGAGAAACAGATCGCCTGGCTCAAGAAGAACAACGCAGAGTTGAAGAAAGGCAACGCAGAATTGAGGCAGAAGAACGAGAAGCTCGCCGAACTCGAATCGAAACTGAACGAGATTTTGCACTCCTGAGCTTTCTGGTGGATCCTTCCGATGAAAATCGACAAAAGCTAGCTCAGGTGCTGGCGCTGCTCAACGACTATCGAGAGCCTCTCTCATAAGAACGGCCTGGCGAAAAGAGTAGAATTAATCTACAGGATGCTGAAAGGTATTCATGAAGCGGTGGATCAACTTCCTTTCCCTCGTACCGGGTACGTCGCTCACCATCCTCGTTATCAGCATCGCTTTTCTCAGGTTTTATGATGAAACCGATTTCACCCTCCTCGGACAACTCACCAGCCCCCGACTCTGGAGCAACCGACTCACTGTGGCGGCCATCCTGGTGGCGCTGGTTAATTTCGGCTTTGAGTGGGACCGCCGAAACCGAGAAACAGATCGCCTGGCTCAAGAAGAACAACGCAGAGCTGAAGAAAGAGAACGCAGAGTTGAAGAAAGGCAACGCAGAATTGAGGCAGAAGAACGAGAAGCTCGCCGAACTCGAATCGAAACTGAACGAGATTTTGCACTCCTGAGCTTTCTGGCGGATCCTTCCGATGAAAATCGGCAAAAGCTGGGACAGGTGCTGGCGTTGCTCAATGAATATCGAGAGCCTCTCTCATAAGAACGGCCTGGTGAAGAGAGTAGAATTAATCTACAGGATGCTGAAAGGTATTCATGCAGCGGTGGATCAACTTCCTTTCCCTCGTACCGGGTACGTCGCTCACCGTCCTCGTTATCAGCATCGCTTTTCTCAGGTTTTATGATGAAACCGATTTCACCCTCCTCGAACAACTCACCAGCCCCCGACTCTGGAGCAACCGACTCACTGTGGCGGCCATCCTGGTGGCGCTGGTTAATTTCGGCACTGAGTGGGACCGTCGAAACCGAGAAACAGATCGCCTGGCTCAAGAAGAACAACGCAGAGCTGAGACAACAGAACGAGAAGCTCGCCGAACTCGAATCGAAACTGAACGAGATTTTGCACTCCTGAGCTTTCTGGCGGATCCTTCTGACGAAAATCGACAAAAGCTAGCTCAGGTGCTGGCTCTGCTCAACGAATATGGAGATACCCTTTCATAGAATTCATTGATACTCAGGAACCTCCCCCTTTGCTAAGGGGGGCTTTACCAGGCAACTGAAACGAACGCACACTTGGGGGGATCAACAAAAGCATCCCCACCAGGCAGAAAAACTTAAGAAGACTGCCTCGAAGACCGAGAACTTCCCCCCAGGGACTTGAACCAGCCCACAATCCCTCGCTGTGCCCGGGTGAGAATGGTATAGAACACCGGCACCGCGTACAGACTCAGGGCTGTTGAAACGATCATTCCCCCCAGCACCACAGTTCCCAGGGAGGTACGGCTCACGGCACCTGCGCCGGAACTCAGAGCCAGGGGCATGAGGCCGAATATGGTGGAAAATGCCGTCATCAGAATGGGGCGAAAGCGAATGTTCCCGGCGTTGATTGCTGCCTGGGTGATAGATTCCCCCTGGTCTCGCTGCTGGTTGGCAAACTCCACAATCAGGATGGAGTTCTTTGTTACAAGGCCAATCAACATAATCAGCCCCACCTGGCCGTAGACATTCAGCTGCAGCCCGGTCAGCAGCAGCGCCAGAAACGCCCCCATCAGCGCCAGGGGAACCGCCACCAGAATCACCAGCGGGTCAAAGTAGCTCTCAAACTGGGCCGCCAGCACCAGGAAGATGAACACCAGCGCCAGGGCAAAAATCAGCAGAATGGACTGCCCAGCCTCCTGAAACTGCAGAGACTCTCCAGCCAGGGCAGTGCTGACGCTGGCGGGAAGAATGTCGTCCGCCGTGCTCTGCAGAGACTCCAGGGCATCGCCCAGGCTGGCACCAGGGGCAGGACTACCGGAAATGGTGGCAGACCGCAGACGGTTGAAGTGGTTGATTTGGGGCGGGGTGGTGGAACGCTCTACCTGGACAACACTACTGAGGGGAATGAGTTCGTCCTGGCTTGAGCGAACATAAAAGTTGCTGATGCTGTCAATGGTATTTCGATACTCTTCCTCAGCGCGCACGACCACTTCAAACCGGCGATTGTCCTGATTAAAGTTGGTGATGTCCTGCCCACCCACCAGAATTTGCAGAGTGTTGGCGATATCCGCGACGGAGACTCCCAGGTTAGCGGCGGCAGCACGATCTACTTCTACAGCCACTTCCGGCTTGTTGAGCTGAAAGTCCGAATCCGCATTGACGATGCCTGGCAGCTGGCGAGCCTGTCCTATAAGTTGATTGGAATACTGATCCAGGTCATCCAGATCCGAAGCCTGCACCACAAACTGGATCGGTTGGTTAGAGCCTCCCCCCGGTAGCCCGGAAGGATTGGTCGGAATCACAATCGCTTCCGGCAGTTGCCCCAGCTGCCCCCGCACCTGATTCACCACCGCCTGCTGGGAACGGTCCCGGTCGCCCCAGGGCTTCAGGTCCACAAAGGCAATGCCCTGGTTGACGTTATCGCCACCGTCGCCGCCAAAGCCGCCGATAGTAAAGTAGCTCTCGATTTCGGGCACCTGGTCGTAGGTCTGCTCAATCTGCTGCATCACCCGGTCGGTGTAGTTGAGACTCACTCCCTCCGGTGCTCGCACAATGGTGAAAATGGAAGCTCGGTCCTCCGTGGGCAGGAACGCCTGGGGCAGAAGCTGGTAGGCTCCATAGGTCACCACCACCGCTGCCACGAATAGGGCGACAACGGCCCAGCGCAGCTTCAAGGCCAGCTTCAGGGACCAGATATAGCCGGAACGCAGAGCATCCAGAAATCTCTCAAACTGGTTAGATAGCCAGTTGTCCATCTTGCCGTGCTGATGCAGCAGGCGAGCGGCAAGGGCCGGAGCCAGGGTCAGGGCTACGAAGGAAGACAGCACCACCGCCCCCGCCAGGGTCAGAGCAAATTCGGTAAACAACCGTCCCGTCGTACCCGTGGCAAAGCCCACCGGCAGGAAGACTGCCACCAGCACCAGGGTAGTCGCGATGACGGCGAAGACCACTTCGACCACCCCCAGTTTGGCCGCATCAAAGGGGGGCATTCCTTCTTCTTCGATGTGGCGATCAATGTTTTCCAGCACCACGATAGTGTCATCGACCACCAGGCCCGTCGCCAGGGTGAGGGAAAACAGGGTGAGGGTGTTGATGGAAAAGCCCAGCAGAAACATGACGCCGAAAGCACCAATCAGCGCTACCGGAATCGTCACCGTCGGAATCAGCGTGGCGCGCCAGTCCCGCAGAAAGATGAAGATGACCAGCACCACCAGGGCCACCGCAAATAAAAGAGATTGCCACACCCGGTTGATGGCCACATCCACAAAGCGGGAGTCGTCGGATGCGATCGCATACTGCATCCCCGCCGGAAAGTCCTGGGACAGATCCTGCATCCGCTCCTTAACTGCACTGGCCACCGCCAGGGTATTGGCGTCCGACAGCTTGAGCACCCCCAGCCCCACCGCTGGCTGATCGTTGTAGCGGACAAAGGTGCGATTGCTCTCCGCCCCAATTTCGGCATAGCCCACATCCTGCAGGCGCACCTGGGAACCGTTCTCGCCACTGCGGAGCACCAGTTCCTCATACTGTTCGGGCGACTCCAGCCGCCCCAGAGTGCGGACGGAGAATTCGTTGAGCTGCCCTTCCACAATACCGCTGGGGATAGAAACGTTCTGCGCCCTCAGCGCCTGCTCCACCTCCAGAATCGTTAAATCCCGTGCTGCCAGCTTCTGCGGGTCAATCCACACCCGCATGGCGTAGCGACGCTCACCCCCAATCTGGATCCGGCTCACCCCCGACACAGACTCCAGCTGGTCCGTCAGCTCGGTGTCGGCGTAATCGCTCAGCTCCAGGGTAGTGAAATTTTCGCCATAAAGGGCAAACCAGATAATGGCGGCACCGCCTCCGCCCCCTTCTTTTTGAATGACCGGATTCTCCACCGCATCCGGCAGTTCCCCCAGCACCCGATTGGCCCGACTGCGCACATCCTGCGCCGCCACATCCAGGTCCCGATCCAGCTCAAACTCAACGGTAATCTGGCTGGTCCCCTGGCTGCTGGTGGACTGCAGGGTTTTGATGCCTTCCACCCCGTTAATCTCATCCTCCAGAATCTCCGTCACCTCCGTCTCCACTTCCCGAGGGTTCGCCCCCGGATAGGTAGTAGACACGGTCACAATGGGCGGCTCAATGTCGGGATACTCCCGCACCGGCAGTCGTGTGTAACTCACCGCACCAATCAGAATGATTAGCAGAGAGCACACGGAAGCGAAGATAGGACGACGGATGAAAAAGTTGGTGAACATGGGGAAGAGGTTTCGGGTATCAGGTGTCAGGTATTAGGTATTGGGGATGATCAGGGCTAAAGTTCGGCTGATAATCCCCTCACGAAGGGGTAGAGGTGGGTGATCCCAAGGACAACGAGAGCTTCGGTCCAAAAATCCCCTCCTGGGAGGGGTAGGGGTGGGTTAGCTCCTGGGAAGAGTAGGGGTGAGTCATCCCCAAGACAACAAGAACTTCCGTCCAAAATCCCCTCCTGGGAGGGGTAGGGGTGGGTTAGCCCCAGGGCAAAAGGAGTTCTGGGGCATCAGGTATTGCAGGCGAAGGGTAGAATAGGACACTTTGAAGGCCAAAGCTTCCTATTCGCTGTGAGTGCAGAAGTTCGCAAGTGTCCAAACCAGGTCTTCGAGCGCTATAAATCCTCTTTGCCAAGTTGACCCACCCCGCCCTGCGGGCACCCCTCCGAGGAGGGGATGGCGCATCAAAATGTCCTAGTTCCGGGAATCTTCGGGATCATCGCCACTTCCTGTCTCCTGCCCCTCCGTCTGACTCTCCGGTTGAATCGGCATCCCATCTCCCAGCCGCTGAATACCGGAGACGATGATTTCCTGCCCTGGCTCCAGCCCGGACAAAATCTCGACATCCGTGCCCTGCTCCAGCCCCAGCTCCACCGATTGGCGCATGGCCACCAGATTGCCGTCCTGCTCCTGGGGCACGTAAACAAAGCGGTCCTCCCCCTGATAAATCACCGCCGACTGGGGCACCACCGGCTGACCGGGGCGGCTTTCCCAGATCACCTCGCTGCGAACGAACTGCCCATCCCGCAGTTGCCCATTGGTATTGGGAAAAGTCGCTTCCGTGGGAATGAACTGGGAAGACTGCTCCACCTGGGGCGAAATAAATGAGATGCGCCCTGCTTGCAGTTCTTCCCCATTACTACTGATAATCTCCACTGGCAACCCCGTTTCCAGATTTCCTGCCCGCTCCTGGGGAATGCTGATGTTCAGGTCCAGATTTTCGTTGGCTACCACTTGAGTCAGGGATTGCCCCGGCTGCACGTAATCTCCCTGCTCTATGGGAATATCGCCAATTACTCCCGAAAACGGGGCTGTAATGGTTGTATCCTGCAGACTTTCTCGAATGCGCTGCAGGTTAGCTTGCTGCTCTCGTAGAGTGGCCTGGGTTTCCCGAATCGTGTCCTGGGCCGCCTGAATGCGGCGGTTCAAAGAGTTAAGGTCTGCTCGTGCGACTGCTAAATCTCGCTGGTTCAGGTCCAGCTGCTCCTGCGCCAGGGCACCCCGTTCCACCAGAGCAGTGGTGCGAGAGAACTGCTCTTCCTGCAGATTGATTTCGGCCTGGACGCGATCGCGCTCCGCCCGCAACGACTCCAATTCCGACTCAGCCCGTCGCTGTGCCGCCTGGGCAACATCAGTCCGGGCCAGGGCTGCATCCACATCCGCCTGCTCCTGCTCGGCGCTGAGCCGCACCAGGGGAGTTCCAGCACTCACTGCCTGCCCCTGGGCAACGAGGATCTGCGCCACTCGCCCCGACTGCTCCGCCTGAATGTCGCTGGCCTGATCCGCCTCCAGAGTGCCGGTAAAGGTAGACGTCTCCTCCACCGTTGCGGTTTCCACCGTCGCCAGCTCTACCGGGGAAGCCTGCGGTCCCTGCTGCTGGGACTGTTCAGGAGAACGCCCCTGCCACCATCGCCATACCCCAATGCCGATGACTGCGAGCAGCACAAGACCGAGAATCGCCCACCATTTCGATGGAGAGGAATCGGAGGTTCCATTTTCACTCGATTCATCGGAGGCACTGGAGTCATTCTCGGTGTACTCCGGCAACAGGCTCAACTGTTGAGAATGGGTGCGACCATTGCCGTTGTCTGCCAGCGCAATGCCCTGGTCTGGCCCATTGCTGTCGCCATTCTTAGAAGAGGAGGACATTAGATTTCAGCAAAGAAAATTAATACTTACGTTTGAAGATAAAACTTGCTGAAGCCCCAAGAACTCATTCGAAAGGCAGAGAATCTTCCAAAACTATTGTCGAAACTATCAAAAGATAGATCCCATAGCTTGCGACCCAAAATGCCATGGCTAGGCGTTGCTTTCAATGCCGTGCACCTCTAACAGGTCGGCCATGGTTGAACAGTAAGGCTGAAGCCCAAAGCTAGAAGGATTAACCGCATCGGCATACACAAAATGGCGATATTGCAGGCAAAAGTAATCCCAGGGGGCCATTTCAATGCGAAATACTTTGATGAAAAAATCGGCCAATAAAAACGATAGAGGAATTTGAAACCAGACCCGCAGGCCCAGGTAATCGCAAACCTGCTTTACAACCTGATCTACTGTCAGAGCAGGGTTACCTATCACAAATTCGCGATAACCGGCTGCAGATGGATGCTCGACCAAATGATTTACGATCTGAGCAATATCCTGGGCATGGGCAAAATGGAACCCTCCATCAGCTTTAAAGAACCGAATCAGGCCCATCCATTTCGTCACATCTTTCAACCCGGCAGAAATAAACGAAGCGGGTTTGTCTTTGTCACCGCCGAACACCAGGGTCGGAAAGACCGTGGTGATTTTATCGTAGACCGCTAGTTCAGGTAGCTGACGATGGCATTCGTACTTACTGCGGATGTAATCAGTGCCAATCTTGCCAGCTTCAGGCAGGGGATTGTTGTTCTGATCTAAAATGCTGGCTGTTGAAAAATAAATTACCTGCTGGCAACGCTCAGGATCCAGCAGCGATATCAGCTTCAGGTTGCATTGTACATTGATGTGCATCACGTCCTGGTCGCCACCCCAGGCTGCTGCCGTCAGGATGGCAATATCAATGGTAGCCAGCAACTCCGCAAATTGCTCAATATCACTCAGGCTGCCCTGCAAAATATGCACCCGAGGATTGTCCTGCCCAGGCAGGTGCAGCTTGGAGGGGTGCCTCAGCAGCAGAAATATTTCGTAGCGCTCAGCACGCAAAAGCAATTCTAAGATGTAATGCCCAATGCAACCGCTAGCCCCTGTCATAAACACACGCAGCGTAGAGGATGGAGCAGACTCAACCGGGGTAACGACAGAACTCAAAGATATCCAGCCTCAACAGTTGGCATATGGGATAGGCACGAATGTCTGATGATATGACGATTCGAAGCAATCTTTACAGTATTCAATCTTGTCTCTACTGACAAGTCTACTTCGAGAAAATCAGCCTCCGCCTGAGAGCATTCCGGCAAAATCTTCTCCTCCCAGGGATTGAGGACAAAGATGCCGCCGCTAGACGATAAAGTCGCTGACCGTCAGGCAAGATAGCCCATTCACCTGGCTTTCCATGGCGGCGGTTCTGTAGTTCATCAGACAACCCCTTATGATTCCAAGCCTTTTTACCTGGATACTATTTTTATGGGCCATAGCCGTCATTCTGGTCCAGTTTATGAGCTAACTGGCCAGGGCAGACTTCTGCAACGTTGTTTTTTGTGATTTCTAGAAAATCTTAAATCTTGAGCATCACTTGCTCTCAACCCTGGCAGAGGGGCATAAGTCCGCAAGTTCGCAGGCCCCGCAGTTGGGATTGCGAGCCATACAAATTGCCCTACCGTGGTAAATCAACCGAATTGACCAGTTTTCCCAATCCGGCTGAGGCAATAGTTTCATCAAATCTTGCTCGATTTTAATTGGGTCAGTTTGTTTTGTTAGCCCTAACCGTGTGCTCAATCGCTTTACGTGAGTATCGACGGTTACCCCAGCATTGATACCAAAGCCGTGGGCCAGAACCACATTGGCAGTTTTGCGAGCCGCACCGGGAAGGCTGGTCAGTTCTTCCATGGTTTTGGGTACCTCACCGCCGAAATCCGTCACAATTTTTTGACAGGCCGCCCGGATGTTCTTAGCCTTGTTGCGATAGAAGCCAGTGGATTTAATCAAGTTTTCCAACTCTGTCAGGTCTGCCTCTGCAAACCCATAGACATCGGGATAAGTCTCAAACAGAGCTGGCGTAACTCTATTGACCCGCTCGTCGGTACATTGGGCCGACAAAATGGTTGCCACCAGCAGCTGCAGCGTGTCTTTGTAATCTAGAGAACAGGTTGCATCTGGATATAAACGCTTCAGTCGAGTCAGAATTTCCAGGGCACGCTGCTTCTTGGCAGCCCTACCTCGGAGAGCGCTCACCGGCCAATATTCTGAAAGATTTCAAGCTGGGTTGTGTCTCGCACAATTAAGAACACCCCTAAACCCAGCAGCAGAACCAGGCCAGTTTGCATCACATTTTCCTGCACTCGTTCTGGTAAAGGCTTGCCCCGCAGCGCTTCCACCACCAGAAAGGCCAGTTGTCCACCATCCAGGGCGGGTAGGGGCAAGATGTTGATGATCGCCAGGTTAATGCTGATGATGGCCGTAAAGGGGAACAGCGTAATTAAGCTGGATTGAGCTAACCCCGCCCCCTGCTCAACGATTTTGACCGGTCCTGCTACTTGACTGGCCATTTCGTTGAAGTTGGTAATCAGGGAAGCAAACCCCTGTACCGTACGCACCAGCATATCTTGAAACTGCTGGGCCGCCATGGTGAACACTTCTATGGGGTTATTGGGCCGACGATACTGGACCTCGCCGTTGGGCTGAAGCTGCACGCCAATGACTGGCGTACCATCGGCCCCTACTTCTGGAACCACGGTCACATCAAATTCGCGAGTACCCCGTTGAAGAGTCAAATCTACCGGCGTCTCGGGGTTGCCTTTGATCAGTTCAATAAACCCGGTAATAGTGTCTTCTGAAGCGCCCAGCTCTGCTCCATTTGCGGCGACGATAACATCCCCCTGGCGAATGCCGGCCTGGGCGGCTGGAGAAGTTTCTGAGATGACCTGAGGCACCAGAATGCCGGGTTGGGGATTAAAGGTTTCGGGCACCCCTACGGTGGCAAACTGGGCGACAAATACTAAATAGGCAAAGAGCAAATTCGCAATCACACCTGCACTAATTACAATTGCCCGATCTAGAATAGGCCGGTTTTTTAGCAGGTCAGGATCCGTTGGGGGAATTTCGCTCTCGGGGTCATCGTCCGGGAAACCGACAAAACCGCCCAGGGGAATGGCACGCAGAGAGTATTCAGTTTCTTTGCCCTGAATTTTCCACAGGATGGGACCAAAGCCAATGGCAAAGCGATTAACGTGAATTCCTTGCAACCTGGCGGCAAGAAAGTGCCCCAACTCGTGAACGGCAACCAAGAGGGCAATGACTGCGATCGCAGCTAAAACGGACATAAACTAACCCGACGAGCGTTACAACAGTTTTCTTATTCTAGCGCCCGCTATCCCTTAACACAGCTATGGGGCTCTGGAGGAGAGTTCTTGGCGAAAATTCAAATACATGACGATTCCTTCAATCCGCTCAGCCTGGGTGTTGGCAGGCATCGCTTCCAGGCGCTGCTCAAACTCATAGCGAGTCAGCTTATCGCCATTTTCCAACGGAGGCACCACTGGTAAAGAAATAGGAGGTGGATTTGAGGGCATGGGCAGACCAGCGTTCCTTTCATCGCTCTAATGGAATCTATAGAAGTCTCAAAAACTGAGGCTTATTCAATCTGGATTTGGCTGAATAGCCAAAATATCCAGAGAAGCTGGTGAACGGTCACAATTATCCAAAAAACAACCTGATAAGACTGTTTTAGAGTTTTATGCCGTAACTTTCGCTGGGCAACAAGACCACCTGGCCATCCTCCTAGCAGTTCACATAAGTGCAAAATCGACTCCTGGGTTCGCCATCGACCTGCTTTAGCACGAGCCTTATCATCCGCATAGACGACAAAGGTGATAAGGCTTATGACCGGATAAACAAGCAGCGGCAGGGGGTTCCTTGTAGTCAATAAGATTTGCAGGGAGCCACAGAGAGGCAAAATCAATAATAAGCAAAGCCCTACAACCGGTACGGATGACTTGCTCTTGCCAGTCAATGAAGGTTTTTGAGTACCCTCCGAACTAGCTTTTGCCCTCGCGCCCAATATAAAAGCATCACTAGCCTTCGTTTTGCCGTCTTTGACTACGAGGTAGTAGCAAATTTGATCACCGACCTTAGGACGACGAGTTGAATCCTTCAGATCTGAAATGTGCAGAAAAACTTCCTTTTCACCACTAGAAGGTTGGATAAAGCCAAATCCTCGGTCATCCTTCCATTTTGAAAGTTTTCCTTGCCGAAGGCCACTTTTCATGGCACCTTCCCTCTTTAGTTTCGCAATGCTCAGGATACCCATTGGGACCGAGGCAGCGACAGAAGCTAATCCCTTAAATAAGGATGCTGCACTCGCTCTAGCAGCTCGTAAAAGGGCTGCCAGTCATCCTCAACGGTAATGGGTTCCCACACCGCTTCAATTTCGGGCCGAAGCAGGACTGTTTCGGGATTGGTCCGAGCCAGACAATCCTGTACAGATTTCATCGCCTCTGCGGGCAGGGCATTCAGACAGCGATGGTAGGTTGCCCGCCAGTTATCTAAAAGACTGGAAGCCGCCGAATCTGATGCCTGCATGGTGGTGCTGAAGATGATTGACTGGTCCTCCCGCCATTGCGGCGAAAACTGACGCACCAGTTCCAGGAAAAAGTTGTGGTAGCCCACCTCCACACCTTTGAGGAGTTCGATGGTGATGTTGACGATTTCCTCACCTAAACCATCTGGTAGCTGCTCAAACCCTAGCTTGCGTAGCATTCGAGCCTGGTAATGGCCCTGGTATCGAGCCTTGAACTGTTCCAGAGATGCCTCCATCTCTTCCTGGGGCATCACCAGCTTGAGAGGCTTCTGCAGCGCCTTCAAATTCATCTGGCAGATGATGGGCTGGTTGCCGTAGCTGTAGCGACCAGCATAATCAAAGTAGGCCGCCGTAAAGCGGGGATCATACTGATCTATAAAGGCGTAGGGACCATAGTCAAAGCTTTCCCCGGTGATGGACATGTTGTCGGTATTCAGAACGCCGTGGCAGAACCCAACCGACATCCACTGGGCTACCAGCTTGGCGACTCGATCCACCAGCTCATCGTAAAACCGCAGAAACCGGTCCTGCTGGTCCGTAAACAGCCGCACCGAGGGATAGTAAACATCAATGACGTGCTCCAGCAATTTGCTGATCAGATCGGGCTGATTGTGATACTCAAATCTTTCAAAAGTACCAAAGCGAATGTGGGACTTGCTGAAGCGCACCATCACTGACGACCGGGTGGGGGAAGGCTCATCCCCCCGCCAAAGGGATTCTCCCGTTTCAATTAAGCTCAAGGTGCGGGATGTATTCACGCCCAACGCATGGAGCGCCTCTGCCGCCAGCACTTCGCGCACTCCGCCTTTAAGGGTCAGTCGTCCGTCGCCACCCCGAGAATAAGGAGTGGTACCGGAGCCTTTCGTACCGAAGTCGTAAATTTCGCCATCCTTACCCTGCACCTGACCGTATAAAAAGCCACGACCATCCCCCAGGAAAGGGTTGTATTCCCCAAATTGATAGCCGTGGTAACGCAAAGCGAGAAATGGCTCTCGTCCGGAGAACTTGCCAAAAGCTTCGATAAAGTGCTCATCCTCAACGTCAGCAGGATCCAGACCCAGTTGCTGCAAAATATCGTCATTGCGAAATCGGAGCATGTGCTGCGGAAATTCTGCTGCCGCCACCACGTCGTAGTACTCATCTCCCAGGGCTTCTATCACCGGAAGGTATGCCAGAGAAAGTAGCGGATTTGCAGACCGAGTCGAAAAAGTAGTCATGGCACCTAAGAAGAAGGGAAAAGCGGCAACAGTTAGACTCTAACAACAAAAATTTGACTCAAGATACCTTTAGGAACCAAGGCTGGTGGCTATCGCCTCCCTACCCAGAACGGAGACTCCTGGGCTGCCCTGCCCAAAGAACTCTTCCCCTCGCGGGCCATGAATTCGTCAGGAACTTGTTTTGTTTTGCGAGACATCAACCAACAAGTTCCCCCAAGCGAATAAAATTAAGGTCTTAGGTTCATTCATATTCCAGACATTCATTTATGAGAGCGTACCGGGCAGCAGCCGTCCAGATGACCAGTGTGCCAGATTTAGACAAAAACCTGGCCCAGGCCGAAGAAATGATCGATTTGGCGGTGCGCCAGGGGGCAGAGTTAGTTACCCTGCCGGAAAACTTCTCATTTCTGGGCGACGAAGAAGCCAAAATGGCCCAGGCCGACGTTATCAGTAAGGCCAGCGAAAATTTCCTCAAGATTATGGCCCAACGCTACCAGGTGACGCTAATTGGCGGTGGCTATCCTGTACCGGCTAAGGAAGGCAAGGTCTTCAACACAGCCTTGCTGGTCTCTCCCGAAGGCCAGGAACTCATGCGCTACGAGAAGGTGCATTTATTCGACGTCAATTTGCCTGATGGCAATACCTATCGAGAATCCAGCACGGTCATATCCGGGCACCTGTTGCCCGATGTCTTTCCCTCTAAAGACTTCGGCATCCTCGGACTATCCGTCTGTTATGACGTACGCTTTCCTGAGCTGTACCGGCACCTTTCCCAGCAGGGGGCAGAAGTCCTTGTGGTGCCGGCGGCATTTACGGCCTTTACCGGCAAAGATCACTGGCAGGTCTTGCTACAGGCAAGAGCCATCGAGAACACCTGCTACATCATTGCTCCAGCCCAAACAGGCTTCCACAATGCCCGTCGTCAATCCCACGGCCACGCCATGATCATCGACCCCTGGGGTATGGTACTTGCCGATGCCGGCATTGATAAGGGAATCGCGATCGCAGAAATCAATCCTTCCCGCTTATTTCAGGTGCGTCGCCAAATGCCATCCCTCTCCCACAGGGTTTTTCTGTAATCAATACTGATTCCAGTGAACTCTACATAGTTCTTAAACTCATGTAAATTGGTTAAGATGAGTTTTGGCGGTCTGCATGATTGATTGGATGAGTAGCCTCATCGGCAGCACCCTGGTTATTCCCCCCACAGCACTTCACAACATCCCACTTTGGTTAGCTGAGGTTTCAGAAGCCGATATCGAGCCTCTGATTCTAGCCACCGTACTGTTAAGCCTGATTGTAGTGTATCTTTCGGCAAAATTAGGGGGAGAGCTTTGTGCCCGAATTAACCTACCTCCGGTGCTTGGAGAATTGGTCGGCGGGGTTATTGTCGGAGTCTCCGCCCTCCATCTGATCGTTTTTCCAGAAGCTGGCATTGAGCCCAACTCTTTACTCATCAGGGTAGTCGAGATGACTGCCGGTCTTCAGCCCGAAGCTGCGATGCGAGTGTTTGAAGGCGAAAGCGAAGTCATTTCTATTCTGGCAGAACTGGGGGTTGTGATTCTGCTGTTTGAGATCGGATTGGAGTCTGATCTCAAAGAGCTTATTCGCGTTGGCCCCCAGGCCGCCGTTGTCGCCATCATTGGGGTAGTCTTGCCGTTTGCCGCCGGCACCGCTGGCTTAATTGGCCTTTTTGGCATCGCCACCATTCCCGCCGTCTTTGCGGGGGCAGCGCTCACCGCTACCAGCATTGGCATCACCGCAAAAGTCCTGGCAGAACTCCAAAAGCTCAGCTCTAAAGAAGGCCAGATCATCATTGGGGCAGCGGTGTTAGATGACGTGCTGGGCATCATTGTGCTGGCCGTTGTTGCCAGCCTGGCTAAAACCGGAGAAATTGAAGTCCTCAACGTCGTTTATCTGATCGCAGGGGCAGCCATTTTTCTGGTGGGAGCCATTTTTTTAGGACGATTGCTCAGCCCCTACTTTGTCGCCCTGGTTGATCAACTCCGCACCCGAGGTCAGGTGATCATTAGTTCCCTGATCTTTGCCTTTATCCTGTCCTACATTGCCGCCGCCATTCAACTCGAAGCTATTTTAGGGGCCTTTGCTGCTGGCCTTATCCTGGCTGAAACCTCTAAACGTAAAGAACTCGAAGAGCAAATCAGCCCCATTGCCGATATGCTTGTACCCGTCTTTTTCGTTACGGTGGGTGCAAGGACCGATATCAGCGTGCTGAATCCCCTAGAGCCGGCCAATCGAGCCGGGCTAGTCATTGCCTCCTTCCTGGTAGTGGTAGCTATCATCGGCAAAATTGTCACCGGTTTCGCGATTTTCGGGCAACCAGGGGTCAACAAACTGGCCGTAGGCATCGGCATGATTCCCAGGGGAGAGGTTGGCCTGGTCTTTGCCGGGGTGGGGGCTGCCAGCGGCGTGCTATCAGAATCTCTGGATGCAGCCATTATTGTTATGGTGATTCTCACCACATTTCTGGCTCCTCCCTTACTTCGTGTTGTCTTTCGGGATGACCCTACTCCGGTGATTGCCGCAGGAGATGGAAAAACGCTCGTTGATGAAGGCTCGCCAGGGTCTTCGCCAGAAGCAGCTGAGTCATCCACCGAAGGCATCGAGTCTTCTCCTGGAGCCTCCTAGACAAATACTCTGGACATTCCGCCAAAAACCGCTAAACTCATTGGGAATTCATTCAATCTGTTATTTGGGCAAGAGCACCTATGAGCAATTGGCAGGATCGTCGTCGCGTCGTCGCATCCAGACCTGCTCCCATTGGCATTTTTGATAGTGGTGTCGGGGGGCTGACCGTTCTACGGGAAATTTATCGACAAATTCCCAATGAGTCGGTCATCTATTTTGGCGATACGGCACGGTTGCCCTACGGTTCTCGGTCGCCCGAGGAAATTCTTTACTTTGTTCGACAAATCTTGACCTGGATGGAAGCCCAGGGCGTGAAGATGGTCATGATGGCCTGCAATACTAGCTCTGCCCTGGCTTTAGACATTGTTCAGCGAGAATATCCATTCCCCATCCTGGGATTGATTCGTCCTGGTGCCCAGGCCGCCGCTCGCTCAGGCCACACCATCGGTATTATCGCCACCGAAGCAACGGTCAAAAGCAACGCTTACGCCAATGCCATTGGCGAACTAGATCCCAACCACCAGGTCTACCAGGTCAGCTGTCCCGAATTTGTGCCCATTGTCGAACGCAATCAAATCCAACAACCCTACGCCCTACAAACGGCCCAAAAGTATCTAGAACCCTTTATCGAAGCCAGGATAGATACTTTGGTCTATGGGTGCACCCATTATCCTCACCTCGAACCCGTTCTAAAAACAGTGCTGCCAGCGTCGGTCCAGTATGTAGACCCCGCCATTTCGATGGTCTCAGCGGCATCCAGGGAACTTGACGCCCTGGGCTTACGGAGCAACACTCCTGCCTGGTCAACAGAATTCTATGTCAGCGGGTCACCCCATACCTTTAACCGGCTAGCGGTGCAATGGCTGGGCTACAAACCTAAAGTTCGGCAAATACAACTTCCTGCCTTGCCAGTTGGTCAGGTAGGTCAGCCTCAGTAAAGGGAGCCAGGCCTGCCAGCTGCTGTTCAATCCGAGGATGCAATTCTGCCTCTAATGCCCCAGCCCAGGCTACCGGAATATTCTGTTTCGACAGCATACCCGAAATATTTCGTTGAAATATGTCAACTCAAAGCTGGCCTGACAAATTGTCCAGACCAAAGAGTGATATAATAGGCATTCGCCAGTTCGTCGATTAACTCGCTAACCTTCAGGTCGGCTCGTTCGCTCTGAGCGCTTAGCAAAAAGCAAAGCGCTATATACCATCACCAGGTATACGATGGCCAAGGCCGGAATAATCACAAAAGATAGATTGGTAGTCATGGCGGCAGGTTCGAGTGGTAAGAGCGAAAAGGGAAATTTTGACCTAAAGAAACATCGCTACTGCCAACAGTACGCAGCTTACTCCTGTAGAGGAGAGCCCAGGTACAAGCCTTTGTCGCCAGAGGTCAACTCAAGCGATTTTTGCCGTGCTTCGAACTAGCGATGACCAACATCCAGAAAACTGGAGCCTACTCACGGTCTTGCAAGAAGCACACTTGCTGAGAGAGCTGTACCATCTGGCAAGCTGACTCAGATATTTCTTCAGCAAATTCTTAATAGTTATGATAGCACCCCAACCCTTTGATTGATAACGGATTTGGGGGCTACTTTACAAAAATCCATGACAAATTCTAATCTCGCCCATTGGTTTTCTTGCGCTCATGGATAAATAAATTTTATAACCCTCTAAAATCCCTCAAGATTTCGGTGTTATCCGTAGTCTGATCTGGTATTCATGCGAAAAGACACGGATTTAGCGCCACTTATTCTGGGGTTGTCTTAGAATAAAACGAGATATGTAAAAAAACGTAACTGAGCCGCCTTCGTCGGTAGTCCATGACTTCAGTAACTTCTTTATTTGCACCGGTTGAGACCGATCTTGATCTGCTAGCTCAGAACCTCAAAAGTCTGGTCGGAGCACGGCATCCCATTCTTTCTGCTGCTGCAGAGCATCTGTTTGGCGCTGGCGGCAAGCGAATTCGGCCCGCAATTGTGCTGCTGCTAGCTCGGGCCACCACGCCCGATCAAGACATCCTCCCCAAGCACCGTCGCCTGGCAGAAATTACAGAAATGATTCACACGGCCAGTCTGGTGCATGACGACGTGGTAGACGAGGCCAGTGTGCGGCGCGGGGTACCCACCGTACACAGCAGTTTTGGCAATCGCATTGCGGTGCTGGCCGGAGATTTTCTCTTCGCGCAATCATCCTGGTACCTGGCTAATCTAGACAACCTCAGGGTCGTCAAACTACTATCTCAGGTGATTATGGATTTGGCCGAAGGAGAAATCCAGCAGGGTTTGAACCGGTTTGACACCGACCTTTCCATAGAGTCTTATCTCGAAAAGAGCTACTACAAGACGGCTTCACTCATTGCCAATAGTTCTAAGGCAGTTGGGGTTTTAAGTCAGCTCCCCGAAGAGTTGATTACGCAACTCTACAATTACGGTCGGCATCTCGGCTTGGCCTTTCAAATTGTGGATGACATTCTGGACTTCACCAGCACCGACGAAGTCCTGGGTAAGCCTGCGGGTTCAGACCTCAAGAGTGGCAACCTGACGGCCCCAGTCCTCTACGCAATGGCAGAGAAACCCTTCCTCACCAGCTTGATTGAGCGAGAATTCTCAGAACAAAATGACTTTCCCCAGGCGATGGAGTTGATCCATCAAAGCAGTGGTATTGAGCGGTCCCGAGTACTCGCGGCTGACCACGCCCGGATTGCTGTAGAGTGTTTAAATCATCTACCCGCCTCAGCCGCAAGACAGGCGCTCAACGACATGGCTGATTATGTACTGCGGCGTATTTCCTGAGTTACCTGAACTTGCGACTGTACAGGTCCATCGTCACTGAAGACCAGACCTCAACGGCAACGTTATGCCTGCCTTTGCAACCAATCCCCAGGTCATTTGTCTCGGTGAATGCCTGATAGACCGTATTTTTCATTCTTACGACAATACCTCTGCAGAACCTTTTTGGGAAGATTACCCCGGTGGTGCCCCCGCCAATGTCGCGGTTGGGTTAGCCAAGTTAGGTACCCCATCCGGGTTCATGGGCTGTCTTGGCTCAGACGAAGCAGGTCAAATACTTCTGTCGGAGCTGTCAACGAAAAAAGTAAACTGTGCCCAGGTGCAAATTCATCCCACAGCTCCGACCCGGGTTGTTTTAGTGCAGCGCGACGAGCAGGGGGACCGACATTTTGTCGGGTTCAGCCAATCGCCTAAAGACGGATATGCCGATACCCTACTCAATTTAGAGGAGGTCGAGAACAACCCCTGGTTTCAAACCGCATCCGTTTTAGTCACGGGTACTTTGGGGCTAGCCTACCCCCTTACCCATGAAAGTATGGTGCGGGCGCTTCGGTGGGCTCAAGCCAATCAGATGAAAACGGTTGTGGATGTCAACTGGCGACCGCCATTTTGGCCCCAACCCCAGCAGGCCCCAGCCATCATTAAGGAGTTCATCGACCAGGCAGATATTGTCAAATTCTCCCAAGAGGAAGCTCAATGGCTGTTTCGCACCACCCACGCCAGCCAAATTCTTGAGCAGCTGAGTCGACCAATCCTGGTGGTGGTCACGGCTGGGGATAAAGGCTGTCAGTATGCCACGGCAACCGTTGCAGGAGAGGTGCCAGCTTTTCCGGTGGATTGCGAAGACACCACGGGGGCTGGCGACGCCTTCTTAGCGGCCCTGGTCCATTGCCTGTGCAAGGATGGTTTTGATAGTTTGAGTCATGCTGAGCAGCTGCAGCAGACCATGCAATATGCCAGCGCAGCGGGTGCCCTGACGACCTTACGACCTGGAGCCATGGCGGCCCAGCCTCAGGCAGAAGAGGTGAAGGCATTTCTCTACCTGCAACCACCTGCATCCTCAACTGGCCATGTCCCTGAACCCTGAACCACAGTGAGGTAACTCGATGGGTCAAGAGATTGAGCGTAAGTTTCTGGTCGTTAACGACGACTGGCGTCAGGGCGTGAAGGGAAAACTTTACCGCCAGGGCTACATCCCCACTGCCGACGCCCGCACCGTTCGCGTTCGCGTGGTGGAAGACAGGGGATATCTAACCCTGAAAGGCCCGGTTAGCAATCTAACCCGCCCGGAGTTTGAGTACGACATTCCCCTAACCGACGCTCAGACCATGCTGGATACCCTGTGCGAACCGCCTTTAATTGAGAAGTATCGGTATCGACTTCCGATAGGGGCCCTGGTATGGGAGATTGATGAATTTCTAGGTGCGAATTCGGGATTAATCATCGCTGAGGTGGAGCTTAACGCTCCTGACCAGAGCATTGAATTGCCCTCCTGGGTGGGAACAGAAGTTACAGACGACAAACGCTACTACAACGCTAACCTGGTTCGTCATCCATTTTGTAGATGGAATTTGTAGATGGAATTCAGTTTAGAGTGTTCCAGCGAAATCATCATCCAGCCGCTTGAGGGCGATTCAAGGTCATTAGCTCTTACGAGGGCATAGCGAGCCCGATATGTGGATAACTTTTTCGATGGGATACTCTTAGAGCATTCCAGTCAATACTGGACCTAACTCGAATATTGCCGACCCCGCCATTGAGTTGGAGTTCGCAATGCAGATAACCCAATCCGCATAACCGCCGGAACATCTGCTAGCGGGGACAGCCAAAACGCCCATCTGCCCCTGGCTCCGTCAAAGCAGTAGGCGGAAGCAACAGCCGTCTGCATACCCAGGCGGAGAGCCACTAAACCGATATTTACCCCCCAGAGAATTTGCAGCGTCAATGGCCAATCTCCAGAAGTAAAGACTCTCAGCCCTCCCAGAGCGGGTGCCAGCAGCCATGGCAGCGCTTGTACCAGGACCAAAAAAGTGACATCTCCCCAGAGTTGAGCCTGATTTGAGGCATCTTTAAGGTCTAGAGACCGGCCCCACTCCCGCCAGGTTTCTTGCACTCCTTCATACATTCGGACCCGCAAAACCTCGCGACCATCCCAAAAGCCTACTTTTGCCCCCTGGGCGGCCAGATTCCGGGCCAGGGTAACGTCGTCACAGAAGGATCGGCTTGCGGTTTGGTAACCATTTACCTGCTCTAGCCAGGACCGCTTCACCATAAAGCACTGACCATTCGCCATTGTTCGTTGAGGATCAGCACTGCCGCTACCCGCAGGCCCAAAGCGATACACCAGCGTCATAAGCAAGGCTGGCTGCAGCCAAAATTCCCCGGCAGATTTCAATATGAATTGGGGGGCCAGAGACACTAGATCAAACCCATCCTGCTCCATATTGGCGATCAATGCTGAGACTAACCCTGGCTGGGGCTGAGTATCGGCATCAATCCCGAGAAACCATTGGGTCTTCGGTGAGCTGTGCCGAAAGCCAAAATCTAGCGCCCAGGGACGACCGACCCAACCGTTGGGCAACGGGTCATCTATCACCAAGCGCACACGAGAATCCCTTACCTGGTAGGCATGAACAATATCCTGGGTGCCGTCGGTCGATCGACTGTCTACAACCAGAATTTCCCTCACTTCTTGGCCCTGGCGGATCAACCCCTCCAGGCAGGGGCGGATTCTAGCAGCTTCGTTCAGGGTGGGGACAATGACGGCAACGGAGCCAACTTGCTCAGGGATAGTTGAGCCAGGCTGAACGGGAGGGCGTCGAAACGGACCCCTCAACAACCTTGACAGCAAGATAAAGAAAGCCGGAACCTGCATCAGTAGCAGGGCAAAGGCAGCGCAATAGAACCAGTCGGGATAGCCAGACAACTCAGAGGTCAACAAACGAACTTTGCCTACTTCACAACTACCTTGGCCGGGGCAACGGAGGACTCTACCGCCTGGGCCACGCTAGAGGCAGATTCTACAAGAGTGACAGAAGACCGTTGCTGCTGCTGTTTAGCCGACCAGTAACACCAAACCGCAGGGGTTACCCCAGTCACCAGACCCAAAGCGATGGGAACGTAGAAACCAGCCCCCAGGCTCATCACCAGGGCAAAGGCAAAATTAGCAATGTACACCACCAGAGGTAGGGTCAGCTCATCGGCCTGTAACGAGGGAACAACCTTAAAGCCGTACCATCCCAGGGTGCCAACCGTCATGAAAATGACCCCGGTGCCGAACCAACCGGCAAAGTTCTGATAGGGCATACCAAAGAACGCCCCCGGCTGATGCCAGTACCAAAAGGGTAATGCGGTCTGGCTCATGGCCGGGTCAAGAACAAAGTCCCAGGAGGTCAGTAGCGCTGCACCAATGGCAATTGCAAGAACAGACCGCCCCCAGAAGTAACGTCCAGGCCCCGTCTGGGACAACAAACCACCCCGAGCCAGCAATAGCGAGGACAGGCCCAAATAAAACCAGGACAGGGGAATTGTGAAGGGCACTAACCCGGCGACCTTATACCCCAAGCCATTGAGGTAGGTGTAATGACCAAAGGGGAACCCCGTACTGGTACCCAGCAGCTCACTAGCCAGGGAAATTCCGATGGCGGCTCCGGCAAATAGACCAAGGGCCTTGAAGCCCATGGTGCGGTATGCGAAAAGGCTCACGGCAATGGTGCCCAGCACAATGTAGCCAACGCCACCCCCCGCCATGCTCCAGCGAAACATCGTCTGCCCGGCGGGGATGTATTGCAAAATTTCGGCGTGGGGAACAACCCAGAGCAGCCCCGCCAAGCCAAACGCCATAGCGACCAGATGACCGTACAGACAATATCGCTCAACTTTAGTCATAGGATTCCTCATGGTTCTTCCCAATAGCATTTGCCGGGTAGCGCATTCACTTGCCCAGCTTCAAAGTAAACAGCAGAACCTGAAGCCTGCTTATGGCAGCTGGGTGGCGGCGATGCGAAGTGGGTACAAGGCTGTCTGCAACAGCCGATATTGCAATCCTGCCTTAAATCCTAAGTTTTGTAAACGTCAGCTTTGGTTCTGTTGCGATGTTACTTCACTTGCGAAAGATAATTTCCCTAGCAGTAAAGCATTGTAGTTCCCTGATATCAATCTTTTTAAGCTCGTCTACGGGTTGAACACCGTGTAGAAACTGGGAAAACCGGCTAAGATGACGGCAGAAAGGCTTGCTACCCAGCGCTATGGCTCGCATAACCATGACCGGCCCCCTGATTACCGTTCGCCCACTGCAATATCGGGACCTGGATGACTTGAAGCAGTGGGAGGTCGAAGATTTAGATGCTGGAGATGATGACTTAGCTCCGGCGGAGATTTTGTCGTGGTTGAGCTACCAGAGGCGATGGTACGGGCCACTCAAGCTGATGAGCTGGCTCCCTCAGCCCTTTCAGCAATCCCATGCCACCTTTGTGGCAGAGTCAAACCACATCCCTGTAGGGCTAATTCAGGTTTCTCCCTTTAATCGAACCCGCAGTACCTGGCAAGTCGACAACATCATCATTAATCGTTCTGCCGTTCAAAAAGCGACCGCCTCGGGGTTTATGGATGTCGGTTCGCGGCTGCTGCGTCACTGCTTTGAGGCAGTCTGGGAAGCTCGAACCTGGATGTTGGAAGTCAACGTTACTCACAAGACCGCTCTGGCACTGTATCGCTTCAATGGATTCCAGCCCCTGGCGCAAATTACCTACTGGTCTTTAATGCCGGAGCAGATTCAGCAGCTTGCCCAGCGCGATCCAGATTTGCCCAATCTACTACCGGTCAGTAATGCCGACGCCCAGCTGCTCTATCAGCTTGATACTGCTTCCATGCCTCCCCTGGTGCGTCAGGTATTTGACCATCAAATTCAAGACTTTAAGACCAACATCGTCGGTACCGCTTCGGCAACCGTGAGTCGGGTAGTTCATCAGCTGGAGATCGTTAGCGCCTATGTGTTCGAGCAGCAGCGCAAAGCGGCCATTGGCCATTTTCAGCTGACCATTTCAAGGGACGGCAAGCAACCCCACGAAGCGGATTTAACGGTTCATCCGGCTTATACCTGGCTTTACCCTGAGCTGATGACTCAGATGGCCAAAATTCTCCAGCCCTTTCCTGACCAGCCCCTACGTCTGACCTCCCTCGATTATCAGCCGGAGCGAGAAGAATACCTGCTGAACCTGAAGGCGGTTCCCGAGTCCCATGCCCTGCTGATGTCTCGCTCGGTCTGGCACAAAGTTCGGGAAGCAAAACCCATTTCCCTGGAAGGACTACAGCTTTCTGACATGCTCACCGGGCTCCAGCCCTCGGGCAAACCGGTCCCCGGTCGCATGACCTGGTCGGCTGAACGTTGGCAGGCCATTACCCGTCATCCTGACCTCAACGAGGATGGTAATTCCAAACCCCGGTTTCCCTCTCAAGATGCTGATTCATGAAGTATGTCTCGGCCCTGGGACTGGATATCGGGCGTAAACGAATTGGCGTTGCTGGCTGCGATCGCAGCGGTCTTATTGCCACCGGGCTGACTACCTTAGAACATTGCTCTTTTCGAGAAGTAGTCGAGCATCTGCAGGCTTTAGTCGAAGAACGCCAGGTTGAAACCCTGGTGGTCGGTCTGCCCTACACCATGGCAGGACAGGAAGGATTTCAAGCTCGACGGGTAAAAAAATTTGCCCAGCGTCTATCCAGGGCACTGAATCTGGACCTGGCCTATGTTGATGAACGTTTGACCTCCGTCGAAGCGGAACAGCTGATTCAGGCCGAACGCCGTTCTCCCTCCCGGAATAAGGCCTTGATAGATCGGAAGGCCGCCGCTATTATTCTGCAACAATGGCTGGATGACCAGAGAATCCGGTAACCATGATGGGATATTCTGATAACACTGGGGAAGCTACCCATGGCCAGTTCAAGCCGTTTTTTCTGCTGCCCCATTGCCAAGCCGACCTGTTCAGGTCAATTTTGTAGCTCAGAGCAGCCTCTATGGCGAACGAAGCCCAACCTTTTGACGATTCTGCCCTCGTTTTAACCGATGATTTTGGTCGGTTCTTACCCTGCCAGGTAGAACACCAGTTCCACATCCATGGACGTGAATATCTGCTGCTGCTACCCATTGATGCCCCGATTGAAATTTTCGCCTGGCAAACCGAAGACAGCGAAGACGGTGAAATGCTGGTTGATATCGAGGAAGAAGAAATTGACCAGGTTTTCTTGACCGCAAAAGCCGTTCTGGCAGAGCAAAACCTCATGCTACAACGTACCGCCATCACCCTCACTGCTGCCGGTGAACTCCCCGAAATGGGGGAAGATGACGCCCTGACCCTGGAAATTGAGGATGCGGACGGAGACGGACAAGCGGTCACAGAAGAGTTTCAAATTCTAGCCACCTGTTTTCACGAAGACGAAGAATATACCCTCTGTACGCCCCTAAATCCCCTCCTGATTTTTGCCTGCCGCAATGCCAAAGGAGACCTTGAGGTGGTTACCCCCGAAGATTTTCGGACTATTCAGAAAGAGCTAGAGGAAAAACTGTTCGATATGCTCGACGACTAGCTGCTCTCCAGAGGTTCGGGATCCTCCTCTCGCAAAATCGCTCACCACAATGCAGCTTTAATAAAATCTCTAAATCGTTACAATCTGGATAGCATTTCCATAGAGCGAGTTATGGCAAAAGGGTCTAGGTGGATTAAGTGGAGCTTTTGGGGATTAGTCGTTCCCGTAGCCACCGGGGTGGCTGCCTGGCAGGGATGGGCCTGGTGGAGTTGGGTCACCTCCCCGGTCTCAGCAGCAACCACTGATGCAGTCGAAGCAACTGCGGTTCAAATTGCCATTCCCACCGGAACGTCGGGACAACAGATCGGTCAAGACTTAGAATCGGCTGGTTTGATTCGCTCTGCCCTGGCCTGGAATCTCTGGTCCCGGTGGCAGGCGTTTCGCAATGAGGAGGGGGGCTTTCAGGCCGGAACTTACGCCATTGACCCGACCGCTTCCATGGTCGACATCGCTCAGGTGATCTGGGATGGACAGGTGCTACAGACCTCCTTCACCATTCCGGAGGGCTGGAATCTTGAACAGATGGCTGAAGCGTTTCAGCAGCAGGGTTTTTTTTCGGCCAGCGAATTTTTAGCCGCTACCCAACAAATCCCCCAAGACCAGTATCCCTGGTTACCGGATGACATTCCCCATTTAGAAGGATTTTTGTTCCCCGACACCTATCAGCTCCCGATGGATCAGATCACTGCCCCAGCGGTAGTTGACGTCATGTTAGACCGGTTTGAAACCGTCGCCTTACCGATCTACCAGGAAACTCCCGAGCCTAACCTTTCCCTCCTGGAGTGGGTTACCCTAGCCAGCATTGTTGAAAAAGAATCGGTCGTTCCAGATGAACGCAATTTGATTGCCGGAGTCTTTACCAATCGATTGGTCAGGGGCATGCCCCTGGGAGCTGACCCGACGGTAGAGTACGGTCTGGGTATCCGCCAGACCAAAGACCAACCCCTCACCTGGACCCAGGTTGAAACGCCTTCTCCCTACAACACTTACCTGAACCCGGGTTTGCCCCCCACTCCCATTGCTAGCCCTGGGCAAGCTAGCTTAGCGGCTACTCTGTCCCCTGAAGCAACAGACTATCTCTACTTCGTCGCCCGCTATGATGGCACCCATGTGTTTAGCCGTACTCTGGCCGAACATGAAGCAGCCCGGGACGAAATTCGAGCTAATCTGGATAATTAAAGCCTGTTCAAGCCCGGTAGGAAAATTTTGCCTGGGAAACGTCGTTGTTTTCGCACTGGGCTTAAAAGGAGGCCTGTTGAGTTTCCCCCTTAGTTCAGTCCCGTTTGGCATCAAGCTCCTGGGCTTAGCGTTTCGGGCTCAGGTCTCAAGCGGTTCTGCATCATCATGATTTTCAATCCATCCCTATTGCAACCTGATTTAGTACTGGGCGGCAACGTCCTCCAGCTTAATCCCGACATCTTGCGTCGCCATAACCTCGGCGGCCTGGTGCTGGATGTTGACGACACCCTGGTTCCCCTCCGACGGAGCGAAACTTTGCCCGAACTTTTGGAATGGATGCAGCCGATTAAATCGGTCGCCACAGTGTGGTTGGTCAGCAACAACGTCAACACTGCCCGGATTCAGCGCATCGCGTCATTCTTCGACGTTCCTTACCTGTCTAGTGCCCGCAAACCATCCCGACGCAAACTTAAGCAGGCGGTACAGGCCATGAACCTGCCTGTTCAGCAGGTGGCGATGGTAGGAGACCGACTATTTACCGACGTTCTCGCCGGTAATCGGGTGGGGATGTTCACCATTCTCGTCGATCCCATTCCGGCAGTCCTCGACCATCCAGCCCATCGGGGACCTCTGAGAACACTGGAAATAGCCATTTCCAAGTCGTTAGGGGTGAATTTGCTGCACTCGACTCCCGATAAGTTTTAGGCCCTGGGTTCAAGAACGTCCCATCCTGAGGAACGTCCCATCCTGAGGAACGTCCCATCCTGAGGAACGTCCCATCCTGAGGAATGAGGATTGTATCACCTCCCATTTTTGTAGGGCAGGCAGCTTGCCTACCTTTGCACAGCCGAGACAGCTATCCCACAGGATTGAATTCTGATTCCTCAGGGATTTTCCCATCCCCAACATCGTCCTGTCCCGTTCTCCCTGAGCAATTGCCCCAGGACTTGGTACCAAGGTCGGCCCCGGGTGAAACAAGGACATCAGCCCATCAGCCTGAGGCTGTCGTTGGTGAAGCGTCCCCAGCGAGGATGCTTCATTGGTTAGAAGCTCGGGTTAGAAGCTCGAGATTGGCTCTAAACCTGGTCCAAGTTTCTCCATGGGAAAATAAAGAAAAGATTACGAATATTACGGAAGGTGTTCCCCCCTGTCATTATGTAACTAAGGATAAATAAGGGTCACGTTTAATAAAGACCCTTTAAGATAATAAACTCCTAAATTAGGGGTACTGTTGCAGCCGCAGCGGGACCCCTAAATTTTTGTCTTTTGTAGAGATCCGTGAGTCGAGCCTTAACCATCGTTGTCAAAATTGGTACTTCCAGCTTAACCAGGCCAGAGTCTGGGCAGCTTGCCCTGTCTACGATTGCTTCACTGGTGGAAACCCTGTGCCAGATACGCCAGATGGGCCACCATGTTGTGCTGGTGTCATCGGGAGCCGTAGGAGTGGGTTGCCGTCGGCTCAACATGGCAGAGCGACCCAAAACCATTTCTTTGAAACAGGCCGTCGCTGCCGTGGGTCAGGGGCGGCTCATGCGAGTATATGACGATCTGTTTTCCTCCCTCAACCAACCGATTGCTCAGGTCCTCCTGACCCGTAGCGATCTGGTCCAACGATCTCGCTATGTCAACAGCTATCGCACCTTTCGCCAGTTAATACGGTTGGAAGTGATTCCCATCGTGAACGAGAACGACACCGTTGCCGTCGAAGAACTAAAGTTTGGCGATAATGACACCCTCTCGGCCCTAGTGGCCAGCCTGATCGGTGCCGATTGGCTATTTTTACTCACCGATGTAGATAAACTCTACTCCGCAGATCCCAGATATCATCCCGATGCCAAACCCATTCACCGCATCGAAAAATTAGAAGAAATCACCGCGCTGAAAGCTGTCGCAGGCCAGCGCAGTACCCAGTGGGGGACCGGCGGCATGGTCACCAAACTCGAAGCCGCCCAAATCGCCACGACCGCAGGTATTCAAACCGTAATCACCGACGGCAAGAAGCCCAGTAATATTTTGAGCGCCATAGCGGGGGAAGCTATCGGCACCCAATTTGCCCCTCATCCCTCTCCAAACCGGGGCCGCAAGCGATGGTTAGCTACCAGCCTGGTACCGGCAGGGCGGCTGTATGTCGATGCCGGGGCCGTCCGAGCCCTGGTTGAAGGAGGAAAATCACTGCTTGCAGCTGGAATTGTCGAAATTGAAGGGGATTTTGCCCCTAAAGATGCCGTTGTTTTATGCACCGTTGAGGGCAAAGAGTTAGCCCGTGGCTTAGTCAACTACGGGAGCTCTGATCTGAGAAAAATTCTGGGGCACCACTCCGATGAATTCCCCAAAATTCTGGGTTACTCCGGGGCCGATACCGCCGTTCACCGGGATAACCTGGTTCTAGCCAACCAGTACCGAGATATGCCACTGCCTTAGAAACCATCGGAAAACCTGGCAACCTCGAAGTTTTTAACCTGGTTCATCACAGAGCGCCCATGAACCCGGTGCTTCCCGAACATCTTCCCAGCCCTCTGGTTCATGGGGATAACCCTTGCAACTTGAATAACCTCAAACTAAGGGGATCCAAAGCTCATCAAATCTGCGCCTGACCGATTGGAAAACCGCTCTATGCCTTCGTCCTTGAGCTGCAATATGTTGAGCAGCGGATGAACAATTCGGTTCCCCTAAAATCTAAACATGAGCTGAATCTTTCATGCAGGATATTAAGATAAAGCCTAAAGCCGCCCCAAAACGTTAAGGGATTGATTTCATGGTGATGGCAGACAAATTAGCCGCCGATTGGCTGACTCGGCTTAAATCAGACAAGCCCGGACAGTCTGAGGCGGAATATCGTGGTGTCGTCAACTGGCTATTGGGAAATTCCCCAGAGAACCTTCAGACCCTAACTCCAGAAGATGCTGCTGTTGCCATGCGGGCAATGGAATATCGGTACCGGATCTTTGTGCAGCGGTACTGGAGCGTTAGCCCCGAAATGGGATACCGCCGCTTAATTAAACGGTTGAGTAGTTTATTTTTAGTCCGCAGTAAGGTCAGCACCTGGATTGCCCTGAGCCGAGATCGCCGCCGCACCGTAGTGGATGTGATTCAAGAAGTCATTCAGGAAATGATGCGCAGCGACCGGCACCTGGCCCAGCACTTCGAATGGATTGCCCAATGCACTTCCAATTCTCGCCTGCGAAATTTAATCATGCTGGCCAGCGTTGAAGAATATTGCCTGCGGCCCATACGCAACCAACCCCTGATCGTTTACCGCTTTGTCAATTACCTGAGGCGTAGCCAGAAAGGCGGCATGACCCAGGTGCCTACGGGAGAACTCATTCGATTAGTCTCTGAAGAAATCACGGGAGAAGAGGGCGAAGAATCCTTAAGTCTATTAGATATTCAGGCCCTGAGTCGCTATCAAGAAGAGCAAAGCCTGCTGGAACAAACCCAGCAGCGCAGTGATGTCAAAAATTCGTTCAAAACCTACCTTAGCCGTAACTTAGACGAAACCGCTGTGCAATGGCTGGAACTTCATCTAAAAGGGTGTTCCCAGGAATCTATCGCTCAGACTCTCAACCTGCCGATCCAACAGGTTTACCGACTCCGAGAAAAAATTAGCTACCATGCGCTCCGCATTTTCGCCCTCAGAGAACAACCCGCGCTGGTCCTGAACTGGCTGAAAACGTCCCTGCAAGAACACAACTTTGGCCTGACGGTTGCCCAATGGCAGGCCTTCTGGAACCAACTAAGCCTTGAACAGCAAGCTATTCTAAGTGGTTACCAGGAGGGAAAATCAGCAAAGGAAATTGCCAAAACCACGGGCCTGACGGTCAAACAGGTGCAGGGTCAATGGGTGCAACTTTATTTACAGGCCCAGGACTTGAGACGTTGAGCATACCTAAACCTTATCCAAGTCCAGAAGGGGAGTTTTTCCTGAGGGAAAACTCCAGGCTTCGAGCTGGGCTTGGTATAAAAGCCCAAGGGATACAATAAGTCTTCTTTCTAGAGGGGAGTATATTTGCCGATTTCCAATTTTGATGAATAGGATAAAGGTATCCAGATTTCAGGCAGACCCATGGTGAACTCAGACGCTCCATCGGACCCCTTATCAGGCCAAGCTAATTCCGGGTTAAGACCCGACTCTGAATCCGGGCCAGATTGTTTTGATATAGACCAGATGCTGTCGCTGGTTGATACCATTCTGCCCTTCGAGGCCTGCCTGTATTATCAGGTTTTACCCTTATCCCTCAGTTCATCTCACCTCAACCTGGGAATTGTTAACCCTGAAGATACTGCCGCTACAGACTACGTCAGACGCCAACTGGCTTATGTAAACTATTCTTTAGCCACCAGGCAGATTCCCTCTAACTGGCATCGAGATATGTTGTCGCATTATCTCAGCCACAAAGCCAAAACCAGAGCCAAAACCAAACCATCCCCCTCTGCCCATTCAAGTTCCCAGGCTCAGTCTTCAAACCAGCCTTCTAGCCCTTTGACCGCGACTGAACAAGCAACCTTTATTCTCGATAGTTCGACATCAATTCCTGCGGAGTATTATAGCGTTCCGACAGCAGCTCCCGATGAACAATCCGCCTCTAAACCAGCGTCTCAGTTGAATGGCTCGCGTCAGGGCCAGCTTAGACCAACTGCGAAAACAACACCTGCTGCCGCTCCCAAACCATCGGTAGCCAAACCGCCATCTTCCAACGCCAGGCAGAAGGAACGGCCCCAGCCCCTGGATTTAAACTTGCCAGTTGCCAAACAGCCCGTAAGTTTGGACACCTTGGGTAACCTGCCTCCCAAAGCCCTTACCCAGGCTCTGCTGAAACGAGTATTACAGGACGGAATCGGCAGACTGTATTTTGAACGCCGAGAAACCAGGGGCCGCATTTTGTGGAGTAAAGATGGCATTGTGCAGGCCGTTCTAGATGACCTGCCCCTACCGCTCTTCCAAAGTGTGATCAACGAACTGAAACAGCTGACCCATCTACCCTTGATAACAGCCCAAAAAACTCGACAGGTTGAAATTGAGCGCACCTATCGCCAAGAGCGCGTAGTCTTGCGATTTCGGCTAATTGCCAGCTCCCATGGAGAAGAAGCGACTCTGCAGGTGCTGCGGGGAGCAGCCCTAAAGTTTTATCAACAGCAGCAAATCGACCAGCTCGGTCAAGATGCCCTGACCTTTGCCCATCGCCTGCAAAGCCAGATTGACCAGATTCGAGATCGCGCCCGCCAGACATTTACCCTGGAAGGAGTCTCGGAAACAACCCTGACAACCATTAGCCACTTACTGAAAGACATTGATTCCGAGATCAATCAGCTCATTCAGCGGCACAACAAGCAATAGCACACTGTAGCGCTTAGCTATCTGCTTTAGAACCCCAGGAGCCTGTCAAACGACCAAAATTGACCTTAAATTCATCTAACCCCAGCCAGTTTCCTAAGCGATCCTCATCCCAGGAAGCCGAGAGCGCACCATAGCTCAGCCCCAACACCCCAAGCCCAAAACAGCCCAGGGTAGCCAGTAACACAAAATAAGACGGAAGCTCAACCACCTCATTAATCAGCAAAAAATAGCTGACAAAAAAGGTGAGCACCCCAGCAAAAGTAGGAACCCCAGAGAAAAGAATCATTCGCTTAAGCATGCGCCGACTGACAGCCTCTGGAATGGCGGCATCTTTAGCCTGGCTGGAAAGAGTTGCCTGACGAGTTTTGGCCTGATTGCGCTGCTTAGCTTTTGCTCCACTGCCCTTAGATGCTGCCTTGGCTTTAGACCCAGACACTTTAGACCCAGGCGAATTGTCGTCGCCTTTACGTTTGCCAGGCTCAAAGGGCAGAGACTTTCGTGAAGATTCGGGAGCCATAGGAATAGACTGATGACGACCTGGAACTTAAATTCCCTGATTTGCCCGTGACCTCATCAGCCAGCCGCTGCAGGTGCGGAATGCAAATCACCTTAGAAACCGTTAGCCGCGAATGCCCAGCTTTTGGATCAGGTTCCGGTAGCGCTCAGTGTCTTTCTTGAGCAAGTAGGCCATAAGGCGCTTACGCTGACCAATCATCTTAAGTAGACCACGACGGGAAGAGTAGTCTTTCTTGTTCTTCTGGAGGTGGGCACTGAGTTGGTTAATCCGCTCGGTAAGCATAGCAATCTGCAGATCAACGGACCCAGTATCGGTTTCGTGGATTTGATATTCGGCAATGAGTTCTTGCTTGCGCTCTTGCAACAAAGTCATGGGAAAGCTTGATTTGAATTGGTTAGATTTTACGTCAGGTCTATCACTATAACACAGTAACCCCCTACTGACTCAGCCAGGCAATGGCTTCGCGCATCCAGCTTTCGGCATCGGCAGACTTTTGCAGGGGGGTCTGACGGCTCACGGCTTGGAGGGCCTGGTAGATTTCAGACTGACTATATCCCAGGGCCGCTAACGTGGCTTCTACTTCTTCATGAACAGAGGGCGTCGGACCTCCAGCGGGCATCGGGGTCAGGCCGGTTTGCTGCCAGGCTTCAAGCTTGCTCTTGAGCTCTAATACAATTCGCTCTGCGGTTTTACTGCCGACCCCAGGGGCTTTAGAAATGAGGCGAGTATTACCGGCTACAATCGCCCGCACCAGTTCTACATCTCCCAGGGCATCCAGCAAAGCTAGAGCCATTTGAGGGCCAATGCCGCTCACCCCAATTAGCTGGCGGAATAATTCTCGTTCTTCTCGTTGGCTAAAACCAAAGAGAACAATCTGATCATCCCGAATTTGCAGGTGGCTGAACAACTGTATCACGTCCCCAATAGGGGGTAGGTCTGCCAGGTGGCGGGCGGCAACCTGCAGGTCATACCCGGCCTGGTTGACATCCAGAGTCACGATAATTTTGTGGTTGCCCGGCTTTTGGACATCGGCCAGCACCCCCTTGAGGTAGCTAATCATGACAAGAGTGTTTCAACGAAATCATCATCAAGCGGCTTGAGGGCGGTTTAAGGCCACGAGCTACGGCGCGGACATGGCGAGTCCGCTGTTTAAGCACCTGTTTAGATGGCATACTCTACACAACCATCATTTTTTTGTAGCGTCAGAGTCTTTGGCACGGGAGCGTTCTGACCGTTGTTCCGGTGAGGGTTGAGCGCCCGCACCGGGTTTGGGTTTGGGACGACGAGTTGCCGATGGAGGCGGGCTTGGGGTTGGGGCCTCGGGCTGCAGGTGGCTACGGCCATTTTGAATAATATGCAGCATTTGAGACAGCTGCTGCTCTACCTGCCCCAAAACTTGATCGGCATAGGCGTCGGACTCCTGTTGTATCATCGCCTGCTCAGATAGGGCATCTTGCCGCATAGATTCCCATTCGCGCTGGGCCTGTAGCTGCATTTGCTCGATGTCGGCCATCACCTGGGATCGCAAACTATCGCATTCCTGCTGAGCCTGGCTCTTAATCTGCTGGGCCATTTGCTCAGCCTGGCGCACAATGCCCAATTCGTCGAGCATTTGAGCCGCCTGTTGCTCTGCCGCGGCAACGAGATCTCCGGCATAGCGTTCAGCCTCGGAAATAATAGCGTTACGACGTTGCAGAATATCTATCGCCTGGCGAAAAGCCGGAGGCAAATTGAGCCGAATCGCGTCCAGCTGGTCCAGCAGCTGGTCTTCATCGATCATGGTGCGCCCACTGAAGGGAACCCGTGGACTACCCAAAATAATTTCTTCGAGCTTGTTCAGCTCCTGCTGAATATCTATATCTCCGACGGTGGGGACGAAACCGGACTGTCCGGCACCGTCGGTGGTGGATTCTGCAGCAGATCCATTTCTTTGGGCGGGAATTCGGGCTGGGTCTGGGCGTAGCATTGGCATACGTCTCGCGCTACATGATCAGGAACAAGATGACCGATGGGGCCGCCAAAGCGGGCAATTTCTTTAACCAGACTACTGCTGAGGAAGCCATATTCAGTAGATGTTGCCAGAAACAGGGTCTCGATGTCATCGGCGAGGGTTTTGTTGGTATGAGCCATTTGCAGCTCTTTCTCAAAATCTGAGAGTACCCGCAACCCCCTGAGCAAAACCTTAGCCTGATGCTGATGAGCATAGGTAATGGTCAACCCATCGTAGTAGTCAACATCGACATTATGAAGATGGATCACCGTCTGCCGAATTTGTTCTAGCCGCTGTTCAATTGGGAACAGGGGAACTTTATTGGGATTACTGGATACCAGAACAATAACCCGTTCAAATAGGCGACTGCCACGGGAGATAATGTCTAAGTGGCCTAGGGTAATCGGGTCAAAGCTGCCAGGATAAAGCGCAATCAAACCAGCATATTTTTGTACCAATGAAGCGATTATAGCGGACTTAGCTGGCCTGTAGTTTTTTCAGATAAATTCGGTCGCAACGGGGTGTTTCTACCCCGGTGGCGGGCAAATAGCCGGATGATTCGTAAAGTCGGCAGGCTTCCTTTAAGACCGAAGCAGTTTCAATCCAGATGTGATGAAAGCCTCGCCGTTGAATCTCGGTTTCTAAGCAAGCCAGGAGATATCGCCCCAGCCCCTGACCTCTTACCTGAGGCAGCAGATACATTTTGCGAATTTCTACCGCCTTTTCGCCTCGGCTGACCGGATAATACCCGGCTGTACCCACCAGAACCTGGTCATGCTCTACAACCCAAAAAGCCCCTCCGGTTTGCCAGTAATGGGTTTCGACATCAAAGGCATCCTGATCGGTAGCATCGGGTTCGCAGGACAATCCATATTCTTGTAAAACTTCCCCAATGAGAGCTATAGCCGCTTGACGATCTTGAGGCTGCCAGGCCCGAATTGCAAAATTTCGGTAGGTATCGCGGTAATTCGGTTGAGTCAGCATAAATTCCAAATGCGCTTCCAGAGCAGAAATTCCGTCATGCAACGGCAGTTCAGATCTATCTCAGATATAAACTAGCTATGGATTCTAGGTTCAGGATGCAGCCTGGACAGAATTTGGCTTTCAACCCGAGCCAGTTCTTCAAGTCGAAGATTCACCTGTTGAGGGTCACAGCGATTGCAGGCCAGCACCCAGTAGATGCCGTAGTGGCGAGCCTCAGAGGCCATCAACCCCCGATAAAACGCCGCTAGTTCAGGGTTGGGACAGTGTTCTGCCAACAGGCCAAGTCGCTCGTGGCTGCGGGCTTCAATGAGGGCAGAAACCAACAGCAGATCTAACTGGCGATAGGGCTCGTCGCGCCGTACCTGTTCCCGCAATCTGGCTCCGTAGGGAGGTGGCGGCAAAGGACCGAGGGGAACCTGCCGCCGTTCCAACCACTGATTCACCTGCTCGAAATGGGTGAGTTCTTCCTGGGCAATCGCCGTCATGGCCCTGACCAGTTCGGCATCTGACGGATATCGGTTGATCAAACTCAGGGCCACCCCTGCGGCCTTGCGCTCACATTGAGCATGGTCCAGCAAGACCAGATCTAAATGGGCCAGGGCTTGCTCGACCCAGGCAGGAGAGGTAGGAGTTTGGAGAAACTTAATGGTGGCGGGGGCCGACGTCATAGGGCTCCTGGGTCGAGCGAAGCGTTCAGATGACAGAACTCTGCGGGAACAGCCTGATATGTCAACCTTACACTAAGGAATGGGGATTCAATAGCGTTGGATAGCCGTCTCGGCTGTCCAAGAGCAGGCAAGATGCCTGCCCTCCAAAAATTGGATGTTATAAAATCCTCATTCCTAAGCTTAGGCTAGCGGCGCGTCTTAAACGGCCTAAACGTCGGTCTTTTTAACAGCTTCTTTTTGACGATTTAAATAATTGATCAGGGCCTCTAACCCGAGGCGATAGCTGTCGACGCCAAAGCCAGAAATTTGCCCTACTGCTACGGGGGCAATGTAAGAATGGTGGCGAAAGGGTTCGCGTCGGTGGATATTACTGAGGTGAACCTCTACCGTGGGCAGGTCGACGGCTGCGATCGCATCTCTCAAAGCCACACTGGTATGGGTATACGCCCCTGGATTAATCAAAAGCCCATGTTTCTGGTTCAGCGTGGCTTGAATACAGTCAACCAGAGAGCCTTCGCTATTGGACTGAAAAAACGAAACCCTTACCCCCAGCTGTTGGGCCAGATCCCGCAATTCCTCGTTGATAGAATCCAGGGTTTGGTGACCATAAATTTCTGGCTCTCTCAGCCCCAACATATTAAGGTTAGGACCATGAATGATCTGAATGTCGAACACGGGACGCGCAAGCAAACGATTGATTGGCCAGAGGCATCATACCCTGTAGCAGACGGGGAATGGACCGCCAGCTACAAGAATTCCCCCAAATAAAAAGATTCAACACTAACCACAACCACCAATCTACTTTTGGATGATGGTTGCACGCTGAATCAATCGAGAGATTCTAACTTTAGATTGTATGCTCGCCTTTGCAGTTGAACAGCCTTTGCCGTGACTCTTACCGTCTTGGTTCATCAACAGGAATAGGGATCAACTCGGGCTCTTGCTGAGGCTCGGGTCCAAATAAGGTATCAATTACCTTATCTACCCACTCACGCAGTTTTTCGAGAGCCTTTTCGATGTAATCCATTAGGACAAAACTCCTTGCTGGCATACGCTATCTCGGAAGGCTTCCCCGAGACAAATCCCAAGTTAATCGTCGGGATCACGCTTTTTACATAACCCCATCATAACCAATCGGAGCAAATGATCAAGGGACCCATCGACAGAAATGGCGGGTTGAGAAAAAATTTCAGGTTCTTTTTATGGGACTGTACTCCCCATTGAGCAGTCGTCGCCGCAGGTGATCTAAAGCCGAACAGGCGCTTAAATGCCGGACCCAGCCACGGCCTCGAAAACTAGCGAAGTGGTGCTCAAAACTGTAGACCTGTCCTTCTGGCGTAGCTAACCCCAGGTAGACCAAACCCACCGGCTTGTCGGCGCTGCCTCCCCCAGGACCAGCAATACCGGTAATACTCAAAGCCCAGTCAGTCTGCAAGCTGGCTTTTGCCCCCAGGGCCATTTGTTCAGCCACGGTGCCGCTAACGGCCCCCTGCTGAGCAAGAGTTGCTGCGTCAACCTGCAGTAAATTCACTTTCACCTGATTGTCGTAGGCAATGATGCCGCCGTGGAAATAGGCAGAACTGCCGGCTACGGTGGTTAACATATGGCCCAAACCACCACCCGTACAAGATTCTGCCACCGCTAGAGTTTGTCGGCGCTGCAACAGCAAATCGCCCACCACTGTAGCCAGAGTGTCATCATCCGTGCCATAGCAGTCTGCCCCCATCAGGGCTTTGATTCCCATTTCCACAGGCTGAATCAGGTCGAGGGCAGCCTCACGGGTAATGGCTTTGGCACTAATGCGGAGTCTGGCTTCTCCCTTACTGGCGTAGGGCGCTACAGTGGGATTGCCCTGGCTCAGAAAATCCGCCGCCCGTTCTGCCATGGCCGCTTCACTGATGCCCCAAAACCGCAGTATGCGGCTGACGATGGTGTCTTGAACCCAGCCGTTGGCCTGCAGGTAAGGTACCGCGGTTTCTCGCCACATGGTCTGCATTTCTTGAGGCACGCCGGGGAAGGTCATTAGCACCAGGCCGGGGCGGGGTTCCCAAATCAGCCCTGGGGCGCTGCCCTGGGGGTTGGGCAAAGTTACAGCACCCTCCGGCAGGAGCGCTTGTTTGCGATTGCTGGGGGACATAACCCGACCCCGGCTGACAAATTTTGCCTCGATATCCGCCAGAATTTCAGGGTGCTCTACCAGGGGAGCACTAAAAAAATCAGCCAGGGTTTCGGTGGTCAGGTCATCTGGGGTTGGACCTAAACCCCCCGTAAATAAAATCAGCTGCGACCGTTCGCAGGCGATGGCAACGGCCTGCTTGATGCGGGTCGGGTTATCGCCCACCACAGACTGGTAATAGTGGGGAATACCTAGAGCGGCAAGTTCTTGGGCTAAAAATTGAGCATTGCTGTTGAGAATCTCTCCTAACAGCAACTCAGTACCGATGCAGATGAGTTCGGCGCTTCTGGTCATGCAACATTGCTCATTTCATGGCGGAACAGTGTCATTATGACGGAATTACGACCCATGACATCGCAAATCAGGGGACAGGCCCCCTCCCTCATTGACTGAATCTATGACAACCCCTATCAGGCAGCACATTCCCTGGACTGCCCCCCTGTTGAAGCTGATCATGGGGGGCCTGATTGTACGTACTCTGGTTGCGATCTGGTTATTTCCGGGCTTTGACGAAGCTTACTACTACCTCTACAGTCGCCATCTGTCGTGGAGCTATTTCGACCATCCGGCGATGGTGGCGTTAACGACCGGGGTGGGCTGGTGGCTCACGGGCATTATTTCGCCATTGACCATTCGCATTGGGGCTTTGCTGCTGTACTGCCTCAGCCTGTGGCTGCTTTATCGGGTGGCTACCCGAATGTTTTCCCCCGCCGTGGGCCAAATGACCATTGCCCTGGTCACGCTGATGCCATTGTTAACCCTTGGCTTCGGCATTCTGACCTCCCCCGATAACGGATTGATCTTCTTTTGGAGCGCCACGCTGCTGGTCGCTGCCTGGGAGTTTTTTCCCCTCAATAGTGGTTATCTTCGCCATGGCTGGAACAAAGAGACTTACACCCCCTCCTGGCGACTGGCCCTACTGGGAGTTACCGTGGGCCTTGCCTGCCTGAGTAAGTATCACGGGTTTGTGCTGGGCCTCGGTCTGGTGGGGTTTTGTTTGACCTGTTCTCCCTATCGCAGGGCCTTGATGTCGCCATGGACCCTCGTCGCCCTACTGCTCTTCATCATCACCCTGTTTCCCCTCTGGTACTGGAACAGCCAGCACGACTGGATTTCGTTTCGGTTCCAGCTCCTTATGCGGTTCGATGGTGACGGCGGCGGCAGTTCGTTTAGCCTGCTGCAGATGGTCGGCTACTGGCTGATTTCCATTGCCTATCTGTTTCCGCTGCTGGGATTTCCCCTATGGTGGATAACCTTTCGGGAAATGTTTAGACAGCTTCAGTTCTATCGCTCTCCTACCCTGTCGTGGGACGAGGCCAGGGAACACCATCAACGGTTCCTGATCCTGTGGCTGTCCTTACCTATCATGATGGGCTTCACGCTACTGGGGGGAAAGCAGCAAATCTTTCCGGCCTGGCCTGCTCCGGGCTATTGGGGCATGTCTATTCTGCTGGCGGCTCAGGCGGTCACCTGGCAGCGACAAAGCCCCCGACTGGTCCGACGATGGCTGTGGGGGTCAGGATTATTTCTAGTTCCTCTACTAGCAATCGCCCTCCTGCACCTGCAGCTGGGTCTCCTGCAACAGCCGGGAAATTACTCCCTCTTTGGGGGCTTCGTACCGGTAGAGCAGGATGGCTCAACGGAACTGATCGACACCGGCCAGCTTAACCGCAGCATAGCCGCTGCACCGGCGGTGATGGCCGCCTTGAACCATGCAGAGTTTGTCTTTACGAATGAGTACTACCTGGGGGGCTATCTAGACATGGCGATTCATCCCCTCGTGGATGTGCCGGTAACCGCGTTCAGTCAGGACCCGCGCGGCTTTGCGTTCTGGTTTAATCAGCAGGACTGGCTGGGGGGCGATGCGCTATATATTACCCTCGCTCGTTTTGTCGATGACCCAGCCATCCTTGAAGCATATGAGCCCCTCTTCGACTCCATTGAACCCCTGACCACCCTTTCTCTGGAACGGGGGGGCGAAGTGACGGAAACCTTCTATATCTTCAATGCCCGTGGTTTTCAAGAAACCTATGAGTATCCTTACTGAGCAACTTTGTCTAAGAGTGTTCCAGCGAAATCATCATCCAGCCGCTTGAGGGCGATTCAAGGTCATTAGCTCTTACGAGGGCATAGCAAGCACCATATCTGGATAACTTTTTCGATGGGATACTCTAAGGCTATGGGGGGAAGTTGCTACGGAAAAGGGGCAGGTTGCGCACTGGACTTGGTAACTAGCTATCGGGAGCGTTGCCGCAGTCGCCAGCCGGTATAGCTGAGTAAAGCCGTTGCCCCCAGGGCGTAGGCTACCCCACTGGGCATACCAGAGAAGGCCAGGGCCAAACTACCGGCCCAGAGGGTAAGGACATAGATGAACAGAACGGTTACCCGATGAGAAAGCCCCGCCTGCAAAAGGCGGTGATGCAGGTGCCGCTTATCGGCAACGAAAGGCGACGAGCCACAACGGAGCCGATCAAGAATGACAGCTGACATATCCAGAATAGGGACTGCCAGAATTAAATAAGGGAGTAGAACCGCAGCCGTAGTCACGGTTTTTACCAGACCAATCACCCCGACCCCGGCCAGGGTGAACCCCATGAAATAAGCCCCGCCATCTCCCATAAAGATTTTGGCCGGGTTAAAGTTATAGCGTAAAAAGCCCAGAGAGCCACCCGCTAACGCCGCCGCAATTAACGCCGCCGCCGGTTGGTTCATGAACAAACTCACCACCAGCATAATGATGGCAGCAATTCCCGATACCCCAGCCGCCAGACCATCTAAACCATCAATCCAGTTAATGGCGTTGGCCATACCCACCAGCCAAAGCACGGTTACCGGCAGGCTGACAAAATTAGGCAGCTGAGTTAGCCCATAAAGGGGAATCGTTAAAAAGTCGATACTGACGCCCACATGCCAGGCGATGGCGGCAACGATAACCTGCATCAGCAGACGGCTAAAGGCCGACAGCCCAAACAGATCATCCATTAAGCCGATTAAAAAGAACGCCAGACCGCCGATGGTTACCCCCCAAATTTGAAACTCCTCGGGGGGAGCCAGATGCTGACCGGTGCCGTCGATGAAACCGCCCGTCACCCAGACCAGTAGTAGCGATATCAGGGTGCCTAAAAATATCGACACTCCCCCCAGGCGTACCATGGGCTGATTGTGAACTTTGCGGCCCCCTGGCAGATCTACCCGACCACTTTTTAGACCAATTCGGCGCACGATGGGCGTTGTCAGTAGTACAACCAAGGCGGAAATTACAAAGGCAAAAAAGTGATACAGATGAAATGGCATCTGAACTCCTGGCTGACAAACCCTGTAGAACGTTTATTTTGCCGTCAATTCAATGCCTCAGGTACAACCTCAGCCCAGAGCCAACCTAGATGACCCCCAGCCGGATAAATTGCAGCCCAGCAGCAAGAGATTCGTCACAGACCCCAACGCATTTGAGCGGTGGTCGTCCATAGGATAGGCGAACTTTTAACGATAAACAAAAACTCCATGCAGATTATGACAGATCATGAAGGGATTACCTTCCTCTCTGACCGTATGCATGGAGTTTTTTTTCAAGTTTGAAGTTGTCGCAAAAATTTTCCCTTAAACCAGAGCGGGCACCCGGTCACCCAGGTGAGGATACAGGGGGAAACGCTCACAGAGGGCAGCGACCCGATCCAGACACTGCTGCTGAACTCCTTCATCTTCAGGATTCAAGAGCCGGTCAGCAATAATGTCACCAATGAGGGCGAACTCATCGGTTCCCATGCCTCGAGTTGTCATCGCCGGAGAACCAAGCCGAAGACCGCTGGTGACAAAGGGAGACTCAGGATCGAAGGGAACGGTATTTTTGTTAGCGGTAATGTTGACACCGCTGACCAGCTTATCCGCCAGCTTACCGGTCATGCCAATGGAGCGGAGATCAACCAGCATCAGATGGTTGTCTGTGCCGTTAGAGACCGTCTTCAGCCCCCGTGCCTGCAGCTGAGCCGCCAAACGCTGAGCATTTTCGATAACCTGGGCGGAATAGTCGCGAAATTCGGGCCTGAGGGCTTCTCCGAAGGCAACGGCTTTAGCCGCAATCACATGCTCGAGAGGACCACCCTGGGTACCCGGGAATACAGCTTTATCAAACTTTTTGCCCAGTTCAGCATCGCGAGTCAAAATGAGGCCACCGCGAGGTCCCCGTAGAGTTTTGTGAGTGGTAGTGGTGACCACATCACAGTGGGGAATGGGGTTGGGATGAACACCTGCCGCCACTAAACCGGCGATGTGGGCGATATCAGCCAGCAGATAGGCTCCTACCTCGTCGGCAATGGCACGGAACTTCTCAAAATCGATGATGCGGGGATAGGCGGAATAGCCACAGATAAGAAGCTTGGGACGATGCGCCAGCGCCAGCTCCCGAATCTGATCAAAGTCAAGCTGCTCGGTTTCCTGGTTTACCCCATAGTGAGCCACCTTAAACCACTTACCGGATACGTTAACCGGCGAACCGTGGGTCAGGTGGCCACCGTGGGACAGGTCCATGCCCATGATGGTGTCGCCGGGTTGCAGCAGAGAGAGAAAGACGGCAAAGTTGGCCTGGGCACCAGAGTGAGGCTGTACATTAGCATGGGCCGCACCGAACAGTTCTTTGGCGCGGTCGATGGCCAGCTGTTCAGCTTCATCGATAAAAGCACAACCGCCGTAGTAGCGCTTACCGGGAAGGCCCTCAGCATATTTGTTCGTCAGCACAGAACCCTGGGCCGCCATGACTGCCGCTGAGGTAAAGTTTTCACTGGCAATCAGCTCCAGGTGATCGCGCTGACGCTGCAGTTCTTTTTGAAGAATGCCAGCCAGGACAGGATCAGATTGGTTGAGAAAATCGAGATTGGTTTGAGGCACAGGCAGGGCTCCCAACGACCATCGTTTGAAAAAGGGCAGAACTCTTATTCTATCGAGGTTGACTTGAAAAGGAAATAGCAATTATTTCCCAGCTCTGGGATGCAGGGGGTTTTCTAGAGAACCCATGAAAATGTTACGGATTGCAACATATAATTTAATAATTAAGACTGTAATCAGTGAATTTCTTATCGAGGGATTAAATAGGTCATGCGCGTTGCGATCGCAGGAGCAGGACTAGCCGGGCTATCTTGTGCCAAGTATCTGGTAGATGCAGGCCACACGCCTATCGTTTACGAGCGTCGGGATGTACTGGGCGGTAAAGTCGCCGCCTGGAAGGATGAAGACGGTGACTGGTACGAAACCGGGCTGCACATCTTCTTTGGGGCTTACCCCAACATGCTGCAGCTGTTCAAAGAACTCGACATTGAAGATCGACTGCAGTGGAAGCAGCACACCATGATCTTCAATCAGCCCACCAAGCCCGGCACCTACTCCCGCTTCGACTTCCCGAATCTGCCCGCTCCCATCAACGGTATCGTCGCCATCCTTCGCAATAATGACATGCTCACCTGGGGCGAGAAAATTCGCTTTGGCCTGGGTTTGCTACCCGCCATCATTCGCGGACAAAAGTATGTCGAAGCAATGGATGGTTTATCGTGGACCGACTGGCTGAAGCAGCAGCGCATTCCCGTGCGGGTTAATGATGAAGTCTTCATCGCTATGACTAAGGCCCTCAACTTCATCGGCCCTAACGAAATTTCTGCCACCGTCATTCTCACGGCCCTGAACCGCTTTTTACAGGAAAAGAACGGCTCCAAGATGGCCTTTCTGGATGGCTCCCCCACTGAGCGGCTGTGTCAGCCCCTGGTGGATTACATCACCGAGCGGGGCGGCGAAGTCCACCTCAACGCGCCCCTCAAAGAAATCGAACTCAATGACGACAATTCCGTCGCGGGTTTCAAAATGCGTGGCCTGGATGGCGCTGCCGATTGGCACGTTAAAGCCGATGCCTACGTTTCCGCGATGCCAGTGGATCCTTTCAAAACCATCGTCCCCCAGCCCTGGCGCGACATGGACTACTTTCAACTGCTCGATGGGCTAGAAGGGGTGCCGGTGATCAACGTCCACCTCTGGTTTGACCGCAAGCTCACGGATATTGACCATCTTCTATTTTCTCGGTCGCACCTGCTCAGCGTGTATGCCGACATGAGCAATACCTGCAAGGAATATGCCAATCCAGACAAATCAATGCTGGAATTGGTTTTGGCTCCAGCCAAGGACTGGGTAACCAAGTCAGACGAAGAGATTGTGGATGCCACCATGACTGAGCTGGCCAGGCTCTTCCCCCAGTACATTCCCTCCCCGGCCCAGCTGCTGAAGTCGAAGGTGGTTAAAACGCCTCGTTCTGTCTACACGGCCACCCCCGGACGACAGGCCCATCGGCCCAACCAGCGTACTCCCATCCAGAACTTCTATCTGACTGGGGATTACACCATGCAGCGCTATCTAGCCAGCATGGAAGGAGCAGTTTTGTCCGGCAAGCTGACAGCTCAGGCCATCGCTCAAGATGACGCCGCCGGACTGACACCAGTGGCCGCCTCAGCCGCTAAAGTTATTGAGGCGGCTTAAAGCCCATCACAAATCCGCATAACGACGGACTTGACCTATCAGATCTCGGTTTTGAGACATTCATGGCCCAAAGCGGATTTATTGCACGGTTTCAACTATTTTTCCAAAGTTGCGTGCAGTTATGAGAGGCTAGTCTAAGCAGATTTACCGTTGTCGGTTCGAGACTTATTTTCTCCAGTTTGGGATATTAATGCTGCAACTGACTGATTCTCCCCCCCTCCAATCTCTGTCCTCTATTGAGGATGCCTACGAGTTATGCCGTCAGGTAACGGCGAAATACTCTAAGACCTTTTACATGGGCACCATGCTCATGGCTCCGGCCAAGCGTCGCGCCATTTGGGCGATCTACGTGTGGTGCCGCAGGACAGATGAATTGGTGGATGGACCCCAGGCGCAGTTCACCAGCGAAAAGACCCTGGACCGCTGGGAATCTCAGCTGGAGTCAATTTTTGCGGGCTACCCGGTGGATGATGAGGATGTCGCCCTGGTAGATACCCTGGAACATTTTCCCCTGGATATCCAACCTTTTCGCGACATGATTGCCGGACAGCGAATGGACCTGCATCGCTCTCGTTACGAGACGTTTGAGGATCTTTCCCTCTACTGCTATCGGGTTGCAGGGACGGTAGGGCTGATGTCTACAACCGTCATGGGGGTCGATGCTCAACTGCAGAGCGCCCCCTGGAATCCGCCGGGTCAGCCGGATCCGACAGAGCAGGCTGTGGCTCTGGGTATTGCCAATCAACTGACCAACATCCTGCGAGACGTGGGCGAAGATGCGCGACGAGGCCGCATTTATCTGCCGTTAGAAGACTTGAAGCGCTTTAACTACTCCGAATCAGACCTGATGAACGGCGTGATTGATGATCGCTGGCGTCACCTGATGCAGTTTCAGATCACCCGTGCCCGCCAGTTCTATACCGATGCAGAAAAGGGAATTAGCCTGCTCAGCCCCGATGCCCGCTGGCCGGTCTGGTCTGCCCTGGCGCTGTATCAGCAAATTTTGGATGTAATTGAAGAAAACGATTACAACGTCTTTAATAAACGGGCATTCGTTCCGTCTTTCCGGAAGCTGCTGACTCTGCCGGGGACGTTGTTGAAGTCGAGGGTGCTTTAGAAGGGAGCGAGAGAGGGAGGGAGCGAGAGAGGGAGGGAGCGAGAGAGGAAGCGAGAGAGCAATGATTGAGTGATGGTGAGAGGTGAGGAGCCTAACCGATACTCACTGGGGAATGCTTTTGAATTTAGGGCTTTTAGCATTCTGAGGGGTGCAACGTTAAGATATGTGTAGTGCTATTACTGAAAGCTCCCCACACGAATCTATGAGTTTTACTTCCTCAACTGCCCCGGTTCAAGACAGCCAAAATCTAAACACAGCTGATTCCTGGAAAATCAACCTGCTCTTCGACGGAGACTGTCCCCTGTGCGTGCGGGAAGTGAACTTTCTGAGGAAGAAAGATAACGGTCGTGGCTGGGTGAAGTTTACCGATATCGCAGATCCGGCCTATGCACCCGAGGAAAACGGTGGCGTGGACTTTGAGACTGCCATGGGTCGCATCCATGCGGTGATGGCGGATGGCACGGTGTTGAAAAATGTTGAGGTGTTTCGTAAAGTCTACACTATTCTGGGCGTTGGCTGGATTTACGCACCGACCGGGTGGCCGATGATCGGACCTATTGTAGATTGGCTGTACGGAGTCTGGGCGGACTGGCGCTTAGCCCTGACCGGACGTCCCAGTCTGAAAACGATTCTTGCGGAACGAGAGCAGCGGCAGAGCGAAAATTGCGCAGACCGCTGCCGGGTTTAGACCAGGGGAAAATTCGCCGAACACTATGCCCCACATGCAGGTGCTATGTTCCGCTAGTTCTTCCAAGGTTGTGGAAACTCAAATACAGACTATTCAAAAATCCCGTCCGGAGTTAGGCCAAAATCCGGCACTAAAGTTGATTGAAACTTCTCTGCCCCTTGGTACACCCTGTCTTCGTAAAGACCGCTAACCCAGGTGCAAAGGGTGATTTGCTTCAGCTCCGGATCAACGATCCAATATTCGGCAATGCCGCGGGCGGCATATTCGGTGTGCTTGTAGCGGTAGTCTCGTTCGCGGTTCGCCTGGCCGGGGCTGACTACTTCTACCACTAAGGCCGGGGGAGGCATGTCTCGGGTAATGGTGGCGCGAGTCGCACCGCTTACGGCAACTTTCGATTCTTCGGTATGAACGAGCAGATCGGGGATACGACCGGTGGCCCTTCTGCCGGTAACTTCTATTTCAGTCCCCCATACCACCAGTTCAGCGGGAAAATGCTTGATCAACTCCAGAAACAGCTTGCGGGCTATCCCGATGTTCTCGTCACTTTCTGGCGGCATCTCCACTAGCACTCCGTTCTCTAGTTCATAGCGGGTGTCTGTACCGTCGTCATAGGCCAGATGGTCTTCGAAGGTGAAATATTTTGAAGGCGATGAGACGGATTGGCTCATGGAGGGGATCTCTGTTCTCGGGGAGGCAATATGCTAATCTTAGCGAGATTTTTTTTGCCTTCCGTTAATCATGCCTGGCTTAGAGCTCTTAACTCACAGCGCTTTGATGCCTCGCATCAGTCCCTGGCAAACGTAAGTTAAAAAGTCTAAGTCCAGTGTTTCCAGTTTATCGGTGGGCTGGTGATAGTGGGGATTGCGCAGGTCAGCAGTATCCGTCACCATGATGGCCGGATAACCCAGGTCCCAGAAGGGGGTATGGTCGCTCCGGCGGGTATCGGGCACGATGCGTCCTTGATCTATCACGGGAAGCCACTGGCTGCGGACTCCTGCAGTACGAAAGCTCCACCAGAGACGCATCATGGCCGGAATAGTTTGCCACTGGCCAATTAAGGCAATGAAGTTGCCCTGGGTAGGGTAGATTTTTTGCAAAGCCTCTGAGGGGTAGCGTTGAGAATTGGGCGAAGAGTTACAATATCCCAACATTTCCAGAGATAGCATCAGGCGAAGAGTTTCCCCTTGGTGGTGAAGATGCTGGGCATAGGCGCGGCTTCCGGCCAGGCCATACTCCTCCAGGTCAAAGGCGACGAGGCGAACAGGGGAACGTGCCGGAGCATCTTTGATGGCCCTGGCAATTTCTAACAAAGCGGCAATGCCGGTGCCATTGTCGTCTGCCCCAGGGCAACCGGGCACCGTGTCGTAGTGAGCACCGATCAAAATTGGAGGACGGGTAGGCGCGGTACCTGGCAGGTTCAGGATCCAGTTGGTGTGCTGCTGTCCCTGAGCGGTGAAGTGAAATGGCTCAACTGCGCCCCACTGGGATAGTTCCTGCTGGATATAGTGGGAGACAAAAAAGTGGCCAGCAGAGGAAAAGCCGGGGCTGCGATCGCGCACCACCTGTTTGAGATGCTCCAGCAGCCTGTCCTTAAGCCGGTCGAACTCAAAATTTGACATGGCCTGATGAACCTAGTCAGGTTTTTGCAGGTCTCTGGCCACATTTGCCAACTGCTTGCGGGGTAGGAAGCGAGTCGCGAAAGATAGCAACTTGTTACTGAAGCCATGGACGGCGACCGCTTCGCCTTCCATCATGGCTTTGTAGCCGTATGCCGCCACTTCGGCGGCGGTGGGAAGCTTACGCCCTTTCACCATTTTGGCCTCCCCCATGTCGGCCCGTTCCTGAAACTCAGACGCGGTAGGGCCGGGGCAGAGGGTGGTGGCGGTAACGCCGGTGCCGTCAAGTTCGCCTGAGATCGCTGATGTGAAGGACAGCACGTAAGCCTTTGTGGCGTAGTAAACCGCCATGTAGGGTCCAGGCAAAAATGCTGCCGTGGAGGCCACGTTCAAGATGCGCCCCTGCTTCTGCTCAACCATGGCTGGCAGAAACAGACGGGTTAGATGGGTTAGAGCCACTACATTGAGCTGCAGCATGGCCTCTTGCTTATCCCAGTCTGACTGGGTGAAGGTCACGACATCCCCAAAGCCAGCGTTGTTTACAAGGGCGTAGAGGGTCTGCCCTAATCCCTGAGTCCACTCAAAGAACTGTTGGCGAGTGGGAGGGTCGGTGAGATCTCCCTGGTAGGTCCAGACCTGGACTCCGTGGGCCGATTCCAGCTTTCCCTTGAGGTCTTTCAGGCGTTCTTCCCGGCGGGCGATCAGAATCAGGTCATGCTGATTCGCGGCACAGACTGTTGCCAGTTCATAGCCAATTCCGCTGGAAGCTCCGGTAATTAAGACTGGACGCCCCATGGGATCTCCTTTATTCAAGACGAAGAGACAGTTGGCTCAATGCTAACGAATCCAAGTCAAGGCGTAGGGGCGAAGCATCTGGACAGAAATTTTTGAGCAGTCCCGCCGATTTTTTTCCCGTAGGGGCGAAGCATCTGGACAGAAATTTTTTGAGCAGTCCCGCCGATTTTTTTCCCGTAGGGGCGAAGCATCTGGACAGAAATTTTTTGAGCAGTCCCGCCGATTTTTTTCCCGTAGGGGCGAAGCATCTGGACAGAAATTTTTTGAGCAGTCCCGCCGATTTTTTCCCAGATGCTTCGCCCCTACGGATGCCTCTATCCTCTGATTTGAACCGGCATGACCAGGTAGGTCATTTTGGTTTCTCCCAGGGGTAACATCACCGCCGGGCTGGTGGCGGCATTGCACTGCATTTGCACTTCGTTACTGTCAAAGGCTTTGAGACCATCCAGCAGGTAGCGGACATTAAAGGCTATATCCAGGTCATCGCCGGTAATTTGAGCCTGGAGTTCTTCCTTACCACTGCCCACTTCCTGGGCCTCTACCGAGAGGTAAACAATTTGGTCAACACTGTTGAGGGACATTTTAATGATGTCGTTTTTCTGACCAGCTAGAACTGCGATTCGCTCAAGGCTAGAGACTAGCTCTCGACGATTGAGGGTGACCTGGCGGGCAAACTGCTTGGGCAACAGCTGTCGGTAGTTAGGATACTGTCCTTCTAGCAGCCGGGTCGTGAGCTTTTGATGACCCAGGTCGAACAGGACTTGAGTGTCCTCCAGGCGCACCGTCACCGGCTCGTTAGAGGCATATCCTTGAATCATGCGCTCTAGTTCTCGCAGGGCTTTGGCTGGAACGGTCACGTTCATTGCAATCCGTTCTTTTCCAGCAGCGTCCGATTCGTCGCTGGTTTGCACCACCGCTAAACGGTGCCCATCTGTAGCCGCAAATTCCAATCCGTCAGTTTCGGTCAGCAGGTGTACCCCGGTGAGCACCTGTTTGGTCTCATCGGCACTGCTGGCAAACAAAGAACCCCGCAACCCCTCCAGCAGTGCTTCGGCTGGAAGTTCTACCACCTCACCGTCTTCTACCGTGGGCAAAGCTGGATAATCTTCTGCGCTTAGCCCTTTGACCTGGTAACGCCCGGAGCTGCTGGCAAGGGTCATTTCGTCCTCTTCAACGGCGATGGAAAGATCACCATCCGGTAGGCGAGACACAATATCGCCCAGGAGTTTGGCCGGGAGGGTCAGAGTTCCCGACTCTTCTACCTGGGCGTCAAATCGGCTTTCTATGCCCAGCACTTCATCAAAGCCTACCAGCGTAATGGTTTGACTATCCGCATCAGCGGTGGCCAGTACATTGGCCAGAATAGGTCGGCTAGGCCGGGAGGGAATCGCCCGGCTGACCGACGAAAGCTGATGATTGAGTTCACTTTGAGCGCAGATAAACTTCATGGGTTTCGTGAGAAGCGACCGGTAAATTCAACGTCAGGCATTAAGTCTGGGGCACGGTATCCCAAAATTTTTTTGAGAACAGCCTTAGTGCACCCCACTGAACCTGATATAGCAGTATCTCATTTTTGCCGCTTCGCGGTTTCACCGAGTTTGACTTCGTTTTTTAAATCCTGTCCAAGTCCAGACGTGGAGTTTTTCCTCAGAGAAAACGACAGATTTTGAGCCGGACTTGGTATATCTCCCCTGCGGGCCTTTTCTATGGGTGGGAGAAAACACTTCAAATCAGCTTAGAGCCAGGGGTTTTTGCAATGGAGCCTCACCCTATCACTGTCCATGGGGGGAATCAACTGGCCCCTTTTCAGCCTGGCGGGTAGCCATATCCGGATTAAATTTAAAAAAACCGTAGCTATAGTAGAGCTTGTGGAAACTGAGGAAAATCTCGGGATCGCCCGTTCCCAAGCGGATTGCACTGTGGATAGTTTGTGGAAAACTTGTCGATATCCTCAGGTTATTTCCCCAAGCCTTGATTTTGCGATACTTTTATCCCCATTTTGAGGGAAGTTGTCCACCCCAGGAGCAGGGCTTTTCCACAAAAAGGTATAGGTTTTCCACAGGCCTTACTCCAGAAATGTTAACCAAAATTTACATTCTTGAGATTCCTGATCAGATGCCTCTTGAGGTCAACTGGCTTTAAGCAAGCAAATTCTCTCTATGACAACCCCGGTTGTTGCGCTGGGCCTGTGCCAGCGCGCTCTGTAGGGAGTCATTAATACCAAATCATTAATCACCAAATACTGTTGACGTAAAGCCTGGGCTGGTCCAAAAGAAGTGGAGTGTGGCCGGTAATAAAACTACAGCTCTCAGTCTGGTTTGGGTGTGAAGGGGAGTTCGGAATCTTGTGGGATAGGCATCCTGCCTGTCCCAGCTGAGCAGGCGAGACGCCTACCCTACAAGGCTTGCAGAAAACTTGATTAATCGGCTGATTGGCCCTTACACAAAAATCAGAATACTCTCGTGTGAAGGCATTAAAAAACCCCTCCAGCGTTGCATCCGTCGGAGGGGCTAAATCGGCTTGGTCGTTTGCGTGGCCGGGGTATGGCCAGAGCCATCAAGGCGGGGCTAGAGTCATCATGTTTCGCGGTCTGCCAGGTTGATGCGATCGCTCAACCGGCGAACGGTTTGGGCCAGATCCGGGTCCTGCTTCATGAGCTTTTCGATTTTGTCGCAGCTATACATAACTGTGGTGTGGTCTTTACCTCCAAACTCGTCGCCAATTTTGGGCAGGCTCAGGTCGGTGTGCTGGCGCATCAGGTACATGCCGATTTGTCGAGCCAGACTAATCTCTCGGCGGCGGGAAGCACTCTTGAGGTCTTCGATGGTGATCTTAAGCTCCTCAGCCACTGCGGCTATGACTGCACTGGGGGAGGCTTCTACCTTTTCTGCGGGAGAATTGAGTACCGGCATTAAGTTTTCTACTGTCATGGCCAGGCCAGAAATGGAGGTATAGGCAATGGCGCGGATGAGTGCCCCCTCAAGCTCGCGAATGTTGGAGGTATAAATCGAGGCGATATATTCGATGGCCTCACGGGGAAGCCGGACATTTTCATATTCGGCCTTTTTCTGCAGGATGGCCATGCGGGTCTCAAAGTCAGGAGGTTGGATGTCGGCAATCAGCCCCATGGAGAAGCGCGAAATCAGACGTTCCTGGAGCTTCAAAATTTGGTTGGGAGGGCGGTCAGAGGCCAGCACAATTTGCTTACCCGCCTCGTGCAGGGTGTTAAAGGTATGGAAAAATTCTTCTTGGGTGTATTCTTTGCCCTCAATAAACTGAATATCATCCACCAGCAGAATATCCACATCCCGATAGTGGGAGCGGAAATGCTGCATACTATCCCGGCGAATGGCGGTGATCAGGTCGTTGGTAAATTGCTCGGTGGAAACATAGGCCACCCGAGCCGCATCAGAAATTTCCCGGCGATAGTGGCCGATGGCCTGCATTAAGTGGGTTTTGCCCAACCCTACGCCTCCGCATAGAAACAGCGGGTTGAACTCTCTGCCTGGCGATTCAGCCACAGCCAGGGAGGCGGCGTGGGCCATGCGATTGTTTGAACCCACCACAAAGCGCGAGAAAACCGCCTTTGGGTTCAGGGCATTGTAGGTGTTTTTCTCCCTTGAAGAGCTATCTTCAGCGTCTTGGGGGCGGGGCAGAGAAGAGGGACTGGGCCAGGTTAGATCAGATTTTGGTTGAGACCGGGGGACATGCCCTGCTCCCGGATCTTCCATAGCGACGACCACCTGCACGATGATGGGCTGCCCCAGCATTTCCTGAACCACCGTAGCAATGGTGCTGACGTAATGTTTCTGTAACCAGTTGCGGGCAAAGGGATTGGGGGTTGAAATGACCAGAGTGTCATCGTTCAAAGACTGGGCCTGGGTGGGCTTGATCCAGGTTTCATAGGTGGGGCGGCTGAGCTGCGACTGAAGGTTAGTCAGTACGTCCTGCCATAGTTGCTCAAGAGCCTGATCCATGGCATACCTCTCGACGGTGGGGTCCATATCCTGGGATTTGACTTTAGTAATGCTTACACAAATTGGTGGTAGTCAGGGCATGCTGGCCCCTGCAACCCAATCAGGATTTCTAGACTACTAGATATGAGGCATAAATGGTGGGTAATGGGCTGCATATAGCGTCAGAAATGGCTTATTTCTGTTATTAGTTGAAAACGGATCCTACTTCGATCCAGGATCCGTTTGCCTGAATTCATAGGGCCTGGATCCAAATCCAAGAGAAAACAGACTCTGCTATCGGTCGCGTTATCATAATTGCCATGAACTCTTCTTCACCAATTTTGACCCTGGGGAATCCAATTTTGAGGGAACAGGCCAGGCCTGTAGATTGTCTTAATTCGCCCCAGTTACAACGGTTGATCGACGATTTAGTTGCCACTACAGCGGAGGCCAATGGGGTTGGCCTTGCGGCTCCTCAAATGGGGTACTCCATCCAGGTGCTGGTGATTGCTTCTCGACCCAACTTGCGGTATCCCCATGCTCCAACCATGGAACCAACGGCTCTCATCAATCCCCGGTTGGTGTCCCATAGCGATGAGCAAGACAAGGGCTGGGAAGGGTGCCTCAGCGTTCCTGGCGTACGAGGTCGAGTGTCCCGCTATCGAGAAGTGGAAGTGGAATATATTGACCGATGGGGGCGCACGCAACGCCAGGTCTGGCAGGACTTTGTAGCCCGCATTTTTCAGCATGAGGCTGACCACCTCGCGGGCAAAGTATTTCTAGACCGGTTGGAGTCAGAGGTGGATCTGATTTCAGAAGAGGCTTTCCAACGGTTGGTGGTGGCGGGGCAGATGTAACGGCTGACGGCCAGGGGACAGGCTATTATCGGGCGGGGTCGGAACATTGCAAAAGGCAAGAGTTCCTAAAAAATACCCTACGGAATACAGCATTTTCAGGAATCTGACCTATTCTGGTATCCCTAGGGAATCCGACCGCAATGGTTCAGGTGGTCACCTGTCATGGCCCTCGGGTCGGCAGCTTATGGTTGAACCTGAAACAGTGGATGACCCGAAATGAACTAGATCTGCTTGATTGCTATCTACAGAGCAGCTCTGTATCTCGCAGCAGAAGGAGGCAGTTTGAGTTCCCATCAACAGCCTAAAATCGTCCATCTGAATATCTTTGACACTGACTTTGCCAAAATGGCCGCTGGTGAACCTATTCCTGAAGAAAAAAAGCGGCGTTTGGGGTTTGAGCAAGATGACTTTCAAAAACTGGGTAAGCAAGTGGCCCAATATCGCTACGGCAATGGCGACCAACAGCGACGAGATGACATTTTGTGCAGCATTGCTACTACGGCGGGTCTCTTTTCCATGGCCGATATGGAAGATATTACTGACCGGCAGCGGTTTACCGGCAGGTTTTTTCTCACCGAAGGAGAGCGGCAGCAGGTGATTAACTGGCTGATGGACGAGTTGGGGGTTAACCTCAATGCGCCCCCACCCGAATGGGCTGGATAGCCTGGCATTCTAAGGTTAGCGGTAGAATGACCCCAGGCATCACCGGAGACCATGGGGCGCACACCAACCCTCACCTACGATCGAGGCACGCTAATACTGCATCCACCCCCCAGGGGCAAGCGCTGGATAGACTTCGCCCGGTGGGATGACCGGATCGAGAAATTTCGCATTCCGGCCCGGCAGTATCGTGCTCTGGTGGAAGCTTTGAAGACCGAGGGCACGGCGTTCAACGACAAAACCCAGACGTTTCAGCCTCTGGAACTGTCGCCAAAGCTGGCGATGGAGCCCTATCCCCACCAGCAGGAGGCGCTGCAGGCCTGGCTGGAACATCACCGCCAAGGGGTGATTGTGCTGCCGACGGCGTCGGGGAAGACCTATCTGGCCCAAATGGCGATGCAGGCGACTCCTCGCCCTACCCTGGTGACGGTTCCCACTCTGGACCTCATGCACCAGTGGTATGCCCATCTGGAAGCGGCTTTTCCCGATGTGGAAGTGGGGCTGCTGGGCGGCGGTTCCAGGGATCGGTCCCCGATTCTGGTGGCGACCTACGATAGTGCTGCTATCCACGCCGAAAGCCTGGGTAACCTCTATGCCCTGCTGATTTGCGACGAGTGCCACCACCTGCCCAGCGACTTTAACCGGGTGATTGCGGAATATGCGATCGCCCCTTACCGCCTGGGCCTCACCGCTACCCCCGACCGGGCCGATGGCCGCCACGAGGATCTGGCCCATCTGCTTGGCCCTATCGTTTACCAAAAGTCAGCGGCGGATCTCTCCGGCCATGCCCTGGCTCCCTTTCAAATTGTCCAAATTAAGGTCAAGCTCTCGGATGCAGAACGCACCCGCTACGATGGCCTGATTCAGCGACGCAACCAGTTTTTGCAGGAAGCCAATATCTGGCTCAGCTCGGCCCAGGGGTGGCAGCGATTCGTGCGAGCCAGTGCCCAATCCCAGGCCGGGCGCCGAGCTATGCTGGCCCATCAAGAGGCTAAGACCATCGCCCTGGGCACGGAGGGTAAACTCCGAATACTGGAGGATCTGCTGGCCCAGCACCATCCCGAACGCACCATCATCTTCACCAACGACAACGCCACGGTCTACCGCATCTCCGAAACTTTGTTGATTCCCGCTATCACCCATCAGACCCCAGTTAAGGAACGCCATACGATTCTGCAGTGCTTCCGCAATGGCGATTATCCCTGTCTGGTAGTGTCCCATGTGCTCAACGAAGGGGTGGATGTGCCAGAGGCCAGGATCGCCATTCTGCTCTCTGGCAGCGGCTCGACCCGTGAGTACGTACAGCGGCTGGGGCGGGTGCTGCGCAAAGGCACGGGCAATAAGCTGGCGCTACTGTACGAAGTGGTCGCGGAGCAGACGACGGAAGAAAATATCTCTAATCGTCGGCGTAAGACAACCAAGAGCCAGCCCTCTCCCAATCGACAGCTTGAATTGGTGCCCGTTAACCCCGTCTACGAAGTCGAGAAAACGCCGTTGCCCAGAGCCGCAGAACCGGATGACGATCCCTACTTAAAGGCTTAGGCATGGGGATTCAATAACGTGGGATAGCCGTCTCGGCTGTCCAAGCGCAGGCAAGATGCCTGCCCTACAAAAATTGGATGTTATAAACCTGATCCAGGTCCAGAAGTGGAGTTTTGCCTCAGGGAAAGCTACAGTTTTCGAGCTGGACCTGGTATATTTCGCTGGAACACTCTTAGCCTAGATGGTGGCCATGGCCGGGGCAAGTAAGGCTCGTGCCATGCATAGGGAATCTTTCATCACTGCTGGTCCATCACCTGCGAGGAACGGGGGGCATATCTGCCGCCGTGGAGATGAAGGTGCGTTGACCAGCGCTCAACTTCTGTGTTTAGAGGCATGGGAGAGCGCCATCGGTATTTTGGTAGTTGGCATCTGTCGGAATAAAAAAAGCCCCGGAACTTTTCCACGAAAAGACCGGGGACGAACTGGAGAAACTTAGAAAAGGCAGACTTACCAGCCCTGCTCGGCCTGGCTTAGAACATAGGTGGCAACATCTTCAATGTCTTCTGCCGTCAGGCGTCCCAGGAAGGACGGCATGGCCGCTTTACCATTTTTGACCTGGGTGGTGATGGCCTCCAGAGAAGCCATGCCATACTGCTCTAAATCTGCTTTTTTGAGGGTTTTTGCCCCATTCACCACGTTACCGCCGCCAATGTGACAAGCGGCGCAGTTAGTATCAAAAACCTGTTTGCCGTGAACGATATCTGCGGCCTGGGCCGGTGCGGCGAGCCAAAAGGTCAGAATGGCCACCAGCGTAGCCAAAACTATCCTAATTTTTTTCATTGCATCTGTTTAAAAATCTACGCTTGTTCAGCAAAGCTGTACCAGGCTCAGCTCCGAAGCCATGGTGTTGTTCGCACCGCAATTCCCTGCTGGCCTGGATATAATTTATTCTCGGTATCGGCAGCGCGCGGGTCAAAAGACGGGCTGTCAAACTATTGCGAAACGTAACTACGAGAGTTCGCAGTGTAGACTGAAAACCTAAGCGACGCTGACACCTTTACCCATGGCTCCTTTACCCCTAAATCGTCCCCAACAGCTTTCTCTGGGTCCTCTAGAACGGGAAATTCTAGCGATTTTGTGGACGCAGAAAGCGGCAACTGTGAAGGAAATCCACGACGCCATTCTGGCTGACCCTGATCGTGACCTGACCCAGGCTAGCGTGACCACGGTACTTCAGCGATTGGCTAAGAAGGGATGGGTAAAGCGACGAGCAGAACGGCAGTCCTTATCCGGCAAGCCTCGCCGGGTCTATGTTTGGGAGCCGAAAGTTTCCCGCCAGGAAGCAGATGTGCTAACGGCTCATCAGCAGCTGCAAGACTTTTTGGCGGTAGGCACTCCCGATCTGGTGGCGGCCTTTGCTGATAGTTTGGACCGGACGGATCTGGACAAACTGGATGCGATCGCCCAACGGCTCCGCCAACTGCGGCAGGCTCAGCGGGAGGACGCATAATGCACATGCTCTTGCTGATGGGAACAGCTGCGATCGCGGTGCTCTGTCGCTGCCGGTGGCGGCCCCAGGGAGAAACCTGGAATGCTCGATGGAACCATGCCCTGGCCACCTTTTGTCTACCGCTATTACTGCTGCTGTCAGCCTCAGTAGCAGTGCTGTGGATGGGCCACCACGGCCACATGATGGGAATGCCCGTCAGCCCTGTCGGGTGCTGGTTGGGTAGGCTCGTCCTGGCTCTCGTGGGGGTGCTGTTTTTGTTTTCTCTGGGCAGAGCCCTGTGGTTTCAGGCCAGGGTGCGGCATTTGCCCTGGATTACCTTGCCTGGTGGAGAGCGGGTGCGCTGCCTAGAGGGTAATGCTCCCTTTGCGGCCCAGGTTGGCTGCTGGCGGTCTCAGGTTGTGGTTAGCCGTGGCTGGCTAAATCAGTTAACTGAGCCAGAACAGTTGGCTATACTGCGCCACGAACAAGCCCATGCCTGCTACCGAGATCTTTTCTGGTTTTTTTGGTTAGGGCTGGCGAGGCGGCTAACGCTATGGCTACCGGCGACTGACGACCTGTGGCAAGAGCTGCTGCTGCTGCGGGAAATTCGCGCCGACCGCTGGGCCATGCAAGACACTGATCCCATCCTGCTGGCGGAGTTGCTGGTCAAACTGGCCCGGTCCCCGATGGCAGAGCATGAACACCAGCCCCTGACCATCGGCTTTTGTGGCCACGGCTCGGTAGAACGCCTAGAGCAACGGGTAGAAGCTCTGGTGAATCCGGCCTCATTGCCTGCAGCAGTTCCTCAACGGGGTGAGCTGGCCTGGATATTCGTGACCGTGATGCCTCTAATGCTGGTCTGCTTCCATTCTTAACGTATCCCAGAAGTTCTGAGGCAGCGGCGCGGCAGCTCTGTGACTGGGGCTGAAGCTGGGAGGCCCCAGAAGAATCCTGCTATCCCTCCACGCCAGCGCCGACTTCCATCGGCATTTCTACCCTGGGTTCTTGTCGCTGCAGGGCGGCTTCTACCAAGCCATCAAACAGCGGGTGGGGTGCACTGGGGCGAGACTGAAACTCTGGATGGAACTGGCTGGCAATAAAGAAGGGATGGTTCGACAATTCAATGATCTCTACCAGACGACCATCTGGGGAGGTGCCGCTCACGGTATAGCCCGATTCCATAAACAGGTTGCGGTAGGCGTTGTTGAACTCATAGCGGTGGCGGTGGCGCTCGTACACCACCTCATCTTGATACAACCGGCTGGCCAGGGTATCGGGAGCCAAACGGCAGGGGTATAAACCCAACCGCATGGTGCCGCCCAGGTCAACCACATCCTGCTGCTCAGGCAGCAGACTGATCACCGGGTTGGGGGTTTCTTCGTCAAACTCGGAACTATCGGCCCGTTCCAGATGGGCGACATTTCTGGCCCATTCCACCACCGAGCACTGCATACCCAGGCACAGCCCCAGGAAGGGAATCTGCTTTTCGCGGACATATTGAATCGTTTGAATTTTGCCGATGATGCCGCGGGTGCCAAAACCACCGGGCACCACCACCCCATCGACTCCGCTGAGATATTTTTCGGCCCCGTGGGCTTCAACATCTTCAGAGTTGACCCAGCGAATATCCAGCGCCGCCTGATGGGCAATGGCCGCGTGGCGCAGAGCCTCTACCACAGACAGGTAGGCATCGTTAAGGCTGACATATTTGCCCACAATGGCAATGGCCAGAGGCCGGCTAGAGCTGGTCAGCCCATCCACCAGAGACCGCCAGTTGCTTAAGTCAGGCTGCCTCTGCTCCAGCGCCAAAATGTTTAACGCCTGATTGGCCAACCCTTCCTGCTCTAGATTTAGAGGCACTTCGTAAATGCTGCTGGCATCCTGGGAGGTGACCACCGACTGCACCGGCACATCGCAGAATTCCGAAATTTTCTCTTTAATGTTTTCCGGCAGCGGACACTCACAGCGGCACACTAAAATATCGGGCTGGATACCGATGGATCGCAGTTCTTTAACGGAGTGCTGGGTGGGTTTGGTTTTCAGTTCCCCGGCAGAAGCAATCCAGGGAATCAGGGTGACGTGCATGTACAGCACATCGTGGCGACCCACATCTTTGCGAAACTGGCGAATGGCTTCCAGAAAGGGTAGCGACTCAATATCTCCCACGGTGCCGCCAATTTCGGTAATTACCACGTCGGGGTTCGTGTTGCGAGCCACCCGATGGATCCGCTCTTTAATTTCGTTGGTGATGTGGGGAATCACCTGCACGGTGCCCCCCTGGTAGTCGCCCCGCCGCTCTTTGTTGATCACCGCCTGGTAGATGGAACCGGTGGTCACGCTGTTGAGGCGCGACATGGCGGTATCAGTAAAACGCTCGTAGTGCCCCAGGTCCAGGTCAGTTTCGGCCCCGTCTTCGGTCACAAACACTTCCCCATGCTGAAAGGGGCTCATGGTGCCGGGGTCTACGTTAATGTAGGGATCTAGCTTCAGAATAGACACCGAATAGTCCCGAGACTTCAGCAGCCGCCCCAGGCTTGCCGCCACAATTCCTTTACCAATGCTGGAAACCACACCGCCGGTGACAAAGACGAATTTAGTCATACTGGCCAACCCCTAGACCCTTAACCTGTTAATTGTGCCACAGAGGAAAGGGAGGCAGACAGAAGCGTCAGGGATTGAGATGACAAGGCTTTATTGTTTTCGCCCAGCCTGTTGGCGGCAGTTGCTAGGTGCTGCTGTCTCTCCTGCGATTGAGGGCTGTTAGCCTTCAGCCTCCATAGGTCGAAGAACGATGGGTTGACAGCATAGTAGTGAGTTCATCCAGCAATAAGGCCTGGGCTTTGATAATGCGCTGTTTGGCTTCCTGAACGGGAAACCAGGCAGCCTGATCAACTTCGGGAAATTCCTGCATCTGCCCGGAGCGGGGAGGCCATTCAATGCTGAAGGTATTGCTGTGTAGTTTTGCCGGGTCGAAGTCGCCCTCAAACGCCCAGGCAAAGACCAGTTTGCCGCTCGCCTGGCGGATGGGCTTCAGGGCCTTAAACTCCCCTTGGGGGACCTGCCCGGTTTCTTCCTGAAATTCTCGCTGGGCGGCAGTAAAAGCATCTTCACCGGGGCCAATTTCCCCCTTGGGTATCGACCAGGCCTGCCACTGGCGATTGGCCCAGTAGGGACCGCCAGAATGTACCAGCAGGACTTCCAGACTGTTGTTATGCAATCTGTACATCAATAGTCCTGCGCTTTTTTTCGCCATGAATCTTTTAGGGATCGATGACAAACGTCATCAGACGTCACAGACGGGCCTATAGAAATAACGGAAAGATTAACCCTCGGTCATATCCACCCTGACCGTCCCACAATAGTAATGGTAATGCCTTAAGTGGAACTATGCCTTATCGATGTGACTTAAACACTGGTCAGCAAATTTATCTCGACAATCAGGGTGAAAAAACTCTGATTACTGTGTCCAGCAGCAGCCCTGGGCAGCAGCAACAGTCCAGCAGCAGTTTGCAAACAGGACAGTGGACAGAGGTTCCCCAGGTGGCTCAAATCAATGGCGGAGCGGTAATTCGTTGTGTCTCGGCCCAGGGTACCTACACCATTCAGGTGCAGGGTAGCCAAATTGGCCAGGCGGCAGGTTCGGTGAACTGGAGTGCAGCGCAAACCATGGCGGTGCATCCCATTGACCACATGCCGGAGCAGGCTATGCCCAATATGCAGCCAATGCAGCCGATGCAGCCGATGCAGCCGATGCAACCCATGCAGCCCATGCAACCCATGCAGCCGATGCGCATGGGCGATATGGAAATGTCCTCAAACCCGATGGCCATGCGCATGGGAAACATGGCCATGAGTATGGGCAATGCTCCTGAGCAATCACAGCCCACCAAGCGATTTTGTACTCAGTGCGGGGCTCAGGTTAAACCCGAAGACAAGTTTTGCGGTAGCTGCGGGACCCAGTTGCAATGAATCGTAGGGATAGATCTGCGGCTCTCTTATAGGTTTCTGACAAATCTTTGCCATCCTGATGGGCGAAAGCAAAATCAAACCCTGTCTAACTCCAGAAGTGGCATTTTACCTTAGAGAAAACTACAGATTTCGAGCTGAACTTGGTATTTAACTGTCCTATGCCCCTTGTATGGAATGCAGGCTAATCAGCGCTCCGTTCAGGGGTGGTGCAGCCTGCTAGTTTTGTTAGGGTTTCTGCCTGTGTTGCTAATGATTGTGTTGTTACCGATGTGAAATAGCCATGATTCAGCCGCCCCTGATGTCTCGCCTCCAAAAGACAAACCGTCGCTTTTGGCAACGGTGCGGGTTCTTGTTTACCGGTCTGCTGCTGGCGGTTTTGATGGTTTCTGGTACCAGCCTGGCGGCAAAGGTTTCTAACTACGAGTTGAATCAGGCTCAGCCCTTCAATCAGGTCGAGAACTTTCCCATTCAACCCCTTCCCTCTTCCCCCAACTATCGGCCCAACGGCAGTTGGATCGGACGCCTGATTCTGCCCTCGGAGCAAGAGTATGCCGACAATCTTGGCGATTGGGCCTGGTTTGAGGTGTGGCACAGCCCGCCAGATGCTCCCGACTTACTGGGGCAAACGGTGAAGCTTACCTGGCAATCGTCTGACGAGTTGGAGGGGTATCTCGACGCCGTCACCAAAGATGTCACCTTCAACCAGCAGGCTGAAAATTTTCTGGAAAATGGCAGCATTGTGCCGGTGCGGCTGAACGGGCGTCAGCAGGTTGGGCCGCTGCAGTCCCTGGCGGGGGCACGCCCTAAGGATGATGTCACCGTGCGTCTGGTGGAAACAGAATGGGTGACAGAGAATGGACAACCGGTGCTGAAAACCGGTTTAGAGCCGATTCAAATTTCCGGGAGAGAATACGGCCTGGTGACCATTCTGGAACCAGATTTGACCTTCGATGCTCCCCTGCCGGAGGTTTGTCCGGGAGAGCCCCCCTGCCCGACGGAATATTTCCGGGTGCAGCATTTCAACTCATCAACTGGAGATTTCACCGGGCCTGTCGAAACCATTCGCATTCCCCAGCAGCCCATGCTGAATGGAGAGCGGTTTTTCTCGAACCTGCGGGATTTAGAAAACTCCCCTGCCGGTCGGGAGGGCTGGTACATCTACGGCGCAGCGGATGCCGGGGGAATGTTCACCGTCCAGGCCCTCAAGCCCAGAGCCTTATTTCGGCTCAAGCCCAGCCAGGTCATCATCGGTGAAAAAGATGGGCTGCGCTACATCGACAGGCTGAACTGGCGCAATACTCCCCAGCGTAAAGGCAGCCTCCAGAGTGTGCTGGTTAGCCCCGATGGTGGTAGTCCTGAGGCGGCCATAGCCCAGTGGCAGGAAGGAGACTACGCTCTGTTGATTCACCTGTTTGGCGGCATTGGCGGCGAGAATAAGGAATTCACTCCGGCGGGTACGGTCACGGGCCATTTTTCTTATGGTCTGGCCAGGGTGCGCGAAGAACCTATTGCCCGGGAACTCCAGTTAGATGTTCATTACCAGCAGATCTACGCCCATAACACCGGCGGCATTATCTCAGGCACCCTCGACTGGTCGTCTTACACGGGCGATATGTCACGGGGTTGGCTGGGCATTCGTCCCATGTCAGATATTGTTGTCAAGCTAGATTCCTTTGTGGAACCGTTTCAATTTGGCGATGTGAGGATTTCGCTGTTTCGCCAGCTCTTAATACAAACCCAAATTCTGGCCGCCCGTTACCGCATCGGAGACGGTACCGGAGTAGCTGGCATTACCCCGGCCACTTCCTGTGTACAGGATTCTAACCAGGCCCTGTTTATCGCCATGGAGCAGGTTAAGCGCCAGGTCTATGAACGTCCTCAAATCATTGAATGGATTCAACAAAATCCCGATGCTCCAGAGCTTGAGCGCATTAATCGGTTTGCCGCCCTGGGGCAGACGCTAACCGATATGCTGACCCCCTATGGGGTCGTGCGCCCCGATTGGCAAAATAACGCCGAATCTCTGGCTGGCATTACTCCCCGAGGAGCCTTTACCAGCAATACAGGCCTGTTTAGCGGAGCCCTGAGCTGGCAAACCATGATGCCTCGCTGGGGGCAGGATGAGGTTGCCCGCATCTTTTTGCTCAATGGGGCGCAGCTCTGGTTTTTGCGCACCAACATGGTAGGGGGAAATGATCCCAGGGTTGAGCCTATCCCCCCCACGACCTTGTTTGGCTTGATTCCTGGCCTGGGCCGCGCCGTGCAGCGGTTTGCCGATGCCGTTACCACCTGGCCCAGCTGGTGGATGGTGCTGCTGGGGGGACTGGCACTGGCGTTTTACGGTGGCTTCGCTTTCCTATACGGGCGAAACCGCGGCTTTTTAGAGGTCAGAAATGGCTTCGACAACCCGGTGGAATTTGTGCTCTATGCCGTTCGCCTGTTCTTGGTGCCCGCCCTGGTGGAAGAAATTATCTTTCGGGTGGCGCTGCTGCCCCATCCAAAAGAAGGGATACCGGTCTGGCTGTGGCTACTCTGGGCTACCCTGAGCCTGGTGCTGTATGTTCTCTGGCATCTGCTGCTGGCCAGAACGATTCATAGAAACGCCCGGGAGGTGCTGACAGACTCTCGATTTTTGGCCCTGGTAGGCGGGCTGGGTGTGATGCTGACCGGGGTATACCGGGTCACCGGCTCCCTCTGGCTGATCGCCTTCATCCACTGGATTGTGGTGCTGGTGTGGATTTACGCCCTGGGAGGCAAAGACAAACTACCCAAGCGGATCTTCTGGCGTAAGAAGAAAAAGGCTAAAGGGCAGGATGGGCCAGCTCCCGCTGTAGGTTAATACAACGTTCAATTAATTCTGCCATAGCTTGCTCCCGAGGGGGCGGGGGGCGGCATTTATGGCCTACGCCCACAATTTTGTGCTGGTTTTTCCAGCGGTTGACGCAACAAAATGAATCAGGAAAGCCCCATTTGCCAGTGACCGCAGTATGCTGAGGCAGAATTATGAGTTCCGGTTATGTGGAAGTTATCGTCACTGATTTGGTTAGGATGCGCCCTTAGTCTGGCGCTGTTTGGGTTTAGCCAGGGGCCGGTAATGGCCCAAACCTGTGTAGAAAATTGTGGGTCTGGCCAAATTCAGTTTACGCCGGGCGATCACATCTCGGTAGAAGTGGTCAATCTCAGCCCGGTTATCGTTGCCGCAGAACAGGTGCCCCTGCGGGGTCCCATTACGCTGCCGCCCGGTACCAGCACAACCCTGGGGTTTGGCTGGGGAACGACCCCTAACCTGTCAATGTTCATTTGGTCTTTGAGCGATCAACCCATTCGCTATCAGCTGGGGCGTTTGGATGACACCACCCTACTTTTGGAAGTGGTTGCCGCCCCGAGTGAGCCCAGCGACCGATCGATCTGGATCAAAAATGACGGGCGAGTCATGGTGAGATAGCCCAAACCCATTTTCAGTGGATGCTACCATTGCCACAGTTTGCTGACCGGTGGTTTTCCCCAGCAGCCATGATGGGCAAAGTCCTGATTCTGCCGAGGAAGATCCGGTCTATGATAAGTTCATGTGATCTAGTCTTTCTGGCTTGTGACTGATTCTCCTGACCAATCGCTAGATACCGCAGCCCAACCTGTAGAGGCCCCCAGCACCAGCACCACGACACCGGCAAAACTGCCGCGCCAGAGATGGTGTCAGCCTACTCCTAATGCTCCACAGGCTGGCCAACTGGCAGAACTGACGGGCCTATCTCCCCTGCTGGCCCAGGTTTTAATTAATCGGGGTATCTCCACCGGAGCCCAAGCCAGGGAATTTTTAGATCCTGAACTCCAGCGCCTGCCTGTTCCCATAGAAGAATTTCCTGATCTAACGCCCAGCCTGGAACTCCTGGTGGATGCGATTGCAGGGCAGCAGGCCATTGCTATTTGCGGCGATTACGATGCCGACGGTATGACCAGTACCGCCCTACTGCTCAGAGCGCTGCGCGTTTTGGGAGCCAGGGTAAATTACGCTATCCCCAGTCGCATGGCCGAGGGGTACGGCATCAACCAGCGAATTGTGGAGGACTTCTACGCCGAGGGAGTCAGTTTGATTCTGACAGTAGATAACGGCATTGCGGCGGTGGAGCCAATTCAGCGGGCACGAGAGCTGGGGCTGGCGGTGATTGTTACCGACCACCATGACCTTCCCCCAGAGCTGCCCCCGGCTAACGCCATTCTGAACCCCAAGCTTTTGCCGGAAAACTCGCCCTACCGGGGTGTTGCCGGGGTTGGGGTCGCTTACATTCTGGCGGTGTGTCTGGCCCAGGCCCTTGACAAAAACCAGGACCTGACTGCCCCCCTGCTGGAGCTGTTTACCCTGGGTACCATCGCCGACCTGGCTCCCCTGGTGGGGGTGAATCGACGCTGGGTGCGGCGGGGGTTGGGGCTATTGCCGCGATCGCAAATTCTCGGCATTCAGGCCCTGATTCAGGTGGCCGGGTTAGCCGACCAGAGCAAGCCCCTGAAGCCAGAGCACATTGGGTTTCGTCTCGGGCCCCGGATCAACGCCGTGGGCCGTATCAGCGATCCCCAGATCGTCATCGACATGCTTACCACCGATGACGTGGGGGTGGCCCTGGAGCGGGCCATGCAGTGTGAGCAAATCAACCACACCCGACAGGAACTTTGCCAGCAAATTGAGGCAGCTGCTATCGCCTGGTGCGAACACCAGCAACAAACCGGAGCCATTGACCTGACCGAAGACCGGGTGCTGCTGGTCGTTCAGCCTGACTGGCACCATGGCGTTATCGGCATTGTCGCCTCCCGATTGGTCGAGCGTTATGGTGTTCCGGTATTTATTGGCACCTATGAAGATGAGGAGCAAAAGATTATTCGGGGCTCGGCCCGAGGGATTCCCGAATTCGACGTCTTTGAAGCGCTGCAAGCCTGCAAAGATTTAATGGATAAGTGCGGCGGGCATCGAGCGGCAGGGGGCTTCTCCTTCCCCAGTAAGCATTTGCGGCAGGTGAAAACCCGCCTGGTTAACTATGCTAACAGCACCCTCTCGGTTGATCTGCTCAAGCCCCTGGTCACTATTGATGCCCAGGCCAGCCTGGCCGACATTGGCCAGACCCTCTACAACCAGATCGACTACCTGCACCCCTGCGGCATTGAGAATCCTGACCCTGTCTTCTGGACTGCCAATGTGCAGGTCGTGGAACAGCAGGTCGTGGGTCGTAACCGCAACCACCTGAAGCTGGTGCTCGCCGAGCCGGGCAGTAATACCACCCTCAAAGCCATCGCCTGGCGGTGGGGTGAATACTATCCTCTACCCGACCGGGTCAATATCGCCTATAAGCTGAAGCAAAACGATTGGCAGGGCAATCGCACCATAGAGCTTGAACTGACAGGTGTGCAGCCCCCCGAGGTTGTGCCGTCTCTGCTGCCTGCCCCATCGACGGCTCCAGAGACAACCCACCCGACGACAGCCCCGGTTCCTACCCCGTCGGCACCGGCTGGGTCGGCATCAGCTCAACCTCTGGCGGCTACGAAAGCTGCTCCCCCACCGGTACCGGCTGCATCGACCTCAATGCCGCCCCCTGCAAAAGTTGCCTCATCTCAAATGGTTCAGGTCAAGCCATTGCCAGTTGAACCTACGGCCAGCGCCAGCCAGGGGTTACGCCATGGCCAGGGAATGGCCAGTCAAATTCAGCCCTATGATCCCTCCAGCCATGCTCCGTCTTCTTCTGAAGTGGTTCATGAAGCTCCCGGATTCCAGGAGTCAGAATCGTCTGCAGCATCACCTGATTCAAAGGGGGCGATAGCCTCGAAGATCAGCCCCGACCCTCAACTGCTGCAAAGCCAGGGCGTTGATTTTCACTACAGCAAACGGCGCTATTGGGCCGCCATCGACAGCCAGAACGGCACCCGCCAGTTGACCATCGGCAACCCCGAAGGGCAGCTACTGGTGGTGAGCTTGAGCGAACGGCAGGGCTTTCTCTACATTCCCGGCACCGACCCCAAACCTGTGGATGTGTCTGAGGCCCACTATTTTAACCTGGTGCGGGCGGGGCTAAATGCCGTAGAGCTGCAGCAAATGGGTCGGCTGTTGCTAGAAAAAGATGAGCTGCTGGCAGATAAAGATGCTCAGATTCAGACCCTGAGCCGACAGGTCGCGCTGCTAGAACAGCAGCTGAGCCAGGTGCCCCAGCCCGAACGGCATCAGTTTAAGCAGCTGCAAAAAACTCTGCAACAGCAGGAGACGGCTATTCAAACCCAGGAGGCTCACATTGCCAAAATGCAGGCTGAAATCGAGACACCGGCCCCTGTCATCAATGCCAAAAAAATTCGTCAGCAGGCCCGTAATGCGGTGGGCGATGCTGCCTGGTTTTGTTTATCCTCTGATAGCCAGAAAGACCTTTATGGAGCGTTTAAACAGCAAGAAATGCTGAATGCCCAAACCAACGGGGAGAATGCCGATTATTCACCAGCTGCGCTTTACCTGATCCAAGCGTTAGAACGAGAAATTCTGATGCCCTTGCTGCAGGGGTTTACCGACTACGGCCAGCAGATGCAGGATGCCGATTTGATCCAGCTAGCCAAGGCTTTAAGCGAAAGTCAGAGTCTAGAAGATTTGCCCCCACTGCTGAGCGAATCCTGGAGTGCTTTAACTGAAAAGGCTCTCAGCGCAACTAAAAAACCCCGCAAAATGCTAGAAACCATTTCCATGGATGAAGATGGCAAGATTGACGATACCCATCGGGTTTTATTGGATGAGTTTCTGCAGGGGTGGGATCATCCCATGGCCCAATGGTTTACCCATGCCAATGGAGACGCTGCCTCTTGCCTGGGCCAGGTGCACCAACTACTGGAATTGGTAGCCGATGATGACCGGCCACTGCATCAATGGCAGTATCAGCTCATGCAGCAACTGGTACTCGGTGAGGAGGCTAAGCAGGGTATTTTTCAGAAGGTTTTTGGTGGCTGAGTCTGGCGGAGATTCGCCCCGCAAAAAATGCCTTACCGGGGAGAATTTGATACAAACTAGCTGCAAATTAAACCTTGCCCAAGTCCAGAAGTGGAGTTTTACCTTAGAAAAAACGACAGATCTCGAGCTGGACTTGGGATAGCTGCAAAACGGTCGCCGAACCTGTTTCAATTCAATAGATCAAACGTTCCGAGTGATAGTCTCGTCCTGGGATAGCTGCAAAACGGTCGCTGAACCTGTTTCAGGGCCAGGAGGCAAGTTTTGCGTTAGAGAAACCTAACGATTTCGAGCTGAGCTGAATACATCGCGCTGGACTTAGTATTTTAGTATTATCGAGGTATATATCAAGCCAGCATAGGCTCCCCTCTAGTGTTCTATCGTTGCTTTGTAGTAAGCTCTCACTTTCAACAACAACAGGGTAATACCCACTATCTCTGCTGACTTCCTCCCTCCTATGCTGGATTTTTTAGAACGGTTTAGAAAGCTGCCCAAAACCCTGCTTTTTGGTATCAGCCTGGGGCTGTTAGGGCTAATTGGGTTGCTCGATACCTGGGTCCGTATCGACCTGGGGTTGTCGCTGTTTTATTTGGCCCCCATTGCGATAGCAGCCTGGATGGTCGGGCGGGATGCCGGCATCGTGATTGCCACAGTCTCAGCTCTAACGTGGTTTTATGCAGAACTCAATAGCCACGCTGCTGGCGATTTCCCCCTGACTTTATGGAATACCTTTGTGCGTTTGGGCATTTTCTGGATTGTCAGCACCCTGCTCAGTTCCCTACGAGATGCATACGATCTCGAAAGTCGCCTGGCCAGAACCGATGCCCTCACCGGTATTACGAACTGGCGAAGCTTTCAAGAATTGCTGACCGTAGAAATTCAGCGGGCTCAGCGATACCCCTACCCCATTACCCTGGCCTATTTAGACATTGACAACTTTAAGCAGGTGAATGACCAGCAGGGCCATAACCAGGGAGACAAATTACTCAAAGGGGTGGCCCAAACACTGACCAATGGCCTTCGCAATACCGACGTGGTTGCCCGTATTGGTGGCGATGAGTTCATCGTCATGATGCCTTACACCAACCGTGCCCAGGCTGAGCAGGTGTTGCCGCGGGTGCACCAAACCTTACTCGACTTCGTCCATGAGCATCATTTCTCTGTAGGGTTTAGCGTGGGGGTGGTTACCTTCGAGTATCCTTCCACAACTGTAGACGATATGGTGTCTGTGGCAGACTCGGTGATGTACGAGGCCAAGCAAAATGGTAAAAATCAGATTGCTTATCAGGTGTTGTGAGATCTGGGCTTAAGCCATCACCGGGGCTGGAGGTTGGCCAGGGGCTAAACTCTACTTCCAGACTTTGACAAGGTTGATATGGGCTGATTTCATGCAGGCGCGGTAGGTTAGAAACGTTCTTTGTTATCCAGTTTCTGTGACCCAGCCTGACGTAATCCGTTCACTACTTGATGCTGTTTCCCGGGGGCAACTCAGCCCGGAGGCAGCTTTCGAACAGCTAAAGTATTTAGACTTTGAACCCATCGAAGAGTTCGCTAAGGTCGATCACCACCGCCCCCTGCGCACCGGATTTCCCGAAGTCATTTGGGGGCCCGGTAAAACTGTGGATCACATCGTTCAAATCATGCGCAGCCTGCATCAGCGCAACCCGGTGGTGATGGCGACCCGCATTACCCCAGAGGTCTACAGCCAGATTCGACAGCAGATTCCAGGGGCGTTCTACTACGAGCAGGCCCGCATCTGTGCTCTGGTGCCCCTCAACCTGGTGCCCCACCACCCCGGCACCATTGGTGTGCTGGCTGCGGGCACGGCTGACCTGCCCGTTGCCGAAGAAGCGGCTGTTACCGCAGAACTGTCGGGCTTTGCCGTCAAGCGGGTGTGGGATGTGGGAGTAGCCGGACTCCATCGCCTGCTCAGTCACCGGCAACTGATTCGAGATATGGATGTCCTGATTGTGGTTGCGGGTATGGAAGGGGCGCTGCCCAGTGTGGTTGCCGGTTTGTCTGACTGCCCAATTGTGGCTGTTCCCACCAGTGTGGGGTACGGGGCCAGTTTTCAGGGACTATCAGCCCTGCTGACGATGCTCAACTCCTGTGCAGCGGGGATTGGCGTAGTCAACATTGACAATGGCTTTGGGGCTGCCGTGTTGGCCGGACAGATTTTGCGCACGGCTGCTCACATCAAACTTAACCAAAGCACAGGTTAGAACACTCATCGAGGATGGCGAGAATCCTGGTTGCTTAGTGGGCTATGGAATGAAGATTTTATAACATCCACGTTTTGTAGGGCAGGCATCTGGCCTGCTCTCGGACAGCCGAGACGGTTATCCCACGTTACTGAATCCCCATTCCTAGGCACAGAATTTGGCGCATGCAGGAGTAGCAACCGGGGTTCTGCACCGACGCTCTGGATAGAGTAGGACTTGGTCCATCCCCAAGGGAAAATCCAGAATCGAGCCCTGGGATTACTCCAACAGGCCCAGGTCATCTTCCAGGGGGTCAATGGCCACGACGTAGTGAAAATTATCCGGGCCTACATTGGCGGTCAGGGTCTTGATGATTTGATTCGCATTGTCATAGGGGCCAGCGAAGTAAAACGGCTGGCCATCTTTGCCGAACTCAAGTGGGATGAGGGTCTCTGGTCGCAGCCCCAGGTGGATTTCTGCCTTTCGATCAAAATCGCGGGCCGGCTCTAACCCCAGGCTGCGGGCATAATCTACCGCTCCATAAATGATGGATTGCGCCTGCTCCAGCGTGATCTCAACAAAAGGCTCATGAAACTGCTTCAACAATAACTGTTTGAACCGCTCATATCGGCTAGAGCCCATGCTTTCCGGGGGAATCACGTCCTTCACCCCCAGACACCAATAGTCCACTAGATAGGAGGCCGAGACAATCCGATTGCCGTCCTGCCGAGCCAGGAGGATCTGGGCCATGCCTCCAACCCCTTCATCTGCATCAAGTGGTTCCCCATCCAGGAGGCGCTTGGCTGCGCTCTGGTTAACCAAACATTCATGAACAGGCTGTAAAGTTCCTTCCTGGGCTTTTTTCAGCACCAGAGCTTCTGAATGATCGCGAATGTACACCTTAACTTCGGCTGGACGTAAGCCCAGTTTGCGAGCAATTTGCTTGGGAGCAACTTTTGCTTCTCGCAGTCGAAGAATTTCTTCGCCTTGCTCTGGTGTCATAGACCCTCCGATTCAACACACTATTGGTTTGGGGCTTCACCCCCATTCTCAGATAACTCGCTGGGAGATGCCGCGACGGGCTCGGTTCCCTCTTCTTCCGGTTTGGCATCCGTGTCAGCGGGGGCTTGGGCCGCTTGCTCGCGCTCTTCGCGCTTTTTGCGTTCGGCGGCCAGGATATCCTTCATGACCTCCTGGGCCTGGGCCATTTTTTCCATATTGCTACGGTACAGCTCCAGGTCTTTCTGGAGCTTGTCAGACGAGATATGGAGCTTATCGCTAAGCGATTTGAACAGTTCCTCAACCGCGTCTTTGTCGTTCAGGGTCTCTTCTGGGGCCACCATTTCTACCAGGGTATATAGCCCGATGCCGAAGGGGCGACTGTATTTGAATTTATCTCGAGAGGCAATCCTAGCCATTTGACCCTTGATGCCTTCAGCCTGTTCAGCCCCTTCCAGGTTGTCGAAGATCGCCTTAAAATCATCCAGAGACATACCATTGATAGAAGCCTTGAGAGCTTCAGCATCTTGCCGATACTGCTCGGGAGAACTGCCCACAGAACGCACCAGGGCGTTAAAGATGGATGGCTGATCCCCTTCGGGTCTGTAGCCCTTCATGAAACGGTCAAAAGTTGTAACTACCCCCAGGGCATAGATAGGGTCGTACGCAAAGTCTATATTGACCGAGAGCAGGTGCATTTCTACCAGCAACTCATCCACCACGCGCCGGTAGATGGAGTTGATGGGGCGGGCATGGTGGGTGTAGAAATCCCGTTTTGCGTCGGAAACCGTGCGTACAGGTGCGTTATTCACAGCCGAATTCTTGATTGATACAGTCTTTACATTTTCGCGTGTTGCTGTGTCTTTGCCAAGTTACCATACATCAAAATTTCAGCCAGGGTTAGGGGGCGATCCCCCAATCTGCGCTTACTCTCCCTGATTCTGCCGTTGAAATAAATTTATTTAATCAGCTTTTCCAGCAGCTTTTTTCTGACCCGCTTGACCCATAAACGAACCATTCGGGGTTTGGAAAAATCGGGAACATCTGCAGCAAATTTAGCGCGATGGTCGAAAAAACGGTTGATTTCGGCCAAAATCATTTCCAGGCGGGGTAAAACTGCCTCTTCTCGGTAAGGCTTTAGCTGCTCCTCCGTCAGGCGTAGTGGGTTTGGGTTCTGCAAGGCCTTCAAAATACGCTGCACATCGTAGGCCGTGGAGTACACACCAATTTTGTAGCAGTTGAAGCCGGGGTCTAAATAGTCGGCCAGTGCCCCGTTAACGCTGGAAAACACCTGACAACCACAGGCCATGGCCTCCATTGGGGGTAGCCCAAAGCCCTCACTGACCCGTTGTTGAGCCCAATATTCTGCCGAGTCGTAAAGGTAGATTTTGCTGCGGTTGAAGAGTTCTCCCAGGTCAGCCACAAAGCGGTCTAGCAGTACCACATTGCAGTGGGGTTGCAGAGCTGGCACCAGGGATTGCAGCAAATATTCGGAAGACTTGCGCACCTGCACCAGCACGTCAATGTCTCGCTGCAGTCCCCGGTCGCTGAACTCTGGAGACAGCAGATTCGGCAGGTAAAACAGTAATCCATTCGGGCAGGTTTGCCCCCAGTAGCCCATGGAGTTGCGACTGACGGTCATGATGGGCACATCCCCCGGTAGCTTAAACCCGTAGCCGCTGCTGTGGGCATGGTACACCACCTGATGGGCACGCAACCGCCGCGCTAGCCTGGGCACATGAAAGCCCCAACTGATGACAAAAATGCTGTCCTCCATGGGTTCCCCCTGCAGCAGGTCATCCAAAAATAGAGTGTCGGACTCCCGCTGTTGATAGGTCACGACCTCTGCAGGGCAGATGTGCCGGGCAAGATCCACGGTTTTTAGTTCGGCAAACAACCCACCACAGGCGTAACGCTTACCCGTCCCCGGCACCAAAAAGTAGAGTTTCCGCATGGCCCCTCTTACGCACTCCCCTGATTGTAAAGGCCACAACTACCGATTCTCCCCATCCCCCACTCCCCACTCCCCACTCCCCACTCCCCACTCCCTATTCCCTATTCCCTATTCCCCATTCCCTATTCCCCATCCCCCACTCCCCACTCCCCACTCCCCACTCCCCTTCAACTGCCCAAAGTACTTGTTGAGTACAGCCTACCCCAGGGACTTTTTGTCTATTATCAATTTCTTGCATACAAACGATTCATCCCATGCTTTGGCAGACTCTTGCCAACTGGGTAGATTAAGAACGTGGACAACCGGCGAGGATTTAGCCGCCGTCGTTCACGAGAGATTCTAAGCCCGAAAAAAATTCTTTCTAATCGAAAGAAACGGCAGTATTTCCCCAAATTTGGCTGTTCAGTCCAGATCTTCGATGACGGAGGTCGGGGTTGCTATGGCTGATAAACAGGGTTGCCAGGGTTTGGCCCACATTACCGGAGTAACCATGAACAGTTCCACCAATTGCCCTAACACCCTGGACCAGCAGCGGCAGCGGCTTGAGCGCCTGGTCGACTATCCCCATGCTGCTGCGGTTCCAGGGCCTTTCGTACAACATCTCATTGCTTTAGGAGGGGCAATCATGAGATTCTTTACGGCTAATCAGGAGCTGCGGATCTGGCAGCGCACCCGCAATGGTCGCCAGGTCTGGTTTGCCTATGATCCGATTACCGAGCAGAGGCGTCAATTCTTTGCAGAAGAAGACGTTCGCCATTGGTTAGATGCCCGTTACTACGAGTAGGGGCCATGGCAAAATCTGACCAGCCCCCGTTATCGGTCAATAAACGGCAATCTATCCAAAAGAAAAAGACCGGGTGCCTTGAACACTCGGTCTTTTGTGGTCTAGAGAGGTCGTTTCGTTGAACCGTTTGGGTTCTGGAGCTGGTGCCTAACCTGCCCGTCAGGTCCGCCCAGAACCCCGAGACTCTGTGGGCTTAGAAGGTGTAACCCAGGCCTACGGAACCATTCACCTGGCTATCGCCATAGATAGACCAGTGAACAGCGCCATTGGCCACCAGTCGATCGGTCAGGCGGTAGTCAACCCCACCAGTCACCAGGGGGCCTACGGCTCCATTGCCTTCGGTGGATACCGACAGGCCACCGCCGACATAGGGCAATAGACGACCGTCTTCAGTCAAACCGTCTAAGTCGTAGGTGACAGGAGCCAGGAATACGGTTTCACCGTCGCTGCCAAAGTCCAGATCGCTGATGACTCCAGGGCGTACAGACACGTTATCGGTAACGGTAATTTTGCTGTTGATAGACAGGCCAAAGTCACTGTTGCCCAGATCACCCAGGCCAACCCCTGCACCAACGTAGTTGTAGTCGGTGGTTCTTTCCTGGGCATTAGCTGCGGTTGGTAAAGCAGCGATGGCGGCGGTTGCGAATACAGCGGTGAATGCAGCGAGAAGACGAATTTTCATAGCTTTTCTCCCAAAACGAGAAGAGTTTGGTACAAGAGTTCTTTTGCTCTTACGATTCTGTTGTATCGCTTGGGGATAGGCGGTGCTTCAGATCTGAATGACAGTTTCTGTAGTGGGCAATACTTTGGGAACAAACCCGTTGTCTCGGTCCAGGGTGATAAATTCCAATCCTCAAACGCTTTCAAGCCAGGATATCTGGATTTAAGGGCAGATTTGCTCGGGGCAGTGCCGAGCTGAGACCCAGAAAAGATAGGACATTGGCTCAACTGGCACATTCGATTGTTACACTTGCCTGGGAACCTTAGGTGGTCTCTGAAAAAGAATTTCCTGAATATTGCACATTCGCTGTCAGGGCAAAGCATCTGGGAGGAAATTGACGTGACTGTTCCAAGAGTTTTGGGCCAGATACTGCGCCCCTCCGGCTGGTAACTTTTTTCTCAGAGATCTTCATTAGGTATGGGTTGGGCTGATTTCAGCGCCGGTTAAGCCTGGACATCCAAAAACTGGTTGATGTGCTGAAAAATTTCCTCAAACAGCTGGGGGGGAGCCCCGCCCGGAATCAGCAGGTCATTCATGACGAAGGAGGGAGTGCCCGTCAGCTTTAAGGCATTGGCCAGCTCTAAATCAGCCTGTACCGCGGCTGCGGCTTCGGGGCTGGTGCGATCGCGATTGAACTGCTCCATATCCAACTGCATAGATTCCGCCAGTTCCAGATACAGGCTTTCGCCCATACGGTCCTGGTTGGCGAACAGCCCGTAGTGGTACAGCCAGAACTGCCCCTGCTGCCCTGCCGCCCAGGATGCCCGCGCTGCCGGTATCGCCTCATCATGGATATGAGTTAAAGGAAAGTGCTTATACACGTAGAGAATGTCATCTTCGTGCTTTTCCACAAAGTCCTTCATCTGAATGGCCGTGACTGCACAGTAGGGGCATTCAAAATCTGAGAATTTGAACAAAATCACCGGGGCATTGGTGTTGCCCTTAGTGGGGGAGGTGCCGATCAGGCTCTGGCGGTCCATTGAGCCAATGACTTCCGTAACAATGGCCTGGTGTTCCTCGCGGCTGGCGGGTGCCTGCGACTGGCTACGGTTGGCTACCATCAGCGACGTTGGAACCGCGATGCCCACAGCAACGACTGCCCCGCAGGTGGCCCAAAACCATCGTGACCGTCGTAATTTCTCCCACATCGTATCGGAAGCCCCCTAAACTTCGGCACAGCGGCAATCTGGTCGGGTAATAGATCTTGTTCAAGTCAGAAGTGGAGTATTACCTGAGAGCAACCTACTGACTTCAAGCTGGACTTACCATACAACCTGATGCTGCAACCGTCAGTTTAAAGCGTCTCAGGAATGAGAATCGAATCATACTCTAATTCCTGTAGGCCAGGCATCTTGCCTGCCTGGGACAGCCAAGACCCTGCCTGGGACAGCCGAGACCCTGCCTGGGACAGCCGAGACGACTATCTCACATACAAAAAACGCATACAAAAACGGAGACCGTTCCCCTATCGGACGGTCTCCATTAAATCCTTGATACTCAGTCGTCAAAACTAGCAGAGGGGAGTTCTTCTCCTAGCTTGCGTATGGAAGAGCAGTCTACTCTACCGCTGAAGCATCAATGTCAACGTTCAGGGCAACTTCTGCTGCCGTCAGATCGGCCTGCAGAATTGGGGTTTTCATCACCGCGTCATTGGCCAGGGTAAACAGAGGGTTAGACAGAATGCCGGCCAGGGAAGTTGCCACCACCGCCAGAATTAAACTAACCTGCATGGGCCGAAGACCGGGGATATCCCACCGCACTTCGGGGTAAGCCTTGACGGAATCAGACATTTCGTGGGGTTCTTTCACGACCATCATCTTAATTACGCGGATGTAGTAGTAAATGGAGATCACGCTGGTGACCAGGCCTACCAGCACCAGGCCATAGGCTCCAGCCTGCCAACCGGCCCAGAAAATGTAAATCTTGCCGAAGAACCCGGCTAGGGGAGGAATGCCCCCCAGGGAGAGCAGACAGATGCTTAAGCCCAGCGTCAGCAGGGGATCTTTTTGGTACAGGCCGCTGTATTCGCTAATTTGGTCGGTGCCGGTGCGCAGGGAGAACAGAATCACGCAGGTGAAGCCCCCCAGGTTCATGAATAGATACACAAACAAATAGAACACCATGCTGGCATAACCGGCATCGGTACCAACGACCAGACCAATCATCAAAAACCCGGCCTGACCGATAGAAGAGTAGGCCAGCAGACGTTTCATGCTGGTTTGGGCCAGGGCCACAACGTTACCCAGCACCATGCTGAGGACGGCCAGGGCTGTGAACACAAAGTGCCACTGCTCTGAAACCAGGGGAAAGGCTGTCACCAGCAGACGAATGGCCAGGGCAAAGCCAGCCGTCTTAGACCCAACCGACAGAAAAGCTACCACCGGAGTGGGAGACCCTTCATACACGTCCGGAGTCCACTGGTGGAAGGGGACAGCGGCAATTTTGAAGGCGATACCGGCAATCACAAACACCAGGGCTACTACCAGGCCGATGGGGGCTTCACCCCCGTCGCTGACAATGCTTGCAGCAATGCTGATCAGCCGGGTTTCGCCACCGGACAAACCGTACAGCAAAGACACACCATAGAGGAAAATGGCGGAGCTGGCAGCGCCAATCAATAAATACTTCAACGCCGCTTCGTTAGAGCGGGGATCACGCTTCATGTAGCCCGTCAGCAGGTAAGACGAAATACTGAGCGTTTCCAGAGAAACGAAAATCATCACCAGCTCGTCGGCCCCGGCCAGAAACATACCGCCCAGGGTGGCCGTGAGCATAATCACCAAAAACTCTGCCAGGGAAGTTCCTGACTGCTCTACATAGCGGATGGCCATCGGCACCGTAACCGCAGCGGAGAGCACGATGATGCCTCGAAAGACAACGCTGAGGGCATCAGCATTGAAGCCCCCTAAAAAGCCAATGGGATTAGCCAGATCCCATTGAAATACGAGGGCAACGACCGTCGCGAGGGAACCCGCGATCGCGGCATAGGGGGTCCAGGCCGAAGAAGACCGCCCCTGAATTAAATCTCCAATCAAAATGATCAGAATTGTGAGGACCACAATCCCTTCAGGTATGACTGTACCGGCATTAAGTTGAGCCCCAAGGCTGACCAGATCCATGCCTTTCTACACCTCAACAGAACTTAAACGACAACCCCTAACAAGGTCTCTACCAGGCATATTATCGCGTTAGTGTCCTTTACAAAGTATGGTCAAAAGACTGGCTAAAGCCTCAAAACAACCGACTGGCCTCTATTTCGGGCATTTGCGGCTATAATTTCAATTTTCTGAACTCTAGTATATTGAGAGCCTAACAATTCCAATTTTTCTTTAAGTCGAAGGTGCAATGTTGACGGGTGCAGTAAAGTGATTAACACCTGAACCTACTCAAATGGGGTGTCGATCCCAGCTTTATAGGTTAAACCTGAAGATAGACACCTGATTCACCCTCCCAGTTCGTCAAAGAGTTCATCCCCTTTGGCCCAGTTCATTTTCTGGATCCTAGTGGTCTGGTTATGGTAGCTCTCCATATCAAGCCCAGCTCAAACTGAAGTTTGCGTAAAGGCAAAACTCTGCTTCTGGACTTGGAAAAGGCTTATATCTATATTGTTTGATTTTTGAAACGCCCAGACAGCCCTATGTCAAAGCTCGTCATTGTTGAATCACCCACCAAGGCTAAAACCATTCGCAACTACCTGCCATCCGGGTATCAGGTAGAGGCATCGATGGGGCATGTGCGAGATTTGCCCCGGTCGGCCAGCGAAATTCCACCCAAGGTCAAGGGCGAAAAATGGGCGCAGCTTGGGGTCAATACCCAGGCTGACTTTGAGCCGCTATATGTGATCCCCAGCGACAAGAAAAAGGTGGTTAAGGCGCTGAAGGATGCCCTCAAAGATGCCGACGAGCTGGTTCTGGCCACTGACGAAGACCGGGAAGGAGAAAGCATTAGCTGGCACCTGCTGCAGGTGCTCAACCCCAAGGTGCCGACCAAGCGCATGGTGTTCCACGAAATCACCCAGGAAGCGATTCAGGAGGCCCTGAGCAATTGCCGCGACATCGATGACCAGCTGGTTCATGCCCAGGAAACCCGCCGCATTCTTGATCGCCTGGTCGGCTACACCCTGTCTCCACTGCTGTGGAAGAAAATTGCCGGAGGGCTCTCCGCCGGACGGGTACAGTCTGTGGCGGTTAAGGTCGTGGTCAATCGGGAGAAAGAACGCCGCGCCTTCCGCAAAGGCTCCTACTGGGATTTGAAGGCGACCCTCCTGAAAGACAAGAATTCTTTTGAAGCCAAACTCTACACCCTGGGCGGCACTCGCCTGGCTACAGGTAACGACTTTGACGAATCCACCGGGCGCATTGCCGAAGGGCGTGAAGTTGTTCTACTGAATGAAGAGCAGGCCAGAGAGCTGCAGGCGCGAATTGAAGCCGGTACCTGGACCGTCAGCAGCCTGGATGAGCGTCCTTCCACCCGCAAGCCCTCTCCTCCCTTTACGACTTCCACCCTGCAGCAGGAGGCCAACCGCAAGCTGCGCCTCTCGGCCCGAGAAACCATGCGTGTAGCCCAAAACCTGTATGAACAGGGCTACATCACCTACATGAGAACCGACTCGGTGCACCTGTCTCAGCAGGCCATTGCCGCCGCCCGGTCCTGTGTCGAAACCAAGTACGGCACCGAGTACCTCAGTCCCAAGCCCCGACAGTACGCCACCAAAGCCAAGGGCGCTCAAGAGGCCCACGAAGCTATCCGCCCCGCCGGTAGTACCTTCCGCACCCCCAGCGAAACGGGCCTCTCTGGCCGGGAAGCCGCCCTCTATGACCTGATCTGGAAGCGCACCGTAGCTACCCAAATGGCCGAAGCCCGCCAAACCCATATCACGGTGCTGGTGGAGGTGGATAATGCCGTCTTTCGGGCCAGCGGCAAGCGGATTGACTTTCCCGGTTTCTTCCGGGCTTACGTAGAAGGGTCAGATGATCCCGATGCGGCTCTGGAAGATCGCGAAGTGCTGCTGCCCCGACTCAGCGCTGGCGATGCGTTAGACTGCTCGGACCTGGAAGCCATTGGCCACGAAACCCAGCCCCCCTCGCGCTTTACCGAGGCCAGCCTGGTGAAAGTGTTAGAAAGCGAAGGCATTGGTCGCCCCAGTACCTACGCCACCGTCATCGGTACTATCATTGACCGGGGCTACGTGCGCCTGGTCAACAATAGCCTGGTGCCTACCTTCACGGCCTTTGCGGTCACCTCCCTGCTGGAGCAAAACTTCCCCGACCTGGTGGATGTGCATTTTACCGCCCGCATGGAGCAAACCCTCGACGAAATTTCCACTGGGGAAGTGGACTGGTTGCCCTACCTGAAGGAGTTCTACCAGGGAGACAAGGGCCTCGAACACCAGGTTCAGGACCGTGAGGAACATATCGATCCCACCGAAGCCCGCACGGTGCTGCTTAACGACCTAAGCGCTAAAGTGCGCATTGGGCGCTACGGTCCCTACATCGAAATTGAGCAGGAGGGCGAAGAAGACTCCATTCGCGCCTCCATTCCCCCCGATGTACCGCCAGCGGATCTGGATGATGAGCAGATCGAGCGCATCGTTCGGCAGAAAATCGAAGGGCCTGACAAAGTAGGGCTGCATCCCGAGACGGGGGAGCCCATCTACGCCAAAATCGGGCCTTACGGACCCTATGTTCAGTTGGGAGACACGACCGACGATCATCCCAATCCCAAGCGCGCCTCCCTGCCTAAGGGAATGCAGCTTGAGGATGTCACCCTGGAAACGGCAGTGGGTCTGCTCTCTCTCCCCAGGCTGTTGGGTACCCATCCTGAAACGGGGGCACCCATCAAGGCCGGTCAGGGACGGTTTGGTCCCTATATCGTTCACGATCAGGGCAAAGAAGGAAAAGACTACCGCTCCATCAAGGGCGACGACGATGTCCTGACCATTTCGTTGGATCGGGCTCTAGAAATGCTGGCCCAGCCTAAGGCCAGTCGTGGGCGTAAAAAGGCCACTCCCATTCGGGAAATCGGGAAACATCCCGAGGATGATGAACCCATTGCCGTGTTTAACGGCCCCTATGGTCATTACGTTAAGCACGGCAAAATCAACGCCTCTGTGCCCGAAAACACCGAGATTGACTCCATTACCCTGGAGCAGGCAATGGAGTGGATTAACGCCAAAGCCGCCACTAAAAAGACGAAGGGCGGTAAGCGCAAGACTACCAGTGCTAAGAAGACTACCAAGACGGCGGCAGCGTCAAAGTCTTCCGGTACGAAGAAGACCACTAAGGCTGCGACCACTAAGAAGAAAACAACTCGCAAATCGACGACCTCTAAGTCCAAGTCCACTTCTGCCAAGAAGAGCGATAGCGAGTAGGCAGGGTAGTCTTCTGGGTGGCCCTGTCTGGACAGCCCATCCAACTTGACTGATACAAACAAAAGGGCGGTTGCTGGTATGCGGCAACCGCCCTTTTGCTTCGGATGTGAGCATTCCCTCTGACGAGGGATGGCCTCGAGTACAGCCTGATGGGCACTGCCCACCCTACGTTAGGTTCTAGCCTGTGGGCAATCCACAAGGTCCGTTTCAAGGCCGTTTATGCCGATTAGCGCATTGGGGAAGAAACCCGAGTGTTCTTCAGGCTCTCAGACAGCTGACGCACCACAGCGACCATTGCCAGGAGGTTATCCAGCTTATTCACGGCGGAACCAACCCCGACCCCGGCAGCCCCGGCAGCCATGGCCATGGGAGCGGTGACATCTGACAGGCCGGAGGCACACAGTACCGGCACATCCACCACCCGAGAAATGGCGTGAGCCGCCGCCAGGGTGGGAGCCGCTTTCTCAATCAGGCCCAAAACTCCGGCATGGGTGGGCTGGCTGGAGGTGCCGCCCTCGGTTTGAATGATGTCAGCCCCAGCTGCCACCAGGGCCTCGGCCAGCTGCACCTGCTCATCTAACGCCAGAATGTGAGGCACGGTTACCGATAGGGTAATGGTGGGCAGCAGTTCGCGGGTGCGGCGAGTCAGTGCCAGCACCTCGGGCGCTTCGAACCGACGCCCCTGGGCATAGAACGCGTCAAAATTACCGATTTCAATCAGGTCAGCCCCCGCTTCCACCGGAGCCAGGAATGCCTCGGCCTCCACCGCCGAGACACATATCGGCAGAGACGTTTCGGCCTTGGCCAGACGCACCAGGTCGGCATCTGCGGCGATATCGACGAAGGTGGCACCACCCTGGTCAGCTGCTTTGACAACGGCAGCAACCCGCTCGGGGTCATAGTTCGTCAGACCGCTGATGATCTTCAGAGCACCGTTAGTCTCGAAAGCTTGTTGGAGTTCAGACAGCATAAGGTTTTACTCTCAATCGCAAGTTCGGTTTGCCTTATTGTCGCATTAAATTCCCCACTGCCCCATCTAGTCGATACCCAACACCCGTGGTATAGTTAAAGACTGTGTCGAAATTATTGTGTAACCATGCCGAAGCTGAAGACTCGTCGAGCAGCTGCCAAGCGTTTTCGCCGCAGTGGTAGCGGTAAAATTATGCGCCGCAAGGCTTTCAAAAACCACCTGTTGCAGCATAAAAGCACCGGGCGTAAGAGCCGTTTGTCTAAAATCGCCAAGGTGGACGAATCCGATATCGATCGGGTTGAGGGCATGCTGCCCTATCTCTAGGGCGCATGGCTGCAGAGGTTTAAGTGTTGTTTAGAGATTGATTCCTAAGGATTGTAGAGAGTCATGGCACGTGTCAAGCGCGGCAACGTCGCCCGTAAGCGGCGTAAAAAGGTATTAAAGCTCGCCAAGGGCTTTAGAGGTTCCCACTCCAAGCTGTTTCGCACCGCTAACCAGCAGGTGATGAAGGCGTTGCGGTATGCCTATCGCGACCGTCGTAACCGCAAGCGTGATTTTCGTCGCCTGTGGATTACCCGCATCAATGCGGCGGCTCGGATGCACGGCATTAGCTACAGCCAGCTAATCGGCCAGCTGAAAAAAGCCGACATCGAATTGAACCGGAAGATGCTGGCCCAGATGGCTGTGTTGGATCCTGACGGTTTCAGCAAAGTTGTTGAAGTCGCTCAGTCGAAGTAAAGTAAGTTTTTATCGGCCTTCGGTTTAGGCTCACGGATAAATTTCTCGGGCGCTGACAGAGCTTCCATAGCGGGACTGTGTTCATACCTGGCAGTGAAATCTTCCCTGGGAAAAGCCACAGAGTTTGAGCTGAACTGGGTATAGCGCGACTGATTTGCTTTGATGCGGTGTGCAGCGTTTAGTTTCGGTATGGTGCTGGGGGTGCAGTTGGCTGTGCCCCCAGTTTCTGTTGCAGCTGACCTGGAGACTATTCAGGCACGGGGGTATCTTGTTGTTGCTGTGCGGGATGGGTGGCGTCCTCTGGGCTATCGAGACGAGTCAGGTAACCTGGTGGGGTTGGAGATTGATATTGCCCGGCAGTTGGCTGACGTGATTTTGGATGACCCCAATGCGGTTGTCTTTGAGGTGGTTCCCAATCGAGATCGGCTGCAGGCGGTGTTAGAAGATAGGGTGGATGTTGCGATCGCCGGCGTAACCCTGACCCCCGACCGGATGCGTCTGGTCCGGTTCAGTCCTCCCTACTACCTGGACGGTACCGGTATTCTCGTACCCGGCGGGGATGAAGTGCCGGAGTTGGCCGACCTGCGCCTGAGTCGAATCGGCCTGCTACAGGGGTCCAGCGCCATTTCCTCTTTGCGGTATGTGCTCCCCCTGGCCGACCTGGTTCCCCTCGGCAGTTACCAGGAAGCCTACGCAGGGTTGAACGGCGGGCAACTTGACGCCTTCGCCGGAGACATTTCGGTACTGATTGGTTGGCAGCAAGAATATCCGGGCTACCGACTGGTACCCGAAGCTTTGTCGGCGGACCCCCTGGCCATTGTGATGCCCAAAGGGAATCAGTATGACGACCTGCACCGGTTGGTTTATGACGCCGTCGACACCTGGCACGATCAGGGCTGGCTTGAGGATCGGGCCACCTACTGGGGACTGCCCTGATTCATGTCAAGATGTACACAGATAATCAGTAAGACTAAGACGATTTAGAACGGGCTTTAAGGACTGATGGAGAAAAGCAATCTGCTCTTAACCTACCTGGCACTGTTGCTACTGCTGCTCAGCGTAGCCGCCTTCTTTATTGTGCGGCAGGTACTCAAGACCCGTCGTTTGGAGGGAACGCTGTCGCGGCTACAGTCGAAACTCTCCAAAGAAAAGGGCACCGCCCAGGAATATTACGAACTGGGCAGCCTGCTGCTAGACAAAAAGCTCTACACCCAGGCGGCCCTCTATCTCCAGCAGGCCCTGAAAAATATGCCGAAGGAAGAAGCCGACAATGCAGCTATGGTCTATAACGCCCTGGGTTATGCCTACTTTGCCCAGGACCAATTCGACCTGGCCATCCGCAATTACAAAGAAGCCATCAAAATTAATCCCGAATATGTTACGGCCTTAAACAATTTGGGCCACAGCTACGAGCGTAAGCAGCTCATGAATCAGGCCCTCGAAGCTTACGAGAGCGCCCTTAACATTGCGCCTAAAAACTCCACCGCCAGGCGACGGTTTGATTCTTTAAAAAAGCGTTTGGTCACCTCCGATCAGTAGCCCGTCCTGGTAATGAACCTGGGTTCTACTGCCGCAGGGTAGAGTCTGACACGATTTGGGACGCCATCAGAGCATTCATGGAGGATAGTAACTCTTTGGGATTGATGGGTTTGGTGATAATCGCCTCCGCCCCAGAGTTTCTGGCTTTGGCTGCCTGGTCTAGGTCTGTCTCATTCAGCAGTGCCACAATTTTGACCCCCAGGGTACCCACATAATGCCGCAGAGACTCGATAATTTCGTAACCATCAGCGCTGGCCAGAGAGACATTGGTGATGACGGCAGCCGGTTGCAATAGTTCAACCTGATCGAGTACCCGAGAACCATCGACAATCCAAATCACCTGGTAATCGGCAGCGGTTAACATATCGCAGATGACGCTGGCGCTCTCTTCGTTGTCTTCTACCAAAACGATGCGACCAATGACAGGCTCTGAGGCAATTTCGTTAAGATTTTCGTCAATGGCAGCAGACTGACGTTGTAAGGGAAGTCTGACGGTAAAGACGGAGCCAACCCCTACTTCAGATGTCACTTTGATGGAACCGCCGTGGAGTTCAACCAGTTGTTTGGTGAGCGCCAGTCCTAACCCTGTCCCCTGATACTCGCGTTGGCGAGCACTTTCAAGCTGCTGAAACTTTTCAAAAAGAATCGACTGAGCACTGGCCGGAATGCCAATGCCCGTATCCTCAACCTGAAAGACTGCTGCATTTTGCTCTTTTCTGACCCTCAGGGTGACTTTACCTTCCTCAGGGGTGAACTTGATGGCATTGCTCAACAGGTTGGACAAAATCTGGCGAATGCGTCGGGGGTCAGCCACAAAGGTATCCTGGCCAGGGGGAAGTTTCAGATCCAGGACAATCTCAATGCCGCTTTTCATGGCCTGGTTGCGAAACGTATCCACACTCTGGCGGCTGAGGGTTGCGAGAGAAAACTCCCGAACTTCCAGCACCGTTCGCCCCGCCTCAATTTTCGAGACTTCGAGAATGTCGTTAATCACGCTGAGCAGATGTTCTCCGCTGGTGTGAATGGTATTGAGATAATCTCTTTGACGGGGACTCAGGTCGCCCAGAGACCAGCGCAGCAAAGTTGCTGACATGCCAATGATGCAGGTCAGGGGTGTGCGTAATTCGTGGCTCATGGTGGCCAAAAATTCGCTTTTCGCCCGGTTCGCCGATTGCGCTGCCGCCAGGGCATCGCGCAAATCTTGGGTGCGCTCAATGACACAGGTTTCTAAATTTTGGGTCTGCTGCTGCAACTGCCGATAGAGTTGAGCCTGGTTGATGGCAATGGCCAGATGCTCAGCAATATGCTGCAGAAACTCTAGCTCCCAGGGTTGCCAGTGGCGCACATATTCGCACTGGTGAATAATCAGCAACCCCCAGAGTTGCTTGCTCACTAAAATGGGAGTGACAAGCTTTGACTTAACCTGCACTTGATTTAAGAAAGACAGCAGACAGCTAGAGCCCTGGTAGGCCTGATTTACGTCATCAACGGCAAATGGTCGTCCTTCTCGATAGCGGGGATGGCATTCTTGCAGATTTTGGAAGCAGTAGTTTTCGGTGTAGTGCAGAACGGACTTTAACTGGTCGTGGGCTCTTGACTCGTAAGTGATGTAGCCGTTGAACTGATGATTGCCGCTGTTGGCGACGAGGGCTTCAGTATCACCACCCGCTAACGCCATAGAACGGATATGGTCGTCGGCTTCAGGTTGGTCAAACTGGTAAATCAGTAAGCGGTCGGCCTCTAGGAACTGACGCACTTCATCCACCGTTGTTTGAAGAATGTTGGATAGTTCTAAACTTTCCTGAATTTTTGTAATCACCTGATTCAGCAGAACATTGCGCTCAAGTTGCTGATCGAGCTGTTCCTGAACGGGCCGACAGGACATTATGGACAGGTTAGAAGACTGCTCAATACAGGTCGATAATAAACTCATCGTAAATTCAACCTGGGCGTCATGACTGGTATTTGCCAGTTTTTTAGAAAATTCTGTTACCAACTGACGCTCGGATATGCTTAAACCTGCCTGATTGGTGAGATTACTTAGAAACTCTTTAACTACAGATTTTTGGTAACAGAATTTAACGACACAGTGTTCTGAAAGTTCTACAGATTGATGATTGGTAGCAGTAATCAGCAGACTTAGATCGGGTTGGCTGATGCACCAAAAACTTTCTGTCTCAAGACGAATCCCTTGAAATTCACTTTGTCTTAAGATTCTGGCGTCATTTTGCTGGCAGTACTGACTGCAAAACTGCCCTAATTTTGTTAAGGCAATTTTCGGAATGACCTTTTCAGAAGAACCAGTAAAAGAAGTCGCCATAAATTTAGTCTAGGCTAAACAGCCTCATACCATTTGCGATTGAAAACAAAACGGTGCATCGAGCCTAAGCAGATTTCTTTTCGAAACACCTCGATTGCGATTTGTTACAAGCTGTATGTTTTTGTGTTGAAACACCCCGTTTATTGATTGGAAGCCCTGCCTTAGCCCCTACAGGAACCAAAAGTACCTCTTTCAAACCTCGTCCCAGTCCAGAAGTGGAGTTTTGCCTTGGAGAAAACTCCAGATTTCGAGCTGGACTTGGTATAGATTGTGGACATAAGCGCTAAGGCTGCTCCATAAAAATTGCCCTTTCTTTAAGAAAATCTGGATCAAAAAGAAAAGCTCTACGGAAGTGAAACCTTATCCCAGTCCAGAAGTAAAGTTTTGCCCAAGGGAAAGCGACAGGTTTCGAGCTGGACTTGGCACAGAGGGGTAGCGTCAATTTGTGGTTGAGTTCATATGGTAACTTTCGTTTTCACCCATTGGGGGCTGTCGCTATAGTTCCTTCAGATTTTGGAGTTGCTTAAGATTTCAGCTTTGATCTTGCTCACGGCTGTTGAGCAAAGGTTTGCGTTTGCCCAGTACCCATAGGTCATAATGGGGCCAGCTTTAGTCTCGGTCGTCGATGCTTTCAAATGCTCACAGAACTAACTCGCCAGGCTGGCAAACTCGCCAGGGGTTTCAGCGCCTGGGGGAATGGTGGGAATATCAGACCTCCAGACTCGATATTGAAAGTCCCGATCTACCTGACTGGGGATGGCTGGAACCTCTGGGGCGGGGTTTGTTCTGGCTGTTTATTGCGGCGCTGACCCTGTGGATTGTCTGGCTGCTATATCGAGCCGTCAAAACTTTGCTGGACCAGCGAGACGGTACCCCCGTCGCCCCCCGTTCTGGCCCCGCTGAAGCGGTGTTGCGCCAGGCGGCTCAGTGGTGGCGCGAAGCCCAGGATTTAGCTCAGCAGGGCGATTACGCCGGGGCCTGTCGGGCTCTGTATATGGCGGGGTTAATTCGTCTTAACGATACCCAGGTGGTGCCCTATCTCTCTAGCCGCACCGATGGGGAGTATTTGTTCTGCATCGATCAGCAGACTGCCCCCCGCCCTTATCAACTGCTGATTCGCACCCACGAACGTCTGACCTTTGGCAATGCTGTAGCCAATGAGGAAACCTACCAGCGCTGTCGCAGGGCCTATCAAGAAATTGCGCAGGGGTAAGGGGATGGTCAGGACATGGGGAACAACCCCTCAAATCCTTAAAAATCGGTATTTATGGCTGGCGCTGGCCCTGCTGGTGCTGCTGCTGGGGTTGCTGATTTTTACGGCTCCTGCCACCAATCGTCTGGAGACGGGCTCTACCTGGAACCGCGGCCCATCGGGATATAGCGCCTGGTTCGAGTCCCTGGCGGAAGCGGGTATCCGTCTTAACCGCTGGCAGCGTCCTGTGCCTCAGCTGATTGACCTGTTAGAAAACGATCCGGACAGCATTGAAGGGACGACAACCCTGATTCAACACCCGGCAACTTCTGCCCAGGATGATAGTCAGGTTGTGTCTACGATGGTTGTCGTGCTGCCGGGATTTTTTGAAGCAGCCGAACTTCCCGGTCTGGTGCCCTGGCTTCCGGACTGGATTGATGCCGGGCATCGCCTGGTGCTGCTGGGGGTGAAATCTCCTGTTACGGCTGCGCCCTTTGCCCAAACCGTAGGTAGCCCATTTGGTGGTGTAGAGATTGATACTCGCCGCCGCCGTGAGGTTGCTCCTGAATCCAATCAACTGCTGGCGGATGACTACGGCACCATTATCTGGCATGACGACTGGCGATTTTCTATGAATGAATCCACCCAGAACCAGGGCAATGTAATTTTTGTCGGAACGCCCTTTCTTGCTGCCAATGCCTACCTCAATGCGCCCGGCAACTTCGCCATGCTCACTGACCTGGTAACCCGCGATGGTGGCCAGGTTTGGGTAGATGAGTACCTGCATGGCTATCGAGATGTTGAGGAGGTCGCCGCTGAACTGGGTAGCGAAAACTGGCTGGCCTACCTGGTCAGGACTCCCTGGCTGGTTTTTACCGTTCAGGCGATTGCAATTATCCTGCTGCTCCTGCTGGGGCTGAATCGGCGGTTGGGCAATCGCCTTACGGTTCAGGCACCGGTACTGGATAACAGCCAGGCTTACATCAAGGCCCTGGCGGGGGTGCTGCACAAAGCCAACAGCCACGACTTTGTGGTGAAAACCATTACCCAGTCAGAACGGCTAAGATTGCAAAAAGCTCTGGGGCTGGGCGACAAACCAGTGTCTGATGATCAATTGGTGACCGCCTGGGTCCAGCAAACCGGAGGTTCTGCCGCTGACCTGACTGCCCTGCTGCAGCCACCCACCCCCCGCCATGATGATCAGCTCAAAGCCTGGCTGAAGCAATTACAATTCTTCCATCAGTTCAACCAAACGAGGACCCGGCCATGAGTGACCTCAACCCCGCCATTAACCGCATTGGCCAGACCCTCAACGGCATCGTTGTCGGTCAAGATACGTTGGTGCAGCAGTTACTGGTGGCCCTGTTGGCCGGAGGGCACGTCATTCTTGAGGGGGTGCCCGGTACCGGCAAAACCCTGTTGGTCCGAGCCCTGTCCCGGTTGATTCAGGCCGATTTTACGCGCATTCAGCTGACCCCAGATATTCTTCCTTCCGACATTTCTGGTACCAACGTCTTTGACCTTAACAGCCGCAGCTTTGCCCTCAAAAAAGGCCCGGTCTTTACCCAGGTGCTGCTGGCAGACGAAATTAACCGCACCCCGCCCAAAACCCAGGCTGCCCTGCTGGAAGCCATGGAAGAGCAGACTGTCACCCTTGATGGCACCAGCCACCCCCTGCCGGAACTGTTCTGGGTAGCCGCCACCCAAAACCCCCTGGAGTTTGAGGGTACCTATCCCCTACCGGAAGCCCAGCTCGACCGATTTCTGTTCAAGCTGCTGGTAGATTACCCCGCCCCCGAGGCCGAAAAGCAAATGCTGCTCAATGCCCAGGCCGGGTTCGAGGCCCGTAAGCTGGACATTAGCCAGCTCAAGCCCATGGTTAAAGCAGAGCATGTACTGGCGGCACGCAAAGCGGCCAAAGCCCTCACCGTGCAAGAGCCTGTGCTGGACTATCTGCTGGCTCTGGTGCAGAAAACTCGCCACCACAGCGATCTAGCCCTGGGAACATCTCCCCGCTCTGCCGTGCAGTGGCTGCAGGCCAGTAAAGCCCAGGCCTGGCTACAGGGGCAGGATTATGTCACACCGGATAATGTCAAGGCGGTTGCTCCACCGTTGCTGCGCCATCGCCTGATTCTCGCTGCTGAGGCTCAGATGGATGGATTAACGGCTGACCGGGTCATAACGGGGATACTGGATAGTGTGCCGGTGCCGAGATAGTAGTTTTGTATTTTTTGTCCTTTCGGTTACCGATGGCAATAGATGACTCTGCTCTTCAAGCTCAGGCTCGAAGTATTTTGAATGAGATCGCTTTCGCTCCCTTTAAACATTGCCTACCCTTGAGCCCCGAATTTGAGGAAATTCCAGCCCGACCTGGTATTTACGCTGTTAGGCACCAAACGGAGGGATTGCTCTATATCGGTAAAACGAAAAGCCTGCGAGGTCGCTTTAAGGGCGGGCACAAGGCATTCCTATGGGCGTGGCTGGATAAATATGATGATCAGGACGTTAGGATTGCGATCCGGGCTATCTCTCACTGGAGAAATCCCAGACTACTATTAGAGCTAGAAGCCATTATTTTAAGAGCAACGGCTCCCCCTTATAACGTTCAAGTGCCGCCAGAGAGTTAAAGCGATGCAAGCTAAGTTTGAAGAGCAACTTTCTTCTGCAGATGCAAAGGTCATCCTAGACTGCTTACCAGCAAGAATTCGTGAAGCTCTGGTTACTCGTGCTGATGAGATAGAGTATCCGGTTGAAGCGGTTGTGGAAATGGCGATCGCAAGTTTTCTTGATAGCGAAGCACTGGGTTTTGCAGATTGTAAACCAGGACGCGGTCACTAAACGAGTAGGCATTTTTGGTGTTCAACTACCAGAAAAATTATTGAAGAGATTGCACTGGTGTCTTGATGGCCATTGTCCCGACTCGAAAAACCTATGGTTTGCTGGTGGTGGGCGGCGCGATCGCAACCCTGCTCACCAACTTTTCTGAGGCTCCCAATCGGCTCACCATTGCCCTGATTGCCCTGCTGCTGTTTGATGGTGCCGTTCTGGTAGCGATGTTTTGGGACGGTCTTCGAACCCGTGCCCGCCGAGTTACCGTTAGCCGAGATCCCCTCCATCGTTTGTCCATTGGCCGAGATAATCCTATTTCCCTGAAGTGCGAGGCTCAGCATCAAACCCGGTTACGCCTTTACGACAACTATCCCGTAGATTTTGACGGCACCCCCATGCCCCTCGTCCTCGATCTGCCCCAGGGGGGAACCGAAACTGTGTCTTATACCGTGAATCCTAAAGAGCGGGGAGAATATGACTGGGGAGATATTCAGATCCAGCAGCAGGGGCCGCTGGGCCTGGCCTGGGCTGATTGGGCGGTTCCTGCCGCCGCTAAAGTCGCTGTGTATCCTGATTTAATTGGCCTTAACCAGCTCTCCATTAAACTGGCGCTGCAGTCTACTGGCACCCTTAAGCAGAAGCGCCGCATGGGAGTAGGTACCGAGTTTGCAGAACTGCGGGAATATGGCGTTGGCGACGACCCTCGCTTCATCGACTGGAAGGCCACCGCTCGCCTGAGCCAACCGTTAGTCCGAGTTCTGGAACCTGAGCGCGAGCAAACCTTAGTTATCCTGCTCGACCGGGGGCGGTTGATGACCGCCCAGGTGCAGCGGCTCACTCGGTTTGACTGGGGCTTGAATGCGGCCCTTGCCCTCGCATTGGCAGGTATTTCTCGTGGTGATCGGGTCGGCATCGGTGTATTTGATCGCACTCTCCACACCTGGATTCCTCCCAGGGGCGGACACGCTACCCTACAGCAGATGATCGACCGATTGACACCGATTCAGCCAGTGCTGCAAGAATCTGACTACCTGACCGCCGCTACCTACGCTGCCCAGCAGCAGCATCGCCGCTCTCTGGTGGTGATGATTACCGACATTGTGGATCAAACGGCTTCTGGGGAGCTGCTGTCAGCTATGGCCAGAATGCGCCCCCGCCACCTGCCGTTTTGTATTACTCTGCGGGACTCTAGCATTGACCGTCAGGCCCAGCAGATGACAACGGATGTGGATGCCACCTTTGAGCGCGCCGTTGCGCTGGATTTGCTGAATCAGCGGGAGGTGGCATTCTCAAAACTCAAGCAGCGCGGTGTACTGGTACTGGATGCACCGGCCCATCAAATTTCAGACCCTCTGGTAGAGGCTTACCTGCAGATTAAAACCCAGGGCAGATTATAAAAGCAAGCGCCCTTACGGCAGAGTGTTTGTAGCCTCCATGAGAGCAACACTTAACCGAAACATAAACTTTGGTATCAGGGGTAGGCGATACCCGCATAGGGAGAGTATTCTAATAACAAGAGGTGAATAAATCTTCCCTCGATTCGAATAGTTCAGTCCTTGAAAACAGGAGGTACGTTATCGATTTAACGTCTGAATCTATCTCGTCGAAATCAGCAGCACTCGGCTTTGTTGTTGATATTTCCTCCCCTTAGCTACATGAGAGCACTGCAATAGATACCCAGAGACGCAACAGTTAACGCAACGCAAAACGACGGTATCGAAGTATCTCTACATAACCATAGCCCATTTGAGGAATTCCCTCACACAACGGGTCTGAGTGCTGCTTCTGCTCTAAATGGTTCGTTTTTTACGGTTAAACTGCTTATTTGAATATCCCCGGTAGTAACTGCCCTTCAGCTATCGGGGATATTCTTTTTGTGCCCGTTCTGGAGGGGCAAAAACCGCCTGTCCAAAACTTAAAATGCGTGGGCAGAATTTGGCAACGGCAAACTGTTGTGTCTGCTGCTGCCTCCCATCGATATATAAGAATCGTTAGGCGTAATGGGCAACAACTGCAGTCGCTGATTCTGTAAATCTGGCTCCAGCCCCAGCTGCTCTTGAGGAATTACTCTCAAGCAAGGATCAACATCATTGGGTAGCTTTAGACCATAAAATGTCCAAAGTCAAGCTTTGGCCTCAGCTAAGCCCAATACCCAATCTCTCATTAAACAATTCACCTGATCTGGCACTTCATCGTGGGGGCAGTGCCCCGCCTGCAAATATTGCTCTGTGAGGGAAGGGTAATACTTGCGAAACTGCTCCCCTTTCTGGCGACAGTTCATCCATGGGTCGCCTTCACCCCAGAGCATTAGCAGAGGGCAGTTCATTTTTTGCAGCAGCTCATCTACCTTTTCTCCCTGGCGGGACTTGAACACCGAGGCAAACACCATGGCGGCTCCTGGATCACTGGATGGTCGGCGGATGTCTTCAATGAGCTGGTCGGTGATGGCGGATTTATCCATATAAACCTGCTCCAGGGTGCGGCGAATGGTGGCAGGTTGGCGCACGTACTGGAACAACAGCCAGCTGGGCAGGGGCTGCAGCATCAAATTGCGAATGACTTGAGCTACCAGGTTGGGCTGAGGCGGTTTTCCTTGTTCCGAGGTAGTTTCGGAGAACGGCCCGGCACTATTCAACAGCACCAGCCCGGCCACAGAGTCCGGGTGGTTTGCCGCTACGCACAGAGCAGAGTAACCCCCCAAAGAATTCCCCGCCATTACCGCCGGACGACCGATAACGTCGTTGATGAAGTCGTTGAGTTGGGCCTGCCACAGCTTGCCGCTGTATTCCCATTCGGGCTTTGCAGACCGGCCAAAGCCCATCATGTCGATAGCCCACACCTGAAAGTCTTGCTGCAGTCCCTGAATATTTTTGCGCCAGTGGTCGGTTGAAGCCCCGAAGCCATGTATTAGGAGCAGGGGCGGTCGGTCGCCCCGCGATTCACCCGCGACCACGTAATGTACGGGTTGCTCGCGCCAGGTCCAGTAGGCACCTTCGGAGCCGGAGTAGGTCATGGATTGAACGCCGGGAGCTGCAGCCGTCATGGGAATTACCGTTTTGCTTAATAAACCTTTATTACGATGGTAGCGAATCTTGACATGACAAATGGCTGAATTCCAGGCATTGTTGCATAGGAAGCGTTTTTATTTGGTGGTATGACTGCCCTCTCTCGCCCTCGCAAGTATGTTCCCCGTCGTACCAGAGGGCTCTGGTTTCGGCGATTAATGGCGATCATTGCCCTGATCAACCTGATGCTGGTCACGTTTGATGTCAGCTATATTCGATTTCGGGATCTGTATCTGAAGGTGGTCCCTGAATTTACCATCTGGTATGGCGAAACCTTTAAGGGCATTGAGCCGGAGCGCGCCACCGTACGGTATTTAGACACAGTGGCGCTGTTGGAAGAGCAGGTCGCCCAAACGGGGCTCGGCTCTATTCAGGCCAGGGTGATTCTCAGTCAGCTGCAGCAGCAGAGTATTGCCATCATTGACGAAAACCCCTTTGCGATTGCCGATAAGTCGGGAACGCTGGAGTTAATTAAGAACAAGATGCGCGATCGCATCGGCACTGACTCTGCGAAAAATGCTTTCCTCGACTTTTGGAGCGAACCCTACCTCAGCGACAACGGCTGGTCTCAGGAAATTGGTTTTTTTAATAACGAAATCAAGCCCCGGTTTGAAACCAACTACTTCCGCGGTATTGCCATTGACGGTGGCCCTACCGACCTGTTTTGGACCATTGACATCTGGTTTATTCTTCTTTTTGCCATTGAACTGCTGGCTCGCAGCTTTTACCTCAGCCGGCACTACAAAAATTTGACTCTGCTAGATGCTATTCTCTGGCGCTGGTATGACCTGCTGCTGCTGATTCCCTTCAGCGCTCTGCGACTACCTCTGCTGGGGCTTTTGCGCATTTTTCCCGTAGCGATTCGATTGAATCAGTCCCAATTGGTGGATTTGGAACCTCTGCAAAATCGGATTAATCGGTTCTTCATCAGTCAGGTGGCTGTGGAACTGACCGAAGTGGTGGTGCTACGTATCATCGACCAGATGCAAAATTTGATTCAGGAGGGCAACGTTACGGAATGGCTGCTGTCCACCGGTACGGGCCGTCGCTACATTGATATTAATGGTGTTAACGAACTGCAGGTGATGTCTCAGCAGCTGACTAATCTGCTGGTGAATGACGTGGTGCCCCAGCTCAAGCCCGAGATTGATGCTTTATTGCAGCACAGTGTAGTGCAGGTGCTGGATCAATCTCCGGCCTATAAGGGGTTTCGTCAAATTCCCGGCATTGGTGGTTTGCCCGACCAAATTGCCCATCAAATTGTGGGGCAGGTGTCTGAAAATGCCTATGATGTTGTTCGCGCTGCCCTGCAGGACGAAAAAGGTGCCCAGCTGACCCGGAGCCTTGTGGCCAAACTGGTGGATACCACCCGCACCGAAGTCCAGAAAAACGGCATAATCGATGAGCTGGAATCTCTAACGGCGGCATTGCTAGAGGAAGTTAAGCTCAACTACGTCCGTCGTCTTGCCGCCGAAGATATCGATCGGCTGATTGAACAGCGCTACCAGATATACAACGTTACGCAAGAAAGTCAATAGACAGCGTCTGGAATGAATTGCTTGTTGGGCAAAGTTTTCAAAGCAATAATTTAGAGATAGTCAGTCTCACCTCATTCCCTATGGCTGAGCCAATCACCATTCAGGATATTTACGATCTGTTTCGTGCATCCCAGGCCGAAGCGGATCGTCGCGCTGCCGAAGCGGATCGTCGTGCTGCCGAAGCGGACCGTCGCGCTGCCGAAGCGGACCGTCGCCTGGAACGACTGGAGCGCATTGCCGCCAACACCAGTCGAGAAGTAGCAGGGCTCACCACCCGATGGGGACAGTTTGTCGAAAACCTGGTAGAGCCTGCCGTGATTCGACTATTTCAAGAACGGGGCATTGATGTGCAGGAAACCTCTCGCCGCATGAAGTCGAAGCGGCCAGGGGGGCAAATGGAAATTGATATCTTCGCTGTAGATGGTGATGTGGCCGTTGCCATTGAGGTGAAATCCAGACTTTCTCAGCGGGATGTAGACGAATTTCTTGCAAAACTAGGCCGATTTCGACAGGCTTTTCCCCATTACACCGACTATCAAATTTATGGAGCCGTTGCTGGCATTGAGATTGATGCGGGAGTTGACCGCTATGCCTACCAACAGGGATTATTCGTGATTCAGCAAACTGGCGACACCGTGAAGATTTCTAACGATGGGGCTTTTAGGCCGAATGCCTGGTGAAGCATAAGAGCCATCTGAAGGAATGAGGATTTCATAACATCCCCATTCTTGTGGGCAAAAGGCCGCTTGCCTTGAGAGAGTATCGGCAGTAGTGAGATCATCTGCTCCAGGGTCTGATCAATCGCAGGGCTGGCTTAACCCGCATTCTTTCGTCTAGCAAGACTTAAGATAAAAGAGTTGCGCCGGAGTTGATCATGGCCAGTGATATTAGCGTGGGCGACCGAGTCCGTCTGGCTACCCAGCCCCCTTATTTCAAAACCGCAGATCCCATGCCGATGCTTCGCCCTCCCGATACGCTACGGGTTGGGGCCGAGGGAGTAGTGGTTGACCGACGCCCCGGAGGCTACTGGGGGATAAAGTTCGACCAAGGCTCTTTTTTGTTAGACAGCCAGTATTTAGAAAAAGTGATTCAACAGACCCGGGCAGAGATAAAGGACGCCGATACTACCAGTGGTGATGCAGCTATTGATGTGGCTGAATAAAGGGATGGGCAGTTTGGGGAACGAATCCTTGGATATTGGTGAACGCCCAACGAACAACGGTTGCAATTGTCGATAGAATCTACTGCAAAGAAAACCTCCATCGCCTATGGCAAACCCCATTCCTGCAGAGCAAGAGCGAGCGTCTCTAGTTCGCAAGTACGAAAATCTTGATGATCAAGATCGAGAACTGCTGCGACTGTACTCGGTGATCTACGCCCCCATCGGCAAAGAGCAAATGCTGGTCTGTTCGACCACCTATTTTCGGGTGATTGACCAGCCTATTTTGACCCGCAAAGAACTCCTTAGCCGTATTAATGGCCTGCTTAGAAAAAAACTGCTGACCAGCCAGGGCGGCCAGGGGCAACACTGCCATCCGCTGATTGTCGAAATTGTTACCCGCGATGCCGTTAAGGATGGGGTGTTTGAGGCCATTGCCAAAGTGGTTGAAACGCAACTGCCCATTCGTTCTGCGCCCTGGAACAAGAATATTCGCCATTATCACAGCGAGCAAGAGCTACTGCGGGAAGTTCGCATCGGCCTTTACCGTTACGACTGGGACTACATTGAAGAACAGCTCGAACTTTATCAGCGCAATCTCTTTTTTCGCTCCCCCATTTCTCTTTCCGAAATTTTTGAGCTGATTTGCAATAACCCCTTCGACCGCGACTGGTTTCTGACCCTGAAGAAAGATCAGGATCTGTTTGAAGCCGGACTGGTCAATATCTGCATCGATTCGCTCATGATGCTGCAACCGGCAGATGGTCCTTTCGGGCTACTGCACGAAGAATGCAGCCGTCCCGATAGCGACGCTTCCGACATGATGCGCCTTATCTGGGTCAAGCAATTGCTGAGCCGGGGACGGTTGCCAGAGGCGGAAGCAGCGCTGACCCAACTCGCAACCAGTCAGGATGTCCAAACTGAGGTTTTGCTATACACCAGTTGGCTGCGATTTTTGCAGGGGAACTATGCCGAGACCATTGCGTTAAGCAATTCGGCCCTCAGGTTCTACAAAAAGGAGTCTGGCAAACGCAAGGTCTACTTTGACAGCGTCACCGGCATATTTTTGGTGCTGGCCCTGATTCGGGAAGGATCTGCCGCCAGCCTTCAAGAAGCGGAGCAGTACGCCCACCTGATTGCCGCCCAGGGTTACAACCACTGGCTCAGCGTGATCTACACCTGCCTGGAAAAAGTCTGCCAGGTGCTGCAAGGAAACTCTACTGCCAAGCGTTACCTGACCGGCACCCCCGTGTCTACCCTCGACTCCAGCATGAGTTTTGAGGTGCTGATAGACTGCCTGACCCTCTACTGGGTAGACCTGGCGGAAGCTCGCAAAAAAGTCCCAAGGGTGATGCGAGAGTTCTACGAAAGGGCAATTGCTTCCGGCTACGACTGGTTTGCCATGGAAGCTGCCACCCTGATGTCGCGCCTCAATGGAAGCCTGAAGGAGTCGAAACAAGCAACTCCCCTGCAAGAAAAAACCGGCATTCACCCCCTGGTGGATCTGATTAAACCCAAGGAACCCTGGGAAATTTCCCTCACGGCGCTAGCAGGGTTAAATCCTAAAGTTGATACCGGCCAGAAAACCAGCAGCGCCACAACAGACTACCGGCTGGCCTGGTTCCTCACCTTTTATTCCGAAAACAACTGGACCCTGCAGCCCAAGGAGCAGAAAATTTCTGCCAAAGGGGGCTGGAGTCGGGGGCGAGCCATCGCCCTGCGCCGTTTGAAGCAGGAAACCGAAACCTTCAGTTACCTGACCCCACAAGATTTAGAAATTTGTGCCCAATTAGTGCCCGAGTATTCGGTTTACGGCTACCAGAACAACAACTACGAATTTAAAGACAGGGCGTTGCTATCCCTGGTGGGCCACCCTCTGGTGTTTTGGGAAGGCTCCCCCACCACCCGCGTCGAAATTGTGAAAGGGGAACCCGCCCTGATGGTGCGCCAGACGAAGCCAGGATGGCTGGCGATTTCCCTGGTGCCTGAGGTGAGCGACAAAAAGAACATAGCCGTGGTGAAGGAGACCCCCACCCGCATCAAGGTCGTAGAGCTGAATGTCAACCACCACCGCATCGCCGAAATTTTGGGGCCGGACAACCACCTGGAAGTGCCCGAAAGCGCCAAGGATCAGGTTCTCTCGGCTATCAACGCCGTGTCTGGTCTGGTGATGGTGCATTCCGACATCGGCGGCGGCGTGGCGGATGCCGAAGAGGTGGAATCCCACCCCGAACCCCACGTTCACCTGCTGCCCGCTGGGGATGGATTGAAGGTGTCCCTACTCACCCGCCCCTTTGGGGAGGATGGCCCCTATTACCGCCCCGGTACCGGCGGCGAAATGGTCGTGGCCGAAGTGGGCGACAAGCGCCTGCAGACCCATCGGGATCTGAAGGCAGAGCAGAAGCTGGCCCGAGCGGTAGAAAACGCCTGCCCCACCCTGAAGCGGGTGGAGGACGAAGCAGGCGAATGGCTGATTGGTGACCCGGAAGACTGCCTGGAACTGATTTTGGAATTGCAGGATCTGGGCGATAAAGCCGTCATCGAATGGCCCGAGGGCGAAAAGATGCGGGTTACCGACCGCATTGGCCTCAGCAGTTTCAAAATGCAGATTCGCCAGCAGCGGGACTGGTTTGCGGCCAGCGGTGAGCTGCAGATCGGTGACAACGAAGTGCTCGACATGCAGCGACTGATGGAGCTGCTGGAGGCTTCCCCCGGTCGCTTTGTGAAGCTGCAGGATGGCCAGTTCCTCGCCCTTACTCAGGAATTTCGCAAGCGGTTGGACGAACTCCGCGCCTTTTCCGAAAAGAACGGCAACGGCATGCGCTTCCATCCCCTGGCCTCCCTGGCTATGGAAGACTGGATAGATGAGGTCGGCCAGCTCAAGGCCGACAAGCACTGGAAGGAGCACATCAAGCGGCTGAAGGAAGTCCAGAACCTGAAGCCGGAATTGCCTTCCACGCTTCAGGCGGACCTGCGGGATTACCAGGTAGACGGGTTTGAGTGGCTGGCGCGATTGGCCCACTGGGGCGTAGGGGCCTGCCTGGCCGATGACATGGGCCTTGGCAAAACCCTGCAGACCCTGGCGGTTATCCTTACCCGTGCCCCGGAGGGTCCGACACTGATTGTGGCCCCCACGTCCGTCTGCATGAACTGGATCAGCGAGGCGGAAAAGTTTGCCCCGACTATGAATCCGGTGCAGCTTGGCAGCGGCGATCGCAAAAAGCTGATCGACAATCTGCAGCCCTTTGACATGCTGGTGTGCAGCTACGGCCTGCTGCAGCAGGAGGATGTCTCGGAAATGCTGGCCGAGGTGGAGTGGCAGACCATCGTGCTAGATGAGGCCCAGGCCATCAAGAACCCCGCCACCAAACGTTCCAAAGCGGCAATGAAGCTGCAGGGCGGCTTTAAGGTGATCACCACCGGCACCCCCATCGAAAACCATCTGGGGGAACTGTGGAACCTGTTCCGGTTCATTAATCCTGGCCTGCTTGGTTCCCTGGACCAGTTCAACCAGAAGTTTGCCAACGCCATCGAACGCCATCAGGATAAACAGGCCCGCAACCGTCTCAAAAAGCTGATTCAGCCCTTCATCCTGCGGCGCACCAAGACCCAGGTGCTGGACGAGCTGCCCGCCCGCACAGAAGTTACCCTGCAGGTGGAGCTAAGCGCTAAGGAAATGGCGTTCTATGAGGCTTTAAGGCGGGATGCCATCGAAAAACTTACCGAGTCCGACGCCCAGGCCGGGGCCAAACACCTGCAGGTGCTGGCCGAAATCATGCGCCTGCGCCGCTCCTGCTGTAACACTCGTCTGGTGAAAAAGGATGCCGCCCTGCCCAGCGCCAAGCTGGAAGCCTTTGGCGAAATCCTGGAAGAACTGCTGGAAAACAACCATAAAGCCCTGGTGTTCAGCCAGTTTGTAGACCACCTCTCCATCATCCGCGAGTTTCTGGATGGTCAGGATGTCCACTACCAGTACCTGGACGGCAGCACCCCTGCCAAAGAGCGGCAGAAGCGGGTCAATGCTTTCCAGGCCGGGGAAGGAGATGTGTTCCTGATCAGCCTTAAAGCAGGGGGGACTGGCTTGAACCTGACGGCAGCGGACTACGTGATCCACATGGACCCCTGGTGGAACCCGGCGGTAGAAGATCAGGCCAGCGATCGCGCCCACCGTATCGGCCAGCAGCGACCCGTCACCATCTACCGCCTGGTAGCCAAAAACACAATTGAGGAGAAAATCGTAGACCTGCACCGCCAGAAACGCGACCTGGCCGACAGCCTGCTCGAAGGAGCCGACATGAGCGGCAAGATGTCCACCGACCAGTTGCTGAAGTTGATTAGTGAGGGCTAGGGAGAAAGGTAGGTGGGTAGGTGAGGTGGGTGAGGTAGGTGAAGTGGTAAGAACTGTAGCGTGGGTTAGGCCCTCATTTAACCTCAAATGGAGCAGTTAACCTTTGTCCTGGCCGTAACCCACAAAGAAAAATTTTGAAGCAGAAAGAACGGATAGAAAGCATCGGTTTTAGAAACTTCCCCTCCTGGGAGAGGTGCCCAGAGGGCGGGGTGGGTCAAAACTGTGCAAACAAAGAACTCCCTCTTTGCCGATGAGCTGATTCATCGCCAAGGTGAACCCGCCCCTGCCCCTCCAAGGAGGGGAAAGGGCTGCGAAATTCTCGTGGTCTGACTTTGTCCCGAAGGCGGCTGCAATTTCAGGTGGAAGCCTCAACCCCTTCAAACAGCGGCAGATACTCCCCATATCCCTCAGCCTCCAGATCAGCCACCGGAATAAACCTTAGCGCTGCCGAGTTCATGCAGTAGCGCAGGCCGGTTGGTTTTGGACCATCTTCAAACACATGGCCCAGGTGAGAGTCGGCATGGCGGCTGCGTACTTCAGTGCGCACCATAAACAGGGAGCGGTCTTCCACTTCAACAATATTGCTGGGCTCCAGGGTCTTTGAGAACGAGGGCCAGCCGGTGCCCGAAGCGTACTTATCCAGGGAAGAAAACAGCGGCTCTCCCGACACCACATCCACGTAAATGCCGGGTTCTTTGTTGTCCCAGTACGCATTTCTGAAGGGGCGTTCGGTGGCGTCTTTCTGGGTTACCGCATACTGCTGGTCGGTAAGCTGAGCCTTCAGCTCTGCCTGGCTCGGTTTCTCAAAAGAGCTGTAGGGGTCATTGCCGTCGTCAGTCTGATACTGAACAACCTCCACTCCACGATTCGGCGTTGAGGTCGCCATATTGCCGTTGCCGGTCAGTTGAAACAAGAGTAAGGATCCCCCAATCACTGCGCCGACCAAGGCAAGCCAATAACGTTGTTTCATCTGTTCTCTCAGGTCCTTATTTACTCTTGGGTTTTTGATTCGCTTTATCTATAGGGTAGCGATATCTTTTGCCCTTGCACTTAGCAAATGATTGCTGAATGCTTATTACCACTCTGCCTGTCTAGCTGTTCTAGCCCTGAGAGAGCCTACAATAGTGTCATATCAGGTAGTTGCAATCCAGCATGAAGCGATGGGTCAATTTCCTTTCACTCCTTCCAGGAACAACCCTTACCATTCTGATCATCAGTGTTGCCTTTTTAAGGTTTTACGATGAAACCGATTTCATCCTCCTCGGACAAGTCACCAGCCCCCGACTCTGGAGCAACCGACTTACTGTGGCCGCCATCCTGGTGGCGCTGGTTAATTTTTGCGTTGAATGGGACTCTCGAAATCGAGAGACAGTTCGCATTGAAAGAAATGAGGCACAAGCAGCGGATGATCGAGCTGAGAGAAAGCAACAAAGAGCTGCAGAAGAGCAACGAAGAGCTACAGAAGATCAACGAAGAGGCGAGGAAGAACGACGACGAAGCGAGGAAGAACGACGACGAAGCGAGGATCGCGCACGAGCTGAGAATGAACGAGCTGAAGAAAGAGACCGAAGAGCTGAGGCAAAAGAACAAGCGGCTCGCCGAGCTAGAGTCGAAATTGAACGAGATATTGCACTCCTGAGCTTTCTGGCAGAAGAGAGTGATCTGATTTTTGTGTAAGGGCCAACAAGCCGATCCATCAAGTTTTCCGCAAGCCTTGTCGGGCAGGCGTCTCGCCTGCTTAGCTGGGACAGGCAGGATGCCTATCCCACAAGGTTCCGAACACTCCCATATACGCGGTGCAATGGTTCCCGCGAGCGGCGTAATGATTCCCGCGAGCCGCTGAACACTTCCCGCTTGCCCCCGCAAGATTCCCGTGTGCGGCGCAATGGTTCCCGTGTGCGGCGTAACGATTCCCGTGTGCCGCTGAACACTTCCCGCTTGCCCCCGATGGTTCCCGTGTGCGGTACAGGTGAAGAGTAGGTGGGGTAGGGTAGGTGGGGTGGGTGAAGTTGGTGGGGTGGGTGAAGTTGGTGGGGTAGGGGAGGTAGGGGAGGTGGGGTGGCGCTTGACCATACTCTAATGTCCTCAGTCATCTGGCTCCGCCTTAAACTAGGGCAAATCCACGCGGCGGCGCAGATGCTGCAAAACTATGTCCTCTGAACTGCAAGCTGGCCACAAAAACTTATATGCAACCGGTTCTGTAAGGTGGGTCGATGTCATCGTGCAGCAGTTACGGGCAAAAAGCTATGCCGTGTATGGTTCAGACGATTCAGGCCAGCAACATCAAAGAGCTGGGGGAGCTTGTGGACCTGTTTGGTCTGAAGCAAAACTTTGCACTGGACTTTTTTCCTGAATGGCAACAAGACTTGCCTGCTCTAAGCGATTTTGAGCAACAAGCCCTGCAAGACATGCAGCAAGACTATCAGCACCTGTCTAATGGGCCAGACTTGCAATTTCTGAAACTCGTTAAAGGAGAGAGTCCCGTTTTTGGCTTGTCGAATCGTTTTTATATGGCCAATGCCGACCATGATCTACAGCGAGTTTTGCAGATCCTTAAAAAGCTGAGCGGGTGCATCCCAGTTTTGCAGCCCTCACCCTAAATCCCTCTCCCAGAGCGGGAGAGGGACTTTGGGTCCTATAAGCATCACTGTCGCCGCCGGGTTACCCACCAGAACGTGGCAAACTGCATTACTACCCTGGCTGAGCCAATCAGCAGCAGCAATACACTCAGCAAATAGAGTACCAAATAAAACCGACCCGCCTGAGCATAGGGAAGATTGCGCCGCAGGTCTCCCAACCTGACAAGGATTAAGTTGATTGAGTAGAACCCCAGCAGCACCGGAAAAAAAAGGGCAGAGCCTCCCGTAATCAGATCTATCAACCCCCGCTTTGGGTCTAGCAAGACGGGGGCAATCAGCGAAACGTCGATCTTTGCGCCCAGGGCGGTGGCCTCCTGCTGAATCGCCTGGCGCAGGCGCATCTGGCCCACCAGTTGAGAGGTGGTGGCAACAAAACCACCCCCTACCAGCAGCGGAAACAGCACGACAACTTCTGCCGTAGAAATGGGGATGTTACCCCAGGAGGAGGTGACTTCGGTAAAGCGGTCTTCCAGAATAGAGGTTTCGAGCTGGGTACACTGCACCTGCCGACTCAAGCAATCGGCCCGGTTGCCCAATAGGGTTAGATAGGGGAAAAACACAAAAAAGAAAAAGGCGACCGTGCCTACCATCAGCAGGGTGAAGGAGACCTGAAACCTTTTGCGTTTTTCGTCGTATAGGGAGAGCAACCGCTCCAGATACGCTGACTGGTCCTTCAAATCCATAACTCCCTCGCCAGTCTCTGTAACCTGTAGGATGGACTCTGCCCATCAGCTACCGTCTAGCGCTATCAATCCTACAGATTATTTAAAAAAGCATCCAGATCTGTATTTAACAAAGGCTTTAGGTAGTTTCTAAAAAAGAATTTACCGAATATTGTTCATTCGCTGTAAGGGCGAAGCATCTGGAAGAAAATTGACGTGACTGTTCCCATAGTTTTTGTCCAGATGCTTCGCCCCTCCGGTGGGTACTTTCTTTCTCAGAAATCTCCTTAAGGTTCTTGCCTGCTCCAAATTACTGGTTAGCTGAGCATGGTCTATCGTCACGCCATAGCTGTCCCGTTTGGCGAATGCGCTCAGCAAAGGGGCATTTACACACTTCCACTAAGTCTACATCTCGCCCAACGGCTTCAGACAAAGCCGCCATAGCTGGGAAGAAGCGATTGGCATCGAATTTAGGCATTGGATGCACCCTCCGCCCAAAACTCTTCGGAAAGTAGGTCCTCTGTTGTGCGACTGAAGGGAAACTCTTGAGGCAACGAACCTTCAGGATAGGCTGCCCTTGCCTCGGCCAAGGCATCCTGGTAAACCTCATCCAGCACTGCTTCCAGATACGGTTTGAGGCTTGGGGATTGCTTCAGCAAGCGCTTCAGGGCGTTACGCTGTTCCAGAATGGTCAATTGCCAACCTCGATAGCAATCTGGCAATTCAACATAGCACCGTTTGAGCAGATGGTTGAGCAGCACGCTCAGGCGGCTTTCCAATTCCCGCTTTTCGGATTTGCCCAATCCCTCAATCTCCTCAAGCAAGCTCTCCCAATCGAGGCGTTCAGCATCCCTGGCACGCAGGCAGGCTGAAGTTTCCTCTACCCAACGGGCAAAGTCTTGATCGTAGAGCTGTCGCAAGGGCGCTTGGAGATTTACCTCGGCCATAGGCGATGCAGTGCCAAAACTATCCATTCTCTCCAGTGTAATGGCAGCTCTTTTATGTCCCACTGCCTTGGACATTCCGGCAGCAATTCTCATTTTGGGTCGCTGCCGTTCGGCCTGAGCTAGTCGTTCGTAAAACGTCCCCGGAGGGGAAAGGCCATAACCCTACGCTGTAGCAATAGTTACAGGCTTCGACAAGCTCAGCCTGAGCGGTATCGCGTCCTCTAGAAAGTCATATTGAGAATTGCTGGCATTCCGGTAGGCTTGAAGTATCTCAAAGTTCCAGATTTCTCTATATTCTCACCCTTGCCGCTGAATCTTCTGACCTCTGGTGACCACTATGTCTGTTCCTACATCTGAGCAAATGCAGCATTATGTAGCCACTGCTCGCCGTCGTGATCAAGAACGCCAGGCTAGGCTGAAGGATCGACGGCAAAGGGCACTGGCGGTAGCCCGAAAAGCGTCTGACCTGCTGAAGTCTGAGTTTGGGGTTAGCCGGGTTGTGCTGTTTGGCTCAGTGCTCAGTGACTCTACGTTTCACGAAACTTCGGACTTAGACCTGGCGGTTTGGGACCTTGCGGAAGCGAATTATCTGAAGGCGTTAGGGAAACTGTTGAATTTATCGGAGTTCCCGATTGATTTGGTGATGGCGGAGAACGCGAATGACTATGTTCAGGATGCGATCGCCCAGGGGTTTCCCCTATGAGTCGCTATGGTGTTTTAGTTGCCCGCATCAAAAACGAGTTAGCGACTCTAGATCAAGTTGTCCAAACTGCTCGATCTCAAGTCCAAAAGGGTCAGGCAACGGAGGATCCAGACTTCTACCAGGCTGCAGCGTTGAGCCTCCAAAACTATTACATGGGAGCTGAACGCATTTTTGAGGAAGTCGCGAAGCAAATTGATCAATCCCTTCCGACAGGGGCGAATTCCCATCAAGCTTTATTGCAGCAAATGGGGCTGAACATTCCCCAGACCCGACCAGCCCTACTGTCTGATCAAACCTGCGAACTTATTAATGACTACCGGGCATTTCGCCATGTGGTGATCCATCGTTACGGCTTTGAGCTACAGCCAAAACGAATAGGCGAGTTGGTCGATCAACTGGTTAACTGCCACGCAAACTTCAGCCGAGAGGTTGAGGATTTCTGCCAGTTTCTACTTAAGCTAGACGCGGCAATCTAGAGACTCCAACGATGCCGCTGGGCTAAAGCGTACTGCGATTTGTGTCAGCTTACAGAGAACTGGAATCCAAACTGGCGGCCTCTTCTGGCGACTGGGGCAGGTGTAGACCGCACTCCTGCTTCAACCCCTTAAACCGGGTATCTCGCTCGTTGCTGTCCCCAGGGGTGATGGGCCGGCTGGAGTGCCAGTCGCCCACCGTGACGTAGCCCTTATCGAACAGGGGATGGTAAGGCAAGTCAAACTGGGTCAGGTATTTGTAAACGTCCTTCGCTGTCCACTGGAGGATGGGCATCACCTTATAGCGCCCGCCCTGCATGCCCACCCGGTCCAGGGATTTGCGGTGGTCGGTCTGGTCTGATCTAAGACCGGTGAGCCAGGCGGTGGCTCCCAGTTCCCGTAATGCCCGCTGCATGGGTTCGACTTTGCGGATCTGGTCGTAGCGGTTGAGGGCTGCTATGTCGTGTTGATCCCACAGCCGCCCATAGAGCGCTTCCATGCGAGCAGGACTGAGGGGGGACTGGTAAACCTGCAGATTCAGGCCGAGGCGATTGGTGAGTTCTTCTGCGAAGCGATAGGTCTCCACCGGCAGGTAGCCAGTGTCTACCCAAATCACGGGTACATTGGGCACTACCTGAGTCACCAGGTGCAGCATCACCGCCGACTGAATGCCAAAGCTGGTGCTCATCACCAGACCAGCCCCGAAGGTTTCGTAACTCCAGCGCACCAGCGCGGTGGCGTCAGCATTTCCCCATTCTCGATTAACTGCCGCTAAATCGAGGTTGGGGGCAGCCTGCTGCTTGCTTTGCAAGAGCACGGCATTTGACATGGGTTTACTCCTTCCGTTCAACACAGGTGTAGCTCCACAGCCGACGACTGACCTCATTGCGTGGTCAACAGGTACTCGACAGTCAAAGTTAGATCAGCGCAGGGTTAACCAGACCCAAGACTAACGCAAATTTATCCTTAATCTACTGATTCGACAGTAGTGCATTTCATGATCATAAATGACAGATATTGCACATTTTTCTCACAATATGCCAGTTATTTCCCAAAAACCGAACTTTGTGGATCCATTTATTTCAAAACAATTGGGCAGGGATCCTCCCAGAGTAAGCTGTAGACTCTCATCAAAAACCCCACTAAAATTCGCTCATTGTTGGCGGAAAAAGCATCTATGACTGCAGAATATCCCTACCCTCGCGACATGATTGGTTACGGGCAAAATCCCCCTGATCCCAAATGGCCGGGAGGTGCCCGCATTGCCGTGCAATTTGTGATTAATTACGAAGAAGGGGGCGAAAATTGCATCCTCCACGGCGATGCCGCTTCAGAAACTTTCCTGTCAGAAAGTGTGGGGGCACAGCCCTTACTGGGGGTGCGCAACCTGAACATGGAATCCATGTACGAATACGGCAGTCGGGCCGGGTTCTGGCGACTGCACCGGCTGTTTACCAGTCGCGGACTGCCCCTGACGGTTTACGCCGTGGCCATGGCCATGGAGCGCCACCCGGCAGCCGTCGCCGCCATGGTGGAGGCCGATTGGGAAATCGCCAGCCACGGCTACCGCTGGATTGACTACCAGTACATTGGAGCCCAGACCGAGCGGGAACACATCCGTAAGGCGGTGGAGATACATACCAAGGTAGCGGGTAGCCGTCCCCTGGGCTTTTACCAGGGGCGGATCAGTCCCCATACCCGCTTTCTGGTGGTGGAAGAGGGAGGCTTTCTCTACGACGCCGACAGCTACGCCGACGACCTGCCCTACTGGACGACGGAATTTGGCAAGCCCCATCTGATCATCCCCTACACCCTCGACACCAACGACATGCGGTTCGCCACCTATGCCGGGTTCAACTCCGGGGATCAGTTCTTTGCCTACCTGCGAGATGCCTTCGACACCCTCTACGCCGAAGGGCAGGATGCCCCCAAAATGCTGAGCATTGGCCTGCACTGCCGCCTGGCCGGTCGTCCGGGACGCACGGCAGCCCTGGCGCGTTTCCTCGATCATGTTCAGAGCCATGATCAGGTGTGGATTTGCCGCCGGGTCGATATTGCCCGCCACTGGCATGATCATCACTATCCGGAGTGATGCGGTAACCTTTTCCTAGCGCAGAATTTGCTCCTCTAACCTATGGCTGATCCTACCCTTGTCGTTGATTGTGAATCCTCTCCAACCCAGGCTATGCCCTGGGCTGATCCTACCGCTGCCTCTCAGGCTGAGTCTGTTGCTCAGCCTGCATCCGAAGATATCGATATTGTTATTGAAGACGCTGACGATACCGAAGAACCCCTAGACATTGATCCTGAAAAACGTCGGGTAAAAACTGAAAAGCAAGATTTGCCCGTGGAAACCATGGTGAGCTGGGTAAATCGGGGCAAAGTGAACCTGCAGCCCGATTTTCAGCGCAATTTTGTCTGGAATGCCAGCAAGGCCAGTCGCCTGGTGGAATCGTTGCTGCTGGATATTCCTATTCCCGTCATTTATGTTGCAGAAGAACCCAACCGTACCTATTCTGTGGTGGATGGGCAACAGCGGCTGACCAGCATCTGTTCCTTTGTCAATGGCACTTTGCCGGGTGGTCAAACCTTTAAGCTGTCGGGGTTGCAGGTGCTGAGCGAGCTGAATCGCAAAACCTTCGGCGACTTGTCGATAGAACAACAGGAGTCGATCCTGAACTTCATTCTGCGGGTGATTATCATCGAGCGGGACTCTGACCCCGATGTCAAGTTTGAAGTGTTTGAGCGCCTGAACCTGGGGGCCGAAAAACTGAACGATCAGGAAGTGCGCAACTGCGTTTATCGGGGTAACTATAATGAACTCCTGCGAGATCTGTCCCAGAACAATTATCTGTTGAAAATTCTGCGGTCTGAAGAACCCCACACCCGCATGGCCGACCGCCAACTCATTCTGCGGTTTTTCGCCCTGTGGCGGCATTCCCCAACCGGCTACAAGGGGCCGATGAAGCGGTTTCTCAACAGCGAGATGGAATATCACCGCAACCTCAGTTTAGAGGCGCTGCAGCAGATGCGGCAGGTGTTTGAGGATGCAATTGCAGTCGCCTATGTTGTGTTTGAGGAGAATGCCTTCCGTCGGTTTAAGCCGGGGAATGCCTATAACCCCAACGGGTCCTGGGAAAGCAGTCGGCTTAATGTGGCCTTGTGGGATACCCTGCTTTACACCTTTACCCAGTTTGATCAGGATGCTTTGCTGACGGTTGCTCCCCACATCCGCGAAGAATTCCTCGATCTAAGCACCAATGACAGCAAGTTCAATGAATACATCAGCAGCAGTACCGATAAACCTGATCGGATGCAGTACCGAGCCCAGGTGTTTGGTGAGCGAGTACGCAGCCTGGTGGAGGGTTTCCAAAATGTGCAGGAAGTCACATTTTCTAGAGACTTTAAGCAGGGGCTATTCGAGCGAAACGCCACCTGCCATATTTGCTGGAAGCCCATCGAGAGCGTGGACGACGCAACTCTGGCCCATATTCCCGATTTCTGGCGCAACAATCAACAGCTTCCCCAAAACGCCAGGCTAGATCACCGGTTTTGTCACAAGTCCAGGTAATCCCACTCCTGGTTTTGTAGGGCAGGCATTGTGCCACTCAGCAGGCTTTGCGCTTATATAACCACTTAGATACATTTAAGGGTGGCCTGCAATCTGATGTGCCCATGTTGGGCCTGCACCAACCATGAAATCCTCCCTGCCTGAAAACCCCAGTGGTTCACCTACCCTTTTCCAGCGGTTGACCCGCTATATCCCCGCCCTGGACTGGCTCTTGCATTACCAGTCTGAGAACTTACTCGGCGATATTATCGCTGGCATTATTGTAGCCAGTCTTTTGATCCCCCAGAGTATGGCCTATGCGTTGCTGGCCGGTCTGCCGCCTCAGGTGGGGCTTTATGCGGGAATTGTGCCCGCCATTCTCTATCCCCTGTTCGGCACCAGTCGGGTGCTGGCGGTGGGGCCGGTAGCGGTCGATTCGCTCATGGTAGGAGCCACGGTGTCTCAGTTGGCTCCTCAAGATAGCCCTGACTACCTGGCGTTGGCCTTAACGCTGGCGTTTTTAGTGGGGATCATCGAACTATCAATGGGGCTACTGCGGCTGGGCTTTCTGGTGAACTTTCTCAGCCGTTCGGTAATCTCGGGCTTCATTAGCGGGGCGGCGCTGATTATTGCTTTTAGCCAGGTCAAGCATTTGTTTGGCCTGAATGTGCCGTCTACAGATTCCTTCTTTAGACTGGTGTTTGTCCTGATTCGCAACCTGCCCCAAACCAACTGGATTGCTCTGGCCCTGGGATTGGTCAGCGTCGTGATCTTGCTCTATTTCAACAAACCCCTGGTTCAGCAGTTGCAGCGGCGGGGCTGGAGCGATCAGAAAATTTTGCCAGTGGCGAAAAGCGCTCCCCTGCTGGTGGTCATTTTAGGAACGCTGGTGGTGGCAGGATTGAATCTGGACCAGGTGGCAGACATCAAGGTGGTGGGCGACATTCCCCAGGGGCTGCCGCCGCTGACTGTGCCGCTACTGGATGTGCAGACCTGGCAGGTGCTGCTGCCGACCGCTCTGGCTGTTGCCCTGGTGGGCTACATGGAAGGCTTTGCCGGGGGCCAGGCCCTGGCCAGCAAACGGCGCGAAAAAATCGACGCCAACCAGGAGCTGGTGGCGTTTGGCATCGCTAATTTAGGGACTTCGTTTACGGGGGGGTATCCCGTCACCGGGGGAGTCAGCCGTTCGGTGGTGAACTATTCGGCGGGGGCAAATACGGGGTTAGCCTCCATCATTTCGGGCTGCTTGCTGGCGATTACGGTGCTGTTTCTCACCTCCCTGTTCTACTTTTTGCCCCAGGCCTGTCTGGCGGCTATCATCATCACTGCGGTTTATCAGCTCATTGATCTATCCACCTTCAAGCGGATGTGGTCTTACGACCGGGCCGATGGCATCGCCTGGCTGGCGACGTTTTTAATCGTGTTATCTCTAGGCGTGTCGAAGGGGATTATTTTTGGCGCGTTGATTGCCCTGGGGCTGCACCTGTGGCGCACCAGCCATCCCCACATTGCGGTGGTGGGTCGCCTGGGAGACTCGGAGCATTTTCGCAATGTGTTGCGGTACCCGGCCAAAACCTCGCCCCAGGTTTTAGCGGTGCGAATGGATGAAAGCCTTTACTTTGCCAATGCCAAATATTTGGAGAACTTTCTAACCCGCGAAATTGCCGACCATCCCGATCTCAAAAGTCTGCTGCTGGTGTGCAGTGGCGTCAACGTGATTGACGCCAGCGCCCTGGAAATTTTAGAAAGCCTGGTGGTGGAACTCAAAGAGCTGGGCATCGAGTTTTACATGTCTGAAGTGAAAGGCCCTGTGATGGATAAGCTGGTGGATATTGGGTTTATCGACCGGCTGGGTAAAGACCATGTGTTTTTGACTACGGATGAGGCCATGCAGGAATTGGGAGGAATTTAGGATGATCTATTAAGGTGTGCCGAAAAGAGATTGGCCCTATCGAATGCGATGATGCAATCTGTTTGCATTGGCCGAAACGCACCGTTCGCGTCCGGGAAGTCACTCGCAAAAGACGCGCTATGCTTGAATTCATAGGATGCCTTAAGAGAATTCTTGCAAAGAAAATACCACATGGCGGCTCAGGCAGACATCATCATCATTGGGGCGGGAATCTCTGGCTTAGCGGCAGGCTGCTATGCCCAGATGAATGGCTACCAGACCCAAATTTTTGAACTCCACGATTTGCCCGGTGGGTTGTGTACCGCCTGGCACCGGCAGGGCTACGTCTTCGATGGCTGCATTCACTACATCTTCGGCTCAGGGCGGGGGCAGCCCTTCTACAACGTTTGGGAAGAGTTGGGAGCCGTGCAGGACCTGGAGTATGTGAACCACGCCGACTTCATGCAAATTCGCGGACCAGCCGGTGAAGTGCTGAATGTCCACAGCTATCCCGATGCCCTTGAGCAGCATCTAACAAGCATTTCCCCAGAAGATGCCAGGCTGATCGAAGGCTTTTGTCGGGGTGTGCGCACCTTCAAGGACTTTGACCTGTCGATGCTGCAGCAGAAGCCCAAGTCCCTGATGACGGCGGCAGACTGGGCCAGGGTGGGGAAAGAAGTGCTGCCCTTTATCCGGGTTCTGGGCAAATGGGGCAACCTGTCCCTGCAGGAGCTAGCCAGTCAGTTCAAACATCCCTTTTTGCGGCGGGCGGTGCCCCATATGTTCGCCTGGCCAGACGTGCCGGTAATGGTGGGCATGTCGCTGCTGGCTTATTTGGACAACCGCAATGCCGGCTCTCCCATCGGCGCATCCCTGGAATTTGCCAGGGCCATTGAGCGGCGGTATCTGGATTTGGGAGGAGAGGTCATCTATTCGGCCCAGGTTGAGCGGGTGCTGGTGGAGGACGACCGCGCGGTAGGAGTGCGGCTTTACGACAATCGGGAATATCGCGCTAACCGGGTCATCTCCGCCTGCGACGGGCGGCGCACCATCTTCGACATGCTGCGGGGCGAGTACGTCAACCGCCGCATCAAAAAGCTCTACGACGGGCATTTGCCCATGCATTCCCAGCTCCAGGTTTCCCTGGGGGTAAACCGCGATTTGTCGGCTGAGCCCCACTGGGTCACCCATTTGCTGGACGAGCCAGTTCTGATCGCTGGAGAAGACCGCTACGAAATTGGCGTCAAGCACTATTGCTTTGACCCATCCCTGGCCCCACCGGGCAAATCAGTGGTGATTGTCATGCTGACCACCTCCTACTCCTACTGGCAGCGCATCTACGGTCGTCGAGATTACAACGCCGAAGAAATTCAGGAAGCGGGCATTCTCATCGACCGGCTGGAGCAGTTTTACCCCGGCATTAAGGGCGACATTGAGGTTATGGATGTGGCCACACCCCTCAGCTATGAACGCTTTACCGGCAACTGGCAGGGGGCCAGCTGCGGCTGGCTGCTCACCAAAGAAACCCTGCCCCTGATGATTAAAGGCGTCCCGAAGCGGTTGCCCGGGCTGGATCGCTTCTACATGGTCAGCCAGTGGACGGAACCCGGAGGCAGCGTGCCGATTGTGGCCATGTCGGGGCGCAACATGATCTACGAAATTTGCCATGAAGATGGGCGGGAGTTTGTAACGACAACCCCCTGAGCTATGACACTTCTTTACGGTGAGCCAGGGTTTTGGGGAATCCGGAGGACAATAGAGTTGGAGGGTGTACCAGTCGTAAGCTCTGGGAGGTAAGTCCTATGCTGTCGATGTTGTTGACCTACCACGATGGACTTTACTTACTGACGGAATTGGGAGTGCTGGCGGTTGTGTTGCTGGCCTGCTGGTTGGTGCCGAGGGTAGAACACCATGGGCAGGCTTGAGAGGGAGAGAGGGAGAGAGGGAGAGAGGGAGAGAGGGAGAGAGGGAGAGAGGGAGAGAGGGAGAGAGGGAGGCTTAATTTAGCGTCAGTTTGGGATAACGCTCAACTGCAGACGTCGGAGCTAAATCCCCTCCTTGGAGGGGTGCCCGGAGGACGGGGTGGGTCAAATCTGCTGGTACAGATGGCTGATTGCATCCAGGTAAACGGTCTCAAGGCCAGGATTAACCCACCCCTACCCCTCCCAAGAGGGGACATTACAGCAAATTTCTAGCGGTTTCAGCTAATCCCGAACTCAGGTTAATTTAGTCGGAAATTAGAGCCAGAAATTAGATTCGGGAGGAAGAGAGCATGTACACCAAAATTCTGGTAGCGCTGGATCAGAGTGAGGCTAGCAGGCTAGTTTTCCAACAAGCTTTAGAGTTAGCCCAGGGTACCCAGGCTGAGTTGATGCTGGTACACGGGCTATCCAGTGAAGAGGAGGGCAGCCCGGTGCCCCTGCCTCCCCCCGTTGATGGCAGCTACTGGATGCCCGGCGCAGCCTCTGCAGTGGATTTTGATATCTGGCGCGAAAGCTGGGAACGCTACGAATCTGAGGGCATTGACCGACTGCGGCAGTTCGCTGCCATGGCTAATGAGCAGAACGTTGCTACAGAATTTCGTCAGGTTGTCGGTAGTCCGGGCAAAGTGATTTGCAACCTGGCTCGACAGTGGGGGGCAAATTTGATTGTCATCGGCAATCGGGGGCGGTCTGGTTTAACGGAACTGATGCTGGGTAGCGTGAGCAGCTATGTTGTGCATCGGGCTCCCTGTTCGGTACTGGTTCTCAGGGGAAACCGGCAGACTCAGGTCGAATCAGCGGAGCAGGCTACTGCTGCAGTTTAATACCGCTGCAGAATGAGTTCATTGAGGGCGATCCTCTACAGCTGGCGCAAAATATCGGGGAGTAACTCCCCAGGCACCTGAGATAGCACCGCTTGCTGACTCGAAAGCCCTAAAATTTCGTAGCTGAGATGAATGTTGTAAACGAAGGCGGTTACCAGTACTTCTAGCTGTTGGGGGCTATCCTGCCAGCCCTGGTAGGCCAATAGGTAATGCTCCAGGGCATATTGCAAATGACCTTTGCGCTGCTCGGCCTGGTTGGATGGTAGCCCCTGAGCGAGTTGATCGTGCACAACTCCGGCACTGTGGGCGGTGGCCCAGACATCAAAGCCCAGGGCTTGCTGGGGGTCAACCTGGAGGGCAACTTCAGCAACATTTAGAGCTTCTTCGTAAGCCTCGACAGACTTATGCAGATAAGCCAGGCGCTGATCGGGATTGCGGCTGTATTGCTGAGCCAGGTCCCAGTAGGCGGTTCCCAGGTTGTTATGGGTTGCGGCGCAGCCATGGGGAAAGGTGTCTACGGTGCGATGTTTGAGAGCCGTTTGGTAGGCCGTAATGGCATTTTCCAGACAGGCCAGGGGGCTTTCGTGTTGGGCCAGGTTCCAGTAAGCGATGCCCAGATTGTTCTGGATCATGGCGTAATCCAGAGATTGGGTTGGGGGATGGCGGTCTTTTAACGCTTCAGAGTAGGACTGAATGGCCAAACGTAGATGGTGATGGGGCTGTTCGAGCTGGGCCAGACGCCAGTGGACTGCCCCCAGGCTATTGTGCAAGTTAGCGTACTCCACAGGCTGAATTTCAACGGACCCGTAGGAGAGCGCCTGCCGGTAAGCGTTCAGGGATTGGTGCAGATTGGCTACCGGCTCATCAAAACCGGCTAACAGGCTGTAGACTGTGCCCAGGTTGCTGTAGAGCCTTAATTGGGTTTCGGGATTGGTTTTTGTATGGGTTCTGGTCAGGGCTTTGTGATAGGCCGCAATGCTGTGTTGCAGCCACTTGACGACGGCGTCGGTGGCCTCTTCTTGCTGGGAGCGTAGCCAGTACAGGCTGGCTAGATCATTCAGGGCATCGCACCAGTTGTCTTCTCCTTCTAACAGTCCCGAAATGGCCTGGCCATAGACTGCAATGGCGAAGTCAAGCAGGGGAAGGGTGACCGGGCCGGCCTCGATGCGATCGCGACTTTTTTGCCCCAGGCCCAGGTAGGCACGCGCCAGGGTCATAGGTCCGGCATGTTGAGCTTCCAGGGTGTGGACATATTGCCAGAGGGCCACCACAGCCTGGTCGGTGGCAAGCTCGTCCGGCAGAGAGACCGGGAGCGACATCAGCGAGGAGGGAGGATGCTCTCGCTCCTCTAGCGAGATGGAATCTGATAATTGCGGGGGGTATGGGCTTTGAGCCGGAGGTAGAGAATGCTCGCTCCTGGTTTCCGTGCTTGCGGAGGGATCTGCCAACTCATCCGAGGAGACTAGAGCCGAAAATTCCGTGGTCTCCCATTCTGTCGCGGGTGGCAAAATGGTTGCAGAGAGGGGGGCATCATCCACCACGGTGAAATGATCTGCGAATTGGCTGGTAGCCTTTTCGTCAGGTCGGCGGGGTGGAGCATAAGGCCGAGTTGGAGTGACATCCGGTGGGAGAGGAACTTGCCCCTGGTTCGCGCCAGGGGCCTTTGTGGGAGAGCCATCCGGAGCTTTTGCGGAAATTGCTTGCTCAGCTCTATGGGCTCCGGCTTGAGAGTCCGCTTCAGAGGGGGGTTGGCCCGGCGCTTGAGGGGCGTTTGCGAAGGCCGAAAGCCCTTCCCTGGGGTCCGGCCACAGGGTTTGGGGCGAGTTGGAGGGGGGGATGCTGGACGGTAGGGATGCTGGACCGGTAGGGGTAGAGCGGCCCGATGGTTCAAATTCAGGCAAATCAAGCCCTGAACCAGAGGCCTGTGCTCTGGCAGGTCGCGTTTCTAACGACTGGGCAATCTCAAAACTAATGGGCCTGTTTGCCGTTGGGGTCGGGTCGCCAACAAACTCAAACGAACCGCTGCGGGAGCGCCAGAACCCCGGCACCGCCTGCCGAATTTTGCCCAGCCAGGGGCGAGGAACCCAAATCAGCAGGCGGCAGTCGAGGCGGGTAATGAGCGCATCGACATAGGTCAGGGAGGCGAGAAACGTATTTTGCAGGGTGGGCGACCGTTGGGTCAGTTGCTCTAAACCCACAATTTGAAAGGCCGGAATGGTTTCTGCCGATGCCTTCAACAGTCGATGTTGCTTGAGCCACAGCAGCACCTGACGCACTGGATCGGGCTGGTCGGTGTTAAGGCTGAGGGTCACCATGGGTGAAATGCTGCCCCGTTCTGTCGGGCGTGCCGTTGGCCCTGGGCGGCTGACCTGACTACTATTGAGGTCGGCTTCCAGGCGACGGGCCAGCTGAATTTGCAGAGCTGCATCATCGCATACCGCCAGCAGCAGTTGGCGTCTGAGGTTGAGCTGCAGCGCCAGTCGCAGGTCCTGGTAGGTGGCCTGGTTATGTCCTAAAAAGGTTTGAGTATCCAGAGAAATAACGGCTGACACGGTAGGTAGAATGCAACATCGTATACTTTAAAGCTTCATCAGTTGCCTCCCTGGTTCAGGATAGAACTGTGACAGTTCTGTTGTTGGATGATGAATTTGCGGCATGGCCAACACAACGGATGCATTGGAACCGGCGGTATTAGAACGGCTAGCGGCGCTGGGAGGGCACTGCCAGTCGGCAGAGGAATTGTTTTCAAAGTTTAACTGTAAGGCTTCCCAACAGAGCCAAATTTGTCACAGGTTGCAGGAAATCGGCCTGGTGACCTGGCAAGAGGATATTGTGCGCTTTGGGCTATCGGTTACGGGCAAAACTCTGCTTAAGCTCGATACCTCGGTGTGGCCGGTAACCCCTGACCAGCTGCTGGTGCTGAGATCCTGTGCCCGAGGGCGCATTAGTCCACAGCAAATTCATGCCAGGGTGCCGGCCAATCAGCGGCAGGGTTTGCTGCGTCAGCTGGCGCACCAGGGGCTAATTGTGGTGTATCAAACTGCCATTGTTGAGATTGAATTGATTCGCCAGCCTGGTTCTGCATCGGTGGCGGGGGATGGTTAGGGCTGCTTGTTGAAGTAGGAGGGTGGGAGGGTAGGAGGGTGGGAGAGGTTTGGGAGGAAAGTAGATCAACAGTAGGTAGAGGGTGCGTTAGGGAGGATTGCTACGCAGAGATCAGGGATCGACTTGCTTATGGATCTGTAGCTGAGAGTGTTCTGATTTTTGTGTAAGGGCCAATCAGCCGATTAATCAAGTTTTCTGCAAGCCTTGTAGGGCAGGCGTCTCGCCTGCTCAGCTGGGACAGGCAGGATGCCTATCCCACAAGAGTCCGAACACTCCCGGGAGAGGGATTTAGGGTGTAGACGCGGAGCGGCTTCTCGCAGAGTGGGCTGGATCTCGGCAAAAGAGCATGTTTGTGATCTACTGAAGATCTTGCTTATACCAATTAAATGTGAAGCTGCGCTTAATAATGCAATCACTCGGAAGATAAACTCCTTGTCTAGCAAGACTTCTGGTTCAGAGAGCGTGAAAATATTAGGCTCACCTTCATAACGAATTGGTATTACCCTTTTTGCATTTTGAATTGCCAATTTTGAATTCCCTTCTTTTGCATTTTGAATTGCCAATTTTGAATTCCCTTCTTTACCTACCTCACCCACCCCACCCACCCCACCCACCTCACCTACCTCATCTACCTCACCCACCCCACCCACCCCACCCACCTCACCTACCTCATCTACCTCACCCACCCCACCCACCCCACCCACCCCACCCACCTCACCTACCTCACCCACTCCCCCTCCACCAGCGCCCGAAACCGCTCGTCGTGGCGAATGGGGTCAAAGTCGGTGTCGGTTTTAGCCAGTTCAAGGCTTTCAGAATCCAGGGAAATTGCTGCATTTAAACATTCAACAGCTTTTTCGACATCTCCTTGCAGACCATAGCAGCAGGCTTTGTTGTAGAGCGCTGCGTGCTTGTCGGGTTTAATCGCCAGGGCCTGGTCGTAGGCGGCAATCGCCTCCTCATAGCGCCCCAAGTTAGCCAGCGCAGTCCCTTTGTTGTAGAGCGCTTCGTGCTTGTCGGGTTTAATCGCCAGGGCCTGGTCGTAGGCGGCAATCGCCTCCTCATAGCGCCCCAAGTCAGACAGCGCATTCCCTTTGTTGTTGAGCGCTTCGTGATAGTCGGGTTTAATCGCCAGGGCCTGGTCGTAGGCGGCAATCGCCTCCTCATAGCGTCCCAAGGCATAAAGCGCTACCCCTTTGTTGTAGAGCGCTGCGTGCTTGTCGGGTTTAATCGCCAGGGCCTGGTCGTAGGCGGCAATGGCTGCTTCAAATTCTTGAGAAGCGTGAAAAAGGTTACCCTGCTCAAAATGCAGGTTATATTTTTCCTGCTGGTCCAGGTCATCGGCATCCAGCAGGGCTTGAATTTCTAAAATGCGGCGGTTTCGTTGGGGCTGGCTCCAGGCTAAATACTGCTTGTAGTCGCCCTCCAGCCAGAGGCGGAAAGATTCCTGGGTGAGGGTTTTGGCGTCGTCTGCAAACTGGGCAATGCCTGAGCGCCAGTCGAAAAAGTCGGGGGCGCGGTGCACCAGGTACTTAACGGCAAACACCGGCAGCAAAAACACAAAGCGGGTGCTAAAGCTATCGCGGAAGCGTTCTCGCTGCTGGTTCAGGTTTATCAGCACCGGGGGCACCCCATGCCAGCTATAGCTAAAGATTTTTTCGCTGCTCCAGCCCAGGCGTTTTTTCGATTCTTCGTAATCCAGCAGGGATAGCTCTAAACCCTGGATAAACAGCACCCCGGTATCGGGATGGTCTGCTAAAAACCGCTGAATACACTTGAAAACGTTGCCATCGGCAATGGGGGCATTCAGCTTCAACACCTCAATGGATTGGGTCAGGTCTTGCCGCACCCGCTGAATAATTTTTTCTCCCGCAAAGGGGGAGCACTGGGCAAAAAATAACCCAAACCCCTCGGTGCGGCGCAGCCCGTTGAGCAACATGCGGTATTCTGCTTCGGGGTCTAGGGTCTGGTCTTCGTCGTGCCAGTCCAGCAGGTTGGTGCTCATGGGTTTTCTAAGTCTGCCAGGGCTTGCTTAAATTCAGGGATGGCTTTAATTAGCGGGTGGGCGTCGTACCAGCATTGCAGGGTGCCCTCTTCATCAAAGTAGCGATATTCCATCAGGCAGCGGCGAAACAGCAGGTCGCGGTGGGGTTCGTCGTTGTCGATGGCGCGGGTTTTGGCCACTTTGGCCAGTACCTGCCACTGCTCTTTTTCTACGGTGCGGCGGTAGGTATCGCGGGTTGTGGCAATGGCCCGTCTTACCGCTGTTGTGGGGATAGGCAGGGTTTCGGTACGGTTGAGGGATTCTTTCACCAGCAGCAATAGCTCCCGCACATGGCCGCCGCTGGCCAGGCAGAGCTGGGTTACTACCTCCTCGTTTTCAAACACATCGCGCCCTAGCTGCACATCGGCAATGTGGGGCTGTATGCGGCGCATCAATACTTCCTGCATTTTGGCCAGCCCCGGCGGATGCACGGCTCCATTGGGGGTTTGCACCATCACCATGGGCAGCAGGTCGGGGTTGCCGTAGATTTCTTTCAGGTCGTTGGCCCGGTTGGAATACACCATGGAGATGGGGATGGTGTAAATCAGGTGGCAGTCTAACCCCTGGAGCTGGTCGCTGCGGTCGAGGAAAATTTCATCGTGGCTGTTGCGCCCGTAGTCATCGTGGATAGGCACGATGCGGTCGAGGTTGTCGGCAATCACCACCAGGTGGGTTTTGCCGTTGGGCAACTTTTGCTTAGCATCGGCAATGAACTCATTCAGCGCCTTCACCAGGGTCACCGTGTGGGGGTTGACCAAATCGCGAATTTTGCGCCGTTGGCTGGGTACGGCGCGAATGCTGGCGGTCATTTGGGCAAACTGGCTGGCCAGTACCGACACATCCAGGGATTCCATCACCACCTTGGTCTGGCCGATTTCGTGGAGTGCCCGACCCCGTTCTTTGAACCAGTGAATCAGAGGGGCAGGGTCGGCATTTTTTAGATGTTCCAGCAGGTGGCGGGTGCAGGCCAGCAAGATATCGGTGTATTGCACATCCTGAGCGTCGATGTCGCCATCATCGCCCACTGCCGCAAAATACACCACAAAGCAGCCTTTGGCCTCCAGGTCTGCCTTCAGCCGCAGTAATTCAGTGGATTTCCCGGCTCCCCGATGCCCGGCATAGAGCTGACAGGTGTATCGGTTAGAGCGAATGATTCCTGGTCCCAAATCCAGCAGAATGTTGGCATCGCCCCGCTCAGCCTCGCAGTCTACATAGGCCGGGTCGCCGGGTTCTAGTGGTCGAAAGGGGTCTACGGCGTTATAGATGCCGGTGATTACATCGCTCATAGCTTTGGGGGGCAAACCTGTTGCTCTCAATAGTAGCAACCCGGTCTTCGGCTGCCGTCAGTCACTATGGGAAAACTAAGGTGAACTCCAGAAAAGAACTTACCTAAATTGTGCATTCGCTGTAAGGGCGAAGCATCCGGGAGGAAGTGGTACAGCTTGCCTTTACCTTAATTGCCAGTCCCACGTTATTGAATCCCCATTCCTTAACGTATTATTTCTGAGGTAAACCTGGAGCACCAGCGAAGTTAAGCCTTTGCTTAAAACCCTTAACTTCGGCGTTAGGAGTTCAAGCAAATCCCATCATGATCATCGCTACCGCCAGCCATGGCATAAACCCTGCCGCGACGATATTTATGGCAACGATATTTATGGCGACGATATTTGTGGCGGATCTGGTTGTGCTGTTCTCAGGCCAGGTACTCTTCAGGGCTAAAGCCGGATGGAATGGCAATCATAGGGCTGAGAGTTCTTTTATGAAGTTACTCGCCCTGCAAAGCGGGGAGGCTTGAGTTGTCAACCAACCCACGCCCAAAAATCGTTCCGGGCCAGGCGGGAAGGATCGCGCCGCACAGGGGAATCGTTCAGCCGCAGGCGGGAACCGTTCAGCGGCAGGCGGGAATCGTTCAGCCGCAGGCAGGAACCGTTCAGCGGCAGGCGGGAAACGTTCAGCCGCAGGCGGGAAACGTTCAGCCGCAGGCGGGAATGATTGCGCCGCACCGGGGAATCGTTCAGCGGCAGGCGGGAATGATTGCGCCGCAGGCGGGAAACGTTCAGCCGCAGGCGGGAAATATTCTATATCGCTGCAAAACTGTTCTGTACTGGAAGGTGAAACTTGGGAGCGCTGTTCCCATGCTCTGCATTGCAATGCACCCCGGAGATACCCAGGCAGAGCCAGGGCACCAGCCGGGTAACCCACAGGTGTTCTGGCAATCAGGCTAGGTTAAGGGGGTCCACATCAATGGTGAGATTGATATCACCGGGGCAATGCTGCTTCAGGTTCAGTAAAGAAGGAATCGCCTGCCCCTCGGGAAACTTCAGCAGAATGTGCCAGCGATAGCGTCGGGCCACCCGCACAATGGGGGCCGGGGCCGGTCCCAGCACTTCGTGGGGAATATGCTGCAGGAGAGCCTGGACCTGGGTTGCGATCGCGCCCGCCACCTGCTGCACCTGGGTCCCATCGGAACCGCCCAACCGCAACAGCACCAGTCGTCCCGCTGGGGGATACCGCAACAGCTGACGCTGGCCCCATTCGATTTCTATAAACTCCTTATAGTTATGCTGCTGAACCGCCTCAATGACCGGATGCTCGGGGGTGTAGGTCTGCAAAATTACCTGGCCCGGTTGGGTGCCCCGCCCGGCCCGGCCTGCCACCTGAATCAGCATTTGCAGGGCTCGCTCGCTGGCCCAGTAGTCATTCATATACAGCAGCCCGTCGGCGGCGATAATGCCCACCAGAGTCACCTGGGGCAGATCAATCCCTTTGGTCAGCATCTGGGTGCCCACCAGCAGGTCAACCTCCCCTTCGGCGAACCGGGTCAAAAGGGCGCGATGGGCTCCCTTGGTGCGGGTGGTGTCACTATCAAACCGGATGCAGCTCAGGTCGGGAAACAATTCCCCCAGGGCATTCACCACCCGCTGGGTGCCGCTGCCAAAATGCTTTAAATAAGGCGATCCACAGTCCGGGCAGTTGAGGGGATGGCCCTGGCTGTAGCCGCAGTAGTGGCAGCGCAGGGTCATGGCACTGTGGGCATGGGGTTGGTGAAAGGCCAGGGAAACATCGCAGTGGGGACACATCATCACCAGGCCACAGCTGCGGCAGGAAACAAAACTGCTGTGCCCCCGACGATGGATAAAGAGGAGTCCCTGGTTGCCCTCCGCTTTCATTTGTTTTAAGGCCGTTTGCAGCCGATGGCTGAGAATGCTGCGGTTGCCCGTCTGCAGTTCCTCCCGCATATCCACCACCTCCACCGAGGGGAAGGGCCGGGCCTGCACCCGCTCCGGCAGGGACAGATACACCGTCGGTAACGGTTGGCCTGCGGATTGACCGTGGCGTTCCCCAGGCAGATGCTTTCCCCAGGTATTCAGGCGGCTACGGTCTCCCGGTTCTGGGGGAGGACTGCTTTGATCAACCTTAGAAGATGAGCCTTCAGGATCTTTCGGCAGGGGGCAACATTGCACCCAGGTCTCCAGGGACGGGGTGGCCGACCCCAGCACCAGAGGGCAATGCTCCAGCTGAGCCCGCCACTGGGCCACGGTGCGGGCATGGTAGCAGGGGGTGACATCCTGCTTATAGCTGCTGTCGTGTTCTTCATCCAAAATAATCATGCCCAGATTGGCCAGGGGCAGAAAAATGGCCGACCGGGTGCCTACAATCACCATGGGGCTATCATTTTGCAGGGTTTTGCGCCAGGTGTCATACCGTTCGCCGTCCGATAGGGCGCTGTGGTAAATACACACCCGGTCCCCAAAGCGGCGGGTAAACCGATCGGTGAGCTGGGGGGTGAGGCCAATTTCTGGCACCAGCACCAGCACCGACTGCCCGGCTTTAAGGCAGGGGGCAATGGCCTGCAGATACACCTCGGTTTTGCCAGAGCCGGTGACCCCGTGCAGCAAAATCTGCACTGCCCCGGTCTGGGTTTGAATTCCCTCCAGGGCGGTAGCCTGGGCGGGGGTCAGGGCCTTGGGTTGGTCGGCAGTCTGGGCGGGGCTGTGGGCGGTGCGCAATACTTCCCGCGGTTCTACCACCAGGCAACCGGCGGTGGCCAGACGTTTCAGGGTGGCGCTGGTGGTTTTGCAGAGCTGCAGGGCATCGCTCAGCCAGAGTTCGCCGCCGTGGCGCTGTAATGTCTTGATAATTTCCACCTGGCGGGCGGTCAGATCATCCCTGGTGGCAACATCGGCACAGGTTACCGCCACCGCCTGACGCTGTTTGGGTTTGGGGGGCTGGGGCGGAGCCAGGTAACTCTCGGCCCAGCCCAGCTGCACCAGCTGATGAATGGCCCGATAATTGCCAATGCCCCGCCGTTGTAAATACTGCCAGGTGTAGTCGCCAGTGGCAGACTGCTGCAGGGCCGCCAGCAGTTGGGCCACCCCCGGCGAGAGACGGGCATCAACATGTTCGGGAACCTGGTCGGGGCAGAGGCGCAGGCGACGTTGCGATCGCGCCAGCAACCCTGGCGGCAGGGCCGTCTTTACTACCTGAATTAAGGGAGTCTGGTAATAATCTGCCACCCGCCGCAGCAGCAACCAGTAGGCTTCTGAAAAGAAACGTCGCTTCAGGATGCTATCGATGGCTCGAATCTGTTGGATGGGAACCGTTGGCGGTGGGGTTGTCAGCACCTCCAGGGCAATGGCCCCAATTACCTGCTGCCGCCAGGGCACGGTTAAAATATCCCCCGGTTGTACTGCCATGTCCGCCGGAACACTATAGGTATAGAGTCCTGGTTGGCCCCCATAGTCCACCAGTACATTCACCCAACGGGGCGGTTCCCTGACCTCTGTCATCACCACAGGCACTGACCTTCCGGCTGTTCCACTATGCCAGTGTACGCCGCAATCTGGTCTTTGCAGGCAGGTCGGCTAGCCAACCTGCCTCATTGACTGACAAAAGTTGTACGCCCTCACCCCCAACCCCTCTCCCAGAGGGCGAGGGGAGCCGATCAATCCTCCAGTTCCCTCTCCCCTCGGGAGAGGGCTAGGGTGTAGCTTGCTTCCCGGAGGGTGGGCTTTCAGGGATTTGGTTGAGAAGTTTTGTCAGTCAACCAGCCAACCTGCACCGGCCTCGCTGATTTTTAACAACCCACGGTTAAAAAAGCAGAAAACCTAGCGTTAGGATCCAGGATTCCTTAAAACAGATCATGTTCTGGTAATTCTGCCGAGTTTTCAGGCAAGAGATCCCTGGCAGAAGCAGGGGACATTCCTCCGATCAATTCTGCCCAGATCTCCGCTGCAGATCTGCTCCAGATCCAGCCCGCCTCCCAACTGTAACTCGCTGGGAACTCCAGGACCTGTCAGCGATCCGTGGGCCTGGTGCAGGCAAAAGCAAAATCCTAGAGGATAGCAAAAAATCTCTTAAGAGTTTCCTTATCTCTATGATTCATTTTTTGAAAACGCTGTTACACTACGCAAGATGCCAAAGAAATGTTACATTGCCCGTGATTTTCTTCGAAAATCCGTATTGTGGACTCACAAAATGAACCCGCAACCAAAAATTGAGGGTTGGGGGTTGCCATATTTTGAGTAATCCGATATATCTTCTGCAAACCCTTAGGCATACCAAATTCTTTATTCCCATGACTACTACTTTTAATTCAGATACAGACAGCACTATTGCCTGGGAAGAAAACTCCTCGGATGATTTCTCCATGGGTTTGAGCGAGGTTGAGGAAAAGGAGATCTCAGGGGGAGATACTGCCGCTGCAGATACCTCGAACTGGGAGGAAGATCGGGAGGTGCTGGCCAAGTTTTCTCGATCCGATACCTTAGACGAGATTGGGTTGACGGGTTACAGCAAAACATTAACCGACGATGCCGTTGGGGCTTTCTTTAAAGAGATGGCGCGCTACCCATTACTGAGCCCCGCCGAAGAAATAGAACTGGCCCGGCAGGTGCGTTTTTTATCTAAAGTAGATACCGCCACTGAGAAGCTTACTAAAGAACTGGGCCGTAAACCCAACCAGGCCGAACTACTGGCCAGGATGAACGTCAGTGAGGCCGAATTCAGGCAAAAGCTGCACCAGGGCAGAACTGCCAAACGGCGTATGATTCGCTCCAATCTGCGGCTGGTGGTTTCAATTGCTAAACGCTATTTAAATAGAGGAGTCCCCTTCCTCGACTTAATTCAAGAAGGTGCCCTGGGGCTGAACCGGGCCACCGAAAAATTTGATCCAGACAAGGGCTATAAATTCTCTACCTACGCCTACTGGTGGATTCGCCAGGGCATTACCCGTACCATTGCCAACGATGCCCGCACGATTCGACTCCCCATTCACATTGTTGAAAAGCTCAATAAGCTTAAAAAGGCCCATCGGGATCTGCGCCGCGATTTGCAGCGTAACCCTACCGAACAAGAACTGGCAGAAGCTTTAGACGTGACCGTTGAGCAACTTCGCAGTCTGCAGCAGGTGCGGCGGCGTTCGCTGTCCTTAAATCACCGGGTAGGTAAAGGGGAAGATACTGAACTCATGGAGTTGCTCGAAGATAGCAACACCAAAACCCCCGAATCTAAAATCAGCGAAACCATGATGCGCCAGGAAATTACCAGCGTTCTATCGGAAGTTCTGACCGAGCGCGAAAAAGATATTATTACCCTGCGTTACGGTCTCACCACCGGAGAAACCCATACCCTGGAAGAGGTAGGCTGTATCTTCAATCTTTCGCGGGAACGGGTGCGTCAAATTCAGACGAAAGCCATGCGAAAATTGCGCCGTCCTCAGGTGGCTTCTCGGCTCAAAGGTTGGTTGAAATAATCTATACCAAGATCGGCTCGAAATCTATAGTTTCCCTTCAGGCAAAACTCCCCTTCTGGACTTGGCCAAGGTTTAGAGAAGTTCGTAACTGTTCTCACATCCAAAACAGACCATATATCCCTATGATTGTTTCAGCAGTTAGGGGTTCTGGTTGTTATGGATTATAAGCAAGAGCTAATTACAACGATTCACGATCTCGGCTGCGATTTCGATAGTCTCGAAAGCCGGCTGATCGATTTGAGCCAAACCGATCCAACGGCGGTACTCATCCCTTCCCTGTACGAAGAACTGGAGCGTCCGGCACTGACCAGCATTCGGGACCACCTCAGCCGTTGCCCGTTTGTAAACAACGTGATTATTTGCCTGTACGCCGAAACCTTTGAGCAGTACGTGAGGGCGGTACAGTTTTTTGAGCCCCTACCCCAGCCCACCTTTGTGCTGTGGGAAAACGGCCCCAGGGTGACCACCCTGCTGCAAGTTCTGAAGGAGCGGGGGTTGGATCTACTCCAGTTTCGTGGCAAAGGTCGGGCTGTCTGGCTCGGGTTAGGCATTGCCACCCTAGATGCCGCGGCCATTGCCCTCCACGATGCCGACATCACCACCTACGATCGCACCTATCCCCTGCGGTTGCTGTATCCCTTGCTGGAGAGGGAGTTTGGTATTGCCTTCAGCAAAGCCTACTATGCTCGCATTGGGGAAAGCCCCCGGAATCTGCATGGGCGCGTCACCCGATTGTTTGTAACGCCGCTGATTACTTCGCTGATGGAGCTGTTTGGCTACCGCGACTATCTGCGTTATTTAAATGCTTACCGCTATCCCCTTTCTGGGGAATTTGCCCTGACTAACGACCTGGCGTTAAATACCCGTATTCCGGCCAACTGGGGGCTAGAAGTGGGGCTGCTGGCCGAAGTTTACCGCAACGTGGCCCTGAAGCGGGTGGCCCAGATTGACCTGGGTATCTTCGAACACAAGCATCAGTCCCTGGGTAATTCTCCTGACGCTGGGCTGCAGAAAATGTGTCGCGACATTCTGCATTCCATCCTGCGTACCCTGACGGAAACCGAACAGGTTGCCATAGGCGAAGACCACATTCGGGCTCTTCGCATTAAATTCCGGCGAGAGGCGCAAAACCTGGCCCGGCAATATTTTGTCGATGCCCGGTTCAACCAGCTGGACTACGATCGCCATAAAGAAGAAATTACCGTCGAAACCTTCGAGCAGGTGATTCGCGAGGCCGGCAGCCAGTATCTAGAAGACCCCACCGGTACCCAAATCCCCGACTGGACAAGGGCACTGGCCGTTATCCCCGATCTGCGAGAGCAACTGCTTGACGCCGTCATTTCTGACATGGCCGAAGCCCGTACCCAAACTGCAACCCAGACCGAATCTGACGCAAATCTGGAAACGGTAATACGGTAAGCGAATCCGGCAGCAAACTCTTTAGGGCCTAGGCTTTTTGCTTCCTGCTACGGGTAGCAACGGTGCCGCTGCTTGTGGCGGGAAGGGTGTTTTTGCTGCGCAGGGTTACGTTGACCCCTTCATTAGATTGTTCAATTACCAGCAGAGGCGTTGGTTTGGCTTTTTGATCCCAGTGCATATAGGCAATACGCCCCTGGATAGTGGGTTGCCAGTGGCTTTCTTCGGCTTCCGGGCTCATGAAATTTTCAATACAGTCAATCAGCTGGCTGATGGTGGCCGAGGTTGCCTGGGTGGGCAGCTTGGCCAGTTTAATTTGAATTCTAAACAGGACTCGCTTTTTAGCGTTGACGTCGTCCTTCGGGGAATATTCCACATCAAAGATCTCGTCCACACTGCGGGGCTTACTGGCAATGCCGATCATGCCAACTTCCGCCTGCCGGGGACGCAGAGCAATGGAAATCTTTTGTTTTACCTTGATTTTGATCTGGTTCACAATGGCGAAGTGGAACCGCTCTTCGTCCATCCGCATGCGCAAATAATCCAGGTTAAACTCGCGGGAGTGGATCAGGTCGGGGTTGCGTTCCATCTTGGAGATGGTTTGCAGCGCCAGCTTGACCTTCTTTTGCATCTCCTTGTTTTTGTATTCTTCGAACTTCAAGCCTTTCTGCAGCTTTTTAACCTGCAGGTGGGAATAAACCCCCAGGGCAATCAACAGGATCAGCAGACCGCCGGTCGTAAACATCCAGGGGTTATCAAACCGGGAATTTGCGGGAACCGGAGTCTGGGCAACGGTGGGAGAAACCGACACTACAGAGGTCATCATCACTGGCGGTAGCACATTAACACCTACTGTTATGGTGCCCCCAAATGAAGAGATGCATTGCAGTCCGTTACAAATACTATCGATGGGTTTGGGGCGAGAGCATTTATGCATCACCCAGGAGGCCAAATTCGGCCCTTAACCCTGGGGTCGTTATTCTCCTCAATTCTTAATAGTTTCCCAGAAAAATGATGGCTACCGTCACAATGTAGTTCAGACTGTCATTATCATCCCAGGCTGTTGAAGTTTTTCAGGTCCCGCCCGTGCCCCTCAGTAGCAATATGCAGGCCACTACAGACGAAGTTTTGATTTTAGTGATTGATCCAAACGTCAGTCACAGCAGTCTCATTCGTCAGGTGCTGGAAGATCAACCGAACCAGTATCGTCTGACCGTTGTTCAAAATGGCACGATGGCCCTCGATTTTTTACATCAGCGGGGAGAGTTTACCGCAGCAAAGCGCCCTCACCTGATCTTGCTTGAGCTAGATTTACCCGATCAAGACGGTCGAGCACTGCTGGCCGAAATCAAAAACGACTCCAACCTCAGGCGAATTCCCATCATTGTTTTGACCGCCTCTGATGCCCCGGCAGATATCTTCCGCAGCTATGTCGAGCAGGGCAACTGCTATGTCATCAAAGCAACCGATAGCGAAGCCCTCTCCCACACCATCAAGCGCATCGAAGCCTTTTGGTTAGAGATTGTTACCCTACCTCAAGAGTAAAACTCTCTCATTTCAATAACTTTGATGTACTAAAGCAAATATCTGGAAAACTTTTCTAAAAAACTCGTACTTTTTGTTAGTTCTGAAACGGTCAAAAGTCCGTCAGGATAAAGCTTCGATTTGATTTAAGAATTGCCTTTCAGGGGGAGGATTTTTCTGCGATATGCTGCAGAAGTAGCTGTTGATTTGAGTCCTTCTAAACCTTGTCCAGGTCCAGAAGTGGAGTTCTGCTTAAGGGAAAGCCACAGTTTTCGAGATGGACCTGATATAGTACTGAGTTTTTTAGGCTACCAGCTTTTCTTTGGGTTTCCAGCCAGTGAGCAAAACTCCCTTGATCTGAGCCCTTCACCGTTTTGTCGCCACGACCAACGCTCCAGCCAAGAGCCTATTTCTGTGAACTATTGACCATAACCATCCAGGTTTATTGGGAGGTCCCAGAATTTTTTAGGGGCGACCTCTTTTGACCGCTTTTCGTTGGTTTTTTGCCTTAAAAAATATGTAATTGCAGGAGACTTCCTCCCATGACGGCCTTCAATTTAGATAACGATGTCAATCTCCTCAGTTTGAAACAACCCGACATCAACACCCTGACCAAGGTGCAGCCCCACGGCGTGCTGCTGATTCTGCAGGAGTCCGACCTGACGGTGCTGCAGGTGAGTACCAACACCCGCATCGCCTTTGGCTTACCTCCAGAAGAAGTGCTCGGCAAAACCCTGGATGACCTGCTCGACTCCTACCAGGTAGACCAGTTCCGGGCCGGGTTGCACTACGACAACCTGGACATCATGAACCCCACCAAAGTGTGGGTGCGTCGCCGGGGGGATGACTACGCGGTGTACGACGCCATCTTCCACCGCAACGAACAGGGCTTCCTGATCATGGAGCTGGAACCGGCCCTGACCCAGGAGAACATTCCCTTTCTCAGCTTCTACCACCTGGCCCGGGCTTCCATTGGCCAGCTGGAGTCCTCTACCACCAACCTGGCGGATTTTTGCAGCGTTATCGTCCACGAGGTGCGTCAGGTCACGGGTTTTGACCGGGTGATGCTATACAAATTCGACGACGACGGCCACGGTGAAGTGCTGGCGGAAGAAAAGCTCGACGACATGGAATCTTACCTGGGGCTGCACTTCCCCGAGTCGGATGTGCCCCAGCCCGCCCGCAAGATGTTTCTGTCGAACTGGATTCGCGTCATCCCCAACGCCCATGCCGACCCGGTGGACCTGATCCCCGCCACCAATCCCGACACCCATCAGCCCACGGATCTGGTCATGTCCATCCTGCGGCAGCCCTACCACTGCCACATCGAGTACCTGCACCACATGAAGGTGGGCGCGTCCCTCACCATTTCGTTGATGAAGGACAACAAGCTGTGGGGGCTGATCGCCTGCCACCACAAGACCGCCAAGTATGTGCCCTACGAACTGCGCAAGGCCTGCGAGTTCCTGGGACGGGTGATCTTTGCAGAAATTTCCACCCTGGAGGAAGAAGCGGACCAGACCTACCGGCTGAAGCTGGCCAGCATCCAGAGTGCTCTGGTGGATCAGATGTCGCGGGAAGACTACTTCATCGATGGCCTGGTGCGCCGCGATCCCAACCTGCTGGATCTGGTGGGGGCGAAGGGGGCCGCCATTCGCTTCGGTGGCCAGTGGACTACCATCGGGCGCACGCCGCCGGAAGAAGAACTGAACTTCCTGGTGCAGTGGCTGAATAAGAATGTGGACGATGACATCTACGTCACCAACGCCCTGCCCCTGGAATACTCCGAGGCCCAGCGGTTTAAGGATGTGGCCAGCGGCCTGATCGCCATCCCCATTTCCAGGCACAGCTACGTGCTGTGGTTCCGTCCAGAAGTGTTGCAGACGGTAAACTGGGGCGGTAACCCCAACCAGGCTTACTCCCTGGTGGGCGATGGGGACAACCAGTGGCTCTGTCCTCGCCAGTCCTTCGAGCTGTGGAAAGAAACCGTTAGCCTGCAGTCCCTCCCCTGGCAGGGGGTGGAAGTCAAGGCCGCCCTGGAACTGCGCAAGGCCATTGTCAACATTGTGCTGCGCCAGGCAGAAGAGCTGGCCCTGCTGGCCCACGACCTGGAGCGATCCAACGCCGAGCTGAAGAAGTTCGCCTATGTGGCCTCCCACGACCTGCAGGAGCCCCTGAACCAGGTGGCCAACTTCGTGCAGCTGCTGGAAATGCGCTATGACACCCAGCTTGACACTGATGGCAAAGAGTTCATCGGTTTTGCGGTGGAAGGGGTGAGCCTGATGCAAACCCTGATCGACGATGTGCTCACCTACTCCAAGGTGGACCTGAAGGGCATCGAGTGGGAGCTGACCAACGTGCAGGACGCCCTCGACCAGGCCCTTGGCAACCTGCGGGGCCGCATCGGCGAAACCGGGGCGGTTGTAACGGCGGATGACCTGCCCACCATCGTGGCAGACGGCACCCAGCTGATGCAGCTGTTCCAGAACCTGCTTGGCAACGCCATCAAGTTCCGTAAGCAGGATGTGACTCCCCAGATCCACATCGGCGTTGAACGCCAGGAAGACAACTGGCTGTTCTCGGTGACGGACAACGGCATTGGGCTGGATCAGCAGTTTGCCGAGCGCATCTTCGTCATCTTCCAGCGGCTGCACACCCGGGATGAGTACCCAGGCTCGGGCATGGGGCTGGCCATTTGTAAGAAAATCGTCGAGTGTCATCGGGGCCGCATCTGGGTAGAGTCAACCCCAAATGCAGGGGCCACGTTCTATTTCACGATTCCGGTTGAAGGACGAGATCGCAACCATGGCAACGGCAGAAAGACCCAAAATTATCTTTTTAGTCGAGGATAATCGGGGCGACATTCGGCTCATTCAGGAGGCCCTCAAAAGCACTGCCGTCCCCTGCGAAGTAGTCATCGCCAGGGACGGCATGGAGGCCATGACCTACCTCAAAGGGTTGGGGGATGGAGCTGACGATCCGCCCCCCGACCTGATTCTGCTGGATTTAAACCTGCCCAAAAAAGACGGGCGGGAAGTGCTGGCAGAAATTAAGGCGGATGAGGCCCTGAAGCACATCCCCATCATCGTGCTAACCACCTCTCGCAACGAGGAAGACATTTTCAAGAGCTACGACCTGCATGTAAACTGCTACATCTCAAAATCGCGCAATTTAGCCCAGTTATTCAAAATTGTCAGGGGGATCGAGGAATTTTGGTTGGAAACGGCTACCCTACCATCCAGCAACCCGTAGCCCGGTCGGTGGTGCAGGTTTTGCTGATTGAAGACAACATCGCAGAGGCCCGGTTTCTGCAGGAGGTCTTCAAAGGGGTGGGGCGCAGCCAGTTTCAGCTCACCCACGCCCAGCGCCTGGGGGAGGCCATCGCGCACATTAAGCGGCAGCCCTTCGACATTGCCCTGCTGGACCTGACCCTGCCCGATAGCTCCGGCCTGGAGTCTCTGGATATGCTGATTAAGGCTTCCCCCAGCCTGCCCATCGTCGTGCTCACCAACACCAACGACGACGAACTGGCGGTGGAAGCGGTGCGCCACGGAGCGCAAGACTATCTCACCAAGCGGTCCATGAACAAGGATTTGCTGGTGCGCGCCCTGCGCTACGCCATTGAGCGCAAACAGGCCGAAGAAGCCCTGCGGGACGCCAACGAAGTGCTGGAAGAACGGGTGCGGGAACGCACTGCCGAGCTGGAAGCGGCCAACCACAAGCTGCGCCACGAAGTCGAGCAGCGCCAGCACATTCAAGAACGCCTCACCCTGGCCCAGGAAGCCGCCCAGATTAATACTTTCGAATGGCATATTCCGTCGGATCAAGTGAACTGGAGTGCCACCGGCAATCCTCAGCACCCGCCGACTAAGGGCCCAGAATTCGGCGTCGGTCAATGGACCTGGACCGTACACCCTGATGATCTGGAGCAGGTACAGCAGGAACTCTGGCAAACCATTCAAGACCGCCATGGCTTCAACACCGAGTTCCGCATTCTGGATGGGAATGAGGTGCGGTGGCTGGCGATCAAAAGCAGCCTGTTCTGTGACGGGCAGGGCAACCCCGAACGGCTGCTGGGCATCCAGATGGATATCACCGACAAAAAGCAAATGGAAGAGCAGTTCTTCCGGGCCCAGCGGCTGGAAAGCCTGGGCACCCTGGCCAGCGGCATTGCCCACGATTTGAACAACATCCTGACGCCAATTCTGCTGGTGGTGCAGCTGCTGCCCCTGAAGCTGCCCGATGTCGATCCCTCCATTCAAACCAAGCTGGACATCCTGGAACGCAGCGCCCAGCGGGGGGCTGATCTGGTCAAGCAAATCCTCTCCTTTGCCCGGGGGGTAGAAGGCAAACGCTTCCACCTGCAGGTGCATCACCTGATGCGGGAAGTCAACAATCTGGTGCGCCAGACCCTGCCCCGCTCTATTGAAGTGAGCGCCAGCGTGCCCGATAGCCTGTGGTCTGTTGTGGGGGATGCAACCCAACTGCACCAGGTGTTTATGAACCTCTGCGTCAACGCGCGGGATGCCATGCCCGAGGGTGGCACCCTCACCATTGAGGGGGAAAATCTGACGGTGGATGAGGTGTGCTCCACCATGTACAGTAAGGTCTCGCCGGGCCAATATGTCGTCATCACCGTCAGCGACACCGGCACCGGCATGACCCCGGAAGTCATGAACCGAATTTTTGACCCCTTCTTTACCACCAAAGCCCTGGGCCAGGGCACCGGTCTGGGGCTATCAGCGGTGCTGGGAATTGTAGAGAGCCACGGCGGCATTATTGATGTCCAGAGCACTGTTGGGGAAGGCAGTCAGTTTCAGGTATTTTTGCCAGCGGTGCTGAGCCCGAATGATCCACCTGAGGAAACCCTGGAGCTGCTGCGGGGCCACAACGAGCTGGTGCTGGTGGTGGATGACGAACCCGCCATCTGCGAAATTATGAAGACCACCCTGGAAACCTACGGCTATCGGGTGCTGGTGGCTCAGGATGGGCTGGCTGCGATCGCCCTTTTGGCCGAGCACAAAGACCAGATTCACGCCGTCCTGATGGACATGATGATGCCGACGATGGATGGCCTCACCGCCATTCCGTTACTCAAGCGCCTGAACCCAAATCTGAGAGCCTTCGCCACCAGCGGTCTGGGCTCTACCGATGCCACTGCGAAAGCCGATAAGCTGGGTTTTCAGGGGTTTCTTGCCAAACCCTTCACGACCCGCGAACTGCTGGAGCTGTTGCGATGAACTCGGCAGCACCTTCTCGGAAGAGCTGACACGTTCATATGCCCCGAAAATTAGCAAGGCAGAAATCCTTTTTCGAGGATTGCAGTAATCTGATAGGGACAATCCGGCGGAAAAGTTTCTCGCGGTAGTCCGGTCTCCGCTTCGGCCAAATCTACAGCATCCTGATAAGCCCTGGCCAGAACTTCTTCTAAAGAAGACCGCAGACTGGGAGATTCCTCAAGCGATTCCAGAATTCGCCTGCGGTGCTCGACAATGGTGCCTTTCCAGCTGTTGCTGCGGTATTGGGGCTGAAACTGCCATTTTAATAAATGCAGCAGCACAATGAGGTTGCTTTTGAAACTCTTACGTTCGCGCCGCCCCATATCTTCAATTTCTTCCAGCAGGTTGTCCCAAGCTACCGCGCTCAAGTTTCCCTGCCGGATGGCGTCGGCAGTCGCCTCAAGCCACGCAAGGTAATCTTTTTCGTAAAGGGATGGAGTGGTGCCAGCAATTTCGGTGGTCATAGACTCCGCTCCAGTTGTGACCTGCAGATGACGCTATCGAAAGCTTAGCACTGGCCTTTGACGGGTGTAGCGCTGCCCATAGTTTTCGTAAGCGAGCATCTCGACATCGTAAGCGATGCGTTTCGGCTCAAAGGTCTAGTTTAAGGAGAATTGGTAAAGGTTAAAGTAGGGGCGAAGCATCTGGGAATAAATTGGCGCGATTGCTCAAAGGTTTTCGTCCAGATGCTTCGCCCCTTCGACTGGTATCTTTTTTCTCAAAAATCATCTAAAGAGCATCTACCGCCAGCTCCTGCCCATCGGGCCCCTCCAGCACAAAGCCGGCATCGCGGATCATTTCAAAGTCTGCCTTTGCGGCTTGTCCCGGTGTGGTCAGATAATCCCCAATGAAAATGGAATTAGCAGCATACAGGCCCAACGGCTGCAGCTGCCGCAGCTGCACTTCCCGTCCGCCAGCAATGCGAATTTCCTGGGAGGGCAACAGCAATCGGTACAGGCACAAAATCCGCAGACACTGGCGGGGATTCAGCTCCTGCCGACCTTCAAAGGGCGTTCCGGGAATGGGAATTAGAAAGTTCAGCGGCACGCTGGTGACGTTTAGCTCCCGCAGAGCCAGGGCCATATCGATAATGTCGTCGTGGCTTTCGCCCATGCCGAAAATGCCGCCAGAGCAAGTGGTCAGTCCTGCCGATTTGACCGCCTGCAGAGTCCCCACCCGGTCCTGAAAGGTGTGGGTGGTGCAGATATCTTTGTGGTGGTCTTCGGAGGTGTTGAGGTTGTGGTTCACCCGGTCTACCCCGGCCTCGGCCAACCGTTGGGTTTGCTGCTCATCCAGCAGGCCCAGGCAGGCGCAGATTTTCATTGGGTAGCGGTGCTTCACTTCCCGCACCGCATCCAGCACCTGGCTAAAGACTTTCTCTGAAGGAGTGCGGCCAGAGATCACCATGCAAAAGGTGCCCGCCTTTAGAGTATTGGCCCGTTCTGCCGCCGCCAGGATTTTTTCCTGGGCCATGAAGGGGTACTTCTCAATTTCTGCCGAGGAAATTTTGGACTGGGAGCAGTAGTGACAGTCCTCAGGACATAGTCCGCTCTGGGCATTCAGCAGAAAATGCAGTCGTACCCGGTTGCCCCAATACTGCCGCCGCACCCGGTAAGCTGCCGCCAGCTGATCCAGCAACTCCGTATCATCCGCCGTTAACACCGCCCGAGCATCATCCCGACCGATCACCTCTCCTGCCAGGGATTGATCCGCCAGGGCCTGCCAGTTCACGGTGGGCGATGCTACTTGAGTTGCAGTCATAGTCGTTGTTTCGTAATGATTAGAAGCTTGGATACATTGAATTACCCGAACACGCTGGTATAGGTCAGGTGCTTCTTTGCTGTTATCCGAGATTAAGTCGGAGGAGGCAACCGGGACGTACCGTTGGCGTCAAGGGAGGGACTTTTTACGGTAAGCGGTGCATTGCGGCCCAAAGGACGAGACCAGGAAAAATTGCTGGATGTATGGAGCCGCGAATGCACCCTACCTCTAGGGCAGATTCTGGGAGAAGTGCTTGTACCAGGATTTCTCCTGATAGTTAATTCCTAGCTATCTTCCAGAACCCGCACATCCACCGTGCTGGTGTAGAAGTCGAAGAGTTCACCCTCGATTTCAATCTGGGTGCCTACCTTGACCTTGCTGTTGCCGAAAACCGGGCCGTTATCGGTAATTTGGGCGTCATCCGCCAGGGTAATCAACATATCAATGGTGTAATCCAGCTCCGGGCGGGGGTCAGGAAAGGCCTTCACTGAACCATCCGGCTGAGGAACGGCGGTGCTGCGGGGGAGGCGCTTCACTTCCTTAATTTGTACCTGACCATAGGGCTGGTTGCGGATGATGATGTTGGCGGTTTCCGAGTTACTAATGGTCTCAAACAGCTTGTCAGGATTAGAGGATGTTAGCCCTCGTACCATCACATCGACTTCAACGGGTTGGGTGGTAGCGCCTACCTGGGCTACCGACCCAGAAGTACCGGGATAGAAGAAAACTCCCACCAGCACCATCAAAATAATCAGCGCAGCGCCGATATCGAGAATACTAATTTTGCCGAATAGGCGACCCTTAGAGTCCAACAGCGCCATAGCGAGAGTTACCCCTTAGCCCAACATGAAATGGATAGTAAACCCTGTCCAGTCTAGTAGAAGTGGAATCTCTCTGAGGGGAAGAAATATTTCCCGCACCGGACCTGGCTCGGCTCACTATGATACAGGGTTTTGATAAAAATCACCGGCTTTCCAAATAACCTCTTTTAGACCTGGTTTAGTGAATCAAGGCCTGGCAATCTCTGGATGTTATGTGGGCACTCTAGAGCAATAGGGGGTTTCAGGTTGTGGCAAAGGCATCTCATAGGACGCACCGGAAACTGTCTATCAGGTTAAGCTTTTCCGGTTTAACCGTTGCTATAAAGACATTATGTTCGACTCTCTCGCTTGAATTTGGCCAATTCAAGCTTCTACTACCTAGTTCAGGTAAACACCATGCTTTCTCCTCTCACTAAATTATGGAATTCTCCCTGGCGGCGGTTGGGGTATGGGTTAATGGCACTGTTGTCTGCTGTAACTATTGGCTTGGCTACTCCGCAGCCCTCCCAGGCCAGTATTTTTGACCTGATCTTCCAGGGTATTCGCTATGTGCAGTTGGGCAACTTGTCTGACCAGGATGAAGTTAACCTCGGTCGCCAAATTGATCAGCAGCTCAAGGCCCAAGGAGTCAGAATTTATACCCGTAATCCTGAAATTACCAGCTACCTCGACGAAATTGGTCAAAGGTTAGCAGCAACCAGCGACCGTCCAAATATTCCCTACACCTTTCAAGTGGTTCAAGACGACAGCATCAACGCCTTTGCGACCATGGGTGGTTTTGTCTACATCCACACCGGGCTGATTGAAGCGGCTGACACTGAAGCCGAACTGGCTGGGGTCGTTGCCCACGAAATTGGCCATATCACCGGTCGCCACGCCATTAACCAGATGCGCGATGCGGCCCTGGCCAGCGGTATTGCCGGTGCCCTGGAAGTCGATCAGGATACTCTGGTCAACATGGGCGTTCAGCTGGCTCTGCAGTTGCCCAACAGTCGGGAGGCTGAATACGATGCCGACCGCCGGGGCTTCCACAATATGGGCCGGGCTGGATATGACACCAGTGGCTTTGTCACCTTCATGCAAAAGCTGGAACGGCAGGGAGGTAGCCCTCCGGAATTTCTCAGCACCCACCCGAACCCCGGCAACCGGGTGAATAACCTGCAAAGTATGCACGATTCTGGGGAGTATAACAATCACAACACTGGTTCTGACCCGGTTGCTTACCAAAACCGCATTAGCGGTCTTTAATCAGTCCCTGGCCATCTGCTGTTGGCGATAGGTTCGCAGTCCCCAAAACATCAAATCTGGATCAAATTGGATATCAGTTTTGAAGGCTGGAGCCTGTTCCTTCAAATAACGAACCATGATTTCTCCATCCCCCCCGGTAAAAATAACATTGCCGTCAGGATAGCTACGCCACCAATCCTCTAAGAAATCGCGAACTCCCGCCAGTTGGGTATGGAGAATACCGCTTGCGATCGCGCCCTCCGTTGTCCGCTGCCAGCGATCGGGCCAGGGCAACCCCCGATGGTTAACCCATGGCAATTGATCGGTATGGTTATGCAGGGCGCGAAACTGTAGGCCTAACCCCGGCAAAATTGCTCCTCCGAGTAGGCTGCCTCGTTCCCCAGATGTTCCTTGTACGCCAGCGGTGCAGGTCATAGCAGTGCCGCAGTCTACCACCAGAACCGGCCAACCATAAACCTGCCCGGCTCCCAGCAACGAGAGCGCCCTGTCTATGCCTACAGTGCTGTAGAGACCATCCAGCGGAATGTGCTGCCGTTCTACCACAGTGAGCCTGGCATAGGTCCTTAAACCCGCCATGGCAGTTTCTACAACTGATGCCGCCCATAGTTCTGGATGCGGGGCTTCAACCCCAATGGCTGAATTTGGATAATCAATACCCAACTTTTCCCAAATCTCTGGGGTGAATCTGTTGCTCTGTAGCTGCTGCAGTTGCTCTGTCGAGCAATGGGGGGTGTCCCACCGCAGCAGCAGATCATCCGCCCGGAATAAGCTCCAGTGGAAGCGGCTATTACCAATGACTAAACCCAACCAGGTCATGACTTCCTTCAAAAAACACCCTAAAAACAACTGAAGAGCGACCATCTTGGCCGCTCTTCGTTACGTGATGTGCAAGTTTCGAAATCCAACGGATAGCTGGTTAGCCGCTACCAGGTTAATAGTTTAGGCATGGACAAGTTGTAAGCCAAACGAGGCAGCGTCTAAACCAATTGAAATTCAATATACAGAAATACAAACTGAAGGTGACTTGTCTACAAAAGCATTCCAACTCAGGTGTCTTGACCGACATTCAGGAGGAAGGGTGTTCATAAGCACAACCACTTCACCAATATTTGAGTTGTAAAATGCAGGTTTTGTGTTTTGAAAAGTTGACCACTAGCCGTGATGTTGCGCGCTTGATTGGGCTTTGTGTCGTTATTCAGTTGTTTGTCTATAGATCTAAATTATCACAGGGTATTGGTGATTGGTGGGTAGTTTACTCTTTGTTAAAACCATTGATACAAGTTAGAACTGATAACAAAACTCTAGCCACAATAAAATCGAGGATGTTTTTAGAGATGAACGAGGATTAACCTGAGCGATAGACTATTCACGGTTTTGGCCAGTCGCTCACCATGTCTCTGATTACAGATGTCTCCGGAAGACTCCTTACATCTCCGGAAGACTCCTTACATCTCCGGAAGACTCCTTACAGCAGTGAACCTTTGCCCGTTGGTGCCCAGTTGTTGCTGGACAGGCCCAGGGCCTGAGAGGACAGTCCTTTAGAAAATCCTCAGGAAATTTTATTGGAATGTCCGCAGGAATGTCCTCAGGACATGCTAGAATAAATCCAAGGCTGAAGGGCTCAGGGAGCAACGCCTCCACTGGTAGGTAAACTCCCCCTGGCGAACTCCATGCCAGAGTAGTTGACAGCCCATCACCTAAAAAGAGAGGTGATGCCAGTGCTAACACCAACATCACCAAAGGAAACAACAACAAAACACAGATAAGTTGTAGATTAGGCCAGCAGTACCAGTGCTGGCCTTTTTATTTTAGACTGTTTGGCCGCAATTCCAAAGCATTTTTGTTAAGCAGAGATGCTAGCGTAGCCGTTTTGTGATCTTCCAGGCGGTTTCACCGTTGCGACGGCGACCAGCACGCTTAAAGATAAACCCGGCCTCTGCAAAGCTATCTCCGCTATTTTCGATGTCGCCGGGGGAAACATCAAACAGATCGGCCAGTTCGCTACTGCTTAACAGCCAACCGTTTCGGGCGGCATCCTCCAACCGCTCAAGGTAAGCAAACCGATCTTGCTCTGGAATGCCTCCTAAACGGGCAAAAATCTCCGACACCAGGCCGCTGATAAAATTACCCATGTCTGGCGGCACATTGGCCAGGTCTGAACCGTTACTTGGAGGTGTTTTCCCATTTCCAGGGTTTTGACCCCCATTTTTAAGATTCAAGCCGCGAGCCTCGATAAATTCCGCAGCGCTGCCACCCCGGCCAATAAATTGGTGGAGTTCATCCATAAGCTGCAGTTGTGCAGCATTGATATAAGACCTCTGGCCAATTTTCTGCGGTGCTATGCCCAGCTGTTCCATACGCTTGTAAACAGCGCTGCGGGCCAGGTTATAGCGAGACGGCAGTTGACTGACCGGGAATTTGTCGATTTCGCCGCGGGTCATGGTTACCCTCTGGACAGTCCTCAGGATACTCCTATCATATCCTGTTTTTTGCTGTCCTCTGGATAGTCCTCAGGATAACTTTGTTAGATGCCCTGTGGAATGGGGATTCAATAACGTGGGATAGCCGTTTCGGCTGTCCAAGAGCAGGCAAGATGCCTGCCCTACAAAAATTGGATGTTATAAAATCCTCATTCCTATATGTTTCCCTCAGGATAGTCCTCAGGACATTCTTCAGGACATTCTTCAGGGCATTCTTCAGGGCATTCTTCAGGGCATTATGTGCTGTACGCATTTAGGGACATGCGTCTAAATAAAGTACCGGATGTTAATCACTGTAGGGTGCATAACGCGAAGGCGAGGCTCCGCCAACGCGAAGCTATGCACCGATCGGAACGATGGCAATTGGTACCTTATTTGCTTGCGCATCCCTTAGCTCTGTTGAGGGAATGAAGTACTTGCATTCCTCAGGACTTTCCTCAGGACTTTCCTGAGGACGGGGTATGTCCCTATACATTTAGCTCTGGTTGGCGGTGAAGGTGTAAACACCTTTACAACTGGAAAGAGCTATACGTTCTTTTCCTGCCTGCGATATGGCGGTCTCGGCTACAGGCCACACTGCTGTCGGCGTTGTTCAATTCTTTGCTGCAGGTAAGGTGTCATGCCCAATTCAGCCTGCTCATAAAGGCGCTCAAACTCCCGCTCAAAGTGAGCCGCTACGGTTGGGTTATGGATTATCAACAAATTTTCATCGTTGGTGTGGTTAGCGGCTTTGCTCCAATTTTGAGAACCCATAATAACAATTCGGTGGTCAATTACCGCAAATTTATGGTGTAGTTTGTCTCCTGGTGGTAAGTCAGACAGCCCTACGGTTGAGATTGGGTTAGCCCAGGGCAAGTTGTCAGCTTCAAATTTGCAGCGGTGGTCGGGCAGGCTAAGGCCCAGCATGTCTAATCCTTCACTGTAGTTTTGGTATGCAAAACTCGAATCGATTAGCGCCTTGATGGAGACGCCTCGCTGGGCCAGATCCATCAGTTTGTTACTGATGGGCTGATCAGAGAATACAAATAGCGCCATGTCTACGCTGTAGGTGGCTTGCCCGAGGGTTTTGCTAATCAGGCCGTTAACGCTGGTAGACCAGGGTTGCCCTTTAGATGTGGGTGAAAATTGTACTTCAATTACCGAGCCTGGCGTCGATGCCAGTACAGGGGGACGCGCTGGTTTCTGAAGGCCAAACAGGCTATCTTCTGATCCTTCCGGTCCATCTCCCCACATCAGGTCAAATTCTTGAACAAATTGCTGGGCCAGACCAGCACCGTTGATGACGAGCAGGCTATTGGCATTACCTCGACTTTCTGGAGTAGAAAAATCGCCGTGAATGCCGCTCATGGTCCAGTTGGCGGAACCGGTGATGACCGTCTGGCGATCAACCACCATAAATTTATGGTGCATGAGACCACTGCCTTTAGTCCCGTCGGCAGTGTCGTCAATGATGGGAATAGATGCCTGGGCCAGAATCGACAGGGCGTCGCGCTGGGCAATTTCTTCTGGCGACAAACGACCATCTTGATTAATATCTACAAAGGCCAACAGGTCTTCGGCCTTGGCCCGGTCATAACTGTCTAATGCCTCGATGGCGTTCAGGCTGCGCTGGGCAATGGGAGTGCTGTAGGTATTTTCGATAATAACTCTGACCCTGACCCCCGCGGCCTGTCTCTGACTCAATGCGATGGCAATGTCGGGCAGCGTAAACTCATGCACAGCCACATCAATGGAGGTTTGGGCAGACTCGATAGCTGCGATAATACGGGCTTCTAAATCATCCCCAGTACGGGCAATTTGCCGGTAGGGGTCGGTGTAGGTTGCGGCCTGATTGTGGTTGAAATAAACCTGGATGGACGGATCTTGAGGTAAAGGCGGTAGAGTTGGCTCTATGGCAGAACTACGAAACTGACTGCTGATGGCAACAAACAGCAGCAGGCCACAGCCGAAGCCGATGGCCCAACGAACCCAGGGTGACTTTGGCAAATTCACAGTGTTCAAAAAACTCATCTGCCCTTAGTCAGCCCGGAGGGTTATTCGCCATAACGAGGTTTTATAGAAGTCAGCCATAAGACAGACTTCTTTCTAGTGCTGAATACTAAAGCCTCGATATCTGGCTTGGTTATCGCCCCCAGATGAACAGATTGACCTAACAGAGTCTGTCAAAGGATTGCAAAAGCTCGATATCTGGCTTGGTTATCGCCCCCAGATGAACTGCGGTATTGCCGATATTCACTCCCCTGACAAGGATCGACAACCTGTGTGGGCTCAATCAATACGCTCAATTTGCCACAGGATTTGGTTGCCCTCTCGCCGTACCCGAGACACTAGCCAGTTGCGCCATGCCCAGTTTTCGCCTCGGCTGGTAACGGCGCTGGCATTGACATCCATGAGGTCAGCCAGTTCAGAACTCGTTATTAAATAACCTTGCTTCGCGATTTCATCAGCCATAAGCAGTGTATCTACAACATTGCGCAGATTGCTTACCCGCACTTCACGGGGCAACCCCTCAAAGGTCTCAGAAACGGGAGAAGTACCAGAATCTGCCATGATATTGAGTGTGGTCCAAAGTTTAAAAATCAAAGTAAATTCTACCGTCTGCTCAAGTAGTTAAGCGAGACGTAGCCAAAATATTACGCTGGCTATGCATTAATAAAACTTATGCAAAAGTTTAGGCACCACGGATAAAACGAGCAAGTTTACCCAAGAACTTGCTCAAGCCCGGCTTGAGTGATTTGAGGCCGAGCTTGACTAGACTGACGCTAAACTACTGAATCTCTATTCCTGAGCCATCGCCCAGCAGCATTAATAGCTCCAGCGAGCCCGATATCCACGCACGTCAATATGGGTAAAACTGGTCGCGCTGGCGAGCCCTCCCTTTGACCCCCACCAGGGATCAAGGCGAGCATAAACATCGAAGGGGCTAATACCTGGGAAGATAAAATCTACCGCATCGCCTGACAAATGGCGGGACATAGACGCACCACCCACTGCTGCATTGGTGGCCGGGTCACGGTACCAGGAGTTGATCTGCATAGGGCGACCGCCATACATGCGGCGAATTTCCTCCAGGAAATCATTTACTTTCAAAATGTTGTAGACCACACCAGAGTTAGCCGGTCTGCGGTACCTTCCGTTGGATTGCACATGAAGCGCTTCTGCCCAGGTGAAGTTGCCGGGCTGGCCGTACTTGTTCGGGGTTTTGATGCGGTCGTTGGAGTAGTAAGTTCCTGAGAACCCAGGAAAGGTTAATGGGAAGCCCCGATCGACAGGATTCGCCGGCTGCCCTGGGTTAGTATCGGTGGGGTTATTGCCAATTTCGGTGCCCGAAATGGCAATATCGGGCACGTAGGCATACCAGGTGGTCAACTTTTTGGGCCCCAGAAAGGCACCCTGCAGAGCAACTTTTACGTGATTTTTATCAGGATTTGCGTAGGAATTCAGCAGGAAGGTTGTTCCCTTTTTAACAAAGACCTTGTCAGCACTAGATAATTGGCTCGACTGTACTGGTTGGGCCTTAAATAAGGTATCCCCGACAATCTCCAGGGTCTGGCGTTTGCCTTCGACTTCAGTGTGGGGTTGGTAGACGTACCAAATTCTTTTATCTTCAGGACCCAGGGTGGTATCGGCCAGGGTGATTTCCAGGTGGTCTCCTGCCGCTGGCTTAGTCTGTACCAGCTTGTAGGTCTTACCACCCGAGATATAAATTTTTTGGGGATCGGCCAGGTTAGAGGCCATTTTGGGCTTGGCTTTAAAGAAGGTGTCGTCCTTGACCTTGAGGGTCATGTCGGTGAGGAGGGCGATGTCGGGGGTGTAGACATACCAGGACGTTGTTTTTCTGTCGCCAATGGTGGGGTTCAGGAGCTCAACCTGCCAGTGGTTGTTGCCCACATCAATGTAATATTCAATGTCCAGTCGGGTGCCGCTGTTGACCATCACTTTTTCGGCATCGGTGAGTTCACTGGACATCCTGGGCTTGAGCTTAAAGAAAGTGCTGCTCTTGACGTAGAGCTTCATGCCCTTGTGATCACTGATGTCCGGAATGGGCGGGGTGGTTTCTCCACCGCCATCGGGTGGCTCAGGAGATGTTTCTGACCCATCCCCATCATCAGGCTCGCTGGGCTGATTACCACTATCAGTGCCGGTCTGTTCTGGCTCTTGGCCACTGACCCCAACCGATACCGTCATGGCTCCCGGAAAGTCTGAGCGGGTAAACCAGGTGCGCATTCCTTCTATATTGAGGACCTGCTCCTTGGGATTCGTCGTTGATGGTTTCTTGAGAATTCTCGAAATCCATTGATTCCCCTGCATCAGGTAAATGGCTTCATCGGTTTCCTTAACCCAGGTACCCATGGCTAGTCCTCTTTGAATCGATTGCGCCCTGTGGGAGCGATGGCTTAACTAAGAATATTAAGCTCTAATTTTGGTGGTGAGACACTTTATTGACGGAATTGTTGATGTCTTGTAAGAAACGCTGAAGCAGACCAATGGTTACGTTTGGTTGCTCTAGATGGGGTGTCAGCCCAACACCGGGCAGGGTTTCGAATTTGAGGATGGCTTCTGAGTTCAGGGCGGCCAGTCGTCGTCCGGTATCGACATCTGTAAACTGGGCCTTTTCTCCCCACAATATGATCGTGGGAGTTTTAAGCTGGGGTAAGTGTTCGGCCAGGTCAAAGTTCAAATCGCCCCGCACAAAAGCCAGGGCTGCTACGTCAGCATTGGGCTGTCGGGCCGACAGCAGATAGGCCTGCACCATTTCTTCTGAAATTTTGTTGGCATCGGCGAACTGCCGCTGGGCCAGAAACAGGCGGATCCCTTCGGCGGTCGCGATGGCTCCTGAATAAAGGGCCTGATCGACCCAGGGAAGTTGGATGATCTGGTTTAAGATGGACTGGCTGCTATCAGTACCGAAGTCGTTAAGCCCGGTGGGGGCAACTAACATCAATCCCCGGATCTGGTCGGCATGCTGATTGGCCGTCCGCACCATCATGGCTGCGGTTAGGGAAGAGGCTACCACGACGGGAGGACGCTGACACCGTTGGTCAATGAATTCCCAAATCACCTGAAGATAGTCTTCGGTGCTGTAGGCTCGGTCGGGATGGTCTGAGGCTCCCCAGCCCAACAGGTCAGGGGCTGATACTCGATACTGCTGCACAAAAGCTGGATATACCTTTGACCATTCGTAGCTGGATGAACCACCCCCAAACCCATGCAGAAAAACGAGTTCTGGTTTTTCGTTTGCTGCCGTAGACGATGGGGAAAACCAGAAGTCTGGGTCGGGTTCTACACAGGATAGGGTGCCCAGAGTCGTTGTCTGGGATTGCCGACGAAAGCCAGGGGGGATAAACATAGAGGCATCCTTACATCTCTTTTTTGGAGTATCCCAAACCAAACTGCCGATTGCCTACGTTGTTTAGAATGATACTTAAGGGCTTAGAGACTTGAGCTTTGCCCTCAACATATTTAGGAGACAACCCATGGGTGAGAAAAAATATTCTTGGAAGGGCAGCTGGAATGCTGGCTTAGTGCTGTCTTTACTTGCTCTGGTTGGGGCCGGTTTTTTGATTCTAGCGGGGTTTGGCGGTTAGCGCTTTGCGTCCCGGTCCGGTCTTAATCAACCTTCCCCCCCGAATGTGGTCAGCATCCGGGGGGGAATATGGCAGGCTCAGCCGGTGGTCGCTAGGCGTTTTCGAGGCTGTTCAGTTGATTGCGGATGGCTTCAATGCGCTGGCGGTTGACCCCCAGGTCTGACTCGCCCAGGCGCGAGGCGGAGCGTACATGAATTACCCCTGGGGAATCGGGCAGGTAAAATTCCACATCATCTACAAAGCCCATCCACTGGCTGGTGAACTCGGCATAGAGGTAATCTTCGGTTTGCTGAAGGATTTCGGCGCGGGGCATGGCTTTGATAACGTCAGCCAACTTGGCCATGGCGGTGGATCGGTCGCTGCTGTATTGCAGGGGTGCGATCGCATGTTCTGCATCCTCCTGTCCCTGGCTTACCACGCAGTTAGGAGATTTAGGGCAGGGGGCCAGTTTGCCGTCTTTAACGCCCAGGGTGCTGGGGCGCTGGCCTTTCATGAAGTTGCTGACGATGGGCAGGGCGGCTAGGGACATTGTTTTGGTTGGGGTAGCGTGGGCAGGTAGCGGCAAAGCAATGGTCAAGGTAACCAGCAGTAGGACCGCTGCTATGGCGCGAAAGAATAGTTTCAGCATAGGGTTCAACATCAAGCTTTTACAAAAGTTTACCGAATGATGCCTCCCTGGCCGAACCAGTCATGCCCGGTCCAGCCGCAGTTCTGGCCCTCGTCACCCTGCGGCAGATCCTGGGGGAATGGAACCGAATTAAACCGGGCGGGTAGACTCAACCTCCCGTGAATCAGGGCCTGTGGTGACCTGCAGGGATGAGTTTTAGATGATGTTCAGTGCGATGCGATTGGGGTGTGTTGGCCCTTAGAGAATGGGTATTGTTTTCCGGTTTGTTGAGGAAACACCGCAAATTACGATGGGTTATGTAAAGATCCATGTAGTTGGAGCTGGTTTTACCAGGGCCCCGATGTAGCGGCAACTGGTGCAAGCCTTGTTCAACCATCCCCCCCCCGAAGAGTTCAATACCCCAGCCTATGACAATGACCACAGCAACCCCCAATGTGGCCCAACTGCTGCAAGCCCAGCGAAGGTTTTTTGCCACGGGTCAAACCCGGTCCTTAGGGTTTCGTCTGGCCCAGTTAAAGCAATTGCGAGGGGCGGTTCTGAAGTATCAGGAGGATATTGTCCAGGCGGCGGTCAAAGACCTGGGACGACCGGAATTTGAGGGCTATGTCGAGGTCGGGATCATTGGAGAACTGGACTATATCATTAAGCAGCTACCCAAATGGGTCAAGCCCCGTAAGGCCAGGCTATCTCTCAGTCAGCTTCCTGGTGCGGCCTGGTTGCAGCCAGAACCTCTAGGTAGTGTGCTGATCATAGGCCCCTGGAATTATCCGTTTCAACTCATTATGTCGCCGCTGATGGGGGCCATGGCGGCAGGCAATTGCGCCGTACTCAAGCCATCGGAACTGGCCCCGGCGACGTCGCAGGTGCTGGCTAAGCTGGTGCAGGAAACCTTTGACCCGACCTACGTTGCCCTGGTAGAAGGTGGGGTCGAAACCGCCCAGGAACTTTTAGCAGAACCCTTCGACCACATTCTGTTTACGGGGGGTGGTCGGGTGGGCAAAATCGTCATGCAGGCGGCAGCCGAGCACCTGACCCCGGTTACCCTGGAGCTGGGGGGCAAAAGCCCCTGTATTGTCGATGCCGAAACTAATGTAGAGGTGACGGCTAAACGAATCGTGTGGGGCAAGTTCCTGAATGCAGGGCAGACCTGCATTGCCCCGGATTATCTACTCGTGCATGAAGATATTAAAGCTGATCTGGTAGATGCTCTGGTGTCAACCATCCGGGCCAGCTACGGGGAGAATGCGGCCCAAAGTCCTGACTTTTCGCGCATTGTGAATGAACGCCAGGTTGACCGTCTGGTGGGGCTGCTGGGGGCCGGAAACATTCTTATCGGTGGCGATTACGACCGCAGTAACCGCTACATTGCCCCAACCCTGATCGACAACATCAGTTGGGATGACCCCATCATGCAGGAGGAAATTTTTGGTCCCATTCTGCCGATTTTGACCTATCGCCGTCTGGAGGACGCCATTCAGGCCATTAATCGTCGGCCCAAGCCCCTGGCGCTGTATCTGTTCTCTCACAACAAGCAGCACCAGCAAGCGGTGCTAGAGCAAACCACGTCTGGGACTGTAGGCTTGAATGAGGTGATCCTGCAGGTGGCAGTGTGGGACTTACCCTTTGGCGGTGTGGGGGGCAGCGGCATGGGGGCCTACCACGGTAAGTACAGCTTCGATACCTTCTCGAACCACAAAAGCGTATTGAAAAAGCCGTTCTGGATCGACCCTAACTGGCGCTACGCGCCTTACGAAGGGAAACTCAAGTTGTTTAAAAAGGTACTGGGCCTGTCTTAGTCCGGTAAAAAATTGTGATATACCAGGTCCAGCTCGAAAACTGTAGCTTTCCCTTAGGCAAAACTCCACTTCTGGACCTGGATAAGGTTGACATCAAGTTTTGAGGAAGGGTGAATGCTTTTCATCGCCAACTTTACCTCAACTGTCACCAGAGGCATCCGGGTAGGCCATGCCCTGTAGGGCCTACCCGCATTCGTCCATCCCTGCGTCTAAGGAGACAAGCTATCCATGGCAACCCTGCTGGTTAAGAACAGCCACACCCTGGTCACGATGGACGATCAGCGTCGCGAAATAGCCGATGGTGGCTTATTCATTCGAGATAACGTGATTGAGCAGGTGGGGACCACTGAAGAACTACCTGCGGATGCTGACCGAGTTGTCGACCTGCAGGGGTGCCATGTGGTGCTGCCGGGCCTGGTCAACACCCACCATCACTTTTTTCAAACCCTGACCCGAGTGGTGCCGGGGGCGCAAAACTCTGACCTGTTTAACTGGCTGACTTCTCTCTATCCCCTGTGGTTACAGTTAGATCCCGAAGCTATCAAAATTAGCGCCCAGGTGGCGGCGGCAGAACTTATTTTTTCGGGCTGCACCACCGCCAGCGATCATCTGTATTTATTTCCCAACGGCTGCACCCTGGATGATGAGATTCAGGCTGTACAGGCAGTGGGGCTGCGGTTTCATGCCAGTCGCGGCAGCATGAGCGTGGGCCAGAGCCAGGGAGGGCTGCCACCGGACGCGCTGGTGGAGTCTGAGCCAGACATCCTCAAAGACTCCCAGCGGCTGATCGAGCAGTACCACGATAATTCCCGCTATGCCATGTTGCGCATTACCCTGGCCCCCTGCTCGCCGTTTAGTGTGTCGCAGGATTTAATGCGGGAGTCTGCCGCTATGGCCCGGTCTTACGACGGGGTCAGATTACACACCCATCTGGCAGAAAACAATGCTGACGTTGACTACAGTCTGGAAAAATTTGGCGTTACCCCCGGCGACTATGCCGCCTCAGTAGGATGGCTGGGAGATGATGTCTGGCACGCCCACTGCGTCAAGCTCGACGATAAGGCCATTCAGGCCTTTGGCCAGACGGGGACCGGGGTGGCCCACTGCCCCTGCAGCAATATGCGTTTGGCCAGCGGTATGGCCCCTATCCGCAAAATGCTCAATCATCAAGTGCCTGTTGGGCTGGGGGTGGATGGATCAGCCTCCAATGACACCAGCCATCTGCTGGCTGAAGCGCGGCAAGCCTTCCTGATGGCCCGTGTGCGAGAAGAAGACGCCTCTGCATTAACCGCTCGGGAGGCGTTAGCTCTGGCTACCCGGGGCGGTGCCAGAGTGCTGGGCCGGGATGATATCGGTTATCTGGCCCCCGAGATGGCGGCAGATTTTATTACTGTAAATTTGGATCGACTGGCGTTATCGGGAACCAGCTATGACCCGGTGGCAGCTCTCATTTTTTGTCACATTGATCGGGTTGACTACAGCTTCATTAATGGACAGGAAGTATTAAGCCCAGAAGGTTTATTAACCGTAGATTTACCGAAAACTTTATTAAAACACCGACATATCTCAGTGGGCCTGGCTGCTCAACTGTAGACCTTGTAAGGGTTTTGCCAGCTCCGCAGGATTACTGCGAGCGGTAATCCGAATGTGAAGCAACGATGATCTTTTCCCACGGGGGCTATTGGTCATTGCATAATGTTTTTATCGCTGGAGCACGCTAAAACCTGCTAAGACCAACAGGGTGAGTTCATTGGCAAGTCACTTTGATTAACATCCTGGCTCTCTTCCTTCCATGGTTATGACCCTCAGCGACATAGTTAAAGACGGTATTGCTCAAGCCCGCTTAGGCTACTACCGAGATGCTGTTGAGCAGTTTTCTAGAGCGATTCAGCTCGATCGTACTTGCACCAAGGCCTTTTACAATCGAGGGTGTGGTTACCGCGACCTGGGGAAGCATCAGGCGGCTTTAGAGGATTTTTCTGCGGCCATTCGGCTTGATCCACTGTTTGTTAATGCGTATATTAACCGGGGCAACATTTATCGCGCCCTGGGCAACCTGAACGCTGCGCTGGAAGATTTCAACCAGGCGCTTTCAATCCAGCCTACGGCCATTAAAGCCTTTAGCAATCGAGGCCGGGTGAAGCTGGACCTGGAAGACTACGGCGGGGCGATCGCAGATTTTTCCATCGTTTTAGAGCGGCAGGCGCAGTTTTACAAGGTGCTTCTATGGCGGGCTTTGGCCTACCTGAAGCAGGGAGCCCACGCTGTCGTTGCTGCCAACCGCCGGGCGGCTTACCACGCCGCCATTAACGACTTATCGAATTTGCTGCGGGGGCAACCCCAAAATCCGGAGGGATACAACTACCGGGCGGTGGCCTATTTCCAGCTCAAAAACTACTATCAGGCTACCCTCGACATCAATAGAGCCCTGGAATTTAAGCCTGACTACGCCGAAGCCTACATTAATCGGGGCATGCTACGCCACGAACTGGGTGATTTTCAGGGAGCCATTGACGACTATACCGCCGTGCTGGAGCTGGAACCTGCCCTGCAAGATAAATCCTACAACCAGACCCTGGTGGGCCTGGCCCTCGATAGCCCAGACACCGTCATCAGCGAAGATACGCCCCTCAACCTGAGGTTTCGCCTGGCTGACCTGTACGACAGTCGAGGGCTACTGCGAGCTCAGGTGGGCGACATGGACGGGGCCATTGCCGACTATACCCTGGCCCTGAAATTTCATCCCGGTTCGGCACGGATTCTGGCCAACCGGGGCCGGGTGCTGAGCCGTCAGGAAGATTATCAGGATGCTATTTCTGACTTTGACCGGGCGATACAGCTGAATCCAAACAATGCCCTGGCCTATTGCGATCGCGGCTACGCCCTGTATTTTTTAGATGAGTGGGAACTGGCCCTGCAGGACTTTGACCAGGCTATTGCGCTGAGTCCATATCTGGCCGAAGCTTACATTGGCCGGGGTCATACTAACATTCGTTTAGGGCAGGGGGCCAAGGCCGCTATGAATGATTTTCGCAAGGCCCTGGAACTCTCCTGGCAGAGTCGCAAAACCGAACGCTCTCGACTGGTATAGCGTGGCCCTGGCATTTTAGATGCAGGTTTTGAAAAGTCCCTCTGCCAATCTTGGCAGGGGGATTTAGGGTGAGGGCAGGGTCTGGATCCTCAGAATGATTGTCAACTGGGACTATGCTAAGGAATGGGGATTCAATCACGTGGGATAGCCGTCTCGGCTGTCCAAGAGCTGGCAAGATGCCTGCCCGACAAACATTGGATGTTATAAAATCCTCATTCCTAAGAGCTGCGGTCGTCTTCCCGGCTCCATAGCTCCGTGGAATCTACCTCAATGGTTTTGACATCGTCATCGTTTAACCGTTGGCCCGAGGGCAATCCTGCCGTCATATCGGTCACCGTTTCCCGCATTTGATGGCGCAGGCGGCGAGTGCGCTTTTTAACATGGTTGAAAAAGCCACCGAGTTTTTCCTGGGCTTCGGTCCGGAGCTTTTCTCCCCGTTCTTGAAACTGCTCACCGAACTGCTCGCGAAATTGCTCCCGCACCTCACGGGTGCCTTCTATAGCTGTTTCCCAGCCCTGGCGCGGATCGGGCAGGTCGTAGCCAAAGACTTCGCGCCTGTTAGCACCGGGGAATGAAGGATGTACCCCCGCTTCTAATAACGTGGCCTGACTCAGGGCGGCATCATGAACCATCATGCGTCGTCGCCCGGTGCTAACCACTGCCCCAGGTTCAAGCTGATATAGGCCAGGCTCAAACCCGCTGGATTGGTGAGTAATGAAGCGATAGTAGAGAATCTGGCCAGATTGGGGGTCAAAGCCAAAATCTGTCAAAAGCCCGACCCGGTTACCGCTGTCTGACCACAGCTCTAATTCAGCTAGAGGAATGGCATCCTCGAGGGGCTGCTTGCTTGCTGGCAGAGGCTCTGAGGCGCGAATTACGACTCCATCCCGCCCGACGGAGTTGACCTGCTCCCATGGGAAAACTTGCCCGCCTCGCTGCAATACGCCGCCGCCGCCGACCAGGCCAGCGACCCGCTGGGTTCGAATATCTACCAGCACTTGCGTGACCCGGCCCAGTTCTTCTGCTGTGCCCAGGTCAATGACAATACGGTTGACCAGAGCGCTTCTGAGTAGTGCCGGTGAGTTTTGACCTTCCATTGCGCAACTCCATTGCTGAGATAAAGCAGCCTTGATGTGGGAAATTCGGCATTAGCCCAGGCTGACTCTATCTTTCATGGTAATTGATGGGCTTAGCTGCCATGGGGATTTTTGCTGTGGGGGATACCCAGGAATTAGCATGGCTGGTCCTTGTGCTGACCAGGTTACTGCCAGGGGCAAGGAGGAAAGGGCACCGGGGCGCAGCAGATTGCGGCAGGATTCCAAGCAGGGGGACTAACGATGGCAGCGATGCCACTCCAGGGCATTGGCTTGAATTGCGTCTAGCTCCTCAGGGGACATTTTGTCGAGGTTCTTCAAAATAAAGCTCATGCGGCCCTGGGACTGCAGCTTGTCGCGATGGCGATGCAGAAAATCCCAGTAGAAGAAATTGAAGGGGCAGGCGTCTTCGCCGGTTCGGGCTTTGTGGTTGTAGCGGCAGCCTTTGCAGTAGTCGCTCATTTTATTGACGTAGTTGGCGGATGACGCATAGGGCTTGGAGGCCAGCAGCCCTCCATCGGCAAATAGACCCATGCCAATGACGTTGGTTTGCATCACCCAGTCGTAGGCGTCGATAAAGGCCGCATGGAACCAGTCTTCGACTTCCTGGGGGTTGTATCCGGCGATCAGGGCGAAGTTGCTGAGAATCATTAACCGCTGGATGTGGTGGCCATACCCCGTGCGCCGTACCTGGTCGATGACCTGGTGCAGGCAGTTCATCTCAACGTCCCCAGACCAGAAAAAATCCGGCAGGGGCTGCTGATGGTTGAACCAATTTTTCTGGGGATAGTCTTCATCAAAATAGGTGTAGAGCCCCCGCATGTACTCTCGCCAACCCATCACCTGACGGATGAAGCCTTCCACACTGTTCAGGGGCACGTCATTTTCGTGAAACTCCTGCTCAACCCGCTCGATCACTTCCAGCGGCTGCAAAAGCCCCAGGTTGAGGTAAGGAGACAGCAGGGCGTGCCACATGGTTTCTTCGCCAGCCACCATCGCATCCTGATAGGGACCGAAGGTTTCCAGACGAACTTCGATGAAGGAGTCCAGCACCTGCAGCGCCTGCTTGCGGGTGACTGCCCAGCGAAAGGGAGTGGCTTCCCCAAAGGTGGGAATCTCCAATGCTTCAACTCGCTCAATGACGGATTGAGTCACCGCATCCGGTTCAAACCAGTGGGGAGACGGAGTTTCTAACTTGCCTTTGGGGGGGTTGCGGTTCTCTTTGTCGTAGTTCCACTGGCCACCGATGGGATCTTTGCCGTCCATCAGCACATCAAAGCGCTTGCGGCCTTCCCGGTAAAAGTTTTCCATCCGCAGACTTTTGCGGCTTTTGGCCCAGTCCTGAAAGTCGGCTTCTTTCCACAGGAAGTGGTTGTTTGCCACCACCGTTAGCTTGCAGGGCAGGTCGAGTCCATGGAGCCACTGCATGAAAGGACGATCCACCGGATCCATGACCAGGAGTTCACTCAGCCCATGGTCCTGAATCCACTTCACCAGGGAGGATTGAATATCTTCGGCGATTTCATAGGTCACTGGCCAACCGGCGTCTTTGAGTTCCTGGGAAAAGTGGCGCATGGCCGACCACACCAGCACCAGCTTTTGTTGGTGATAGGGACGTTCCCGCGCAAACTGCAGGGATTCAATCAGGAATACTGGGGTCTCTGATTTTCTGGCCTGACACTTTACCAGTGCTGCTTGCTCCTGCCAGAGCTGATTGCCCAATACCCAAACCCCTAACGTCATGACCTTAGTCCTGCCACTGCTGTTTCATTGTTACGCAGCTCAAAAAGGTTCGCAGCCGCCTATGCAGCCTTAAGGAATGAGGATTGTATAACATCCAATTCTTGTAGGGCAGGCATCCTGCCTGCCTTCGGACAGCCGGGACGGCTATCCCACGTAATTGAATTCCCATTCTTAAGGTAGGCTCTGCCCAACACTACTAGACCAGTAGATAAGGGGATAGCGCTATTTATTCGGCATCTGAAGCCGGGGATTTAAGAATGCGCTGAAACGTCAGCTGAATTCCCAGCAGGAACAATCCCAGGGCAGCCAGCCCAAAGACTCCTGAGCCCAGGGCGACAATTCCCACCACCAGCGTCCGCACTGCCGAGGAGATGTTGATGACTGCCGTATTGTCAGAAACGATCGGTTTATTAGCGAAGGTGGTGGCAATGGAAATCGTTAACCGGTAGGCCAGCAGCGCAATGGTGCCAGCTACGAAAGACCCACTAAAACATTTCAAAATTTTGGCAGTAGGGGCAAGTTCAACCGCCCCCCCTGAGGATGAATTGTCGGCCATGGCGGTTCTCCTGGTTGCTCTGTTCAGCATCCTACAGCTTCCGGCTAACCTTCTGCCAATAAAGTAAACCCTCTGCAATGAAGCCTTATTTAAAAGCTATAGCGAATCTCACTCAAATGAAATACACCTCAATATCCCCCCTGCCCGCTCTTGGACAGCCGAGACGGCTATCCCACGTTATTGCATCCCCATTGCTAAGGGAAAGCTACAGGTTTCGAACTGGACTTGGTTTACTTCACCGTAATGACTTAAGCACATCAGGGGTGAAAGGATTTTGATTTCGTTCTAGAGCCTCAATCCATTGTTGACGCTGGGCAATTTCTCCACCATCAGAAGACCACTGGATGAAGCTTCTAAAGTCGGTAATGGCACCCGAAGTATTGCCGGTGAGGGCTTTAGCGATCCCTCGACTGTCAAGAATGCTGCCGTCGTCAGGGGCGAGTTCAACGGCTTTTTGGCAGGCAAACATGGCCTGTGTCGCCTGGTCAAAGGTACTGCCAAGGCGGCAAATCTGGTTCCAGTCCTGGGCCGTGATGTAGTCTGACAGCCCGCTGAATTCCGCCTGCAGGTAGGACCGTATTGCCCCATTGATGTTGCCATCCTGGGCCAATCGCTGTCCTTCTCGCAAGTAGGGGGCTACCGCCAGTTCCTCGGCCTGATTATGGGGATCAAAAGGTAGGGTTGGATCGAGTTTTTTAGCTTCGGCCAGGTGTTCACTGGCAGTGGATAAATCCCCATCCCGCGCCAGTTCTTCGGCAGTTTCCATTAAGAACTCGACCCGCCATTGGTTAGCTTGCTCCTCGGGTATCAGATCCAGGGATGGATCGAGGGCCTTTGCCTCGGTTAGCTGCTCTCGTGCCGTTGGGAGCTGGTTAGATCGGGCCAGTTCCTCAGCAGATTCCATGAGATGCTCGATCCGCCAGGTTTTAGCTTGCGCTTCCGGCACCAGATCCAGGGACGGGTGCAGGGCTTTTGCCCCGGTTAACTGTCTGATGGCTTCAGGTAAATCGTTACCCTGGGCCAGTTCCTGGGCGGTATCCATCAAAAATTGGACCCGTAATCCCCTGGCCCAGGGTTCAGGATCAAGCGTAAGGCTAGGGTCTAGGGTTTTTGCCTGCTGAATTCTTGCCCTGACGGTTTCTTGATCCCCCGCCTGCGCTAGAATTTCGGCTTCCTGCAGCAGGGTCTTGACTCTGACTTCCCGAGCTTTTTGCTCCGGAATGTAGTTTAAGCTCGTGTCTAACGACTTCGCTTCCGTTAGCTTGGCCTCTGCCGCCGGCAAATTTCCTACCCGTGCCAGGCCTTCGGCTTCAAGCACCAGGTCCTGGGCGCGTACCAGGTCGTCAACCCGGGTTTGAGGATCTATGGCCAGGCGTTGGTCCCAATCGACAGCCTGCTGAAAGAGAATTTTGGCCCGATGGATATTTCCCTCACGGGCTAACTGATCCCCCTGTTCCGCCAGCAGGGGGGCAACCTCAGTTTTTAACGCGGGGTTAATTTCGTGGCATACGTCCAAGTCCATCAATAAATCGGGAGACTGGGTGACGAAATACGTCTTTAACCAATTGCACCCTCGTACAATCAACCCTTCGAGGTGTTCATGCCAGGATGCTGGGTTAGTTTGAGGCTGACTATCGTCCGCCGGATTATCTGCAACCGGGTTGAGAGCTGCCACCTGATTCTCGACCATGACCTGGCGATTACTGGCGGGGTTGGGGGCATCTACGGCTGCATCCAGGGCTGTTACCTGGGTCTGCTGAACCGGGTTAACTGGGCTCTGGTTCTCCCGGGCCAAATCCCAGAGCTTAACGGTGTTATCGGAGCTGCCGCTGGCCAGGGTCTGACCTTCTCGATCAAAGGCTACATGCCAGACCCGCGCATTGTGGCCCCCCAGGGTTTGCAGAACTCTGCCCTTCCGGTCCCATTGCTTGATGGTATTGTCTTCACTAGCACTGACGAGGGTTTCGTCGGTTGGGCCAAAGGCTACATGCCAGATTTTGTCTTTATGACCATAAAACGTGTCGTCTTTATGACCATAAAACGTGTCCAGCCCTTGACCATTTGCGCTCCACAGCTTCACCGTCATGTCTGCGCCAGCGCTGGCTAACGTTTCCCCATCGTGACTAAAGGCCACAGTGTGTACTGGCCTGCTATGGCCCCGCAGGGTAAACAATTCCTGGCCGTCAATACTCCAGATTTTTACCGTTTCATCGGCGCTGGCGGTGGCTAGGATATCTCCCCGGGGGCTAAAAGCAACGGCGTAAACTTCGCCATTATGGCCGTTCAGGGTTTTAAGCACCTGACCATTACGGTTCCAAAGCTTGACGCTCTGATCTGCACTGGCGGTGGCTAGTGTTTTGCCATCGGGGCTGAAGGCCAGACTCCGGATTTGGGCGCTGTGACCTCGGAACGTCCGCAGGCGCTTCCCATCCTTAGACCACAGGGCGGCAGTGGCATCTTTACCCGCGGTCGCAATTTCAAAGGTGTACCGTTCCGGGCTGAAGACCACATCCCAAACGACATCGCGATGGGGTAGGGTGACCAACTCCTCGCCATCGCGATTCCAGAGCTTGACGGTTTTGTCGCCGCTGGCGGTCGCCAGGATACGACCATCGAGGCTAAAGGCTACGCTCCAGATAGGAGCCTGATGTCCAATTAAACGTCCTTTCTCTTTGGATTCGGTGACTGCCTTTTCGATAGCGGTTAGCGCCTGGGCAAGAATGTCATCTTGGATGGCCTGCCGATTGGCGGAATGCTCGGATAGGGCCATAGCCGTTTGCATGGCCTGTACAACTGCCGGTTTTTCTAACCCGGCTTCTAAGTAGGCTTGCAGGGTCAAACTTTCGGCCAATAGCTGGGCGTTAAGGGCTTTTACTTCCCCGGCAACGGCCTGTTGTCTTTGGTCTAAAGCCCAAATGCCAGTGCCTATGGCCAGCAGCAGCGAACCAGCTAGCACGCCCAGGGTCAACCGCTGTCTGCGAATTGTTTTTACTTGCTCCTGGTTAATTTTTTGACGGCTGGCGGCAATATATTCTTTTTGAAGAAGGGTGGGTCTTGGTTCTTGGCTGGAGTCGGCTTTTAATAGCCATTCTTCTGCTTTCAGTAGCTCTTTGCCTCGCAGTAAGGCACTATCGTCTTTATGTCCCTGGGTCCATTCAACGGCCCTTATTTCCCAGCGGGTATGGGCTTTTTTGTAATCCAAATCGGTGTTTATGGCCTGTACCAGGGTGGTAAAGGCCTGGTCAAAATCATCCTCCTCTTGAAAGGCAATCCACTGGTGCTGCCCCAACTTGGGATGTAAGTCGGTGCGGGTATAGTCTTTACGCCGCAAAATGGGGATTAGCCGCTTGCCATGCTGAATGGCATGATCAATTTCTTTGCGGCAATAGCGAGAGGATATTGAATCTTTACTAATAACAAACAAGAACGTGTGGGCGGATTCAATCCCGGTCTCAATTTCTTTCCACCATTCCGCCGTCGGGGCAATGTCTTGCCAGTCAATCCAGGCCTGAAATTTGCTGGCCACCAGGGCATCGTGCAAAATTTGCACAAAGTCTCGATCGCGGCGAGAGTAGGAGATGAAAACGTCGGTCATACGTTTTAAGTAGCAAAAGTAGACCTGCACCAGTTCAAGTCAAGATGTAGCGATTCACCCTAGGCAAACCCCATTCCTAGACTTGATTCGGACTTAATATTCAGTCTACTCGTCATCCATCAAGCTGAATACCAGATGGTGCAAATTGTGACGTCCAGATGCCCAGGTCTGGGTCAGGCACAGCCGCTTTCAGCCGTTGGGCGATGGCTATGGCCTCTTCAGCAGTTGCGGTTAGCGTAAACACCGTTGGCCCTGAGCCCGACATCAAAGTCCCCAAGCCGCCCAGGTTGGCCATAGTCTCTTTGAGTTCAGCGGTTTTGGGATGGGCGGGCAGCACCACTTTTTCAAAGTCGTTGTACAAATGGGAACCAATCCCTGCTGGGTCTCCCTTGGCAATGGCTGATACCATTTCCCCCGACTGTACAACGGAGCGACGTGACTCAAACGCCGCCGCCTCGGACTCATAAGTTCCCTCAAATTCGGCTCGATAGGTCTGGTAAGCCCAGGGGGTCGAGACAAATTCCTGGCCGTATTTAGCCAGTACGACGTGCATCGGAGGAATTCCCCGCAGCGGGTCGAGTTGTTCGCCGCGTCCGGTTGCGATCGCGGTTCCCCCTTCCAGACAAAATGGCACGTCTGACCCCAGTTCTGCCCCCAAAACCTGCAGCTCAATGCGGGTTAACCCAAGCTGCCACAGCATATCCAGCCCCATCAGGACTGCCGCCGCGTTTGATGATCCTCCCGCCAGCCCGGCCCCCACGGGAATTTGTTTTTCCAAAGTAATTTCTACGCCGCCATATCGGGTCATGACGGAGGGAAATCTCTCTACCAGAAGCGCTGCTGCCTTATAAGCCAGATTTGTTTCATCCGTCGGCACGAGGGGATGGTCGCAGCGCACCCGAATTTCGTCGACCCCAATGCTTCTGACCGTAACGCGATCCGCCAGGCTAATGCTCTGCATCACCATGATCAGCTCATGGAAGCCATCCGGGCGGCTGCCGACAATTTCGAGATACAAGTTAATCTTTGCAGCGGCCAGTAGAGAGTATAGACGCATGGGAGGTCAGGGAGACTGCTTCAGGATTGTATTACTCAACGCGACCCACTGCTCAACGCTGAGATCTTCAGCCCGAGCGGTTTCTGGAATCGCCAGGTCTGACATCAACTGAGTTAGCACATCGCGATCCATCACTGCCTTAAGATTATTGCGTAACATCTTGCGCTTGCTGGAAAATCCCAGCTTTACCAGCTGATCCAGGTGATCTGGATTTTGGGCTACAACCTGAGGAAGCCTGGGCCGCAACCGCACTACGGCAGAATCCACCTTAGGCGGCGGCTGAAAGGCTTTCGCCGGAACCTGGCAAATTTGCTCGCAATCTGCCAGATATTGCACCCGCACCGACAAAGCGCCAAAGGCTCTATTGCCCGGTTTTGCATAGAGCCGTTCTGCCACTTCCTTCTGCACCAGCAGCACAATGGAGTCATAGGGTGCAGGATTCGGATTGGCAATGGTGCCCAGCAGCTTCTCCAGGATGGGTCCCGTAATGTAGTAGGGAATGTTGGCGACCACCTTATTCGGTAAGCCAAAGTTATACTCTTTATCCTGTTCCAGCGCTGCCTGGATATCCAGTTCCAGAATGTCTCCCTGAATTAACTTGAAGGTCTCCTCCTTGGCGAACTGGTTTGCAAGTTTTCGGCACAGATCCCAATCCACTTCCACCGCCACTACCGCTTGAGCCAGGGGCAACAGCCAGCGGGTTAATGCTCCGGTACCGGGACCAATTTCCAGCACACAATCCTGACGAGTAACCTCCGCCGCTGCCAGAATTTTGTGGAGTATTTTTTCACTGCGTAGCCAGTGCTGGCCGAAGCGTTTGCGGGCTTTCTGGGAGAACATATCAACCTCGTATCCTGATGTTTGCCGTCAGGTTCATGCAAGCTTCATCCCTCAACCTGAGGCCAACTGCCAGCTTGGTGGAATTTACGCTGGTTCAGGTGTCAGTACCGCCTGTAGATTGGAACTGTGCAGGCATTTGTCTTAAACTACCTCACCCAGGCTATCAGCCGTTGAGAAAACCTCTCTTCGCATATCCTGGCAGATTGTAGGTCACTTGGCAGATACCTCAACAGCATCCGGTAAGCCTCAGGAGTTCCCATGGTGAAGGTCACCCTAAAAACAGCCAGTTTTGGAGCAGCCAATGCGCTGGCGGTATTACTTTTTGCCAATGTGCCTGCCCGTGCGGCGTTACCTGATGCCAGCCCAGCGCCCAATCACCAGACTGTTCTCGTATCTGCCCGAAGCAGTGAGCCAGTGATGGTTCAAGAAATGCCAGAGAACGCGAACGAAAATTTGCTTCAACCCGTAGCCTGGATGGCGACGCTGGTTCTGGGTATGGGCGGAGTCATCGCCCTGCGCCGCAAACAACTGGATATGGACGCTTTTCAATCTATTTCGACTGATTTTTAAGCGGATTCTAAGGAATGGGGATTCAATAACGTGGGATAGCCGTCTCGGCTGTCCAAGCAGGCGTAGGGTGCATTCTCGGCCTATAAATCTGTGCAAAGCTCCACAAACTTTGCTTTTGGGCCGTAATGCACCGCTTACGGTAGTCGAGCCTCTCCTTTGACGCAAACGGTGCGTTCCGGCCAAGGCAGAGCGCTTTGCTTCATCGCCGAGTGGGCCTGAGGCCGGGACACACCCTACACATAATCAAGCTTTCGGCTAGTTTGATGGAGTAAGATCTTTTCCTTTTGGACCACCTTGACAGGGCTGGCTAACTCTTATGCTGCAGGGGTTAAAGCTTGCAGCTGGGGTCATGCAGACAGCAGTGACTCGATATAACCTGGCGTCAAATCTCGCACCCGATCAATCACCACATTCGCGCCAGCGGCCATGAGGGTCTGGCTATAGGTCTGGCGATAGCCCTCGTCTCGGTTGGCGACATGGGGCGGTAAAACCCCTACCCCCAGCCAGGGACGCTGGGGCTGATGCTCTTTTGCCTTAACCACCGTTTGAATGTCGGCCACTGTGTCCCCGGAGTAGATCACCGGCAGGGATTTTGGTAATTGGTGCTGTTGAGTGAGGCTTTCGACGACAGTGAATAGCCCGGTGGGATCGGGCTTGCCGGGAGCATCCTCCATGGCGATCAGAGCCGGGGGGGTAACGCCCATGCGTCGCTCCAGAATGTAGCTGGCCGAGCCCCGGGTGGCCCCGCTGAAAAATCCCCAGGCGACTCCGCCGTTGGATAGAGACTCAAAGTAGGCCAGGTCAGCCAGTAGCGGCTCCTGGGAAATGTAGCCGGTCCACTGATCGGGATCGGCTTGATTTGGTCCCCGGTAGCGGCTCTGGAAGAAATCCACCATGGCTTCGTAGTTCAGAGCCAGACTATCCCGCGTTTGGCCCTGCTGCTCAAAAAAACGGTAGACCAGCTCCTGGGAGGCTTCCCAGTCGTTGTTCCAGAGCCCTTCGCCTTTAAGGGTGTCGATTTCGTCATCGGTGGGGCGGTACTGGCCATCGGTAAATTTTTCCACGGTATCTGCCAGTGCCCGCTGGTATGAACCGCTGACATCCCGCAGTACGCCGTCAATGTCGAAGACTGCGATCGCAACCGGGTCCGAGATTCGAGACATTCCACACCTCCAAAGGGCTGATCCAGGGCATAAAAATGATACAGTTATAGACTGTAGTATTTTCAAAGTGGCGGCGGAGGTTTACTTGTCGAGATTTGTCCTGAAGGTTCTCTGGCTTGAAAATGACGTGGCGCTGGCGGTTGACCAGGTCGTCGGGAAGGGCACCAGCCCCCTGACTTCCTACTACTTCTGGCCCCGCAACGATGCCTGGGAAGAAATGAAAACCGAGCTTGAAGGTAAGCCCTGGATTGAAGAAGAAGAGCGGGTCGAACTGCTCAACAAGGCTACCGAAATCATCAACTACTGGCAGGAAGAAGGGAAGGGTCGCCCCCTCTCCGAGGCCCAGCATCGCTTTCCTGAAATTACCTTCACCGGTAGTTCGTGATCCAAGCAATCCATATCCTGGGACACTTATGATGGACCAGACCAGCTTTCAAGCCTTAAAAAGCCCATCCAATCGGATGGGCTTTTGAGTTTTCAGCACTTTTAAGGTGAGCCTGAATGCATTGAATCTGCCTCACTACAAGCTCCAGAAACTCAATTATTCGTAGGGTGGAGAGTGTTCTGATTTTTGTGTAAGGGCCAATCAGCCGATTAATCAAGTTTTCTGCAAGCCTTGTAGGGCAGGCGTCTCGCCTGCTCAGCTGGGACAGGCAGGATGCCTATCCCACAAGATTCCGAACACTCCCTAGGGTGCGTCCCGGCCTCAGGCCAACCTTGCGAAAGAGCAAAACACTCTGCGTAGCCGTAACGCACCGTTCGCGTCAAGGAAGAAACTGGATATATTAAGCGATGCGTTACGGCCCTTATGCTTAGCCTGGGCTCTTTCGCCAGGAAGAAAGACCGATAAAGCATTCTATGCCTCGATCCCCTCCTTGGATGGGTGCCCGAAGGGCGGAGTGGGTCAAAGCTACAACGGTAAAGGAGTTAGTCCCGACAAATGACTCTTTGCCAGGGTTAACCCACCCCTGCCCCTCCGAGGAGGGGATTGCTAAAGTGGGCTCTCAGCGGCTTTAACTTATCCTGGGCTGGGGTTACTTAAGCCCACCTGCCGCCTGCAGTCTGGCTCTCGCCCGTCGCAGGGTTTGCTGGGCCTGAATCATGCCCTGACGATCATCGGCCTTGACCTGGTTAAGCTTGGTTTGAGCCTCTTCAAAGGCGGACTTGGCTGCCGCTGCGTCGATGGCGTCGCCGCGCTCAGCACCGTTTACCAGAATGGTAACTTCGTCGCTGTCGACTTCGGCAAAGCCACCCATCAGGGCGATGGGCACCCACTCTTTTTCGGCTCTAACCCGCATGACGCCAACATCCAGGGCGGTCAGTAGGGGCGCGTGGCCACCCAAAATACCGAGTTGTCCGGTGGTGCTGGGTAGAATCACTTCTTCGGCTTCAGAGTCCCAGACGGTTTTGTCTGGAGCAATTACACGGACTGTTAATGCCATGGGAAAAAATGCAGTAAGTGAAACCTGAATCAAAAAGGCCAGGCACTCCATATCTCGATGGAGATAGCCTGACCCAGCGAAACAATTAGCCTTCAGCCTTGAGCTTTTCAGCGGCTTCGAGGACTTCCTCAATGCCACCCTTGAGGTAGAAGCATTGCTCAGGAATTTCGTCGAGTTCGCCCGACAGAATCATGTTGAAGGCTTTGATGTTGTCTTCCAGGGAGACGTACTTACCCTGCAGGCCGGTGAATACCTCAGCCACGAAGAAGGGCTGAGACAGGAAGCGCTCGATCTTCCGAGCCCGGTCTACGGTGCGACGGTCGTCTTCAGACAGTTCATCCAGACCCAGAATGGCGATGATGTCCTGCAGTTCCTTATACCGCTGCAGAGTGGACTGTACAGCCCGGGCGGTGCGGTAGTGCTCTTCACCAACCACTGCGGGCTGCAGCATGGTGGAGGAAGAATCTAGCGGGTCAACCGCAGGGTAAATTCCCTTGGAGGCCAGGGCACGGGACAGTACCGTGGTGGCGTCCAGGTGGGCAAAGGTGGTCGCGGGAGCAGGGTCGGTCAGGTCGTCCGCAGGCACATAAACCGCCTGAATGGAGGTGATAGACCCTTCCAGGGTGGAGGTAATGCGCTCCTGCAGATCACCCATGTCGGTACCCAGGGTGGGCTGATAACCCACAGCGGAAGGCATCCGACCCAGCAGAGCAGATACTTCAGAACCGGCCTGCACAAACCGGAAGATGTTGTCGATGAACAGCAGCACGTCCTGCTTGTTCACATCGCGGAAGTACTCGGCCATGGTCAGAGCCGACAGACCGACGCGCATCCGGGCACCGGGGGGCTCGTTCATCTGACCGTACACCAGAGCCACTTTAGACTGGCTCAGGTCTTCGGCGTTAATTACGCCAGACTCAATAAATTCGTTGTAGAGGTCGTTCCCTTCACGGGTCCGCTCGCCCACACCGCCGAACACAGACACACCACCGTGCTCTTTCGCGATGTTGTTGATCAGCTCCTGAATCAGTACGGTTTTGCCCACACCGGCACCACCGAACAGCCCCACCTTACCGCCTCGACGGTAGGGAGCAAGCAGGTCAATCACCTTAATCCCAGTTTCGAAAACCGTCGGCTTGGTTTCCAGTTCGGTGAGCTTGGGAGCCGCCCGGTGAATGGGGGAGGTGGTGCTCATGTCCACATCGCCCTTTTCGTCTACGGGTTCGCCCAGCACGTTGAAGATGCGGCCCAGGGTGGGGGTGCCGACGGGCACGCTGATGGGAGCACCGCCATCGACAACTTCCATGCCCCGCACCAGCCCATCGGTGGAGCTCATAGCCACAGCCCGCACCTGGGAATCACCCAGCAGCTGCTGTACCTCACAGGTAACGGATACCTCATTACCAGCGGGGTTTTTGCCCGTAATCTTCAGAGCATTGTAGATTTTGGGCATTTCGCCGGCGGGGAACTTCGCGTCCACAACCGGGCCAATGATTTGCGTAATGTAGCCAACGTTTGTTTTCTCTGCAGTGGTGACCATGCTTGCGCCTACTTCGTATGATCAGCTAAAAGGTCGCTTTTTAATACACTGTTACTTTCTAAAGCGCCATTTAACAGATTATCACTAGAGTGTTCATACCCACGAAATTCCTTGCTGGAACCGAATGCATTCCAAATTTGTATTCCCTCACCCTAAATCCCTCTCCCAGAGGGCGAGGGACTTTGAAAGGTCTCCCCTTCTCCTGTTCTGGGAGAAGGGGGTGGGGGATGAGGGGGAAACTTGTAAAAGTGAAATGCTCCCCTGAACACTCTTAACCAAATCATCAAGTTAGAACAGTAGTATGTTGCGGTGTAACCGTTCACACCCCCCCCTACCTTTGAACGAGGGATCAAGGGTTGTAGCGGTTTAGCCGGGGGGGGGAGTGAATCATTACGTTGCGGTTGTAATTCTGGGGGCAGACGATGACCAAAGCCAACGTTGCTGAACAGGGCATAAATCTTGATGATCCTCGTTACTACATCAATCGAGATTTGAGTTGGCTGGGGTTTAACGAGCGGGTGCTGCATGAGGCGCTGGATCCCCGCACGCCCCTGTTAGAGCGACTGAAGTTTCTGGCCATTTACAGCTCTAACCTGGATGAGTTCTTTATGGTGCGGGTCTCCGGGGTGATGGAGCAGGAAGACGCGGGCATTCATCCCCACACCCCCGATGGGATGTCACCTACAAAGCAGCTCAAAGCTTTGCGGGAGCATCTGATGGAAAAAATTGCTCTGCAACACGAGACTTTTGAGCAGGATCTACGCCCCCAATTGCAGGAGCATGGGGTGTATTTGCTGAACCATTCAGATCTGACGAAGGAGCAAAAGTTTTATCTCAAAGATTATTTTGAACACCGAATTTTTCCCGTTTTAACTCCTTTGAGTGTGGATCCGGCTCACCCGTTTCCCCGCATGTCGAACCTGAGTTTGAACCTGGCGGTGCGGGTGGTGAATCCCGAAAACGGCAACCAGCGCTTTGCTCGGGTGAAGGTGCCGGGCAGCCTGCCCCGGTTCATCGAAATGCCGGAACAGTTGCGCATCTATAAAGGAGAAAGCTGTCTCTGGCTGGGGGTGCCTCTGGAGCAGGTCATCGCCGAAAACCTGGATTCGCTGTTTCCTGGGATGACCCTGGTGGGGCACCATGCTTTTCGAATCACCCGTGATGCTGATTTCCCGGTGTTGGAAGAGGAGGCGGATGACCTGCTCATCGCCATTGAGCAGGAAATTAATAAGCGTCGTCTGGAAGGATTTGTCTGTCGGCTTGAGGTCGAGCATTCTATGCCCCAGGACCTGCTGGACGGCCTGATGCGGGAGTTACAGATGAATGAAGACCGGGTTTACACCATCGACGGGCTGCTGAACCTGAAAGATTTGTTCTTTTTTGGCTCCCTGCCCCTGCCTGAGCTGAAGGAAGAGCCCTGGTCCTGGCTGACTCCCTATCGCCTGCGTCCCGTGCTGGATGTGGATAACGAAGACAAGAATACCTATTCGGAACACGCCCCCAACATTTTTGATGCTATCCGCCAGAACGACATCTTAATACACCATCCCTATGAGTCCTTTACCGCATCGGTGCAGGAGTTCATTACCCAGGCTGCGGATGACCCTGAGGTGCTGACCATCAAAATCACGCTTTACCGCACATCGGGAGATTCACCCATTGTGAAGGCGCTGATTCGTGCCGCCGAGAATCGCAAGCAGGTGGTGGCCCTGGTGGAACTCAAGGCCCGGTTCGATGAAGCCAATAATATTGAGTGGGCCAAACGCCTTGAGGATGCCGGAGTCCATGTGGTGTACGGCATCGTTGGGCTAAAAACCCATACCAAAACCACGCTGGTGGTGAGGCAGGAAGGGGACGAAATTCGTCGCTACGTTCACATTGGCACAGGCAACTACAACCCCAAAACGTCGAAGCTCTACACCGATTTGGGCCTGTTGAGCTGTCAGGAGGATTTGGGAGCTGACCTGACAGACCTGTTCAACTTCCTCACCGGCTATTCTCGCCAGAAGGCTTACCGCAAGCTGCTGGTGGCTCCCCTGACTCTGCGCGATCGCATGGAAGCCCTGATCCACCGGGAAATGGAAAACGCCGGGAGCGGCAAGACCGGCAAAATCATCGCCAAAATGAACTCCCTCGTAGACGGCAAAATGATTAAGCTGCTCTACCAAGCCTCCCAGGCTGGGGTAGAAATTGACCTGATTATCCGAGGAATTTGCTGTCTGCGACCGGGAATTCCAGGCTTGAGCGAAAATATTCGGGTGATTAGCGTCATCGGTCGATTTCTGGAGCATTCCCGCATCTTTTACTTCCACAACAACGGCAAGCCGGAATACTTCATGGGCAGTGCCGACTGGATGACCCGCAACCTGGATCGGCGGGTGGAGGCGGTTACCCCTGTGGAAGCGCCCAAGCTGGTAGAAGAACTGCAGGACATTCTCGACATCATGCTGGCTGACAACCGCCAGGCCTGGGATATGGACTCTGAAGGCGTGTTTACCCAACGGCGACCCGCGAAAGGGGAAGCAGAGCGCGGCACTCACAAAATGCTGATGGAGTACTACACGAAGCGAGTGCGTTAGTGAGGCAGATCGCTGGATTAAAATTTCTCATCGGTCAGCACATTTTCTTTATGCACATTTCCTGCTTTCTCCACTAAAAAAAATAGAAAGCAGTATTTTTCTCTCATCCCAGTTTGAGTTGGGGGAGGCATAAGGATGGAAGTTCTGGAAAAGTTTGGTCAGCGCTACGTCCCTTCTGAGCAGTGGACCCTGCCTGAATGGCCCTGCAGGTTACCCCGCCAGGCGCTGCCGTCTCTGACCCTGAAGGCGGATGACCTGTTTCTCATTACCGATACCCTGGGCAATATTTCCGGCTGCGACGTAGGGCAGCAGCCTTTGCCGATGGGCCTGTTCTGCCGCGACAGTCGGTTTCTCAGTCGCCTGGAGCTGCAGATTAACGGTCAATCTCCCGTATTGCTAAGCAGCAATGCCGACCGGGGTTTTGCCATCTCGGTGCTGTGTGCCAATCCGGCCCTGGAGGGCATTGCCCACGACACCATTGGTCTGCAGCGGGATCTGGTGCTGAATGGGGGGCTGTTTGAAGATATTCAGGTTACTAACTACAACACCCAGCCCGTCACTATCCAGATCAGCCTGAGCTTTGACGCAGACTTTATTGATGTCTTCGAAATTCGGGGCTACAAAGACCGTCCCCAACGGGGTACGCCCCTGCGAGAGCTGCCGTCGTCCGACAAGGAGTTGCTGTCTGAGGATTTGCCCGGTGTAGCTCTATCCACCGAAGAGCTGGCCCTGGCTTATCAAGGACTGGATGGCGCACTGATGGAGTCACACATTCGCTTCAGTCAAACCATACCGACTCGCCGCCAGGGCAATACGGTGTTTTGGGATTTGACCCTGCCCCCCCACGAGTCGCGTGTCCTCAGCTATCGGGTACAGTTGCTGCTCGACAACCAATCTGCGGCAGTCCATGACATTCCAGGCACCCTGGGACAGGCCAACGCGGCTAACTTGATGGCAGTTGACCAATGGACCCAACGCCGCACCCGGCTTGAGGGCGATAACGAAACCTTCAATCGGGTCATGTTGCGGGCCGAGAAGGATATGTTTCTGCTGCGGCAGCAGTTCAACAACGAAACCTTTCTGGCGGCGGGGGTGCCCTGGTTCTCAACCCTGTTTGGTCGGGATTCATTGATTGCGGCGATGCAGACGCTGGTGCTGGACCCGGCGATCGCAAAATCCACTCTGCAACTGCTGGCCCAGTACCAGGGCCAAACCGACGACCCCTGGCGGGACGAAAACCCCGGCAAAATTCTCCACGAACTGCGCCAGGGGGAAATGGCCCGCTGCGGCGAAGTGCCTCACACCCCCTACTACGGCACCGTAGATGCTACCCCCCTGTGGCTGCTGCTCTACGCCGACTACTTCGCCTGGACCAACGATAGCCAGCTGCTGGAAACCCTCTGGCCCAACGCCCTGGCGGCCATGGACTGGATCGACACCCAGCGCTCCCGCACCAACGGCTATCTGACCTACGAGAAGCAGTCCCAGCGGGGCCTCGACAACCAGGGCTGGAAAGACTCCCGCGACTGCATTGTAGATCGCCATGGCAAGCAGCCCCCCGGCCCCATCGCCCTCTGCGAAGTGCAGGGCTACGTCTACGCCGCCAAAGTAAAACTGGCCCAGATTGCCCGCATGAAGAAGCGCCTCGACCTGGCGGAACAGTGGGAAGGGGAAGCTAATCTGCTGAAGCAGCGGTTCAACCAGGACTTCTGGGTGCCCGACCTGGACTTCTGCGCCATGGCCCTGGATGGCGAGGGACGACCACTGGATGGCATTGGCTCGAATCCCGGCCATTGTCTGGGCCTGGGCATTTTCACCCCAGAAAAGGCCGAAAGCGTGGCAGATCGTCTGATGGCTCCGGATATGTTCAACGGCTGGGGCATTCGTACCCTCAGCAGCGATTCCCCCGCCTATAACCCCATGGGTTACCACATCGGCTCCATCTGGCCCCACGATAATGCCCTGATTGCGGCAGGGCTGCGGTCCCAAAATCGTGGCGATGCAGCTATGGAAATTGCCACCAGCCTGTTCGACATGACTATCTGGCAACCCTATCTGCGGCCACCCGAATTGTTCTGCGGCCATGACCGGGTGGAAAACACCCCACCTGTCCGCTATCCCGTCGCCTGCTCCCCCCAGGCCTGGGCCACGGGAAGCCTGTTCCAGCTGCTGCAAGTGCTCTTAAATCTGCAGCCCGATGCCCCCAGCAACGTGCTGAGGATTCTGGACCCTACCCTGCCCAAGTTCCTCAACCATCTGGCAGTGCATAACCTGCGCATTGGCTCGACGGTGCTGGATCTGGAGTTCGAGCGGGTCAACGGCACCGTAGCCTGCCGCATGGTGCGCAAGCGGGGCAACCTGCGGGTGATTATTGAGACCTAGGGGGCATGCGCGGCCAGTGAACGCCGCGCTACTCACAGACCAGACCTCAGAGTCGCAATGCACCGTTTACGCGACATCTTAATGCAACCTGAATTTGGGATCAGGTCAGATCGCAAGGCCAGACCGCTAGAATCTCTCGTCAACCTGAGTTCGAGATCAGGCACGACCGTTGAGATTTCACTGCAGCGATCCCCTCCAGGGAGGGGCAGGGGTGGGTTAATCCCGGCATTGAGCCGCTTTATCCGTAGTCAATGGGGTATCTGCGGTCGTAGATTTGACCCACCCCGCCCTGCGGGCACTCCTCCAAGGCGGGGAAGTGGCTCAGTGCATGGCTGTCAGGAGTTCTCTCACATCGGGATTATGCAGCCACCGGAGAGACCCTATTCCCGTCATCGGCTTTGCCTTTGAGGGCAGGCTTCAGGCTCACTAGAGACTCAGACAAGGACTCCACCGCTTTCGCTTGCACCGCTAACTGTTTAGCCTCGATGGCGGATACTAAAGAATCCTGAACTTGCAACAGGCACGACGGACAGCGCCAGAACACTCCCGATTTGCCTGCAAACCGCAGCATGGAGTCCCGGCAGCAGAGACACTTTGTAGGATGGCTCATGATACACCTCTGGGTTTACTAAACAATGGCTGCAACTGGCCGGTGCCCATTGCGAGACACGACTGCCGCCATAATCTTCTGATAAGCCGCTTCGTAACAGTCCACCATGCGCTTAACGCTGAATTGGCTCACGACCCAGTCACGGCAGTGCTGGCGGTTAATCAGCTCGTGGCGGTGTATAGCATCGACCATTTCATCCACGCTGTCGCAGATGAAGCCGGTTTTACCGGGGACAATCACTTCTTCTACGGAACCCTTTCGCAGGCCAATGACGGGGGTACCCGCCGCCATGGATTCAATCATCACCAGGCCGAAGGGTTCCTCCCAGGTGATGGGGAACAGGGTGGCAACGGCTCCGCCAAATAGGGCCTGCTTCTGATCCTGATCCACCTCACCCAGGTACTGAATCTGGTCGCCGCCAATCAGCGGCTGGATGTGGTTGGCAAAGAATTCTTCATCCACCTTGTCGACTTTACCCGCCATCTTCAGGGGTAGACCTGCCCGCTGAGCCACTTCAATGGCCAGGTGAGGCCCTTTGCTGGGAGACATCCGCCCGACAAAGGCCAGGTAGGGCGGATGTTGCGGTAACGGCTGAAACTCGTACTGGTCAGGATCAATGCCGTTGTACACCGTGCGGACGTAGTTCAGCGCAGCTGGGCCACCCCGGCGTTGAGAATCGCTGATGCTAATAAAGTTATGGTTGGCGTAGCGGCTGTAAAGGGCTTTGCTGGCGCTGGAGAATCGCCCGTGCAGGGTGTAGGTCGTCGGGGTTGGAATCGCTTCCGTTAGCTGGAAGGGCGGCACCCAGGTGTGGAAATGAATCAGGTCAAATTGGTCTGCCATATCTTTGACACGATGAAGCTGCAAGGCATCGTAAACAGCGGGGTCATCGGCATCCGGGTCGGTTCTGATGGAGTGGGGAACCACGGATTCTAAATCCGCCAGGGTTTCTGAATCGCCGGAAGCAAACAGGGTAACGGTGTGTCCTCGCCGCACCAGTTCATCCGTCAGATGGCCGACGACTAGCTCAATGCCACCGTAGCCGGGGGGAGGAACTCGTTCCCAAAGGGGAGCTACTTGAGCAATACGCATAACTTCAAAACCTCCTCAAGTCGTAGAGAAGAAGGAACGCAATGATTGCCAAGAACCTGATACAAAGGGGTCAAAGACAAAGCTTTTCACCCGCAAAGGAACTTGGCCCCTAACCCAAAATGTTGGAGAATCAATGGGGTTTGCTACCCCGGAAGCTGTCAATATTTCGTCCTGTAACGATTGACTTCTATCTGTTTCAAAAAATTACATTGGTTGAAGAATTTGCCAATTACCGGAAGTCTCTACCGCAGGGGCGGAAATCCCCACTGGTCAAGGCTTGAAAAAATCAGCTGATCGGTAGCTCATGATCCTCCCAATTTGCCGGTGCTAATCTTTCGGTAGACCTGTCTTCAGGTGCAAACTGGTAGCAGTGCCCATCAGCACCGCACTGTTCAGCATTACCAAAGCCCGGTACGGCATCTGCCAGAGCAGAGCTTTCCCCAGTTTCATGCATTACGCTTAAAGTAAGATTGCAACTGGCTTCAGGGTGATTCTTCTGGATATGGCTGGCCCTAAAGACATATTCATTGTCTGCACAAGTGCAGACGACGGCACCTTTGTGACCAGGCTGAGCCAGCAGCTGGCGGCAGCCGGCCTGACCTTTGCTGTGGCTGCAGCTCATGTCCCAACGGACAGCCCCGATCACTCCACCAGAGAATTAGAGATTCAGCAGTCCGACAATATTTTATGGATGGTTTCGGCGGCATCGGTGGTCTCTGAGCGCTGTTTGCAGCAGCTCACGCTGGCGGTGCAGAACCACAAACGGATTTTGCCCATTCTACCCCCGGCAGAAGCGTCGGCTCTGCCAGAGCTGGGGCAGCAGACCCGGGGTACCCCCGCCGAGTGGCCCTCGGTGCTGCAAGAAGCCCTCTGCAGCCGATATCCCACCCTACCCGCAGAGCTTTGGAAACGAACCTGGATTGTCTTTGCAGCGGATGACGAGGAGTTTCAAGCTGGCCTGGATCAATTACTGGGTTGGCTGCAGCACGACAAAGACTATATTCGCCTGCACACCCAACTGCTGCTGGCGGCTCTACGCTGGCAGCAGCAACAAGACCCCCAATATCTCCTGCTAGGGGAAGACCTGGAGGAAGCGGAACAGTGGCTCAAGCAGCACCAGCAGCGCGATGACCTCAGAGCCACAGATCTGCACTGTGAATACATCGCAGAAAGCATTAAAAACATTCAAAATTTGACGGCTCAGGTGTTTTTAGCCTACGGCCCAGCCGATACAGATTTGGCCGATCACATTCGGTTGGGGCTCAACCGGCAGGCCATAACTGTGTGGACGCCGCCGCTATCATCCCCCAAATACGCCCCCCTGGCCAAAGAAATGCCCGTCATTATTCAGGGGGTTGAAATGGCAGACACCGTAGTGGTGCTGATTTCTCCTGCATCCCTGGGCTGGGTAAACGAGCAAGACATTCTGCCGGTGGCCGGGCAGTATCGTAAGCGCCTGATTCCCCTGCTGTGTGGCGAGGTAGATCTCAGCGAACTACCGCCAGAACTGCAGGATCTTCCTCCTCTGAGCATTTCTCCCCGGCCAGACACACCAGAGTTTGAGGCAGAGCTGGCAGAGTTGGGGGAGGTCATTCGCAAAGAAGAGGCTTATTTTACGACCCACAAAAATTTGCTGCTTAAGGCCCTCAAGTGGCAACGGCAAAACCATAACCCCAGCGTGTTGCTGGGGGGATACAGCCTGCGGCAGGCCGAAGCCTGGTTTCAAATTGCGGCTCGCCATGAACGGTTTGGCCCCGTGGCAATACAGCAACAGTTTTTAGAGGCCAGTCAGCAACAACCGCCCGACCTGGGGCTGGATGTGTTTATTTCTTATTCCAGAGCCAATGCGGCCTTTGCCCGTCGCCTCAACGAAGGTCTGCAGGTTCACGGTAAATCCACCTGGTTTGACCAGGAGAGTATTGCTGGCGGCACCGACTTTCAGGAGGAAATTTATCACGGTATCGAGAGCTGCGATAACTTTCTGTTTGTTTTGTCTGCCTATTCTGTCGAGTCGCCCTACTGTAACGACGAACTCGCCTACGCCCTGCAGCACCACAAGCGGATCATTCCTGTCCTTTACCGGGGGTTTGAGCCACGGCGACCCCCAGAGGCGGTTGCCAAAATTCAATGGATTGACTTCAGCCAGAGCCAGAATTTTTACATCAGCCTGGGGGAGTTGATCCGCACCATGGATACCGATCGGGACCATGTGCGCAATCACACCCGCTGGTTGCGGCGGGCATCGGAATGGGCTGAGGCCAATCGTAGCTATGATCTGCTGCTGCGGGGGAATGAGTTTGCCCTGGCCGACAACTGGCTGCAAGAGGCCATGCGAGGCGACAAGTTCCCCGCTCCTTTGCCGCTCCATCGGGAATGGATAGAGGCCAGCGGTCGCGCCATGCGGCAAGAGCGCGAGCGAGAACAGCGCCAGGCGGCAACCTTGAGGTCCCTGCTGACTATTGTTGCTGCCGCCTATAGCCATGTCGAAGATCAGCGGCGACGGGCAGAGGTGGTACAGGAAGGGCAGATTCGGGCGCTGGTGCGCTATTCTCAGGCGCTGTCGGCGGCCCATCAATATCTTGAAGCCAAGGTTGAAAGCATTCGGGCCGGGCGACAGCTGCAGCAGCAAATGGCCCGTACGGATGTCTCTCTGGCCCTCAAGCAACAGGTGGTTGAGGCCCTGCGGAGGGCATTGACCACGGGACGCGAAATGAATCAACTGGCTGGCCATGCCCAGTCCATCACCACCGTGGCCTGGAGCCCGAATGGGGATGTGCTGGCAACGGCCAGCCTGGATCGGGTCATTCGCCTTTGGACTCCTACGGGAGCGCTGCTACAGACCCTGACCGGCCACGAAGACGGTATTTTGAGCCTGGATTTTAGTCCAGATGGTTCTACCCTGGCCAGCGCCGGGGCAGACCGCACGGTACGCCTGTGGTCGCTAACATCCAGCAGTGCAAATTTGGTGCTCAAAGGCCATCAAGACTGGGTTTACGGGGTGCGGTTTCGGCCCGATAGTCAGGGACTGGCATCCTGTGGGGTAGACTGCACCGTCAAGCTGTGGTCCCTGGAGGGTCAGGTTTTACAGTCGATTCAGCATCCAGACACGATTGTGGATATTGCCTTCAGCCCAGATGGGGCCTGCATTGCATCGGCCTGTGTCGATCAAAAGATTCGGCTGTGGCATGTAGACGGCAATCTGCTGGCCACCTGGGAAGGCCACACCAACCCGGTAACTGCGGTGGAGTTTAATCGCGCTGGAGACCGGTTGGCCAGCGCCAGTCTGGACGGTACCCTGCGTCTGTGGGAGGTGGCATCGGGCAGCAGCCAGGTGTTTCAGGGCCACCAGGACGGAGTTTGGCAGGTCAAGTTCAGCTCAAATGACAGCATTCTGGTCTCCACCAGCAGCGATAAGACGATTAAGTTTTGGAATCTGGCCGGCTACGAACTGCTAACCCTGCAGGGGCATCGCGATACGGTGTCGGCCCTGGCGTTGAACCCCGCCGGGGATGTGGTCATGAGCGGCAGCTACGACAAAACCGTTCGACTCTGGCGCGCTGCCCTGCCCCAGGTCTCTACCCTGGATGTCGATGCTGCCGGGGTGGAAGATATGGTGCTGGTGCCAGATGCGGGGGGCCATGGGATTGCGATCGCGGCCACCAGCGGCACTGTTAGCCTGTGGCACCCAGACGGTAGCGTAGCCCAGACCTGGCAGGCCCACCCAGCCGCCGTCAAAGGAGTAGCCGCCACTGCCGATGGTCGGGTTCTGGCGACGGCCAGCCTTGACTCTACCGTCAAGCTCTGGCGATCGTCTGGTGAATTGCTTAACACCCTGGAGGGGCATACCCTGGCGGTACGGCAAGTGGCCTTTAGCCCAGATGATCGCTGGCTGGCCTCTGCCAGCTACGACAAAACCATTCGGATTTGGTCGGCAGAGGGTACCCACCGATACACCCTGCAGGGCCATACCGACCAGGTCTGGGACGTAGCCTTTGCCCCTAACGCCCCGGCAGAGGAAATCATTCTGGCCAGTGCCGGGTGGGATAAAACCCTGCGCCTGTGGCGATTGCGGATCGACCTGCCTCCAACGGATACGGCACCGACTGAGGTCGTTACCCTCAGCCCCTGGCGGGTGATTGAGGCCCACGACGATGTGGTCAGCGCCCTGGCCTTTAGCCATCGAGGCGACTGCATTGCTACCGCCAGCCAGGACCGCACCGTCAAGCTGTGGTCCCCCAACGGTAAGCTATACCTCCAGCTCAAGCACGAACAGCTGGTTACGGCAGTGTGCTTTAGCCAGGATGACCGCTGGATTGCCACCGGTGGGTTTGATCGCACCATTACCCTGTGGAATCGCCGGGGCCAGAAATTAAACACCCTCACCGGCCATGGCAACACCATCTGGCAGCTCCGGTTCGATGGTAACCGCCTGATTTCCGCCAGCGAAGACGGCACCGTGCGCCTGTGGATCCTGGACCTTGAGCAGCTTGAATCCCTCAGTAAATTCCATAGTTTATCCTTAGAAGGATTGCTCGACCTGGGCTGTCGCCAAGTGCAAGACTACTTGCAAAACAATTTAGGGTTGGGCAATAGTGACCGAGGTATCTGCCAACCGTCTTAAATAACGCCGACGGCAGATCCGCTTTCCTATCCTGAGTACACCCATGGGAATCCACCTGTCCTTGCCCCTGCCAAGCGCGATCTGGACGTTTGGTCCAGCCGCCCTGGTGTCCATCGTCACGATGCTAAATCCTGCCACCGTCAGTGCCGCTGCGTCACCAGCCCATCAGGCGTCGCCGGCTCATCACAATGGCCCAGCGACTGAACCCCCTGCCATCGCCAATCCCGAGCCCACCCTGTCTAACCCCGGCTCCGCCAATATTGCCCAGCTAGAATTAGCCCCTACCGAGGTGCTGACCCTGCCCGGCTACACCCCAGCAGCAGACGGCTTCCGGTTTTCAAATGGGAGAATGACCCGTTTTTTTGCCTCCCAAGACAGCCAGAGCGCCTGGCTGGAGCAATTAACCGCAGCCCTACCCACGCTATTTGGTCCCCAGGTTTGTCTGGATGGCGAAGTTGACCCCTGCGTGGTTACCAAAGCGGCCCAAAACTGGCTCTCGGCCCAAGTTGAGCTAATGGCCCAGGGGCTGTGTGACGGCATTGCCGCCGCCAACCTGATGCTTTGGCAGAGCCAGGATAGGCCCGCGCCAGCCTGGTGGCAGACCTGGCTGGCGGCGTTGTCGCCCATTCCCAGCATTGAGCTGCCGCCCAGCGATCCTAACCTGCAAGAACTGATCGCCCAACAGACCATCCTGCAGAGGGTCGATGAAATTTACCGGCCCACTCAAACCCTTCGTGAAAGCTCTACCCCCAACGACATCCTGGCTGAATTGATCAGCACTTTCGCACAGCACCCGACAATCCCTACAGCATTGGCATCTATCGTCGCCAGGGCAACCAGCTGATAGAGGGCCATACCCTGCTCCCCTATCGCATCGAACCCCAGGGGCCAGGTGAATTTCGGGTCTACGTCTACGACAGCAACTTTCCCCCAGCAGCTGCGGCCAATACTCCCTATATTGCCTTCAACACTGGCGACAACACCTGGACCTATGACCCCGGCGAGGCGGCGGCAGACTATCGAGGAGACGCCAGTACAAAAAACCTTGACCTCACCCGGTTGGGCTGGCGCTACGCCGGGGCGGGGAGTACAGACGCCGACCAGGGTCTGTTTACCTGCCCCTTTTGCTCGGCTACCCAAGCCCCCCAATCGCTGGATATTGCCCTCATCGGGGAAGGTGATCTGGCGGTGTATCGCCTGAATTCGGCCACTAACGAATATGTCTCGGTGCAGCCAGACAGTGACTTAGTGCCCTTCAAGGGAGGGCTAGATCGTCAGGTGCCCTCCCGCTATCGCCTGACGACAGACCCCTCCGATCCGCCGTTGAAGGTGGTGATTGATGCCAAAGCCGAGCCTGACCAGACCAGCCTGATGCTGCAGGTGATTGGCTCCGGCTACACCGCAGAATTGAGGCCCACCTGGCCCCGGGGGGAGGTCCATAACCTAACCCTTTACCTCGCGGCTCGTCCCACGGGTCCTGAACTTACCTTTGTAGCCAATCAGGACACCGTCATTCCTACCCTGGGCATTTACCTGGAAGATGAGGTCACCACTCCCCCTGCCGATGTTTCAGCCCCGGAGATTCTGGAGGATAACATCACCCAGGAAGTCACCACCCGGTTCCGCAAGAACGTCAGCTACAGCATGGAAATCGGCGGCATTTCCCTGTCCGCTGGCCATGCAGTAGCCTTGTCTGTAGACCGCGACCAGCAGCGGTTTTACTTTGCCGATAATGCCCCTACCCTGAGCCGCTACAGCCTCAATATTCAAAGCCGCACCAAAGAGCAGCAGACCACCCTGACCGACATTCGGGAAGATTTTCCCGACGGAACTTACACGGTGCAGACCCTGACCCAAAGCCGCACCTTTCGGTTTCAAGAAGCCATGCAGGTCAAAGGGGTAGAGCTTGAACCCCAAACCCTGGCCTATTTTGACTATGGCGACTGGGCTCAGGTGCCCACCGAGGCCAATGCCTTTGAGCTTTCTGAAGAGGTTGAAGTGCCCATTGCCTACAGCCCGGCAGAGTTCACCGGCCCTACCGACGCCCCCCTGGCGCTGGTTCCTCAGTTAGTGGCCTCAGACACTCGCATTTACCGGGGCAATTTGATCAAATCTAACTATCGGTAAAGCTTTTGGGGGAGACTTGCAGCCTTTTATATACTGGGATATTGGTACCCGGTTCGATCTATGGCAGCTCAAACTCCTACGGTTCAGTTTTACGAAGGCATTCCCGAAACCATTGCCGATGTGCGCTTGCGGCAAAACAAATCCACCGGCGATCGCAGCGCCCTGCTGATCTTCCAGAGAATGGAAGCCATCGAGCAGTTCAAGAGCTTTCGCAATGAGTTTTCTAAAGCCCTGAAAATGATCGATGAAGAAGGCGTTATCACCATCGAACCTTCGGGGGTTAAGTTCATTTTTGGCGGACCAGAAGGTGACGAGCTGGTACAGGTGGAATGCATTTTGGATATCGACCGGGAAGACCACTGGGAGCGCTTTATGCGGTTCATGCACCGCTACGCTGAGGCCAACGGCATGGCCTATGGCGAAAAGCCCTAATGAGCCTTTTGCTTTATCCTATAGCCAGTGAAGACTCAGGTGCCCATGAAAATCGCAATTACCGGAGCCACAGGTTTTGTTGGCAGTCGCCTGGTAGAACGCTTGCAAGAAGAGGGCCACAGCATTGTGGTGCTAACCCGCAGTGCTGACCATGGCCGCAAGGTATTTCCGGCCATTGCCTTCCCCAGGGTTGAGATTGTGGAATATTCGCCCCTGGAATCGGGTGTCTGGCAAAAGTCGCTGTCGGGTTGCGATGCCGTGGTTAACCTGGCCGGTGCCCCCATTTCTGAACGGTGGAGCGACGAACATAAGCGGGCAATTGTAGATAGCCGGGTGGTGGGTACCCAAAAGCTGGTGGCAGCCCTGGCCCAGGCAGACCCTAAACCCTCAGTATGGGTCAATGCTTCGGCCATTGGCTACTACGGCACCAGCGAAACCGAGACCTTTGACGAGGCCAGCCAGCCAGTGGAGGATGATTTTCTTTCCCAGGTCTGTCGACAGTGGGAAGCCGCCGCCCAGCAGGTCAAAAACTATGGTCCCCGGCTGGTGATTTTTCGTCTTGGCATTGTGCTGGGCATGGGGGGCGCGGTGGCTAAAATGCTGACTCCCTTTCGCATGTTTGCCGGTGGGCCAATCGGTAGCGGCAAACAGTGGTTTTCGTGGATTCACCGGGAAGATCTGGTCAACCTGATCATCAAAGCCCTGAACGACCCTCAAATGGAGGGCATTTACAACGCCACTGCCCCCAACCCGGTACGCATGGGAGAATTTTGCAAAACCCTGGGCAAAGTGCTGAAGCGTCCTTCGTGGCTGCCCGTGCCTGAATTCGCCCTGGAAGCTATGCTGGGAGACGGGGCCAAAGTGGTGCTAGAAGGGCAACAGGTCCTGCCCACGCGCATTCAGGCCACAGACTATGAGTATCAATATTCTCAGGTCAAAGAAGCGCTCGTGGATATTGTTAACCCATAAGTCAACCCATAGTTTTCCAACGCATAATCTCAGCCCATGTCTATGGATTTAGGTGCCCTCCGCCGCGATTATACCCAGCGGGGTTTAACGCTTGATGACCTTAAGCCCGACCCCTTCGACCAGTTTGCCCTGTGGTTTCAGCAGGCGATGGATGCCGATCTGCTGGAACCCAACGCCCTGGTACTGTCCTCCGTATCCTCTGAAGGCATGCCCTTTCAACGCACGGTGCTGCTGAAGTATTTTGACCAGGACGGGTTTGTGTTTTTTACCAACTATGGCAGCCGTAAGGCCCAGCACATTGAGGCCAACCCCAAGGTATCGATGCTGTTTCCCTGGTATGGGCTGGAGCGGCAGCTGGCGATCGCAGGCACCGCCGCCAAAATTTCCACTGCAGAATCCTTCAAGTACTTCTCCTCGCGGCCTCGGGGTAGCCAGCTGGGGGCCTGGGTATCTCAACAGAGCAGCATCATTTCATCCCGCCAGCTCCTAGAAATGCAGTTCGAAAAGATGAAGGAGAAGTTTCTCAACCAGGAAGTTCCCCTGCCTGACTTCTGGGGCGGCTACCGGGTTAAGCCTATCAGCTTTGAGTTCTGGCAGGGACGCCCCAATCGGCTCCATGACCGGTTTCTCTACAGCCGCCAGGATGGGGAAGCAAGCTGGGAAGTGCAGAGGTTGTCGCCATGATTCAGCAACGCAAACCCCCCCTGCAAAGCTTTGAAGGGTACCTGGCCTGCGACGACGGCAGCGACAAGCTGTATGAGCTATGGAACGGAGCGCTGGTTGAGGTGCTCCCAGCGTCGGGACAGAAGGTCCAAATTGGCGCAAATCTTTGAGGCTGGTGGGCAGAGCATCGAGGAATGAGCCTTTCGCCCTACCTTGAGGAGCGTGGGATGCCTGGCCTTACTGGCGGGCGGTGAGGCTAAAGTTACGGAAGTGCTTGGCCTGCTCTTCAATGCGGGAGGCGATGCGATCGCATACCATACTGCACAGCTCAAACGTCAGGTCATCCGCCACTCCATAGAAGGCCGACGTTCCCTCAGTGCGGCGAGTGAGAATACCCGCCTGCAGCATCACCTTAAGATGCTTCGACACATTCGCCTGGCTGGTTTGAGTCGCTTCTACCAGTTCCTGCACACATTTCTCTCCATCCTGCAGCAGGTTGAGAATACGCAAGCGCATCGGCTCACTCAAAACGCTGAAGTACTCAGCCACTTGCTGAACCACCTCGGGTGGAACCGGTTCGAAGTTGTTCATCGCCATTGTGTGTAGGAACGTCCCTTATATTAACAATATTTTTATTTTTTAAGTCATACATAGGAATACAGTCATCAAAACTATAAAGACACAAATTTTTGGTTGAGGGGCATGACATGCGATTCTAGAGAAGTCGCACACCTACCCGAGAGGACTCCCGTGAAAGCCATCACCCTACTTGGATCCACCGGCTCTATCGGCACCCAGACCCTGGATATTCTGGAAAACAACCCCGACCAATTTCGCCTGGTGGGCATTGCGGCGGGCAACAATGTAGAGCTTTTGGCTCAGCAGGTCAGGCAGTTTAAGCCCGAAATTGTTGCCATCTGTAACGAGGCAAAGCTGGGAGACTTGCGAGCAGCCCTGGCGGGTTTGGATCCCATGCCCCAAATTCTGGCCGGGGATGAGGGTGTGGTAGAAGTCGCCCGCTATGGCGATGCCGAAGCGGTAGTCACGGGGATCGTCGGCTGTGCCGGGCTGCTGCCCACCCTGGCGGCCATTGAAGCGGGTAAAGACATCGCCCTGGCTAACAAAGAGACTTTGATTGCCGGTGGCCCTGCCGTGTTGCCCCTGGTGAAAAAGCATGGTGTGAAGCTGCTCCCCGCCGATTCTGAACATTCTGCCATCTTCCAATGCCTGCAGGGAGTACCCGAGGGAGGGCTGCGGCGTATTTTGCTGACCGCATCGGGTGGGGCCTTTCGCGACTGGCCGGTAGAAAAGCTGCCCCAGGTGTCCGTAGCCGATGCCCTGAAACACCCCAACTGGTCTATGGGCCGCAAAATCACCGTTGATTCCGCTACGTTGATGAACAAAGGGCTGGAAGTTATCGAAGCCCATTACTTGTTCGGCATGGATTACGACAATATCGACATCGTTATCCATCCCCAGAGCATTATCCATTCCCTGATTGAGCTGCAGGACACTTCAGTGCTGGCTCAGCTGGGCTGGCCGGATATGCGACTGCCCTTGCTCTACGCCATCTCCTGGCCCGAGCGCATCTACACCGATTGGGAACCGCTGGACTTAGTCAAAGCCGGTAACCTCACTTTTCGGGAACCCGACCACGCCAAGTACCCCTGCATGGAACTGGCCTATGGGGCAGGTCGAGTTGGTGGCACCATGACTGCTGTCTTAAATGCTGCTAACGAACAGGCTGTGGCCCTGTTTCTGGATGAAAAAATTCACTACCTCGATATTCCCAAAGTCATTGAAGCGGTGTGCGAACACCACAAGGCTGAAAATGTAGCGCAACCAATTTTAGAAGACATTCTTGCTGTTGACCAATGGGCCAGGGAAGAAGTACTGCGGGTCAGCCAGACTTTAGGTAAGACCACTGTTATGTCTCTAAGCTAATGTTTACCCAAATATTGCTACTGTGGAACTCCTGATCTTAGGTACTGCCATTCTGATTGTGTTCGTCATTTTCAGTTGGCTATTTAAGCTCGTTAAAACCACTGTAAAAACCATCTTACTGGTGGGCTTTGTGGTGTTGGCTTTATATCTCGTGTTTGGCATTGGCCCAGATACAATTTGGGAGCGGTTCAGGGACTGGACCCAACAGAACTAAACCTTGTCTTAGATTATAAGCTGAACCTGGTAGGGGACTTTTAGCTTGGTCCATAGTGCTCAAATATGTCCCCTAAAATAGCGCAAATAAATAGCGTAAATCTTATGCAGAGCAGTGCTAACCTCTTGCAATACTATAACCTTTCTAACTTCTGGTTTCTTGTATAGAAGAGCATTACCGCTTGAAAAGCAACCGTACCAAGAATATGGTCAGACAAAAGAGACTTATCTGACTTGCCTTTTAACTAAGTTCAGGATAGGTTCGGTCTGGCTAAGATTAAGATAGAGAACAATATGCTCACTTCAATAGATAGCGACCCATGGTTTGCGGGCTTAGCAGTTGCCCAAAACTATTCCCTGGGCCAAATTGATTGGAATAATCCCTTTTATCAAGAGATTGGCGGCCAGCTGGGCACCTTTTTGCCAGGGTTGATCTGGGCGATTGTATTGCTTTTAGTTGGTTGGTTGGTCGCTACTGTCGCGGCAACCATTACTAAAAATCTGCTCAAGCGCTCTCGTATTGATGACCGTATTGCCAATTTGGCCTCAGGACAACAACCTGATCAGTCGATTCCTGTTGAACAGTGGGCAGCTACGCTGGTTTATTGGGTTATCTTTCTATTTGCCATTATTGCTGCCCTGAATGCGCTAAATTTAAGTACCGTTTCACAACCCCTGAACCAGTTTCTCGATCAAATCTTTATCTATATTCCTCGCATAGCAGGCGCAGCTCTTTTATTAGGAATCGCCTGGCTGATAGCGACAGTCGTCAAAGCAGTAGTGACGCAGGGGTTGTCGCGCTTTAATCTGGACGATCAACTGGCGAGGCAGACTGGTTTAGAGTCGGGTAGTTCTCCTTTTCTGCTCAACGAAACCATTGGAAATGTTCTCTATTGGTTCGTTTTTCTACTCTTCGTTCCGCTTATTTTGAGCGCCTTAGAATTACCCGGTCTGCTGCAACCGGTTGAAGGTCTCATCGATAACTTTTTGCAGGCTATTCCGCGCATTGTTACAGCCGCAATCGTGCTGGCAGTGGGTTGGCTGGTAGCCCGCATTGTGCGGGGAGTGGTGTCAAATCTGCTGCTGGCCACGGGTGTCGATCAGCTTGGCACTCGGCTGGGGCTAAAAGCTACTGAGCAAGAGGGGCTTTCTCTGTCGAATTTGGCAGGTACTCTGGCTTACGTATTGATTTTGATTCCAGCGGTGATTGCCGCTCTGAATGAGCTTGATATTGACGCCATTTCGGCACCTGCGGTGTTAATGCTGGAGCGCGTTCTCACCTCCATTCCCCAGGTCCTGATGGCCGCATTGGTACTCGTGGCCTTTTACTTTGTCGGTCGGTTTGTGGCTGATCTGGTGGCTAACGTACTGACTAATGTTGGCTTCAACAACATTTTGAGTATCCTGGGATTGCCCCAGCTGAATACCACCCCTGGGGTGAGTGGTCCACAACCCATTACCACTGAGCCGGTTGCTACGCCCCCAGGCCCAATGACGAAGACACCGGCTGAAATTGCTGGCCTGGTCGCCTTAGTCGCCATAGTACTGTTTGGCACGATCACCGCTACAGAAATATTGCAATTTGACGCTTTGACCGACATTGTTCGAGCTATTTTGCGAGTTGGCGCTCGGGTGTTGAGCGGTTTGCTGGTGTTTGCAGTGGGTCTTTATCTCGCCAATCTGGCTTTCCGACTGGTGAACTCAATGGGGACCAGTGGGCAAACCAAAATTTTGGCCCAGGCCGCCCGCATTTCGGTGTTGGTGCTGGTGGGGGCCATGGCCCTGCAACAAATGGGAGTCGCCACAGACATTGTTAATTTAGCCTTTGGCCTCTTGCTGGGGGCGATCGCAGTCGCCATTGCCATCGCCTTTGGCCTGGGGGGGCGCGATGTGGCTGGCGACCAACTCCGGGAATGGCTCGGGGCATTTAAACAACATCGCTAGGTTCAGTATGACTAACGCTCTGAAAGTGCTTCAGCAAAGACGGTTAGAAGAAATTGGTCAGTATTTACGTCAGATTAGGGAGGAGCGTCAATTGAAGTTGAGGCGCATCTCCCATGCGACGAAGCTAAAATTAGCTGACCTGCATGCTCTCGAGGCGGGCAGTTTAAAGGAACTGCCTCCTGCCCCTGAGGTTAAAAACCTGATCAAGCTATACGCTGATGCACTGAATCTTAATGGTCAAGAACTGGCCACGACTTTTCCCATTGAAAAAGACGAGATATTGCTGAGCCAATAACTCGATATACCAAGTCCAGCTCAAAAGTTGAGTTTTCTTGGAGGGGAAACTCAACTTTTGAGCTGGATAAAGTTTAGCTACTGGTTGTTGTCCCACAGAATTGTTTCTGCAGGATGCTTGAATGTTTCGCTAACGATGAACCGGGTAGCTTCATTGATCACTGGATAGGTCTTTACATACAGCAGACAACCCGTTTCTGAGGCAGCACTATAAGTCTGATTGGGAGGATACCTCAACCAACTATGTTTGGGGTAATTGCCAAGTTCATCACCCCAGACCCCTTCAATAACAAAGATTTCTTTAACGGTAGATTCTGTCACATTCGATAAGCAAGTACCCGGAGCCCAACGTTCAATCCAGACCTTTTCAACAAAGCCTTCTTGCTCATACAGCGGTTTTACATGAATGTGAGGAATTCTGCCCGGTTGCCAGGGCCCTTCGAAAATGTTGGTCCTTACCTGCTGGCGTTTTGGTCCACCATGTTGTCTTAATTTGACGAAGGTTAAACAGCCCCAGTCACTGTAGGGGCGATGGATAAAGCCCTCTGGATTGAGCATGTAGGTACCGGGGGGGTGCAATCCTGTTTCATCCTGAAAGTAGCCCGTGAGGACTAAAATTTCTTCTCCTCCGGGATGTCCATGTAGTGGGAAATAACCCTCACTGTCGAAACGAGTTAGCATAGTCACCGGATGATCCTGCACTGCCGGGTCAGACTCAAACCCCCCAAAGGAAATTCCGGGATAGGTAGTGGGATACCAGGTGAGAGTCTGGGGTTGAACAGATGAACGGGTTAATAAATCGTTGTGGATTTGCTGGGGTTTCCACAGAAGCTCTTTAGTCATTTTAGTTATCCAGTTGTAAGAATTTCGCTTGCGAAACTAAGAACCGCTACATGCGGTTTAGTGCTGAAATAATGATTGAATATACTTAATACAGCAAGCGTAATACAAGTCAGATAAGTCAGATCAGTGGTGTAGATATATGGCGAATTCTACTTAAATTAAGTACACAGTGAAACTCTATATCTCTGTTGTAGAGGATGAATGACCGACCCCGTTTTGGTCTAGAATTAAGAAATAAGTCAGCAGTACTATACCAAGTTCAGCTCGCAATCTGTAGTTTGTTCTAAGGTAAAACTCCGCTTCTGGACTTGGACAAGGTTTATCATTGTTTCTCCTCTCGAGAAATAAGGATTAATGCTAAGTCCAGCTCGCAATCTGTAGTTTGTTCTAAGGTAAAACTCCGCTTCTGGACTTGGGTAAAGTTAATTCAGTCATTCATTTTCGGCTTTCGAGTATTTGTTCAACCTTTTCAGCCATTAGAACACGGGATTATTTCTACCTTGATTGAGGTCTTAATGAGGTCTGTATGAGTTCCCTTGATCCACATCCCTTTGAAGTTTTGCTGCCGCCCTCCCCATCGCCTCATGGCCCTGAGCCAATTAAGCAACAGCCAGCCTTGGGTTCTAGTCGATTTTTAGTTCTGTCAACCCCAGTCGGTCCCCTGGGGTCTGGAATCGGTGGGGGCGTAGAAATGACCTTGCGTAACCTGGTGCAGTGCCTCACCAACCGGGGACATTGGGTTGATGTAGTCGCCCCAGCCGGCTCAGTTCCCCTGGGGGATACCCTCTATGAGATACCGGGAACCTGCCAAACCCCAGCCCAGACCCTCGCCGAACTTGCCCCCGACATCCATTTGCCATCGGACGGGGTACTGGCCAATATGTGGCATCTCGCCCAAAAGCTTCAATATAAGTACGATGTGCTGGTGAATTTTGCCTATGACTGGTTGCCCCTGTACCTGACTCCCTTTTTCAAACGCCCTATTGCCCATTGGATCAGTATGAGTTGCCTGTCGCCCCTCATGGACCAGATGGTCAGCGATACGGCAATGGCCTTTCCGGGTACTGTGGCTGTCAATACGGTCGCTTCGGCGAAGACCTTTCGAGCCAGCGACTGCTTGCTGGCTCTGGGCAAAGGCATTGACCTGAACCTGTACACCTTCGTTGCTCAACCTGCGACCCAAAGTCTGGCCTGGGTTGGTCGCATTTCCCCTGAAAAGGGCCTGATCGATGCTGTTGCGGCTACGGCGGCGCTGAATATGCCACTTCAAATTGCGGGGGTGATTCAGGATCAGGCCTACTGGCAAGATATTCTGCATCAGTATCCCAATGCTTCTCTGGAATACCGGGGTTTTCTGCCGACAGGAGCACTGCAGGCCATGGTGGGCCAATGTAAAGGATTGTTGATGACCCCCCATTGGGAAGAAGCCTTTGGCAATGTCACCATTGAAGCCCTGGCTTGTGGAGTGCCAGTGATTGCCTACCGCAGGGGTAGTTTACAGGATATTATTGCCCATGGACGGACGGGATATCTGGTGGAACCCGGAGATGTCAAAGGACTGACGAGCGCCATCACTCAGCTTGATGCCATTGATCGCTATCAGTGCCGCGCCCAGGTGGCATCTCACTACTCTTTAGAAAGCTGGGGCGATCGCATGGAAGCCTGGCTAATCAATACCGTGAAGTCATCCCGTCAGGCGGTGGCTGCTGAGAGGCTGCCTCTACCCTGGTAAAGCGACTGAACCATCAGTGCTAACCGTACTCCAGCTCTAAAATCGGACTAAAGTAAGCGCGATACAACTCGCACTGCAGTCTGACCTTATAGCCGACCATCTCGACCAACCCCATCCCCGCCAGGGCATAGGCCTGTTTAGAGGGCAGGCGAATGGGGTTGCGGCTGGCCAGCACTTCATAAAACGCTGCTACCAGCTCATCGTCTTGCTGTAACGTTAACCAGAGACGGCACAAGTACTCGCGATAAATGCCCTGGTTTGTGGATGCGGTCTGTATCAGCTGCTTGAGAGTAAGTTTTTCGGATTGCAACCAGTAAAAGGCTAACTGCAGTAGATAAGGATGCCCGCCCACCAAATCGACCAGGGCCTGTAAGGAGGTCGCTTCGCCTACGCTGACTTCTTGTAGAGTATGGCCTGCTCTCAGCTGATGAATCTGCTTTGGGGTCAGGCAGGGCAGGTCCAGCAGTAGCCCTACATGAAACGGCGATTGATGGGCTTGCAGGGGTAGATCTAATTCTGCAACGTGGGCCAGTATCAGCCGCAGCTTTTGCCACTGGGGCCGCACTCTGGCCTGTTCGTACCACGAGCGCACCATGGCGAAAAAGGTGTTGGCGATGTAAGGATGCTCCATTAAATAATGCATCGTATCTAACGCCACGATTAGCGGAGCATCCATCTGAGCCAGAATCTGCTCTTGCATGTAGGTGGTGCAGTTCAGCTTGCTGCCTGCAGATTCAGGCCAGTGGTCATCCAAACTGCCGTCCCAATTAAGTTGTTGGCCAATGCTCCAACAAAACCAGCGCAAAAAACTATCCAAATCTTTCAGGGCATCGGCGTCGGCCTGGCGAACGTCGATCAAAACGGTCTGGTAGCCTGCCTGATGCATGCTGCCCAGCACGTAATTTATGAGAGAAGTTTTGCCCATCTGCCAGGGAGCCTGGATGCGCAACAGCCCACCGGGTTGCTCAAGGGTGGTCAGGGCTAATTCTTCTATAGGGGGGCGCTCGATATATAGGGGGGCACCAAACGCTAGGGGCGAGCCCGGAAACTCTACCCCTGCTGGGGTGGATGGCTTGGCGGCTGCCGATCGAGCAGCAGGCGGCTTAGCCTTGGCTACTTCTGGCAGTAAAAAATGAAGTCGTTTTTTCGTTATCTGAGAGCCTAAGTTCTCGGATAGGGCTTGCCACAGCTGGGACCCTGTATCTTTCAAGTAACCCTCTGCATAGCCCGTTGCCTGGGCCATTTCACAATATCGTTTGCCATCCCAGCTGTAGCGAAAGACCAGCTCCTCAATGTAGCTGAGCTGACGGGAAGCGAGGGTTGAGCGAATAAAGTCCAGGGCTTCTTGATAGTCCATAGGCTAGAAATGCATTCCCTGTGCTGGCAACACCGACAACAGCTAAAGGTCTTATGAGCAGTGTTCTACTTCGATAAGACTTAGCTCACTTATTTGACCTTGAGGATAGGCTATCTGAAAAAATTAAGGGTTTTATATGGTTGTGGTCGCGCCCCACAAACTCAACTTTGCCAAGACAAAAATTAATACAACCAGACTGACGAAACTGACAAATCTGACTTGTGCCGTTTTTCCGGGATGGCGTATCATTTGAAACGCACTTAACCCTTGTCCAGGTTCACAAGTAGATTTTTACCTTGGAAAAACTACAGCTTTCGAGCTGGACGTGGTGTAGAGCATTCAGGTCCAGCCGTGGAGTTTTGCCTAGGGCAAACTCTACCGTTTTCAAGCTGGACTCGGTGTAGGTATTCCCAACTGCGTTTGACACGCTTTGTGAAGCATTAATTTACCCTGTTTCTGTGCTCGCTATATTCTGGTCAAGTTAGCTAAATTTTTAAAAAGGAAATTGTTTGCCATGCTAGGACTTCTCCACCGCTCTGCCATGGGAACTCTTCTGAGTGCTGGTGCTATAGCGGGTGCCTTACTGGTGCCAACATCCCTCAAGGCTGAACCCGCACCAGAAAATCGTGAACAGGAAATTGCCTACTGTAATACCGAAGATTTTGCCATCAAGATTTACACCCTGGAGGGCAGCCGCCCATCCAGTTCAGGGGCAGATGCGATGATTCGAATTTATGACCGTTCAGATCGCATGACTTTTATTAACAGAACCCCCGTAAGCCAGGAACAGGGACTCAAGAATGGCCTTGTCGGCACCGTTTACGAAAATTTGATGGGCGAAAACCAGTGGCAGTTGTTCATGGCTAGGGATGCCGGTGCAGGGTTTGACCCAGAATCGCCCAGCGCTAATCCCAATGCGGGAGTTCACCAGTGCATGCTGTCTCGGGATGGGGCAATCATCTCCTATGGTGAAGGTCGGGTTGCGGGCGAGGTTGTCGGTGGTGGTGGCTATTACCCGGGTGACTCCGGTGCTTCAGATGGCAATCCCGGAGGAGTAGGGGGAACGGGGGGCGGTTCTTCACGACCTTCCTATAACCAGGATTAAGTCGCCTTCATCTAGCGCCCTGGTTCTGCCAGGGCCTCTCGTGTCGGCGGCTTTGCTGCCGAGATGCAGTAGCCAAGCCTGCGTGGATTCATCCCAATGCAAAGCCCCGAAAACAGGGGCAACGAATTGCTGTGCCAGCCTTCTAGCCAGGGTTTGCTGTAGCTAATGCTTGACCTGGGTGACGCTTTCGCCTGACTTTAGCAAGTTCTTCTGGTAGAGGGTGACCTATTGGCTGAGGCTGGCACCGAAGTCGTCTCTGCAGGCCCTGACCCTGAAGTGATGGGGGTGGAAGGCACCGTCACCGTCACCGTCACCGTCATTGACAGCGATGGCCAGCAAACGACTGTTGCAGCCGTAGGCGATGCCGGATGTTAGGTATTTAGGTGATTAGAGGATTTTCTAAGAGTACTCCATGAAAATTACTATCCATTTGCCGTGACCCTCCGCCCTCACCCCTGCCCCTCTCCCTGAAGGAGAGGGGTTCTGAATCCGGCTCCCCTTCTCCCCTGGGGAGAAGGGGTTGGGGGATGTAGCTTGCTTCCCGGAGGGTGGGCCTAGCTTGGATGTTTTATTAGTTGGACTACTCTTAGCGGCACCTCTGGCTGAACAACATGCTGCGATTTCTGCACTAAGGTGAGAAACGTGAACTTGTTTAAGGGTGACTATGGCAAAGTCGCTGCTGAAACCCCGCAGTTTGATTCTGTTTAGCCTGGTGTTGGTCGGTGCTGCAGGTGCTTCTGTAGACTGGCGACTGTTGAGCCGTCCCCTCACCTATCCCCCCAACCCCATTACGGCAGCAGATTGGTACCGTCCCCGGCAGACTGTGGCAGGGGTTGCCCGACCTCAGCCTCTGAACAAAGCCTCTGGTACAGAAATTCCGGCAGATGCTTTACAAACGGCCCTCGATTTTGCAGAAGCTCAGAATTCTGTAGCGCTCTTAGTCATCCACCGCGATGAATTGGTGCTGGAGCAGTACTGGCAAGACCATCCTCCCCACGGTCTGGTCAATTCCATGTCTATGGTGAAGTCCCTGCTGGCCCTGTTGATCGGCATTGCTATTGAGGAAGGACACATTCAGTCCATAGCAGAGCCTGTCAGGACTTACCTGCCCGAGTGGGCTGGCGATCCCAGAGGCGACATCACCCTTGCGGATCTGCTCTACATGCAGTCTGGCCTGGAAAACGATGACCACATCGACACCATTGGCTCAGACCTGGTGCAGCTTTACATGGGGTCCAACGCCAACAAAACTACTTTAGGTATACCCCTGGAGGATGACCCTGGGGAAGTTTACAGCTACAGCAATTTCAACTCCCAACTGCTCAGCCTGGTGCTGGAACGAGCCACCGGAGAGTCCTTCGCTGCCTACCTTTCAACCCGGCTCTGGCAGCCGCTGCAAAACTCTGATGGGTTTGTCTGGTTGGATCGCCCCAATGGCCACGCTAAACCCTTTTGCTGTTTCTTTGCCACCCCCAGAGATTGGGCACGAGTCGGCCAAATGCTAATCCATGAGGGAAAAGTAGGAGATAAGCAAGTTGTCCCAGCCGAGTGGATTCAGAAAATGGTAAAACCCTCTCCTCTGGAACCCACCTTTGGTCTGCACATCTGGATCAAAGCTCGTACCGATGAGTATCCCCAGGTAAACCGTGGATCTTCAGCTGCCTTTATTGCAGACGACACCTTTTACCTGGACGGGTATCACCATCAGCGGGTGTACATCATTCCCTCCCACGACCTGGTGATTGTGCGCATTGGCGAAGAGCCTTCCGCCTGGGATGATTCGGTGATTCCCAATGCCCTGGTGGCAGGACTGCGGCGTTGAAGGTTGCTGGCGCATTTCAGAGCATTCCATCGAAAAAGTGATCCAATAGCGGGCTCTCTATGCTTGCGTAGGAGCCGTTAGCCTCAAATTGCCCTGCCGCTGCTGGATGATTCTTGCGCTGGTACCCTCTCAAATGATGGACTTCCTGACCTATGGAGCCGACCGACAGGTCCTTTTGTCAAAGACTGATAGATAACGCCATAGACGGTTACAGTTGAGCCGCAAACCTGACAGGCAGTTCGCAGGTCCAGGCCATCTCTTGTTGAGTTCTAGGATGGGCCAAAACTAAATGGTGAGCATGGAGAAAATAGCCGACGTCGCCGGGCACGGGGATCTTGTCTCCATGGGGGCGGGCTGGAGATAGGGGAAGGCCCCCCGCCCCATAAAGCGGATCGCCCAGCAGCGGATATCCTACCGATGCCATGTGGATGCGGATTTGATGGGGGCGTCCGGTGCGAATGGTAACTTCCACAAGGGTGGAAGTTGGAGAACGGTGGATCACTTTGGCCTCGCTAATGGCGGAAAGACCTGTCGTAGCAGCTCCGAAGACATACCCCAGGGTTGGATGGGGGACTTTACCGATGGGGGTGGTGACGGTGAAGCGGTCTGGTAAATCGCTAGCTCCCAGCAGGGCCAGGTAGGTTTTATGAATCGGGCGTAGAGCCTGGGGATCACCTGCCCTGGCGGTAGATTCGCGAAACTGGCGACTGAGCATCGAGCGGGCCAGGGGCGATCGCGCCAGCACCATCAACCCCGATGTTCCCCGCCCCAGCCGATGCATGGGCACAGGGGGATTTTCGGGATATGTCAGCTGCAACTGATGCAGCAACGTGTTTTGGAGAAAATTCCCCCCCGGCAGCACTGGCATGCCAGCAGGCTTGTTAATGACCAGCAGGTCGTTGTCGCTATAGACTTCATTGAAATGGAGGGGAACGTCCGGTTCCTTCCAGGGGGGACGATGGTACGCCAGTTGCTGACCGACAGCAAGAGGCTGATCTACCCCGACGGGTTGCCCGTTCAGCCGGATCTCGCCATGCTCAATGCGATGCTGCCACTCAGCCCGGCTAGAGTGACGATACCGCTCTGTGTAAAAGTCCAGAATGGTAGTTCCCGCATCCTGCGGGCGAATGCGATCGCGATAAGTCCACCCCTGGTTCATACGGCAGTCATGGAAGGATCCTCAAACCAGACGCTTAACCCGATCCTTCGCTTCCTGCCGCAGCTGCCGAGAAATGCGAAACAGCTCCTGCCCGGTGTGGATATAGCTCTCTTCGTAGCTGTAGGTAAAGCGTTCCATCTCATCCAGGCCATCCTCCAGCTGCCCCAGACAGTGGTACAGGGTCGCCGCCACATTGGCTGCCCCTGACGGATTCGCCATCGACTGAAACTTATCTTGAGCCTTTTCCAGCATTGCCCTGGCGTCTTTCAGGTAGGTTTGAAACCCTTCCATCAGCTCATCATCGAAGGGGTCTGCTGCCAGGCTGCGAATTTCTTTTTTCAGGGGCGACATGATTTTGGCAATCAGCCGATCGACCGGCGTGTAGACCAGCTTTAGCCAGGCATCGATCTGCACTTCCGACGATTGGGTCGACTGCCGCTGCTGCCGATAAACGTCTTGCATGTCGGCAGTGCGCTGGGCTCTAGTTTGAGCACTGGCTTCGGGGTTGGCGGTCCCCCCCTGCAGTTGCTGGTCATAAACCCGGCGGCGGGATGGATCCCCAATCACCCCGTAGGCCGTGTTGAGCAGAGAAATCTGCTCATGGGAAGCCGCCTCGGAGCGACTGTCAGGGTGAAATTTTTTAGCCAGGCGGCGATAGGCTTGCTTAATCTCTGCCTGGGTCGCCGACTGGTGGATTTCTAGAACCTGATAGTGTGTCTTTTTTGCCATGCCAATATTCTAAAAGAGTCCCCTGGCAAAGGGAATGACCCCTCGGCTCTTCAGCGACGCTCAGCTTCCTGGCAGGCTGCCCGTTTGTTCCAGGGCTATGAGCAATCGCTTGCGCCATAGACCGCCTCCATAACCGGTAAGGCTGCCGTTTTTGCCAATCACGCGATGGCAGGGGATCACAATACTGATGCGGTTTTGGCCATTAGCTCCAGCAACGGCCCGCAGGGCAGTGGGTTGACCAAGGCGACGGGCCAGGGTGTCGTAGGCAATGGTTTCACCGTAAGGAATCTGTCGCAATTCGGCCCAGACCGCTTGCTGAAAATCAGTTCCCACAGGAGCAACGGGCACAGAAAATGCCTGTAGCTGGCCAGAAAAATATAGACTCAACTCAGACCGCAGGGCGGCGAGATGGGGATGATCTACAGGCCATACCTCAGGGTTAATCCGTTGTTGAACCGTAGCCTGGCTCGGTTCCGGTATGAGGCGACTGGTATATTCCAGCAGGCAAATGCCCTGTGCTACTGCTCCGGCCAGCATCAGGCCAATAGGGGTATTGATTGGTAATAAGGCAATATCTTCTTTCTGGCTCCAGCGCTTGAGTTTTTCGGGCAGCACTGTGGCAAAGACGTTTTTCCATAGGGCGGGGTCGTCACTTTCAGGTACTGCACTTAAAGCGGGATCACATTCCCCCGCATCGGGTGGAACAAAAGCCTCGGCGGCCCTTCTGGCCTTGCCATACTCCGTCAGCGACAGGCCGAAGCGCTGCTTAAACCATGAACTTGCCTGTTCTGGAGTGATCCCCAGCAAATGCCAATCCTCTGGGGTGAGTTTGTAGCCTGGGGTAGCCTCGATGTGCTCCATCAGAGGCTTTGCCCAGTCTGGTAATGGCTTGAGCAGTTCCCAAAACGAACATTGCCTGCAGGGACGGTACCCGGCAGAGACAACATCCTTGAATGCCTTAAACAGCTCCACATGTTCATGTTGGAAATGAGTTGGGCAGGCAGGACGACAGAATACCCCGGTTGTCTGTACAGCCACAAAGACTGAACCATCATCATCGGCATTTTGACTGAGCGAGGCCGTTTCCATCTCTTGGGGAGAAGGACCGAAGCTGAGGGACATCTGCTGCATGGAAGCACCTGGTCAAATGAGACTGCACAGCGTAGCTATACCAGGTTCAGGGCAAAAACGGTAGCTTTCCCCTGGGCTGACGCCACTTTTGCTATAGATTGTCGAACTACCGCTGGGACGGGAACGGTACGTTCTGGCCAGAGCAAATAGCTTCACCCTGCAGGGTTCGCCTGCAGCCAGGAACACACCCTGACCACCATAGAGTTTTCACAGAATCGATGGCGCAAAATTCAACTGTTTGGAACGATCTCAGCAGGGTGGGGTATCCCCCAGAGCTACAGCAGATGAGGGATCACCCACACCCCCAGGTGATTGGCCTAAGAGCCAAACACCATCACCAGTCCCAGGGCCGTCAGCGCCAGGAAAAGCAAGCCGGGAAATCTGCCGAACGTTTCTCCCAAGGTGCCATGGGTGAGGTCTTTGCGAAAGTTACAGTTCAGGCAAACATATTCACTTTCTCCGTGCTTAACGATGCTATGTCTGCGGCAGTGGGGACATTCGATCTGTTGAACGGGTGACTGTAGAGGTACAAGCATTGAGAGAAGCCTCCAGCGAGATATCATATGTATATCATACGTATCTCATTTTTGGAAGGGCATCCAATCCCCGCCGGGGGAAGCGTAACCTCTTCAATTGAAAAATCTGGGCTAATCTTTGTCATTGCATATACAAAAGCTGTCCTGGGTTTATGGGATCTTTGTATTTTATATGGGTATCTTTTGTATATTATGTTTGGAGCATTTCGCCACACTGTAAGGAGAACTCATGTCGAGAAAGTTAGTCAGTTATCGGTTAGCTGACGATTTACAGCAGGCTCTCAAAGAAAGGGCCAGTCTAGAGGGTATTTCCGCCACAGAACTCGTCAACCGCCTGTTAAGGCAGGGGCTGACCTCTCAAGATACGCTCTCACCCACAACCGAGACACGTTTGTCACGTTTAGAGCAGGTTATGCACCAATTAGAAGAGCGAGTCAAGGGCATTGACGATGCCGAAGCTGTTCGCTCGGTACCATCAGGGGTTGGCAACAGGTTACAAGAAGTCGAAAAAAAACTAGACGCATTAACAGCCGGTGTGGAGGAGGGATGTCGGAGTCTTAGACGGTTGAATCAGGTGGTGCAGGCAACACTGCCCCCTGAGCAATATCAACAGACTGCCGCCATCCATCGACGGGATAGCTCAGAGCCCAATACCTATGGAGGCGGGAGTTCGCAAGATGTTGTGCCGGTTTCGCTAGAGGCGCTGCGTCAACTGCTTAAGTCCGACTTCTGAAGGTTGTTTCTGGCTCTGGAGCTCTTTTTTCAAGGGGGCTACCATGGGAGTCCGGAGCATTCTTCTGGATGAAAACTTGTTAATTGACCTGCTGTTTACCCGCCCAATGCTAACCGGGCATGGTGATCTGCTGTGGGAGCTTTGCGACCAGGGGTTGATTCAAGGCTGGGTGACAGAACTTGGGTTAGAAAAAATTTGGCACTACACTTTTCGTTCGCGGGGTAAAGCGATCGCCAATAAACTCCTGGAAGGGCTCTACCGCAACTTTATCTGCTGCCCTGTTAATCCTGACAATTTTAGGGCTGCCGAAGCATCCCAGCTGCCCTTGGAATGTGCTCTACAACTGGCCGCCGCCGCCCAGCGAGAGCTAGACGGCATTGTCACCAATCGCCCCTTTGACTATCACAAATGCATAGACTTCTCAGAAGTCTTGATTTATACACCGGGGCAACTCCTGGCCGATTTTCTGGAGAGCAGCCTGGAAGATTGCCGTGAAGGGTTAGAGGCGCAATACACCGATGCTGGCACCACCGGCCAGGGAGGGGTCGTAACAGCAGGGCTACGGTTGGAATATATCGACGTATGTTGCGGCAGTGAGCAACCTACCGCCAAGGTTAAAGTACAGACGCCCCTGGGGCGGGCCTACGAACAAACCGCCTCGGGCGTGGGGCCGGTAGACGCTTCTTTTCGGGCAATTGACCTGGCCATCAGCCAGTTTATGCCCATGGTTGACATCCAAATGATTTACTACAAATCTCAAGGAACCACATCAGATTCAGAGGTGTCGGCGATGGTGCTGCTGCAAAGGCGCATGTCGTTATATGCGGGTCGAGGATTTCATCCTGATATTGTCTTAGCTTCAGCCTACGCTTATCTTGATGCGCTGAACTACCTGCTCTATTGCGAGGAGTAATAGCAATTCTGTCAACCCCGACTACGCACGTTGTTCCCATACTCCCCTGCCCCACGGATCAGCAAGTTAGCCTGAGCCAAGAGAAACGGGACAACAGGAGCCTTCCCCTGTGAAAGTTAAGACTTTTCCTGATTTAGTCATAGGTTGCCTGATCCCACATCCCTGGTCAGGTTTCCTAAAAATGCCAGAGGGCAGCCTTAAGACTGCCCTTCATCAAAGTATATGCATAGGACTGACAACCACGATGAGGCGGTGAAAGCGTTGAATCTGCCGGGGTAACTGGGCCTCTAATCTTCCATCTCAAAGGATCGGCCCAGGCAAAAGCAGCCAAATCTAAGCAGGTCTTAGGAGAACTACGCTAGGGTTTCAGGGCAATAGCCGAGACCCATCACGAACTGACGCCGGAAGGCTTCAATTTCTTCGCGATCGGGCTTACCGTGAGAGACAATCGCAACCTGATAGCGGCGCATCACATCAATGGGCGACTGGCCATTTTCAAGCCCCCAAAGGGCCATGCGTACCCGAATGCCAGGATCGTAAGAGATGCCCAGTTCATTCATGTAGGCGCGGAAGTCTTCAGAGTCGCTGACGTTGATGCAGTCGTTCATTTTGATTCTAATGACCCACCCGTCGATTTGATGAATCACCGTCATAAACTCTAGAGGCAGCCGCGGAGTACCCAAGAGATGTTCGACTATACGAAGAGTCAAACTGGCATTGGCGAGGTAATAGGTGTATTCCATCGTTATCTATCCGACTGGTGCTACATTTCTATTGTTGTTCTTGGGCCTTTAAATGGTTAGGGGCATCCCCCCCTAGATGGCCTGGGTGTATTTCCCCAACCTGTTGAGTCGATGCGCGATCGCAATCCAGAAGATTATTCCCTCTCCGCTTATCAGTACGATCTGCCAGCCGAAAAAATTGCGCAAAACCCCGTTACCCCAAGGGATTCATCTCGCCTTATGGTGATTGACTCCCCAACGACCCACCAGCATCGAACCTTTCGGGACCTGCCAGACATCCTCCGTGCGGGAGATTTGCTGGTACTCAACGATACGCGGGTTCTGCCCGCCCGATTATACGGGTACAAAGCCGAGGGGGGAGGCCAGGTTGAAATTTTGCTGCTTGAAGAAAAGTCCCTGGACCACTGGCTGGCCCTGGTACGCCCTGGCCGTCGGCTTAAGCCCGGTACTACCATTAACTTTGGGCCCAATCCTGACCAGCCCGATCTCATGGCCCAGGTGCTAGAGACTGATCCCGAGACCAATGGCCGCATCCTCAAATTCGAATACAGCGGGGCTGACTCCCTCTATTCGATGTTCGAAACGCTTGGGCAGGTGCCGCTCCCTCCTTACATCACCGATACTTCAGCGGCTCCTGAACAGTACCAGACGGTTTACGCCGAGCAACCAGGGGCGGTGGCGGCTCCAACGGCGGGGTTGCACTTTACCCCAGAACTGTTTGACCGGCTCAAAGCAGTGGGCATCCGATGGACACAGCTCACTCTGCACGTGGGAGTCGGCACCTTCCGCCCGGTGGAAACCGACAACATTCTGGAGCACAAAATGCATGGTGAATGGATTGATGTGCCTCAGGCCACCGTCGATTTAGTTAACGCCACCAAAGCCCGGGGGGGAAGAGTCATTGCCGTTGGCACCACCGTAACCCGTGCCCTGGAGGGGGCCGCTCAAAAGGGCACCCTCAGCCCCTACCAGGGCAAAACTGATCTTTATATTTATCCGGGTTTTGAGTTTAAGGTACTGGATGGATTAATTACGAACTTCCATCTGCCCGGTTCGAGCCTGCTTATGCTGGTCAGTGCCCTAATTGGTCGTCAGCGCCTGCTGTCGCTTTATGCAACAGCCATCGAAGAAAATTACCGCTTTTACTCCTTCGGTGATGCCATGCTGATCCTGCCTGAAAGCCGCATGAGCGGATGAAACCCGGTGATCCCCAAAAGTGAGAAACCGCTGGCGCGGGTTCAGACCCTTAGCGAAACAATAATCTCCAAAAATTTGTCAATAATTAACGTACAAAAAGGGGGGCAAACGCTACCTTATAGGTGGGTTCATGAAGACCAGAGTGTTACGCACCCAGAGTGTTATGCACCCAGAGTGTTACGTACACAGAGGGTTACGCACTCCAGCAGGCGTGCAGCTTCTAAACCCCGTTCACGTCCAGAAGTGGATTTTCCCTAAAGAAAACGAAGATCCCGAGCTGGACTTGGAATCAAAGTTGCCCACCGGCTGCTTTTGATTTGGAAGTTGTTGTGCCCTAGTCAAATGGTTGGCCTTCTAGCAGGCTCAAGGTGCAAGTGCCAGGACTGGAATCGAGCATTCGCGATCTAGCCATTTAGCTCCCCGACCCTGCTGACTGAGACCGGTCATGTCTCGTTTAGATGCCCGACTGATTCCCCCCAAGGCTGATTTTTCTGCCCCCCTATTCCAGCTTTGCAGGCATCTACACCCTGTCCAGGTCCAGAAGTGGAGCTTTGCTTCAGGGCAAGCTACAGCTTTCGAGCCGGACCTGGTTTAGAGACGTTACATTTTTCCTTTTGACCCGCTTCTTGAGTCGGTACTGGGCTAACTGATCAGCCCCCACCTGTAATCAGCATGGCGCTCGTTGTTTGCTTCGTTTGCCACTCAATGCTGGAAGCCATTTCTGCTTCATTCCATGGATCAGGGGATGAAGCACCCTAATTCAAATCAGCATTCATCCTTGACAATGCACTTATTTCAATCTCTAAAGTTATCCCTACTCCTGATCGGGGGCTCTGTTTTACTCAGTGGGCCTGCCGCCATCGACCAATCTCAGCCTCACGATAACAACGCTGAGATGCTATCAGCGGTCTCTATGGGGCTCACTCGTTCAGCGGGGTCGAGGACTCAAGCCGTTTCCCCGGCAGAACAATCCCAATCCGCTGTCAAGCCGCTAAATCTAAAGCAGCAAGGCGAGGCGGAGTCATCCGTCAGCATTAACCTGTGCGTCAGTCTGCCTGACTGGCAGCGACCGTCGGAGCAGACCCAGCGCAAGCGATTAGCTGAAATGGGGCGATATGATGGATTTTTGCAAGACGAAACCCTGGTTAGCCTGGCTAAAGATTGGTGGACCCACGAAGTCTTTTCGTTTACGACCTACGGCTTAAGCGCTCGCACCGATCCCCATTACCTGTCGGGAATTTGGACAGCTTTAGACGAAATTTGGGACTGCTATGGTGGAGAACAGCCCCAGCAAATCAACAGTGGCGAACTCGCGGAACTGTGGCTGATTCATCACCGCCTTGTAGATATTACCTGGCAAGACAACCAGTACGTTGTAACCGTGGAACCCGATGGTCATGGGTTACAGCTTGTTCAATTTTCTCGGTCAGAGGACTATGACGCGTTGCCCGTTGTAGTGATAACCCCAGCAGGAGAAGAAATTGCGGTGATGTCAGGGGATTGGTAGCTAATCTAACCCAGGGGAGGAACGAGAATCGAATGAAAAACAATATTCCCATGGTAGGCACCCTGCCTGCCATGGAAAGCCGAGACGGCTACTCCTGATGGTTGAATTTCCATGCCTAAGTGGGGATCACTCCCACCGCTGCATGGCCGTTTGCTACTTTCTAAGGGGTAGGAGGAGTATTCAGCCATCCACCACTGATCACCACAGTTAGCCCCATAAACAAAACCGTCAGTACCCAGGTGGCACGGTTGAGGGTAGTTTCGGCACTCTTAGTACTGGTAAACAGCTGGGCTTGGCCTCCCAGAGCACCCAGGCCATCGCCTTTAGGACTGTGAAGCAACACCAGAGCCGTAAGCCCAACCGCAGAAGCGGCCCACACAATTTTGATAACCGTCGTGATGTCCATGTTGATATCGGTAAGTGCGCTACAAAACAGTCTGCCAGGGGGGCCAGGCTAACCCCAGGGAACAACCATCGCTGTTATCCGTCTGAATAACCATACGGGGGGTGCTACAGTCGCCCAAAGCCTAGATTCTTACTATACCAAGTCCAGCTCGAGATCTGCAGGGGTTCCTAAGGAATGAGGATTTGATAACATCCAATTTTTGTAGGGCAGGCATCTTGCCTGCTCTTGGACAGCCCAGACGGCTATCCCACGTTATTGAACCCCATTCCTTAGATAGACAGTCTGACCGGGGTGCGGCTGTTGCGTATCTCCACGTCAGAGGGTAACAACATTGAACGACCTGTCATTTCAGCCGGCTGAGGGAGGTTAAGAATCTGCAGAATGGTCGGGGCCACATCTGACAGACGACCATCTTCCCGCAGCCTAACATCGCCGCCATAGGCCGGGACTTTCAGCTTTTCGCCTTCAATCAAAATGAAGGGTACGGGGTTGGTGGTATGGGCCGTCCAGGGTTTGCCGTTTTCATCCCGCATGAGTTCAGCGTTGCCGTGATCGGCGATGATGATCATGGTACCGCCCGCCTGGCCGACTTTGTCGATCAGCCGACCCAGGTTGCGATCGACTGCTTCGAGGGCCGTTACGGTGGCGTCGATATGGCCCGTATGCCCAACCATGTCAGGGTTGGCGTAGTTGATTACAATCAGGGAGTATTCTCCTTTGTCAACGGCTGCTACCGCTGTGTCTGTAACCGCTTCGGCAGACATTTCGGGGGCTTGGTCATAGGTCGCCACCATCGGACTGGAGACCAGCTCCCGGTCTTCGCCCTCAAAGGGATCTTCTAACCCCCCATTGAAAAAGTAGGTGACGTGGGCGTACTTCTCGGTTTCGGCGGTGCGAAACTGCTTGAGGCCATACTGGGCTACCACTTCTCCCAAAATGTTGCTCAGGTTTTGGGGCTGAAAGGCCACATCAACCGGAAAGTCGGGATCGTACTGGGTCATGGTGACGAAAGGGAGGGGCGTGAGGTGCTTTCGCTCGAACCCTTTGAAATTTGGATCAACAAGGGCCTGGGTCAGCTGTCGAGCCCGGTCAGGCCGAAAGTTGAAGAACACAACCCCATCCCCAGGGGTTATGGATCCTGGGGCTAACCGCACGGGTTCTACAAACTCATCGTTCACATCCTGGTCGTAGGAAGCCAGCAGAGCTTCAAGGGCCGTCTGGCCTGTGCCTTCGCCGTCTTCGGTGATAACTCGATAAGCTTTCTCGACCCGGTCCCACCGGTGATCGCGGTCCATGGCATAGTACCGACCGCTGAGGGTGACCATGCGCCCCAGCCCAGCCTGCTGAATAAAGTCTTGAATTTTCTTGATGGCATGTTTACCTGCGGTTGGTTTGGTATCGCGTCCATCGGTAATGACATGGATGCAAACTTCGCTAATATCCTGGGCCTTTGCCATTTCAATCAGGCCAAACAGGTGGTTTAGATGAGAATGCACCCCCCCTTCGGAGCACAAGCCAATCAAATGCAACTTGCTATTGCGGTACCTCACCGCCTGGCAAACGTTTAGCAGGGCTTCGTTCTCTTGAATGGTGCCCTCTTCAACGGCATCGGAAATACGCACCAACTCCTGGGGCACAATGCGGCCAGCACCAATATTCAGATGGCCTACTTCTGAGTTCCCCATTTGCCCATCGGGTAAGCCAACATCTTTACCCGACGTGCGAATCAAAGTACGGGGGTAGGCGGCCCAAAGACTATCCATCACAGGAGTCTTGGCGGCAGCGACAGCGTTGCCATCGGTGGCCTCTCGATATCCCCAGCCATCGAGGATAACGAGTACCATTGGTGGAACAGACGCGTGACTCATAGGGAAGAATCCTTGTGATTTCGGCTATCGTCTCAGCGATCGTATTACTCTGAATTTTTAGGGTCCGAAGCCCTTTCAGAATGTTGATTTCAACAAGTTTTCACTAGCTAGTAGCCCAGTGTTAGCACAGGCTTTTTATCGGGAAAAGAGATGTTTATCGGGTTTAAGAAAGTTTTATAGAGGGAATTTTACTGCAGAATGGCTTAGTTTCTGCGTTTTCGTATTGCAAAGCACCAAGAAATCAGCAGCACCGTGTAGTTCGATCGGGCCGGGATCATTGCCTGGTCTTGCATCTAGCCATTCTCAGGCTATTTACCGATTCCGGCACAGTTCTCAAGATTTAGAGGCTTTTCGTGCAGATGCCTTCGCCTTTTGCTTCTGGCGTTTTGCTTCTGCCTTAGCTTTGCGTTCTGCTTCCAGGGTCGCCTGCCGCTTGGCCTCGGTCTCTTCTTCTAGCTTACCTAAATAATAATGATAGTCACCTCTATACAGGCGGAGTTCGCCGTCCCGGATTTCGACAATTTTTGTCGCCACCTTTGAGATGAAGTAACGGTCGTGGGAGACGAGCAGCACCGTGCCATCGTAGTGCTGGAGGGCTTCTTCCAACATTTCTTTGGCTGGAATGTCGAGATGGTTAGTGGGCTCATCGAGCATCATCAGGTTGGCGGGGCGCAGCAGCATTTTGGCCAGGGCCAGTCGTGCTTTCTCGCCGCCGCTGAGGGCATCTACGGTCTTAAAGACCATATCGCCGCTGAAGAGGAACCGGCCTAACAGCGTTCGCACTTCTTCGTTAGTCCAGTCGGGCACTTCGTCATGAATGGTTTCCAGCACAGTTTTGGAGAGTTCTAAAGCCTCGGCCTGGTTCTGCTCAAAGTAGCTGGGAATGACATTGTGCTTCCCCAGCTCTACGGTGCCATCGGTGGGCTGTTCCAGTCCTGCAATCAGCCGTAGCAGGGTAGATTTGCCAGAGCCGTTGTGGCCTAAAAAGGCAATGCGATCGCCCCGCTCAATCAGCAGGTTGGTTCCCAAAAACAAAATCTTGTCGTCGTAGGCGTGGGTTAAGTCGGCGATGGTGACCACTTCGCGACCGCTGCGGGGGGCCGGAGGAAACCGAAAGTGCAGGGACCGGGGGCCCGACTCGGGGGCTTCGATGCGCTCTACCTTCTCTAGCTGCTTTTCCCGGCTTTTGGCCTGGGTACTGCGGGTGGCACTGGCCCGGAATCGATCAACAAAGGCCTGCTGCTTTTCTAACTCCTTTTGCTGCCGTTCGTAGGCACTGAGTTGGGCGGTCTGGTTTTCTAGCTTTTGGGTCAGGTAGGCGCTGTAGTTGCCCAGGTAGGTGGTAGACACGCCCCGCTCGGTCTCCACAATTTGGGTGCAGAGGCGGTCTAAGAATTCCCGGTCGTGGGACACGATTACCATGGGGGTATTTAACCCTTTGAGATACCCCTCCAGCCATTCGATGGTGTCCAGATCGAGATGGTTCGTCGGTTCGTCGAGCAGCAGCACATCGGGTTCCTGCAGCAGAATTTTGCCCAGGCCCATGCGCATCTGCCAGCCGCCGCTAAATTCCCCGACGTAGCGATCCCCATCGCCGGGGTGAAAGCCCATTTCGGGCAGAATCTTCTCAATGCGGGCTTCCAGGCTATACCCATCCAGGGCCTCGAAGTGGCGCTGCTGCTTATCCAGTTCGTGGATCAACACGTCTAACTGGTCGGGATCGGCCTGTTCCATCAAACTGGGTATTTCGTGCAGGCGATGCTGTACCCGATTGGCCTCCTCGAAAACGGTCCAGAACTCATCCCGAACGGTGCGCCCAGGCTCAACCTCAAACTCCTGGGAGAGGTAGGCAATGCGCAGGTCCTGGGGCCGAATAATGTCTCCGGTGGTGGGTTCTATCTCACCGGTTACAATCTTGAGCTGGGTTGATTTGCCCGCCCCGTTTACCCCCACCAGGCCAATCCGATCCCCAGGCTTAACCTCCCAGTTCACGTCTTTGAGAACTTCTCCGGTGGGATAAATTTTGCTGATGTGCTCCAGGCGTAGCATGGGTAAGCTCCAGGAATTGAAAATCGGGTTGTATACCAGGTCCAGCTCGAAATTTGTAGTGTTCTCTAAGGCTAAACTCCACGTCTGGACTTAAACGAGGTTTAGGAAGATGCCCAAAGACCGTTAACAACTTAACGAAAAATAGCCCCCTATGGTTAAAGCACAACTTGCGGTCTGTAAACACGAGGAACCGGGTAAAGGCTACGACGCATGGGGGTAGCCTCGATCACGTTTTGCCAAAGCTCGATTGGTCAACGATATTACATTGAGAACAGTGTCAGTTGGCCCAGCAATCGGATTTGATGGAATACAGGACTAACCTCCAATGAACGAGCTTTTTCAAACCATTAATGCCAGTTTGATGGAACTGGTCAGTAGCGGAGTGCAGCTCATCCCGGCGCTTTTGGCGACCATCGTAATTTGGTTAATTACCCGGTATAGCCTGCAGCCGGTTCGGCGCATCACCCGCGCTCTGGCCGAAAAACTAACCGATAATCTATCGCTACAACTCCTGGCGCTTCAAATTGTCACCGTCGGGGTTTGGATTACCGGCATTCTGGCTGGGGCTATCGTACTCTTTCCCGGTCTGGCCCTGGGAGACATCATCGCCCTGCTGGGACTCAGTTCGGTCGCCATCGGTTTTGCCTTTCAAGATATCTTCAAAAATTTTCTGGCCGGCATTCTGCTCTTGGTCGACCAACCGTTTCAGGTTAATGACCAGATTATCGTCAGCGACTATGAAGGCACCGTTAGAAACATTGCCATTCGGGCTACCGAAGTCGAGACCTACCAGGGGGAGATGATTGTCATTCCCAACTCGATTCTGTTCACCAACTCGGTTCAGGTGATGACCCACAACCCCACCCGCCGGACCGATTTGGCCATTGGCCTGGACTACAACACCCCCCTGGAACCGGCTCGACAGGTGCTCCAGAGAGCCGTTGAAACCGTTGACGGAGTGCTGGCAGCGCCCACTCCAGAAGTCGATATCGTCAGCTTTGGCGATAGTGCCATCGACTTCGTGGTGCGCTACTGGACCCGTTCGCAAATTGCCATCGTGCGCCGTACCCGCACCCAGGTCATGGTGGCGCTCAAAGCCGCCTGTGACCAGGCCGAATTCAATATTCCCTACCCCATTCGTACTACTTACTTCTTTGACCAGACCCAATTTGATGACCACTATCCCATCACCAATGGGAGCGAGGCAAAACCCCCGGAAGGTGTGGGATAGAGCTGTCGGTAGCCCGGTCAGGGATGGACATGTCATGATGCGGGATCGCTGTCCTGCCTGTCCAGGGCAGGCATCTTGCCTGCCCTACAGGAACTGGGGGTTACTCAATGCCCATGTCTAACCGGTGAGTACTGCCGACTGACAAAAAAAGAACCTGGTACTATCCAGGTTCTTAAACAAACCAGTTCTTAGGAGACTTCCTAACAAGGAATTTGAGTCTGACTGCTTATTTCTTCATGTCCTTCGCCATCTGGCGGAACATATCCAGGTTGGTGTCGGTTTTACGCCGGTCAAAGCTGGGGGACTCTTGCTTGAAGGTGGGTTGGAAGGTCGTTTCGGTGGCAGCAGGCTTAGACTCTGGCTGGCCATTTTCCTGCATCCGCAGGCTGTCCATTGCGGAAATCTGGCGAATGCTCTCCTTTTCTTCGGTTTCGCCACGCTTTTTAGCAAAGGTGCGACGCACGGTTTTTACAGTGCGCATGTAGTCGATGTCGCCATAGGTTTTGGCATCGTCGGGATCCAGGAAGAAGGCTCCCTCTTGTTGCCGAGCCACGGGTTTCTGGACTGCTTTTTTAACCCGTACAGGCCGGTCTGATTCCCCAGGATTTTGAGCCTTGCCACCAAACAAACCGCGAATAAATCCGGTCATGAACCTCTCCTGCGTTTACATTGAGCATCAGGCTGCCATAAGCCCAGACCGACTTTTGCCCACCGCCTGAGGCTGTGCTCTGCCCTAAGCGATCTTCAATGTCCAGACTTTGACAAACATTATTAATATCTATGTTAACTTTTGTTGGCAAAAAAACGGGGCTAAACTCGGTAAAAGTTTTAATTTTCCTGGTTCTTACTGATTATGAGAGACCTCGGTAGCCAAGCTGGTAAGGCTAAACTTACGGGCCAACAGCGCCTCGAACAGACGGGTCGGCAAGCACATCCGTAGCAGGGGTAACCATTGGCTCTTTGGTCCCATGCGGATCTTGGCTGGCGGAGTCTTTTGGATGACTTGCTTGACAATTTGGTTGGCAAATTCTTGAGCCGCCATGCCATCTGATTGAGATAGGCTCGCCCTGGCCCTGATTTGCTCCCGCAGCGAACCATACCAGGAACTTTCCCCATCCCAACCGGATAGAGAAGCTTCTCCAGCCTGGCCAAAATTAGAAGTAATGGCCCCCGGTTGCACCGTCACCACGTTGATCCCAAAGGGCTCTAGTTCCAGGCGTAGGGCATCGGAAACAGCATGAAAAGCTGCCTTAGAGGCGCAGTAAGCCCCCGCAAACGGAGTCGTCACCAGCCCAGAAATGCTGCCGATATTGATGATGGTTCCTGTGCCCTGGGCTTTCATGGTGGGGGCCACCCGCTGGATCAGTGCCAGGGGCGCAAAGACATTGGTGGCAAATTGCTGCTGCACAGCCGCCGGGGAAAGGTCTATCAGGGGACCAAATTGACCGTATCCGGCGTTGTTCACCAAGATGTCAATGCGCCCTGCCTGGCTCAGCACTGTCCCTACTATGTCGTCCATTGCGTCGGTATTGGTCACATCCAGCGGTAGGGTGAGCATTCCCTGGGCCGCGAGGTCGGCCAGGGACTCAGCTCGTCGGGCGGTGGCCACTACCCGATAACTCCGGCGATGAAAGGCTTCACACAGGGCCCGCCCAATGCCGGAAGAACACCCCGTAATCAGTACCACTGGCCTAACCATAAAATTTTCCCGAAACGGCATCTCACAAGATATTAGAGTAGGAAAGTAGTTCAGCCGGAGACTGCTGCATTCTTATGTCTGCCACGCCATTGTCAGCCTTTCAGGACACTGTTCCTTTTGACCAGATTCGCTACAACGAGCAGGGTCTGGTTCCCGCCATTGTGCAGGATTATCTGGATGGCACCGTGCTGATGATGGCCTGGATGAATCAGGAATCCCTGAAAAAAACCCTCGCAACGGGAGATACCTGGTTCTGGAGCCGGTCTCGCCAGGAATTGTGGCACAAGGGGGCTACTTCTGGGCATCTCCAAAAGGTAAAAGCCATTCGCTACGACTGCGACAGCGACGCCCTGCTGGTGACCGTAGAGCAGATGGGTGACATTGCCTGTCATACTGGCGAGCGCAGTTGCTTTCACCAGGTTGCAGGGCAAAAGCAAGCCCCCCCGGCAGATACCCTGTCGCAGGTGTTTGGGGTAATTCGCCATCGCAAAGCCCACCCCCACCCCGAGTCTTACACCTGTAAACTGCTGGCCGGGGGAGACAACAAAATTCTCAAAAAAATTGGTGAAGAAGCCGCCGAGGTGGTGATGGCCTGTAAGGATGACGATCCCGACGCTATCGCCGGGGAAGTGGCCGACCTGTTTTACCACGCTTTGGTGGCCCTGGCCCACCACGATGTTGATGTGAAAGCGGTCTACCGCAAGCTTCAGGAGCGTCGTCGTTAATTTCCCTGCAGAGGGCTTTTGGCAGGCACTCCCGGCAACCGGGGAAAGGCATCGGGGGTGCGGCCTGTTTTCTGAATCTCGACATAGTGCCGGACCCCCTGGGTCATCGGGGTCTCTGCGCGTCTAACCGATAGCAGTCGCCCCCCCAGGCGGGGGAGCACAGCCTGCAGCCCCTGCTCTTCCCCAGGCTCCCACTGCCCGCGATAGAGCACCACCGTACCACCGGGTTTGACCAGAGGCAGGGCATATTCTGCACAGGTGTTGGTGGAGCCAACGGCCCGAATCAGCGCCAGGTCAAAAGCTTCGCGATGGATGGGCTGATGTCCCACCTGTTCTGCCCGCCCTGCCAAGAGATGCACGTTCGTCAGGCCCAAAGTTTTGACCATCGACTCAAGGGCGGCAATTTTTTTGCGGGTCGAGTCCAGCAGGCTCACCTGCCATTGGGGAAACACCAGCGCCACCGGCAGGCCGGGGAATCCTCCCCCAGTGCCAATATCCACGACTGTTAGAGCGTCTGCGCCAGGCACCGCCGCTGCCAGCGAGGCCCCGCCTTCCTCCTCAACTAACCAGGGGGCAATGCCCTGCAGGGAATCCCACAGGTGCTTTTCCCAAAAATCATCCGGATTGGTAATGCGAGTCAGGTTTACCTGCTGGTTAGCCTGTATGAGCGCTGCATGCAGGTCTTGAAACGCATTTTGTTGGTCTGCATCGGGCTGCCACCCCAGGGTTTCAAGCCAGAGTGCCGCCGGATTCGGCAATGTCGTCGCCATTGCCTAGGCCCCCGTTCGAGACAGGGCCGGTTTTTCCATGGGTGTTAGCCTGCCATGGTCAATTTGCCAGCAGCGGTCGGCCAAAAACTTCAGCTCATCGGCATCGTGGGACACCACCAGCAGACTCCAGTTTTGCTTGAGTTGCTGCAATAGATTTGCTACCTGCTGTCGCATAGACCAGTCCAGCCCAGCTGTGGGCTCATCTAACAGCAGCAAGTAGGGTTTCCGGATGAGCTGCACCGCCAGGGCCAGTCGCCGCTGCTGCCCTCCGCTCAGAGAATGGGGCGAAGTCTCTAAAGATAGATGATCTAACCCCACTGATTGCAGCGCCTGTAGAATCTGATCGCGCTCAATTTCGGGGTGCCCCAGGCGCAGTTCTTCTAAAATAGTTTGGCCACAAAAGTGCCGCTCCGGAAACTGAAACACCAGGCCGGCCAGCTGGCGCAGCGATTCAGGCTCTAACGTTTGCTCCCGCCACTTGACGGTGCCCGTGGTTGGTTTGGCCAGCCCCGCCATAATCTCCAGGAGCGTCGTTTTCCCAGACCCGCTGGGGCCACAAATTAAGCCAAATTCCTGGGGACCTAAGTCCAGAGAAACCTGGTCCAAAATCGGCACTGAACTGGCCGCAGGGTGATAGCAAAGTTGGCGGATATTCAGCATTCAATCCGAGCCACAAAAACCGACAGCATTCGTTAACTTCTTCCCAGTGTGCCCTATTCCTGAACCAACCGCAGTGCTGGTCGAGAAAATCACTCTTTGTTCATGCCCCCAGGAGAGGTTGCCAGGGGCAAAACGAGGTTTTACCCTGACCGGCAACCTAGGACAATGTATAAGGTGTAACACCAGATTTGAGCAGGCCATGATGGGGTTGCCACAATAGGCTCAGGAATGAGGCACCCGAGCGCCCCCTTACTGAGCCAACTCTACGCGCTATGGTGGAGCCGGTGGGCCTTGTTCGTGCTGGGTAGTAGTGGAGAATGAGATGCCATGGTTTTGCGATCGCTAAAGTCTTTTACCCATCGGTCAGAGCAGGGCTCTCACCGAATCCTGGGGCGGGCTCTGCTGACTACTGCCCTGACCCCCATTATTCTGGGGCTGACCTCTCTATCAGCCCTGGCCGGAGATCCGTTTCGCCCTGATGATCCCCACAATATTGGGGATGCAACCGAAGCGGCCTTTGAAGCATTTTTCTACGAAGGCGACTACGCCGAGGCCAGTACTCGGGTTGAAGCGGCCATGGCCGCTGAGCCGGGGGAACCTATGAACTATGCCATGGCCGCCGCCCTGGGATATCTCGAGAAAGATTTTGAACAGCTCGAAGCCCGGGCCCAACAGACTAAAGTCGCCGCTGAACAACTCATGGCTACTGACCCGTTACGGGGGCACCTGTATACGGCAGTGGGAATTTTTCTGGAAGGGGCTTATGTCCTGCAGACTCAGGGGATTGCCCGGGGCACCCCCACGGCATTGCGGATGCTGCAGCAGGTCTTTCGCCAACTCGATGCCGCTGAAGCGATCGATGCCAGCGATCCCGAACTGAGTCTGCTGAAAGGGTTTATGGATCTGCTACTGGCGGTCAATCTGCCCTTCGCCAACCCCGACCAGGCCATCAGCCGTCTGCAAAATGGCCATCCAGACTATGTCTCTCAGCGGGGCATTGCCATCGGATTGAGAGACCTGGAACGTTACGACGAGGCCCTGGTCGCCGTTAACCAGGCCCTGGAAGCAGCTCCAGACAACCCCGACTTAATGTATCTTAAGGCTCAGATTTTAAGACGGGTCGCCGACAACGAAGCCAGCCTGGAATTTTATCAGGCAGCACTGGCCTATGCGCCTCAATTGCCGGAGTCAACCGTTCGCCAAATTCGATACGAAGCCTGCAGAGTTGAAGCTATTGAAGGCATCAACTGCTACGAAGAATCCGGTCTGGGGGATAATTAGTCTGAGGAATAGGGATGGTATCATCTCCAAGTCTTGTAGGTCAGGCATCTGGCCTGCGGGGGGACCGCTGAGACGGCTATCCCCCAGCATTGAATCCCCATTTCTCAGGTGTTCCAGCTAGGAAAGTGAACCATGCAGGTGGAATTTCGCGAATGCGACTTCTTTAACCTTTGGATCTGGCTCAAATTCGAAACCATTCCATCGGATATTGAGAAGCAATATATCGAGGAAATCTTCTCATCCTGGTTTTTTCTGGGGAAATTGGGAGGGTTTAATGCCGAAAATCTGCAGGTGCAAGACACCGGCTTAGACATCAGCTATCTCACCTATGATCAAGATCAGCTGGGCGACTCCATGCTGTCAGTCATGCACAACATGGCCGCAGTCGAGTACGAGGGGCTCTGGGCCAGGTGCTGGTTCGATCTCGGCACCAGCGATGCCCTGGCCCTGGATGTCTTAATCAACGCCTTCAAACAGCTCAGCGGTGAATATGTGGCCATTGAGCAATGCATTATTGGTGGCGAAAACCCCGACTGGCCCATTCCGGGCAGCGGGGAACCCCAGTTCGTTGGTGAAGAAATTTAGCCGATTTGCTTAGCGAAACATGCTGCTGACGGAGCTTTCTTCGTGAATACGCCAGATGGCTTCACCCAGCAAGTTGGCCAGCGACAGTACCGTCAATTGGTCAAACTGCCTTGAGGTGGTCATGGGGATGGTGTTGGTGACGATCACTTCCTCAAACACCCCGCTCGACAACCGCTCAACCGCTGGGGGTGAAAACACCGCATGGGTGGCGCAGGCGTAAACCTGGTGTGCCCCTTCCCGCTTGAGCAGACGGGCACCCTCACAAATGGTGCCAGCGGTGTCAATCATGTCATCTACCAGCACCGCCGTTTTGCCGCGCACATCACCCACCACGTTCATGACTTCAGCCACGTTGTGGGCCTGGCGTCGCTTATCGATGATGGCCAGGGGAGCGTCATTCAACTTTTTAGCAAAGGCGCGGGCACGGGCCACACCGCCTACATCAGGAGACACCACCACCAGATCTTCTAAATGCTTACCGGCGATGTAGTCAATCAGCACCGGGGTGCCATAGACATGGTCACAGGGGATATCAAAATATCCCTGAATTTGGGCAGAGTGCAGGTCAATGGCCAGCACCCGGTTGGCTCCTGCTTTGGTCATCAGGTTGGCCACTAGCTTCGCTGTAATAGACTCTCGACCGGCTGTTTTGCGGTCAGCCCGAGCATAGCCGTAGTAAGGAATTACCGCCGTAATTTGACGGGCCGATGCTCGGCGACAGGCATCGACCATAATCAGCAGCTCCATCAGGTGGTCATTCACCGGATGACAGGTCGGCTGTATTAAATAGACATCGCAGCCCCGAATCGACTCTTGAATCTGGATATAAAGCTCTCCGTCAGCAAATCGTTTTCTGACCATTGGCCCCAGATCAAGCCCAAGATACCGGGCAACTTCTCGGGCTAGATCCACATTCGCTGACCCGGAAAACAACTTGAGGCGGTTATTATCCCCAAACTGCGGTAGCTGAGGAGTTTGAATCGGTAGGGTGGCAGAACGAATCACAGCAGGCCCTCTGAGCATGTTCACCTAGGAAATCCTAACATTCCAGCTCCAAAAGCTTTTGAGCATTTATCCTTACCCAATCCTTTTTTGAATCTTAAACGTCTATATTTCTGTGAAGGACGGAGTTGTCTGGGCGATCCTGACGAATATCCCCGGTCAGGCAGCCAGTGGGACAGAGAGCAGATAGCTCCGGAGGTGAGGAAAAATATCTTGCCTCAGGCGGTGTTAGTAATTGCTGACACCGCAAATGCCTAAAACTCATCGGCCAACCACTCCAGGGCGCGTTCCCCTAAATCCAGCGGAATACTCACCGCTTTCCCTAAGCGAGGTTTTTCGCGGGTTTGATCAATCCACTGCTGGACATAAGCCGTCTGGCCCCACCCATTCAAATAGGTCGCAATCTGGTTGAGATGAGCCAGATAGTCAGCCTCACTGAGCGGAAAAGACGCCTGTTCCAGATAGCGCCACATCACCTGCAAAAAAATCTTGCCCTGGGTGCGGCGCATCTGCAGGTCGTAGGAATATCCCCATTTCTCAATCAGCAGGGCCTGTAGGTCTGCTCCGGTCATAGCTGTCTTCTCCATACCACCCCGTGGGCCGAGGCTGGCTTGATACATTTCTTTACGATATCTTCCCGGCTCCCTGCCTGGGGCCGCACCAATCAGAATCCTCAAAATCTCCTGTTAGCAACCAATATGCTTCAAAAAAATTAATCTGCTGGGGCTCACCGTTTTTCCGGGGCTCTACAGCGGCTTATGCTCCCTGAATCGTGGTCTTTTACCTCCCTGGAAAACAAATAAATCCTGCGCCAGTGGGTTTCTCTCAGGCAGTGGGCAAGTTTCTGAGAACACCAAGATGCAATAATACGATTGGTAAAGTTAGGGCCTGCTGTGCACTGGCGTTCGTTGCATCGGATTGCACCTGGATAGGGTTTCAACCCTGGGGTCTGTCCCGGAGGTCAGTCGAGGTTAGTCATGGCAAGCGCTGCAATTATCTGCTGATACATACGAACAGGTAGACCAGTCTGGATTATGACTCAAGTTTCTGGAACTCCTGATGTCCCTGATTTAGGGCGTCGCCAATTTATGAATTTGCTGACCCTGGGCGCTGCTGCTGGTGCGGTTGGCGGTATGCTCTACCCGGTGGTTAAGTATTTTATTCCTCCCTCTAGCGGCGGTGCCGGTGGCGGCGTAACCGCTAAAAATGCGTTGGGTAACGATGTAATCGCCAGCCAATTTTTGCAGGAGCATAAGGCTGGCGATCGGGTACTGGTTCAGGGCCTGAAGGGGGATCCCACTTATTTAGTAGTTAAAGAAAGTGGCGACCTGGAAAGCTACGGCATCAATTCTATTTGCACCCACCTGGGTTGCGTAGTGCCCTGGAATGCCAGCGAAAACAAATTTATTTGTCCCTGCCACGGTTCCCAGTACGACGCTACTGGTAAGGTTGTGCGCGGTCCTGCCCCCCTCTCCCTGGCCCTGGCCCATGCCGATATCACTGAGGGAGACAAGGTTTCTCTAACCGATTGGACGGAGACTGACTTCCGCACGGATGAGTCTCCCTGGTGGGCCTAGCGCCTTTAGCCGTTTTTGACGGTGGGTTGCAGCTCAAGGAAGCCGCTCTGATAAATGCATCAACTCCCTACCTAAGCCTGCAGCACCCTCCCCAAGAAATCGATTCAAACCCTCGATTGAGATGACATTGAAAGGAATGAGCACAATAACATCGTTAACAACGCGCTGGCGGCCCGTGGCAGTGGCGCTGGCGGCGGTAATCATGATTTTCGCCGGGGTCGTGGTTCAGCCCCAACCCGCTGCAGCCTATCCGTTTTGGGCGCAAGAAAGCTACGAAACCCCTCGGGAAGCCACCGGGAGGATTGTTTGCGCCAACTGTCACCTGGCTGAAAGGCCCACCTATGTGGAAGCGCCTCAGGCGGTTCTGCCTGACTCAGTCTTTAAGCTGACCGTTGAGGTGCCCTACGACCTCGAAACTCAACAACTGTTGGGAGACGGCAGTAAAGGTGGTCTGAATGTGGGCGCAGTGGTGGTGCTGCCAGAAGGCTTTAAAATTGCCCCTCCCGACCGCATTCCCGAAGACCTGAAGGAGGAAGTTGGTAGCACCTACTTCCTGCCCTACAGCGAAGATCAAGAAAATATCGTGCTGGTGGGTCCTTTACCCGGTGAGCAGTACCAGGAAATCGTATTCCCGGTGCTGGCTCCCAACCCGAACGAAGATAAGTCCATTGCCTTTGGTAAGTATCAGGTCCATGTTGGCGGCAACCGGGGTCGTGGCCAGGTGTATCCCACCGGGCAGGCTTCTAACAACACCGTCTACAACGCCACTGCCAGCGGCACTGTGACCGCCGTCGCTCCCCAGGATGCTGGCGGATACGCGGTGACTATCGCCACCGACGCTGGTGAAGAAGTGACCGAGAACATCCCTGCCGGGCCTGAGCTGATTGTGTCCGCAGGAGATGCGGTTGAAGCTGGCAAGCCCATCACCAGCAACCCCAATGTCGGCGGGTTTGGCCAGGTAGATACCGAAATTGTGCTGCAAAGCCCCAACCGCATCAAGGGTCTGGTTGCCTTTATTGCCGCTGTGATGCTGACCCAGATTATGCTGGTGCTGAAGAAGAAGCAGGTTGAGAAGGTGCAGGCTGCGGAGATGAGCTTCTAGGCTGGGCGCTCGGTTAACCCAAAATCCAAAGACTTGTTAGGGGACGTGATGCGTCCCCTTTTTTAGTTTTCTCCGGAGCGCATCCGGAGTTCAGCAGATCCGCGAACTCCGGCAGGCTGTTAATTGAGCTACAATTGTTAAGACTTTTTGCAAGTGCGGGTCTGTGTTTCGCCCTTTACAACCCGTTTCGATGCTATTTATTGCCACTTAGGCCACTTCACAGTCATGACTCTTCCCATCCGCAATGTTGCGATTATCGCCCACGTCGATCACGGTAAAACCACGCTGGTAGATGCTTTGCTGAAGCAGTCCGGTATTTTTCGCGAAGGGGAAGAGGTTCCTGACTGTGTCATGGACTCCAACGACCTGGAACGGGAGCGGGGCATTACCATTCTTTCCAAGAATACCGCCGTTCACTACCAGGACACCCTGATTAATATCGTCGATACCCCCGGTCACGCCGACTTCGGCGGTGAGGTTGAGCGGGTGCTGGGCATGGTAGACGGCTGCATTTTAATTGTGGATGCCAACGAAGGCCCCATGCCCCAGACTCGCTTTGTGCTGAAAAAAGCCCTGGAGAAAGGGCTGCGTCCCATCGTTGTCGTCAACAAAATCGACCGTCCCCAGGCCGAACCCCACCAGGCGGTAGATAAAGTGCTGGATCTGTTCATCGAACTGGGGGCCGACGACGACCAGTGTGATTTTCCCTATCTTTTCGCTTCTGGCCTATCGGGCTTCGCCAAACTGCAGCTCGAAGACGATAGCGAAGATATGGAACCCCTGTTCCAGTCCATTCTGGACCATGTTCCCCCGCCCATTGGTGATCCCGAGAAACCCCTGCAGCTTCAGGTTACCACCCTGGACTATTCCGAATATTTAGGCCGTATCGTCATCGGCAAACTCCACAACGGCACCATTACAGCTGGTCAGCAGGCCGCCTTGATTCAGGAAGACGGCAGCATGGTGAAGTCGAAAATCACCAAACTGCTTGGCTTTGAAGGACTGCAACGGGTTGAAATTGAGCAGGCCACTGCCGGTCAGATTGTGGCTATTGCCGGCTTTAGCGACGCCAACATTGGGGAAACCATTACCTGCCCCGACAATCCCCAGGCGCTGCCGCTGATTAAGGTAGACGAGCCTACCCTGCAAATGACCTTTGCCATTAATGATTCCCCCTTTGCCGGACAGGAAGGAGATTACGTTACTTCTCGGCAAATTCGCGATCGCCTCATGCGAGAACTGGAAACCAACGTGGCCCTGCGGGTTGAACCGACGGATTCGCCTGACCGCTTTTCTGTGTCTGGGCGGGGGGAGCTGCACCTGGGCATTTTGATCGAAACCATGCGCCGAGAAGGCTACGAGTTTCAGGTATCTCAGCCTCAGGTGATTTACCGTGAAGTGAACGGTCAGCCCTGCGAGCCGTTTGAGCAACTGGTGCTGGATGTGCCCGAAGACGGGGTTGGCGGCTGTATGGAACGCCTGGGCCAGCGTCGAGCTGAACTGCAGGACATGCGGGTCATGGGCGACGGTCGCGCCACTCTGGAATTTGTGATCCCCGCTCGGGGGCTGATTGGTTTCCGGGGTGAGTTCATGCGCCTGACCCGGGGCGAGGGCATTATGAACCACAGTTTCTTAGATTATCGCCCCATGTCGGGAGAAGTGGAAGCGCGCCACAACGGAGTGCTGATTGCCTTCGAAGAAGGAACAGCCACGTTCTACGCCATGAAAAATGCCGAAGATCGGGGAGCGTTCTTCATCACCCCAGGTACTAAGGTCTACAAAGGCATGATTATTGGGGAACACAATCGTCCCCAGGATCTGGAACTGAATGTGTGCAAAACCAAGCAGCTGACCAACCACCGGTCGGCGACAGGGGATGAACTCGTGCAGCTGCAGGCTCCCATGGATATGAGTCTGGAGCGGGCGCTGGAGTACATTGGTCCCGATGAGATGGTAGAAATCACCCCTGAGTCCATCCGTTTACGCAAAATGCCCAAGAAGAAGCTGGCCAAGCGCTAACGCTCTCGGCTGCAGGGTAGGAATTCATTCTGCAATTGTCCAGAGCTGTGATGAGCTCCAGGTTTGGCTGCGAGCCCCGGATGTTGAGTCCGGGGCTTAACAGTGAAGATGATTGTTGAAAAAATCCCCTTTAAACCTTGTCCCGGTCCAGAAGTGGAGTTTGGCCCCAGGGAAAGCTACAGTTTCCGAGCTGGACTTGGTATGGACTGCTGATCCCCATGCGCTGAATCGTGGCTACACATCTTGCTCCCCTGTCTCCCGCTCCGATGAGTAGCCCTGACTAACAGCAACGGGATAGAAGATGCTCCTTAAACGAGGGGATAGGAAATACCCCATGGCTTCCTTGCTGAAGACTACAATAAAAAGATTGAGAATTAATTGAGTCCAATACTGCCATGTCACTGCCCGTTGTTGCGGTCATCGGTCGCCCGAACGTGGGCAAATCTACCCTGGTCAATCGGTTGGCCGGGGCCAAGGATGCCATTGTTTTCGACAAGCCGGGGGTAACCCGCGATCGCACCTACCAACCTGCTTTCTGGCGCGACCGAGACTACCTGGTGGTAGACACGGGGGGGTTGGTGTTTGACGATGATACAGAATTTTTACCCTTCATTCGAGAACAGGCCCAGCTTGCCCTGACAGAAGCCAGCGCAGCGGTGTTAGTTGTAGATGGCCAGGAAGGCCCCACCGCTGCCGATGAAGAAATTGCCGCATGGCTCAGAACGCAATCCGTTCCTGTGCTTTTGGCGGTGAATAAGTGTGAGTCGGTGGACCAGGGTTTGATTCAGGCAGCCCAGTTTTGGGAATTGGGCTTGGGTGAGCCTTATCCAGTGTCAGGAATTCACGGCAACGGTACCGGAGAACTGCTGGATACCCTGGTGGAGTACCTGCCCGCAACCCCCGAGGCGGATCTGGTTGATGAAATTAAGGTGGCCATTGTCGGTCGTCCCAATGTGGGCAAATCTAGCCTGCTAAACGCCTTTGTGGGAGAAACCCGCGCCATCGTCAGCGACATTTCGGGTACTACCCGCGATGCCATCGACATGCAGGTCAAACGGGGTGACCAGATTTACCGCATTGTCGACACCGCCGGAATTCGCAAAAAGCGCAGCGTCGATTATGGACCAGAATTCTTCGGCATTAACCGCGCCTTTAAGGCTATCCGTCGCTCAGATGTAGTATTGCTGGTAATCGACGCTCTGGATGGGGTCACCGAGCAGGATCAAAAATTGGCCGGACGCATAGAAGAAGATGGTCGCGCCTGCATCATTGTAGTCAACAAATGGGACGCGGTCGATAAAGACAGCCACACCATCTATGACTATGACAAGCAGATTTCGGCTCGATTAAACTTTCTGGATTGGGCCAAACGCATCTACGTCAGTGCCATGACCGGGCAACGGGTGCCTAAGATTTTGGATCTGGTTGACCAGGCGGTTGAGGAGCATCGTCGCCGTGTAACCACGTCTGTAGTTAACGAAGTGCTGGAAGACTCAGTGACCTGGCACAGTCCCCCTACTACCCGTCAGGGACGTCAGGGGCGCATTTACTATGGCACCCAGGTGACCACAAGGCCCCCTTCCTTTACCCTATTCGTCAACGATCCTAAGCTGTTCAAAGACAACTACCGCCGTTACATCGAGCGGCAGTTCCGGGAAAATCTGGGGTTTGAAGGTACCCCCATCCGCATTTTCTGGCGCGGCAAGGCCATGCGCGATGTAGAGCGTGCCAGCGCCAACCGGGCCACCAAGGTCTAGCCCCGCCGTTCGCCCCCGATGATATGGATTTACTGCGTTCTCTTCCCATTGGCCTGTACCTGGAACAGCCTGTGACCTGGCTGCACCGCCTTGATCCTCGCGTGAAGATGGCCTGGTTGGTCGGCATTCTGGTCACGCCGATTTTGGCCAATGCCTACTGGCGGTTTTTTCTGGTGGCCTTGCTGATGCTGCTAACCCTCTTAGCCCGTATTCCCTTTCGGGTATGGTGGCGGCAGATGGGTTGGCTCTTGCTGCTGAGTGCTGCGGTGATGCTGCTAACCTTCGTCATGCCCGACGGACTATCGATCGATCAATCCCCACGGCTCCCGACTGCAGCGGCAATGGCAGAGCTGGAAAATCCCCCCGAAACTCTGCCAGAGCTGCCTCAACCCACGTCCTACCGCTATGTGGTGGTGGACTGGGGGCCGATTACCGTGACCCGGCGTTCTCTGGATTTGGGTATTCGCATCGGCACCCTGCTCTTTACCCTGATCTACGGCACCAACCTCTACCTGCTCACCACCGCCCCTGAAGAAATCACCCTGGCCTTAGAATCGCTAATGAAGCCGCTGCGCTGGTTTCGCCTGCCGGTAACAGAAATTGCCCTGACGGTGACTCTGTCTCTGCGGTTCATTCCTCTGGTGCTGGAGGAAGTGCAGAATTTGGTGCGCTCCGTACAGACGCGAGCGATTAACTGGAAGAAACTGGGATTTCGTGGGTCGGCTCAGGTTTGGTTGATGGTGGTTGAGCGATTATTAGAAAATCTGCTGCTGCGGGCAGAGCAAATTGCGGCAGCGATGGATGTACGCGGCTTCACCAGCCCGAATGAGCATCAGGTGCGCTGGCATCAACTGGTGCTGCGGCGCTGGGACTGGTTTGCCCTGGGACTGGCAGTGGTTCTGTGGTGGGCGAGAATTGTTTGGGGGGCCGAAGCTTGAAATCTGACCAGCCCTGGTATGGGCGATCGCACCCCCTCCAACACCGCACCGGCACCGAGATTTTTGGCGCTCTCTACGGCCACCATTTACAGCAGTGCCCAAGGGCTGACAATTTAGTAGCCCTGCTCGAAAGCCCCTACCCTCGGCCCGACCAGGCGCAACCTCACCACAGCCACAATCGCTACTCCATCTGTGCTGGCCCCCCCCGCCTGGGGGATGACGGCTCCCCTAAGGTGTGGACCCCTGATGTGGGCCACATTCTACCCACTCTTGACCAGCGCCTGCAGGAAGGACAGCACCATTCCCTGATTGGTCCAGAAGCTGCCCTGGCAGAGGCTACCCTGCCCTTTACCGGTGGCTGGCTGGGGTGGTTAGGGTATGACCTGGCCTGGGAAATTGAGCACCTTCCCCGCCTCAATGAAGACCCGCTGCCTTTCCCTGTGGCTCTATGGTACGAGCCGAGTAGTTTTGCCGTCCTTGACCATCAACAGCAAAAGCTCTGGCTGGCGGCCTCCTCTCCAGAAGCATTAGACGACCTTGATAAGCGCTTATTTGCTGTTGGAGAGGCAGTTTGGGGTTACCCAATTCCGGCAGAGCCGACTCCCCTGACCTTAGAGATGACGCAGCAACAGTACGAAGCAGCGGTCATCCAAGCCAAGCAGCACATCCAGGCCGGAGATGTGTTTCAGGTGAACCTTTCCCTGCGGTTTACCACCCAAACCCAGGCCCACAGCTGGCAGCTTTACCGCAAGCTGCACCACATTAACCCTTCCCCTTTTGCCTGCTACTGGCGCACCCCCTGGGGGGACTTAATTAGCTGTTCTCCAGAACGCCTGATTCAACTGCGGGAGAACCAGGCCCAGACTCGTCCCATCGCCGGTACCCGCCCCCGGGGGGGCACCATGCAGCAGGATCAGCAGCTGACCCACACCCTGCTTAACAACCCTAAAGAACGGGCCGAGCACATCATGCTGGTGGATTTGGAACGCAACGACCTGGGGCGAGTCTGCCGTTGGGGTTCGGTGCATGTAGACGAACTGCTCACCGTGGAATACTACAGCCACGTCATGCACCTGGTCAGCAATGTACAAGGGGAGATGCAGGTTAACCGGAATGGAGTGGATTTAATTCGTGCCGTCTTCCCTGGAGGCACTATCACCGGTTGCCCCAAGGTGCGCTGTATGGAGATTATTGAAGAACTGGAACCGCTACGGCGCAGTCTTTTCTACGGATCTTGCGGATATTTGGATCGGCGCGGCAATCTTGATCTCAATATTCTGATTCGTACCCTACTGGTTGGACATCCTGAGCATGACAATCCATCTGCTTTAGTTTGGGGACAGGTCGGGGCCGGCATTGTGGCCGATAGCGATCCCCGCCGGGAATGGCTGGAATCATTGCAGAAAGCTAAAGCCCAACTGTTAGCCCTGGGGTTAATGGCTGCTCCTTGATGGCCCTGTTGCGGCCCTTTCAAGGTAGTGAACATAGTTTTTCGGGCTGTACCGTCTAGTTGAATACTAAAGTTGGTCAAATCTAGGTAAAATTCATTCCATCGATAGTTGATGCAACAACTCCCTCTTTGGCTAATCTTTCCATAAACCTTGCCCAAGTTCAGAAGTGGAGTTTGATCTAAGGGAAATGCTGCGAATGGCAGGCTGGTCTTGAATATTCGCCCCTTGTTCTATCTCCTCTGTCCATCTTCTTTGGCAGACCATGGTTTTAAAAATCCCGTTGGCTTTTCCCTGTGATGACCTTCTCGGCCCAGTTGAATGAGCACCGAAACCTATCTCAATCATCCGAATTTTGGCTTACTTTTCAGGGTTTGCATGGTCGAAGAGGGCAAAGAACTATTTGCCACCCTCTACGCCCAACGTCTATTTTTTCTGGTGTCTAACACCGGTGCCGAAGGGCTTGTATTTCAACCCCTGGGGCGTAGCAGTGCCCGCATGATGCTAGAAAGCCGTATGCGTGATTTGCGCCGCAACGGTCAGTATGCCGACTATGATCAATTACAGAAGACCTACAAGCAAACGTTTCAATGACGCCTGTTGGCAGCCCCCAAGCCATCACTGATAAGATTCAAGCCCTTCGGCAAACCCTACCGCCCTCGGTGACACTCATTGCCGTAACCAAATTCTTCCCCCCCGAGGTGGTGCGGCTTGCCTATGCTGCCGGAATTCGCCATTTCGGAGAAAGCCGGGTGCAAGAAGCTCTGCCAAAGCAGGCAGAGCTCAGCGACCTCTCAGACATTACCTGGCACCTGATTGGCCATTTGCAGAGCAACAAGGTCCGCAAAGCTGTAGAGCATTTTCACTGGATTCACTCGGTTGATAGTCTCAAAATTGCTCAAAAAATTGACCAGGCCGCAGCCGAACTGCAGGTGCAGCCCCAGTGCTGTCTGCAGATCAAGATGATCCCCGACCCACCTAAGTACGGGTTTGATGTAGACCAGTTAGACCAGGTTTTACCAGAGCTAGACCAGCTGACCCACCTGAAGATTCGGGGATTGATGACGATTCCTCCCCTCAACACCCCGGCGCCAGAAGTAAATGCCATTTTTGCCGAGACCGCGATCCTGGCGGAGCAGATTAATCAAAAAGGGTTGAAGCATATCGTCATCAACCAGTTATCGATGGGTATGTCAGGAGATTATGAAAGTGCGATCGCTGCCGGGGCAACCATGATTCGCCTGGGCACCGCTTTATTTGGCCCGCGTCCATAAGCCAGCGGCTTGTTGCTGATAGTTAAACCAAATTGAAACTGCACTTTGCTGCCGCAACTTACGTCTGGTAGAGCAGCAGAACCCTTGCGGCATCAGCCCCGGGATCTTTTTTAACTATTTGTGAATAGGGTCTACGTTTTGGGAATTTCGTGTATACTGTGGACTCAATATTCTGTAATCAGGATATTAAGTCTTATCCCCAAGCCAGTTCGAGATCGGTAGTGTTCCACAAGGCCAAACTCCACGTTTGCCTTGGACAAGGTTTAATTTCACCCCTTTCCAGGGTCTGACTGTGGAATCTTCCCTCGGAAAAATCAACAACTACTCATCGGATCTGGCGTGGCTTTTCTAGATTTCTTATGCAGAAGCCTCTAGCAAAAGCCGATTTTGAATGCGGCAGCCCCTCATTTTTTCAAAAAATAGTTGGCAAATTGAAAAATGGCGCTATCATGGCCCTCGGATAGCCGAAGCGTGACGCCATTCTCCGTCAACTGCTGAGGTCTGCCTTAACCCTAAGTGATGATAGTCATCGTGGAGTGATAGTTGTGAGCAGTGTTTTCTCCAGATTGCGGGATTTCGTTGGCTTAAACGACCCAGCCGATTATGAATACGAATACGAAGAGATGGATGGGGAAGAGTACCAAAATCTCTACCAGGAGGAGAATCCTCAGCCCATCCCTCAACCTCAGCCCGTTCAGCCGGCTGAAGACCCCCGGAGTCGTCGTCGTATCCGGGACCGTATGATGACCTCTGATGCAGGAATGACCCCCATGGCCAGTAATGTAATTGGAATGCCCGGTTCCATGAACGGAGCCTCTGAAGTTGTTGTAATGGAGCCTCGCTCCTTTGAAGAAATGCCCCAGGCCATTCAGGCCCTGCGGGAGCGTAAGTCTGTGGTGCTCAACCTCACCATCATGGACCCCGACCAGGCCCAGCGTGCCGTAGACTTTGTGGCTGGTGGTACCTACGCCATTGATGGTCACCAGGAACGCATCGGTGAGAGTATTTTTCTGTTCACTCCCAACTGTGTTCAGGTCAGCACCCCTGCCGAGTACGAAGAAGAGCTACCCCTGGGTCAGCCCCAAACCATGCCTGCCCCTGGCCAGGTGCCTCCGGCTCCCGCCTGGGGAAACGACCAAATCGCTCGTATGGCCTAGTGCAGTAGCGTTTTAGCTCGTTTATCATTCACTATGTGACTAATCATGGGTCTGCAAAATCCGTCGGAGTTTGCGGACAACTCGTCTGTGTCATGGTGCCGACCTGTGCCATAATGGCCATTTTGTAGCGTCGAGAAGTGCCATGGCAGCAGCGACATTAGGGGTTATCGGTGGCGGGGTAATGGGGGAAGCCCTGTTATCCCGCCTTATTGATCAGGGCGTTTTTGGTAAAGACGATGTTCTGGTCAGTGACCCGTCTGAAAGCCGACGACAGTTTTTGTACAAGACTTACGGCATTCAGGTCGTAGAAGATAATGAAGTCGTTGTCCAGCAGTCTAGTGTGGTGCTGCTGGCAGTCAAACCTCAGATTTTGCCCAAGGTTGTGGATCAGCTTAAGGACACCATCTCTACAGCGCGTCCTTTGCTGTTATCTATTCTGGCGGGGATTACCCTGCATCAGCTGGCCGAGTCTTTTGTGGGATGGTCCATTATTCGCGCCATGCCCAACACCCCCGCTACGGTGGGGGTCGGCGTCACCGCTCTGGCAGCCAGGGAAGACGTGACCCCGCAGCAAATAGACCAGGCGCGACAAATTTTTGCCAGCGTAGGGGATGTGGTTGAAGTCCCTGAATACCAGATGGATGCGGTCACTGCCCTCTCAGGATCGGGTCCGGGTTACATTGCCCTGGTGATTGAAGCCCTGGCCGATGGTGGGGTGGCGGCTGGTTTACCCCGAGCAACCGCTATGCAGCTGGCTATCCAGACCGTGAAGGGAACCGCCGAGCTTTTGCAGCAGACGGGGATGCATCCGGGGGAAATGAAGGATCGAGTTACCAGCCCCGGCGGTACGACCATTGCCGGGGTGGCCCAGCTGGAGGCCAAAGGCTTGCGATCTGCCCTGATTTCAGCGGTTCAGGCGGCTTGCGCCCGGTCTAAAGAACTGGGGCAGGGGTAATGCTGTTTGGTTGCTGGCCATTCGTGTAAATTCCTAAACAAAAGATTTAAAAACCTCCATCAGGGGGCATTTTAAGGTATGTGGCCCATTACCCCACCGGGAGCTACCCGCTATTTTGTCATGGATGAAATTACACGATTACTGGTTCAAATTTTGATTGCCATTGCCTGTGCAGCCATTGCCAATGTGTTAGTTCCCCGAGCGGTGCCAGGTAAACTTTTGGGCCTAATTTTGATTGGTTTTGCTGGGGTGTTCCTCGGAGAATGGGTGTCTAACTACATCCTGGCCCAGTACGATATCTCCCTGCCGGCCCTGCAGTGGGAGTTTAAGGATGTGCCAATTTTGCCATCCATCATTGGCTCTATGATTGTGCTCTATGTGCTCACGGCGTTTCTAAGTTGGGGCAAATTTGGCAATCGCGGATGATTGGCCTGGTTAGGGCTTATTTAGAAGCCTGACTGCCCAGGCGTGGCTCGGTACCGGCCAGGAGGCGTTCGATGTTGGTACGGTGTCGAAGAATGACATAAACGCCGCCGATGATGGCAAAAATACCGTAGGCCAGGGGCTGACCAGTGGCAAACATCAGGCCGATGGTCGTTAACGCGGCCACCATAGACCCCAGGGAAACAATGCGGGATAGGCCCAGAGTAATGGCAAAGGCCGCGATCGCGCCCAGGGCTACCGGCCAGGCCAGGGCCAGTAAAATCCCCAGCCCCGATGCTGCCGACTTGCCCCCGGTAAAGTTAATCCAAATGGAACGGCTATGGCCGACAATGGCCATCAAACCAGCCCCGACTTCGACCCAGGATTGCCAGGCCAGGGTGACTGGTCCATCCGAAAACGTTGCCAGCACCGTGGGGAACGCCAGCTGCACCAGCACCACCGCCGCCATGCCCTTGAGCAGGTCCACCAGTAGGACCGAGATCGCGGCTGCTTTGCCTACGGTTCGTAATACATTGGTGGCTCCGGTCCCCCCAGAGCCATGCTGACGGATGTCGATGCCCTTGATCCAACGAGCTACCAAATAGCCCGTCGGGAATGAGCCCAGTAGATAGGCCAATGCCCACAGCAACACCACAACGAAAACCGCCACGTTTAGTTCCCTGCCCAGATAAGTTTGCCAGTAACAGTTTAGAGGGATCGAGGGGGAGATTTAAGCCCTTTAGAGTAAGTTTTATAAAGGGTCAGGTTGCAGAGTCATCTTCCTGCAGCAATTCAGATACTTTTTGGTGCATGGCTGCCATCTCTGGGTCTTGCCGGGCAATGGCCCTGGCCCGAGCTTGAAAGGTTTCTCCGATTTCGGTTTTCTGCAGCAAGTTGCGGGCTGCGGTCATGAGTTCGTCGGCTCGCTCGACGGGCTGGGGCTTTTTGCTCATGAGCACTTCGTCAATTTGCACGATGAATTGAGAAATGGGGCGCAGCCAGCTGAACTGTTCGTGACTGAGGACGAGACGCAGATATTCCCCCTTATTGGGGATACGGCCATAGATAGCTTCGTAGTTGTCCTTCTCTGCATCCATCAAAATTTTGTGGGACTTGAGCAGCATCGGACGCAGCTCTCGTAGCCTTTGAAAGGCCGGGTCTGAAGAGGGGTTACCAACAGTCATGAAATGTTCTGTACTCGGGCGAAACTCTTCCCTCACCATTCCATGAAAAGTGGCGGATTTCAATCTATCGCGAATCTCACTCGCATGAAATACACCTCAAAAATCCCCCCTGCCCCCCTGGTCAAGGGGGGGGAAAGGTTGTAGCTTAAGCATCCAGAAACCAGGGAGATTCTCAGCTCATCAAATTTGTACCTCATTGCCCTGAGAACCGCTATAAACCTTGCTCAAGTCCAGAAGGGGAGTTTTGCCTTAGAGTACTCCATGAAAATTACGCAATTGCTCAAAAAGAGCTGAGATAGCCCATGAGCTACCGCTTGGAATTTAGGCCGGGCTAGCCGCCGGTCGCAGTCCCGATGACAGGGTTCGAATCACATCGGGTAACGGTGGGATTTGGCCA